>Ga0308161_1000024_pt1 | contig 503140 bp, 447 predicted proteins | sample PhyFR2_FD_201034 | JGI IMG/M metagenome (GOLD analysis project Ga0308161, IMG submission 201034) | Phyllosphere microbial communities from UC Gill Tract Community Farm, Albany, California, United States - DLSLF.R2 | ecosystem: Host-associated > Plants > Phyllosphere > Unclassified | place...
TCGCGAACTTCATCGAGAGCCCACCCTTCGATCACACACAGCCCGTAACGAAACGCCAGTGTAAACACACCACACCGCGAGCAGGAAGCAAAACAAGCAAAAACACTCCCGAAATCACCCGCGCGACAATTCCGCAAGCTCGGCCGCACCATGAACCAGCGCGCCGCCGACATTCGCGCGTTCTTCGACCGCCCCGGCACGTCGAACGGACGACAGAGGCCGTCAACGGACGCCGCGAACACCTCAGCGGCTCCGCGCTCGGCTTCCCGCAACCTCACTCACGACATCGCACGATCCCCGCTCGAAACGGCGGCTTCAGACCCGGCCCTACACCCTCGAATCCGATGAGCCAGTTTCGGCGCCACCGAGGGGCTCCGTTTCCGGCGCACGAAACCGCAAGTGCGACGTCACGAGCCCGCCGAGGCATGGCGTCTCGAGCGGGGGGAGGGGGGGTATGGCGGGCGCAACGCCGCGCAACACCCCAGGCCCGGCACAGATGGATGCCCCCCGGACACAGGGCCGGGGGCATCCACGGAGCGGCGTCAGCTGGCCTTGTCGACGTCGGTGGCCAGCGTGCCCAGGTAGAGCTGGATCACCTTGGGGTCCTTCGCCAGGTCGCGGCCGGTGCCGGTGTACGCGTCCTTGCCCTGGTCGAGCACGTACGCCCGGTCGCAGATCTGCAGGCAACGCCGGGCGTTCTGCTCGACCATGATGACCGAGACGCCCGCCCTGTTGATGCGACGCGTGCGGATGAACGTCTCGTCCTGGCGCACCGGCGACAGACCCGCCGAGGGCTCGTCGAGCAGCAGCACCGACGGGTCCATCATGAGCGCGCGCGCCATCGCCACCGACTGCCGCTCGCCGCCCGAAAGCGAGCCGGCGCGCTGACCGCGCCGATCGGCGAGCACGGGGAAGATCTCGAAGATGCGCTCGAGCTGCGCGGCGAACTCGCGGGGCTTCTGGTAGATGCCCATCTGCAGGTTCTCTTCGATCGTCAGCGACGGGAACACGTTGTTGGTCTGCGGCACGAAGCCGACGCCCTGGCGCACGAGACGGTTCGGCTTCCATCCGGTGATGTCGGTGCCCTTCAGCGACACCGACCCCTGCCGGATCGAGACCTGGCCGAAGACCGCCTTGAGGAACGTCGACTTGCCGGCCCCGTTGGGCCCGATGATCCCGATCAGCTCGCCGGGGTGGGCGACGATGTTCACGCCGTTGAGGATGTTGATGCCGGGCAGGTAGCCGGCATGTAGGTCTTTCGCGACCAGCACGGGCTCCGGGGTGGCGGTGCTCACGAGCGCGTCTCCTTTCCGAGGGCCTCGTTGACACGGGCCTCTTCCTCGGCGTCGGTCCGCGCCGCCTCTTCGGCCAGCGCGATGGCCGTGGTGTCGCTCAGCAACGCGTCGTCGCCGAGATCGGTGTCGTGGTGGGCGCCCAGGTAGGCGTCGACGACGGCCTGCTGCGACATCACCTCGCCGGCGGTCCCCTCGGCGACGATCGTGCCCTGGGCCATCACGACGACCCAGTCCGAGATGTGCCGGACCATGTGCATGTCGTGCTCGACGAACAGCACGGTCATGCCCTCGTCGCGGAGCGCCTGGATGTGTCCGAGCAGCGACTGCGTCAGCGCCGGGTTCACGCCGGCCATCGGCTCGTCGAGCATGATCATCTTCGGGTCGCTCATGAGCGCGCGTGCCATCTCGAGCAGCTTCTTCTGGCCGCCCGAGAGCGATCCGGCGAGGTCGTCGCGCTTCTCGTACAGCTTGAAGCGCTCGAGCAGCTCCTCGGCCTTGGCGGTGATCTCGCGCTCGCGCGCCTTCCACAGCGGACGGATGAGCGCGATCGCCATGTTCTCGCCCGACTGCCGGTCGGCGCCGAGCAGCATGTTCTCCATCACCGTCATGCGCGACAGTGCCTTGGTGAGCTGGAACGTGCGCACCATGCCCATGCGGGCGACCTTGGATGCCGCGGTGTCGCCGAGCGTGCGACCGTCGAACGACCACCGGGCGACGCGGTCGGCCGGTGGGCCGCCGATCAGGCGCTTCGCTGAGGTGGGCTTGTCGAAGCCGGTGATGAGGTTGAAGAACGTCGTCTTGCCGGCGCCGTTGGGGCCGATCAGCGCGGTGATCGCGCCGCGCTGCACCTCGAGGTGTGCGACGTCGACGGCGGTCATGCCGCCGAAGCGGCGCACGATGTTGTCGACCACGAGGATGGGATCGGCCTTGGCGGCCCCCGGCTCGTGTGCGACGCCGGCGAGGGCCTCGCGGGCCCGCAGGGTCGCGGCGGTGGGCTCAGACATTGAAGCTCAGCTCCTTCTTGTTGCCGAGGATTCCCTGCGGTCGGAAGATCACCAGCAGCATGAGCGCGATGCCGATGAGGATCCACGAGAACTGCTCGGTCTGCTGCCCCGACCACACCCCCTCCGGCACGATCAGACGAGTGATGCCCTGGATGAAGATGCGGACGACGAAGAACAGGATGGCGCCGAGCACCGGCCCGAAGATCGTCGCGGCCCCGCCCAGCAGCAGGGCCGTCCAGATGAAGAACGTCATCGACCGCCCGAGCGCATCGGGCTGCACCGAGCTGGGGATCACGTAGAGGATCCCTGCCACTCCGCCGATCAGGCCGCCGAGCACGAGCGCCTGCATCTTGAACGAGAACGCGCTCTTGCCGAGGCTGCGCACCGCGTCCTCGTCTTCTCGGATGCCTTTGAGCACGCGGCCCCAGGGGCTGCGGATCAGCAGCCAGACCAGGACGAGCAGCACGGCCACGACGGCCCAGCCGGCGACGCGCACCCACCATCCGCTGACGCCGGTGTTGTCGTACGTCCACCAGAGGATCGTGGTCTGCCCGTCGCCGAAGAACGACAGTTCGTTGAACGGGTCGCGGTACCGGTCGCCGGGGATGCCGTTGCTGCCGTTGGTGATCGGTCCGAGGATGCTCGAGCGGCCGACCATGCGGATGATCTCGGCGGCCGAGATCGTGACGATCGCCAGATAGTCGCCCCGCAGCTTCAACGTCGGGACGCCGAGCACGAGGCTGTAGAGCAGCACGACGACGAGGGCGATGATCACCGCGGGGACGAAGCCGAGGCCCGCCTGCACCGAGATGGCGAACCCGTAGGCGCCCAGCAGCATGAAGCCGGCCTGGCCCATGTTGAGCAGGCCCGTGTACCCGAAGTGGATGTTCAGGCCGATGGCGGCGATGGCGAGAGCGGCGGTCGTCGGCGCGATCGCCGTCGACGACATCTCGCGCAGGAGGTCGAGGAAGTTCATCGGTCAGCCCACCCGTTCCTTGCGTCCGAAAAGGCCCTGCGGTCTCACCAGCAGCAGCAGGATGAGCAGGACGAGCGCCGTGGCGTACTTGAAGTCGCCCGGCAGCCAGATGTTGGTCAGTTCGACGGTCATGCCGATGATCAGGGCGCCGAAGAGCGCCCCGAACGCGGTGCCGAGACCGCCCAGGGTGACCGCCGAGAACAGCAGCAGCAGGAGCTGCATGCCGGTCATCCAGTTGACGCCGTTGAGCACGAGGCCCAGCAGGATGCCCGAGAGGCCGGCGAGGGCGGCGGCGGTGGTCCAGATGAGCCGGATCACGCCGTCGACGTTGATGCCCGACGCCGCGGCGAGGGCGGGGTTGTCGCTCACGGCGCGCGTGGCGCGTCCGACGCGGGTCTTCAGCAGGAACAGCCCGACGCCGATGAGGACGACCACCGAGATGCCCATGGCGACGAGAGAGTCGAGGCTGAGGCTGACGGGCCCCATCTTGATCGGCACGGGGTTGGCGGTGACGATGCGCACCGTCGACGCCCCGATGAAGAACTGGAACGTGTACTGCAGCGCCAGCGACATGCCGATCGTGACGATCATCAGCTGCGTCAGGCTCAGTCTCTTCTTGCGCAGGGGCCGCCAGATGCCGACGTCTTGGAAGTAGCCGAAGGCGGCGCACAGCACGACGACGATGATGCCCGCGACGAACACGTTCATGCCGAGGACGTTGGCGAACACGTACGCCAGCAGGCCGCCGAGTGTGACCATCTCGCCGTGGGCGAAGTTCGAGATGCCCGTCGTGCCGTAGATCAGCGACAGGCCGACGGCGGCGAGGGCGAGAAGCAGTCCGAGGCGCAGGCCCGAGGCGGCCTGCTGGGCCAGGCGGTCCCAGTCGAAGCCCGTCGAGCCGGCGCCCGTGTCGGGGGCGGCGGCGCTGCCGTCGACGTTGCCGTCCAGGCCGATCAGCACCGCGGTCTGCGAGCCGAGCGTCACGGGACGCACCGACGGGTCGGTGCTGCGCAGGGTCACGCCCTTGGGCAGCGTGCTCGCGTCGACCGAGACCGAGTAGCTGCCCGGCTGGGCGAAGCCGATCGACCACTTGCCGTCGTCGTCGGTCGTGGCCGAGGCGGTGCCGCCGGGGCCCGTGGCCGTCACGACCACACCGCCGCCGGCGGCGGCCAGGGTGCCGGTGAGGCATCCGGTGGTCGACGACGGGGTGCACGGCCCCGTCTGTGCGGTGCCGGGGTCGGCGGGGGCCGCGGTCTCGGCGTGCGCGGCCGGTGCCGCGAACACGACGAGGGCCGCCAGCACGATGCCGAAGACACTCGCGAGCAGGGCGATCAGCGGTGGACGGTGCACGGCGCGCGAGCGCGACGTAAGGGATGAGGACAGACCCACGGAGTCTCCGTTCGGCAACGCTGACGACGATCGATACGTCAGCTTCGACGATCGACGGTACGAGCGTAATGTGTCGCCGGTGTTTCGGTTTCGCGCCGTTAGCGAACCGTGTCATGAGGGTTTCGTTCCCCGGCCGGTGCTCCGGGGAACAAATCCAGGCCCCCGCGCGCTTTAGAATCGCAGGTGGAGCGTCTTGCCGCGCTTCGGCCGTCGTCGTCCCTTACGAGTTGGCGCCGCGCGCGCAGGAGGATCCATGGAACAGCACGACCCCTTCGGCTTCGTCGGACTGACGTACGACGACGTCCTGCTGCTGCCGGGGCACACCGACGTCATCCCCAGCGAGGCCGACACGTCGTCGCGTCTGACCCGTCGCATCACCGTGGCGACCCCGCTCCTCTCGAGCGCCATGGACACCGTGACCGAGGCGCGCATGGCCATCGCCATCGCCCGTCAGGGCGGCATCGGCATCGTGCACCGCAACCTGTCGATCGACGATCAGGCCGCGATCGTCGACCAGGTCAAGCGCAGCGAGTCGGGCATGGTCTCGAACCCCATCACGACGAACCCGGATGCCACGGTCGCCGAGGTCGACGCCATGTGCGCGCAGTACCGCATCTCGGGTCTGCCGGTGGTCGACGCCGACGGCGTCCTCGTGGGCATCATCACGAACCGCGACATGCGTTTCGTGTCGGGCTTCGAACGCCAGACCACGCTCGTCAAGGACGTCATGACGAAGGAGGGCCTCATCACGGGCCCCGTCGGCATCCACGCCAACGACGTCATCGCCACCTTCGCCAAGCATCGCGTCGAGAAGCTGCCGCTCGTCGACGAGAACGGCAAGCTGGCGGGCCTCATCACCATCAAGGACTTCGACAAGAGCGAGAAGTACCCGCTCGCGACCAAGGATGACCACGGCCGCCTGCGCGTCGGCGCGGCGATCGGCTTCTTCGGCGATGCCTGGCAGCGCGCCGAGGCGCTGCGCGACGCGGGTGTCGACGTGCTCGTCGTCGACACCGCCAACGGCCAGTCGGCGGGCGTCATCGACATCGTGACGCGCCTCAAGGCCGACCCCACGTTCGCCCACATCGACGTCATCGGCGGCAACGTCGCGACCCGCGAGGGCGCACAGGCGCTCATCGATGCGGGTGTGGATGCCGTCAAGGTGGGCGTCGGGCCGGGGTCGATCTGCACGACCCGCGTGGTCGCCGGTGTCGGCGTGCCCCAGGTCACCGCCATCTACGAGGCCGCGCAGGCCGCGATCCCGGCCGGCGTGCCCGTGATCGCCGACGGCGGCCTGCAGTACTCGGGCGACATCGCCAAGGCCCTCGTCGCCGGTGCCGACACGGTCATGCTCGGCTCCCTTCTCGCCGGCACCGACGAGTCGCCGGGCGAGATCGTCTTCCAGGGCGGCAAGCAGTTCAAGCAGTACCGCGGCATGGGCTCGCTCGGTGCGCTGCAGACGCGCGGCAAGAAGACCTCGTACTCGAAGGACCGCTACTTCCAGGCCGACGTGCCCAGCGACGACAAGCTCATCCCCGAGGGCATCGAGGGCCAGGTGCCCTACCGCGGCCCTGTGGCGGCGGTGGCCTACCAGCTGATCGGCGGCCTGCGGCAGTCGATGTTCTACGTCGGTGCCCGCACCGTCGAAGAGCTCAAGTCCAAGGGGCGCTTCGTGCGCATCACCTCGGCCGGATTGAAGGAGTCGCACCCGCACGACGTGCAGATCGTCGTCGAGGCGCCGAACTACAAGAAGTAGGCGACACGACGAAGGGGCCGGACGGGTGACTGTCCGGCCCCTTCGTCGTGTCGGTGGGGGTGATGCGGGCACGTGCGCCCGCCCGGTCGGGGCGGCCGCGAGATCTCTTGCTCCTAGCGTGCGCGCTCCATGTTTAGATGCTAATGTGAACATGCGTTCACCGTTCTTGGTGGACGTCGCTACCCGCGCGCGAGGTGGCCGCCCCGGGCGTCCGGCCCGAAGGATGCCCGGGGCCCTTCCGCGCCGAAGGACGCGGCGCGGCCCCCATGTTCCGGTGCGCGGTGTCCACGCGCAGCGGCATGCCGGGTGAACGAACGGCGGTGTCGTGCTCGACGCGGACGGCGGCGATGTCGAGGGTCGCGGGTAGGCTGGGGCGGTGACCATGGAGATCGATCTCGGCCGCGCCAAGCGCGCCCGCCGCGCCTACACCTTCGACGACATCGCCGTCGTGCCGTCGCGGCGCACGCGCAACCCCGAGGACGTGTCGACCGCCTGGACGATCGACGCCTTCCCCTTCGAGATCCCGGTGCTGGGTGCACCGATGGACTCGGTCGTCAGCCCGCGCACGGCCATCGAGCTCGGCCGTCTGGGCGGGCTCGGCGTCCTCGACCTCGAGGGCCTGTGGACGCGATACGACGACCCCGAGCCGCTGCTCGCCGAGATCGCCAACCTCGCCGAGGCCGACGCGACCCGCCGCATGCAAGAGCTGTACGCCGAGCCGATCAAGCCCGAGCTCGTGCGCGACCGCCTCGCCGAGGTGCGGGCCGCGGGCGTCACCGTCGCCGGCGCCCTGACGCCGCAGCGCACGCACGACCTCTACGAGACGGTCGTCGCCGCCGGCGTCGACCTGTTCGTGATCCGCGGCACCACCGTGTCGGCCGAGCACGTCTCAAGCGTCGCCGAGCCGCTGAACCTCAAGAAGTTCATCTACGACCTCGACGTCCCCGTCATCGTCGGCGGTGCGGCCACTTACACGGCCGCCCTGCACCTCATGCGCACCGGTGCCGCCGGCGTGCTCGTCGGTTTCGGCGGGGGAGCGGCCTCGACCACGCGGGCCACTCTCGGCCTGCACGCGCCGATGGCCACGGCCGTCGCCGACGTCGCCGGCGCGCGCCGCGACTACCTCGACGAGTCGGGCGGACGCTACGTGCACGTCATCGCGGACGGCGGCGTGGGCACCTCGGGCGACATCGTCAAGGCTCTCGCGATGGGCGCCGACGCGGTCATGCTCGGTGTCGCCCTCGCGCGGGCGACCGACGCGCCCGGTCGCGGGTTCCACTGGGGCCCCGAGGCGCACCACCCCAAGCTGCCGCGCGGCCGTCGCGTCGAGGTCGACCGTGTCGGCCCCCTGGAGCAGGTGCTGTACGGGCCCGCCCCCGTCGCCGATGGCACCGCCAACCTCATCGGCGCGCTCAAGAAGTCGATGGCCACCACCGGATACTCCGACCTCAAAGAGTTCCAGCGCGTCGAAGTGGTCGTGGCGCCCTACGGACACTGACATGACGGCCGACGGGCGTGCGGCGGCGACGGGGGCTCCCGTCGACGTCTTCCCGCCCACGCTGCGCGAGGTCATGCTGCGCCCGCGGTGGATCGCGCTCCTCGCGTTCTCGCTGCTCGTCGCGGGTGTGCTCGCGTGGCTCGGGCAGTGGCAGCTCGGCCGCGCGATCGACACCGCACCGCCGGAGCCGGGGGCGACCGAGGTCGTGCGTCCCCTCGCCGACGTCGCGCAGCCCGGCGCCTACATCCCCGACCCCCTGGTGGGCCAGCGCGTCGAGACGCGCGGCACGTGGGTGGCATCCGACTTCATCGTCGTCTCGTCGCGCTACAACGGCGACGACACCCCCGGTTACTGGGTCACCGGGCAGTTGCGGCTCACCGGCACCGCGAAGCCGACGTCGGTCGCGGTCGCGCTGGGCTGGGCGCCGACCCTCGGGGCCGCTCAGAGCGCCGTGACCGAGCTGTCGTCCCGCGCCGCCGCCGACCCGACCGCCGTGGTCGAGGTCACCGGCAGGCTCATCGCCGACGAGGGTCCCGCGGTGCCCCCGCGCGACGCCGATCCGCAGACGTTGACGCGCATGTCTCCCGCCGCGCTGCTCGGCCGCTGGACCGATACCGACGGTCTGTCGGTGTACCGGGGATACGTGGCCTCGCAGACCGCGATCGGCCCCCTGGTCGACATCCACTCGCCCGCGCCCGACGAGCGCTCGCACGTCAACTGGCTCAACCTGTTCTATGCGGCGGAGTGGGCCGTGTTCGCCGGTTTCGCGCTCTATCTCTGGTATCGCCTCGCCCGCGACGCGTGGGAGAAAGAGGTCGAAGACCTCGAAGACGCCCGAGCCGAGGCCGAGACCGCGGCGACGGGCGCCGTCGCCCCGCGCGACTAGACTGGCAGCCATGCCCCGTGCCCCCAAGCTCGCCTCGTTCCCGGCGATCCGCGGAGCCCTGAAGTTCTACCAGATCTGCTCGATCATCACGGGTGTCGGACTGCTGCTGCTGGTCACCGAGATGATCCTCAAGTACACGCCCATCCACGTGGAGCTGTTCCTGGGCGGGTCGGGGGGCTTCCTGTGGTTCGCGGATGCCATTCCCGCCGCCGGCTGCGAGTGGTTCTCGCTGTTCGTCCCCGGCGGCAACGGATGTTCGATCCTGTCGACGGGCGACGGCGTCAACATCTCGTTGGCGATCCTCGTCGTGCACGGGTGGTTCTACGTCGTGTACCTCTTCTCGTGCTTCCGCGTGTGGAGCCTCATGCGCTGGCCGTTCGGCCGGTTCATCCTGCTCGCGCTGGGCGGCATCGTGCCGTTCCTCTCGTTCTTCCTCGAAGTGCGCACCGCGCGCGGCGTGCGCGCCTACCTCTCCGAGCGCGAGGCCGCCGCGGCATCCGCTCCCGTCCCCGCCCCGGAAGGCAACCGGTGACCGAACAGACCGAAACGTCCCAACGGCCCGTGCTCGTCGTCGACTTCGGCGCGCAGTACGCGCAGCTGATCGCCCGACGCGTCCGCGAGGCCGGCGTCTACAGCGAGATCGTGCCCCACACCGCCACCGCCGAAGAGATCGCCGCCAAGAGCCCGGTCGGCATCATCCTCTCCGGTGGCCCGTCATCGGTCTATGAAGAGGGCGCCCCCCGCCTCGACGCCGGCGTGTTCGACCTCGACGTGCCCACGCTGGGCATCTGCTACGGCTTCCAGGTCATGGCGCAGGCGCTCGGCGGCGAGGTGGCCAACACCGGTCTGCGCGAGTACGGGGCGACGGATGCCACGGTCGTCACCGAGGGCACCCTGCTGCAGGGCCAGCCCGTCGAGCAGAACGTGTGGATGAGCCACGGCGATCAGGTGTCGCGCGCCCCCGAGGGCTTCGAGGTGCTCGCGCGCACCGCCGCCACCCCCGTCGCCGCCTTCGCCAACGACGCCCGCCGCATGTACGGCGTGCAGTGGCATCCCGAGGTCAAGCACTCCGACCACGGGCAGAACGTGCTCGAGAACTTCCTGCACAAGGCCGCGGGGCTCCCCGCCGACTGGAACAGCGGCAACGTGATCGCCGAGCAGGTCGAGCGCATCCGCCAGCAGGTCGGCACCGGGCGCGTCATCTCCGCGCTGTCCGGCGGCGTCGACTCGGCCGTCTCGACCGCCCTCGTGCACGAAGCAGTCGGCGACCAGCTGATCGCCGTGTTCGTCGACCACGGGCTCCTGCGCAAGGGCGAGCGCGAGCAGGTCGAGAACGACTACGTCGCTTCGACCGGCGTCAAGCTCATCACCGTCGACGCGCGCGAGACGTTCCTGAACGCCCTCGCCGGCGTCAGCGACCCCGAGCAGAAGCGCAAGATCATCGGTCGCGAGTTCATCCGCGCGTTCGAGAAGGTGCAGGCCGACCTCGTCGCCGAGGCCAAGGCCGAGGGCGAGCAGGTGCGCTTCCTCGTGCAGGGCACGCTCTACCCCGACGTCGTCGAGTCGGGCGGCGGCGCCGGCACGGCCAACATCAAGAGCCACCACAACGTCGGCGGCCTCCCCGAAGACCTGCAGTTCGAGCTCGTTGAGCCGCTGCGCACCCTCTTCAAAGACGAGGTGCGCGCGATCGGCCGCGAGCTGGGCCTGCCCGAGGCGATCGTCGGCCGGCAGCCCTTTCCGGGGCCCGGTCTTGGCATCCGCATCGTGGGCGAGGTCACCGCTGACCGTCTCGAGATCCTGCGTGAGGCCGACGCCATCGCCCGCGCCGAGCTGACCAAGGCGGGCCTCGACGGCGAGATCTGGCAGTGCCCGGTCGTGCTGCTCGCCGACGTGCGCTCCGTCGGAGTCCAGGGCGACGGCCGCACCTACGGCCACCCCATCGTGCTGCGCCCCGTCTCGTCAGAAGACGCGATGACCGCGGACTGGACGCGCCTGCCGTACGACGTGCTGTCGAAGATCAGCAACCGCATCACCAACGAGGTGCGAGAGGTCAACCGTGTGGTGCTCGACGTGACGTCGAAGCCGCCGGGGACGATCGAGTGGGAGTGAGCGTCTAGCCTGCTCCCGCGCCGCCGGCGGCGGCCGGCTTCGGGGCATCGCCTTCGAGTCGAGAGCGGGGCCCCTACCCCGATCGACTCGAAGACGATGCCCCTTCGCCGTCCGGCGCCGGCGGCGCTCTGTCTGAACGCGGAGGGACGGGCTGGGCCGTTCGGCGCGGGCGGCGCTGCGTCCCGGAGAACAGGGGATCGTGCGGGGACAGGCCGTGTAGCCGAGGTTCCGGTCTGTTGCGGGGGGACTCCCTGTTCTCGCCGGCCCGTGCGAGGGAATGCGCCCCGAACGGGAGGCGGCCGCGTCCACGCGGAGCGGGTCGGGAGGGCGGAGCGGGGTCGGGTAGGGTGGCGGGGTCGGCGATCAGCCCTCGGGAATCTCCCGGGTTCGTCCGGCCAGAACGGCACAGGTCTCACATGGCCCGTCTCGACTTCTCCGGATACCGCGACGTGCTGCGTGCACCCGGGGCCCCGTGGTTCACGGTCGCCGGGTGGGTGGGGCGCTTCCCCCGCGGCACGCTCAACCTCGGCATCATCCTGCTCGTCGAAGCGGCCACGGGCAGTTTCGCGCTCGCCGGGGCCGTCGCCGCGGCGTTCGTCGTCGGTATGGCGGTCGCGGGGCCGCTGTGGTCGCGGCTCATGGACCGACGCGGGCAACGACCCGTGCTGCTCGTCGCCGCGGCGACCCTGGGTGTGTCCACAGCCGTGCTGGTCGCGGCCGTCCTCGGCGGGGCGCCCGTCGCGGTGTGGTTCGTGCTGTCGCTCGCGGCCGGGGCTGTGTCGGTCGACGTCGGGCCCGCGGTTCGCGCGCGGTGGAGCGCCCTCGTCACGCCCGAGAGGCGGCACAGCGCCTACGCGCTCGAGTCGATCGCCGACGAGAGCGTCTTCGTGATCGCGCCGCCGCTGCTCACGCTCGCCGCCGCCCTGTGGGCACCGCAGGCCGGACTCGTCCTCGTCGTGCTCGTGGGGGCGGTGGGCCTGGTCTGGCTCGGGCTGCTGCACCGCTCGGAGCCGCCGCTCGTCGCCGCGGCCGGACGCCGTGTCGGCGTGCTGCCACCGGTCGGCATCCTGCCCGTCACGGTCGCGTGGATCGGCGTCGGCGCGATGTTCGGCTCGTTCGACGTCACGAGCATCGCGTGGGCCGACCGCACCGGATCGCCGTGGCTCGCCGGGATCATGATGGCGGCGCTCGCGGTCGGCAACACCGCCGGCGCCCTCGTCTACGGCGCGCTGCGGCTGCGGGCCTCGCTGCGCGCGCGGTGGCTCGTCGGGAGCGCGCTCCTCGCGGTCGTGTGCCTCGCGCTCCCCTTGGTCGCCGACGGGATGCTCGCCCTCCTCGCGGCGGCCGTGGTGGGTGCGCTCATCGGACCCGTGCTCTTGGCGGGCTTCGCCCTGGTCGAAGCGCGGGCCGACCGCGACCGCGTCACCGAGCTGCTCGCCTACCCCTCGCTGGGGGTGGGGGCCGGCATCCCGTTGGGATCGACGCTCGCGGGGATCGGATTGGATGCCGTCGGCCCCGTCCTGGGGTTCACGGTCATGGCCGTCAGCTGCGTCGGGATCGTCGTGCTGGGCGGTCTCGGCGAGCTGCTGCTGGCGGCGCGGTCGTGGGCCGTGCCGGTGCGGAGGCGCCGCTCGGCCTGAGCGCGGAGCGTGACCGTCCTGAGGGCGCGCGGCCGGGCGCCCGCGCGCGGCGAGTGGCCCCAGCGCGGTGCGGAAGGATGGGGGCGTGACGCTCTTCCCCGACGCCTGGTACCTGATCCTGTCGAGCAGACTCATCCCCGACCTCGACGGCGGGTACACGATCTCCACGCTGGCGCGGGCGCGTCAGATGGCGGATGCCGGTGCGGCGCCGCTTCTGCTGACGGTCGACCCGGGGACCACCGCCGCGCACGCCGCGCACCGCCGTACCTTCGTGGAGCGCGGTGCCGCCGCGGCATCCGAAGTCTTCCTCAATCTCTTCGACGACGCCGTGGCCCCCGATGGAGGCGCGGCGCCGTGGCTGCGCGCGGCCGCACGGGCCGGGGAGTCCGACCCGAGGCTGGAGTACCGCGGCGTCGCCGCGGGAGCGGTCGACCTACCCGTCGTCATCGACCCGGACTGGCACCTGGCCACCGCGCCGATCGTGATCCGGGATGCCGCGGGCGAGCCCGTCGGCGTCATCGACGGGTTCGGGGCCCTGTACCGCGCGTGGCTGTCGCACGTCGCGGCGGGGCTGCGGGCGCGGGCCGATCGCCCTGTCGTCGTCATCTGCGAGTCGCGGCAGCTCGGCGAGCTGATCGTCGGGTGGGGCGACGACGACGTCCGGATCGTGCACACGGTGCACACGATCCACCTCGAGCCGCCGTTCGAGGCCGACTCCGACCTCAACGCGCTGTGGACCCGGTGGTTCGAGATCGCGCCGCGCTTCGACGCGGTGCTCTGGCCCACGGCGCACCAGCGCGACGACGTGCGAGAGCGCTTCGGCACGGCGGCCAACGACCTCGTCGCCCCGCACGCGATCCGCGGCCCCGAGACCGCGGTGCCCCCGGCCGATCGGGATGCCGGACGCGTCGTCGTGCTCGGACGCCTGGCTCCGGGCAAGCGCCTGGACCACGCCGTCCGTGCCTTCGCGCGGGTCGTCGCCGAGGTGCCCGGCGCACGCCTCGAACTGTGGGGAGAGGGCGCGCAGCGCGAGGCTCTCGAGGCGCTCGTCGTCGAGCTCGGGCTGGGCGGCTCGGTCGCCCTCCCCGGCCTCACCACCGACCCCGGAGCCGTGCTCGACCGCGCCGCGGTGTACCTCACGACCTCCGCGTTCGAGGGCCAGGGGCTCGCCCTCGCCGAAGCCCTCGCGCACGGCACCCCGGTCGTCGCCTACGACATCCGCTACGGCCCGCGCGACATGCTCGCCCGAGGCGGCGGCATCCTGGTTCCCGATGCCGACGAGGACGCGCTCGCCGAGGCACTCCGGCGCGTGCTGACGGATGCCGCGCTGCGCGAGCGTCTGTCGACCGAGGCGGTGGATGCCGCGGCGGCACTGACCCCGGCCCGGGCGATGCAGACGCTGGCCGAGGCGTGCCGGGAGGTGCTGTCGCGGGAGCGGCGACGCTGAGCGCGGTGTGGGCGCTGGCCCTCGCTCGGGCGACGCGAACGCACGCCGATCGTCGCGCGAGCGGGCGCGCCGGACGCGTCCAATGGCGCTGTTGCGGGACCGACCCGCACGACCTCTGCGCGCCGGGCTGACGCCGCGCGACCTCTGCGCCGGCCCGCCCCGCGCGACCTCCTCGCCCCGCCCCCGCAGTCTCCCCGCGCTGGGGCGACCACGCGCGGGCTCAGCCGCGCGTTGCCACCCGCACGGCGTCGGCGGCAGCCGCCGGTGAGCCATGGAACGCGGGACCGTGTCCGGGCAGTACCCAGTCGGCATCCAGATCGGTGATCCTCGACAGCGAGGCGAGCGCTGCGGCCGGATCGTCGGTGAACGGCGCGGGGCCGGGGCCCGTACGGCCGGTCAGGACGTGGCGCGTCGTGAGGGCATCGCCGACGAAGAGCGCGCGCACGACGGGGGCGTGCACCGCGATGCTCCCCGGCGAGTGGCCGGGCATGCCGATGATGCGGGGGCTCCCGGGCAGGTCGAGCGTGTCGCCGTCGGCGATCTCGTGCACCTCGGTCAGCCATCGGGGTCGCATGCCCTTGCGGATGCCGTAGGCGGCGAAGCCCAGCAGCGGGCCGAGGCGCAGCGGACCCATGGGGGTCTTGGGCTTGTCTCCTCCGCGCGCGCGGTCGGCGTCGGCGGCGTGAACGAACACGGGGATGCCGTTGTCGCGGCGCAGGCGCTCGGCGAAGCCGACGTGGTCGCTGTCGCCGTGCGTGAGCACGACGCCGCGGATGTCGTCGAGGGTGCGGCCGATGGCATCCAGTTCGCGGACCAGATCGGCGTGCATGCCCGGGAGTCCGGCATCGACGAGCGTGATGCCCTCGGGGGTGACGATGAGGTACGCGGCGACGATGTCGTTGCCGATGCGGTGGAGCGATGGCGCGAGTCTCATGAAGAGCCTTCCTGGATGGCTACGAACATTAGCCATGATAGCTTATATGCGTAGCCATGAGGAGGGGTCGTGCCGACACCGGAGAGAACATCGCTCGACGAGATCGTCGGGGCCGCCGCGCTTCTCCTCGAAGCGGGCGGACCGACGGCCGTGACCATGCAGGCCGTCGCGCACGCGGTGGGCGTGAAGGCGCCCTCGCTCTACAAGCGGGTGCGCGATCGCGAGGCGTTGCTCTCGCTCGTCGGTGCGGCGGCGGCCGATGACCTCTCCGCGCGGCTCGAGGCGACCTCCGACGACCTCGACGGGCTGCTCGTGGCGTTCCGCCGCTTCGGTCGCGAGCGACCCGAGGCGTTCCGTCTGCTCTTCACGACGGTGGTGGATGCCGACCGCCTCGCGGCCACGAGCGCGCCGGTGCTGCGCGCGACGACGTCGGCCGTGGGGGAGGAGCACGCGCTCGACGCCGCGCGCCTGCTGACGGCCTGGGCCACCGGGTTCGTCACGATGGAGCTCGCGGGCGCCTTCCGCCTCGGCGGTGATCTCGACGAGGCCTACAGCTACGGGCGGAACCATCTCGTCGCGTCGCTCACGCGGGGCCAGGGTACATCGCGCATGTCGGCTCAGGACGGCGTGCCTCCGTGGGCTCAGGATGCGGAGCGGCCGGCCCAGGGGTCGTAGTCGGCGATCAGGGGTTCTTGCGCCGGGCGTGCGGCATCCGGAACGTGCTGCAGGTTCACGCGCACGCGGTACCAGAGCGAGCTCGAGCCGCGCATGCCGTCGACGAGCACGTCGGCAGGGTGCAGCTCGGCGGCGGCTGCCGGATGCCGCGCCTTCCAGGTCTCGAGGGCGTCGAGCGCCTCGGGCTTGGTCTTGGTACGGGCGACCTCGATGAGGGGCATGGTCGAGGCGCGGCGGCCGGAGCCGTCGGAGCCGCGCGGGGGTTTCTCGGCGGGGCCGAGCTCCTTCGCGAGGGCGAGGAGGGCGTCGAGGGAGCCCGCTGCGTCGTCGATACCGGCGTGGGGGTCGCCGATCGCGCGGAACCGGTCGGGGACGGTGACGACGGTGAACTCGTCGGGACGGCGGTCGCGCACCTCGTCCCACGTGAGCGGGGTCGAGACGCGGGCATCGGGGAGCGCGCGGATCGAGTAGGCCGAGGCGACGGTGCGGTCTTTCGCGTTCTGGTTGAAGTCGACGAAGACGCTCTCGCCGCGCTCCTCCTTCCACCAGCGCGCGGTCGCGAGGCCCGGTGCGCGGTTCTCGACCTCGCGGGCGAGTGTCTCGGCGGCGAGACGCACGTCGGCGTACTCCCACTCGGGTCGGATGCGCACGAGGATGTGGAGGCCGCGCGATCCCGAGGTCTTCGGCCACCCGACGAGCCCGTGGTCTTCGAGCACCTCGCGGGCGATGAAAGCGACGTCGACGATCTGCGACCAGTCGACGCCGGGCATCGGGTCGAGGTCGACGCGGAGCTCGTCGGGATGGTCGAGGTCTTCGGCGCGGACGGGGTGCGGGTTCAGGTCGAGACAGCCGAGGTTGACGACCCACGCCAGGCCCGCGGCATCCCGGATCACCGTCTCCTCGGCCGAGGTGCCGGAGGCGTAGTGGAGCGTGGCGGTGTCGATGAAGGCGGGGTGGTTCTCGGGGACGCGTTTCTGAAAGAAGGGCTCTTGGCCCAGGCCCTTCGAGAAGCGCTTGAGCACCATGGGACGGCCGCCCGCTCCGCGGAGCGCGCCCTCGGCCACGGCGAGGTAGTAGCGCACGAGGTCGCGCTTGGTCAGCCCCGGCTCGGGGAACACGACACGGTCGGGGCTCGTGACGCGCACCTCGTGCCCGTCGACGTCGAGGATCTCGGGCGGAGTCTTCGCGGGGCTCATTCCGCGACGTTAGCGCCGGGGCGTGGGGGCGTGGCCCCCCTTGCGGCGACGGGGGTGGGTGGGCTCTGAGCGTCGAGACACGTGCCCCGCGCTGGCGCCGACGACGAAGGGCCGCCCCGAACGGGACGGCCCTTCGTGTGGGAGATGCGTCAGTTGTTGCCGCGAAGGATCGCCAGGATGCGCAGGATCTCGACGTACAGCCACACGACGGTGACCATGATGCCGAACGCGCCGACCCAGCCGTAGACGCGCGGGGCGCCGTTGCGGACCCCGCGCTGGATCTGGTCGAAGTCGAGCACGAGCGAGTAAGCGGCCATGATGACCACGAACACGCCGATGATGACGCCGAGCGGGATGCCGAAGATCTCGATGCTGCTGCGCAGACCGAACGCGCCGCCCGCGAGCGGCACGTTGAAGAGCATCAGGCCCAGGTTGACGAGGCTGAACACGAGGTAGCCGACCATCGCGATCATGAAGATCTTGGTCGCACGGGCCGAGGCGCGCACCTTGCCGCTCGCGAAGAGGGCGAGGGTGACGCCGACGACCGACAGGGTCGCGAGCGTCGCCTGCACCACGATGCCGGGGTAGAGGAACTCGAAGAACGCCGAGATGCCACCGACGAACAGCCCCTCGAACGCCGCGTACGCGACGAAGACGGGGACGGAGGGCTTCTTCTTGAAGGTCGCCACCATCGCGAGCACGAAGCCGACGAGACCGCCGATGACCATCGGCAGCACGTTGGGGCGGGGGTTGGCGACGCTGACGCCGCTCATCGTCCACACCCAGCCGACGACGGCGGTGACGACGAGGATGCCGAACAGCGCGAGGCTCTTCATGACGGTGTCTTCGACCGTCATGCGGCCGGTGTCGACGGCGCTCGCGGACGGGGCCGCGTACGCGCCTTCGATCGACGCGGCGGCGGCCGGATCGACGGCCGGGGGCGGGCTGTAGCGCGTCTGGGCGCCACCGGCTCGAGGGTCCTGGAACGCCGGGTTGCTGAATGCCGGGTTGTTGAGGGCCACGGGAACTCACACTCCAAAGATGGTGATCACAGCACCGTGCTGTCAGACAACACTAGCCGAGCAGGCCCCGAAAAGGCTTGGTCTGACTGGGATTCCGCTTTGAGCGTGCACGGGCTGTAGCCTGAGCGCGTGACCGGCTCCCGCCCCCTCATCATCGGCCACCGCGGTGCTCCCGGGTACCTCCCCGAGCACACCCGCACCTCGTATCTCCGGGCCATCGCGGCCGGCGTCGACGCCATCGAGCCCGACGTCGTCCCCTCGAAGGACGGGGTGCTCGTCGTGCGCCACGAGAACGAGATCGGTGGCACCACCGACGTGTCCACGCGGGCGGAGTTCGCCGACCGTCGGCGCACGGCCGTCGTCGACGGCCACACCCTCACGGGCTGGTTCACCGAGGACTTCACGTGGGACGAGCTGAGCACGCTGCGTTGCCGCGAACGCATCCCCGCCGTGCGGCCGGGCAGCGCCGCGCACGACGACACCGAGCCGATGCTGCGCCTGCGCGACGTGCTCGACCTCGCGCGCGACGGGGGTGTGGCGGTCGTCCTCGAGATCAAGCACGCCGCCGCGTTCGCCCGCATCGGATACGACCTGGCCGCGCTCGTCGAGGCCGAGCTGGTCGCCGCGGGGTGGGCGGATGCCACCGACGCGCTGTTCATCGAGTCGTTCGAGCCGCTCGTGCTGGCGCGGCTGCGGGAGCGTGGCATCCGAGCGCCGCTGGTGCAGCTGATCGCCGGCGCGGGGGCCCCGTGGGACCTTCAGGACCGCGACGGTGCGGCGGCGGCGACGTATGCGTCGATGCTGACGCCGGAGGGGCTGGACGGGCTCGTCGGCGTCGTCGACGGGATCAGTCTCGACAAGGACATGCTGCTCGCCGCCGACGGCCGTGACGTCGTCGCGGGCGCGCAGGAACGCGGACTGCGGGTGTTCGCGTGGACGTGCCGGCCCGAGAACGCGTTCCTGCTGCCCGCGTTCCGCGGCGACGGCGGCGAGGCGGCCTTCGGCGACTGGCCCGCCGAGTGGGCGGCGGTGCGCGACACCGGCCTCGACGGCGTCTTCGTCGACCACCCCGACCTGGGGGTGGGGTTCTTCGGCACCCGATCGGACGGCTGACGCCGGTCGGCGCGGGCGTGACGGCTCCGGCTGATCGCGCTCCGTACCCCGGCGGCGCGTTCGGGCCGAGACCGGCTCTCTGCGCCGCGCTCACCGGAGCCCGACGCCGGCCCGTGAGCGCCGCGGACGGTTCGGCAACCCCGGCCGTCGGAGGGCCCGGGCGCGCGAGGATGGCGGCATGACGGCGGACGTGACGGTGATCGGAGCGGGCATCTCGGGTCTCGCGTGTGCGCGGGCGGGGCGGGACGCCGGGCGCGTGGTGCGGGTGATCGACCGCGGTCGCCGCCCGGGCGGCCGACTGTCGAGCCCGACGATCGAGGGGCGCGTCGTCGACCTGGGGGCGTCGTACCTCGTGGTCGGCGACGACGAGGGATTCGGGCGTCTCGTGGCGGACTGGCAGGCGCGGGGGCTCGTGCGGCCGTGGACCGACACGTTCGTCGTGGTCGACGGCGACGGAGGGATGACGCCGAAGCCGGGGCCGATGCGATGGGCGGCGCCGCGGGGCCTGCGCTCGCTCGCCCTCGACCTCGCACACGGGATCGACGTCGTCTCGGCGCGCGAGGTGCGACGGGTCGCGCCGTTCCGCGTCGACGGCGACGACGCGGGCGAGGTCGTGCTCGCGATGCCGGGGCCGCAGGCGGCCCGGCTGACCGACGGCGTTCCGGCGCTCGGGGGCTGGGAGCCCGTCATCGCGGTCGTGCTGCGGTGGGATCTGCGCGCGTGGCCGCGCGATCTGCGCGGCGCGTTCGCCGATGGCGACCCGGACGTGGCGTTCATCGCCGACGACGGCGACCGGCGTGGCGACGGCGCTCCGGTGCTCGTCGTGCACACCACCGCCGATCGGGCGCGACGGCATCTCGACGATCCCGACGCGGCGATCGCGCCGACCGTCGCAGCCACCCGTCGGCTGCTGGGGATCGCCGCAGATCCGGCGTCGGCGATCGCGCACCGGTGGACGTTCGCGCGGCCGGCCGAGACGACCGGCGCGCCGTTCTTCCGCTCGCCGGGGCTGTCGGCGTGCGGCGACGCGTGGGGGAGCGGCTCGGCCGTCCGCACCGCGTGGTCGTCGGGCGACGCGCTCGGCCGCGCGCTCGCCGCGTCGTGAGGCCCCGCGGGCGGCGCCGACGCCGGCACGAGCCGGGGAGCCCGCGCGATCTCGACGCCTCCCTGGTGGCGCGGCACTCGGGCCGGGTGCTCTCTCCCGTTCGCCCGCCGACGCCCGCTGGGCCTGCCCAGGCGGTGGCTCAGGCCAACCGTGCGGCCAGCGCGACGGCGTCGTGCGGAGCCCGGCCCCGCGCGTCGTTGTCGAAGTAGACGTACACGTCTCGGGGCATCCGGTCGTCGGCGAGCGAGCCGTCAAGCCATCCGCGGACGCGCGTCGCCCACTCGTCGAGCTCGGCGTCGGAGTAGCCGCTGGCGTACAGCTCCTCGGAGCCGTGCAGCCGCACGTACACGTGATCCGACGTGAGGGTCTCGAACCGGGGCCAGCGGCCCGCGGTGTCGGCGACGGCGAGCGACACGTCGTGTTCGCGCAGCACGTCGGCGGCCGCGGCGTCGGCGAACGTGTCGGACCGCGGCTCGAGGGCATGGCGCAGTGGAGCGTCGGCGTCGAGGTCGAGCCAGGTGCGGCCGTCGACCCGCTCGTCGTGCTCGTGGGCCAGGGCGAGTGCCTCGCCCGTCGTGCGAGGGAGCTGTGCCAGGAAGGCGCGGAGCCGGTCGGCTTCGAAGTGCAGGTTCTCGGGCAACTGCCACAGAACGGGCCCGAGGGTGCGGCCCAGGGCGAGCACGCCCGAGGCGAAGAAGTTGGCGAGCGCCGTGTGCACGTCGTCGAGCCGCAGCATGTGGGTGACGTAGCGCGAGCCCTTCACCGCGAACACGAACCCCTCGGGCACCTCGCGTCGCCACTGCCGATAGCTCGACGGGCGCTGCAGCGAATAGAACGAGCCGTTCAGCTCGACCGACGCCAGGTGCTCGGCGACGAACTCGAGCTCATGCCGTTGCGCGAGCCCGCGCGGGTAGAAGTCGCCGCGCCATCGCGGGTACCGCCAGCCCGAGATGCCGACGGTCGCGACCGTCTTCAGGCGTGGCCTTCCGCCGCGGGGAACCCGGGGTCGTCGGGCGTCGCCTCGTCGTCGCCCACGCCGTTCGACAGGTCGACGTGCTCCTCGGCCTCGGCGGCGTCTTCGCGCACCTCGTCGGTGACGGCGTCGGTGGGAGCGCCCTCGTCGGCGCGGGCGTCGTCGGCATGGCGGGAGGGGAGATCCGGTGTGCTCATGCGGCAACGATGCCCCGTGCGAGCGTCTGGCGAGACCCGGTTGACAGGAAGGTTCCGGATGCCACGCCCCCGTGACGTGCGCTCAGTCGCCGCCGTCGGCGACGGGCGAGTCGACGGCAGGCCACGCCGGCAGCGGGTCGTCGAACGCGCGCCATGCCGTCGGCCCGTCGGCCAGCTCGGCGTCGGTGAGCGCCGCCTGGTCGAGCACGTGCGCGAGCTTCGGCGCCGACATGTCGAGGCCGATGAACGCGATCTCTTGCCCGACGCCCATGCGGCCGTCGTCGGCGCCGAGGGGCTCGATCCACATGGCCGAGCCCACGTGCTCCCACCGGGCGAGGATTCCCGGGCGCGAGGCGAGACGGCAGAACCCGGCCGAGCGGACGAGGCGCCCGGCGGCACCCGCATCGAGGCGGTCGAGGGCGGCCGAGAGGCGCGCGGGGTGGAACGGGCGCACCTGGTCGTAGCGGATCGTGGCGACCCGCACGTCGCGCATATAGGGGTCGTGCTCGTCGTTCAGCGCGCGCACCCAGCCCGCCCGTTCGAGCAGCTCGCCGACGGCGGCGCCCGGCGACCGCAGGTCGCTGAGCGGATCGCGAGAGAGTCGCACGACCGCCCCCGGGTTCAGGTGAGAGGCGAGCGCCATCTGCACGGCGAGGGCCGCGGTCGGCACCTGCTCCCAGTTGACCCAGACGATCCGCGTCGCCAGCTCGAGGGCGAGGGCTGCCTGTCTCGCGCGGGCTCCGACGTCGCCGCGGGGGTCGCCGGAGCGGGGGGATGCCACAAGCGCGGCGTCGTCGAGCAGATCGCCGATCATGTGGCGGGCGTCGACCACGCAGACCGCCTCGACGTCGACCCCGCCCCGTGCCATGAGCGCGTGGACGAGGTCGACATCGGTGCCCAGGTCGACCACCTCGGGCTGTTCGGCTTCGTGTAGGCGCGGGTGGGGGAGGGCGTGCGCGGTCCGCGACTCCGGGTGACGTACCAGCCGCAGGGGCCGGCCCGACGCGGCGGCCGTCCGCTCGGCGTAGGCCAGGCGTTCGGGGGCGCACACGCCCATCATCGCGATCGCGGAGTCCATGGCATCCACCTCTCGGTTGTCTTCGGCCTCTCGACACTCTACCTTGTTGTTGAGAATCGTTATCAACAAGGAGGGTGCCATGAAGGTGCGCGCATCGATCAAGTCGCTCAAGAACCAGCCCGGAGCGCAGGTGGTCCGGCGGCGCGGTCGCGTCTATGTGATCAACAAGCTCAACCCGCGCTTCAAGGGGCGCCAGGGCTAGCGCGAACGAGAACCGTTCCCAAGAAGACTGCACACATTGCAATTCGTTTATGTGTGTGGTGACGTAGGGGATGTGGATGGGATCGCGGGCCTCGACGGGGCGTCCGAGCTGTTCAAGGTTCTCGGCAACGAGTCGCGTCTGGCGCTCGTGTGGCTGCTGAGCCAGGAGCCGCTGACCGTCGGCGTTCTCGCCGAACGGGCCGCTCTGTCGCAGCCGCTGGTGTCGCAACACCTGCGCACGCTGCGCCAGGCGGGACTCGTCACGTCGGAACGCGAGGGCAAAGAGATCCGATACGCCCTCGCCGACCAGCACGTCGCGCATGTCGTGCTCGATGCGATCGCCCACGTCCAGGAACCCCGTAACGAAGGAACGGTCTGATGAGCACGAACGAGATCCACGCCGAGCACACGGTCGACGAGCACGCGCACGGCGACGACTGCGGTCACCAGAAGATCACGCACGGCGACCACGTCGACTACGTGCACGGCACCCACCACCACGCCCTGCACGGCGACCACTACGACGAGCACGAGTCGAAGGCCGAGCACACGGTCGACGAGCACCGCCACGGCGACGACTGCGGTCACGAGAAGGTCGAGCACGATGGGCACGCCGACTACGTCCACGACGGCCACCGCCACGCGCTGCACGACGAGCACTACGACGAGCACTGACCCTCGCTCATCTCGAGAATGGCCCGCCCCGAAGGGGCGGGCCATTCTCATGTGTGGAGAATGTGCGGCGCATTCGTGTGCAAGAGATCGGCTACTCATCGCGAATGGAATTGTCCCTCTACGTGTCTGGGCTGCTACTCCAAATCGATGAGGAGGCTGTCGGCGCAATTGCGCGGTGTGGTTATCTCTGAGCGTCGTCCGTGACCGGGCGACGAACGATATTTCCCGATCACCAGGAGTTCCCATGCCCATCTCCCGCAAGCTCACGGCCGGTTTCGCCGTCGCCGCTGTCGCCCTCTCGACCTTCATCGGAATCGCCCCGGCGGCCAACGCGGCCGTTCCCCGCCCCGAGATCGCGGTCGACGCCCAGACCGGTGCCGGTCAGCGTGGTTTCGTGGTGCGCAACCAGGGCAACACGACCATTCCTGCCAACACGCAGTTCACGTTCCACTCGAACTACTTCATCAACGTGGGTCTGTTCGGTGACCCGCAGATCCAGCAGGACTGGAACATCGGTGTTCTCGGTTCGGGTTACGACGCCAACGTGTACCTGAAGGAGCCGCTGCTCCCGGGCCAGACGAAGACGTTCCTGCTGTCGACGGTCGAGATCTCGGCGTTCAGCCAGTACAGCTTCGCACTGACCGACCCGAACACCGCCGCGATCGACACCAACTACGCCAACAACGAGGCCAGCATCCGCTGCGCCCTCGTGGTGCTCGGGCTCCCCGCCTGCAGCGCCTCCTGATCGAACCGCTGTCTCGTAGTCGCACACAACGGAGGTAGGAAAAAGATGTCGGAACCCACCGAAGCCACGAAGAGCGGTCTCGTCGACCGTCGGACCGTCGTCAAGGCGGCGGCCTGGTCGATCCCTGTCGTCACCGTCATGAGCGCGTCCCCGGCGATGGCCGCCTCTGGCGACAACGGCCAGATCTCCGTCAACGGAGGGCCATGGATCGATTCCCGTGACAGCGACGGGTACATCGCCGAAGGCATCGTCTTCACCCTCCGGGACAGTGGCGGCAATCCTGTTGCCAACCGGCAGGTGACGTTCTTGATGGACCCGACCAACGGGCCGTTCTACATCACCCAGGATCTGACCTACGACGAGAACACGGCCGAGGCTCAGCGCCCCAGCTCGTCGCAGTCGCGAACACTGACGACGGATTCCAACGGACGCATCCAGCTCAACGGTGCCGACGGGGACAACGGAAGCCAGTGGGGATGGATCCGTAAAGGCCAGTACAGCAGCGATACCGACCAGTCGACCTTGATGGTCAAGGACGACGCGACCGGGGAGATCCTCGCCAGCGCCGTCCTCAAGCTCGGCGGCAGCGACCCTGGCATCAAGCCGGGCCGGTAATAGGATGGCGACATGGATTCCGGGAGGCCGCTTCTAGCGGCCTTCCGGAATCCATGATTCGTGGGGATAAATTCTCGGGTGCCCGATCGATGGAGCTACTTATCAGTACAGATCTGGAATTCGATACCGATCTGGACTCGCGTCCACTGAACGCGACAACGGGGAATGATCTCGGTCTTCAGGCGCGGGGTGTATCCGTCTCCGGCCTTCGTGGGAGCAACAGGATGCAGCTCGCCGTCGACCTCGCCAACGCGAGTCTGCGTCGACAGCGGCGATCGCCGGGCGCGGTCTACATCGTGGTCGACGTCGATGGGCGGCACTGCTATCGCATGCACGGCGTCATCGGCGGTGCGGTCATGGCTCCTGGGCTGTTCTCGAGCGAAGACGACCTGCTCGAATCGTTGAAGAGCCGGTGTGCGGTCATGGCCGAGGGGACGGTGGCGCTGGTCCTGTTCCGCAACATCGACACGCTGCCCTACGAGGCGTCGTTGCGGATCCGGACGTGGCGGCTGCCGAGCTCGTACCCGATCTTCGTGCAGAGCTCGAGCTGGGAGGCCGACACCCTCTTGTCGGATATCTCGCACGAGACCGCGAGGTGCCTCTCCGCCGAAGAGATGGTGGTCCACGTCCACGACCGCCATGGTCTCGAGCTCACCGCCTTGGCGGCGAGCCGTCTCTGCGATCTCGTGAGCGGACGTGTCGGGTACGTCGACGAGTACATCGCACACCTGCGGGGCTCGGTCGCTCATGCGACCGGAGACGTGGTCTCGCAGATGATCCTGTCCGGGTATCCCGTGCCGCGCAATGGCGTCGTCGAGCGCGAGCTCAACCTCTTGACGGAGGACGCGCTGACGGTGCTGAAGCTCGTGGCCGTGCTCGAGACGGTTCCGATCGCCTGGCTCGTGCGCAACTTCTCGTTCGAGGCGGTCGATCAGCTCTACAAGTACCGGTGGATCGCAACGACCGAGCGCGGCGAGACCGCCTTCGTGTCGGAGTTCGAACGCCTCGTCGTGGTCGAGACCGTCTCCCCGGCGGAGTGCCTCGATGCGGCACAGCGCATGAAGAGCCCGCTCTGGTCGCCCGACATGACCTCGGGCAGCGCCGTCGCCCTGGCATCCACGGTGGGAGTCCGGTTGGACTGTGCCAGCGTGACCGCTGCGATCGAGCGGCTCTATCTGGCCGGCGACTTCGCACAGGTGGTCCAGCTGTGCGATCGCTCGATCAAGGCGGGCATCCTGCAGGACGCGTCGACGACGGCCTGCCGTGCGAAGTTCCTGATCCTCTTCGCCGCGGCGTCGTATGCGACCGGTGCCGTCGCCCGGTCGAGCGAGATCGCGTCGCAGATCGACCGGGCGTCGCTCGGCGACGACTGGGTGGACGTCTACGACTGGGTGTCGTGTGCGGGGACGCTCACGAGCGATGATGTGCCGTCGGCGAGGTTCCCGAGCGACCGGGGCGCGCATTGCGCGACCGGCGACGCGTTCTGCCGCTTCGTCGATGCGTGCCGGGCGTTCGAGGACGGCCGGTTCAGCGCGGTGTCGGGCATCGTCGACGGTGCCCGCGCCATCGCGTACGGCGCACCGGCGGCGTGCCTCCTGCCCGAGCTCGGTGCGATCGGCGCTCGTGCCGAGGTCGCCCTCTGCCACGACAGCAGCGCCGTGCGGGCGCTGTCGGAGTCGTTCGCGGGGCTCCGGTTCCAGGACTCGCCGCTGTGGCTGGTAAGCCGGCTCGAGCAGATCGCCGTGCTGATCAGCAACCTCTATCTCGATGCCGCACGCGCGCTCGTCGAGCAGACGGGGTGCGAGGTGGGTGACGGCGTCCGGCTGTCGTGGGTCATCGAGTCGGAGATCCTCGACGAGGCGATGCGGTTTTTGTGCGGCGAGGTGCTGCCCGACGCCGCTGTCACGTTCCTTCGGAACCGTTCCTCACGGGTGGCGTGCGTCCAGGCGGTGCGCGCGGTCGTGCTCTGGCTCGCGACGGACGGAGAGCTCGTCGACGACCTGCAGGCCCTGGCGACCGACCCGGGCGACGACGTGCTGGCGTCGCCCATCAGCGTGCGTCTCTGCCGCGGGTTCGCCGCACGCGGAGGGATCTCGGGGGCCGATCTGCCGGCGCCCGCCTCGGCGTACGGCATCCCCTCCACCGGAGACGACGCCCAGATGCACCTGTCGGGGTCCGCTCTGCTGGCCTGCGCCGTCTCGAGCGGCTACGGCCCCGATACGACGGCAGGGGCCAGCGAGACGTTCGTGAAGGAGGTCGCGAGGACGAGCGCGCTCGCCATCGGGAGCCCGTCCGACGGCCGCGGCTATCTGAAGACGGTTCTGCGTCGATTGCTCTCGGAGAGGCAGGTCGAGGTCGTGATGCTGGCCGTTTCGGGACTCTCGAACGCCGAGGTGGCGCGCACGCTCCACATCTCGACCCGGACGGCCGAGAACCTGCTCTACCGCGCGTATCGCGTCCTGCACCTGCACGGGCGGGAAGACATCGTGAGCAGCCTGTGGTTCTGAGGCGCCCCGTGTCCGTCTTTCCGTCGTCGTCCGAGAACAGGGGCCTCGGCACCGCTCGGACGGTCGTCCTCGACGAGGTTCGAGGCCGCCGTCCACGATGAACAGCGGACCGCGCGTCCGTAGGGGGGAATCATGCTGATCCAACTCGCCGCCGTCGACCCCGGCCGGCCGTCCCGCCGTCCCAGCCGCTTCTGGGCGCCGCGCGCGGCCGCCGTCGCGAGACTGCGCAACGCGCTCTCTCATGACATCGTGGTCTTGCGCGGGCCCGCCGGTGTCGGCAAGTCGGCGCTTCTGCGCCTGCTCGCCGCCGACATCGCCGACGACGCCTCGGAGTCGCAGGTCATCCAGCTGGTCGGCGTCGACGGTGAGCGTGCCGCACGCGTCGCCGATGCGCTGCGCGACGCGCCGGGCCGTCACGTCGTGATCATCGACGACTTCGACGATCGCGCCGGCGTCGACTCGGAGGCGCTGCTCGATCTGATGCGCGAGCACTCCGATCTGAGCGTCGTCGTCGCGACGCGGTACGTCACCCGACTCGAGAACCCCCTCGTCGCGCTCGACTTCGACGTCTCCGTCGTCTCACGAGCAGACCTGCTGCTCACGCAGGGCGACGTCGCCGACGTGCTGGAGCGTCACGGTGTGGACGCCGCCGACGACGCCATCGTCGCGTTGACCGAGCTCTCGCACGGCTGGCCGGCGATCGTCCAGCTGGCATCCGCCCACCTGCGTCTCAACGAGCTGCCGTTGCGCACCTCCGACGACGCCGTCGAGGTGGCCGACTACGCGTGCAGCGCCTTCGTCGCGGATCTGCAACGACGGGTGCGCCTGCCGCTGACCGATCAGGTGCGTCTGCTCAGCATCGCCCCGTACGTGTCGCCCGCCATCGCCGATGCCATGGGCGTCGAAGGGACGGGCGGGACACCGGAGCGGCTCGTGCGCGACCTGATGGACGGCGGCTTCCTGTGGGCGAACCCTGCCCGCCCGCTGCTCGCCGCACCCGTGCGGGCGCACTGGTTCGCCGAGATCCATGACCGCCGCCCCGATCTGGTCGATGCCGCGCAGGCGCTCCTGCTCGAGCACTTCGTCGTCACCGGCGACCCTCTTCTGGCGGCGCGACTGGCGGCCGACGTGGAGCAGTGGTCGACGTTGACGGCCATCCTGCGGTCGGCCGGCTCGCAGATCTGGGCTCAGGATGCCGAGGTGTTCGTCGAGCTCGTCGGCCGGCTGCGCGACGCCGGGTCGACCGACCCCGTGGTGCTCGAGACGATGCTGGCCCTCGACCCGCGCACCAGCGGGTCGGCCGAGTCCGCCACCTGGGCCGCCCAGGCGGTGTCGAGACTCCCCGAGGCGCGCGTGGCGGCGGTCGAAGACCTCGAGAGGCTCGTCGCCCGCGTCCACCTGCTCCGCGCGGCGGGGAGGTTCGCGCTCGCCAGCGAGGCCGCGGCGACGCTCGCCGACGCCCTGCGCAAGCGCGACGACGTCTGGGACCACGTCGAGGCCGAGGGGTGGTACCAGGTGGGCATGACCCATCTCGCGATGGGCCAGTTGCGCGAGGCATCCCTCGCCTTCGGGGTGCCGGCGAGAGCCCTCGACCCCGGGCGGTGGGTGCGGGCGGAGGCCTGCCGGGCCATCGTGGCGCTGCTGGACGGCGACGTGACGGGCGCCGCCGACATCGTCGCCGCCGCCGCGCAGGACCGTTGGGCCCGGTCGCCGTGGGCGGCGGGGCTGCAGATCGCCGAGGCGTGGCTCGACTTCGAGCGGGGGCACCCCGAGGACGCGATCGTGCGTCTCACGGAGGGCTCGTCGTCTCCCCACGCCCGCGAGCTGTGGCCGTACGCGGCGACCGTGCACACGTTGTCGGTGCTGGTCACCGGTTCCGCCGCCGACGGTCTGGGCACCCTTCGCATGTGGTCTGCACGGTCGCACTCGGTTCCCGTCCCGCACTTCGCGGCATCCCAGATGACGACGGCGCGGGCGAAGGTGCTCATCACCCTGCGACAGGCCCGGCGGGCCATGACCCTCTTCGACGGGCCCTTCCAGCTCACGTCGGCGACGTCGTCGTCGATGGCGATGGCGCAGTTCTACGCCGGCCACATCCACGAGGCCTACGTCACGAGCATGAAGTGGGGCACCGGCCACGGCGCCTCGCCCCGCACGGCCCTCGAGAACCTCGTGGTGAACATCGCGGCCGACGTGCGCCTGAACGGATCGGCCATCGACCTCACGAACGTGCGGCGCGCCGAGGCGCTCAGCGTGCGCCATGGTCTCTGGAGCCCGTGGAGCGCGGTGGCGCTCGAGGACCGTGACGCCGTCTTCGAGCTGTTGTCGGCGGACGCCCGGGCTGAGGCGACCCGCCGGGGATCGTTCTTCGCCTCGTCGGTCAGCGTGCCCCGGCTGACCAAGCGCGAGCACGTCATCCTCGCCCGTCTCGAGCCGGCCTCGACCGTCGGAGACATCGCTCGGGCGCTGGTGGTGTCGCCCAACACCGTCAAGTCGCAGCTGCAGAGCCTGTACCGCAAGCTCGACGTCTCGGACCGCAGCGGCGCGATCCGCGCCGCGCACGCGTGGGGCTTCATCGAGAGCGACGACGAGCTGTAGCGGCGCCGGCGCCACGCGGTCGTGCCGCACGGGGTCGCGTGACCCGCGGGGCGTCGGGGCCGCGGGCCACGCGTGGGGCCGCGGGTCGCGGCCCGAGCGCGCCCGGCGGACGACGGCATCCCGGGATGCCGTCTTCCGCGGAGGCGCATGTCGGCGACTCACCGCATCGGCGATCGGTCTGCCCGCGGTCCGACGCGACGGCGGGAGTCGAACCCGCCACGCCTTCGGTTATGAGCCGAGGCCCGGGACCGCCCGGATCGCCGCGATGTGCCCCACGCTAACCCGGCGCGCCGCCGTCCGGGCGGGTGTTGCGCGAGGTGACGGGATGTGTCGCCGCGTGGCATCGGGAGCCTCCGCGACGCGGCCGGTGACGCGTCCGCGCCGCGCCGTGCCTCGCCGTCCGCGGTGATCGCGCGGCGGGCCCGCTCATCGCCGTGTCCGGCCGTCGATGATCGCGCGCGTCGAACGGTCGAGATGCGCTCGCACGGCGTGGGCGGGATCGGCGAGCGCCGCGTCGACGTAGGCGCGATGCTCCGCCGTCAGCGCGCCCGGGGCATAGGCCGGGTGCACGTGCGTCAGCAGCAGACGCATCTCGGAGTCGAGTCGTCGGTACTCCTCGGCGATCCGCGGCGAGCCCGCGGCATCGACCAGGGCGAGATGCACGCGTGTGTGCGCCTCGAGCGTCGCCGGCCAGTCGCCCACGGCTTCGGCCCGGCCGAGGTCGTCGAGGGCGTCGTCGACCCTCGCGGGGCGCTCGCCGCGCTCGACGACGATCCTGATCGCCTCGGTCTCGAGCGCGCACCGCAACTGCTGCAGGGCGATCAGCGCGGCGTCGTCGAGCAGCGTGACGCGGACGCCCCGATACGGCGCGGCGGTCACGAGCCTCTCTGCGGCCAGCTGCGCGAGCGCCGTGCGGGCGGTGTGACGTGAGACGCCATGGGCCGCGCTCAGCTCCTCCTCGCGCAGCGGCTCACCGGGGGAGAGCGCGCCCGACAGGATGCCGCGGCGCACCGCCTCGGCCACGAGGTCGGCCGCCCGGGGGCCGGGCGAGGGCGCCGTCGATCGTGCGACGTCGCGGCGCGACCCGGGCTCATGCGGGGGACGTGGCATCCGGAGCCTCTCGACGACGGGACGGAACGGAGACCAGGGCGAGGCCCAGGGCCAGCAGCGCGAGCCCCGCAGCGCTGACGGGGGTCAGATGCTCGTGCAGGGCGAGAAGCCCGAGCACGGTGGCGGCGAGAGGCTCGGCCAGGGTGAGGGTCGAGACGGTCACGGCGCTGAGCCGGGCCAGGCCCCATCCGAACAGCAGGTACGCCACCGCGGTGGTGACGACGCCGAGCCAGACGGCGAGCGCGGCTCCGTTCGGGGTCGCGAGCCACGCGGTGCCCGACGCGACCAGGAGCGGCACGCTGGCGAGAGCCGCGATGCCGAACGCGGTTCCCATGACCCGGGTCGAGGTCCACCCCCTCTCGATCAGCGACTTGCCGCCGATCGTATAGAGGGCGTACGACACCCCGGCCCCGGCCGAGGCGAGCAGACCCGCGGGCGAGAGCGCGACCGCTCCGCCGGTGACGCCCGACACGAGCGCGACACCGGTGAGCGCCACGGCCGTGGCCGCGGTCCAGCGCGGAGGAGGGGCGCGGCGCAGGCGCACGGCATCCACGAGTCCCGTCGCGATCGGGGCCGACCCGAGCGCGACCACCGTGCCGACGGCGACGCCGTTGTCGCGCGTGCCGGCGAAGAAGAGCGGCTGATAGGCGAGCACCCCCGTGACGCCCAGGGCGACGAGCAGGATCGTCGTGCCGCGGGGGCCCGCCGCCGGCGGACGCGGTGCGCGTCGGGTCTGCGCGAGCGCGAGAAGACCCAGGATGCCGCCGCCCACCGCGATCCGCGCGGCGCCGACCGCGATCGGCGAGGCGTCGACGCCGGCCACCGCCTGCGCGGTGCCGGTCGTCGAGAAGCACAGCGCAGCCGCCAGGACGGCGAGAACGGGACGCATGGCAGGATTGTTACACAATCCATCTCCCGTGGCGATCGCATCTCGGCGAACGTGCACCCGGCGCCGGGTAACGTGTTCCCATGGCGACGACGGCGGGACGCGGCATCCTGGCCCTCGGATCGGCTCTCGTGCTCGTCGGCGCCGGCCTTCTGCTGGCCGCGCTCGTCGACCCCTTCACGCGCATGCCGGCCCCCGTCGACGAGACCACCGAGTGGACCGCCCGCGCGCTGCTCGTGCTCGCCGTGGTGTGGGTGGTCATCGGCGCGGTCTCGGCGCGCACGCGCCTCGTGCGCCGGCCCGGAGCCGCCGCCGCCCGCGCGACATGGGTCGCCTCGACGCGTCCCTGGCGTGCGCGGGAGTCGACGCTCGGGCTGCTGCCTCTCGACCGCTGGCTGATGATCGCCGTTCCCGGTGGTCTTCTCGTCGTGTCACGCGTCGTGCAGACCCCGCGCGACGGAGCCGTCGGCGTGGCCGTCGCCCTCACCGGCTGGATCGTCTTCGCCGTCGCGGTGCGCCTGCTGCTCGGCAGGCGATCGCCGTGGCCGATCATCGCCGCCGTCGGCGGCGCCCTCGTGCTGCGCTGCATCGTGGCGCTGGCGGCGGTAGCGTTCGCCGGGCCCGACGGGGCATGGCCGGTGCTGTGGGCGCAGCCCGCGGTGCGCATCGTCTACGTGGCCGTGGCGTTCGCGCTGCTGGCGTGGCTGTTCGTCGCCGCCGGGTGGTCGCTCGCCGCGCAGCTCGGGGCACGCCGGGCGACCGGTGTGGCGCTCGCGGGCGTCGGAGCGGGCTACGCCCTGCCCGCCGCGACCGTGGCGCTGATGGGAGCCCGCGACGCGCTGAGGGCGTGGAACGAACAGGTCGGCGTGCTGCCGTGGGACCTCGCGTCGATGGCGGGAGGACGCGAGGGCGTCTCGGCCCTCGAGATCGTGGGCGCGAGCGCCGCCGCGGCGGCGGTGGTCGCGATCGTCGGCGTGGTGTTGGCACTGCCTCGACCGACCCGCACGATCTGAGCGCGTCTCGCGGCGCGGACGCGGCTCGACCGCGGGGCCCGGCGCTATCGAGCGCGAGGGCTGCGCGCAAGCACCTGGAAGTCGTCGGACGACGGCGTTACCGTGGCAGGGACGACCCGGGAGGGCAAGAACATGAGCGATGTCACCAGGGCGACGCCGGAGCGTCGCGTGCTGTCGAGCTTCACCGACTACACCGGTGCGCAGGCCGCCGTCGACCGGTTGTCGGACGCGGGCTTCCCCGTCGAGCACACCGCGATCGTCGGCCACGACGTGCGCATCGTCGAGCAGGTCACGGGGCGACTCACCCGCGGCAGGGCGGCGGGGCTCGGTGCGGCGTCGGGCGCGTGGTTCGGGCTGCTGATCGGGTTGATCTTCGGTCTGCTCGCCCCGGTCGGCGTCTGGCTGGGCCTGCTGGTCGCGGGCCTGGTGCTGGGCGCCCTGTGGGGCGCCGTGTTCGGCTTCGTGGGGCACGCCCTCACCCGCGGGCGCCGCGACTTCTCGTCGGTGCAGGGCTTCGAGGCCGAGCGGTGGGACGTCATGGTGGATGCCGAGCACCTCGGTCACGCGCAGTCGCTGCTCTCGGCCGGCGGGGCGGGGCCCTCCGCCGGGTGACCCCGGGCGCGGTGTCGGGGCCCGCGCCTAGACTTGACCCGCCATGACCGACGCTTCCGCACCCCTCATCGTCGGCGGTTCCGCACCGTCCGACGCCCGCCCCGACGCCGACCTGCTCGAGGGCCTGAACGGCCCGCAGCGCGAGGCCGTCACGTACCGCGGCCCGGCGTTGCTCATCGTGGCGGGGGCCGGGTCGGGCAAGACGCGCGTGCTCACGCATCGCATCGCATCGCTGCTGCGCACGCGCGAGGCCTATCCGAGCCAGATCCTCGCGATCACGTTCACAAACAAGGCCGCGGGCGAGATGCGCGAGCGCGTGCACCAGCTCATCGGGCAGCGCTCCGACGGCATGTGGATCTCGACGTTCCACTCGGCGTGCGTGCGCATCCTGCGTCGCGAGGCGCAGCAGTTCGGCTTCACCAAGGCGTTCACCATCTACGACTCGGGCGACTCGCGTGCGCTCATCAAGCGCCTCGTGAAAGAGCACGAGGGCGATGCCTTCGGCCTCACCCCGGCGGGCACGCAGAGCCGCATCTCGAAGCTCAAGAACGAGCTCGCCGACGCTGAGTCGTATGCCCGGACGGCGAACACGAACGACCCGGCCGAGCGGGTGTTCATCGAGATCTTCGCGGCCTACCAACGTGAGCTGCAGCGGGCCAACGCGTTCGACTTCGACGACCTCATCGCCCAGACCGTCTACCTCTTCCGGGCGTTCCCGCAGGTCGCCGACGTCTATCGCAAGCGGTTCCGCCACATCCTGGTCGACGAGTACCAAGACACCAACCACGCCCAGTACGCGCTCATCCACGAGCTGACCCGACCGCCCGGCAGCGACGCCGAGCCGCTCGCGGGCGGTGGCGGCATGATGATCTTCGACGCGGCCCCGAGCGCCGACGATGCAGCCTCGCTCACCGTCGTCGGCGACTCGGATCAGTCGATCTACGCCTTCCGCGGCGCCGACATCCGCAACATCAGCGAGTTCGAGCGCGACTACCCCGGCGCCAAGGTCGTGCTGCTCGAGCAGAACTACCGCTCGACGCAGAACATCCTGTCGGCGGCCAACGCCGTCATCTCGAACAACTTCGACCGCAAAGAGAAGAAGCTGTGGACCGATGTGGGGGCCGGCGACCCCATCGTGGGCTTCACCGGCTACTCGCAGCACGACGAGGCGCAGTTCGTCGCCGACGAGATCGAGGCCCTGCACCGAAAGGGCGTCGACTACTCGCAGATGGCGGTCTTCTACCGCACCAACTCGCAGTCACGCGCGCTCGAAGAGATCTTCATCCGGTCGGCGGTGCCCTACAAGATCATGGGCGGCACCAAGTTCTACGAGCGCGCCGAGATCAAAGACGCGATGGCCTACCTCGTCGCCGTCGCCAACCCGGCCGACGAGATGGCGGTGCGTCGCATCCTCAACAAGCCCCGGCGCGGGATCGGCGACGTCACCGAGACGGCGATCGCCCGGTACGCCGCCGAGCACGACATCACCTTCCGCGACGCGTTGGCCAACTCGGCACAGCTCGGGGTCGGCCCCAAGCTGCAGAAGGCCATCGACCAGCTCGACGCGGTCCTCACCGAGGCCTCGGCGCTCATGCTGCCGGCCACGGGCGAGGTGGCGCCGTCGACCGTCGTGGCCGAAGGCCTCACCCTGCTGCTCAACAAGAGCGGCTACTTCGACGCCCTGCGTGCCAGCCGCGACCCGCAAGACGAGGCGCGACTCGAGAACCTCGACGAGCTCGTGGCCGTCACCCGCGAGTTCGCGCGCAACAACCCCGACGGCACGATCATCGACTTCCTCACCGAGGTGGCCCTCGTCGCCGACGCCGACGACCTCGACGACGCGTCGGGCTCGGTGTCGCTCATGACGCTGCACACGGCCAAGGGGCTCGAATACGACGCGGTGTTCCTCACCGGCGTCGAAGAAGACCTGATCCCGCACCGCATCTCGGCCGGCGAGCCCGGCGGCCCGCAAGAAGAGCGACGCCTCTTCTACGTCGGCATCACCCGGGCGCGCAAACGGCTGCACGTCTCGCTCGCCATGACACGGGCGCAGTTCGGCGAGGTGACCGTGGCGATGCCGAGCCGCTTCCTGCAAGAGATCCCGGCCGATCTCATCGACTGGCGGCAGTCGCCCGGCGACGTGAACGGCCGCGGCGGCATGCAGTCCCGGGCGCTCAATGCGCGCCCGCGTCGACCCGGCCAGTCCGGCGGCGGCAACCGCTACGGAGACGATCTGGTGCCGCTGCCGAAGCGCGCTCCGGCCGACCCGTCGAAGTTCCCCAACCGCATCCCGGCGAAGGTCCGCGACAACGGCGACATGGAGCTGTCGGCGGGCGATCGCATCCGCCACGACGACTTCGGTGAGGGGCGCGTCGACGCGGTCACCGGCGAGGGGGCCAAGCGGGTCGCCCACGTGCGCTTCGACACCGTGGGGGCGAAGAAGCTGCTGGTCAAGATCGCCCCGATCACCAAGCTCTGAGACGGACCGACACGCCGCGGCGGCGCACCGCCCGGATAGGCTCGGGCAATGGCCCTTTTCTCGCGCCGCAAGAAGTCCGACTCCGATGACGCGTCGACCGATCGCCCCGACACCGTGATCGAACCGGGCGAGCAGCCCGTCGAGCCGGGAGCCGGGGCCGACGTGGCCGAGACCGACGCCGTGGCCTTCGACGCGTCCGCCGAGACCGCGCCGACCGTCGGCATCTCGATGTCGTCGTTCCGCGGAGACGGTGCCGCGCCCGCGCCGCAGCCGACGGTCGTCGAGCGCCCGTCGGCGCGGCAGCCCGGACCGATGGAGGCGCCGGTCGGCGGCGAGTCGATCCCGGGCATGCGCGACAACGCGCTGCTGGCCGCCGCGCTCGCCGAGATCACCGGAACGCCCGAGCCGCCCGAGCTGCTCAACGTGGCCCGTCAGCTGCTGCAGGGGCAGGTGTTCCTGCGCATCAAGGGCGACGCCCGTGCCCTCATCGCCGAAGGCAAAGACCTGCCGCTCGCCGTCGCGACCCGCGGCGACGAGCAGCTCGTGCTCGTCTACAGCAGCGGCGATGCGCTGCGCAAGAGCGTCGAGGCCGACGGCGACCACGAGACCTCGGCCATGGGCCAGCCGGTCATCGCGGTCCTCCGGCACGTGCTGGCCGGCCCGTCCGCGGGCATCGTCCTCGACCCCGCCTCGGGCGACGCGCGTGCGGTGATGCCTCGCGCGCTCATCGAACGGATGGTCGCCGAGGCCGACCAGGACCTCACGATCAAGACCGCTCTCAGCGAGCCCCGCACCGACACGACGGCATCCACGATCGTCGATGCGATCGTCGCCGGCGCGCCGTTGTGGATCGCGGTCGCCCAGACCGAAGAGGGCGGCCCCGTCGGCGTCGCCGAGTCGCGCTCGGCGACGGGCGAGCGCTTTCTCGAAGTGTTCAGCCACCCGCTCGAGCTGCTCGTGCTCGGCCGCGGAGACCAGCCCTTGCCGCTGCAAGCGGAGCAGCTGGCGACGGCGCTCGCCGGTGACGAGGGCCTCACCGGCCTGCTCGTCGACCCGGCCGGGCCGTGGATCCGCCTGACGCGCGACGACCTCGCCCCCCTGATCTCCCGGGCCGGCTGAGCCCCCACCGTGCCCGGCGCCGCGGGTCTCAGACGCCGTACGTCTCGCCCGCCGGCACGGCGACAGGCAGCACGTTGCCCGCCGGCGCGAGCGGGCATGCCCACGCCGGGTCATAGGCGCACGACGGGTTGTAGGCGAAGTTGAAGTCGAGCACGAGAGTGCCGGGGCTGCTCCCCGTGCCCAGGTCGGCGCCCTTGATCGTGTCGAGCAGGTAGCGGCCCCCGCCGTACGTGCCGCCGGGCCGCCCGGCCGACGCGTCGCGCACCGGCACGAACAGGCCGCCGCCGTACGAGGTCAGCCGCCACACGTCGAGGCTGCCGGTGTCGGGCAGCTCGACGCGGCCGATGCGCTCGAACCCGACCTCGCCGTCGGTGCCGGTGGTCGCGACGAACGACGCGTCGTCGGTCTCGAGCAGGGGCACCTCGAAACGCCACGCGGCGTCGTAGGGAGCCAGGGGCAGACCGTCGAACCGTTCGCGCTGCTCGGCGAGCACGGGAGTCGCCGGGTGATGGGCGAACAGCGCATCGCGCTCGATGCGCCACAGCTCGTGCGCCTCTTCGGGCTCGTCGATCTCGCGCACGGCGGCGTATAGGGCGAACACGCGACGTCGCCAGTCGACGACGTCGAGGGCGGTGCGGGCGGCGCGCGAGGTCATGCCACGAGCGTAGAACGCGGGGGCGGATGCCAGCGGGGGCTGGACAGCACGCGGGCCGGGCCACGGCAGGGCGCCGTGCGGATGCCGCGGGTGCGGGCGGACCCGTCGCGCGGGGGCGCACCCGACGTGCGGCGCCGCGCGACGACCGTCCCGAGACGCGGAGACGCCGGCGACCGCCGGGTGCAGGCGACCCGCCGACCACCGCGGCACGGCTCTGAGCGCCGGTGCAACGGGGCAGACACCGCCCACCGTGGACGCTAGCGTCGGGGCATGGCATCCCCTCGCATCACGATGACCGTGCCCGGGCCCGACGGCGACCGCGAGATCGGCGTCTCGAACCCCGACCGGGTGCTGTGGCCCCAGGTGGGCATCACGAAGCGAGAGCTGGCCGAGTACTTCGTCACCGTGGCCGATCCGTTCCTGGCGGCGAACGGTCATCGTCCGGTCTCGCTCGAGCGCTTCCCCGACGGCATCGACGGCGAGAGCTTCTTCTCGAAGAACCCGCCGAAGGGCGCCCCCGGCTTCGTCGAGGCGGTGACCGTGACCTACAACAGCGGGCGGCGGCATCCGCAGCTCGTCGTCACCGAGATCGCGACCGCCGTCTGGGCGGCACAGATGAACACGGTGGTGTTCCACCCGTGGGCGTCGCTGGCGAGCGACGCCGACCATCCCGTCGAACTGCGCATCGACCTCGACCCGCAGCCCGGCACCGGGTTCGCCGAGGCCGTGACGGCCGCGCATGAGCTGCGCTCGGTGCTGCGCGAGGTGCATCTCGAGGCCTGGGTCAAGACGAGCGGCAACCGCGGGCTGCACGTGTTCTGTCCGATCGAGCCGACGCACGAGTTTCTCGACGTGCGTCACGCGGTGATCGCGGCCGCGCGCGAGCTCGAGCGCCGGATGCCGGCCGCGGTGACCACCAACTGGTGGAAAGAGGAGCGGGGCGAGCGCATCTTCGTCGACTTCAACCAGGCGAACCGCGATCGCACCATGGCGGGCGCGTACTCGCCCCGGGCGCTCCCCGGTGCGACGGTGTCGACGCCGGTCACGTGGGACGAGCTCGACGACGTCGACCCGGCGGCGTTCACCGTGCGCAGCATCCCGGAGCGGCTGGCATCGGCGGGCGACCCCTGGGCCGGATTCGCCGCCCGGCCCGGCCGCATCGACGCGCTGCTGGAGTGGTGGCAGCGCGATCTCGATGCCGGGCTCGGCGAGCTGCCGTTCCCGCCCGAGTTCCCCAAGATGCCGGGCGAGCCGCCGCGCGTGCAGCCGTCCCGCGCGAAGAGCCCGGCCGACTAGGCGTGGTCGGGTCGCTCTGTCGCTCAGTCGAGCACGGCCGCCAGATCGTAGGCCGACACCGTCTCGAGCTGGGCGAACGTGCACGACCGGGCGTCGCGATCGGGCCGCCATCGGTCGAACTGCACCGTGTGGCGGAAACGCTGGCCCTCGAGCTGGTCGTAGCGCACCTCGAGCACCCGCTCGGGGCGCAGCCGCACGAACGAGACGTCTTTCGATGCCGAGAAGCGGGAGCGGTCGGTCTCGCCCACGACCGCGTCGCCGTCGGCGTCGCGTTCGACCAGCGGCGCCAGCTCGTCGATCAGCTCGCGGCGGCGGGCGTCGGTCCACGCCGACACGCCCCCGACACCGTGCAGACGACCGTCGTCGTCGTACAGTCCGACGAGAAGCGACCCGACGCCCTCACCCGATTTGTGCAGGCGATAGCCGAGAGCCACGACGTCGGCCGTGCGGGCGTGCTTGACCTTGAACATCGCGCGCTTGTTGGGCGTGTACGGCTGGGCGAGGGGTTTGGCCATGACGCCGTCGAGACCGGCCCCCTCGAACTCGGCGAGCCAGCGACGGGCGGCGTCGGGGTCGGCGGTCGTCCGGGTCACATGCACCGGGTGGGCGACGCCGCCGAGCAGGTCGACCAGCTGTGCGCGGCGTTCGGCGAACGGCTCGCCCTGCAGGTCGCGGTCGCCGCGGGCGAGCAGGTCGAACGCGATGAACATCGCCGGGGTCTGCTGCGACAGCAGCGTCACGCGCGACACGGCGGGGTGGATGCGCTGCGACAGGGACTCCCAGTCGAGTCGTTGCGCGCCCGGCTCGCCGCGGGCGACGACCACCTCGCCGTCGATCAGACACGGCTCGGGCAGCAGGCGTGAGAACGCCGACACGAGCTCGGGAAAGTACCGGGTCAACGGCTTCGCACCGCGACTGCCGATCTCGACGTCGGTGCCGTCCCACGACACGAGCGCGCGGAATCCGTCCCACTTCGGCTCGTAGCTCAGCCCGCCGTCGACACGATCGGGCTCGGGCACCTCGGGCACCGACTTCGCCAGCATCGGAGCGGGGATGTCGTACGGCACGGCGTCAGCTTCCGCTCTCTCCCTCGGCGAGGGGCACGGGGTCGCGGCGCTGCTTGCGCCGTGCCCATTCGGCGGGGCGGTCGGGCCCGTTCCACACCGTGATGATGCCCCACGCGACGGCGGTGAGCGGCACGGCGAGCAGCGTCCCGAGAATGCCGCCGATCGCGGTGCCGCCGGCCAAGACCACCAGGATCACGAACGAGTGCAGCTTCATGGTGCGACCCATGAGCACCGGCTGCAGCAGGTTGCCCTCGAGCTGGTTCACCAGCACGACGACCCCCACCACGATCAGCGCGACGATCGGCCCGTTGGCCACCAGCGCCACGAGGGCCGCGAGGGCGCCCGCTGTGACGGCGCCGACGATGGGGATGAACGCCAGCAGGAACACGAGCACCGCCAGCGGGATCGCGAGGGGCACCTGCAGGATCAGCAGACCGATCAGGATGCCGATCGCGTCGACCGCCGCGACGGATGCCGTGCCGCGCACGTACGAGCCGAGCACCGTGACCGTCTTGTCGCCGATGCGACGGGCGCGCGCGTAGTGCTCGCCGCGGAAGGGGCGCAGGGCGAACTCCCACATGGCCGGGCCGTCTTTGAGGAAGAAGAACAGGATCACCACCATCAGCACGAACCCGGTGACGAACGAGGCGACGGCGCTGACGCCCGCGAGAGCGCCCGACCCGAACCGGGCGCTCGTCACGAAGTCGCGCACCGCGCTGAACGCCTGCTGCACCTGGTCGGGCGGGATCGAGAACGGCAGCGAGTGATACCAGTCGGCGGCCTGGCCGAGACCGGCCTGCGCCTTCGAGTACAGGTCGTCCCATTGCGAGATGACCGAGGCGACGACGATCCAGCTGAGCCCGCCCAGCACGACCACCACCGCGAGCAGCGTCAGCAGCGTCGCGACGATCGACGGAACGCGCTTGCGGCGCAGCCACATCGTGACCGGTCCGAAGGCCGAGGCGAAGATGAGGGCCAGCAGCAGCGGGATGATCACGAGCGACACCTGCTGGATGCCCCAGATCAGCGCGGCGAGAAGGACTGCCACGACGATGATCTGCAGGGCGCGGACGGCGAGACGGCCGAAGCCGTCTGCCCACAGGCTCTGCGGGGGCGCCGACGGTGCCGCGGCGACGGCGGCGTCGCTGGGCGAGGAACGACGACGGAACGGATTCATGCCCCGACGGTATCGTCTGCCCCCGACATCGCGCGGTGTCTTGCGCGCGGGCGCGACGCGCATTAGACGCGCCGACAGCATCCGTCCCCTGCAGGCGCCGCGGCTGCGTAGCCGCGGGACTCCCGCACCACGACCATGGCCCCGTCCCGCTCGTTCGGCGCGGGGCCATGGCATCCGGGTCAGGCGAAAGCGCTCATGCCCGTGATGTCGCGGCCGAGCAGCAGCGCCTGCACGCTCTCGGTGCCCTCGTAGGTGTGGATCGCCTCGATGTCGGCCATGTGCTGCATGACGCCGTTCTCGAGCAGGATGCCGTTGCCGCCGAGCAGGTCGCGCGCGATCGCCGCCACCCGGCGCGCGGCGCGGGTGTTGTGGTACTTCGCGAGCGATGCCTGCGTGGGGCGCAGCCCGCCCGAGGCCTCGAGATCGGCGAGACGGCGGCAGTACAACTGCATCGCGGTGAGCTCGTCGAGCATCTGCGCGAGCCGCTCCTGCACCATCTGGAACTTCGCCAGGGGCTTTCCGAACTGCATGCGCTCGGTGGCATACGTCCGCGCGATCTCGTAGCAGGCGGTCGCGTGTCCGAGCGCCGACCACGCCACGCCCGAGCGCGTGGCGAACAGCACGGTCGACGCGTCTTTGAACGTGTGGGTGCCGGGCAGCACCGCGTCGGCGGCCAGGCGCACGTCGTCGAGCGCGATGTGCGCCTGGTGGATGCCGCGCAGCGACACCTTTCCGGTGATGACGGTGCCCGTGTAGCCCGGGGTGTCCTGCTCGACCAGGAAGCAGCGGACGGCTCCGTGGTCGTCGCCGCCCTTGTCGTCGACGCGGGCCCAGACGAAGGTGATGCCGCCCGAGGCGCCGTTGCCGATCCACTTCTTGGTGCCGCTGAGCGACCAGCCCTCGGCGGTGCGGGTCGCCGTGGTCTCGAGCGACACCGAGTCGGAGCCGTGGTCGGGCTCGGTGAGCGCGAAGGCCCCGAGCACGGTGCCGTCGGCCAGGGGTCTCAGCCAGCGCTGCTGCTGCTCGGGCGAGCCGAACAGCGCCAGCGTGCGCAGGGCCAGTCCGCCCTGCACGGCCAGCGCCGTCGCGAGCGACCCGTCGCCGCGCGACACCTCCATGTTGACCAGCCCCGCTGCCAGCGGCGACGACGCGGGCAGGTCGGGGTGCTCGATGCCGTCGGTGAACAGCTCGAGCTCGCCCATGCGCCGCAGCAGCTCGACGGGGTAGGTCGCGGCATCCCATTCTTCTTGCATGCGGGTGCCGACCTCGTCGACGAACGACTTGGCGCGGTCCCACGCGGCGCGGTCGGCCTCGGGCAGATCGGCGAAGACGGCGTAGTAGTCGGTGTCTCGGCGGCCGAGGACGTCGTACCGGGCGATGCGCTCTCCGGGGAGCGCACGGGGCTGGGCATCGGTGCTCATGGGTCCCAGTATCGCTCACACCGGTACTCGGTGTCACGGTCGAAAGTGTGCCGGGGTGGTTGGCCCCGCGGCGCGTCAGTCGGGAAGCGCCGCGCGCAGGCGTCGCGTCACCTCGGCCGCCGGCATCCGTCGCGGGAACGCCGCGACGATGAGGTCGTCGCCCGCCGAGTCGTCGCCGCCGGGGTGCACGCCGTACCGGCGCAGCGTGTCGTCGAGGGCGCGGCGCAGCACCGCGGCGGGCACACGCCCTCCGCGCAGCAGACGGCGCAGCACATGGTTGTGCACTGCGGTGACGAGCGCGGCGAAACCCACGGCGTCGAGCGGGTCGACGCCCGGCAGCGCCTCGCGCAGATAGTCGTCGAAGACGCGCTCGTAACGGAAGGCGGTCACGATCTCGCGATCGCGCAGCCCGGGCACCTCACGCACGATCGCATAGCGGCGCCGCGCCAGGTCGGGGTCGGCGGCGAAGTGCCGGAACACCCGCATCGAGGCGTCGCACACGGCGGCCCACGGGTCGTCGTGCGGGCGCGACAGGTAGGCGCGGGCGTCGGCGATGAGCGTCTCGTGGTCGGCGAAGACGACGTCTTCTTTGCCCCCGAACTGCCGGAAGAACGTCGAGCGCGACACACCGGCGGCCTGCGCGATCTGTTCGACCGACGTCTGGTCGTAGCCGTGCTCGGCGAACAGGTCGATCGCGGCGGCCACGACGGCCGTACGACCGGGCTGTGCGGATGAGTCGCTCATGCACGAAGCATAGAGCGACACCCCGACGCGGTCGCGGCGGCGCGGGCGTCGAGTCGCCGGCGACGGTGCGCGCGACCGGCAGCCCCGTCGCCGGGCGGGGCGGCTCAGCTCTTGGCGCCGGTCAGCGCGAGCGCCCCGCCGAGTCCGATCATCATGACGCCGCCGGTGCCCGAGAGCGTCGACAGCCGCCTCGGCGAACGGGCGAACCAGGTGCGGGTGGTGCCGGCGGCCAGTGCCCAGACGCTGTCGCACGTGAGGGCGAGCGTCTGGAACGTCAGCCCGAGTACCAGAAGCTGCAGCCAGACGGCACCGGCGTGCGGCGCGACGAACTGCGGCAGCACGGCGACGAAGAACGCGATGGTCTTGGGGTTCGTCATGCCGACGACGAAACCCTGGCGCAGCAGTGTCATCGACGACGTCGGCGTCCGCGAGACCTGTGCGACGTGGGAGTGGCGATGGCGGATCGCCTGGATGCCGAGCCACACCAGGTAGGCGGCGCCGGCGATCTTCAGCACGGTGAAGGCGACGATCGACGAGGCCACGATCGCTCCGACCCCGAAGGCGACGGCGAGCACCGCCGGCACCGTGCCGAGAGCGTTCCCCACCACGCTCAGCACCCCGGCGCGGCGGCCGAGGGCGATGGAGCGTCCGATGACGAACAGCACGCTGGGGCCGGGGATCACGATGATGACCACCGACGTGGCGATGAAGGCCAGCACGTTCTCGATCGGAGGCATGCCTGAACGGTACGGCGCCCGTGTTTCCCGAGTGTGTCGGATGGTCGATACGGGGTCGGGCGTGCCCAACTCCTGCGATTCCGGATGCCATGGGTGTCGCCCCCGGGGCTCGGGCCGGTTCTTCAGGAGTTGTGTCGGAAGAGTGGGGGAGGGAACCCTGACGGCGCGGACGCCGATGCAGACGGGGGTGTGCGGCCGATGGGGTGCCCGGTTGTGTTGCGGGGGTGCAGAACTCCTGAAACTCCGGATGCTGCGGACGTCTGTCGGGGATAGGGATCGGGTTCTTCCGGAGTTCTGCTCGCGCCGGGGCCGGGGCCGGGGCTGGGGCTGGGGCTGGGGCCAGAGTCGAAGCCTAGGAACCGGCCCCGGACCTCGGAGCCTTTGAGCCGAGGCCAAAGCCTGAGCCGGCCTCCGAGCCGGAGCCGGAGCAGGGGCCGATGCCCCAGGCCCCGGGCCGGAGCGGGGCTAGGCGGCGACGCCGTCGCGCGCGAGCAGTTCGGTGATGCGGCCGACGCATCCGCCGCAGCCGGTGCCGGCGCGTGTGGACGCCTTGACGCACGCGACCGTGGGCTCGCCGGCCGCGGCGGCTTCGCGGATGGCTCCGGCGCTGACGCCGTTGCACCAGCAGACGGTCGCGTCGGCGGCGAAGGGGTCGGCCACCGCCGTCATGCCCGCGTCGGGGGCGTCGAGCCGCAGCAGGGTCGACCGGTCGGCGGGCAGTTCCGATCCCCGCTCGAACAGCAGCGTCAGCTCGGCGCCGGTGCGCGGCATCCCTACCGCGACGAAGCCGGTGAGCACGCCGTCGACCGTGACGAGCTTGACGTAGGCGCCGCGGGCGGGGTCGGCCCACAGGGTGACCTGCGGGGCGTGGCATGCGGGGGAGTGCGCGGGGGCGAACGGGTCGGCGTCGACGTCTCCGCCGGCGACGACGTCGACGCCCTCGGCCTTGAGCATGACCACCCCGGGGCGCTCGGCGACCGCGACCGGGGCCGATCCGGTCGACAGCAGCGCGGCGAGCCGGTCGGCCTGTCGCCAGCCCGGTCCGACGAGCCCGCTGGGGCCGCCGGGCACCCGCCCGTCGGTGGGGGCGTCGTCGGGGTCGGCCACGTGCGCGCAGTCGCCGATCGCGTAGATGTGCGGGTCGGTCCACGATCGCGAGGCCGCGTCGACGAGGATGCCGGTCGAGGCCGCCAGACCGGCGAGGGATGCCACCTCGGTGCGTGCCGCGACCCCGCACGACAGCACGAGCAGGTCGCCGGCGAGCACCTTGCCGTCGGCGCACACGAGACCGTCGAACCATGCGCGGCCGTGGTCGTCGTAGCGCTGCACGATGCTCTCGGCACGTGCGTGGTGCACCATCTCGACGCCGGCCGCACCGGCCGTCGCGGCGAGGACGCGGCCGCCGTTCTCGTCGAGCGTGCGGTTCATCGGCGCCGCGGAGTGGTACGCGACCACGACCTGGGCGCCGGCCTCGGCCGCGGCGAGGGCGAGCTCCATGCCGAGCACGCCGGCTCCGAGCACGACGATGCGCCGGCCGGCCTCGACGGCCGCGCGCACGTGTGCGGCGTCGGCGAGGTCGCGCAGGGCGACGACGCCGCGGGGGAGCGGCGCGCCGCCCAGGTCGAGCTCGTGCGGGAGCCCGGGCCGGGCGGCGCGATCGCGCCGGGCCCGCTCCATGCCGGCGAGCGTCGGAACGTTCGCCCGGGCCCCGGTCGCGAGCACGAGCCGGTCGTACGGCAGCCGTTCCCCGTCGTGCGTGCGTACGATGCGGGCGTGCCGGTCGACCCCCACCACCGTGGTGCCCAGCACGAATCGCACGCCCGCGTCTTCGGCGACGCGTCGGTCGGCGAGGTCGAGTCGTTCACGGTCGGCGCGGCCCACCGCGTACTCGGCGAGCAGCACGCGGTTGTAGACGTCGTCGGGCTCGGCCCCGATCACCGTCAGCTCGATCCGCCCGTCACGCACGGCGGGCAGCAGCCCGTCGATCAACCGTGCCCCGACCGGGCCGTAGCCCACCAGCACCACGCGTTCAGACATGAATCTCCTCTTCGGCGTGTGCGGGGCCCGGGTGCGCGCTCGCCGCGATGTCGGCGGCATCCGGAGCCACCGTCACCCGCGTGCGCTTGAACTCGGGCATGGCCGACGTCGGGTCGACGATGGCCTCGGTGAGGCGGTTGGCGCACTCGTCGCCGGCGTAGTGGAAGGGTAAGAAGACGGTGTCGTGGCGGACGTCGGTCGTCACGCTCGCCCGTGCCGTGACGGTGCCGCGCTCGTTCGACACGGCCACGAGCGCGCCCTCGCGGATGCCGAGTCGTGAGGCCGTCGCGGGATGGATCTCGAGCCGCGCCTCGGGGCGCGCGCCGTTCAGCTCGGTGACTCGGCGGGTCTGCGTGCCCGACTGGTACTGCTGCAGGTAGCGGCCGGTGACGAGGGTCAGCTCGCCGCCGCGGTCGGTCGGCGCCGGGGGCGCGGCATCCACCGCCACCAGGCGAGCACGGCCGTCGGCGTGGGCGAAGCGCTCGGCGAACGGACGCGGGGTGCTCTCGGTGCGGTACGGCCAGTACGCCTCGATCCCCGTGTCGAGCAGGGCGTGCGAGAGGCCGGAGTAGTCGGCGACCCCACCCTCCGACGCGCGGGCGAGCTCGTCGAACACCCCGGCCGGGTCGATCGACCAGGTGGATGCCGCGCCCAGGCGTCGAGCGAGCTCCGCCATGATCCACAGCTCGCTGCGGGCACCATCCGGCCCCGGCAGCGCGCGGCGGCGGCGGATGACCCGGCCCTCGAGCGAGGTCATCGTGCCCTCCTCCTCGGCCCACTGCAGCACGGGAAGCACGATGTCGGCGATCTCCGCGGTCTCGCTGAGGAAGAAGTCGCAGACGACGAGAGTGTCGAGGGCCAGGAGCCGCTCCCGCAGCGCGTCGACGTCGGGTGCCGAGACGACGACGTTGGAGCCGGCGACCAGCAGCGTCTTCACCGGCCCGCCCAGTTCGCCGAGCAGCGCTGTGGCCGGGATGCCGGCATCCGGCAGCTCGTCGGCGTCGACGCCCCACACCCCGGCGACGTGCCGGCGCGCTTCGGGGTCGCGGATGGAGCGGTAGCCGGGCAGCTGGTCGGCCTTCTGGCCGTGCTCGCGTCCGCCCTGGCCGTTGCCCTGGCCGGTGAGGGTGCCGTAGCCCGAGCCCTCGCGGCCGACGAGGCCGAGCACGAGCGCGAGGTTGATCGCGGCGGTCGCGGTGGCGGTGCCGTCGACGTGCTGTTCGACGCCGCGTCCGGTGAGGATGTACGCGCCGCCCGCGGCGAGGCGCCGGGCGGTCTCGCGCAGCAGCGCGACGGGGATGCCGGTGGTGGACGACGTGCGCTCGGGCCACCACTGCGCGACGGAGCGCCGCAGGCTGTCGAAGCCGCTGGTGCGCTCTTCTATATATGCGCGGTCGGCGAGGCCCTCAGCGATGACGATGTGGGTGAGACCGAGCAGCAGCGGCAGGTCGGTGCCGGGGGCGGGCTGCAGGTGGGTGCCGGCGCCGTCTTCGGTGAGGCGCGCGCTGGCCGAGCGGCGCGGGTCGACGACGATCAGGCCGCCCGCGGCGCGAGCCCCGGCGAGGTGCGCGAGGAAGGGCGGCATGGTCGCGGCGACGTTCGAGCCGAGCAGCAGGATCGTCCGCGCGTCGTCGAGGTCGGTCACGGGGAAGGGCAGGCCCCGGTCCATGCCGAAGGCCCGATTGGATGCCGCGGCCGCCGACGACATGCAGAACCGGCCGTTGTAGTCGATGCGCGAGGTGCCGAGCGCAACGCGGGCGAACTTGCCGAGCTGGTACGCCTTCTCGTTCGTGAGTCCGCCGCCGCCGAAGATCGCGTTGGCGTCGGGTCCGTGGGTGGCTCTCGTGTCGCGGAATGCCGTAGCCACGGCATCCAGGGCTTCATCCCAGGTGGTCTCGGCGAGGGTGCCGTCGGGGCGCCGCATCAGCGGCATCCGGAGTCTGTGGGGGGATGCCAAGAGCTCCGCCGACGTCCAGCCCTTGGCGCAGAGTCCTCCCCGGTTGGTGGGGAAGTCGCGGCCGGCGACCGCCGTCGCGTCGTCGTGCGTGACGGTCATGGCGCACTGCAGCGCGCAGTAGGGGCAGTGGGTGTCGGCGGAGCTCATGGCTTAGATGCGGGTGCCGGTCTTCTTGGACATCGTCAGGTACACGCCCGCCGTGATCGCCAGGAAGGCGACGTAGGCGCCGATGAACCAGGTGAGGGCGGGGGTGTACGAGCCGAACGTCGTCTTCGACAGACCGAGCAGCTGGGGGATGAAGAAGCCGCCGTACGCGCCGATCGCCGAGATCAGACCGAGGGCCGCCGCGGCCTTGCGCTGCGCGCCGATGCCGTTGTTCGAGCGCAGGGCGAAGACGGTCGGGATCATGCGGTACGTCGAGCCGTTGCCGATTCCCGCCGCCGCGAACAGCACCAGGAAGCAGACGAGGAACACGGCGAAGTTCTGCAGCGGCAGGGTGAGGATCACGCTCAGGATGCCGAGGCCCATCGCCGTGAAGGCGCCGATGGTGATGACGGTGCCGCCGAAGCGGTCGGCGAGCTTGCCGCCGTAGGGGCGCGAGAGCGAGCCGACGAGAGCACCGAGGAAGGCGAGGGTGACGGTGGCGGTGCCGATGGCGAAGCCCTTGAAGTCGGGGAACGTGTCGGCCAGCAGCTTGGGGAAGACCCCCGCGAAGCCGATGAACGATCCGAACGTGCCGATGTAGAGGACGGCGAGCACCCACAGGTGCGGCTCTTTCAGAGCGGCGAGGGATGCCGCGATGTCGGACTTCGCGGTGGACAGGTTGTCCATGCGGAAGTACGCGCCGACCATGGCGACGAGGATGAGCGGCACCCAGATGAGACCCGCGAGCGGCAGGTTGAGGGTCGCCGCCGCGCCGACGGTGATGACGATGGGGACGACGAACTGCGCGACCGAGGCGCCGAGGTTGCCGCCCGCGGCGTTGAGCCCGAGGGCGTAGCCCTTTTGCGCGGCCGGGTAGAAGAACGTGATGTTCGACATCGAGCTGGCGAAGTTGCCGCCGCCGAAGCCGGCGAGAGCCGCGATGAGGAGCAGCAGGCCGAAGGGGGTCTGCGGGTTGCTGACCGCGATGGCGAGTCCGATGCTCGGGATGAGCAGGAGTCCGGCCGAGACGATCGTCCAGTTGCGTCCGCCGAAGCGCGGAACCATGAACGTGTAGGGGATGCGCAGGGTCGCGCCGACGAGGCTCGGCATCGAGATGAGCCAGAAGATCTCACCCGTCGACAGCTGGAAGCCGGCCGCGGGCAGCGAGACGACGACGACCGACCACAACTGCCAGACGACGAAGCCCAGGAACTCGGCGAAGATCGACCACCGCAGGTTGCGGGAGGCGATGGCCTTGCCTTCTTTGGCCCACTGGGTGGCGTTCTCGGGGTTCCAGTTGTCGATCCAGCGGCCGGGGCGGTGGACGAGCTGTGCGGCGGCTTCCGCGCTCGCGGCTTCGGCTCGGGTGGTGGGCTGCGCCGGGGTGGTTTCGGGGCGCGGGTCGGTGACGGTCACGGTGTCCTCCGTAGGGCGATGTGGGGAGGTGCAGCGCCCCGCATGGGCTGGGCGTGCCGCCAGCGTAGGGAGGGGGCGTTACCCGGGACCGCGTCGGGAGGGGCGGGGAGGTAACGGTTGTCTCACCCGCGGAGGGGGTGGGGGAGAGGGGGAGTTTACGTGGGCGTTACATGGGATCAGCAAAGCAACGGGGTGGATGTCGACGGCATGACCGCATGTTTGAGACAGGACCGATTGTCGGGGCCGCACTCGGCACCCGTTTGGCTCGGCTGCGGTACTCCGCCCGGGGTCATGAAACACGATGCTTATGTGCGCGGGCAGTGCGAGGCGGCCCTCCTACTGACGTTTGGTGCTCGCCTGCTGCTGGCCCCTGCGGTCCTGCGATATTCGCGAAATCTTCGCACCTGACGTCGGGCTTTCCTCCCGCCAAATTCATAATGCGACCAGCCTGATCCCTCTCAACGCGGAGACGCTAAGCGGTCGGAAAGGTCAACGTTCCGCTGCTCGAGGCCATCTTCACTCGGCAGCGTCGAGGAAACCCATCTCCGTCGCCACTTGGACTAGTGGCTGGGCAACGGCATCGTCGACCCCTGCTCGTATCGCCTCGACCAGTTTTCGCACGCGGTGCTTCACCATCAGGTCAGAGCCGGTCGTGTTTCGAACGCGCTCGGCAAAGAATGCAACGAGTTCGGAGCCGTAGGTGGCAAGGACTCCATCCGGCAAATCCCGGTTGAAGAATCGTTCGCCTATGCCGATGCCGTGCCCGCTGAGAAGCATCGCTGCAGTAGGGACGAATTCACCGACAGCGGGGACAATGTCTGCCCAGCGTGCAAGCTCCTCGGCGGATGCGAGCCGCGGCTGCCCGTTGAGGCGGCGTTCCAGATGCTTGCCGAGCCATCGGCGCCACACCTCAGCTCCGTCGACGCCGTCCTCGCGGAGGAATCGGGCCACCGCTTCAGCGAAGCCAGCGGCGTGCGAGCCGTTTGAAGCAAGCACCGTCTGGTCAAGCAGGCGCCTTCGGTCGGTGCTAGTGATGCCTGCGTATGACGCTACGGATGTTATGAACCCGAGGAATACATGGTGCAGGGTCCGTTCTGGCAGTTGGCCGAGACGGCCGAGCTCGGCGACCATGCTCTCAAACAGGCCGGCTGCAAGTATCCGGTCATTCCATCTCGGATGGTGCAGGAACGGGTTCCACCCGAAGGCGTGTCGCCGTGGGTCGTTGAAGAGCGGAAGCAAGTGCTCCGTCGCGAAGTCGGCGTCCGCGGCGAAGTAGAAGAACAGCTCTCCGGCGATTGCGGGCTGAGTAGCATCTAGCGCATCCTCGCTGCCGCTTAGCAGTGCGGCGAGCGCCTCCGACTCGTCATCGCTGAGTCCAACCCATTCCTCGCGCGAGTGGCGCCAGCGACGATCGACCTCACTGTTCCAATACTGAGCCACGAAGCCCGGCCACGAGTTCAGGTACAGTGGCGCGGACGACAGGGGGGTCGAGTCTCCTCGGTGCGTGAACCCTCCGCCGTGCTCTCGCCAGAGTGATCGAGCCAGCTCGCGCATGGACGCGATTATTGGTGACTCTTCTTCCTCGATCTGCTGTCGAATTTGATCGAGCAGGAAACGCCCGATCGCATAAGCAGAGTCTTTGTCCGGTAGCAGTGCGGCGAGGCGCTGGACAGCCCCGAGTCCCGAATCCTCAAGGCGGGCTTTGCCCCAGCCTTCGGCGATCGCGCGCAGCAGGTCGACCTGCTGGGCGTCAAAGCCGTCGTGATCAAGCACGGTGTCCCAGAGCTGAACGCCGAGATTTGGGAGTCGCTCAGCGGTCTGCTGTACGAGCTTGAGCGCATCGCGCCAGTCGGGCTGATCGAAGTGGCGTTCGGAGTAGTCGTAGGACAGCAGGTCATCGAGTGCTGCGCGGACATTCTGATGGAGCGCCTGAATGAATTCCTCGATGTCCATTGGCGGCGTCCCGCCCCAGGATCCGCTTGTCATCCAGGCATCGAAGTCGGGATGTTCTCGCACCTCGAAGCCGGGGTTGTCAGCCTGCGCCGCGTCGAATGCGGTCTGGGCCTCTATCCAATCGCGGGCAATCTTCGTTAGCCATGCGAGCAAGTTGTACTTCGCGTACGCGAAGTGGCGGTCGCGATTGGGAATCTCTTCGGGATAGTCCGGTCCAGCGGCAGCTGCGTCCAGGACCCGCTGCCTAAGCGACGGCGACGCAGTACCGACCGCGGCGGCGAGTACCTGATAGGTCTCGTGCTTCAGATCGTCCGCATAGAGCCCGGTGCGATCGAGGAGCCACGAGACCTTATCGTCCGCGCTCAGTTCCGGATCGCTGGCTACCAGATGCAGGGCCAGGCGTTGCATGAGCGCTCGGCCGAGGCTCCACCATCGATCCGGCAGATCCGGCCAGACGGGCAGCGCCTTGATCCCGTATTCCCGGAGGCCATCGATGAACGCATCGAGAGGCTCCCGAAATTCGTCCTGGGGATGTGGCTCGATCGCGGATCGGTGATGCGTAAGCGGGTCCCAGCGTCGCTTGCCGTGATAGGCGTCGAGCAGGTCGTATGCCGCGACGATAGCATCTTCCAAGGCACCGCCGAGGGAGCGATCTCCGGCGCCGGACTTCTGCACGATGAGCAGGACGTGCTGGGTCAGCGCATACTCTTCCGAGTTCCAGGTGACCTTGGCATCAGGACGGACGGTACGTTCTGCGGAATCTTCGACGAACCATTGCCGCTCCAGCTTGAGGAACGGCCGCAGTGCTGCCCGAAGCACCGCGATGCTGGGCGCTGCCGAATCGGGGAGGAACGGCAGAAGGAAGTCCGTTTGTAGCGGAGTTGACTGTCCATAGATCGAGGTGGCGAGGAGCGCTTGCCACCGCTCTCCGGCAGCCGCATCCTGCTTGCGCAGGTCGGTGGCGACCCAGGTGGCGGTCCCGTAAAGCGAGGGCGTCGCCGACTGCCCGAGCCGTTGCATGGTCTGGAGGGCTGCGCCGTTCAGCGTCGCCGAATCGATGAACGTCCGTGCGAACCAGTTGCCCAAGATCGCTGTCGCGTCGGGCACGTCCGGCGGTGAGAAGAGGGCTTTGAACTCAGGGAGATCCTCCAACCAGGTCAGCCATTCGAGTTTGAGCCCGTCAGGCGCTGATTCTGTCGCCATCGCGAAGTCGCGGGCGCCGTCTACAGTCCGGAGACGAGCATGCAGGTAGTCGCGGTCGGGCAGTGGCAGTGTGGTCCCGCCGCCAATAATCGCTTGCACGCGAGAGCGGTGGTCGGTCTGCCCCATTTTGGAGCGATCGGCCCACGCGGTGAGGGCAGCCACAAGCGCTTGGTGGTCGCGCCCGACCACCGGGTAGGCGATCGGCTGAATCCCCAGGTAGCCCCACTTACTGTTCGTGGGGTCGCTCGTAATCGCGAACCGTTTGGAGGCCGTGGCCTTGCCGCTCGACGGCAGCCCCAGCGCGAGGTACCGCATGATCACGTCGTCGTGACTGTAGCCGATGAACACCACTGTAAATCGATCAAACATGGGGAGGAGAAATCGTGCTGCCCACGCATCGGTTATGTATGCGTGGCCGAAGTCTCGGTCGGTAAGGATCATCTCCTCCTTCGGGCGCCGAACTGAGCCGTGTAGGTGGACGAGCCCAGCGAAGTCGTGCCCGAGGGGTAACGCAGGGGCGTACCAGGTGTCTGGAACCGTGATCGACCCTTCGCCTGCAGCAGAAGCAAGGTGATCGTCGTAGTTGGTGGTCACAACGCGGAACGCTCCTCCGATTCCCGCCAGGTCGACAATCGCACTGTGGAGCGGATTAAATCTCGACTTCGGATTCGCAACTAGAGCGTGCGCGTGGGCATGTGCGTCAAATCCCTGTGTCACCGACTCGAGCTGTCCAATGAAGAAGTCAAGTCCGCCGCGCTTCGAGTATGGGTGCGACGCCAGCCGCGCAAGCTTCCTCGCGAGGCCGTCAAACAGGGGGAGGTTAGAAGGCTTACCGAGCGAGGCCCCCGCACCGACGAAGAATACGAGTTCGCCGCGCTCATGAGCGTCGAGGATCTCGTCAGGCAGGTCGACGTCTCCAGTGATCCACATCAGATCAAGACCTCGGTTCCGGCGCGGAGCATGCTTGTCGGCACATCGCGTGGGTGCCATTCAAAACCTCGAAGCAACTCGCTGGGCGAGCCGAGGTCGGAGCCCCAGCAGTAGTCCCTAGCGAACGCCGCATCGTCTCCTGGTGCTGTCTGGCTGAGCGGTTCAGCGTCGCTCATCGACTCAAGTTTCCCGTACCCCAGTGGTCTAACCGCGCTTGTCACGTCCCCATTTAAGCTAGCTGGATGCATCATCGGGGCATCGTTGTCCGAGCCATCTCAACCTTTTTTGAGCACTTTGTGCACCACGAAGCCATGTCGGGACCGTGCACGATGTCGCCGCTCACCCCCGCCTCGCCCGCAACCGCGCCTTCTTCTTGTGGCTGCCGCACGTGTTCATGTCGCACCACCGCCGCGTCCGGCTGCGACTGGTGTCGAAGAACGCCGCGCGGCAGGTGGGGGAGGCGCAGAGCGCGAGGGCGCCGGGACGCACGCCGGCGAGGATCTCGATCGCGTCGGCGGCCACGACTCCGAGGGCTGGCGCGACGGTCGCGGGCTGCCCGAGGAACCATCGCCGGCGGCCGTCGTCGGCGAGCACCGCCACGGCGCCGCCGCGTGCACTGAGCCCGTTGATGACCTTGACGGCGTCGCGTGGGCGTGGCGGCCCGACGGCCTGAGCCGACGCCGCGATGTGGATCGCTTCGCGCAGCTCCATCGCGGCGGCGAGATCGTCGGGCGAGCACGCGTCGACCGCGAGGTCCACCTCCCGCAGCCAATCCGCGAGGCGTGCGGGGTCGGGATCCGCTCTACGGGTGCGCCGAACCGTTCGGTGAGCGTTCCGGTGAGGCGTCATGAACCTGACCATGTTCGTTGTCGATAAGTAGCGGAGGGGCTAAGACTCGCGACACGCCCCGCTCGATGCCACGATCGGGGCGTGAGCGAGACGCCCGTTCAACGGACGATCCTCGCTTCCCTAACGCTCGAGGGCTCGCCCAGCTTCGCCTCTGTGGAAGTGCGACGCATCACGATCACCGCGAACGTGCACCCGGGCGTCCAGGTCGGATCGGGGAAGGAGTCGGTCCTTCGCGCCGGTGACACGTTCTATGCGCCGGGCGGTCAGACCCTCTCCCGTTTCGACGCTACCGAGGAGGGCGTGACGTTCCTCGCGTGGTTCCCCCTCGCGGCCGGCGTCGAACCCGAGTTGACGATGGGATCCGTGCCAGGCGAGTAGGCAAGGCTTTAGCGGTCGACAACCGCCGCAACAGCCTCGATCTCGACGAGCTGGTCGTCGTACCCGAGCACGGTGACGCCGAGGAGCGTACTCGGCACGTCGTGCTCGCCGAACGCTGCTCGGACGACCCGCCACGCCGCCACCAGGTCGGCTTGGCGCGTCGAGGCGACGAGGACGCGCGTGCTGATGACATCCGTGATCCCCGCGCCGGCCTCGCGGAGCGCGATCATCATGTTCTCGAGGCACTTGGCTGCCTGCGCTGAGTAATCGCCGATGCTTGCGGTCGTGCCGTCGAGGTTCAGTGGGCAGGAACCGGCGAGGAAGATCAGCCGTGCCTCGGCGGGGGCTGTGGAGGCGTACGCGTACTCCGCGCGGTCGGCCAGGGCGGCTGAACGGATGAGCGTGACGGCGGTGGGCATGTCTTGACCTTTCGGGGGCGGGCTCAGACCTCGGGGGCGATGAGCACGATAGGGGCGTCGAGAGTCTCGGGGTCGGCGACGAATCCCACGATTTGTATAGCCGGCGGGCTGGTGCGTTGGACGCCAAGACCCCTAGCTGCACGAGCGGGACGCCCTGCGCGCGTGCTCGATCATCAAGGCGCTGCGGCGGGTATGTCGATGTCGCCTTCCCTGTCCGGCCGCTTGGGCAGGCGTGACCGCACAGCGCACACGACTGCCCAGAGGCCGCCGGTGATTCCCACCCACACGGCAAGGAGCCCAGTAGACACGAGCGCTGTGAGGGGCAGAACCGAGAAGGCGACATCGGGCGCCACGTCGCCGCCGTTCGGCGCGAGGGCCAGGACGCCGGAGCACCCGCCGTACATGAGGGCCGTGCTCGCGAGCCAGGCACCCGGCATGCGACGTTCGACACGCGCCGCGGCCACCACGCCTCCGACGAGACCGGCGAGGACGCTGATTCCCAAGGACACGACAACCACCCACGGCACCGAGGGCCAGATGAAGCGCCCCAGAAAGTCGTCGCAGAATGACATCCTCGTGCTGCCCCAGCCCGTCGACGGACGTCGGCATCCAGCGCTGTAGAGCACAACGACATACGCGAGGAAGGCGCCTCCCGCCACGGCGGCTCCGACGCTGAACGCGAGCCAGCCCCAGCCGAGCGGGGATCCCGGCCATCGTCGTCTGTTCTCATCCACGTCGTCAGTGTGGCATTCATGTGCGCCCGCAGTCTGTATAGCCGAGCGCTCCAAAGCTGCCTTGGATACGTCTTCATGACCGACCTCGCGTTCAACCCGATGGCGTGAGGTAACGGTCTCGCAGAGCTGCGTGTTTTGGAGTCGCCTGTCGTAACGCCCGACCTTGGGCCAAGTTTCCGAAGCCGCTTCCGTCGATTCCTCGCCGTCCAGCGCTGATCGAATCGCCGATGCTGGAGCCGAGCTCGCCGAAGCTGTGTCGGGAAACTGGCATCGGGATATGCTTCGCTTCGAAGCTACGCAGGGGGAAGCTTCGACGCTACTCAGGGGGGAATCTTCAGCCATGCCATATCTCATCGGGTTCGGCATCGTCATCGTCGCGATCGCGCTCATCGTCACGTTCTGGTACATCACGGTGCCGGTGGTGCTTCTAGCGGTGCTCGCGTGGGTGACGCCCAAAGTCGTGCGCAGGGTCATGAAGAAGAGATACTTTGCGAGCGAGGCATTTGCGGCGCACAAGGCAGAGATTGCGGGCCTCACCGCGGAGCACAACGAAGTGACTCAGTACGTCGATGAGATTCGGCAGCGTGGATCGTTCGAGATCGGCGCTAGTGCGACTGGACGTCACGCCCACCTTGCAAAATTTGAGAACACAAGTGCGCACAACTATAAGCGTGAAAGGAATGTTGCTGAGTATGCGGCTAGCAACGTTCACAACTGTTCGTTGCAAGTAGTCCGAAACGCCGCGGGCAACCCGATCAAGTACGTGACTAAGTACTTCGACATCAAGGCGAATGAGGAGAGTCTCGCTGACGTAGAAGCATTGGGTGAGAGCATCGCTAGCCTGGAAGCGGCCATCGAGAACCTTGCGGTCCGCGAATCTCAAATTGTGGGAATGGTGAATCCCCCGGCCTTCATCATGAAGTACTACGCGGACGAGTTCATGGACCAGGTGGGAGTCGAACTGTCACCGGTGTTCGTTCCATATCCGGAGTACAGGTTCGAGTACGTAAGCGCCGGTGGAAACAGCTCGCAGCGGACCGTCATCAAGATGGACACGGCAACGATCGACGCAATCGTCGAGTTCCTGGGCCAGTCGATCAAGTTCCGCCAGAGCGCGGCGGGCCAGCGAGCGCTGATGACTGCAAAGTTGCGCACATTTATCAAGGATCGCGACGGGTGGCAGTGCCGTACCTGCGCGGCTTCCGTCCGTGTCGAGCCGAATCTTCTGCTGGAAGTCGACCACATCATGCCGATTTCTCGCGGTGGCCTCACGCAGGAGGGGAACCTGCAGACGCTCTGTTGGAGATGCAACCGCGCCAAGTCCAATAAGGTCTTCGCCGCTTAGGCGTGCTGACGGGGATCCCTCGCGCTCCCCAAGGTCGCCTCGATCTCCGTGTCGCGGTCGAGGTGTGCTTCCGTGGCCGGTTCGCTCGAAACCGCCGCGGGCGCCTCCGTCCATACCGAAACGGTTACACCTGAGCGCGCGCCGGGAGCGCTCTTCAGACGGTCGTTGACGCTGTCTGTACAGAACTGGCGTCAGGCCTTCATAACGAGGACGTTGTGAGCGCCGCGAGCGTTTCGTGAAAATCCAGGTGACCCCCATTAGATGTCATCCGCATGACACCGCTGCGTGACCGGCTGGGGTCGTCATTACATGATGACGAGTTGCGCCTTCGTTCGTTCCAGCCGCATCTGGTCGTCCGGCCGATCCGTCGATCTTGCCGAGGTCGGTTCTCGTCCGGGTGCGGTTGTTCTCGCTCACCCGCTACGCGATCCGCCGGAACCGCGGCCCCGAGTATCCGTCCCGCTCGACCGTCTCCGTGAACATCGCCACCGGCCGCACCCAGTACGAGTAGTCGTCGTAGAGCTTGCGGTACGAGACGAAGATCTCGTCGGTCTCGGAGTGTTTCGTGGTTCCGAACACCTCGTACCGTTGGCCCTTGAAGTGCTCGTAGATGCCGGGTTCGATTGTCACTCGGGCCGTCCCTTCCTCTCGCGTCGACTGGACTCGATGCGACCAGGTGTCGAGTATGTCAGCGGCGGGGGAGTCGCAACGAGTCCGAGCTGAACGCTGAAGCGCGGCGGTGAGCGTGCCTCGTCGCCCGTTCGACGTGCGGACGCCCGTAGACGATCTCGCCGAGGCGGTTCCGCGTCGGGCAGGTCCGCCGCTGGGCGGCCGCCCGTCTCTCGACGCTGCCCCGCCGACGCGGCACGATGGAGTCACTTCGAACGGAGGCCAAATGCTCACCGTAGGGTCCATCGTCATCCGCGTCGACGACCTCGCCCGTCAGCGGGAGTTCTGGACGCGTGCGCTCGATTACGTGCCGCGGAGCGCGTCGGATGACTTCGTGGTCCTCGAACCGCGCGCCGGAACCGGTCCGAATGTGTCGCTCGACGCGATGCGGTCGACGAGGGTGCTTCCGCCGCGCATCCACCTCGACCTCTACGCCGACGATCAGACCGGCGAGGTGGAGCGGCTGGTCGGCCTCGGCGCGCGTGAGGTCGAGTGGAGCGGTCGGCCGGCGGACGCCGATTACGTGATCCTCGAAGACCCCGAGGGCAATCGATTCTGCGTCGTCGACACGAGCGGGCGGGCAGACGCCTGACCCCGCCGGCGCGCCCGCACGCAGCGTATACGCCCCGCTGCTCCCGTACCGAGAGGCGAGACTCAAAAACACACTCGCCGTCCAGGTGTACGTGAGGTCGCGGAGTCCTTGGTCCGAGAGGGCGTCGAAGTTCTCGGCCATGCCCGACCTCGCGACGTTGTGGCAGAAGGCATCCGCGATCCGCGTCGACAGCTCGGTCGCACCGCGGCGAGGCCGTCGAGCATCCGGCATCCGGATCGTGTTGACGCCCATCGTCTACGCGATCAATCGTCGAGGCGGGAGGGCGGCAGCTCGGCCCTGACCTCAGGCGTCGTCAGCGGTTCCGCACCGTCATCGCGAGCGTCGCCGCCGCGATGACCGCGATCCCGGCCAGCTGCAGCGCATCCGGCAGGTGACCGTACACGGCCACGTCGACGAGCACGGCGACGGCGGGGTTCACGAACGACAGGGCGGCGAGCGTGATCGTGGAGAGCACGCGCGCGGTGCTGTAGAGGATCGAGTACAGCAGGCCGGTGTGGACGACGCCCATCACCGCGATCCACCCCCAGGAGCCGTCGCTCCACTGCAGGCCGTGCGCGAAGGGCAGGAGCACGGCGGCGCCGACCACGCACTGGATGAGCGTCATCGGGTAGGGGCGGATGCCGCGGGTGTGCTGCGCGGCGAAGGTCGCGACGGCGTAGAGCGCGCCGGCGGCCAGCGCCGCGCCGACCCCGAGAAGCTGGGCGGTGTCGAGCGGGTGGATGCCGTGGAGCCCGATGAACTGCGTCGCCAGCAGCAGTCCGCAGAAGGCGACGAGCAGCCACGCCATGTCGCGGCGCCGGGGCGCCTTGCGGGCGGCGAGGGCGCCGAGCGCGACGAGGAAGAACGGCTCGAGGTGGTAGGCGACGGTCGTGATCGTGATCGTCGTCTGGCTGAACGAGAAGAAGAGGAACGCCCAGTTCGCGACCAGGGCGAGGCCGCCGAGTATGGTCAGCGCGACCGCACGCCGCGTCCAGACCGAGGTGCGGAACGATCGCGTCGCGAGCGACAGCACGAGCAGTGTCGCGGCTCCGAAGACGCAGCGCCAGGCCGTCGTCGTGATTGCGTCGGTGCCCGCCTGGATGCTGAACAGGCCGATCGTGCCCCAGCCCGCCATCGCCAGAGCCAGCATGACGCTTGCGCGTGTACGCGGGTTCCGCGGCGAGGGGATGCCGATGGCGGGAGGCGTCGTCTGTGTCACTCTTCGATGGTCCCGACGAAGAACATGAAGCACAATCGAGTCTTCGTTGCGTTTGGGATTTAAGATCAGTGAATGATCGACGTGCAAGGGCTTCGGGCGTTGATCGCCGTGGCGGATGCGGGGTCGGTCATCGCGGCCGCAGGCCTGCTCCACTACACCCCCTCGAACGTCACTCAGCGTGTCCAGCGGCTGGAGCAATCGGTCGGCGCGCCGCTGCTGGAACGGGTGGGCCGCGGTGTCGTCCTGACCGAGCTCGCGCGTCGGCTCGTGGACGAGGGGCGCCCCGCCGTGCTGCGTCTCGATGACCTGGCCGAGGTCGTGGCATCCGATCGTCCTTCCGGTCGGGTGCGCGTTGCCGCCTTCCCGACGGCGTTGCGCGGACTGGTTGTTCCCTTCATCTCTTCGCTGCGCGACACGCACCCGGCCCTTCGCGTCGAGCCGGTCGAGCTGGAGCCCGCGGACGGCACCCGGCATGTGCGTCTCGGGCTCGCCGACGTGGCCATCGTGAAGTCGTGGGGTGATGCGTCGGCCGCCCACGCCGACGTCGACCTGCAGCGTGTCGTGCTGGGGCGGGATGCTGTCGACGTCATCCTTCCCCGCGGACATCCGCTCAGCGGTCGCTCACTCCTGGACTGGAACGCCCTCGTCGACCAGAGCTGGGCGGTGACGCCCGACGGTGATCCCTACCGGCGCTGGCTGGAGTCGACGACGGGACTCGGCCGGAGCGCCGGAATCCTCTACGAGGCCGCGGAGTTCCAGTCGCTCCTCGCTTTCGTCGAGCAGGGGCTGGCGATCACGGTTCTGCCGCGGCTGGGGCGGGGCACGCTTCCCCCGGGCACCGTCGCGGTGCCGTTGGCTGACAAGACCGCCTTCCGTGAGGTCGCTGCGATCGTGCGTGTCACGCGACGCGACGGTTCCAACATCCAGGCCGTCCTCGACGGGTTACGACACCAGATGGCCGTGACCGCTCCGCATCGCGAGGGCTGAGGCGCGCGATCGCTTCGCACCCCTCTCCGAGATGCGAACGCCGGTATGCCGCCGCCCTCTCGTCGGCTCCACCGCACGCCGGCCCGTCCCGTTTCGCCTCTGGCGAGACGGGAGAGGATGCGGCTGTCGAACTTCGGCACGCGGCCGAAGGCGAACGCATCGACGGTGAGTCGAACGATCCGGCGTCGGTTCTCGGCGTCGGCGACGAAGAGCAGCGCCGCGCGGATGGCATCCGGTCGTCGAATCCCGGCTGAGCAGTGCGGCATGCGCAAAGCGGAGCGCGGGGCGCGTGCGTTGTCGACGGCGTCACGTCGGGGATCCCCGCCCTGCGCATCGCGGGTCAGAGCCGGGCGTGCGCGCGGGTGGTGACGGCGAGATCAGGGCCGCCCCGCAAGCGCCCGCACCTGCTCGAACGCGCGGTCGTGCCGTTGGCGTAGCGACGCCCAGCCTTCGCTCGTGTCGACCATCTCGGGAGACGGGATCGGGACGGCGAAACCGTGCTGGGCGCGGGGGACTGACTCGCCCGGCAGGCGGAGAGCTTGCGTGAAGGCGCCGGTGTCGGGCGCGAAGGTCAGGGTGTGCGCGGCGATGTCGTCGTGCCAATCCGTCGACGGCCACGACATGAAGTCCACGCGTCGCGGCGGGTCGAGCGGTGCCGTGGCAGAGACCCAGCAGCCGTGGTGATCCTCGCCAGGGGAAAGGATCGTGTACGTCCCGCCTCGGCGGTAGACCAAGAGGGCTTCGGCGAAAGGCTTCCCCGTGTACATCGCGGTGTAGAACAACGCCTGGGCGTAGATCGGCTGTCCGAGAGTCAGAGTCACGGTCGAGGTGCGCGCGGTCATACACACCATTGAACCGTGGGCACCTCCACGATCACCACTGAGCGCGCCCGTCGAGGTTCTGATCGATCGAGTTCGCAGGCGCAGGAACAACCCGTACGGGCACTCAGCGGCGCAGCGGTAACGTATCCGTCTGCACGTCGCCGAGGTCGAGCCCCTGCTTCGCAGGAGTGCGACGGTCGAATGGGATGCGCGGCTGCCGGTCGCCCACCTTGCTGACGCTATCGCGCGCCTTGCGGGCCCGCCCGCGGGAACCGAGTGAGCGTCTCCCCACTCGCGACCCCGCGAACTGTCGGGGGCGGTCGGTCTCGATTCTGCTGATGGGTGGGGCTCCGATTGCGGAGCGGCATCGAGGGTGAAATACAGAAGTGCAGCTGCCCTCGGCCACCGAGGCCAGAAGAATCACCGTTCCTGACTTGTGTTCAGAATGCACGCCCGTGAGAGTGGGCTGGATGGGTGAGCATCTAGAGCCGGGCGCCGCCGCGTCTCGGGCGGGCGCAGATATGCAGATCGAGGTGGAGGGAGAATGCTTCCATGTCACCAGACGCTTCGATCATGGTGGTACCCAGGCATACGATTTTCGGTGGGTGAACGGGCCCAGCGACACCCCCTACGGATTTACCATCGGGCCATCTTCACCCACGAACGTAGAGTTCTCCCGAGCCTTGCTCGAGGAGGAAGCCCGGTTGTTTGTGGAGGCGTTCTTCTCCGATGACGGCATCGGGCTCTCAGACTTCCCGGATTTTGTTGAAGCGCGACGTCAGCAGAGGCGTCACGGCTGAGCAAGTCCGCGACCTCCCCGAACAAGCCAGCTAGCGGGCGTCTTGCGCGTCGGTCTGCTGCGCGTCGCCCCCACCGGTGCCCGACGCCTTCGCCAGCAGCTCTTCCAAGCGGTCGAGCTCGGCGTCGTCGAGGCTCGCCAGGGGGGAGCTCTTCTCGAAGCGGTCGATCGTCTCGGTGCGGGCGATGCGTCCCTCGTCGGTGAGGTGGATGACATTGGCGCGACGGTCGGTCGGGTGGGGGACCCGGGCGACCAGCGCGCGTCTTTCGAGCTTGTCGATGACGAACGTGACGTTCGACGGCTCGCACGAGAGGGCGTCTGCGATCTGACGTTGAGTGAGCGGGGTGTCGAGCTCTCGGAGGACGGCCGCCTGCGTCTCGGTCAGATCGATGTCGCTGACGGCCACGCGCACCTGTTCGGCGAGTTCTCGTGAGAGTCGCGCGACGAGCGTTCGAACCCGTCGGGTCCTGTCCGCCCGCGCCGCGGCACCGTCATGCGACATAACTGAAATTTTATCAGCCAATTGTTGACTAGAAGCGGTCGCGCCGACATGATTGCAGCCACCCCCCGGCTCGCATAGTTCAAGTGAGATGGAGCTTTGAGCCATGAATGTCAGCACAGCGCAGTCGATCGATGTTCTCCTCGGGCCGTCGGAGGGCAGGTTCTTCGGCGAGGGTTTCCGTGCCGTCGAGCACGACATCAGGCATGTCACGCTGGGGCCTCTGCACAACGGTGTGTTCGGGGCGTCCGGGTCGGCATCCTTGACCTATCCGTCGGGCTGGTCCACGAAACGCGTGGCATCCGATCTGATCCCGCACCTGTCGACGATCGATGCGTTCGTGCTGGCCACGGCGCTCGTCGACGTGCTGTTGATCAAGCTCTTCGGTCTGCTGCCGCACCAACGTGCGACGGCGTGGATCCGAGCGGTGGAGTTCCGGGCCGGGCCGTCGCCCGTCGAGTCTCTGGCCGACGTCGCGATGACGGCGTGGGTGACCTCGATCGCAAAGGCGCCGAACGCGATCGACGGACCGTATCAATCGACGGTCGAGGCCGCGGTCGGCGGGATCAAGATGAGGTTCGTCGTGTGCCACGAGATGGCGACGTACGTCGTGCGCGAAGAGGATCTCGCCGACGGCTCGGGGGTGTTGGGGGCGCCCGAAGAGCGCTTCTACGGGGTCGGATACAAACGTCATCTGCACGCCATCGATCAGCTGCGTTTCTCGGACGACGGGAGCAGCCTGACGGCGCGGGTCGAAGTGACCGCCGCCGATGGGACTGCCTACGGTGCCGACCTGGGCGGTGCGTACCGGCCCTCGGTGTCGATCCTCGACTGCATCGTCGCCCAGTCGCAGATCACGCAGGCGCTGCTGTACAGGCTCGACGACATCGATCGGGGCGACACGAACACCCTCTGGATGCGAAAGGTGCGCATCGAGACCCGCACCCCGCATCGCCCGCTCGATGCCGCATTCGACGCGCGAACGCGTGTCGACGCCTCGCGCGTCATGTCGATCCGTGGGGGCGCCTACCGCTCCACCGAGTTCTCGGGCTGCTTCCAAGGGCTCCTGTCGAAGTACTCGCTCGCCCACGAGCTTCCCGCGTCCGCTCGCGCCGCCGTCCCCGCGGTCGTCGTGCTCTGATGTCTTCCCGCCACGCCACAGAGAGCAGCCCTATGCGCATCGCCGTCTCCGGCACCTACTCCTCCGGAAAGACCACCACCTCGATCGCGCTGTCGCATCTGACCGGCATCCCCCGGACCCATGCGAAGACCATGCGCGAGATCCTCCCCGAGGTGGTCCCCGGCCGACGCTTGGAAGAATGCACGATCCCCGAGCTCTTCCAGCTCGGAATGATCCGCTACTCCGAGCGCGCCGTGCACGAGAGCCACCTCCCCGGGGCCTTCATCTCCGACGGTTCGGCCCTGCACGAATGGGTGTACGGAAAGATCCGCACGCACGTCGGCATCCACCCCACCGACGACGTCCCCGGTGCCGAGGCGTCCGACGAGACGGCGTTCTTCGACCAGGTGATCGACGCGATCGGCGCCGTCGCACGGCGCCACGCCGTCAGGTCGTACGACGTCTTCATCCACCTGCCGATCGAGTTCGACCTCGTCTCCGACGGACATCGACCCGTGTCCGAACGCTTTCGGCGGCTGTCCGACGAGTTGCTCCTTCGGAGCTTGACCGATCTCTCCATCCCGCATCACATCGTGAGCGGGAGCATCGTGCAGCGGCTGGAGACGATCGTCGACGTCCTCTCGCTGCCGCAGGTGCTGTCGGTAGCGGAGGCCCTGCAGCGGACCGAACGGGACATGTCCACCCACGACGTCTCCGACGAGCTGAGCCGCGGGGCCGTGCGATGAGCGAGCTCGGAGGGGTGGCATCCGGACTGTTCGGCCCGTACTCGATCGGGTCGATGACGGTACGCAACCGGTTCGTCATGGCGCCGATGACGCGGGAGTTCTCGCAGTGCGGCGTCGTGTCTGACGCCGCGCCCGAGTACTACGCGCGTCGTGTGCGCGGCGGAGTCGGGCTGGTCGTCACCGAGGGCATCGTCGTCGATCATCCGGCCGCTGCCGCCTCGTCCCGCGTGCCCCAGCTGCACGACGAGCACACTCGGAGCGCCTGGGGCGACGTCGTCGACGCGGTGCACGCGGCCGGCGGTGCGATCATCGCGCAGCTCTGGCACGTCGGTCTCGATCGCGCCGCCCGCGCGGCGCCCCACCCCGATGCGCCCAGCCTGGGCCCGGGAACATGGTTCGGCGAGACCCGGCACGATCGCCGCGCGATGACGGCGGCGGATATCGACGACGTCATCGACTCGTTCGCACGCGCGGCCCAGGCCGCCGAGCAGGTGGGGTTCGACGGCGTCGAACTGCACGGCGGGCACGGCTATCTGCTCGACCAGTTCTTGTGGGAGAAGACCAACACCCGGACCGACGCATACGGAGGGGACCCGTGCAACCGCTCGCGCTTCCCCGCCGAGGTCGTGAGCGAGATCCGACACCGCGTATCGCGCGAGTACCCCATCGTCTTCCGGTTGTCGCAGTGGAAGAGCATCGATCTCGGTGCTCGGCCGTACCCCACACCCGCCGTGCTCGACGCGGCGCTGGGTCCCTTGGTCGACGCGGGGGTCGACGGCTTCCACGCCTCGACCCGCCGATTCTGGACGCCGGAGTTCGAAGGGTCGGATCTGGGCCTGGCGGGATGGATCAAGAAGCTCACCGACGCGCCCACGATCACCGTCGGCTCGGTCGGGCTGGACGGAGCCGACTTCGTCGACGCGATCGTGTCGGGCGCCGGTGCGCAGCCGGACTCGTTGACCCGGGTGAGCCGGATGTTCGAGCGCGGCCACTTCGACCTCGTGGCGATCGGGCGTGCCCTGATCTCTGACTCCGACCTCGTCGAAAAGCTTCGCGGCGCGCATGACGCGCCCCGTATCCCCTTCGACGCCCGCGACCTGCTCACCCTCACCTGAAAGAAACAGACATGAAGCAATCGACAGCCGTTCTCTGGGCCGCGTGCCTCGGATACGGGATGGTCATCCTCGACACGTCGGTCCTCAACGTCGCGCTCCCGTCCATCGCCGCCGAGACCGGCGCATCGGGCGTCGAGCAGCGGTGGATCGTCGACTCGTACGTGCTCGTCATGACAGCCCTTCTGCTGGCGGGCGGCGGCCTCATCGACCGGTTCGGTGCGAAAAGGGTCTTCCACGTCGGCATCGCCTTGTTCGCGGCGGCATCCGTCGTCAGCGCGCTGACCTCGTCGCCCGGCGTGCTCATCGCGGCTCGCGCGTTCCAGGGAATCGGCGGCGCGCTGCTCATCCCCGCGACGCTGACGGTCGTGGTCACGTTCTTCGCCGAGCCGCAGGCGCGAGGCAAGGCCATCGCGATCATCGCCACCGTCACGGCGAGCCCCCAGGCCTTCGGCCCCACCCTCGGCGGGGTGCTGGTCGAGACCCTGGGGTGGCGCTCCATCTTTCTGCTGAACGTCCCCGTCGCATTCGCCACACTGCTCTTCGCGCGGAAGATGCCCGCGGGAACCCCGCACCGTCGCGCCCTCGACCTTCCCGGAGTCGCACTCATCGCCCTCGCGCTGGGGGCGCTCACCTACGCCGTCATCGACGTCACCGAGGAATGGACGTTCAGCCCGCGCGTCGCCATCGCTCTCGTGGTCGCCCTCGTCGGATTCGCGGCCTTCGTCATGGTCGAACGCCGCGCGCAGGCACCGCTCCTCCCCACGGAGGTGCGGCGCGCCCCGACGGTCCAGCTGTACGTGCTGGCGGGCACCTTCATGTTCGTCCTGTTCTACGGGGCACTGTTCGCCGCGAACCTCTACTTCCAGAAGGTCCTCGATCTGGATGCCGTGACCGCGGGGGCGCTGTTGCTGCCGGCGGGCGTGCCCGTCTTCGTGCTCCCCCTCGTCGTCAGCCGTGTCGCGAAGAAGTCGTCGCCCGCGACGCTCACCACCGTCGGGGTGATCGTCAGCACCATCGGTGCCGCGGTCGCCTACTCGTCGGCCTGGTTCTCGTCACCGTTCGCCATCGCGGTGTCGTTGGCCGTCGTCGGCATCGGGTTCGGCATCGCGTCGCCCCCGCACCTTCACCTTGCGACGGCGGTGGCCCCGGCGGGCACCACGGGCGTCATCAGCGCGCTCGCCAATGCCGGGCGACAGGCGGGCTATCTGCTCGGCGTCGCCGCTGTCGGCAGCGCCGGCTCGGGCAACCCCGGCTTTCTGCAAGCGACCACCGTCGCCGTCGCGGGCGGCGTTCTCGCGCTGCTCGCATTGCGCGCGGCGGAGGCCGGCAGGCGCCGAGCCGCGCGGGCTGCCGCAGCGGTGGCCGTCGAGAGCGGACAGGTTGCGCCGTAGGGCGCGACCCGCGCCTTGTCTGTCGTCCGGCCGGGTTCGTGGACGTCGAGGTCGGGGTGCGGCCTCTCACGTCGTTCGGCCGGGGTCGAGTGTCGTGACGGGCGTCTCACGTCTCGGGGGTGCCGTGCGCAGCCGAGAGAGACACACGCGACCGGGGCCGTCGCGAGCGCCGACACCGGGCCGCCGGCACGGTCAGCCGGGATCCGTCGCCCCCAGCGCGGCGGTGGCGAGGCGGTCGACGGTGCGGAGCAGCTCGGCGCGGTCGGCCGTGCGCGCGCGGACGATCGCGCGGTCGACGATCGCGGTGACGCCGCCGATGAGAAAGACGGCGGTGGTGAGCGCGTCGGCATCTGCGCGGTCGGTCAGCACCCCGGCCAGGTCGTCGACGAGCAGGTCGTCGTCCGCCGCCTCGCGGGCGGCCGCCGCGCCGCCCGCGAAGAGCAGGTCGTGCACGTCGAGCTCGTCGAGGTAGGCCTCGACGAGCTCACGGCACCACGCCCGCGCCGCCGCCGTCGCGCCGAGCCCCCGCCCCGACGCTGCCGCGTGCAGACGTTCGAGCACCCGCTCGTCGAACTGCTCCTCGATGGCGCGGACGATGTGCTCTTTCGTCGGGAAGTAGAGGTAGACCGTGCCCTTGGCCACGCCCGCCTTCTTCGCGATCGCGTCGACGCTCGTCTTCGCGACCCCGCGCTCGGTGAACAGCTCGCGTGCGGCATCCACGACCGCCGCCTGCCGCTGCTCGGGGGCGCGTCGTCCCAGTGTCGTCGCGTCGCTCACGCGAGGGTCTTGGGATGCCGAATCGCCCATGCCGTAAATCGTTCCATGTAGGCGGCGAGTCGCGGCGCCATCTCGGGGTCGGCGAGCTCGCCTCGCTCGTCGAACAGGTCGTAGCTGCCGCCGAGGTACAGCTCGGGCTGCTGCATCGTGGGCATGTCGAGGAAGACGAGCGACTGACGGAGGTGGTGGTTGGCGCCGAAGGCCCCCATCCGCCCCGGCGAGGCCGACACGATCGCCGCGGGCAGGCCGGCGAAGGCGTTCTGGTCGTGTGGCGCCGAGCCGACGTCGATCGCGTTCTTCAACGGCGCCGGCACCGAACGGTTGTACTCGGGCGTGACGAAGAGGATGGCATCCACCTCGCGCACCTCTCGGCGGAAACGTGCCCACGCGGCGGGCGGCTGCTCGACCACCTCGACGTCGAGGTCTTCGTTGTAGAGCGGCAGGTCGCCGATCTCGAGAAAGCGCGCCTGCACGACAGGGGGAGCCACGGCGATGAGCTGACGGGCGAGACGTCGGGTCATGGAGTCGGTGCGGAGGCTGCCGGTGATGACGCCGACGGACAGCGGCAGGGGCGTGGTTGTAGAGGTCATGGGGGTAGTGTAGCTCATGACTGACCGTCGGTCAGTGAAAATATGCAGACGGATGAGGGGCCTCGATACGGAGCCACGGTCGGGCGGCCCGCTGCATCGTTCACCCCTTCTCCCCAGGGGCGGGGGTCGGGGCCGTTCAGCGCCGGGTAGTAGGGTTGAGGACTGGTCGGATCTCTTGATATCGAGAGATCGTCGGCCTCCTCCCACCACCGATCGCCCAGCGAAGGATTGTCCGTGGATCTCTACGAGTACCAGGCACGTGATCTGTTCGAGAAGTACGAGGTGCCGGTGCTCGCCGGCATCATCGCCGACACCCCTGAGGAGGCGAAGGCGGCCGCAGAGAAGCTCGGTGGTGTCGTCGTCGTCAAGGCTCAGGTCAAGACCGGCGGCCGCGGCAAGGCCGGCGGCGTGAAGGTCGCCAAGACCCCCGACGAGGCCTTCGAGGCGGCGCAGGCCATCCTCGGCCTCGACATCAAGGGCCACGTCGTCAAGCGCGTCATGGTCGCCGCGGGCGCTCGCATCGCCAAGGAGTTCTACTTCTCGGTGCTGCTCGACCGTGCCAACCGCTCGTACCTCTCGCTCTCGAGCGTCGAGGGCGGCATGGAGATCGAAGAGCTCGCCGTCGAGCGTCCCGAGGCGCTCGCCCGGGTCGAGGTCGACCCGCTCGAGGGCATCACCCCCGAGAAGGCTCTCGAGATCGCGAAGGCCGCGAAGTTCGACGACGAGCTGGCCCCCAAGGTCGCCGACGTGTTCGTCAAGCTCTTCAACGTGTACAAGGGTGAGGACGCCACGCTCGTCGAGGTGAACCCCCTCATCCAGAGCGAGGACGGTGACATCATCGCCCTCGACGGCAAGGTCTCGCTCGACGAGAACGCCGGCTTCCGCCACCCCCACCACGAGGCGCTCGAAGACAAAGATGCCGCCGACCCGCTCGAGGCCAAGGCCAAGCAGCACGACCTCAACTACGTCAAGCTCGACGGACAGGTCGGCATCATCGGCAACGGCGCGGGCCTGGTCATGTCGACCCTCGACGTCGTCGCCTACGCCGGCGAGAAGCACGGTGGCGTCAAGCCCGCCAACTTCCTCGACATCGGTGGCGGCGCCTCGGCGACCGTCATGGCCGCCGGTCTCGACGTCATCCTGGGCGACGAGCAGGTCAAGAGCGTGTTCGTCAACGTCTTCGGTGGCATCACCTCGTGCGTCGCCGTGGCCGAGGGCATCGTGAAGGCCCTCGAGATCCTGGGCGATGCGGCCACCAAGCCGCTCGTCGTGCGTCTCGACGGCAACCAGGTCGAGGAGGGCCGCGAGATCCTCGCCGCCGCCAACCACCCGCTCGTCACCCTCGCCGCCGGTATGGACGAGGGCGCCGACAAGGCCGCCGAGCTGGCCAACGCGTAAGGGATAGGGAACACAGACATGTCGATCTACCTCAACAAGGACTCGAAGGTCATCGTCCAGGGCATCACCGGCGGCGAGGGCACCAAGCACACCGCCCTCATGCTCAAGGCCGGCACCCAGGTCGTCGGCGGCGTCAACGCCCGCAAGGCCGGCACGACCGTCTCGCACAAGGACGCCGACGGCAACGACGTCGAACTCCCCGTCTTCGCCTCGGTCGAAGAGGCCATCCGCGAGACCGGCGCCGACGTCTCGATCGCGTTCGTGCCCCCGGCCTTCACGAAGGACGCGATGGTCGAGGCCATCGACGCCGAGATCCCCCTGCTCGTCGTGATCACCGAGGGCGTGCCCGTCGGCGACACCGCCGAGGCATGGGCGTACGCGAAGTCGAAGGGCGAGAAGACCCGCATCATCGGTCCGAACTGCCCCGGCATCATCACGCCCGGCGAGGCGCTCGTGGGCATCACCCCCGCGAACATCACCGGCAAGGGCCCGATCGGCCTCGTGTCGAAGTCGGGCACCCTGACCTACCAGATGATGTTCGAGCTGCGCGACCTCGGCTTCTCGACCGCCATCGGCATCGGCGGCGACCCGATCATCGGCACCACGCACATCGACGCGCTCGCCGCGTTCGAGGCCGACCCCGAGACCAAGGCCATCGTCATGATCGGTGAGATCGGTGGAGACGCCGAAGAGCGCGCCGCCGCCTTCATCGCCGAGAACGTCACGAAGCCCGTCGTCGGCTACGTCGCCGGCTTCACCGCCCCCGAGGGCAAGACCATGGGCCACGCCGGCGCCATCGTCTCCGGCTCGGCCGGTACCGCTCAGGCGAAGAAGGAGGCCCTCGAGGCCGCCGGCGTCAAGGTCGGCAAGACGCCGTCCGAGACCGCTTCGCTCATGCGCGAGATCATCGAGAGCCTGTAACCCACGCTCTGTCGGGGCCTGGATGCCATGGCATCCAGGCCCTTCTCGTTCGCGCAGCCGCGTGCCCCGACGTCGAGGCGGGATGCCTGCCGCCGGGCCGGCGCGTTGCATCCCCGGCGCGGCAGCGCGGCCCGACGAGTGCGGCCGGGCCGGCGCGTTGCAGCCCCGGGTCGGCGCGTTGTGTCCCCGGGCGTCGCGACCCACGACCGCTGCATCGCGGGCAGGGGCGACACCGTATGACGCCCCCGGCTGCCGTGCACCGCCCCGCGGTCGCGACGCCCGGCGTCAGCCGATCAGCGCCTCGATGGGGCCGCGGGCGAAGAAGACGACGAAGCCGGCCGCGACGACCCACAGCAGCGGGCTCACGCGGCGTGCGCGGCCCGACAGGGCCTGGATGAGCACCCAGCTGACGAAGCCCGCGCCGATGCCGTTCGCGATCGAGTAGGTCATCGGCATGACCGTCACCGTGAGGAAGACGGGGATGAGCACCGAGGCGTCGCCGAGGTCGATGTGGCGGATCTGCGCCATCATGAGCGCTCCGACGATCACCAGGGCGGCGGCGGCGATCTCACTGGGCACGATGCTGGTCAGCGGGGTGAAGAACATCGCCAGCAGGAACAGGGCGCCGGTCACGACGTTCGCGAGACCCGTGCGGGCCCCCTCGCCGATGCCCGAGCCCGACTCGATGAAGACGGTGTTCGACGACGCCGAGGTCGCCCCTCCGGCGACGGCCCCGATGCCCTCGATCACCAGGGCCGAGCGCAGGCGGGGGAAGGTGCCGTCGGGCGCGGCGAGGCCGGCCTCGCGCGACAGGCCGGTCATCGTGCCCATGGCGTCGAAGAAGTTCGTGAACACCAGGGTGAAGACGAGCATGAGCGCCGCGAGCGCCCCGATGCGGCCGAACGACCCGCCGAGATCGACCTGGCCGACCAGCGACAGGTCGGGCAGCCCCACCCAGGTGGCGGGCAGCGCGGGGACGGCGAGGCTCCAGCCGCCGGGGTTGCCCTCGGAGCGGGCGCCGAGGTGCGCGATCGCCTCGACGACGACGGCGATCACCGTGCCCGACAGCAGGCCGATGAGCAGGGCCGCCTTGACCTTGCGGACGAGCAGCACCGCGGTGATGACGAGCGTCAGCACGAACAGCGCGGTCGGGATCGTCGCGATCGACCCCTTGTCGCCGAGGCCGACGGGCGGCGATCCCAGACCCGTCGAGGTGACGAGGCCGCTGTCGACGAAACCGATGAAGGCGATGAACAGACCGATGCCGACCGTGATCGCGGTCTTCAGGGCGAGCGGGACGGCCTCGAAGATCATGCGGCGCAGACCCGTGACCGCGAGCAGCACGATGATGAGGCCGTTGATGACGACGAGGCCCATGGCCTCGGGCCAGGTCACCTCGCCGACGATGCCGACCGCGAGGAACGAGTTGATGCCGAGACCCGCCGCGAACGCGAACGGCAGCCGCGTCACGAGGCCGAACAGCATCGTCATGACGCCCGCGGTCAGGGCGGTGACCGCGGCCACCTGGGGAAAGCCGAGCGCGTGGCCCGCGACGTCGGGCGTGCCCGACAGGATGATCGGGTTGAGGATGACGATGTAGGCCATCGTCACGAACGTCACGATGCCGCCGCGCACCTCGGCGCCGACCGACGAGCCGCGCGCGGTGATCTCGAAGAAGCGGTCGACCGCGTTCTTGGGGGCGGGCGCGGTCTCGGCAGCGGAAGTGCTCATGGGGGGCTCCAGGAAAAGCTGAGGGGCTGGACCGAAGGGGGGAGGGCAGACGTATCGTGGGGACATGTCGCTCTCAGGAGAGTATCTGCCCAGCACCAGCGAGTGGGCCCGCACGCAGGCCGAGGCCTTCGAGGCCACGGGCGGCCAGGAGGCCGGCGAGCTGCGGGGCAAACCCATCATCGTCCTGACCACCGTCGGAGCCAAAACCGGGGGACTGCGCAAGACCGCGCTCATGCGTGTCGAGCACGACGGCCGCTATGCCGTCGTGGCATCCAAGGGTGGCGCCCCCGAGCACCCCGCGTGGTTCTACAACATCGTCAAGAACCCGCGCGTCGCCCTGCAGGACGGCGACGTCAAGAAGGAGTACGACGCGCACCAGGCCGAGGGCGCCGAGCGCGACGAGTGGTGGGCACGTGCCGTCGAGGCGTGGCCCGACTACGACGAGTATCAGAAGAAGACCGACCGGCGTATCGAGCTGTTCGTGCTGGAGCCCGTCGAAGGCTGACGCGTCAGGTCACGCGGCTGCCCGCTCGGTCGGCCGCGCACGCGCCACCCCGTGCGAGCCCGCCCCCGGATCGGCACCGGGCTGTCGGCCGAGAGCGCGCGTCATCTGCCGCACCGATGTGAATCCGCATCGCGTGGCGAGCTCCGACGGGGTCAGCGCGACGAGATCGGCGAGGTGACCTGCTTCGGCGACGCGGCGCCGCTCGATCTCGCGTCGCGGACTCGTTCCCGTGCGCGCGAACGTCGCGTGCAGGGTACGGACGCTCACCGCGAGGTCCTTCGCGATCCGCTCCACCGAGAGCCCGGGGTCGCGGAAGCGTGTCTCGATGACGGCCACGGCAGCCATGAACAGGCCGTCGTGGTGCGCGGCCAGGTCGGTGTTGCGTTGCGGTCCGGACTCTTCGATGACCCCGACCAGCAGGTGCTCGAAGGCGAGCGCGAGATGGCGGCGGGCGATGTCGTTGACGGGGGCGAGCGAGCGCACCATGCCGTTGGTCATGGCCATCAGGCCCTGCAGGGCTGTACCCCCGACACGGAACGGCTCGCCGTACGCGAAGCGGGAATGCTCGGGGCGCAGCACCGTGGGCTCGAGGTGCCAGACGAAGCGGGCAGTGCTGCCCAACGTGCGCGCGAGGGTCGGAGTATCGCCCTGGAGCACGATGAGCGAGCCGGGCTCGGTGCGCACCGGCGTTCCGTCGATCGTGAAGTCGAAGCCACCCTCCATCGTGAGGACGAGGTAGCTGCGCTCGGGGGCCTCGGTGAGCGCGTACTGCGCGGAGTGCGACCAGGCGTGCCCCGCGCCGAACCGCGGGGTCTGCGCGATCTCGGCGACGAGCGACGTGTCGATGGCGCCGCGGGGGTGCCAGCCGAAGTCGTCGCAGCGTTCGGCCGCCGCTGCACCCATTACCATCTCGCACCTCCCCCGGGTAGGGATGCACAGACTTTACCCCGGTCAAATTACGCAATTGGGTGTCATTTCCTGCTGCAATCCGGCTTCGAACGGCCTCGCGGCGCGGGCTTTCGCGACACTTCGGGGAGCCGAGGAACGGGGAATGGGATGGATGCCATAGAGGTGCTGGTGCGAACGGTCGACTGCGGACGCTGGGACGAGACGGCGGGAGCGCTCGACGATGCCTTCTTCCGGGTTCTCGCGGTCGACGCGGGACTGATCCGGCGGGTGTTCGCCGCCGCGCCCGCCGCGTTCTTCGACGCGCATCCGCGCCTCTCGCTGCACCGCGCGACCGTCGACGCCCTCGACGCCGGTCGCGTCGTCGACCGGCGCGTGCTCGCCGACTTCGACGCGTGGGCGCGCGCGCAGCCCGAGCCCGCGTTGCGCGATCAGCTGCTCGTGCGCGCGGCGCGTGCGCGGGCCGCGACCGCGCGCGGGTGGCTCGCGGACGCCGTCGCGCTCGCCGACGACGCCCGGGAACTCGCGAGGTCGGCTCCCGCCCGCGACGAGGGCCTGCACGATCTCATGCCGGCGGTGCTGATCGACTGCGGCGTCCCGCGTCTGCTGAGCGGCGATCTCGTCGGGGCCGCCGCGTCGTTCGCCGACGCGCAGCGATGGGCGGAGGGCTTCGACGGTTCGGCCGCCGGACACCCGTTCGGCGAGTTCGCGCGCGGTCATCTCGCGCTCGTGCACGCGTTGCAGGAGCGGTACCGTGCGGCTGAGGCGTTGCTCGCGGTCGACGCCGGGGCGCCGGGGACCGCGGATCCGCTGAGGCGGCGCTACGGACCGGCCGGGCTGCTCGCCCGATCGCTCTCGGCGGCGGCCTCGCTCGACATCGTCGAGGCGGAACGGCTGCTCGACGGGCTCGACCCGTCGATCGTCGACGGCGAGCTCGGGTGGGTGGCCGCGCACGTTCGCACGAAGCTGGCGCTCGCGCGGGCCGTTCCGTGGTCGATGATCCACGACCTCGCGACCCGCTTGGATCGCGACGCGCATCGGCTGTCCGCCGGCACCCTCGCGGGCTCGGTGCTGCGTGCCGATCTGGCAGGGCTGCATCAGTCGACCGGTGAGCCGCGCGCGGCGGAGCAGCTGCTGGCCGACCCCGAGCTCCTGTCCGACGCCGGGCCGGTCGTCGTCGCCCGCGCGCGCCAAGCGTTGCTGTGCGGTCGTCCGGAGGCGGCGCTGCGGGTGCTCCGCGACGACTCGGCAGGGGCCCGGCTGCCGGCACGCCATCGGCCGAGCGGCTCCGTCGTGTGCGCGGCGGCCGAGCTCGCGGCATCCGGTTCGATCGATGACGCGGCGCTGCAGCGCGCGGCCACCGCGGTGAGGCACCACGGCGCCTACGACGCGCTCGCGCACGCGTCGAGCGAGCTTCGGCCGCTGCTCTGGCCGCTCGTGACGGAGCTGCGTCACGAGGTGCCCGCACCGTGGGCGTACCGCTCGCGTGTGCGCCTGACGCCGCGCGAGCGCGAGATGATCGCGGCCTTGCGCACGTGCCCGACGATCGGAGCGGTGGCCAGAACGTTGCACCTGTCCCCGAACACGGTCAAGACGCACGTGCGCTCGCTGTACCGCAAGCTCGGCGCGCACACCCGCGACGAGGCCCTGTGGCTCGCCCGCCGATGATCAAACCTCACACTCCCGCCCGTCCCCGGTGAGAGAAACGTTCGCCGGGGGTAATGCGAGCGCGACGGCGGGGGAAACCTGCACTGCCTAGCGTCGGGGTATGGCCCGCTCAGACATCGCTTCCGGCACCCGCCGTGCCGCAGACAGTCGCGCCCACGCCGCGCCCGTGTCATCCGGCTCCGTCGTGGTGGTCGGCGCGGGCATGGTGGCCCACCGTTTCGTCGAGAGCCTGACCAGCCGCGACACCGACGGCCGCTGGTCGATCACGGTGCTCGGCGACGAGACCCGCGGTCCGTACGACCGCGTCGGCCTCACCGGCTACTTCAGCGGCAAGACGCCCGAAGACCTCGCCCTCGACCCCGCCGTGCTCGACCACGAGCGGGTGCGGGTCGAGACCGACGCGCGGGTGACGAGCGTCGACCGGGCGAGCCGCACGGTGACGACGGCCGGGGGCGCGACCCACGGCTACGACCGGCTCGTGCTGGCGACCGGCTCGTACGCCGCGCGTCTGACCCTCGACGGCTTCGACCACCGCGGCTGCTTCGTCTATCGCACGCTCGACGACGTCGTCGCCATGCGCGAGTGGGTCGCGAAGCGGTCGGCAGAGCTCGGCCGGCCCCTGCGCGGCGCCGTCGTCGGCGGAGGCCTGCTCGGCCTCGAGGCCGCGGGCGCGCTGCAGGCCGAGGGCGTCGCGCCGTTCGTGCTGCAGTCGAACGAACGCCTCATGTCGGCGCAGCTCGACCTCGGTGGGGCGCGGTCGCTGCAACGGCTCATCGAGGCGCGCGGCATCGAGGTGCGCACCTCGTCGGTGACGACCCGGGTGGATGCCGACAAGACCGGCGCCGTGTGCGGCCTCGAGCTGCGCGACGGCACGTGGGAGGCGGCCGACATCGTCGTCTTCACGGTCGGCGTGCGCCCCCGTGACGAGCTCGCCCGTATCGCCGGACTCGCGGTCGATCCGCGCGGCGGCGTCGTGATCGACGCCGGCTGCGACACCTCCGACCCCGCGATCCTCGCGATCGGCGAGGTCGCCAGCTTCGACGGGCAGTGCATCGGCCTCGTCGCCCCGGGCTACGCGATGGCCGAGGTCGCCGCGACCCGCCTGCTCGGGGACGAGGCGGCGTTCCCCGGTTTCGACACGTCGGCCAAGCTCAAGCTCTCGGGCGTCGAGGTGGCGAGCTTCGGCGACGCGTTCGCCGAGACGCCGAACGCCCTCGACGTCGTCTACGCCGACCCGATCTCGGGCGTCTACAAGAAGCTCGTGCTCAGCGACGACGCGCAGACGCTGCTGGGCGGCATCCTGGTCGGCGACGCCTCGGCGTACACCTCGCTGCGGCCGCTCGTCGGCCGTGCGCTCGGCGGCGATCCGGCGGCGTACCTCATGCCGTCCGACCTCGCCCCGGCACCCCAGGGCGACCTGCCCGCCGATGCCATCGTCTGCTCGTGCAACGGCGTCACCGCCGGCACCGTCCGCGAGGCCGTCACCGAGCACCAGTGCGCGGACGCCGCCGAGGTGAAGGCCTGCACGAAGGCCGGGGCGGCGTGCGGCTCGTGCTTCACGCTCGTGAAGAAGCTCGTGGCCACCGAGCTGGCGGCATCCGGGAAGGAGGTCTCGAACGGCCTGTGCGAGCACTTCTCGTTCACCCGCGCGCAGCTGTTCGACGCCGTGCGCATCTCGGGCCTTCGCACCTTCACGTCGATCGTCGAGCGCTTCGGCACCGGCCGCGGCTGCGACATCTGCAAGCCGGCGCTCGCGAGCATCCTGGCGAGCCTGTACTCGGAGCACGTGCTCGAGGGCGAGCTCGCGACGATGCAGGACACCAACGACCACGTCATGGCCAACATCCAGCGCGACGGCAGCTACAGCGTCGTGCCGCGGATCCCGGGCGGCGAGATCACCCCCGAGGGACTCGTCGTGATCGGCGAGGTCGCGCGCGACTTCGGGCTGTACACGAAGATCACGGGCGGCCAGCGGATCGACCTGTTCGGCGCCCGCCTCGACCAGCTGCCCGACATCTGGAAGCGTCTCGTCGACGCCGGGTTCGAGTCGGGCCACGCATACGGAAAGTCGCTGCGCACGGTGAAATCGTGCGTCGGCTCGACGTGGTGCCGCTACGGCGTGCAGGACTCGGTCGGCATGGCCGTGCAGCTCGAGCTGCGCTATCGGGGTCTGCGCTCGCCGCACAAGCTCAAGTTCGGCGTCTCGGGCTGCGCGCGCGAGTGCGCCGAGGCCCGCGGCAAAGACATCGGCGTGATCGCCACCGAGGCCGGCTGGAACCTGTACGTCGGCGGCAACGGCGGCTTCACCCCGCGCCACGCGGTGCTGTTCGCCGAGGGGCTCGACGACGAGGGGCTGCTGCGCGCGATCGACCGGTTCTTGATGTTCTACATCCGCACGGCCGACCGGCTGCAGCGCACCGCGCCGTGGGTCGAGGAGTACGAGGGCGGCCTCGAGGCGTTGAAGGGCGTCGTCTTCGACGACACGCTCGGCATCGCGGCCGACCTCGACGCGGCCATGGCCTCGCACATCGACGCGTACGAGGACGAGTGGGCGGCGACCCTGGCCGACCCCGAGAAGCTGCGGCGGTTCCAGAGCTTCGTGAACGCGCCCGAGAAGTCCGACCCCTCGCTCGCCTACGTCGCCGAACGCGGCCAGCGCCGCCCCGCGACCGCCGAGGAGCGCTCGTCGGGCGCCGTGCTCATCGGCGGCCCGACGTTGGCGGTGCGGTCGTGACGATCTTGGATGCCAAGACCCCCGGCTCGACGGCCCTCGACGACGGGAGCACCGCTGCCATGGACCCGCACGCCTCGACGCCCGCCGAGGGCGCCCCGACGCCTCCCCCCGGCGCCCCGGTGACCGCCGCCGGGTGGACCCGTGTGTGCCGTCTGGACGACCTGCTCGTGGAGCGGGGCGCCGCGGCGCTGATCGGCGACCGCCAGATCGCGCTGTTCCGCACCTTCGACGGCCGCCTGTACGCCACCGACCAGATCGACCCGTTCAGCGGCGCGGCCGTGCTGTCGCGGGGGATCGTGGGCGACCGCGGCGGCGTGCCCACCGTGGCCTCGCCGATGTACAAGCAGGTCTTCGACCTGCGCACCGGCGCCTGTCTCGACGCCCAGGGCAAAGACCCGCGCTCGGTGAGCGTGCACCCCGTCGCCGTGAGCGACGGCGACGTGTTCGTCAAGATCGAAGGAGACCCCCGATGATCGCTCTCGCCGGACTCGACCTCGCCGACCGTCTCGTCGTCTGCGTCGGCGCGGGCGACGTCGCCGAGCGGCGCATCGCGCGTCTGCGCGCCGCGGGTGCACGGGTGCGCGTCGTGGCCCCGGCCGCGACCGAGGCGCTCGCCGCGCTGGCCGCCGAGGGCCGCATCGAATGGCGCGCGCGGGCCTTTCGCGACGACGACCTCGACGACGCCTGGTTCTGCCATACGGCCACCGGCGACCCCGCGATCGACGCGCGCGTGGTGGACGCCGCCGAGGCGCGCCGCGTGTGGTGCGTCAACGCGGGCAACGGGGGAAAGGGCACGGCGCGACTCGCCGCCGAGACCGCGAGCGGCGACGTGCTGGTGGGCGTCGTCTCGACCGCGGGGGCCGACCCCCGCCGCAGCGTCGCGGTGCGCGACGCGATCGCCGACCGCCTTGCCGAGGGGGCACTGCCGCTGCGGCGGCGACGTCGCCCCCTCGTGGGCAGCGTCGCGCTCGTCGGCGGAGGCCCCGGCCCCGTCGACCTGCTCACCGTGCGGGCGCGGGCGCTGCTCGCCGAGGCCGACGTGGTGGTGCACGACCGGCTCGGTCCCACCGGCGTGCTCGCCGAGCTGGGCGACGACGTCGAGCTGATCGACGTGGGCAAGCGCCCGCAGCACCACCCGGTCCCTCAAGACGAGATCAACGCGCTCCTCGTCGACCGCGCCGCACGCGGGCTGCGCGTCGTGCGGCTCAAGGGCGGCGACCCGTTCGTCTACGGCCGCGGCGGCGAAGAGGTCATCGCGTGCCGGGCCGCCGGCATCCCGGTCGAGGTCGTTCCGGGCGTCAGCAGCGCCATCGCCGTGCCCGCCGCCGCGGGCGTGCCCGTGACGCACCGCGGTGTGGCCGGTACCCTTCACATCGTGAACGGACAAGAGCACCCGAGCGCCGCGACGCTCGCCGCGCTGCGCGACGACACGGCGACGGTGGTCGCCCTGATGGGCGTGAGCGCGCTGCTACGGTTCGCCGCCGCCGCCCTCGCGTCGGGTGCGTCGGCCGACCGTCCGGTCGCCTTCGTCGAGAACGGGCACACGCCGCAGCAGCGCACCATCCGCACGAGCCTCGGGGCGGCGGTGCAGGATGCCGCGGCCCACGACCTGAAGAACCCCGCGGTGCTCGTCTTCGGCGAGGTCGCCCGCCCCGACCTGCTGCTCCCGGTCGCGGTCGCCCACGGCGAGGGCGACGGGTGACCGCCCCCGTTCGGACGATCTCGACGGTGCTCCTCGGGTGCACCGTCCTGCTTCCGGTCGATCGCCGGTCGGGCGAGCTCTCGGCCGCGCTCGAGCGGCACGGCGCGCGTGTGCGCGTCGCCCCGGCGCTGACGATCGTGCCGCACGTCGACGACGACGACCTCATCGCTCACACGCGCGCGCTCGTCGACGACCCGCCCGACATCGTCGTCGCGACGACGGGGGTCGGCTTTCGCGGGTGGATGGAGACCGCCGACGAGGCGGGGCTGCACGACGCGCTCGCCGGGGTGCTCGACGGCGCCCGCATCGTCGCACGCGGTCCCAAGGCGCGCGGCGCCATCCAGCAGGCGGGGTTCGAGGCCGACTGGGTCGCCGAGTCCGAGACCGCGGCCGAGCTGCGCGACTTCCTGCTCGCCGAGGGCATCGAGGGGCTGCACGTCGCGGTGCAGCACCACGGCTCGGGAGCCGACGGCCTCGACCAGGCGTTCACCGCGGCCGGCGCCCGCGTGACGAGCCTCACGATCTACCGATGGGGCCCTCCGCCCGACCCGGCCCTCGTCGCCGCCTCGACCCAGCAGGTCGCCCGCGGCGAGGTCGATGCCGTGCTGTTCACCTCGGCGCCCGCCGCGCGCGAGTGGATCGACGCCGCCGAGCGCGCCGAGGCGCTCGACGGCGTGGTCGCGCGCGTACGCGCCGGGCACGTGCTCGTCGCCGCCGTCGGCCCGATCACGGCGGCGCCCCTCGTCGACGCGGGGATCGACCCGCTCGTGCCCGACCGGGGCCGCCTGGGAGCCCTCGTCCGCGCCGTCGTCACGCACTACGGGGGCGCCTCGGCGCCCGTGATCCCAACGACGGCCGGCCGCCTCGGCATCCGGTCGTCGGGCATCGTCCTCGACGGGGTGTTCTCGGCGCTGCCGCGCACGGGCGTCGAGCTGCTGCGCGCCCTCGCCCGCGAGCCGGGCGCCGTCGTGTCGCGCGCCGACCTCGTGGCGGTCCTCTCGGCGGGCGAGGCCAGCGGGCACGCCGTCGAGGTCGCCGTCGCCCGCACCCGCGAGGCGCTCGGCCCGGTCGATCTCATCCGCACCGTGTACAAACGCGGGTACCGCCTCGACCTCGTCGACGACCCCCTGGAGCAGACATGACGACGATCCCGGATGCCGCCCCGCCCGGCGCCGTGACCTCGATCCTGGTCGCGTGCGCCCACGGCACGCGTTTCGACGAGGGGCGCGCCGTCGTGCGCGACCTGCTCGACGTGCTGCGCGCGACGGCTCCCGACGGCGTCGAGGTGCACGAGGCCTACGTCGACGTGCACGGCCCCTACGTCACCGAGGTGGCCGCCGCGGCCCGCGCCCGCACCGACGACGTCGTGATCGTCCCTCTACTGCTGTCGACCGGCTACCACACCGAGGTCGACCTGGTCGAGGCGGCCGACGGCCTCCCGGTCGCCCCCGCGCTGGGCCCGCATCCGGCGCTCGCCGAGATCCTCGCCGACCGGCTGCGCGAGGTGGGCGCCGCCGACGACGACACGGTCGTGCTCGCCGCGGCGGGCTCCACCCGCGCCGGCGCGGTCGTCGACGTCGAGCGCATGGCCGAGATGCTCGACGCCGAGGGCGTCGGCGGCGACGTGGTGCCGGCGTACGCCGCGGCATCCGACCCCCGGATCGGCGCCGCGGTCGACGCCGCGCGCGCCGCCGGCCGTCGGACCGTCGCCGCGAGCTACGTGCTGGCCCCGGGCCACTTCTCACGCGTCATCGAGGCGGCCGGGGCAGACCTGACCACCGCGCCGATCGGCGCCGACCCGCGACTGGCGACCGTCGTGTGGGAGCGTTGGCGCGCCGCGCGCGTCGCGCGCTGACCCCGCCCGTGCGCCCGCGCCGCGCCTCGATCGTGTCGGCGCCGCCGCGCCTGTACGGCGTCGACAGCGCGCACGGGTAGGGTCTCACCCGCCATGCATCGCGTTCTCGTCGTCCTCCTCGCCGCCCTCGACGCCGTCCTGGCCGCCGCGGGCGGCATCGCGATGGTGCTCGCCCCGCTCGCGCTCGTCTGGGTCGTCGCGCTGGGCAGTCCCGACTGGAGCGCCCTCTGGCCCACGACCGCCGCCGTGTGGCACCTCGGACACCTCGTGCCCCTCGAGGTGACACTGCCCGACGCCTACCTCGCCACCACCGGGATCGACCCCTCGTCGGCACGCTTCACCCTGTCGCTCGCCCCGCTGGCGTTGGCGGCGTTCACCGGGCTGTTCGCGGCGCGCTCGGGCCGCCGCGCGGCCGAGGCCGGGGCCCCGCTCACCGGCTGGCTGTCGGGCTCGATCGTCTTCGCGGCCGTCGCGACCCTCGTCGCCCTCACCTCGGGCGCCGACCTGGTGGCATCCGAGACGTGGCAGGGCATCGTGTTCCCGACGCTGATCTTCGCGGTGCCCTCGCTGCTCGGCGCGTTCGTGACGGCCTGGCGCATCGGCGACGACGGGGCCGTCGACGCCCTGCGCGCCCGGGTCGACGATCTGCCGGCCGCGTGGGCGCCCGTGCTCCCGCTCACGCTGCGCGGCGTCGGCATCACGACCCTCGGACTCGTGGGCGTCGGCGCGCTGGTCGTCGTCGCGGGGCTGATCGGACGCAGCACCCAGGTGATCTCGCTGTACCAGTCGAGCAACGCCGACGCGGCCGGTGCCACGGCGATCGCCCTCGGACAGCTCGTCTATCTGCCCACCCTGGTGCTGTGGGGCCTGTCGTTCGCCGCCGGCCCCGGCTTCGCCGTCGGCATCGGCACGTCGGTCACCCCGGCGGCCACCCAGGTCGGCGTGCTGCCCGGGATCCCCGTGCTCGGCGCGGTGCCCGAGTCGACCACGGTGTGGCTGCTGCTGCTCGCGCTGCTCCCGGTCGGCGTCGGCGCCCTCGCGGGGTGGATCCTGCACGGCCACCTCCCCGCCGTCGCCGACCCCGAGCCGATCGCGCCGCGTCTCGTGCTCACGCTGTCGGTCGCGGTGCTGACCGGCGGTGTCGGCGCGCTCGCCGCCGTCGTCTCGCACGGGTCGATCGGACCGGGCCGCCTTGCCGACGTGGGTCCCGAGCCCGGCCCCCTCGCCCTCGCGCTCGGACTCGAGGTGCTCGTCGGCCTCGCGGTCGTGCTGCTCTCGCCCCGCCCGGGCGCGGCACCTGACGGCCCCGCCGTCCCGCGCCGCGAACGCCGCCCCGCGCCCGTCCTTGCGTCGCCGATGGACCACCACGAGCCGGATGCCGCCCCCGCCGCCCCGCAGGAGGGATCCGGCATCGCGACCCACGTCGACGGCTGGGGCGCCGCCCCCGGGTCGTCGGAGCCCGCACCCGACGGCGAGGTCGACGACGAGGTGCGCGCACGCATCCGCGACGCGTGGTCGCGTCCCGCGCCCCTTCCGGGCGAGTGGGGACACGATGACGACGGCGGACGCCGCTGAGCCGCGCTCGATGCCGCACGATGCACGTGCCGTCCCACGACCGCCCGACGGCGCGGGACCGGGATCGGTGACGCGTCGCGCCTGGCCGTAGACTGACCCCGTGCTCACGGTCGCCGTTCTCATCTCCGGCACCGGCTCGAACCTCCGCGCCCTGCTCGAGGCGGCCGCCGCCCCCGACTTCCCCGCGCGCGTGATCGCGGTCGGTGCCGACCGCGAGGCCGACGGCTTCGCACACGCCGAGCAGTTCGGCATCCCGACCTTCCTCGTGCCCTACGCGGCGTTCGGCTCGCGCGACGACTGGGGCGCCGAGCTCGACCGGCAGCTCGCCGTGTGGCGGCCCGACCTCGTCGTGCTGAGCGGCCTGATGCGCCTGCTGCCCGCGAGCCTGGTCGAGGCCTGGGAGCCCCGGATCATCAACACCCACCCCGCCTACCTGCCCGAGTTCCCCGGCGCCCACGGCGTGCGCGACGCGCTCGCCGCCGGTGTCGCGCAGACCGGCGCGAGCGTCATCCTCGTCGACTCGGGCGTCGACACCGGCCCGATCCTCGCCCAGGAGCGCATCCCCGTGCTGCCGGGCGACGACGAAGACACGTTGCACGAGCGCATCAAGCCCGTCGAGCGGCGCCTGCTCATCGACGTCGTGCGCCGCATCGCCGAGGGCGACCTCGACCTCGGCGCGATCGCATCCCCCGCCCGAACCGCCTAGACCCGCGGCGGTGCGACCGCCGCGTCCCGATACCCCGACACGAGACACAGGAGCCGCTGCCATGGCCGGACCCCGCCACGACCCCGCCGACTACCGTCCCCGTGACGTCGTCCCCGTCCGCCGCGCGCTCGTGTCGGTCAGCGACAAGACCGACCTGCTGACGCTCGCCGCGGCGCTCGCCGACGCGGGGGTCGAGATCGTCTCGACCGGGTCGACGGCGTCGACCATCCGCGACGCGGGGTACGACGTCACCGACGTGTCGGCGGTCACCGGCTTTCCCGAGTCGCTCGACGGTCGCGTGAAGACGCTGCACCCGAACGTGCACGCGGGGCTGCTGGCCGACCTGCGTCTCGCCAGCCACGAGGAGCAGCTGGGAGAGCTGGGCATCCAGCCGTTCGAGCTCGTCGTCGTCAACCTGTACCCGTTCGTCGAGACCGTGGCGTCCGGAGCCGAGGGCGACGACGTCGTCGAGCAGATCGACATCGGCGGCCCCGCGATGGTGCGCGCCTCGGCCAAGAACCACGCCAACGTCGCCATCGTCGTGTCGCCCGAGTCGTACCCGGCGATCATCGACGCGATCCGCGACAACGGCGGCACCTCGCTGGCCCAGCGCCGCGAGCTGGCCGCCCGTGCCTTCTCGCACACCGCCGCCTACGACACCGCCGTGTCGACGTGGTTCGCCGAGGGCACCCTCGGCGACGGTGTCGACCTGCCCGCGCATCTGACGATCAAGGCCGAACGCCTCGCGACGCTGCGCTACGGCGAGAACTCGCACCAGCGCGCCGCGATCTACAGCCGCCTCGGCGGCCACGGCATCGCCCAGGCCACCCAGCTGCAGGGCAAAGAGATGTCGTACAACAACTACGTCGACGCCGACGCCGCGCTGCGCGCCGCGTTCGACATGGTCAAGCCCGCCGTCGCGATCATCAAGCACGCCAACCCGTGCGGCATCGCCGTCGCCGCGCCGAACGCTCTCGACCCCATCGCCTCGGCGCACCTGCGCGCCCACGAGTGCGACCCGGTGTCGGCGTTCGGCGGCGTCATCGCGGCCAACCGCACCGTGACGCTCAAGATGGCCGAGAACCTGCGCGACATCTTCACCGAGGTGATCGTCGCCCCCGACTTCGAGCCCGAGGCGCTCGAGGTGTTCAAGCTCAAGCAGAACCTGCGCGTGCTGCGTCTGCCCGTCGACTGGCAGCAGGAGCGCATGGACGTGCGCCTGGTCTCGGGCGGGCTGCTGCTGCAGGACGCCGACCGCTTCCCCGACGACATCGAGTCGGTCGCCAAGGACTGGGAGCTCGTCTCGGGCGAGCGCCCCGCCGACGAGAGCATGACGAACCTCATCTTCGCGTGGAAGGCCTGCCGCGCCGTGAAGTCCAACGCCATCGTGCTCGCGAAGGGGTCGGCCACCGTCGGCATCGGCATGGGCCAGGTCAACCGCGTCGACTCGTGCCGCCTCGCGGTCGAGCGGGCCGGCGACCGCGCGGCCGGGTCGATCGCGGCATCCGACGCCTTCTTCCCCTTCGCCGACGGGCCGCAGGTGCTCATCGACGCGGGCATCTCGGCGATCATCCAGCCCGGCGGGTCGGTGCGCGACGGCGAGGTGATCGACGCCGCCCGTGCCGCGGGCGTGACGATGTTCTTCACCGGCGAGCGCCACTTCTTCCACTGACCGGTTGCCGGGCGCGGGTGCGTGCGCCCGGCGGCTGGTGCGGAATGGCCTAGGCGCCGGGGGACTGAGGCCTGGGGTCGGGCCGGGGGCCGGGGGCCTGGGTCGGGCCGGGGGCCTGTGGCCGGGAGCCGGGAGCCGGGAGCCGGGGGACTGGGGTCGGGGGCTCGGGGCCGGGCCCGGGGTGTGGCGCCGGTCGCTGGCCGAGCGTTCGTCTCGGCGCCTCAGGCGCTCGCGGCGATGAGCTTCGCGACGGTGTTGGCGTTGCGGGCGGTGCCGACGACGCCGAGGCGCTTCTCGAACCACGCCGCCTGCAGCTTCGAGTCGCCGATGCCCTCGGGGTAGTGCACGAACACCTCGCGTCCGTCGACGACGACCTCTTCGGGGGCGTCGTCGGGCAGCTCCACTTCGGTCGTCGCGGGCAGGCCGTCGAGGAACACCGTCTGCACCCACCGTCCTTGCGGGGCGTCGGCGAACGGGTTGCGGGCGTGCGCGTCCGACAGCTCGGTGTGAGAGCGCACGACGACCGGCAGATCGAAACCGAACGCCTCGCGCACCGTGCCCCGCACGAGCCGGGCGATGTCTTCGGCCGAGCGGCCCCCGTCGTCGAGCACGACGTTGCCCGCCACCTGCAGGGTCGTGACCTCGCCGAGACCCGCGGATGCCAGCACCTCGCGCAGCGCCGGCATCTTCAACGCCGTCCGCCCGCCGACACCACGGATGAGCGCGATCGTCCGAGCCATGCCTCGACCCTAGACCCGCGGGCGCGGGGGGTGCAGGCGCGCGGGGTGCGGGCGCGCGGCGTCGGGTGCGGTGGGTGTGGCGGGGTGGTCGCGCGGTCGGGATCGGGGGCGGTGGCTGTCGCGGGGCGGTCGCCGGACCGGGGATGGTCGTGCCGGGGAGGCCATGCCGCACCGGTGCGGGTGCGGGGGAGGAGCCCGGTCAGGCCGAGTCGCGTCCCAGCGTCTCGAGCAGCCGCAGCCACACCTCGCTGACCGTGGGATACGACGGCACCGCATGCCAGAGCCGCTTGACGGGCACCTCGCCGACGATCGCGATCGTCGCGGAATGCAACAGCTCGGCGATGTCGGGACCGACGAACGTCGCCCCGACCAGCACGCCGCGGTCGAGGTCGATGATGGCGCGTGCCCGGCCGACGTAGGCGTCGGACTGCTCGCTCGACCCGGCGACGTGCGCCAGGTCGTAGTCGAGCACCTTCACGTCGATCCCTCGATCCCTCGCCGCTGCGGCGGTGAGACCGACGGATGCCACCTCTGGATCGGTGAACGTCACCTGGGGGACGGCATCGTGATCGGCCGTGGCCACATGGGCACCCCACGGGGCGTCGTCGACCTCGCGACCCTGCGCGCGCGCCGCGATGACGTCGCCCGCCGCGCGGGCCTGGTATTTGCCCTGGTGCGTCAGCAGCGCCCGGTGGTTGACGTCGCCGACGGCGTACAGCCAGTCGTGCCCCTTCACCCGCAGGGTGTCGTCGACCTCGAGCCACGACCCCGGCTCCAGGCCCACCGTCTCGAGCCCGAGGTCGGTCGTACGGGGGACCCGGCCGGTCGCCACGAGCAGCTCGTCGGCGGTCACGTCACGGCCGTCCGACAGCCGGAGCACACGGCGGCCCTCGTCGTCGCGGCTCACGGCCATGGCATCGGCCCCCGTCACGACCGTGACGCCGCGGTCGCGCAGAGCGTCGGCGACGAGCTCGCCGGCGAACGGCTCGGTGCCGCCGAGCAGCCCGGAACGCGCGATCAGCGTCACCGTCGCACCGAGCGCCGCGTACGCGGTCGCCATCTCGGCGCCGACGACGCCTCCCCCGAGGATCGCGATGGACGCGGGGACCTGCTGCACGGCGGTGGCCTCGCGACTCGTCCACGGTTCGGCGTCGCGCAACCCGGGGATATCGGGCAGCATCGCCGCCGACCCCGTGCACACGGCGACGGCGTGACGGGCGACCAGATCGGTCGTCGTCCCGTCGTCGGCGGTGACGCGCACCGTCTTCTCGCCCGTCAACGCGCCGTGCCCGCGCACGAGATCGATGCCGGCGCCCTGCAGCCACTCGACCTGTCCGGCGTCGTTCCAGTCGCTCGTCATCGTGTCGCGCCGACGCAGGACGGCGGCGACGTCGAGCCCGCCGGTCACGGCCTGCCGTGCCCCGTCGACGTCGCGTGCGGCGCGGAGCGCGGCGGCGCTGCGCAGCAGGGCCTTGGACGGCATACAGGCCCAGTAGGAGCACTCGCCGCCGACGAGCTCGCTCTCGACGATCGCGGCGGTGAGCCCGGCCTGCACCGCCCGATCGGCCACGTTCTCGCCGACGGGGCCGGCGCCGATGACCACGAGGTCGTATTCGCGTTCGCTCATGCCGGCCACGCTAGCCGGGGCCGCCGACATCGTCGCGGGGTTGCGCCCCGCCGCCGCGGCGGGTGCGGCCCGGAGGTGCGGTGGGTGCGGGGCGGGGGGTTCGGGGTGCGTCGGGAAGCGGAGCGGAGGTGCCGGTCGGCGCGGCGGAGCGCGGGGCGAGATGGGGCCGGCGCGGCCGACGTGGCATCCGTTCGGATGTCGGCGACGTGCCGCGCGGCGTCGTCGGTCGCGGGAGGGAGCAGACGGTCGGCCGGATGCGGCGCGTCGGCGCGCGACTCACGCTCGTGTCCGATTTCCGCCGGACGATGTCGGTGGCCCGTGCGAGGGTGGATGCCATGACCACCGCACCGGGCTTCGCCGAGCGCTACCGCGTGATCCAGTCGCGCGACCGGCGCTTCGACGGCCAGTTCGTCACGGCGGTGCGCTCGACGGGCATCTACTGTCGTCCGAGCTGTCCCGCCCGCACGCCGAAAGAGGCGAACGTCACGTTCTTCGCCACGTCGGCGGCCGCCCACGAGGCGGGCTACCGCGCGTGCAAGCGCTGCCTGCCCGAGGCGGCCCCGGGCTCGCCCGCCTGGGACCTGCGCGGAGACGTCGCCGCCCGCGCGATGCGCCTCATCGCCGACGGCATCGTCGACCGTGAGGGCGTGCCGGGTCTGGCTCGCAGGCTCGGGTACTCGTCGCGTCATCTGACCCGGCTGCTCGCGGCCGAGCTCGGCGCGGGTCCCCTCGCCCTCGCCCGCGCGCATCGCGCGCACACCGCGCGGTCGTTGTTGGTGGGCACCGATCTGCCGATCTCCGACGTGGCGTTCTCGGCGGGCTTCTCGAGCATCCGGCAGTTCACCGAGACCGTCGGAGAGGTGTTCGGGATGCCGCCTCGCGACGTGCGCGCCCGGCGGTCGCCGTCCGCGGCGGGAACGGCACCGGCCGGCGAGATCGACCTCGCCCTACCCGTCCGCGGTCCGATCGACACCGACGGGCTCTTCGGCTGGATGCGTGCACACGCGATCCCCGGCGTCGAGGTCGGCGGTGCGCGATCGTTCGCACGGGTGATCCGCCTTCCCGGCGGCCCCGCGTGGTTCGAGGTGCGTCTGGCCGACGACGGCCGGCTGCGGCTGCGCGCGCGGCTCACCGCGCTCGCCGATCTCGGCACGCTCATCGCCCGTGTGCGCCGTCTCTTCGACCTCGACGCCGATCCGCTCGCCGTCGACGAGGCGCTCGCGACGCATCCCGAGCTGGCTCCCGCCGTCGCCACGATCGCCGGCGTGCGCGTCCCCGGTGCGATCGACGCCCCCGAGATGCTGCTGCGCGCGATGATCGGTCAGCAGATCAGCGTGGCCTCGGCCCGCACGCTGCAGGGGCGGATCACCGCCGAGCTGGGCGAGCCGATCGAGCTGTCGGGCGAGGGCCTGACACTGTTCCCGACGCCGGCGGCCATCGCCGAGCGCGGCCACGAGGTGCTGCGCGGACCGGGGGCCCGCATCCGCGCCATCATCGGAGCGGCCGCCGCGCTGGCCGACGGCTCACTCGAGCTCTCGCCCGGTGACGACGCCGGCGACCAGCGCGCCCGCCTGCTCGCGCTGCCCGGTGTCGGCCCGTGGACGGCCGACTACGTCCGTATGCGCGTGCTCGGCGACCCCGACGTGCTGCTGCCGGGCGACGTCGCTGCTCGCGCCGGGGCCGCGGCCCTCGGTCTCCCTTCCGACCCGGCCGGCTTCACCGCGTGGGCGGCGCGCACCGCGCCGTGGCGCAGTTACGCGATGGCGCACTTCTGGTACGCGGCGCCCGTCACCCGTTCGTGGCGGATGCCATCCCCCGAGGCCGGGCACGCGGCATCCGCATCCGCCGCTGTCGCCGACCCGCATCCTTTCCCGACACCCGGAGACGAGAGACGATCATGACCACCGGAACCCTGCAGTTCGTCGACACACCCGACGGCCCCTTCGCGATCCTCGCGGACGAGGACGGTCGCGTCGTCGCCTCGGGCTGGACCTCCGATCGCGAGGACGTGCTCGCGCGACTGCGACCCGACCGCAGGCCCTCCGACGTCGTCCTCGGCGAGACGCCCGCTGCCGCCGCCGTCGACGCGTTCTACGCAGGCGATCTCTCGGCGATCGACTCCGTCGCGGTCGCGCAGCACGGCACCGCGCTGCAGATGAGCGGATGGCAGGCGCTGCGGGGGATCACGCCCGGCGCTCCGCTGACGTACGCGGGTTTCGCCGCGGCGCTCGGCTCGCCGACGGCCGTGCGCGCCGCCGCCTCGATCTGCGCACGGAACGCCGTCGCCCTGTTCGTGCCGTGTCATCGCGTGCTCCGTGGCGACGGCTCGATGGGCGGGTTCGCCTGGGGCACCGATGTCAAACGCAGCCTGCTTGCCCGCGAGACCGCCTGAGGCGAGGGACGGGCGGCCCGAGGAGTGAGGCCGGAAGCGGGTGAGGCCGGAGGCGCCGACGCTCGGTGGTACCGAGAGGCAGGCGTGAGGCGAGCGCCGTCGTGACCGAGGTACAGCCGCCCGAGGGGTAACCGCCCGCGGGGCATGTCTCCTGGAGATCACGCGCCGGCTCTTGCCTCCAGCGGACTCCCAGGATAGGATGGAGGGCTCTCGCGATCGCTCGGCGGTCGCCATCCGGTCGAGGAGGATGCCATGGACAAGATCGACGCTCCCGTCGTGCCCGCCGTCGTCTTCTCGATCGTCTCCGCTGCCGCGCGCCGGCGCGCGGGGCTCGTCATCACCGGCTGACGACTCTCTCGCCTCCGCGGTTCGGCCACACCTCCGGCTGAACCGGCGACTTCGTCGCCGCCTCCTTCTCGCGCCAGATCCCGGCGCCGCCGCTTCGACCCCACGAGGATCATGACCGCCGTCTCGCCCCGCCCCCAGCTGTCCACTCTGCGCGCGCTCGCGCGCCTCCTCCCGATCGCCCGCCCCGTGCTGCCGCGTCTCGTCCTCGGCGCCGTGAGCGCGCTGGGCGCCAGCGTGCTCGCCCTGATGATCCCGCTCGTGCTCGAGCAGATCGTCGCGGGACCGCTCGCCACGGGCGACCCGGGCGCCCTCGTCTGGGGCATGCTGATCGTGCTCGCGCTGGGCCTCGCCGAGGCGGGCATGGTGTGGCTTCGTCGCTGGTTCGTGCTCGCCCCGGCGACCAAGGTCGAGTACGACCTGCGCCTATCCTTCTACTCGCGACTGCAGCGTCTGCCGGTGGCGTTCCACGACCGCTGGCAGTCGGGCCAGCTGTTGTCGCGCATGATGCAGGACATCAGCATGCTGCGTCGCTGGATGGCCTTCGGCCTCATCCTGCTCATCGTCAACGTGCTGACGATCGCGATCGGCGCGGCGCTGCTGTTCCGCTGGCACTGGCTGCTGGGCGCGCTGTTCCTCGCGGTGTCGGCGCCCCTGTGGTTCGCCGGTTACCGCTTCGAGAAGCGATACGGCGCACTGACCCGCCAGAGCCAGGACCAGGCCGGCGATCTGGCGACCTCGGTCGAAGAGAGCGTGCACGGCATCCGGGTCCTGAAGGCCTTCGGTCGGGGAAAGCACGCGCTGCAGAAGTTCACGCGTCAGGCCGAGTCGCTGCGCGAGACCGAGCTGGGCAAGGCGCGCGCCGTGGGCTGGATCTGGTTCTGGCTCGTGCTGCTGCCCGACATCGCGTTCGCGGTGTGTCTGGGCGCGGGCATCGTCCTGACCCAGCTGGGTCAGTTGCAGGTCGCCGAGCTCGTCGCGTTCTTCGCGATGGCGACGGTGCTGCGGTGGCCTATGGAGTCGATCGGATTCCTGTTCTCGTTCATGCTCGACGCCCGTACCGCGACCGATCGCATCTTCGAGGTGTTCGACGAGCAGAACACGATCGTCGACCCCGAGAGCCCCCGCTCGATCGCCGAGCCCCGTGGAGAGCTCGTTTTCGAAGGCGTGCACTTCCGCTACCAAGACGCCGCCGACCAAGAGCCGGATCTGCTCGACGGCATCGATCTGGTGCTGCGTCCGGGCGAGACGATGGCGCTGGTCGGCCTGACGGGCTCGGGCAAGACGACGCTGACGACCTTGCCGGGGCGCCTGTACGACGTCACGGGCGGCCGGGTGCTGCTCGACGGCGTCGACGTGCGCGACCTCTCGCTGACCGAGCTGCGTCGGCATGTCGGCATGGCCTTCGAGGACGCCACGCTGTTCTCGCAGACGGTGCGCGACAACGTGCTGCTGGGCCGCGAAGACCTCGAACCGGGCTCGCCCGAGGCCGAGCGCATCCTGCGCCAGGCGCTGCAGGTCGCGCAGGCGCACTTCGTCGACGATCTTCCCGACGGACTCGACACCGTCATCGGCGAGGAGGGGCTGAGCCTGTCCGGCGGGCAGCGTCAGCGACTGGCGCTGGCCCGCGCCGTCGCCGCCCGTCCCGCCGTGCTCGTGCTCGACGACCCGCTGTCGGCGCTCGACGTCGACACCGAGGCGCTCGTCGAAGACGCGCTGCGCGAGGTGCTGAGCGACACGACCGCTCTCGTCGTCGCGCATCGTCCTTCGACGGTCACGCTCGCCGACCGGGTGGCGCTACTCGAGAACGGCCGCATCACGGCTGTCGGCACCCACTCCGACCTCCTGCGCGAGAGCGAGCACTACCGTCACGTGATCTCGAGCCTCGAAGACGCCGAACGCGAGGCCCGCACCGGCGCAATCCCCATCGTCCCCGCTGAGACAGAGGCATCCACCCCCGCCAAGGAGGCGACCCGATGAGCACCGTCACCGTCTCGGGAACCAGCGGCGAAGACCGCTCCGACTACACCCGGGCCGAGAGCCGGGCGATCCGTCAGCGTTCGCTGCGCCTGCTCGGCTCGCTCGTCTCGCCGGTCAGGGCGCAGCTCGTGCTCGCTGCCGGCGTGCTGGTCGTCTCGACGGCGCTGCGCGTCGCCGGCCCGGCGTTGATCGCGTTCGGCATCGACAACGCCCTGCCCGCGGTCATCGCCGACAACGACTGGATGCCGACTCTCGGTGTCGTCATCGTCTACCTGCTCGCCGGGATCGGCGGAGCGGCCCTGATCGGGTGGTACGTCGTCGTCGCGGCACGCTTGACACAGGCGATCATGCTCGACCTGCGCAAACGCATCTTCTTGCACACGCAGCGGCTGAGCCTGGAGTTCCACGAGTCGTACACGTCGGGTCGCATCATCTCGCGTCAGACGAGCGACCTCGACACGATCCGCGAGCTGCTCGACGGAGGGCTCAACGAGCTGGTGTCGGGCGTGCTGTACGGGCTGTTCACCCTCGCGGCGCTGTTCCTGCTCGATTGGCAGTCGGGCGCGATCCTCACGGTGATGGGCATCCCGTTGTTCGTGCTGATGCGGTGGTTCTACGCGCGGTCGCAGGTCGTCTATCGGGAGTCGCGGGTGATCAGCGCCCAGGTGATCGTGAAGTTCGTCGAGACGATGACCGGGATCCGTGCCGTCAAGGCGTTCCGCAAAGAGCCGCGCAACGACGACGAGTTCGGCGCGCTCTCGGGCCAGTACCGCGACGTCAACATGCGTTCCATCCGGCTGTTCGGCACCTTCGAGCCGGGGCTCATGGCGGTGGCGTCGGTGTCGGTCGCGGTGATCCTGCTGTGGGGCGGCGTCCGCGTCGTCGGCGGTGGTCTCGAGATCGGTGTGCTGGCGGCAGCGGTGCTGTACGTGCGTAACTTCTTCGCCCCGCTGCAAGAGGTGGCGTTCTTCCTCAACTCGTACCAGTCGGCCACGGCGGCGCTCGAGAAGGTGTCGGGCGTCCTCGAAGAAGAGCCGACGGTGCCCGACCCGACCGACCCGGTCGACCTGTGGACGGCGACCGGTCACGTGCGCTTCGACGAGGTCACGTTCGGGTACGCCGACGACCGCGTCATCTTGCCGCACTTCTCGCTCGACATCCCCGCCGGGCAGACGATCGCCCTGGTCGGAACGACCGGAGCGGGCAAGTCGACACTGGCGAAGCTCGTCTCGCGTTTCTACGACCCCACGAAGGGTGCGGTCACGCTCGACGACATCGATCTGCGCCGCCTTCACCCGAAGGATCTGCGTCGCGCGATCGTCATGGTCACGCAGGAGGCGTATCTCTTCAGCGGGACCGTCGCCGACAACATCGCCCTGGGGAAGCCGGACGCCACGATGGACGAGATCCGCGCGGCCGCTCGTGCCGTGGGCGCCGACGGCTTCATCCAGAAGCTGCCGGACGGCTACGACACCGACGTGAACAAGCGCGGAGGCCGCGTGTCGGCGGGGCAGCGTCAGCTGATCTCGTTCGCCCGCGCGTTCCTCGCCGATCCGGCGGTGCTCATCCTCGACGAGGCGACGGCGTCGCTCGACATCCCGAGCGAACGGCAGATCCAGGATGCCCTGCAGACGCTGCTCGCCGATCGCACCGCGATCATCATCGCGCACCGTCTTTCGACGGTCGCGATCGCCGACCGCGTGCTCGTCATGGAGCACGGGCGCATCATCGAGGACGACACCCCTGACGCCCTCATCGCGGGCACCGGCAAGTTCGCGCAGTTGCATGCGGCGTGGCGGGAGTCGCTGGTCTGAGTTCCGGCGGCAGAGGGGCGGATGCCACGCGGCATCCGCCCCTCTGCCTGCGCGGGCCGTCGCGGCAGCGACGCGCCGCGGTTGCGATCCGGGCGTCGCGCGGGCCGGCGGACGCGGTGCGTGCGCCGGCCCGCGCCGACGGGAGGGATCGTCGTCGTGCGCAGCGACGACCTGATGACCGCGAGCGTTGCGGGTCTGGGGCGACGAGACGGTGTCCATCCGTCAACCGTGCCGAGTGCGGGCCGGCCCGTCGGGGGAATCGTCGCAGATTGTGGACGAGTCTGGCGGATGTCTTTTGGGGGAGGGGCCGCGCATACCGGCATCTGGGCGGCGCAGACCGTGGGATGGACCGATCCGAGGGGCCGCGTCAAACGATCACGTTCCCCGGGGATCGCCCCGGTCGTTGCCGCGCTGCGCGTCAGAGGCGCACGGTCGCGATGACCTCGCCGTACTCCGTCTCGCCGACCGGCTCGAAGCCGACCCGGCGGAAGAATGCCTCGGGTCCGCCGTCTCCGGCCTCGTAGATGACGTTCACGTGGTCCATGCCGCGGGTGCGGGCCTCGTCGAGCAGCGCGTCGACCGCGAACCGTCCGACGCCGCGGCCCTGCTCGTCGGCGTCGACGTTGATGCGCCACACCACCGAGCGGAAATGCTCCTCGTGGGCCTCGGGGTCGAAGTTCGCGCTGACGAAGCCGACGACCTCGTCGCCGTCGAGCACGACGCGCTGCCACGAGGTCTGCGGGTTGATCACCGTCGCGGCGATGCCGTAGCTGACCGGTGCGAGGAACTGCTCCTGCCCGGGCTTGAGGGACAGCGTGTTGACCGCCACGATCGTGGCGGCGGACAGTTCGACGAGACGCAGGTCGGCCATAGTCCCCAGGCTATCTGCCCGGCCCCGCGCACCCAAGGACGCATACCCATGCATCGGTCATGACCGGATGTCGAGCGCCCGGACCGTGCGGACGCGACCGGCCCGGTGGGCCCGTGCCGCGGCCCCGTCGACGCCCCGTGCGGGCCTCGCGAGTCTGGTCGAGACGTGGCACGCCTCCTCCCCAACTATCTCGACGTCGAGAGATTTTCGCCGGTGCGATAGGCTGAAATCCGAACCCCTGGCCGCCTCTACGGAGAGATCTGACGTGCCCGATTCCACCATCATCTACACGTACACCGACGAGGCCCCGGCGCTCGCGACCGCCTCGTTCCTGCCGATCGTGCAGGCCATCACGAAGCAGGCGGGCATCGAGGTCGAGACGCGCGACATCTCGCTCGCCGGTCGCATCCTCGCCGCGTTCCCGCAGCGGCTCACCCCCGAGCAGCAGGTGGGCGACGCGCTCGCCGAGCTCGGCGGCCTGGCGACGCTGCCCGAGGCCAACATCATCAAGCTGCCGAACATCTCGGCATCCATCCCTCAGCTCAAGGCCGCGATCGCCGAGCTGCAGGCGCAGGGGTACGACATCCCCGATTACCCCGACGAGCCGTCGTCGGTCGACGAGCAAGACGTGCGGGCGCGCTACGACCGCATCAAGGGCTCGGCCGTCAACCCGGTGCTGCGCGAGGGGAACAGCGATCGTCGCGCGCCGCTCGCCGTCAAGAACTACGCGAAGAAGCACCCCCACCGCAACAAGCCGTTCGGCGAGGGGTCGAAGACCCGTGTCGCCACGATGGGGCACGACGACTTCAAGAGCAACGAGAAGTCGTGGGTCGCTGCGCACGACGACGTGCTCACGATCCGCCACGTGGCCGAAGACGGCACCGTGACGGTGCTCAAGGACGGCCTCAAGGTGCTGCCCCGCGAGATCATCGACGCCACGTTCCTCTCGGCCGCGGCCCTCGACGCCTTCCTCGCCGAGACGGTCGCGCAGGCCAAGGCCGACGACGTGCTGTACTCGGTGCACCTCAAGGCCACGATGATGAAGGTCAGCGACCCGATCATCTTCGGTCACGTCGTCAAGGCGTACTTCGCCGACGTCTTCGCACAGTACGGCGACAAGATCGCCGCGGCCGGGCTCAACCCGAACAACGGTCTCGGCGGCATCCTGTCGGGCCTCGCCTCGGTCGAGGGCGGCGACGAGATCGCCGCCGCGTTCGAGAACGCCATCGACAAGGCCGCGCGCCTGTCGTACGTCAACTCCGACAAGGGCGTCACCAACCTGCACGTCCCGTCCGACGTGATCGTGGATGCCTCCATGCCGGCGCTCGTGCGCAACGGCGGCAAGCTGTGGGGCGCCGACGGCGGCGAGGCCGACACCCTCGCCGTGATCCCCGACTCGTCGTATGCCGGCGTCTACCAGGCGGTCATCGACGACGTCATCGCGAACGGCCCCCTGAACCCGGCGACCATCGGCACCGTGCCCAACGTGGGACTCATGGCGCAGGCGGCCGAGGAGTACGGCAGCCATGACAAGACGTTCGAGATCGCCGCCGCCGGCCGCGTCGAGATCGTCGACGGAGACGGCGAGGTCGTCATCGAGCACGACGTGCAGGCCGGCGACATCTGGCGTGCGACGCAGACGAAATACGTCGCGATCGTCGACTGGGTCGCCCTCGCCGTGCGCCGCGCGCGCGCCACGAACGTCCCCGCGGTGTTCTGGCTCGACGTCAACCGTGCCCACGACGCCCAGATCATCGCCAAGGTGTACCAGGCGCTCGCGACGATCGACACGCAAGGCCTCGAGATCCTGATCCTGCCGCCGGCCGAGGCCACGCGCTACACGCTGGCGCGTCTTCGCCATGGGCTCGACACCATCTCGGTGACCGGCAACGTGCTGCGCGACTACCTGACCGACCTGTTCCCGATCCTCGAGGTCGGCACCAGTGCCAAGATGCTCTCGATCGTGCCCCTGCTCGCCGGCGGCGGTCTGTTCGAGACCGGTGCGGGCGGCTCGGCCCCCAAGCACGTGCAGCAGCTGCTCGAAGAGAACTACCTGCGCTGGGACTCGCTCGGCGAGTTCTTCGCCCTCGCGGCCTCGCTCGAGCACTACGCCGGCTTCACCGGCAACGCGCGCGCCCAGGTGCTCGCCGACACGCTCGATGCCGCGACCGGCACGTTCCTCGAGAACGACAAGTCGCCCGGCCGTGCCCTCGGCACGATCGACAACCGTGGCAGCCACTTCTACCTCGCGCTCTATTGGGCGCAGGAGCTGGCGCAGCAGACCGCCGACGCCGACCTGGCCGCGGCGTTCGCCCCGGTGGCCGAGAAGCTCGCCGCCGACGAGCAGAAGATCGTCGACGAGCTCAATGCGGTCCAGGGTCACGCGGCCGAGATCGGCGGCTACTACCGCCCCGACACCACGCTCGTCGAGAAGGTCATGCGTCCTTCGGCCACGCTGAACGCGGTGATCGACGGCCTGCGCTGAGCCGCTGACCCGAGCCCGAGAGGGGCGGATGCCGAGAGGCATCCGCCCCTCTCGCTGTCTATCCGCGCGTGTCGTGTCGGTCTGCGCGCGTCGTCCGAAGGCCGTGCCGGGGCAGGGGGTCTGCTGTGCCCCGGCACGGTTTCTGCCGGGTTCAGGCAGGGTGTCCGCCACGCCGGTGCGAGGTGTTGGCGGTGCACAACTCCGGCGGATCGGCGGCGGGGTGGCCTGTCGGGGCTGATCGGGGGGGGGGGCTTTGCCGGAGTCGTGCACGGACGTCGGGGGAGTCGCCGTGCGCACCGGGCGGGTGCCGGTCGGGGCGCGTGCGGAGGGGCACGACGCGCGCGGATCTGGCGCAGGGTGGCCCGTTGACGTGAGCGGCGGTGGGTCTGCCCGCCGCCGCGCTCCGCACACGCCGTCACGGCACGAGGGCTTCCCCTCGTGCCGGTGGGATCAGTAGTGCACCGACACCGGGGTGCCGCGGTAGGCCCAGTCGTAGAGCTCTTTGGCGTCGGGGATGCGCATGTTGATGCAGCCGTGGCTCATCGGGGTGCCGAAGTTGTTGTGCCAGTAGGTTCCGTGGAATCCTTCGTCGCCGTTGAAGTAGGCGACCCAGGGGACGTCCTTCGTGCAGTAGTCGTAGCCGGCCACGCAGCCCATGTCTTGCATCTGGGTCTTCCAGCCGATGCGGAAGTCGCCGGTGTGGGTGGCGTGCTCGCCGGCGCCCGACGAGATCGTGTAGGTCTTCACGATCTGGCCGTTCTCCCACAGGACCGTCTTCTGCGTGGTGAGGTTCACCTCGATGCGGCGCGCGAGCGTCGTGGTCTGGAACGGCGTCTCGGTGACGGTGAGCGCGTATTTGCCGTTGCCCTCGGCGAGCTGCTTCGCGAACGCCGCGGCGATGCCCGAGGTGTCTCCGAGCGCACGCCCGGTCTGGCCCGCGGTCTCTTCCTTCAGCACCTGACCGCCGGGGTCGGTGATCGTGATGGCGTTGACGGGGTCGCGGTTCACCGCTGCGGCGAGTGTGGCCAGGGTGGGCTCGATGGCTGCGGCGTCGGCGGTCACGACGAAGCCCTTGGCATCGTCCGCCGTGACCTTCAGCCACGAGGCGGCGGTGGCGCGGTCGACGGGCACGGTGCGCTCGTCTCCGACGTAGAAGCCGACCGTGTCGAGCAGCGCATTGAGGCTCGTGACCGTCTCTTGGGCCTTGTCGGTGGTGAGCGGGGCGTGGACCGGCGCGACGCCCACCTGCACGGTCGTGCTGGGGGTGCCGGCGTCGAACGCCGCCTGCATCGCCGAGATGACCGCGGCGGCGTCGAGACCCTCGCCCGTCTTCTCGGGCGTGACGGTGTACGACCCCGAGGCGGCGTCGAACGAGACGGCGGCGTCGACGGGCGCGGTGTAGGCGCTCGGCAGACGGTCGTGCAGCACCGACGCGGCGGTGGCGGGGTTGACCGTGATCGGCGTGTCGGTGCCCTGCGGGAACCACGACGACGGCTTCCACATGGGGTTGGCCGCGAAGGCCTCGTCGGCCAGGGTCTGGGCGTCGACGGTGGCGCCCAGGTCGGCGCCGCTGACGGTGGTCTTGCCCGCGGGGCTGTCGACCACGACGGTGGTCTGGGCGAGGCGTGCGGTGATGGCGTCGGCGGCGGCTCCGGCGGTGAGGCCGCCGATCTGCACGCCCGCGACCGAGGCCCCGGGGGCGATCAGCACGAGCGACGCCGCGATCAGCGCGACGGCCGTCGCGCCGACGGGGATGCCGATCCACAGCCCCGAGCGGTTCTTGCGCCGCTTCGGCTCGGCCGGAGCCCAGGCGTAGGTGACCTCGTCGGTGCCGTTCGCGCCGTCCGTCATATCATGCCCCCGATTGTCAGTCTTCCCATGCTACGAGAGCACTCATGCCGGGCAGGGGATAGAACATCACGGTCTGGTCACGCCGGGCTCCGAGTTCACCCCACGAGCGGCGTCGCGAGACCGGTCAGGGGGGCGAAGACCTTGCCCGGGTTCAGGATGCCGAGCGGGTCGAACACGCGGACGATGTCGCGCTGCAGCAGCCATTGATCGTCGCCGAGCTCGTCGGCGAGCCACCGGCGTTTGAGCACGCCCACGCCGTGCTCGCCGGTGAGCGTGCCGCCGAGATCGAGGGCCGCGCGGAACAGCTCGCCGGCCGCTCGCCACACCGCGTCGGGCACGTCGGGTCCGTCGAAGACGAAGTTGGGGTGCAGGTTGCCGTCGCCCGCGTGGGCCACCGTCGGGATGACCAGGCCGAACGTGCGCTCGATGCGGGCGATCTCGTCGAACATCGCGGGCAGGGCGCTGCGGGGCACCGAGACGTCCTCGATCAGCGTCGTGCCGAGCGTCTCCATCGCCGGGTGCATCGCCCGGCGCACCGCGAGCAGCGTCTCGCCCTCGGCGACGTCGGAGGCCACGGCGACGCGTCCGCCCGCGTCGCGCAGGACCGTCGCGATCGTCTGCGCCTCCGCCGCGGCGGCCGGACCGTCGGTCTGCACCGTCAGCTGCGCCGCGCCGGCGGGCGGCGCGGGCAGCGACAGCAGCCGGTGCGCGGCCGCGAGGGCCGTGGCATCCATCAGCTCCATGATCGCCGGCTGCACCCCCGAGGCCGTCACGGCTGCCGAGGCGACGGCGGCGGCGCGCACGCCGTCGAACAGGGCCGTCAGCGTGACGCGCTCGCCCGCCACGAGCGGCCGCAGCTTGAGGGTCGCGCCGACCACGACGCCGAGCGTGCCCTCGGAGCCGATGACGAGCGACGTCAGGTCGAGCCCCGTGACACCCTTGACGCTGCGATGCCCGAGGTGCAGCAGGCGGCCGTCGGCGAGCACGAGGTCGACGCCGAGCACCGCGTCGCGCACCACGCCGTATTTGGCGCACAGCAGTCCACCGGCCCCGGTGGCGATGTTCCCCCCGACGGTCGAGATGGCGCGGCTCGCCGGGTCGGGCGCCCACCAGACCCCGTGCGCGGCGAGCGCGTCGTTGAGGTCGGCGTTGAGGATGCCGGGCTCGACGACCGCGAGCAGGTCGTCGGGCCGCACCTCGACGATGCGGTCCATCGCGCGCAGCGACAGGGCGATCTGACCGTCTCCGGTGTTCGCACCCCCGGCGAGGCCCGTGCCGGCGCCACGCGGGACGACCGGGGTCCGCGTCGCGGTGGCGATGCGCATCACCGCCTGCACGTCGGCGACCGATCGGGCGTGCACGACGGCGACGGGCGTCCCGGATGCCGCGTGCCCGGACTTGTCGGCGCGTGACGCCTCGCGGGCGGCGGGCGAGGTGTCGACGCGGGCACCGAGCTGGGCCCGCAGCAGCGCGACGACGTCGTCGGTCGCGCCGGAGCCGCGCGTCATGCCAGGCGCCGGCGGCCGTTCAGTACGCCGAACGTCACGGCGACGATCGCGAAGACGAGGCCGATCCACGCGTGTCCCATGCTCCACCATGCGATCGTCGCCGCGGCATAGACGAAGAGCTCGACGATGGCGCGGACGAACGGGTGCACGGCGAGGACGGCGCGCGGCGAGACGAAAAGCGCCCAGACGAGCACGGCGAGCGCGGGGGCGCCGAGGCCGGCGACGATGTTCCACGGGAGCGGCCATGCCGTGAAGCCCCACAGGGCGAGGGTGGCAAAGGCGACGACGCCGCAGAGGACGCTGCCGATCTCGACCGCCGTGGGGCGCGGGCGCATGCCGGGGGCGAGGGGCGCGTCGGCGCGGACACGGGGGGAATCGGACACGACGCCATTTTACGCGGGCCGCGTCGGCGGCATCCGCGAACAGGTCGCCGAGCGGTCTCTTCGGCAGGCCGCGACGGATCGAGACGCCCATGGCATCCCGGAGCGCGTCAGGGAATCGAGACGGCTGTCGTCGCTTCGGCGGGGGAGCGCGCGGACGGCTTCCACCCGCTAAAGTGGCAGGCGTCGCGACTGGCGTTGAGGTGGGGAACCACCGGGGAGCGACCGCTTGACGGTATTCGACCGCACGCCTGGGTCGATGCGGTAACACTGCGGGCTCGCCGAGCCTGCGGCATCCGGAACCATCGTCAAGGAGATCGCATGACCGATCCGTACTTCAACGCCCCTCTGTCGGAGGTCGACCCCGAGATCGCCCAGGTGCTCGAGCGCGAGCTCGACCGCCAGCGCGGCTATCTCGAGATGATCGCGTCCGAGAACTTCGTGCCCGTGTCGGTGCTGCAGTCGCAGGGCTCGGTGCTCACGAACAAGTACGCCGAGGGCTACCCCGGCCGCCGCTACTACGGCGGTTGCGAAGAGGTCGATGTCGCCGAGTCCCTCGCGATCGAGCGGGCCAAGGCCCTGTTCGGCGCCGAGTTCGCCAACGTGCAGCCCCACTCGGGCGCCACGGCCAACGCCGCCGTGCTGCACGCCATCGCTCGCCCCGGCGACACGCTGCTCGGGCTCTCGCTCGACCAGGGCGGCCACCTGACCCACGGCATGAAGATCAACTTCTCGGGCCGTCTGTACGACATCGTCGCGTACGGCGTCGACCCCGAGACCTCGATCATCGACATGGACGAGGTGCGCCGTCTCGCCCTCGAGCACAAGCCCAAGGTCATCATCGCGGGCTGGTCGGCCTACCCGCGTCAGCTCGACTTCGCCGCCTTCCGCGCGATCGCCGACGAGGTCGGCGCGTACCTGTGGGTCGACATGGCGCACTTCGCCGGCCTCGTGGCCGCGGGTGTGCACCCGAGCCCCATCCCGCACGCGCACGTCGTGTCGACCACCGTGCACAAGACGATCGGCGGCCCCCGCTCGGGTCTCATCCTGACCAACGACGCCGACCTCGCCAAGAAGATCAACACCGCGGTCTTCCCCGGTCAGCAGGGCGGTCCGCTCATGCACGTCATCGCCGCGAAGGCGACGGCGTTCAAGCTCGCGATGACGCCCGAGTTCAAAGAACGCCAGGAGCGCACGCTGCGCGGCGCCGCGATCATCGCCGAGCGCCTCACGCAGGACGACGTCAAGAACGCCGGCATCGCCGTGCGCTCGGGCGGCACCGACGTGCACCTCGTGCTCGTCGACCTGCGCGAGGCCGAGATCGACGGCAAGCAGGCCGAAGACCTGCTGCACGAGATCCACATCACGGTGAACCGCAACGCGGTTCCGAACGACCCGCGTCCGCCGATGGTGACCTCGGGCCTGCGCATCGGCACCCCGGCGCTCGCGACCCGCGGCTTCGGCGACGCGGAGTTCACCGAGGTCGCCGACATCATCGCGCTCGCGCTGATCCCCGGCGCCGACGTCGAGGCCCTGCGCGCACGCGTCGCGAAGCTCGCCGACGCCTTCCCGCTGTACCCCGGCCTGCAGCAGTGAGCCCCGCCGGGGCGGGCGCCGCGCTCTGTGCGGCGCTTCGCCCCGGCATCCGGCCCTCGCGGCGGCGGCCACGCGTTTCAGGTTCGCGCAAACGCCCCGGCGCGGGGAAGACGGCCCGATGCGGCGTTTCCCCGCGGGACAGCGTCTCCGCGGGGTGACAGGGCCGCGCTGCGGGTCACCCCGCGGCAGAGACAGACAGACACAGAACGAGGGATGCCATGACGGCGACGATTCTCGACGGAAAGGCCGCGTCGGCGGCGATCAAGGCGGAGCTCGCCGAGCGGGTGGCGGCCCTGCGTGAGCGCGGCGTCGTCCCGGGCATCGCGACGGTGCTCGTGGGCGCCGACCCGGCCTCGCAGCTGTACGTCGGCATGAAGCACACGCAGTCCGAGGCGATCGGGATGAACTCCATCCAGGTGGAGCTGCCCGCCGAGGCGACGCAGGAAGAGGTCGAGGCCGTCATCGACCGCCTCAACGCCGACCCCGCGTGCCACGGCTACATCGTGCAGCTGCCCCTGCCGAAGCACCTCGACACCGATGCGATCCTCGAGCGCATCGATCCGGCGAAGGATGCCGACGGCCTCCACCCCACCAACCTCGGGCGACTCGTGCTCAACGTCAACGCCCCCATCACGACGCCCCTGCCGTGCACCCCGCGGGGCGTGATCGAGCTGCTGCTGCGCAACGGCTACGACCTGAAGGGCAAAGAGGTCGTCGTCGTCGGCCGCGGCGTGACGATCGGCCGCTCGATCGGCCTGCTGCTCACGCGTCGCGAGATCAACGCGACGGTGACGCTCACGCACACCGGCACCGTCGACCTGGCGAAGCACCTGCGCCAGGCCGACGTCATCGTCGCCGCGGCGGGAGTGAAGCACATCGTCCGCGCCGAAGACGTCAAGCCCGGCGCCGCGGTGCTCGACGTCGGTGTCACGCGCGAGATCGACCCCGAGACCGGCAAGGCGCGCGTCTTCGGCGACGTGCATCCCGACGTGGCCGAGGTCGCCGGCTTCGTCTCACCCAACCCCGGCGGCGTGGGCCCGATGACGGTGGCCCTGCTCATGACCAACGTCGTCGAGGCCGCGGAGCGCGCCACGGCCGTCTGACGGTGAACCTCATGCGGACGCCTGTTGAACACACGGCGCACCGAGCGCAAGGTGCCTGCGCGGACGCCCGCGACGTGGCATCGTGCTCTCATGACTGAGTCCGTCCTGAACGACCTCCTGCACCGCGTCACCGAGAGCGGGCTGATCGACGATCCGACGATCGACGACGACACCGTCGTCGGAGTGGCACACCTCGACGCCGCCGGCGTCGAGGTGGAGATCGACCTCGACCCCGAGCTCGGCGACGTCGACGACCCCGACCTGGACGCCATCATCACGGCGCTCTCCGACGTGCTCTCGGTGAGCGAGGATCGCTGGCGCGCCATCGTCGACGAGGTCGTCAGCGACATCGAGGACGCCCTCGACGACGACGAGCTCGATGCCGACATCGACCTGCGCACCGACATGGAGGCCGTCGGCGTGGGCGTGTTCGCCGACGCCGTGATCGTCGTGTTCGCCGCCGACGCGCAGTTTCCCGATGCCCTCGTGCACGTGCAGCTGAGCCCCGACCTCGAGGTCGAGGACATCGAGATCGTCAGCGACGACGACGAAGAAGAGGACGACGACGAGGACTGACCCCCGCGGGTCGCATCGGGAGCGCGCTCAGGCCTGACCGCCGAGCGCGCTCTCGATGTTCGTGATGCGGGCGTGCTCGTCGAACCGGAAGACCGTGGAGCCCGAGGCATCGGCGACGGTCGCCGCCGAGAACGCGTCGTCGTGCCACTGCAGCGTCCATCCGGCGAGCCGCGCGAGGTCCCATACCGCGCTGCGCGGATCGGCGGGTGTCGTGGATGCCATGACCCGCGGCATCCGGATCGTCGCGTCCGCGACCGTCAGCGGGGGCAGCGGCGCGTCGAGCAGCAGCACCGCTCGGGTGCCCGCCTCGCCCACCGGTGCCGAGTAGTACGGGGAACGGCCGGTGACCTCGACCGCGACACCCGCGACGACGTGCGCCGCCTCGGCGATCCAGTCGGCGTCGCCCGGCGCGTCGGCGGGGAACGGCGTCTCGGGCGAGGTCAGCTCGGCGATGCCGTACGTCGTGCCGTAGGCGCGCAGCTGGGCGGCGACACCCGCATCGCCGCCGCCGCTGGGGTGCGCCCAGCCCCACAGCACCGACCGCGGCCCGGGGGCGATGGAGGCGACCAGGTGCGCGCGGCAGACGACGGCACGCTGCGGGTCGTCGACGGCGCTGAACGAGAACGTGCCCTGCGCGAGGTCGGCGTCCCACCGGTGCTCGCCGAGGGCATCGGCCGCGGCGCCGAGGGAGTCCTGACGCAGCGCCGTGTAGAACGCCGCGCGATCGGCGAGGGGCTGCAGGGCCGGGAACGTCGTGACCGTCATGCGGCCAGCCTAGGGGACGGGCCTCTCCCCGTCTCGGCTGCCGAGACGGGGCCTCGCGCAGGCCGGGCTGGCCGCGTGCCTGCGCGAGGCCGTGACGATCAGACGATCGCGGCGCGGAGGGCGGCGGCAGCGGCCCCCACGTCGGGCGCGCTGTAGATCGCGCTGCCCGCGACGGCGACCTGTGCGCCGGCCTTCTGCACGTCGGCGATGCTCGCGGCGTTGACGCCGCCGGCCACCGAGAACGGCACGCCGGCCGCCTCGCCATCGCGCAGCAGTGTGCCGAACGTGAAGCCCTCTTCGGCCTGCTCGTCGAGACCCGCGTGCATCTCGACGAACTCGGCGCCCAGGGCCACGACCTCCTTCGCGCGGGCCGGCTTGTCGGCCACACCGATGAGATCGACGACGACGCCCTTGCCGTGCTTCTTGGCGGCCTTGACCGCGCCGGCGATCGTGCTGTCTCCGGCCGATCCCAGGACCGTCACGAGGTCGGCGCCGGCGGCGAACGCGATGTCGGCCTCGAGCTCGCCGGCATCCATCGTCTTGAGGTCGGCGAAGACGACCTTGTCGGGGTGCGCCTTCTTGATGGCGGTGATCGCCGACAGCCCCTCGCTCTTGATGAGCGGGGTGCCGAGCTCGAGGATGTCGACGTGCGGCGCGGCGGCGGCGGCGAGGTCGAGGGCGGCCTCGGTCGTGAGGGTGTCCATGGCGAACTGCAGCTTCATCTGGTGCTCCTTGGTCTTCGAGGGTGGAGGGTCATTCGAGGTTCGCGTGGCGGGGCCAGAGGTCGTCGCCGTCGAGCCCCGATCGGTGCCAGAGGGCGTCGAAGATCGCGTCGCCCACGAGCATGACGGCCTGCTCGAAGAGGCCGCCGGCGTACTGTGCCGAGGCCGTGCCCGAGCGGTCGAGCTTGGTGGCCGCGGGCACGACGACGAGCGCGTCGGCGGCGCGGGCGAGCGGGGAGTCGCGGACGGTGGTGATCGCCGCGATGCGCGCACCGACCGCGACGGTGGTCTCGGCCGCGCGCACGATACCGGTCGTCGTGCCCGATCCGCTCGCGGCCAGCAGCGCGTCGCCCGCGCGGATCGCGGGGGTGGTGGTCTCGCCGACGACATGCACGTCGAGCCCCAGGTGCATGAGACGCATCGCGGTCATCCGCAGCGCCAGGCCCGATCGGCCGGCGCCGAGGACGAACACGCGGTCGGCCCGGGTGAGCACGTCGAGCACGCGATCGAGGTCGCCGGGATCGGCGACCAGCCGATCGACGACCGAGACCAGTTCCCCGACGATGCGCGAGAGGGAGTCCTCGACCCGGGCGGCGTCTCGTGAGCTCATGCTCCCCATGCTTCGCGCAGATCGCGGGGAGCGCCGCCAGTCGTCGGCACGGGCTCGACTACCCGTTCGGGTAGGTCATGGCGATGGGCTAGGTTGGGCGCGTGAGCGAACCCCTCGAGCTCTCGTCACCGGCCTCGCGCGCGCTCGTCACCGAGCACGAGCGCGTCGTCGCCGAGCAGGCGGACCGGCACGCCGTCACCCTCGAGTCGGTGCTGGCCGTGCTGCGCTCGCCGCGCCTCGACGATCGCGCGGCCCGCACCCTCGCGACCGAGACCGCCGCGGCGGCGCTCGTCGCGCTGCGCACGTCGACCGACCGGCAGCGCAGCGCCCTTCTCGAACCGGTCACCGGCGCCTTCGCGCGGCTGCGCGGCGACCTGCGCCCGCTGGTGCGTCACGGCGACCTCGACGTGCAGTTCGTAGAGCCGCCGACGACGGGGCGGGCGCTCCCCGGCGAGATCGCCCACGAGGCCCGCGCCATCGTGCGCAGCGCCGTGCTGGCTCTGCTCGACCGGGGGACGGCCCACCGCGTGCGCATCCAGTGGGACTGCGACGGCCTGAACCTGCTGATCGGCATCCGCGACGACGGCGAGGGACGTCTGACCGCCCACGACGACTCGCTCCGGCCCATCGTCGAGCGGGTGAGCGCGCTGCACGGCGCGTTCGACGTCGCCTCGACGCCCGGGTGGGGCTCCGAGCTGTCGGTGACCCTGCCGCTCGACCCGCCTCCACGGCCCGAGTTCCTCGACGAGACGGCCGACCTGAGCCCCCGGGAGCGCGAGGTGCTGAGCCTCGTCGTCGCCGGCCACCGCAACCGCGCGATCGCCGAGCAGCTGGGGATCAGCCAGAACACCGTGAAGTTCCACGTGTCGAACCTGCTGCGCAAGGCCGGCGTCTCGGCCCGCGTCGAGCTCGTCGCGCTGGGGGCGTCGCGCGCCCCGTGACACCGTCGCTGTGCGTGTCCGCCCGCTCAGCGTCCCCGCACGTGGTTCCACTGCGTGATGACCTCGCTGCCGTGCTCGAAGCCGAGCTCGCTGACGGCCGAGGTGCCCAGCACGAAGTAGCGCCCGCCGGCCGCGGTGAGCCCGAGCCACACGCCGGCCAGCGCCCGCAAGAAGTGGGCGTGCGAGAAGACCAACACCTGCTGACCCGCGCGTACCCGGGGCCGCAGGTCGTCGAGCAGCGACGCCGCGCGGTCGGTGACCTGCGCGATGCTCTCGCCGGGCGTCTCGCCCGCCGGGGCGCCCGACTGCCAGATGGTCCAGGGGCGGCCGAGCCGGCGGGTGATCTCGGGGGTCGTCAGCCCCTCGTAGGCGCCGTAGTCCCACTCGACCAGCCGCGGCTCGGGCTGCGCGCCCGGGAAGCCGGCGCGTCGCGCCGTCTCGACCGCACGCTGCAGCGGACTCGTGAGCACCAGGTCGAACCGGCGCGTCGCGAGGAGCGTGCCGGCCAGCTCGGCCTTGTAGGCGCCGGTCTCGGTCAGGGCGATGTCGGTCAGCCCCGTGTGGCGCCCCGTGCGGCTCCACTCGGTCTCGCCGTGCCGCACGAGCACGAGGCGTCCATCGGGTTCGGTCAGGTCGGCGTCGTTCACCCCTTCATCCTCGCCCCTGCGGTGCGCCCTCGGGTGCGGCGAGCCGACGTCCGCAGCGGCGCGGTCACGAGCCGTCGCGGTCGTCGGCTCGCGCGGTGACGAAACGTGCGGCGAGGGCCTCGGCGGCCCGGGCGAGCAGCGCGACGTCGGCGCCCACGGCCACGAAGTCCGCCCCCGCGTCGAGGTAGGCCTCGGCCACCGCCGGGTCGAACGCGTTCACACCGACCGGGGTTCCGGCATCCCGTGCCGCCGCGAACACCGCGTGCACGGCCGCGACGACGTCGGGGTGCGTCTGCTGCCCCAGGAGCCCCATCGACGCCGACAGGTCGGACGGGCCGACGAAGACGGCATCCACCCCCTCGACGGCGGCGATCTCGCCCGCCGCGGCGACACCGGCGCGCGTCTCGACCTGCACCGTCACCGACACGTGCGCGGCGGCATCGGCGAGGTAGCCGTCGACCCGGTTCCAGCGGGCGCTGCGCGCCAGGGCGCTGCCGACGCCGCGGATCCCGGCGGGCGGATAGCGCGTCGCGGCGACGGCGGCTCGGGCCTCGTCGGCCGACGACACCATCGGCACGATGAGGTTCTGCGCGCCGAGGTCGAGCACTCGCTTGATGACGACCGGGTCGTTCCACGGCACACGGACGACCGGGGTGATCGGGTAGGCGGCGGCGACCTGCAGCTGGGCGAGCACGCCCTCGAGCGAGGTCGCGGAATGCTCCATGTCGACGAGCAGCCAGTCGAGGCCCGAGCCGGCCGCGATCTCGGCCACGACGGGACTGCCCGAGCACACCCACATGCCCGCCAGAGGACGATCGGATGCCGCGAGCGCGGCACCGAAGGTGGGGTTCAGACGAAGCGGCACGAGATCGTTCCCATCGGTCCGTAATCGCACAGCACGTCGTCGCCGCGCGACACCCACATCGGGCGCGTGAACGATCCTGCCAGCACGACCTCGCCCGCTTCCAGGCGTGCTCCGTGCTGGTGCAGCTTGTTGGCGAGCCACGCGACCCCGGTGGCGGGATGGCCGAGCACCCCGGCGGCGACGCCGGTCTCTTCGATCTCGCCGCCGCGCGACAGCACGCCGGGCACCCACCGCAGGTCGATCTCGTCGGGACGCCTGCGCACGTCGCCCAGCACCATCGCCCCGTAGGCGGCGTTGTCGCTGATCGTGTCGACGATCGTGCGGCCTTCGAGCTCGATGTGCGAGTTCAGCACCTCGAGGGCGGGCACGGCGTGGTCGATCGCGGTGAGCGCGTCGTCGAGCGTGCGGTCGGGGCCTTCGAGCGGCGTCTTCAGCACGAACGCGAGCTCGACCTCGACGCGCACGCTCGAGAAGCGTTCGACGGCGATCTCGTCGCCCGAGTGGAACACGGTGTCGTCGAACATCACGCCGTAGTCGGGCTCGGCGATGCCGGTCGCCCGTTGCATGGCCTTGGAGGTGAGGCCGATCTTGCGGCCCACGAGGGTACGGCCCGCGGCGATCCGGCCGTCGCGCCAGCGTCCCTGGATGGCATAGGCGTCGTCGACCGTCGCCTCGGGGAACCGTGCCGTGATCCTCGGGATCACGGTGCGCGTGCGGTCGGCCTCGTCGAGCTCGGCGGCGATCTGTGCGATCTGGTCGGGGGTGAGCATGGGGTCCTTCCGGTTCGGTGAGCACGACTCCTGCGGATCTCGGTGCTGCGGAGGTGGGATCGGCGGGCGGGGCGGTGATCGCCGGAGTCGTGCACGGCGTGACGAGGACGAGCGGGTTCCGAGGGGGAGGCGGGGCCGGGACGGCGGCGGCGCGACGACTCCGGCAGAACTCCCGTCGCGCCCGCCGGACCGGCCGATCGCGTCCTTTCTGCAGGAGCTGTGCGCCATCACGGGTCAGAGCTGGTTGCCGAGCTTGAACTCGGGAGCGGTCGACGGGGGTGTCGCGCCCTCGGACGGGCGGGTGTAGCTGAAGCCGTCGGCGCCGATCGTGACCGCCATCTCGCTCGAGTCGCTGCGGGCGCGGACGGGCTGCGGGACGCCGTCGAGGTCGAGCACGAGCGAGCCGTCGGTGTACCACGACGGCACCACGGGGTTGCCCCACCAGTCGCGGCGCTGGTTGTCGTGCACGTCCCACGTGATGACGGGGTTGTCGGGGTCGCCCGTGTAGTAGTCCTGCGTGTACACCTCGACGCGGTGACCGTCGGGGTCGCGCAGGTAGAGGTAGAACGCGTTCGAGACGCCGTGGCGGCCGGGGCCGCGCTCGATGGCATCCGACCGGCGGAGGGCGCCGAGCTTGTCGCAGATCGCGAGGATGTTGTGCTTCTCGTGCGTCGCGAAGCACACGTGGTGCATGCGCGGGCCGTCGCCGCCGGTCATCGCGGTGTCGTGCACGGTGGGCTTGCGGCGCATCCACGCGGCGTAGACCGTGCCCTCGGCGTCCTGGATGTCTTCGGTGACGCGGAAGCCCAGCGACTGCATGAAGTTCACCGCCCGGGGCACGTCGGGGGTGATCTGGTTGAAGTGGTCCAGGCGCACGAGCTCGCCGGGGGAGTGCAGGTCGTAGCGCCACGACAGGCGCTCCTGGTGCTCGGTGTCGAAGAAGAATTCGTACGGAAAGCCGAGCGGGTCGACCACGCGCACCGAGTCGCCGATGCCTCTCGTGAAGCCGCCGGGCTCGCGCCGCACGTCGCAGCCGAGCTCTTCGTAGAACGCCACCGCTCTGTCGAGGTCGTCGGCGCTGCGCACGCGGTACGAGAAGGCGGCCACCGCCGCCACCGGCCCCTGACGCAGCACGAGGTTGTGGTGGATGAACTCCTCGGTCGAGCGCAGGTAGATCGCCTCGTCGTCCTCGTCGGTGACGTGCAGGCCCAGCACGTCGACGTAGAAGACCCGGGATGCCGCGAGGTCGGTCACCACGAGCTCCATGTACGCGCAGCGCAGGATGTCGGGCGCGGGCGAGGACGGCGTCGGGATCGGGTCGTCGGCCCGGATCGGGGCCTCTTGCGAGACGTAGAAGCCCGACGAGGTGAGGGTCATTCGGCTGCGGTCTGTCATGTCGCGTCCTTGCGTGGGGAGGGTGTCGGATGCCGGGGCTCGGGCGATCGGCGGGGTCGCGGTCGCGGTCGGTGGATGCGGGCCGGTCGACGGGCGCCGCCGCGGTGGTCAGCCGGCCTTGCCGAAGGTGGGGTTGTGGGCGGGGCCGAGCGTGATGTGCACGGCCTGCTGATCGGTGTAGAAGTCGATCGAGCGGTAGCCGCCCTCGTGCCCGAGGCCCGAGGCCTTCACCCCGCCGAACGGGGTGCGCAGGTCGCGGACGTTGTTGGAGTTGAGCCACACCATGCCCGCCTCGACGTTCTGCGCGAACAGGTGCGCGCGCTTCAAGTCGTTCGTCCAGACGTAGGCGGCGAGGCCGTACTTCGTGCCGTTCGCGAGAGCCAGGGCCTCGTCGTCGGTGTCGAAGGGCGTGATCGCGACGACGGGGCCGAAGATCTCCTCCTGGAAGATCCGGGCGTCGGGGGCCACGTCGGCGAACACCGTGGGCCGCACGAAGTTCCCCTCCGGGAACCCGTCGGGGCGACCGCCGCCGGCGACCAGACGCCCCTCGCCCTTGCCGAGCTCGACGTACGACATGACCTTCGCGTAGTGCTCGGGATGCACGAGGGCGCCCACCTCGGTGGCGGGGTCGTCGGGGTAGCCGACCCTCACGCGGTCGGCTTGCGCGGCATAGCGCTCGACGAAGGCGTCGTACACCGAGCGCTCCACGAGGATGCGGCTGCCCGCCGTGCAGCGCTCGCCGTTGAGCGAGAAGACGCCGAAGATGGTCGCGTCGATCGCGGCATCCAGGTCGGCGTCGGCGAACACGATCGCCGGGCTCTTGCCGCCCAGCTCCATCGACAGGCCCTTCAGGAAGGGGGCGGCGTTGGCGAAGATCAGCTGCCCGGTCGAGCTCTCGCCGGTGAACGAGATGAGCGGCACGTCGGGGTGCTTCACCAGCGCGTCTCCGGCTTCTTCGCCGAGACCGTTGACGAGGTTGAACACGCCCTCCGGCAGGCCCGCCTCCTCGAAGATCCCCGCCCACAGCGACGCCGACAGCGGGGTGAACTCCGCCGGCTTGAGCACGACGGTGTTGCCGGTGGCCAGCGCCGGCGCGAGCTTCCACGACTCGAGCATGAACGGCGTGTTCCACGGCGTGATGAGCCCGGCGACGCCGATCGGCTTGCGGTTGACGTAGTTGAGCTGGCGCCCCGGCACCTTGAAGGCGTCGTCGGTCTGGGCGACGATCAGGTCGGCGAAGAAGCGGAAGTTCTCGGCCGCGCGGCGGGCCTGACCGAGTGCCTGCGTGATCGGCAGGCCCGAGTCGAATGACTCCAACTCGGCGAGCCGCTCGTCGCGCGACTCGACGATGTCGGCGATGCGGTGCAGCACGCGGGAGCGCTCGCGGGGGAGCATGCGCGGCCACGGGCCCTCGGCGAACGCCGTCCGGGCGGCCGCGACGGCGAGGTCGATGTCGGCCTTCTTGCCGGCTGCCGCTCGCAGGTACGGCTGGTTCGTGACGGGGTCGAGCACGTCGAACGTGTCGCCGTCGACCGAGTCGACGAGGGCGCCGCCGATGTAGTGCGGGATGCGCGCGGGCAGGTCGGCCGGGATGCGGCGGGTCATGCGGTCTCCTTCGTCGGAGGGGCGGATGCCATCGGCATCCGGTCGGGGGAGGGTGTCGCGACACCCGGGGTCAGAATGCTGGCAGGCCGAGCACCTGGTCGGGATGCTCGTGGGTCATGTAGGCGTCGAGAGTGGCCGAGCGGTGGCGGCGGGCCGTCTTCTCGATCTCGGCGAGCGGGGCGCCGGTCTCGATGAGAACGAGGATGCTCTCGTGTTCACGCACCGACTCGGCGGCCCGGCCGGGCACGAAGCTGAACGTCGAGTCGCGCAGGTGTCCGAGGCGGGCCCACTCGGCCCGCACCAGCTCGAGCAGGCGCGGGTTGGCGCACTTGTCGAAGAGGACGGCGTGGAACTCCTGGTTCAGCGCCGTGAAGGCGCGGGGATCGAAGTGCTCGAGCGTCTCGACCATCAGCTCGTTCACCTGCCGTGCGCGCCGCACGTCGTCGGTCGTGAGCGCCCGGGCCGACAGCGCGGTCGCCGCCCCCTCGAGCAGGCTCAGCGCCTGCATGCTGAAGCGGTAGGCGGTGTCGTCGACCATCGCGACGCGCGCCCCGACGTTGCGCTCGAACGTCACGAGACCCTCGGCCTCGAGCTGGCGGATCGCCTCGCGCACGGGCACGACGCTCATGTCGAGCTCGCTCGCGATCGAGCCGAGCACGAGCCGGTAGCCGGGCGTGAACTCCTGCGCGGCGATGCGGTCCTTGATCCAGCGGTACGCCTGCTGCGACTTGCTCTGGCTCGATGCCCGCGCGTCGATGGCCGTGGCCGGCTGCGTCGTGGCATCCATCAGGCGTTCCTCTCGCTCTCGAACCGGGCGCGCCACTCGGCGTTCATCGGGAACAGGCCGTCGACGGGGTGACCGGATGCCACCTGCCGAGCGATCCACGCGTCTTCGTCCTCCTGCGCGAGGGCCGCGTCGGCCACCTCTTCGGCCAGCGCCGGGGGGATCACGATGACGCCGTCGCCGTCGCCGACGAGGATGTCGCCGGGTTCGACGGTGGTGCCGCCGCAGCCGACCGCGACGTCGGTCTCCCACGGCACGTGGCGTCGGCCGAGGACGGCCGGGTGGGGGCCCGCGGCGAAGACGGGGATGCCGACCTCGGCGACGGCCTCGGCATCCCGAACCCCGCCGTCGGTGACGATCGCGGCGGCCCCGCGGGCGTGGGCACGGATCGCCAGGATGTCGCCGAGGGTGCCGGACCCGGTCTCGCCGCGGGCCTCGATGACGATGACCTCGCCCTCTCGCACGGCGTCGAAGGCGCGCTTCTGGGCGTTGTAGCCGCCGCCGCGCGCGGCGAAGAGGTCTTCGCGGTGGGGGACGAAGCGGAGGGTGCGGGCCGTGCCGACGAACCGGCTGCCGGGGGTCAAGGCGTGCACGCCGTCGATCGTGACGTCATTGAGCCCGCGCTTGCGCAGCTGGCCGCTGAGGGCGGCAACGGGGACACGGGAGAGCTTTGCGCGCAGGTCGGAGGCGAGGGTGGGCGTCGTGGCATCCGTCGCCGGAACAGGGGATGCCACGGGAACAGGCTGTTCTCCGGCGGATGGCCCTGTTTCGGTGCTATCGCCTGTTCTCGTCGCGGTGCGGGCGGCGGCGATGTCTGTCACGAGAACAGGGGATGCGACGGGAACAGGCCGTTCTCCGGCGGATGGCCCTGTTCCGGTGCCGTCGCCTGTTCTCGTCGCAGCGGCGTGGGCCGCGGCGGCCTCCGCGGAGCCCCACGCCTCGGCTCGCTGGGCGTCGTCCACCGCCGGCAGCGAGCCGATGGCGGCGTCGAAGGCGCGGTTGCCTCGGACCACCACGGTGCGCAGTCGGCCGGTCGAGAAGCCGTCGGCATCCACCTGCACCTCGACGACCTGGCCGGGCACCACCACCGACGAGCCCGCGGGCGTGCCGGTGAGGATCACGTCGCCCGCCTCGAGCGTGAAGTGCTGTGACAGGTCGGCGACGATCTGCGTGAGCGGAAAGAGCAGGTCGGCGGTGGAGTCGTCTTGCGCGAGCTCGCCGTCGACCCAGGTGCGCAGGCGCAGCGCGGCGGGATCGACCTCGCGCGCGTCGATCAGGCGCGGCCCGAGCGGGGTGTAGCCGTCGCCGCCCTTGGAGCGGACGTTCGAGCCCTTGTCGTTCGCGCGGAGGTCGTACAGGCCGAAGTCATTGGCGGCGGTGAGGGATGCCACGTGCGACCACGCGGCATCCGGGGTCACCCACCGCGCGGGCTCGCCGATCACGAGCGCGATCTCGCCCTCGAACGCGAGCAGTTCGGTGCCGGCGGGACGCACGATCTCGGCGCCCGAGGGGGCGAGCGAGCTCGACGGTTTGAAGAAGTACGACGGGGCGGCGGGGCGGCGGCCGCGCTGATCGGCGCGCGAGGCGTAGGCCAGGTGAACGGCCACGATCTTGCCGGGCCGCGCGCCGAGGGCGGCGAACCGGGCGTCGGTGTCGGTCATGGATGCTCCCTTGCGTCGTATCCGAAATCGTATATGATCCTCAACCAACCCGGCAAGCCCGACCCGTCGCCGACGACGGCGGCCCCGAGGTCGACGATGACGTCCCGAAGGAGTTCCCATGACCCATGCGTCCGCCGGTGGTCTCACACCGACCGGCACCATCTCGTCGCCCGGCGATCGCCGCCGCGTCGTCTTCGCCACCGTGGTCGGGACCACCGTCGAGTGGTACGACTTCTTCCTGTACGCCTCGGCGGCGGGACTGGTGTTCGGACAGGTGTTCTTCGCCCCGGCCGGACCGGGTATCGCGCAGCTGCTGTCGTTCCTCACGGTGGGGTTGAGCTTCCTCTTCCGCCCCCTGGGGGCGTTCCTCGCCGGGCATCTCGGCGACAAGTACGGCCGCCGGGTGGTGCTGATGTCGACGCTGATCCTGATGGGCGCCTCCACGACACTGATCGGTGTGCTGCCGACGTACGAGGTCATCGGCGTCGCCGCTCCCGTGCTGCTGATCCTGCTGCGCGTCCTGCAGGGCATCTCCGCCGGAGGGGAGTGGGGCGGTGCGGTGCTCATGGCCGTGGAGCACGCGCCCCGGACCAAGCGCAGCCTGTTCGGCGCGTCCCCGCAGCTCGGCGTGCCGCTGGGCCTGCTGCTGGCCAGCGGCATGCTCGGGCTGATGGCGCTCATCGCCCCCGGCGCCGCGTTCCTCGCGTGGGGGTGGCGCGTGCCGTTCCTGCTGTCGTTCGTGCTGATCCTCGTCGGGTACTACGTGCGCCGCAAGGTCGAAGAGAGCCCGGTCTTCGTCGAGCTGAGCGAACGGAAAGAGCAGACCCGGATGCCGATCGTCCAGCTGTTCCGCCGGCACGCGCTGCTCGTGCTCATCGCCGCGCTCGTCTTCGCCGGCAACAACGCCGTGGGCTACATGACCACGGGCGGCTACATCCAGCGGTACGCCACCAACCCCGACGGGCCCGTGGGCCTGGCCACCGCCGACGTGCTCGGCGCGGTGACGTTGTCGGCGGTGTCGTGGCTGGTGTTCACGTGGGTCGGCGGGTGGATCGGCGACCGGATCGGGCGACGCCACACCTACGTCATCGGGTGGGTGGCGCAGCTGGTCGGTGTCTTCTTGCTGTTCCCGCTCGTGAACACCGGCAGCGTCGGCCTGCTCACCGTGGGGCTGGTGGTGCTGACGGTGGGCCTGGGCCTGACCTACGGCCCGCAGGCGGCGCTGTACGCGGAGCTGTTCCCGGCATCCATCCGCTTCTCGGGCGTGTCGATCTCGTACGCGATCGGCGCGATCCTCGGCGGCGCCTTCGCTCCCACGATCGCGCAGGCCCTGGTCGAGGCCACCGGCACCACGATGTCGGTGACCTGGTACCTCGCCGGGATGACGGTGCTCGGCCTGATCGCGACGCTGTCGCTGCGCGAGCGCAGCGGCATCCCGCTGGGCCCCGACCACGAGGCCGAGCAGGCGGTGAGCCCCATCCGTGGGCTGTCGCGGGCCTGATCTTCCGCTCCGTCGCGCCTTCCGACGGCGCGGTGCGTCGGTGGGTGCGGCGCCTTCGGGCGCTGCCGCGGTGCGGGCCGGGCTCCGGAACTTCCTGCCGTGTGCGGGTGTGCGTGCGGTGCCCGGCCCCGGTTCTGCCGGTCTTTCCGGAGCCCGGGCCGGCTATGGTGCGGCGTCAGCGTGCCGCGGGGCCCGCCGGCGTGCGGCGGCCGGCACGCGGGGAGTGCGGGCCGGGCTCCGGAAGTTCCTGCCGTGTGTGGGTATGCGTGCGGTGCCCGGCCCCGGTTCTGCCGGTCTTTCCGGAGCCCGGGCCGGCCCGGACCGCCACCGCGCGCACGCGGCGTCAGCGTGCCGCGATCTCCTCCCAGTACGGCGCCACCACCGCCGCGCTCACGCGCAGGTCCAGCAGCAGGAAGCGTCGCTCGGCGGGTGGGAGAGCGACCCAGGATGCCAGGGCCTCGAGGTCGTCGACGGTCTCGACGACCACGCCCTCGGCGCCGAACCCCCGCGCGACGGCCGCGAAGTCGACCTGGGGGATGAGCATCGGGTCGGGATGCAGGCCCTTCACGCCGTAGTTCAGCACCTCGGCGCCGTACTGCGCGTCGTTCCAGACGACCGCGATCCCACGGCCCCCGGCGACGCGGATCGCCGTCTCGAGGTCGGCGAGGGCCATGAGCCCGCCGCCATCGCCGGTGGTGAGCACGATGGTGGCGTCGGGGCGGGCGACGGCGGCCCCGGGAAGGCTGGGGAAGCCGAGGCCGATCGACTGGTACGCCGTGCCGACCATGATCATGCGGTCGGGTGAGGCGACGGGCCAGTACATGTTGGCCCAGCCGAGGAAGTGCCCGCCGTCCGAGACGACGACGCGGTCCTCGGGCAACAGCTCCGCGATGCGGGCGGCGGCCGAGCGAGGGTCGAGGCGTCCGTCGGGGCCGAGCCCTTCGCCTTCCGGCCGCAGCCGGGCGCCGGCGAGGTCGAGACCGTCGCTCCAGGTCGAGGGGGCGACACCCCGGGTGCGCAGACGCCGGACGATCTCGCGCGCGACGTCGGCGGCATCCCCCCGCACGAACCCGCCGACGTGCGGGTGCGTCGCGGTGGCCGCGAGGTCGACCTGGAAGACGCGCGTGCCGGGGGCGAACAGCTCGCCGAAGCGCATCGTGAACTGGTTCAGCCCCGCGCCGAAGACGACGGCGACGTCGGCGTCGCGGACGACCCGCATGGCACCGGGGGCGCCGAAGCCGCCGGCGACGCCGAGGTCGCGCGACGGGTCGGAGAAGAGCCCGCGTCCGAGCGCGGTGGTGGCGGTGAGGGCGCCGGTCAGGGCGGTCAGGTCGTCGAGAATCGGGCCGGCCTCGGCGAGCCAGGCGCCGCGTCCGCCGAGCAGCAGGGGGCGTTCGGCCGCGGCCAGCGCATCGACCACGCGGTCGATCACGCCGTCGGCGTAGGCGTCGAGGGGCGGGTGCTCCGAGACGATGCGGGGAGCCGTGGCATCCGGGATCGTGCCCGCCTCGCGGGTCGCGACGTCGTACGGGATGCCGAGCACGACCGGCAGCCGGTAGGTGAGGGCGTGCTCGATCGCGATGACGACCGTGGCGGCGGCGTCGCGGTGGCCGACCGTGTAGGTGCGAGCGCCGACGCCCGCCGCGAGGGCGATCTGGTCGACTCCCCACGGGCGCGGGCCCGAGGTGGGTTCGTCTCCGACGATCAGCACCAGCGGGGTGCGGGCCTGCACCGCCTCGGCGAGGGCCGTGAGGGTGTTGGTGAAGCCGGCGCCGTAGGTCGCGGTCGCTGCGGCGAGGCGGCCCGAGGCGCGGTAGTGCGCGTCGGCGGCGGCGACCCCGGCGGCCTCGTGTCGGACGGCGACGAATCCTGACGCGGTCTCGCGCTCGAGCGCGTCGAGGAAGTAGGCGTTGCCGTTCCCCATGACGCCGAACACGGTGTCGATGTGGTGGGCGAGGGTGTGCGCGACGTGCGCCGAGACCGTGGGCATGGCGGAGCGGGCCTTTCGAGACAGAACGGGAACGAGCCGTATATGTCTCGCGCGGTATGCGCTACGTGCCCCTTTTTCGAGCAGCGGCGCGCGGCTCCGCGCGCCTGACGGCATCGAGTATAGGACAGGGGGGTGGCGCGGTCCGCCGCCCCCCTGCGTCATGCCCGGTCGTGCAGAGTGATGCGGTAGCCGTCAGGGTCGGCGAAGGTGAACGTGCGCCCGAAGGGCCCGTCGACCGGGGCGGCGACGATCGCGTGTCCATCGGCGACGAGGGCGTCGTGGATCTCTTGCACGTCGGTGGCGTGCAGCCAGATCGCTGCGCCGATGCCGGGCTGTGCGGGCAGTTCGGTGCCGTCGACGAGGTCGCGCAGGGCGAAGGCGATCGTGGCGGATTCGAAGACGACCGCGTGGGGCGGACCGGTGGGGGAGCGGACGAGGCCCAGGTAGCGCTCGTAGAACGCTCGCGAGGCGTCGAGGTCGCGCACCTGGAGTGAGACGAAGTCGGGGCCGGTGACGGGCATGGGGTCTCCTTCATTTGTGTCAGTTTTCTGACATCAAGACTGTATGTCAGAATGCTGACATGAGTCAAGGCGGCATCGATCTGGACACGTCGCTCGGCTACCTCCTCAAAGAGACCTCGAGCGCCTTGCGTTCCGCGATGGAGGCGGTCCTGCGGCCCCTCGGCATGACGATCACGCACTACTCCTGCCTGGAGGTCCTCGCGCAACGCCCGGGCTCGTCGAACTCTGATCTCGCGCGCGCAACGTTCGTCACCCGGCAGAGCATGAACGTGCTGCTGCGGACGCTCGAGAAGGCGGGGGAGGTCGTGCGCGCGCCAGAAGCGTCAGAGGGGCGTGTGCTGCCCACCGAGCTGACCGCGTACGGGCGGGAGCGGCTCGCCACCGCCACGGTCGCCGTCCGCGGGGTGGAGCAGCGGATGCTCGCCGGCCTGACCCGCGACGAGCAGGCGGCGACGCTCGCCGTGCTGCGTCGGATGGGAGCGGCGCTGCGCGACGAGGGGTGACCCGCGATGCCGTCTCGACACCGGCGGCCCCCTCTGGCACAGTGTTATCGATCGATAACACGCCGCTCGGGAAGGAGCCGTGGATGCCGACCCCTCGGCGCATCCCCGCACGCAACGACGAACTGCTCGCCGCATCCGTGCACGCGTTCGCGGCGCGCGGATACTTCGGCACGTCGACGGCGCAGGTGGCCGAGCGCATGGGGGTGTCGCAGCCGTACGTCATCCGCACGTTCGGCTCGAAGCTCGAGCTGTTCGTCCGCACGCACGCGCACGCGGGGGCGGCCATCGTCGCGGCGTTCCGATCGGCCTCGGGAGAACGCTTCGACGGAGGACGGCTCGGGGCCGCCTACCGCGCCCTGGTGCTCGGGCAGCCGGCGGCGCTGCTGGTGTGGGCCCATGCGTTCTCGGCGGCCACCGCCGAGCCGCTCATCGGCGCCGAGTCCCGACGCATGTTCGACGAGGTGTACCGCACGCTGCGCGACACCGGCGCGTCCGACCACGACCTGTGGGCGTTCATGGGGCGCGGCATGCTCATCAATAACCTCCTTCTCATGGAGGCTCCGCGGTACGCCGACGGCTACGACTTCTCGCCCCTGATCGACCTCGTCTTCGGGCGGGGTCCGTCGCCTTCCCCGACCGCCCCTCTCGCCCCGGAGTGACCATGTCCGACCTCGTCCCCTTCACCGACAACTTCACCGACCTGTCGAACACCGACGGCTTCCAGTTCGAGTTCCGCTGCGAGCGCTGCGGAAACGGCTACCGCTCGGCGTTCCGCAACGATCCCCGGGCGGCCGGTCAGAAGCTCGCCCGGGGCATCGGCAACCTCTTCGGCGGTTCGCTGGGCCAGTTCACGTCGATGGCCGATCGTCTGCTCGATCGCGGCACCAACTCGCCCGCGAAGGATCAGGCGCTGCGCGCCGCCACGGCCGAGATCGCCCCGCACTTCCACCAGTGCCGTGCGTGCAGCGACTGGGTCTGTGGCGACGTGTGCTGGAACGCGGGGGTCGGCCAGTGCGTGCGCTGCTCGCCGATCGCCACCGAAGAGCTGGCCCAGCTGCAGGCCGAGGCGCGACGTCGCCAGGTGCAGGAGCGCCTCGAGACCGTCGACCTCGTCGGCGGGGTCGACCTGAAGTCGCCCGCGCAGCCCCGATGCGGGGCGTGTGGCGCGCAGTCGCGCGGTGGCAAGTTCTGCGGCGAGTGCGGGTCCCCTCTCGTCGTGGTCGCGACGTGCGGCGGATGCGGCTCCGAGAACCCGGCCGGTGCGCGTTTCTGCTCGGCGTGCGGCACGGGTCTCGCGCCCTGAGACCGCCGCGGCGCGTGTCCGGCGTGACGCCGCCCGAGGCGGGGTGCCGCCCGAGCCGGGGCGCCGGATGCCGCGTCACACGGCGGAGCGGATCGCTGCGGCCGCGGTCGCCAGGCGTCCGGCGATCGCCGTGTCGTCGGTCTCGGTGGTCACGTGCACGACCGCCACGGCGGCGGGTGCACGACCCGGTACAGAGAGGGGCACCGCCACGGCGCGCAGTGACGGCACGACCTCGTCGTGACTCGTCGCCCAGCCGCGCTCGGCGGTGTCGGCGGCCTCGGCGGCGAGGCGCGCGTCGATCTCGTCGGGCCACTGCCGTGGGGGCAGCTGGGCGAGGATCGCGCGTCCCGGGGCGCCGCGGGTGATCGGATGCCGTGCGCCCGGCCGTTGCGCCACCGCGGTGATCGCGTGCCGGGGCTCGACGCTCGCGAGCGTGACGCATTCGTCGTGGTCGAGGACAACGAGGAAGCACGTCATGTCGAGATCGTTCGCCGCCGCGGTCAGCTCGGGGAGGGCGGCCGACTGCAGGTCGGCCGAGACGCCCGCGGCCAGCGCGGCCAAGCCCATGCCCAGGCGCACCGCGCCCGTGGCGTCCCGTGACACCAGCCCGTGGTCTTCGAGGGTGCGCAGCAGCCGGTAGGTGACCGAGCGATGCAGGTGCACGCGGGTCGCGAGCTCGTCGATCGTGAGGGCGGTGCGTGCGTCCGACAGGGCTTCGAGCAGTCGGATGCCGCGATCGAGGGTCTGCGAGGCGGGGGCAACGTCTTGCCGTGCGGGCATGGGATGGTTACTCTCTCGTTCGACAGAAGAATTATGCGTTCGAATATAGAACACTGCGCCGAGGCGGTGCAATCCGACAGCGACGTCAGGAGACACGATGCAGTTCCATCACCACGGCTACGTCTCGGGCGACCCGCGCGTGCAGCCCGCGGCGGGAACGGGCATCGGCCGGCCGGCCGCCCTGCCCGACGAGGTCGACGTGCTCATCGTCGGATCGGGCCCCGCCGGCATGCTGGTCGCGGCGCAGCTGTCGCAGTTCCCCGACGTGACGACACGCCTCATCGAGAAACGCGAGGGGCGCCTGCCGCTCGGTCAGGCCGACGGCATCCAACCCCGCAGCGTCGAGACGTTCCAGGCGTTCGGCTTCGCCGACCGCATCACCGCCGAGGCGTACAACATCGGCTGGATGAACTTCTGGGCTCCCGACCCCGAGGCCCCCGACCGCATCGTGCGCACGACCCGCACCGAGGACTACGGCCTGAAGATCAGCGAGTTCCCGCATCTCATCGTCAACCAGGCGCGGGTGCTCGACTACTTCGCCGAGGCGGCGGCGCATGGCCCGGCGCGGATCGTGCCCGACTACGGCGTGGAGTTCCTCGGGCTGGAGCTCGGCGACGGCCCGATCGAGGTGCGGGTGAGGGATGCCACGGGGGAGCGCACCATCCGCGCGGCGTACGTCGTCGGCTGCGACGGGGCGCGCAGCGGCGTGCGCCAGGCGATCGGCCGTACGCACGTCGGCTCGGCCGCGCGGCACGCGTGGGGCGTGATGGACGTGCTCGTCGAGACCGACTTTCCCGACTGGCGCATCAAGTGTGCGATCACCGCCGCCGCGGGCAACATCCTGCACATCCCGCGCGAGGGCGGCTACCTCAGCCGCATGTACATCGACCTCGGCGAGGTCGCCGACGACGACGATCACCGCGTGCGACAGACGCCGATCGACGAGGTGATCCGCCGGGCGAACGAGATCCTGCACCCGTACTCGATCGACGTGAGACAGGTCGCCTGGCACAGCGTCTACGAGGTGGGGCATCGGGTGACCGACCGGTTCGTCGACGACCTCGAGCACCCGCGCGTCTTCCTCACCGGCGACGCGTGCCACACCCACAGCGCCAAGGCCGGGCAGGGCATGAACGTCTCGATGCAGGACGGCTTCAACCTCGGCTGGAAGCTCGGCCACGTGCTCATCGGGCTCGCGCCGGCCGAGCTGCTGCGCACCTACGACGCCGAGCGTCGCCCCGTCGCGCAGCAGCTCATCGACTTCGACCGCGAGTGGTCGTCGCTCATGGCTCGCAAGCCCGACGAGATCACCGACCCCGACGAGCTGGCGACCTACTACCTCGCCACCGCCGAATTCCCCTCGGGGTTCGGCACGCACTACGCCCCCTCGTGCATCGTCGCGGCGGATGCGGCGCAGGAGCTGGCATCCGGGTTCCCCGTCGGCAGACGCTTCCACAGCGTCGAGGTCGTGCGGGTGTGCGACGGCAACGCCGTGCACCTCGGTCATCACGCGCGCGCCGACGGCCGGTGGCGCATCTATGCCTTCGCGGATGCCGAGGGCTCGGCGCTGCGGGAGTGGGCCGCAGCCGCGCGGGGCATCGTGGAGCGGTTCACACCCGACGGCGCCGACCTCGACGCGGTCTTCGACGTGAAGGCGGTGTATCCGGGGCGATGGGAGGACGTCGTCGACGTCCCCGCGCTGTTCCGCCCGCGGTCGGGCCCGCTCGGGCTCACCGACCTCGAGAAGGTGTTCGCCGCCGCACCGTCGGCGTGGACGCGCGCCGACGTCTTCGCCGAGCGCGGCATCGGAGCCGAGGGTGCGGTGGTGGTCGTGCGCCCCGACCAGTACGTCGCCCAGGTGCTGCCGCTGTCGGCGCCCGAGGCGTTGGAGCGGTTCCTGGCCGGGGCGATGGCCGCCCCCGCGGTCGCGGGGACGGCTGCGGGGTAAACGCCCCGGCGGGGGCACACGCCGTGCCACGGCGTCTCCGCCGGCAGGCCGCGTCTCCTTCTGCCCCGTGCCCCGTGCCGTGCGCCGTCCCCGTCGTTCGCGCCGCGCCATCGGCGGTGACGGCGTCCACCGCGGCGACACCGCCGCCTCACTTGTACACGACGTATATCGGCACCGCTTCGCGTGCTGAGAAGAATGGGCGGGAGCACCCCGCACCGATCCAGGAGGAACCATGACCGATTCGCGCGAGAGCGAGCTGCTGGCATCCGTCCCCACCGGCCTGCTGATCGACGGGGAGTGGCGCGCGGCCGAAGGCGGCAAGACCGTCGCCGTGAACGACCCCGCGACCGGCGACGTGCTCCTCGAGATCGCCGACGCCTCGGTCGCCGACGGTGTGACGGCGATGGATGCCGCGGCTGCGGCGTTCCCGTCGTGGGCCGCGACCCCGGCTCGGGAGCGTGCCGAGATCCTGCGTCGCGCCTTCGACCTGCTGCAGGAGCGCAAAGAAAACATCGCGCTGCTGATGACGCTCGAGATGGGCAAGCCCCTCGCCGAGGCGCGCGGCGAGGTCGTGTACGGCGGGGAGTTCCTCCGCTGGTTCAGCGAGGTCACCGCGCACACCCAGGGCCGCTACGGCGCGAACCCCGAGGGCACCGGCCGCATGATCGTCACGCAGCACCCGGTCGGCCCCTGCTACCTCATCACGCCGTGGAACTTCCCCCTCGCGATGGCCACCCGCAAGATCGCGCCCGCGCTCGCCGCCGGGTGCACGGTCGTCATCAAGCCGGCCACCCTCACCCCGCTCACCACGCTGTTCTTCGCGCAGATCCTGCAGGACGCGGGGCTCCCCGCCGGTGTCGTCAACGTGGTCACGACCACGAACACCGGCCCGGTCTCCGAGCGCATCATCTCCGACCCGCGGCTGCGCAAGCTCTCGTTCACCGGCTCGACCCCCGTCGGCGTGAAGCTGCTGCAGCAGGCCGCGCCCGGCGTGCTGCGCACCTCGATGGAGCTCGGCGGAAACGCCCCGTTCGTCGTGTTCGACGACGCCGACCTCGACAAGGCGGTCGACGGGGCGATGCTCGCGAAGTTCCGCAACATCGGCCAGGCGTGCACGGCCGCCAACCGCTTCATCGTGCAGCGTTCGGTCGTCGAGGAGTTCACCCGCCGCGTCACCGAGCGCGTTCGGGGCTTGAAGATCGGCCGCGGCACCGAGGAGGGGGTGCAGATCGGCCCCCTCATCGACGACCGCGCGGTCGACAAGGCGAAGACCCTCGTGGGGGATGCCGTCGAGCGCGGCGCCACCGTGACCACCGGGGGGTCGCCGATCGACGGGCCCGGCACGTTCTTCGAGCCGACCGTGGTGTCGGACGTGCAGCCCGGCAGCGACATCCTGCGCGAGGAGATCTTCGGACCGGTCCTGGCGATCGTCCCCTTCGACGACGAGGACGACGCCGTGCGCATCGCGAACGACACCGAGTACGGCCTCGTGTCGTACGTGTTCACCGAGTCGCTCGCGCGCGGTCAGCGCATGATCGACCGCCTCGAGACCGGGATGATGGGCCTCAACGTCGGCGTCGTCTCGAACGCCGCGGCCCCCTTCGGCGGCTGGAAGCAGTCGGGCCTCGGCCGCGAGGGCGGCGACGAGGGCATCCACGAGTACCTGCAGACGAAGTACACGCTCACGGCCAACCCGTACGCGTAAGACAACGGATGCCACGGCCCCGCGCTCTCCGGAGCGCCGGGTCGTGGCATCCGCCGTCATCCCGTGCCCGGACCGCCCGTGCCGGACCGAGCACCGCCGGGCGGTGCCTCGGTCCGGCCGTCCTGCACCCCGTCCCCGCCGTCCTGACCCCGGGCGCCGCCGTGCCGCGCTCCGGAGTTCTGTGTGTCCGTGGGCTGTGCGGCCGTGGGGTCTACGGCGGTGTGGCGCCTTTCTCCGGAGCCCGGCACGGCCGTCCTGCACCCAGGTCCCGCCGTCCTGCACCCAGGTCCCGCCGGGTTGTGCCCCATCCCCGCCGTGCGGTGCCCGGGTACCGCCGTGCCGCGCTCCGGAGTTCTGCGCATCCGCAGTCCTTGCGGCCTGGAGCCCACCGAGATGTGGCGCTTTTCTCCGGAGCGTGGCCCGGCCGGGCGGAGCGCGGCCCGGCGGTGCCGTCGTCCCGGCCGGTCCCTCTCGGGTCCGGCCGGACGGGGCCGCGCCGCGACGCCCGGGTCAGTCGCCCGCGTGCCGGTCGAGAAAGGCGAACACCTCGGTGTCGTCGACGCCGGGGAACATGCCGCGGGGGAGCGGCGAGAACATGTGGCGATGCACGCGGGCGCTCGGCCAGGCCTTGCCCTGCCAGCGTGTGGCCGCCGCGGCGTCGGGGCGGCGGCAGCACGCCTCGTCGGGGCAGCGCGACACGCCGCGCTTCGACGTGTCGCGTCCGCGGAACCAGCGGGCGTCGTCGAAAGGCACCCCGACGGTGATCGAGAAGTCGCCCTCCGAGGTGCTGCCGGTCTGGGTGGAGCACCAGAACGTGCCCGCCGGGGTGTCGGTGTACTGGTAGTGCTCGGTCGTGCGGTTGTGTTCCGAGAAGGCCGACCGCGCCGAGAACCTCTTGCAGACGATCTGTCCCTCCACTGACCCGGTGACGTCGGAGGGGAGCGGCAGGTCGTCGTTCTCGTAGACCCGCGAGATGGCGCCGTCTCCGTCGACGCGCAGGAAGTGCAGCTTGATGCCGAGGTGGCGCGTCATGAGGTTCGTCATCCGCATGCCGGCAGCCTCGTGGGTGACGCCGAAGGCGTCGCGGAAGTCCTCGACGGCCAGGTTGCGGTCTTTCTTGGCCTGGGCGAGGAAGGCCACGGCGTTCGTCTCGGGCATGAGGCAGCACGCGGCGTAGTAATTGATCTCGAGGCGCTGCTGCAAGAAGTCGGCGTAGTCGGTGGGTGGGCGGTGCCCGAGCAGCCGGTGCGCCATCGCCTGCAGCGCCATCGACCGCAGGCCGTGACCCCCGGGGATCGAGGCCGGGGGCAGGTAGATGCGGCCGTTCTCGAGGTCGGTGACCGACCGTGCCGAGTGCGGCAGGTCGTTGACGTAGATCAGCTCGAAGCCCAGCTGTTCGGCCATGATGCTCACCGTGCGGTGGGTGAGGGCGCCCGTGCCGTGTCCCGCGGCTTTGAGCTGCTTCTCGGCGAGCCTCTCGATGTCGGGCAGATGGTTGTCGACCTCGCGCATGCGCAGGCGCATCTCGGTGTTGGCGCGGCGGGCCTCTTCGGGGCTGGCGATCGTCTCGCGCTCGCGCCGCTGCAGTTCGCGATGCAGTCCCAGGATCGCCTCGATGGTGTCGTCGCTCATGCCCTTGGTCACCTTGACCGGCGCGATCCCCAGCTGGCGGAACACGGGGCTCGCCTGGGCACGGTCGAGCTCGATCTCGAGCGCGGCCCTGCGGTTGGGCGGCTCGTTCGAGAGCAGCTCGGTGACCTCGGTCTCGGTCACCCGGGCGATCTCTTGCAGCAGCGAGAGCTTCGGCTCGCGCTTGCCGTTCTCGATGAGGCTCAGCTGGCTGCCGGCGACGCCCACGAGCGCGCCCAGCTCGTCGAGCGTGTACCCGTGCGCGAGACGGTGATGCCGGATGCGATGACCCAGTGTCGTGAGCTCGAGCGACGTCGCCATTCCTTGAGCATACCGAAAGAATCAAATTTCTTACGCCAGAAATATTGCGAAAGGATCCGTTCGAGGTCGCAGAGTGGGGGAAGACCACCGATTTCGCTCTCAATCGAGGAGAACGACATGGCACTCGCCGACATCTTCGCCGCACGCGGCCGCGGTCCGTCCGACGCCGCCCGCCCCCCGGTTCGCACCGCCGCGCTCGCCCATCCGGGTCACGGTGCGCGACCCGCCGTCGAGGGTCCCGGCCTCGCCGCCCTCACCGCCTGGGTCGACCAGGTCGCGGCTCTCACGCAGCCCGACCGCATCCACTGGGTCGACGGGTCGGCCGCCGAGAACGACGCGCTCCTGCGCGAGATGGTCGACGAGGGCAAGCTCATCAAGCTCAACCCCGAGTGGCGTCCCGGCTCGTACCTGGCGCGCTCGCATCCGAGCGACGTCGCCCGCCTCGAGTCGCGCACGTTCATCGCCTCGGAGAGCGAAGACGATGCCGGCCCGACCAACAACTGGATCGCTCCCGACGAGATCCGCGAGACCTTGAACGGCGTGTTCGAGGGGTCGATGCGCGGGCGCACGATGTACGTCGTGCCGTTCTCGATGGGCGCGATCGGCGGCCCCCTCAGCCATATCGGCGTGCAGATCACCGACAGCGCCTACGCGGTGGCATCCATCGGCGTCATGACGCGTGTGGGCACGGCGGTGGTCGAGCGCATCGCGGCGGGTGCGCCGTGGGTCAAGACCGTGCACTCGGTCGGCGCGCCGCTGGCTCCGGGCCAAGAAGACGTCGCGTGGCCCTGCAACGACGAGAAGTACATCGTGCACTTCCCCGACACCCTCGAGGTGTGGTCGTACGGCTCGGGATACGGCGGCAACGCGATCCTCGCGAAGAAGTGCTTCGCGCTGCGCATCGCCTCGGTGATCGGCCGCGATGAGGGCTGGCTCGCCGAGCACATGCTGCTCATCCGCGTGATCGACCCGAAGGGCAAGGCCTACCACGTTGCGGCGGCGTTCCCCTCGGCGTGCGGCAAGACCAACCTCGCGATGCTGCGGCCCACGATCCCCGGCTGGCGGGTCGAGACTCTCGGCGACGACATCACGTGGATCCGCCCCGGCGAAGACGGGCGCCTGTGGGCGATCAACCCCGAGGCGGGCTTCTTCGGCGTCGCGCCGGGCACGGGCGAGTCGACCAACGTCACCGCGGTCGAGACGCTGTGGGGCAACACGATCTTCACCAACGTCGCGCTCCGCCCCGACGGCGACGTGTGGTGGGAGGGGCTCACCGACGAGGCGCCGCCGCATCTCATCGACTGGGAAGGCAACCCGTGGACCCCCGCGTCGGGGCGCCCCGCGGCGCACCCGAACTCGCGGTTCACCGTGAGCGCGGCGCAGTGCCCGCAGATCGCCGACGACTGGGAGACGCCCGAGGGCGTTCCGCTCGACGTGATCCTGTTCGGCGGTCGTCGCGCCACGAACGTGCCGCTGGTGCTCGAGGCCACCGACTGGTCGCACGGGGTGTTCCTCGGCTCGACGATCTCGTCCGAGAAGACCGCCGCGCAAGAGGGAACGGTCGGCGAGCTGCGTCGCGACCCGTTCGCGATGCTGCCGTTCTGCGGATACAACATGGGCGACTACTTCGCGCACTGGCTCGCCGTCGGGCAGAAGCTGCGGTTCGACCGCGCTCCGCGCATCTTCCAGGTCAACTGGTTCCGCAAGGGCGACGACGGCCGGTTCCTGTGGCCCGGCTTCGGCGACAACGCCCGCGTGATCGACTGGATCATCCGCCGCGTCGACGGACAGGTCGACGCGGTCGACAGCCCCATCGGGCGTCTGCCGAAGGTCGACGACCTCGACCTGTCGGGTCTCGATCTGCCCGCCGCCGACCTCGACGAGCTGTTCGCGATCGACACGGCGTCGTGGCTGGCCGAGGCCGACCTGACCGAGGAGTTCTACGACACCTTCGGCACGCACCTGCCGGCCGCGCTCCGCGCCGAGCTGGCGGCGCTGCGATACCGGCTTCGGCGGTCCTGACCCCTGACTCGATGCCCCTCCTGCTCTTGGCGCGCGGGAGGGGCATCGTCGTGCGGGTGCGGGTGCGGGTGCGGGTGCGGGTGCGGGTGCGCGGTTGTGGCGCCGGGCGGTCGCCGCGCTACGGCTGCGACGCGCTTCGCCCCATCGACGCGCTTCCGTGTCACACGAGCAGCTGGTGCCTCGCCAGGTCGCGGTAGAGCGGGGTGGATGCCACCAGCTCGCTGTGCGTGCCCTGACCCACGACGCGGCCCTGATCGAGCACGACGATGAGGTCGCTGTCGACGACCGTCGACAGGCGGTGCGCGATGACGAGCAGCGTCCGACCGGTCGCGACGGCGTCGATGGCCTCGCGCATCCGCTGCTCGTTGACACCGTCGAGCGACGACGTCGACTCGTCGAGCAGCAGCACCGGCGGCGCCGCGAGCAGTGCCCGGGCGATCGCGAGCCGCTGCCGCTCGCCGCCCGAGAGCATCACACCGTCCTCGCCCACGGGTGCGTCGACGCCGAGAGGGTTGCGCTCGAGCACGTCGCCGAGATTCACTGCGCGCAGCACCCGCTCGCAGTCGGCGTCGGTGGCATCGGGGGAGGCGAGGCGCAGGTTGTCGGCGATCGTGCCGGCGAGGGTCGGGGCGTCCTGCTCGACGTAGCCGAACCGGGCGCGCAGGTCGTCGCGGGGCAGGTCGCGGGCGTCGACGCCGTCGATGAGGATCGTCCCGGCGGTGGGGTCGTAGAACCGCTCCACCAACGACAGGATCGTGCTCTTGCCGGCGCCCGACGGGCCGACCAGCGCCACGCGTGCCCCGCGCGGAACGGTGAACGACACCCCGCGCAGCACCTCGTGGTCGACGTCGGCGGGCGGGGCTTCGTCGGACGCGGCATCCAGGTGCGCCTCGGCGAGCACCGAGCGCGCCTCTTTCGCCGCGGCGGCACGCGCCTTCACGACGTGCTCCGGGTAGCGGAAGTGCACATCGTGGAACGCCACGGCGGCGGCATCCGGAGTCGTCCGTGCCGCGGCGGGACGGTCATCGGCGTCTTCCAGGGGCAGGTCGAGCACCTCCTGGATGCGGCCGAGCGCGCCCAGCGCCTGGTTGACCGAGGTGATCGCGCCGACCGCCGAGGCGAGCGGCTGGACGAGGAGGAACAGGAAGATGACGAACGTCACGAGAGATGCGACATCGATCGCCCCGGATGCCACGCGGAATCCGCCGACACCCAGCACGACGAGAAGCGACACCTGCAGTGCGATGCCCGCGACCGGCACGATGAGCGCCGACACCTTGGCGATGCGCACCCCCGCGGCATAAGCCTCGGTCGCGGTCGCTGTGACGACGGCGGTCTCGCGCTCCGTGGCACCGGCGGCGCGAATGGTGCGGATCGAGCCGACGGCCCGCTCGACGCCCGACGACAGCTCGCCGACCCTTTCTTGCTGCGCCGCGGATGCGGCGCGAATCCGGGTGCTCAGTACGACCACGGTCGCGAGCGACGCACCGATCACGACGACGATCAGTCCGAGCAGCAGCGGGTCGATGAAGGCCATGGCCACCACGGCGCCGACGAGGATGAGCGCGTTGCCCGCGGCATCCGCGAGCCCTTGCGTCAGGACGGCGTAGAGCAGCGTCGTGTCGGTACCGACGCGCGAGACGAGGTCGCCGGTGCGGCGGGCGTCGAACTCGCTGATCGGCAGGCGCAGGATGCGCGCGATGAGCCGCCGGCGGCTGGAATAGACCACCGCGGTGCCCGTGCGCTGCAGCAGGTAGTGCTGGTAGCCCGAGATGAGCGACGACAGCACGACGAAGCCGACCAGCAGCCACACCAGAGCGCCGAGGGGCACCGAGGCCTGCACACGCGAGATGACCTCGCCCACGAGGAGCGGCTGCGCGAGCGTCGTGCCCGCTCCGAGCACGCTGAGCACGGCGACGACGACGAGCGTCCGCTTGTGCTCGAGCAGGAAGGGCAGCAGCTGACGGAACGACGCGCGCGGGCCCTTGGGCACGTGGCGGCCGCGCCGACCGCGCGCGGGAGCGGGAACAGACATGCTCACCTCGGGAAAAGAAATGGGGGTCTCTCGACCGTACCTCGCGCCGTGGATGCCGGTGTCGTCGGTCGCGGTGGCCATTCGGCGTGCCAGACTCCGGAGAAATCGACCGGGCAGGCATCGTGGCGCGGCCGCACCGGGCCATCGGCCCAGAATTTCCGGAGTTCGGCCCGCGCACCGCGTGCGCCCACAGCCGGACAGAACACCGGATGCCACGGGGCCCAGGCCCCGTGGCATCCGTCGCTCCGCGGGTCGGCGTTACGGTGCGGTCGCTCCCGCGGCGAGGTTGTCGTCGTAGTCGACGTCTTTCGTCTCGGGCGAGAGCAGCAGCGCGATCAGCGTGAGCACGCCCATCGCCGAGAGGTAGACGCCGACCAGCCAGGGGTTTCCGTCGCCCGCCGCCCACAGCGCCACGGCGACGATCGGAGCCAGGGCGGCGCCGAGGATCGACGAGACGTTGTACGAGATGGCCGAGCCGGTGTAGCGCACGTTGGTCGGGAACAGCTCGGGCAGCACGGCACCCATGGGCCCGAACGTCGTGCCCATCAGCAGGAACCCGATGATCAGGAACGCCTGCACGAAGACCCGGGTGAGGCCCGCGTCGGCCTGCGGGAGCAGGAACAACGCGAACGTCAGGCCGAACACGATGATCGCGACGGTGACGCCGATGAGCAGTCGCTTGCGGCCGAGGCGGTCGGCGACAGGCCCCGACAGCAGGGTGAAGATGCCGAAGAACACCACGCCGACGATCTGCATGATGACGAAGTCGGTGTACCCGAAGCCGAGCCCGGCGACGTACGTGCCCGGGTCGAACGCGGTGCCCGCCTTCTGCGCTGCGGCCTCGGCGCCGGCGAGCGTCGGCTTGGTGCCGTACGACAAGGTGAAGCTCGTCATGAGGTAGAAGAGCACGTAGGTCGCCAGCATGATGAACGTGCCGAGGATCAGCTGCACCCAGTTGCGGCGGATCGCCTCGCCCAGAGGGAACCTCTTGATCGCGCCCACCTTCTCGGCCTTCGCGAACGACTCGCTCTCGACGAGCTTGAGGCGCACCCAGAGGCCGATGATGACCATCACCGCAGAGAACAGGAAGGGCACGCGCCAACCCCACGAGAGGAACTCCGCCGAACGCTGCGCGGTGCCGTCGGGGTGGGGGAGGGCGAAGTTGATGATGAGGAAGACGCCGTTGGCGATGATGAAGCCGATCGGCGCACCCAGCTGCGGGAATGTGCCGTACCACGCGCGCTTGCCCGCCGGGGCGTTCTCGGTCGCCACCAGCGCGGCCCCCGACCACTCGCCGCCGAGGGCGAAGCCCTGCGCCAGACGCAGCACGAGCAGCAGCACGGCGGCCCACACGCCGATCTCGTTGAACGTCGGCAGGCAGCCGATCAAGAAGGTCGCGACCCCCATCGTGAGCAGGGATGCCACGAGCGTGGCCTTGCGCCCGAAGCGGTCGCCGAAGTGGCCGAAGACGATGGCGCCGAGGGGACGCGCGACCATCGCGGCGCCGAAGACGCTGAACGACAGCAGCAGCGAGGTGGTGTCGTTGCCGGTGGGGAAGAAGAGCACCGGGAACACGAGCACGGCGGCCGTGGCGTACGCGTAGAAGTCGTAGAACTCGATCGTGGTGCCGACGAGGCTCGCGGTGATGACACGCGAGCGGGGATTCGCCGGGGCGGGGCGGACGGAGGGGGTGGAGGTGGTCATGACAGCCTGTCGGAGGAGCGGTCGAACGCGTCCGTCGTGAGGAAGCGGGCGGTGGCGCGGACGGGGCACGAGGATATGCGTGCCGGGTCTCGCGGCGAGATGCACCGAAGAGGCGGCCCGGAGTGGGGACCGCAGACCGTCCAGTCTAGGCGATGGCGCGATCGCGCCGGGGCGGCGTCAGGCCCAGATCACCGCGATGCCGGCGTTGAGCAGGGTCAGGATGCCGATCGCCCAGAACAGTGGCGCTGGCACCGCCTGATCGCGCCGCTGGCGCGCCGAGCCGATGCCGAGCAGGGCGCCGACGACGATCAGCACCACGAGCTTGACGGCGATCTTGGTGTAGTCGAGCGGGTGCTCCAGCCCCCACGGCGCCGCCAGCGCCAGCCCCGAGACCAGGGAGATCGCGAGCGCGTAGTTCATCAGCCGGGTCACGCGGCCACGCCGGTTGACCGCCTCGACGACCCATGAGCCGAACAGCACCGCGAATCCCACGAGGTGGACGAGCACGACGACGTTGCGCAGGATCTCCATGTCCGTCACGTTAGAGAAACTACGGGGCCGCCGCCAGCAAGGCCGCCCTCAGCGCCGTGGCATCCGGGGGGGCTGCGGCCGCTCTTCGGCCACCGTGCCCGAGTGACGCGATGGCGCGCCGCCGAGGCGACGCGCCATCGACGTGCCGGAGCGGGTCAGCCGTTCGACCCCGAGGCGGGGAAGAGCACGTAGCTGGGCGACGGCCGGCGCTGCTGCGCGGCGTTGTTCCAGGTGACGGCGCCGATGTTGAAGTAGGGGATGTCGACGGCGCCGAACCCGAGCGCCTCGGTGATCCGGTTGAACGTCGTGATCATGTTGTTGTACGTGCCCATGTAGGCGTTCTGGGCGTTGCGGATGCCGGCGATGCCGTTGATGCCGACCGCGGTGACCGTGGCCACGAAGGCGATCGCCGCCACCGGGTTCGCGCCGTTCACGACCAGCAGCGCGATGCCGGTCGCCAGCGATGCCATGCCGATCCCCACGTACTGGCGTACGGCGTTGCGGTAGGTCGTGAACTGGTTGTTCAGGGTGTGGGTCTGATCGACGAACGTGTCGAGCAGACGCGAGACCGCCGCGGGCGAGCCGTTGCGGGGAGCCTCGCCGTAGTGGTGGCGTCCGTCGTTGCCGACGACCTGGAAGCGCACGATCTGTCCGGCGCCCTGCATCACCACGACGCCGAAGCCGTTGACGTTGATCCGGTACTGCTCGTCGCGGCTGGTCTCGCCGAAGATCCCGGTCTGCGGGTCGATCGGGTACGAGGGCAGGACACGTCCCTCGCGCGGGTCGCGGTTCCACCATCGCAGGTCGGTTCCGTCGCCCTGCCAGTCGAGCCGGTTCTGCTCCAGGATCTGGCCGTCGCGGGTCCAGGTCGCCATGGCGCGGTCGGCACCGTAGTTGGTGAAGGTGAGGGTGTCACCGCCCGGCAATCCGGTGAACGTGCATTCCAGGTATTCCGCGGCGGCGTTGGCCGCGGGAGGCGGTCCGAAGAGCGGGAGGGCAGCGGCGCCGGCGATGCTCGCCGCGCCCCCCAGGATCAGACCGCGTCGACTCAGTTCCACCATGGTTTCTTCTCCTTCGTGGGTGAGGAGTCCGTCGGTGCCCGGGTCGTGCTCGGGTCGCCGGCGAACGCTGACGAGGAGAAGTTAAGACGCATGCCCCCTTTTCTGAACGGCGTCCAGGAAACAAGAAGGCAAAACATCGGTGAATGGAACGATGGGCGGCGGCTGCCGCCGCGCGTCAGCCGCGCAGCTCGCGCAGCAGCAACGCCGTGCGCAGGGCCGCGTCGGCGGCCTCGGCGCCCTTGTCCTCCTTCGAGCCGGCGAGGCCCGCGCGGTCGAGGCCCTGCTGCTCGTCGTCGAGGGTCAGCACCCCGAAGCCGACGGGCTTGCCCGCGTCGATCGCCACACGTGTGAGGCCGTCGGTCGCCGCCGACGACACGTACTCGAAGTGGGGCGTGCCGCCGCGGATGATGACGCCCAGGGCCACGACCGCGTCGGCACCCCCGTCGAACGCCGCCACCGCGGCCACGGGCAGCTCGAACGAGCCGGGCACGCGCACGACGCGGTACGTCGCGCCCGTGGCATCCAGCACCCGCTTCGCGCCGGCGATCAGTCCGTCGGTGATGACGTCGTGCCAGGTGCCGGCGACGACGACGACGTTCAGTCCCGTCGCGTCGATGCCACCGGTCTCGGGTGCTCCACTGCCAGCCATCAGGCGGTTCCTTCCTTCATGTGCGCGAGCGCGTCGCGCAGATCGTCCTCGGCGATGATGTGTCCCATCCGATCGCGCTTGGTCTCGAGGTACTGGTGGTTGTTCGGTCCGACGCCCACGAGCAGGGGCACCTGGGCGACGACGTCGAGGCCGAACGAGCGCAGCTGTGCGACCTTGTCGGTGTTGTTGGTCAGCAGGCGCACCTGCTCGACCCCGAGGTCGGCCAGGATGCCGGCGGCCGCGGCGTAGTCGCGCGCGTCGGCGGGCAGGCCCAAGGCGAGGTTGGCGTCGACGGTGTCGAGGCCCCGCTCCTGCAGGCTGTACGCGCGCAGCTTGTTGATGAGGCCGATTCCGCGGCCCTCGTGACCGCGCATGTAGATGACGATGCCCCCGTCGCGGTCGATCGTGTCGAGAGCGGCGCCGAGCTGCGGGCCGCACTCGCACTTCAGCGAGCCGAAGGCCTCGCCGGTCAGGCACTCCGAGTGCACGCGCACGAGCGGCGCCTTCTCGCTCAGATCGCCCGACACGACGGCGAGGTGGTCGGTGCCGGTGACGCGGTCCTTGTAGGCGAGGAAGCGGAACGTCCCGTGCGAGGTCGGCACCGTCGACTCGGCCCGCAGGCTCACCCGTCGCGGAGCGGGCGCAGCGGCGGGCACGGGGTCGATCTCGTGGAGGTGGGCGATCAGCTGCTCGATCGTGATGACCGGGATGCCGTCGCGCTCGGCGAGCTCGATCAGACCGGGCAGCCGCATCATGCTGCCGTCCTCGGCGACGACCTCGGCGATCGCGGCGACCGGCTGCAGGCCGGCGAGGCGCATCAGGTCGACCGCGGCCTCGGTGTGGCCCGCGCGCTCGCGCACGCCCCCGTCGACGGCGCGCAGGGGCAGGATGTGACCGGGGCGGATGACGCTGGCGGGCACCGACTCGGGGTCGGCGAGCACATTGAGGGTGCGTGCCCGGTCGGCGGCGCTGATCCCGGTGGTGACGCCCGAGGCGGCGTCGACGCTGACGGTGTAGGCCGTCCCGCGGGCGTCCTGGTTGACCTCGACCATCGGCGGCAGATCGAGGCGGTCCGCCCAGTCGGCGGGCATGGGGGCGCATACGTAGCCGCTCGACCAGCGCACCGTCCAGGCGAGCGCCTCGGGCGTGGCGAGCTGTGCCGACAGGATGACGTCGCCCTCGTTCTCGCGGTTCTCGTCGTCGGCGACCAGGATCGGTCGACCGGCGCGCAGGGCGTCGAGCGCCTCGGGGATGGTGGACAGGCTCATGCGGAGCCCCTCTCGGTCGATGCGGCCGCGGCCGCGGGGTTCTCTGACGGGCGGAAGGCGAGAAGACGCTGCACGTGGCGCGCGAGGATGTCGGTCTCGAGGTTGACGGGGGCGCCCGGCTGCGCGCGGCCGAGCGTCGTGGCCTCGAGCGTCTCGGGGATGAGCGAGACCTCGAGCCACGGCTCGGCCTCGTCGGCGGCGCTGACGGCGCTCACGGTGAGCGAGACGCCGTCGATGGCGATCGACCCCTTGTCGACGACGAGCGGGGCGAGGTGGGGCGGGATGCCGACCCGCACGACGCTCCACTGGGCGCCCGGCCGCACCTCGCGCACGACGCCCGTGCCGTCGATGTGGCCCTGCACGATGTGACCGCCCAGACGGCCGTGTGCGGCGGTGGCGCGTTCCAGGTTCACGGCGCGTCCCGGGGCGACGTCGGCCAGCGTCGACATGTCGAGGCTCTGCCGCATGACGTCGGCCGTGAACCAGTCGTCGCCCTGGGCGACGACGGTCAGGCACACGCCGCTCACCGCGATCGAGTCGCCGTGGCCGGCATCCGACACCGACAGGGGGGCGCGCACGGTGACGCGCACGCCGTCGCCGGCGGGCTCGACGGCTGTGATCGCGCCGATCTCTTCGATGATTCCGGTGAACATCAGTGCTCTCCTCGGGGTGCGGGGCGGACGGGGCTGTCGGGGCGGGCGACGATCACCAGGTCGTCGCCGAGACGATCCACGGATGCCACGGCCAGGCGCCGTGCCGATCCGATGTCGGCGACACCGAGGTCTCCGAGGGCCAGACGGGATCCGCCCAGCAGGACGGGCGCGACGTAGACCAGCAGCTCGTCGGCGAGGTCGGCGCGGACCACGGCGCTGGCGATGGTCGGACCGCCCTCGACGAACACGCGTTGGACGCCGCGTGCGCCGAGCTCGGAGAGCACGGCGGCCACGTCGTGGGTGGCGAAGAACAGGGGGGTGTGCGGGTGGCGCCGGACGGCGGCATCCGGGCCGATCCCACGCGTGCCGACGATCACCGGCACGGGCTGCGCGTCGAGCAGTGCGCCGTCGGCGTCGCGCGCGGTCAGGGCAGGGTCGTCGGCGACCACCGTGCCCGTTCCGGCGAGGATCGCGTCGGCGCGGGAACGGCGGATGTGCACGTCGCGGCGCGCGGCGGCGCCCGTGATCCACTGGCTCGACCCGTCGTCGGCGGCGGCGCGGCCGTCGAGGCTCTGCGCCCACTTGACCGTGACGTGCGGGCGTCCCGTGCGCTGCAGGTGGATCCAGTCGTGGATGAGCTCTTCGGCGGCCTCGGCCTCGACACCCGACTCGACGTCGATCCCGGCGGCGCTCAGACGGTCGGCTCCGCCCGACGCGGCGTCGGTGGGGTCGTCGAGCGCGTAGACGACGCGCGCGACCCCGGCCTCGACCAGGGCGACGGCGCACGGCCCGGTGCGACCGGTGTGATTGCACGGCTCGAGGGTGACGACGGCCGTCGCCCCGCGCGCCGCGCCGGGCGCCAGATGCGCGAGCGCGTCGACCTCGGCGTGCGGCGTGCCGGCCCCGCGATGGAAGCCCTCGGCGAGAAGGTCTCCGTCGGCCGACAGGATGACGGCACCGACCTGCGGGTTGAGACCGCGCGGACCGCCGCGCGCGAGGCGCAGCGCTCGCCGCATGGCGTCGATCTCTGTGGCGGATGCCATTCCCTGTCCTTCCCGCGGAGCCCGGGGCAGGGTCAGCGGGAAGGCGCGTCGCGCCGTCCGTGCTGCCTCCTATCCGGACTAGCGACGGATACCCGTCACATCACCGTCGGTCCCGGAATTCCACCGGATCGGCCCCACCGCAGATCGCGGAGGGGTTCGCGGACTGTCACCGCCGGTTCGGATTCTCACCGACCCCGGAGCACGTTGTTGCTCTTCGGAGTGTACTCAACGCGGGTCCGTCGGTTTCATTCCCGGGTCGTCGCGTGACGTTCCGGGAAGGGTGCGCCCACCGTGCATCGTGTCTGCGCGCGCTGCGTCTGATCGGCCGGTGGGGCGTGCCGCGCGCCGCGGCGGGCGACCCGCGGCCGGGGTCCGGGGCGTGCGTGGCGATGGCGAGGCGGGGAGCACGCACGGGGCGTGCACCGTCCCGGGGGCATGGGGAGCGCGGGCCGCGCGGGGGTCTGCCCGCGGGGCGGGGCGGAGGCGACGCCTGCGCCCCGCGCGCGGTCACTTCAGCAGGCGCGACAGGCGACGGTCGGCGAGGAGCCTGCCGCCCGTCTGGCACGTCGGGCAGTACTCGAGGGAGTTGTCGGCGAAGAACACGCTGCGCACCTCGTCTCCGCACACGGGGCACGTCTCGCCGCGGCGCCCGTGCACGCGCATGCCGCGCCTCTTGGCATCCTTCAGCTCGGCCGGCGGCTTGCCCCGCGCGGCGTCGACGGCTTCGGAGAGCGTGCTCGTCATCGCTGCGAACAGCCGGTCGACCTCGTCGTCGGTGAGGGTGGCGGCGAGCGCGTACGGCGACATCTTGGCCGCGTGCAGGATCTCGTCCGAGTACGCGTTGCCCACGCCCGCGATGACCGACTGATCGCGCAGCACGCCCTTGATCTGCGTACGCCGGCCGGCGAGCAACCCGCCGAACGCGGCCCGGTCGAGCTCGTCGCCGAGGGGGTCGGGGCCCAGCCGTGCGATCCCGGGCACCTCGCTCGGGTCGCGGACGGCGTAGACCGCGAGCGACTTCTTGGTGCCCGCCTCGGTCAGGTCGAACCCCGCGTCGTCGTCGAAGCCGACGCGCAACGCGATGGGCGTCCGGCCGGGCTTGATCACGGTCGCCGGCAGCAGGTCGTACCAGCGCAGCCACCCCGCCTTGGCCAGGTGGAACACCAGATGGACGCCGGCGTCGGTGGCGACGTCGACGAACTTGCCGTGGCGCTCGACCCCCGTGACCGCCGCGCCGACCAGCGCCGTCAGCGGCGGGTCGTACGTCTTCAGCGCCGAGATCGCCGAGACGACGGCCTTGGTCACCCGCCGACCCGTCACGCGACCGCGCAAGAACTCGACGAGTCCTTCGACCTCGGGCATCTCGGGCATGCCCACATCTTGGCATCCGGCTCCGGCCCCGGCGAGGGCCTTGCGTCGCGGCGCGCGTGGCGGGAGGTGACCGCAGCGGCAGGCGCTTGCGCGGGGCGGGGCGGGCGCGGCGGGCCGGCGCCCGGTGCGCGCTGTCGCCCCGCGCGCGGGGCGGGTGCGCGGGGGCGGGTGCTTGTGGGGCGTCGCCCGGTGCGCGGGGACGCTCATTGTGGGTTCTCGCCCGGTGCACGCCGTCGCCCGATGCGTGCGGACGCCCGGTGCCCACCGGGGGCTTCAGCCCAGGTCGACCGGCCAGCGCTGCGGCGTGCGGTCGTCGTGGCGCAGCAGCCCTGCGATCCAGGCGTCGTCGCGTCCGAGGGCGTTCGTGAGCGCCTGACGCAGCATGCCCTCGTACCGGAACCCGAGCCGGTGCGCGACCCGCGCCGAGCCGATGTTCCCGACGACGGCGCGCCACTCGACGCGCTCCACCTGCGGGCGTTCCGGTGCGAACGCCCAGTCGATCACGGCCGCCGCGGCCTCGAGCGCGACGCCTCGACCCCGCATCGACTCCGCCACCCAGTAGCCGATCTCGGGCCCGCCCGTGACGAGCCGCGCCAGGCCGATCATGCCGACGAGCGCACCGTCGTGCCGGATCGCCCACGTCGCGGTCTCGCCGTCCTGCCACCACGTCTGCACGAGGTCGACGAAACGCTCGGCGTCGGTGCGCAGGTACGGCGACGGCACGGTCGTGTAGCGCTGGACCGCGGCATCCTGGCACGCCTCGTAGATCGCGTCGACATCGTGCGTGGTCGGGGTCGACAGATCGAGGCGGCGCGTGCGTAAGACCTCGGGTTGCATCCGCCCACGCTAGCGGGGCGCGACGGGTTCGGGCGAGGGTGAGCGAGCGGTTCGGGTGGGCGAGGGGCCGGGTGAGGGAGAGGCGAGGGGCTGGGGGTGGCGACGGTGGTACCGGGTCGGGGCGGTGGCAGCGGAGGCCGCGAGCGGGGCGCCGGGGTGCCTCTTTTCGATGCGGCGGCGTCGTGGCGCACAAGTCCTGCAATTCCGGGCACCGCGGCCGCGGATTCCACGTGTGTCGGCGCTCTGCAGGAGTTGTGCCACGCACGTGCCCCTCCTCCTTAAACGGCTTTTATCCCCAGACCCGGGCAATCGCATCGTTCGGGCCCTCGCGAGCGGCCACGGTCGATGCATGCCTCTCACGTCGATGTCATACCGGGACCTGCGCGCCACGGGCCTCACGCGCGGCGACCTCGACCGTCTTCTCCGAGAAGGGCGGCTTCTCCGGGCGCGGCGCGACACCTACCTTCCCGCCGACGTGCCCAGCGCCCTGTTGCGGGCGGTGCGGCTCGGCGGTCGGCTCGACTGCCTGTCGCTCTTGTCGGAGCACGGGGTGTTCGCGCACGATACGTCGCGTCTTCACATCCAGTTCGACCGTGGGGCCAGTCGTCTTCCCGCACGCGGAGCCGACACGTGTGCGCACTGGCGGATGAGTGGCGCCGCGCGGCGCGACACGCAGACCACGCTCATCGAGGCGCTGGTCCAGTCGGCGACGTGTCAGCCGCCCCGCAGTGTGGTCGCATCGCTCGACAGCGCTTGGCACCACGGACACATCGGCGAGGACGACATCGGAGAGATCTTCACCCTGCTTCCGCGGCGATATCGGCGTCTTCGCGGACTGCTCGACCCCTCGGCCGAGTCGGGGCCCGAGACCCTGCTTCGCCTGATCTTGCGAAGCCTCGGCCTGAGGTGGAGGTCGCAGGTGCCGATCCCCGGCGTCGGACGCGTCGACTTCGTCGTCGAGGGTTGGCTCATCATCGAGTGCGACAGCAAGGCGCACCACTCGTCGTGGGAGGCGCAGCGCGCCGACCGCCGCCGCGACCGTGCGGCAGCCGCCGCGGGCTTCGTCACGCTCCGCCTGACGGCAGAGGAGATCCTGTATGCACCCGAGGCGGTCCGTACGGCGGTCGCCGGGCTCCGCCACCGGCTGCGGCGCTGAGGCCTCACCCCGGCCGCATGACTCCTGCAATCGGGGCGTCGACGCGCGCCGGGGCCCCGCCGAGCGGTGATCTGCAGGAGCTGTGCCCCCGCGCCCAGGGTGGCGCGGGGCGGGGCGGCGCGAGCCGAGGGACAGGAGGGCCGCTGCGAGGTCGTGGGGTCGCGGTGCACGACTCCTTCAGAACGGCGCGGGCAGACGGGCTGGGGGCCTGGGCGCCGGGATGTGCAGGAGTCGTGCGGGGTATGCGGGGGTCGGGGATGCGCCGGAGCCGTGCGGCTGTACGAGACGGCACGACTCCTGCCGCGGGGCGCTGCGGCCCGATCTGTCGGCTGCGACGCGAGGCGCGAGCGGTCGGCTGCGGCCTCCGGCGCGAGCGGTAGCCTCGGCCCGCGGCCCAATCTGTCGGCTGCGACGCGAGGCGTCAGCGGTCAGCCGCGGCGCAGCAGGCCCACGCGGTCGTAGACGTTCGCGAGGGTCTCTTCGGCGATGGATGCCGCCCTCTCGGCGTTCTGGGCCAGCACGCGGTCGAGCTCGGCGGGGTCGGCCAGCAGCTCGAGCGCGCGCTCGCGCACCGGCTCGAACTCGGCGACGACCACCTCGGCCAGGCCCTTCTTGAAGTCGCCGTATCCGCGCCCGGCGTACTCGTCTTCGATCGACGGGATCTCGCGACCGGTGAGCGCCGAGTAGATGACGAGCAGGTTCGAGACGCCGGGCTTGGCCTCGCGGTCGAAGCGCACCGCTCCCTCAGAGTCGGTCACGGCACGCATGATCTTCTTGGCGCTGACCTTGGGGTCGTCGAGCATCCACAGCACGCCGGCGTCGGACTCGGCCGACTTCGACATCTTCGACGTGGGGTTCTGCAGGTCGTAGATGCGGGCCGTCTCGCGCTGGATCATCGGCTTCGGCATGACGAAGGTCTCGCCGAAGCGCTGGTTGAAGCGTTCGGCCAGGTCGCGTGTCAGCTCGATGTGCTGCTTCTGGTCGTCGCCGACCGGCACGACGTCGGTCTGGTACAGCAGGATGTCGGCGGCCATGAGCACGGGGTAGGTGAAGAGGCCGACGTTCGTGGCGTCGGCGCCGTACCGGGCCGACTTGTCTTTGAACTGGGTCATGCGGCCGGCCTCGCCGAAACCGGTCAGCGTCGACAGCACCCACTGCAGCTCGGCGTGCGCGGGCACATGCGACTGCACGTAGAGCGTCGACCGCGAAGGCTCGATGCCCGCGGCGATGTACTGGGCCGCGGTGCGACGCGTCTTCTCGCGACGCTCGGCGGGATCGCCGGGCTGCGTGAGGGCGTGCAGGTCGACGACCGAGAAGAACGCGTCGTACTCGTCCTGCATCTCGCGCCACTGCAGCAGAGCCCCGATGTAGTTGCCGATCTGAAGGCTGTCGGCCGAGGGCTGCATTCCGGAGTACAGGCGGGGCTTGGTCACCGTACGATCCTAGGCGTCACGGACGCCCCGCACTCAGTCGCCCAGGGTGTAGTCGACGATCACCGGGGCGTGATCGCTCCACCGGGTGTCGTACGACGGCGCACGGTCGACGCGGTAGTCGGTCACCCGTTCGGCCAGCGCGGGCGTGGCGACGTGATAGTCGATGCGCCAGCCGGTGTCGGTGTCGAACGCCTTTCCGCGCATCGACCACCACGTGTAGGGGCCGTCGACCTCGCCCGCGTGCCGTCGACCCACGTCGACCCAGCCGAGTCCGGTGCCGGTCGACCCGTCGACGCCCTCGACCTGTTCGCCCTCGGCGCCGAAGAACCGGTCGAAGTAGGCCCGCTCGCGCGGCAGGAATCCGGCGTTCTTGCGGTTGCCCTTCCAGTTCTTGATGTCGAGCTCGCGATGCCCGACGTTGAGGTCGCCCATGACGAGCGCCAGCTCGCGCTCGCGCTTCAGCGCGGCCAGCCGCTTCTCCATCGCGTCGAGGAAGAGCCACTTCGCCTCTTGCTTGGGGGTGTCGACCTCTCCGCTGTGAACGTAGGCGCTGACGACCGTGAGCGTCTCGCCGTCGATGTCGAAGTCGGTCTCGATCCAGCGGCCCGAGGCGTCGAGCGGCTCGGGGCCGAGGTGGGTGCGCGTCTCGACGCCGGGGAGCCGACTGATGATCGCCACGCCCGCACGCCCCTTCTGCAGGGCCTCGTCGTTGACGATCTGCCATCCGGGCACGGCCTCGGCGAGCTGCTCGGCGGTCGCCCGCACCTCTTGCAGGGCGACGATGTCGGCGCCCGAGGCGTCGAGCCACTCGGTCATGCCCTTGCGCACGGCGGCGCGGATGCCATTGACGTTGACGGAGACGATACGTACGGAACGAGCCACGCGACGAGCCTAACCGGGGGCTCCGACATCGTGTTCGCGTCCCGCTCAGGGTGCTGCGCGGCCCGGTCTCGGCCGTCGTCCCCCGGTCGTCGGCGGACGGACACAACGGACCGGCGGAGGCCCGGCATCCCGCATCTCCCTGCTCGGCGCGGCGCCCCACCCCCTCGCCCGGTGCCCCGGGCCCGTGCGTCGGGCATCGAAGCGCACCCGGGCCGACGCGCCCCGCAGAAACGCCCCGCGGCCCGTTCTGCCCTCGAGACGCCCACCGGCATCGTCCCGCCCCGGCGTCCCTCGCCCCGTCACTCCGGCAGCAGCGCCGCCCGGCGGGGCCCCGGAGCCTCGGCCTCGGCGCGGGCGAGCGCCTTGCGCGCCGACGCGAGCGTGCGCTTCGCGCGCCAGCGCCGCGGCCACCGGGTGTGCGCCAGCGTCTCCTCGGCCTCTCGCACCCGCACCTGCGCGGCGATGACGATCGCCGCCTGCTCCATCGCACGCCGGTCTTCGGGCGAGCGCAGCGGCACGGCCCGGTCGCCGGCGGCGACGGCGATCCACGCGGCGGCCAGCAGGATCACGATGCCGTTGAGGCGGAACCACAGCAGAAAGCCGATGAAGATCGCGAACGTCGCCAGCAAGGGGTTCGACGGCGTGTAGACCAAGAGAAGGCCGGCGGCGACCTGCAGCAGCACCGTGCCGGCGGCCCCGAACAGCGCCCCGGGCCAGATGCGTCGCCACGGCAGCGACGTGCCCGTCAAGAAGCGGAACAGCGAGGCGAGCGAGACCGCGTTGAGCGCGAAGGCGACGGCCACCGACACCGCGCGCACGAAGACCGACCACCAGAACGTCTGCCGCTCCCAGCCGATGAGGCCGAACACGAGGTCGACGGCTCCCGTGGTCACCGTGCCGAGCAGCGCACCGACCAGCAGCGAGACGCCGAACAGCACGGCGGCCACGAAGTCGCGCGCCTTGAGCATGACGAAGCTGCGCAGGTCGAAGGGCAGCCCGAACGTGTCGCGCACGGCACGACGGGTGAAGGTGACGAACCCCGTCGCGGTCCACACGACCACGACGACGGCGACCGCTCCGGTGATCGACAGCAGCCGGCTGCTGTCTTGCGCCACCGACTCGACCATGTCGGGATCGACGAGACCGTGCTCGCTGATGATCCCCGGGATGTAGCCGTTGATGATCCGGATGAGGCTCGCGATCGCGAACGGGGAGCCGCCGAGCCAGATGCCCACTCCGGCGAAGCCCAGGTAGATCGCGCCGAACACGGCGAACAGCGCCTGGAAGCTCATCCCGGCCGAGAGCAGGAAGCCGTTGTGCTGCAAGAAGTGCCGCCAGACGCGCACCGGGAACGACTCGATGACCTTCGTCGCCGCCTCGATCGGCTGGTCGAGCTTCTCGCGGATCGCCGAGGCCCGGCCCTTCGGGGCGGTGCCGTCGGGCGTGGTCGCGGGCAGCGGCCGGGGATCGTGGCGGCTCTCGGTCACCCGTCGAGCCTAATGAACGGATGCCGGGCGCCGGCGGGGGAGCGCTCCGGGGCCCGAACGCGCCGGCCGACGAGCGCCCCGGCATCCGTTCTCGTCGACCGCGTGCGATCCCGGCGCGAGAGGACGCGGCATCCGACGCGCGCGACCGTGGCGCGGCACGAACGCCGAACGGCGGGGCGCCGAAGCGCACCCGCCGTTCGCGAGGGGGAGGAGTCAGCGACCGCCGCGGAGGACGGCCTGCTTGACCTCGGCGATGGCCTTGGTGACCTCGATGCCGCGGGGGCAGGCCTCGGTGCAGTTGAAGGTGGTGCGGCAGCGCCACACGCCCTCTTTGTCGTTGAGGATGTCGAGGCGCACGTCGCCGGCATCATCGCGCGAGTCGAAGATGAAGCGGTGGGCGTTCACGATCGCGGCGGGGCCGAAGTACTGTCCGTCGGTCCAGAACACGGGGCACGACGAGGTGCACGCGGCGCACAGGATGCACTTGGTCGTGTCGTCGAAGACCTCGCGGTCGACGATCGACTGGATGCGCTCCTTGCCCGGCTCGGGCTTCGAGTTCGAGATGAGGAAGGGCTGCACCTCGCGGTAGGAGGCGAAGAACGGCTCCATGTCGACGATGAGGTCTTTCTCGAGGGGCAGGCCCTTGATCGCCTCGACGTAGATCGGCTGCGAGATGTCGAGATCCTTGATCAGCGTCTTGCAGGCCAGGCGGTTGCGGCCGTTGATGCGCATGGCATCCGAACCGCAGATGCCGTGCGCGCACGAGCGGCGGAACGACAGCGAGCCGTCGGTCTCCCACTTGATCTTGTGCAGGGCGTCGAGCACGCGGTCGGTCGAGTACAGCTCGACGTCGTAGTCGACCCAGCGCGGCTCGTCGTCGACCTCGGGGTCGAAGCGGCGGATGTTGAAGGTGACGAGGAACGACTGGATGCCGGTGTCCTCCGGGGTCTGCTCGACCTCGTCGGAGACGTCGGTGGTGTCGAGAACGGTGGATGCCATCTCAGTACTTCCTCTCCAGCGGCGGGTAGCGCAACTCGCCCGCCTCGTTCTTGGTGAAGACCACGGGCTTCCAGCCGAGCTCGATGTGATCGGCCGGGTGCGACGAGTGGGGGTCGCCCGACAGGTACGCCATGGTGTGCTGCATGTAGTTCTCGTCGTCGCGCGTGGGGAAGTCGTCGCGCATGTGACCGCCGCGGCTCTCTTCGCGGTTCTGCGCCGAGTAGACGACCACCTCGGCGAGGTCGAGCAGGAAGCCCAGTTCGACGGCCTCGAGCAGGTCGGTGTTGAAGCGCTTGCCCTTGTCGTCGACGTGCACGTTCTTGTAGCGCTCGCGCAGGTCGGCGATCACGTCCATCACGTGGGCGAGCGACTCGTGCGTGCGGAACACCTGCGCGCCCTTGTCCATCTCGTCTTGCAGCGTCTTGCGCAGCACCGCGATGCGCTCGGTGCCGCTGTTGTTGCGCAGGCTCTCGATGAGCCCGCGCACCTCGGCGGCGGGGTCTTCGGGCAGGGGCACGAAATCGGCGGTCTTGACGTACTCGACGGCGTTGCGGCCGGCGCGCTTGCCGAAGACGTTGATGTCGAGCAGCGAGTTGGTGCCGAGACGGTTCGAGCCGTGCACCGAGACGCACGCGCACTCGCCGGCGGCGTACAGGCCCGGAACGACGGTGTCGTTGTCGGCGAGCACCTCGGCCTTGATGTTGGTCGGGATGCCGCCCATCGCGTAGTGCGCGGTCGGCATGACCGGCACGGGCTCGACGACCGGGTCGACGCCCAGGTAGGTGCGGGCGAACTCGGTGATATCGGGGAGCTTGGTCTCGAGCACCTCGGCGCCCAGGTGCGTGCAGTCCAGCAGCACGTAGTCGCGGTGGGGCCCGGCGCCCCGGCCCTCGGCCACTTCCTGCACCATGCAGCGCGCGACGATGTCACGGGGGGCGAGGTCTTTGATGGTGGGGGCGTAGCGCTCCATGAAGCGCTCACCGCTGGCGTTGCGCAGGATCGCGCCCTCGCCGCGGGCACCTTCGGTGAGCAGGATGCCGAGACCGGCGAGACCGGTCGGGTGGAACTGGAAGAACTCCATGTCTTCCAGCGGCAGCCCCTTGCGCCAGACGATGCCCACGCCGTCGCCGGTCAGGGTGTGCGCGTTCGAGGTGGTCTTGAAGATCTTGCCGAAGCCGCCGGTCGCGAAGACCACGGCCTTGGACTGGAAGACGTGCAGCTCACCGGTCGACAGCTCGTAGGCGACGACGCCGGCCACCTGCGTCGCGCCCGCGTCGTCTTTCACCGTGATGAGGTCGAGCACGTAGAACTCGTTGAAGAAGTTGATGCCGAGCTTGACGCAGTTCTGGAACAGCGTCTGCAGGATCATGTGGCCCGTGCGGTCGGCGGCGTAGCACGCGCGGCGCACCGGGGTCTTTCCGTGGTCGGCCGTGTGACCGCCGAAGCGGCGCTGGTCGATCTTGCCCTCGGGCGTGCGGTTGAAGGGCAGGCCCATGTTCTCGAGGTCGATGACGGCGTCGATCGCCTCTTTGGCGAGGATCTCGGCGGCATCCTGGTCGACGAGGTAGTCGCCGCCCTTGATGGTGTCGAAGGTGTGCCACTCCCACGAGTCCTCTTCGACGTTCGCGAGCGCTGCGGCCATGCCGCCCTGCGCCGCGCCCGTGTGCGAACGGGTGGGGTACAGCTTCGAGATGACCGCGGTCTTCGCACCGGGGCCCGCCTCGATCGCCGCGCGCATGCCGGCGCCGCCGGCGCCCACGATCACGATGTCGAACTGGTGGTAGTGCACGCCGTCTTTGACGACGTGGTCGGCGCTGGTGTCAGTGCTCACGGTGCGATGCCTCTGCTGTCGTGTCGAAAGGGAAGGGATGCCGCCGGCTCACCGGCCGAGGCACGGCTCCCACATGGTGCTGCCCGGGGTGACCCCGAGGCACGGGTCGAACGTGAAGACCACGAGGGTGCCGAGCAGGATGAGGAACCCGGCCGAGACGAACAGGGTCCACACGAGCACGCGGCGGACGACAGCGCTCGTGACGTAGTCGTTGACGATGGTGCGCATGCCGTTGGCGCCGTGGATGAGCGCGAGCCAGAGCATCAGCACGTCCCACCACTGCCAGAACGGCGACGACAGCTTGCCCGCCACGAACGCGAAGTCGATCTGGTGGATGCCCTCGCCCGTCATCAGGTTGACGAAGAGGTGGCCGAAGATCAGGACGATCAGCAGCACGCCGGAGGCGCGCATGTAGATCCATCCCCATTTCTCGAGGTTCGCGCCCTTCTTGCGCACGTGCGGCGTACGCGGGGCGGGGATCGCGGTGGCTTCCTGAGCGACGGACATCAGTGGCTCCCGGTGACGGCGCTGAACACGTTGATGAGGTGGCGCGGCGTGAAGCCCGCCATCGTGACGACCCACAGGCCGAGCACGCCCCACCACAGCTGACGCTGGTGACGCGTGGCCCAGGGCCAGAAGTCGACGAGGATGATGCGCAGGCCGTTGAACGCGTGGTATGCGATCGCACCGACGAGGGCGACCTCGCCGAGCCCCATGATCGGGTTCTTGTAGGTGCCGATGACCGCGTTGTAGGCCTCGGGCGAGACCCGGATCAGCGCCGTGTCGAGGATGTGCACGAGGAGGAAGAAGAAGATCGCGACGCCGGTGATGCGGTGGAGCACCCACGACCACATGCCCTCGCGACCCCGGTACAGCGTTCCCCGCGGCCTCTTCGAGGTGGTCTCTTTCACCGACGGCGTGGCACGTGCTGGTGCTGACACGGTCGTCCTCCCTGATCGAACACGATGGCGGGGGCGTCCAGAGCCCCGGGCGTCACACGGGCGCCATTGAATACTACGTCGGGGCTATGAGACGGAGGGATTAGGCGGTCCTAACACTCTCTCGACGTCGAGATAAATTCCCGGTGCCCGCCCCGAGCCGCGCGCGGAGCGGGGCGGGGGCTCCCGGCGGTGCGCCGGTAGGGTCGAGGGCATGGCTGATCCCGCAATCGACGACTTCTACGCCGTGATCCCCGCCGGAGGCATCGGCAGTCGCCTGTGGCCCCTGTCGCGGGCCGACGCGCCGAAGTTCCTCCACGACCTCACCGGGTCGGGGCAGACCCTCCTGCGCGACACGTGGGACCGCCTCGCACCCCTGGCGGGCGAGGACCGCATCGCCGTGGTCACCGGCCGCGCCCACCGCGCCGCCGTCGAGAGCGAGCTGCCCGGCGTGCCCGACCGCAACGTCATCCTCGAGTCCGAGCCGCGCGACTCGTCGGCGGCGATCGGCCTCGCCGCCGCGATCCTCGTGCGCCGCGAGCCCGACGTCATCATCGGCTCGTTCGCCGCAGACCACGTCATCCGCCAGACCCGTCAGTTCGACTTCGCCGTGCGCCAGGCCGTCGCCGTCGCACGCGAGGGCTACATCTGCACCATCGGCATCCAGCCGAGCGAGCCGTCGGTGGGCTTCGGCTACATCAAGAAGGCCGACGAGCTCATCGTCGACGGGGCGCCCGAGGCGTATCTCGTCGAGCGCTTCGTCGAGAAGCCCGACCTCGACACGGCCCGCGAGTACTTCGCCGGCCGCGACCACCTGTGGAACGCCGGAATGTTCATCACCCGCGCCGACGTGCTGCTCGCCGAGCTCGCGACCAACGAGCCCGAGCTGCACGCGGGCCTGATGGAGCTGGCCGATGCGTGGGACGACCGCGACCGCCGCGGTCCGGTGGTCGATCGCGTCTGGCCGGGTCTGAAGAAGATCGCGATCGACTACGCGGTCGCCGAGCCCGCCGCCGAGAAGGGTCGGCTCGCGGTCATCCCCGGCCACTTCGACTGGGACGACGTGGGCGACTTCGCAAGCCTGTCGAAGCTGAACTCGCACGGCGGGCGCAACGAGCTGGCGATCCTCGGCAGCGACGCCCGCGTGCTCGCCGACGCGTCGAGCGGCATCGTCGTCACCCAGACCAAGCGCGTGATCAGCCTCATCGGCGTGCGCGACATCGTCGTGGTCGACACCCCCGACGCGCTCCTGGTCACGACGACCGAGAACGCGCAGCGCGTCAAGGGCGTCGTCGACGCGCTCAAGATCACCGGTCGCGACGACGTGCTCTGAGACATCGGATGCCGGCTCGAACGGCATCCGATGTCGGTCGCGCCCCGCCGTATGGCGCAGGCGTGACGAGAGGTTTCGTCTTTGTAACCATTGCGGCGCGGGCCCCCTCCGGGGGCGTGCACGGTTCGCCGCAATGGGTAACGTGACTCCATCGTCCCCCCGAACCCGTTGGGGGGCTCCTTGCCTTGGAGGACCATTCGTGAACACCACGAGGAAGGCCGTCATCAGCGGTCTCGCCATGATCGGCACCGCGGTGCTGCTCGCGGGCTGCGGTGCGGCTCCCGACAGCGGCTCCAACGCCGCGACCACCGCGCCCGTCGTCGAGGGCTTCACGCCCTGCATCATCTCGGACGACGGCGGATGGAACGACCGGTCGTTCAACCAGTCGGCCAAGGAAGGCATCGACAAGGCGGCCAGCGAGCTCGGCGTCAAGGCGATCGAGGTCGAGTCGAACTCGGCGAACGACTACGCCCCGAACCTCGAGAACCTCGTCTCGGAGGGCTGCACGTTCATCGTCTCGGTCGGCTTCAAGCTGAGCGCCGACACGATCGCGTCGGCGAAGGCGAACCCCAAGCTGCAGTACGCCATCATCGACGACCGCGCCGATGCCGACAACGACGGCAAGACCGACGCCCCGAACATCAAGCCGCTGCTGTTCGACACCGTCCAGGCCGCCTATCTCGGTGGCTACGCAGCCGCGGCGTGGTCGGCGCAGGCCGGGGTCAACAAGGTCGGCACCGTGGGCGGCGTCCCGATCCCGCCCGTCACCATCTTCATGGACGGCTTCGTCGACGGCGTCAAGAAGTACGACACCGACAAGGGTGCCGCAGTGCAGACCTTCGGCTGGGACGTGCAGACCCAGAACGGCTCGTTCACCGGTGGCTTCGCCGCCAACGACGCCGCCAAGCAGGCTGCTCAGGGTCTGCTCGACCAGGGCGTCGACGTGCTCCTCCCCGTCGGCGGACCGATCTACAGCAGCGCGGCCGACGCGATCCGCGACAGCGGCTCGAAGAGTGTCATGCTCGGCGTCGACTCCGACCTGGCCAAGGCTGCTCCCGACGTGGCCGACCTGGTGCTGACGTCGATCCTCAAGCGCATCGACAACGCCGTGCACGACGCCGTCACCCAGGCCGCCGCGGGCAAGTACGACCCCACCCCGTACGTCGGCACGCTCGCCAACGGCGGTGTCGGACTCGCCGGGTTCGGCTCGTTCGAGAGCAAGCTCCCCGCGGGCCTGACCGACGAGCTCAGCGCCCTGCAGCAGAAGATCATCTCGGGCGAGCTCAAGGTCACCTCGCCCAGCTCGCCGTAAGGCAGGCACGTTCCACACCGCGGTCGGTCGGACCCCGAGTCCGACCGACCGCGGTTCTTTCCGTCGTCTTCACGTCTCGAATAGGGTGCACAGCATGAAGCTCGAGCTCCGCGGCATCACCAAGCGGTTCGGCTCGCTCGTCGCGAACGACCACATCGATCTGGTCGTCCAGCCGGGAGAGATCCACGCTCTCCTCGGCGAGAACGGTGCCGGCAAATCCACTCTCATGAACGTCCTCTACGGCCTGTACCAGGCCGACGAGGGCGAGATCCTGCTGGACGACGTCGTCCAGCACTTCCGCGGGCCCGGCGACGCCATGTCGGCCGGCATCGGCATGGTGCACCAGCACTTCATGCTCATCCCCGTCTTCACCGTCGCCGAGAACGTCATGCTCGGTCATGAGAGCACCAAGGGCCTCGGCGCCCTCGACCTCAACAAAGCGCGCCAGCACGTGCGCGACGTCGCGCAGCGGTTCGGCTTCGAGGTCGACCCCGACGCCCTCGTGGGCGACCTGCCGGTCGGCGTGCAGCAGCGCGTCGAGATCATCAAGGCGCTCTCGCGGGATGCCAAGGTGCTCGTGTTCGACGAGCCGACGGCCGTCCTGACCCCCCAAGAGACCGACGAGCTCATGGGCATCATGCGCCAGCTGCGCGACGAGGGCACGTCGATCGTGTTCATCACCCACAAGCTGCGCGAGGTGCGCGCGGTCGCCGACCGCATCACCGTCGTGCGCCTGGGCACGATCGTCGGCGAGGCCGAGCCCACCGCCAGCAACGCCGAGCTCGCCTCGCTCATGGTTGGTCGCGCCGTCGAGCTCACGGTGCAGAAAGAGGCGCCGAAGGCGGCGGCATCCGGAGGTCTCGAGGTGCGCGGACTGCGCGTCGTGACCCCCGGGGGCACGGTCGTGGTCGACGACGTCGACCTCGACGTGCGTCCGGGCGAGATCCTCGCCGTGGCGGGTGTGCAGGGCAACGGCCAGACCGAGCTGGTCGAGGCCATCGTGGGGCTGGCCGAGGGCGTCTCGGGATCCATCACCCTCGACGGCACCGAGCTCGTCGGCAAGACCGTGCGCGCCATCCTCGACGCCGGGGTCGGGTTCGTGCCCGAAGACCGCAAGGAAGACGGTCTGGTCGGCGACTTCTCGGTCGCCGAGAACCTCATCCTCGACCGGTCGTCCGACCCGGCGTTCGTCTCGGGCGGCACGGTGCGCCGCGGTGCGCTGGCGGCCTTCGCCCGCGACCGCATCGCCGAGTACGACATCCGCACGCAGTCGTCCGCGACCCCCGTCGGCACGCTCTCGGGCGGCAATCAGCAGAAGGTCGTGATCGCGCGCGAGATGAGCCGCGACCTCAAGCTGCTCGTCGCCGCGCAGCCCACACGCGGCGTCGACGTCGGCTCGATCGAGTTCATCCACAAGCAGATCGTCGCGGCGCGCGACGCGGGCGTGCCCGTGGTCGTCGTGTCGACCGAGCTCGACGAGGTCGCCGCCCTGGGCGACCGCATCGCGGTGATGTACCGCGGCACCATCGTCGGAGTCGTGCCCGGCACCACCCCGCGCGACGTGCTCGGGCTCATGATGGCGGGCGAGAAGCCCGCGGAGGAGGCAGCGTGAGCGGGCACACCCCGACCACCGGCGCGTCCGGGGACGCCGAGCAGCTCCCCTCGGCATCCGGACCCCTGACCGGGCATGCCCCGGCCGAGACGCCGGCGCCGCCGCGCACCAACCAGTTCCTGACCGAGCTGCTGCGGTCATCGTGGGTGACCACGGTGCTCGCCGTCGTGGCGGCGATGGTCGTCGGCGGCGTCCTCATGGCCGTGACCAACGAAGAGGTCTCGAAGGCGTCGGGCTACTTCTTCGCCCGGCCCGGCGACACGCTGTCGGCCGCCTGGAACGCGATCTACGGCGGATACGAGGCCCTCTTCCGCGGCGCGGTGTTCAACGCCCGCGGCGCCGACTTCGCGACGCAGATCCGCCCGCTCACCAACACGCTCGGCTTCGCCGCGCCGCTCATCGCCGCCGGTCTCGGCGTCGCGCTGGCCTTCCGCGTCGGCCTGTTCAACATCGGCGGGCGCGGCCAGATCCTCATCGCCTGCGCCTTCGCCGGCCTGGTGACGTTCAACCTCGACCTGCCCATGATCGTGCAGCTGCCGCTGACGCTGGTGGCCGGCATCCTGGGCGGCGCCATATGGGGCGGCATCGTCGGCCTGCTGAAGGCGCGCACCGGCGCGCACGAGGTCATCCTCACGATCATGCTCAACTACGTCGCGTACTACCTGGTGACGTGGATGGTGCGCACCCCGGGCCTGCTGCAGCGCCCCGCCGGCGACCAGCCGATCTCGGCGGCGACGCCGGCGAACGCGAAGTTCCCCGATCTTTTCGGCCCGCAGTTCCCGCTGCTCGATCTCGGCTTCGTCCTCGTCGTCGTGGCGACGGTGTTCGTGTGGTGGCTCATCGAGCGCTCGAGCCTCGGCTTCCGCCTGCGGGCGGTCGGCGAGAACCCGCACGCGGCGCGCGCCGCCGGCATCTCGGTGCCCCGCATGTACGTGTACGCGATGCTGTTCGCCGGAGGCCTGGCCGGTCTGGCGGGAATGAACCAGATCCAGGGCGCGGTCACGTCGGGCTTCGACGGCCTCATCGACGCCGGCATCGGCTTCGACGCGATCACCGTCGCCCTGCTCGGCCGCAGCCGTCCGTGGGGCGTGTTCGCCGCCGGCCTGCTGTTCGGCGCCCTCAAGGCGGGATCGTTCACGATGCAGGCGTCGCAGGGCATCCCGGTCGACATCGTGCTCGTCGTCCAAGCGCTCATCGTGCTCTTCATCGCGGCCCCGCCGCTCGTGCGCACGATCTTCTTCCTTCCCCAGACCGAGGCCGAGCGCGCCGCGAAGACGCGCACCAAGGCGGCCAAGAAGGCGGTGGCGGCATGACCGCGACGGCGATCGCGCCCGGCGCGACCTCTCTCACGACCGTGCGCGTGCGCCACGTCAAGCTGCCCGTCAGCCTGGCGGCGGTGACCGTGCTGCTCGCGCTGCTGTTCGCCCTCGTGCCGCGCGACGGACTCAGCACCTTCCGCCTCGGCGACCCGGCGTCCGACATCGACCTCGGCAGCATCGCCGTCCCGACCGCGTCGACCAGCTGGATCGTGCTGGTGCTGCTCGTGCTGGTCACGGCGTGGACGGCGTGGGATGCCGCGCGCTACCGCCGCACGGCGCTGTGGCTGCCGGTCGTCTTCGGCGTGCTGGCGGTCTTCGCCTTCCTCACCTGGGCAGCGGCCGACGGGCTCGTCCCCGTCACGGGCCTGCTGGCGGGCGCCCTCTCGCTGTCGGTCCCGCTGATCTTCGGCGCCCTCGGCGGCGTGATCGGCGAACGCGTCGGCGTGGTGAACGTCGCCATCGAGGGCCAGTTCCTCTTCGGCGCCTTCAGCGCCGCGCTCGTGGCATCCCTCACGGGCAACCCGTTCGTCGGCCTGGTCGCCGCCATGGTCGGCGGCGTGCTCGTGGCGTTCGTGCTGGCGGCGTTCTCGATCCGCTACCTCGTCGACCAGGTCATCGTCGGCGTCGTGCTCAACGTGCTGGTCACGGGACTCACCGGCTTCCTCTACGGAGCGCTGCTCGTCCCGAACGAGACGATCCTGAACCGGCCCGTGCGCTTCCCGCGGTGGGAGATCCCGCTGCTGAGCGACATCCCCGTGATCGGGCCGGTGCTGTTCGCGCAGACGTTCATCGTGTACCTGATGTACATCACGGTGCCGCTCGTCGCGTGGGGGCTGTACCGCACGCGCTGGGGCCTGCGCCTGCGCGCCGTCGGCGAGCACCCCCAGGCCGCCGACACCGTCGGCATCAAGGTCAACTCCAGCCGCTTCTGGAACGTCTCGCTCGCCGGCGCGATCGCCGGCATCGGCGGGGCCTACTTCACGCTGGTGTCGGTGGGACAGTTCACCAAAGAGATGACCGCGGGCCTCGGCTTCATCGCCCTCGCGGCGGTCATCTTCGGCCGGTGGGACCCGATCCGTGCGACGCTCGCGGCGCTGCTGTTCGGCTTCGCCACCAACCTGCAGAACCTGCTGACGGTGCTGCGCACCCCCATCCCCAGCGAGTTCATGCTCATGCTGCCGTACGTCGTCACCCTGATCGCGGTGGCCGGCTTCGCGGGACAGATCCGCGGGCCGGCGGCCGCCGGCAAGCCCTACATCAAGGGCTGACACCCCCTTCACGAGAGGACCCCCCACTCCACGATGACCGACATCGACTGGGACGATCTGCGTTCCGCCGCGACCGAGGCCATGCACCGCGCCTACGCGCCCTACTCCCGCTTCAAGGTGGGCGCCGCGGCGCTCGTGGCCGACGGCCGCATCGTCTCGGGTTGCAACGTCGAGAACGCCTCCTACGGCGTGACCCTGTGCGCCGAGTGCGGGCTGGTGTCCGACCTGCACATGTCGGGCGGCGGCCAGCTCGTCGCGTTCGTGTGCGTCGACGGCGAGGGCCGTACGCTGATGCCCTGCGGCCGCTGCCGTCAGCTGCTGTTCGAGCACGCCATCCCCGGGATGCTGCTCGAGACCGTCAGCGGCATCCGGACCATCGACGAGGTGCTGCCCGACGCGTTCGGTCCCCGCGACCTCGAGGAGGCGGCCCGATGAGCGCTCCGGCAGAGGCCTACGACGCCGTCGACGTCATCCGCGCCCAGCGCGACGGGCGGCCGATCACCGAGGGCGAGATCCGCTGGCTGGTCGACGCGTACACGCGCGGCTACGTCATGGACGCGCAGATGTCGGCGTTCACGATGGCGGTGCTGCTGAACGGCCTCGGCCGCGACCAGATCCGCGTGCTGACGGATGCCATGATCGCCTCCGGCGAGCGCATGGACTTCTCGTCGCTCGGCAAGCCCACCGTCGACAAGCACTCGACGGGCGGCGTGGGCGACAAGATCACCCTGCCGCTCGCCCCGCTGGTCGCCGCGTTCGGCGTCGCCGTGCCGCAGCTCTCGGGCCGCGGGCTGGGGCACACCGGCGGCACGCTCGACAAGCTCGAGTCGATCCCGGGCTGGCGCGCGGCGCTGTCGAACGACGAGATCCTGGCGCAGCTCGCCGACGTCGGCGCGGTCATCTGCGCGGCCGGCACCGGGCTCGCCCCCGCCGACAAGAAGCTCTACGCGCTGCGCGACGTCACCGGCACGGTCGAGGCCATCCCGCTGATCGCCTCGAGCATCATGTCGAAGAAGATCGCCGAGGGCACCGACTCGCTCGTGCTCGACGTGAAGTTCGGCTCGGGCGCCTTCATGCAAGACATCGACCGCGCGCGCGAGCTCGCCGAGACGATGGTCGCGCTCGGCACCGACTCGGGCGTGAACACCACGGCCCTGCTGACCGACATGAACACCCCGCTGGGCCTCGCCATCGGCAACGCGAACGAGGTGCGTGAGTCGGTCGAGGTGCTCGCCGGGGGCGGACCGGCCGATGTCGTCGAGCTCACCGTCGCCCTCGCCCGCGAGATGCTGACCCTCGCCGGTCAGCCCGACGCCGACGTCGAAGCGGCGCTCGCCGACGGCCGCGCGATGGACGTGTGGAGGCGCATGATCCGCGCCCAGGACGGCGACCCGGATGCCGCCCTGCCCACGCCGCGCGAGACGCACACCGTCGTCGCCGACCGCTCCGGCGTCGTGACCCGCGTCGAGGCCCTGCCCTTCGGCATCGGCGCCTGGCGCCTGGGCGCTGGCCGCGCCCGCGCCGAGGACGCCGTCGTACACGCCGCGGGCATCGACCTGCACGTCACGGTCGGCCAGCCCATCACCGCCGGCCAGCCGCTGTTCACCCTGTCGGCCGATGATGAGCAGCGGTTCGAACGCGCCCTCGCCGCCGTCGAGGGCGCCTGGGAGATCGGCGACACCGCACCGGCGGCGACCCCGCTCGTCCGCGAACGCATCACCGCGTGACGGCCCCCGACCGAAGGAGCACCATGGCCACCGACGACATCCGCATCGAGGGCGTGAAGCTGAAGAAGCTTCCGAAGGTCTCGCTGCACGACCACCTCGACGGCGGTATGCGCGCGCAGACGGTGCTCGAGCTGGCCGACGAGGTCGGCCTCGACGTCCCCGCCGACGCCGCCGCCGGGCTCGCCGACTGGTTCGCCGACCACATCGACTCGGGGTCGCTCGAGGACTACCTCGAGAAGTTCACGCTCACCGTCGGCGTGCTCCAGACCCGCGAGGGCCTCGTGCGGGCCGCCAAGGAGTTCGTCGAAGACCTCGCCGCCGACGGCGTCGTGTACGGCGAGGTGCGCTGGGCGCCCGAGCAGCACCTCACCCGCGGACTGAGCCTGGACGACGTCGTCGACGCCGTGCAGGAGGGCATCGAAGAGGGCGAGGATGCCGCCGACGCGCGCGGCCACGACATCCGGGTCGGCCAGCTGCTCACCGCCATGCGTCAGGGCTCGCGCTCGCGCGAGATAGCCGAGCTCGCCGTCGCCTGGCGCGGGCGCGGGGTCGTCGGATTCGACCTCGCCGGGCCCGAGGACGGATTCCCGGCATCGGAACACCGCGCGGCGTTCGACTACCTCGCCGAGCAGTTCTTCCCCGCAACGGTGCACGCCGGCGAGGGGGCGGGCCTGGCATCCATTCGCTCCGCCCTGCTCGACGGACGCGCGCTGCGACTCGGCCACGGGGTGCGCATCGCGAACGACCTCGACGTGGTCTCGCGCGAGGGCGAGGAGGTGCTCGTGACGTTCGGAGACATGGCGCGCTGGGTGCGCGACCGCGAGATCACCCTCGAGCTGTCGCCGACGTCGAACCTGCAGAGCGGGGCGGTCACGGCGTGGGGCGACACCATCGACGCGCACCCGTTCGACCTGCTGTACCAGCTGGGCTTCTCGGTGACGGTGAACGTCGACAACCGGCTCATGAGCCGCACCACCCTGACCCGTGAGCTCGGTCTGCTGGCGCAGGCGTTCGACTACGGTCTCGACGACATCGAGGCGTTCCAGTTGAACGCCGCCGCCGGGGCGTTCCTGCCCGTCGAGGAGCGCGAGGAGCTGATCGACATCATCTCGGAGGGCTTCCAGCGCTGAGCTGCGTCGCGCGCGTCGCTGGTCCCGCGCTCCGGATCTGGCGCGTGTGACCGGGGCTCACTCCGGCTCGAATCGATCAGCTGCGGGGTTTCTTCCGGAGTGCGGCACCGGTTCGTGCGGGCTTGGCGGGAAGCTGCGGCCGGGGTGGGGTGGCTGGCGGGGCTGCGTCGGGTGGGCTGCGTCGGGTGGGCTGGGCGGGCTGGATGGGCTGGCTGGATGGGCTGGGCGGGCCGTGCGGAGCGCGGGCGCGTCCCGCGCTCCGGATTACGGGTGCTTCGGGCGTCTCCGTCGGGTGTCGCCTGGCAGTAGAACGTATGTCTTTCCGGAGCGCGGCACGACCCTTCCGTGGAGGAGGATCTCGCCGAGCAGCGCCCGTACGGCCTCTGGCCGAGAGTGGACGTCGGCCGCGAGCAGCCGGACGGTCACATAGCCTCGGGCGAGGGCGGCGGTGTCGCGTCGTCGGTCGCGCGCCTGGGCGTCCCAGCCGGAGTGGAATCCGCGGCTGTCGCATTCCACGATGAGCCAGCCGTCGACGAGCAGATCGACCCGACCCACGCCGTCGATGACGACCTGCAGCTCTGCGCGGTGACCGAGAGTGCGCAGAATCAATCTCACGAGGGTCTCGACTCCGGCTTCGCTGCGGGGATCCAGCAGATCGCGGAGCACCCGCACCGACGAGGGAAGCCGCCGGAACACCTCGTGGATACCGTCGGCATCCACGACCCCGAGGTGCCAGGCGCTGTCGAGCGTCGCGATGGCATGTCGCGCCGGTTGGCACCGCACGGACTGCGCCAGTGCCTCCACCGCCTCGACGACCAACGACGCCGCCGGCGCCGACGACGGGCGCCAGTGGCAGCGCACGCCCGCGGGCCGCGACGGCAGACGCGTCGCATGCGGGTCGATCTGGATGTGCGGTCCTGACTGCGTATGGACGAAGACGCCCAGATGCGCCAGCAACGAGACGCAGTCGAGGCGACCGCCCCACCGCGCTGCGTCGATCATGATGTCCGGCGTGTGCGGGGGTGCGTACCGTCCCAGGCGGAGCCGGACGAGCCGACCCTGGCTCACGGCGGCCGCGATGTCGCGTTTCGTCAGTCCCGCCTCTCTCAAGGCGTGGGTGGATACGGCCTGGGGGAGATCGAGAGGGTGTCGCATCCGTCCAGAGTCGGTGTGCGGCGCTCTCCGTTGACGCCGTTCGCGCGAGCCGTGGACAGCGGGAAGCCTGTGGAGGAGGAATGGGCCGGGGGGACGCGCGTGACGGACTCCGGACTTTCAGCTGCAGTTCTGCCGCGGCGAGCCCGCTGAGACCGTGATTCGACGGAGTTCTCCGGAGGGCGGGACGCGGTTCGTCCGCGCCGCCCAACCGGTCGCCGGGTCGAGCCTGACCCGGCCGGTCGCCGGGCCGAGCCGGGTCAGGCAGGACAGGGTTGGGCCGGGCCCGGCCGGACGGGGCCGGGGTCGCGCCGCCCGCCCCGGGGCACGGGGCGGGCGGCGCGATGCTCATGCGGCGAGGGTCGCCCGACGGGCCGCGACGACCTCGACCATGCGCGCGTACAGCGGGTGCTCGGGAGCCAGCCCGGTCACCTCGGCGGTGAAGGTCTCGGCGTCCCGCTCGCGCAGCAGGCGCTGCAGTTCGACGGACTGGGCGTCTTCGGCGTCGTCGAACTCGAGCGCGGCCGCCATGGCAGTGACGAGCGCGTCGACCGCGAGACCGCGCTCGGCGGCCTCGGCGGCGGGGCCGACGAAGCGCTCGTGCCGCGAGAGCTTGCGCAGCGGCTGCCGGCCGACCCTCCACACGGTGTCGGGCAGCGCCGGGTTGCGGAAGCGGCGCAGGATCGTCGCGCGGTACTCGCCCTGCACCTCCGGGTCGAGCTCGTGCTTCTGCACCAGGAGGGCGCTGGTCTCTTCGAGGGCGGCCTCGACCTGCGCCGCGATGGCGGGGTCGGCGAGGGCGTCCGAGATCCGTTCGATGCCCGCCCGGGCCCCGAGGTAGGCGGTCGCGGCGTGCCCGGTGTTGACCGTGAACAGCTTGCGCTCGATGTAGGGGGTCAGGTCGTCGACGAAGTGCGCGCCCGGGATGTGCGGCGGGGCGTCGCCGAACGGTCCGCGCTCGATCGCCCACTCGTAGAACGGCTCGACCGTGACGTCGACGCCGCCGCCCGATTGCGCGGGGACGATGCGGTCGACGGCCGTGTTCGCGAAGACCGCACGCGAGGCGAGAGCGTCCCACGACTCGTCGGCCAGCTCGACCACGTGGGTGTGCAGCTGGTCGGTCGCCCCGATCGCGTTCTCGCACGCCATGATCTGCAGCGGCGGCAGGGCGGGGTCGCGCAGCGCCAGCCCGGCGACGATGTGCGGGGCGACGAACTTCAGGATCGTGGGGCCGACGGCGGTGGTCACGACGTCGGCCGTCGCGATCTCGTCGACCAGCGCCTCGGCGTCGACCGAGCTGTCGATGGCGCGGAAGCCGGTGACGACCTTGTCGGTGCCGCCGTCGCCGACCTCGTGGACGGTGTACGACGAGGCGGCGTTGATCGCCTCGACGAGCGCGGCCGAGACGTCGGAGAAGACGAGGTCGTAGCCGCCCTCGTGCAGCAGCAGCCCGACGAAGCCGCGACCGATGTTGCCGGCGCCGAAGTGGACGGCCTTCATGCGTTGACGGAGCCCGCGAGGGCCTGGAAGAGAGCGTCGGGGGTCGCGGCGGCCTTGAGGCGGGCCACGTCGTCGTCCTCAGAGAACAGGATGGCGATCTGCGACAGGATCTCGAGGTGCTCGTCGCCCTTGCCGGCGATGCCGATGACGAAGGTCACGGGCTCTCCGCCCCAGTCGACCCCGCCGTCGTAGCGGACGACCGAGAGGCCCGAGGCGAGGATCGCCTGCTTGGTCTCGTTGGTGCCGTGGGGGATGGCCAGCTCGTTGCCCATGTACGTCGACACGGTCTCTTCGCGCTGCTGCATCGCGGCGAAGTAGTCGGGGGTGACGGCGCCGGCGGCCTGCAGCAGGTCGGCGGCCTCTTTCATCGCCTCCTCACGGGTGGCGCTCCCGGGGTGGATGCGGACGGATTCGCTGCGGAGGACGTCGTGTGACATGGATCTCGCCTTTCTCGTCGTGCTGTCCAGCCTCGCAGGGAACGGGCCGGACGGGAAGGCGGAGGGGCCGGCGCTGACGCTCCGGCCCCTCCGCGGTGGTGGGCTACTCGGCCTCGTGCTGCGCGCGGACCATCTCCACGACCTCGTCGTACTTCGGCGAGTTCATGAAGTTGTCGACCGAGACGTGCACGGCGTCGGGCGCCTGCGCCTTCGCGCGGTCGGTGAGCTGGTTCTGCGTGACGATCAGGTCGGCCGTGCCGTCGAGGTTCGCGATCGCCTTGTTGGTGACCGTGACGCCTTCGATGCCCGCCTTCTTGATCTTGTTGCGCAGGACGCTCGCTCCCATCGCGGACGACCCCATGCCGGCGTCGCAGGCGAACACGATGGTGTGGAGCTGCTTCGTGGCGACCGCGCCCTCGAGGTCGCCGAGCGCCCCCTCGACGTCGCGGGTCGCGGCATCCGTCGTCGTCGCGCCGCTGCGGGTGCGCAGGGCGCCCAGCGTCGCGGACTCCTTGCCCTTGTTGGCCTCGGTCGCCGCGATGGCGGCCGAGAGGTCGCCGGCGCCCTCGGTGGCGAGGTCGCGCTTGCGGGTGCGGATGAGGAACAGCGCCGAGAGCAGGAACGACACCGTCGCCGAGAGCACGACCGACAGGATCACGCCGACGTAGCTGTCGGGCGCGGTCGCCAGCAGCACCGCGATGATGCTGCCGGGCGCCGCCGGGAAGCGCAGCCCGCTGTTGAAGACCGCATTGGTCGCGACACCGGTCATGCCGCCGGCGATCACCGAGAGGAACAGGATCGGCTTCATGAGCACGTACGGGAAGTAGATCTCGTGGATGCCGCCGAAGAACTGGATGATGATCGCACCGGGCGCGCTGGCCTTGGCCGCGCCGACGCCGAAGAACGTGAAGGCGAGCAGCACGCCCAGGCCGGGGCCGGGGTTGGCCTCGATGAGGAACAGGATCGACTTGCCCGTCTCGGACGCCTGCTGGATGCCCAGCGGGGTGAAGACGCCGTGGTTGATCGCGTTGTTGAGGAACAGCACCTTGGCGGGCTCGACGATGATCGACAGCAGCGGCAGCAGCCCGACACCGACGAGACCGTTGACGACGCTGCCGAGGAACGCGCTGACGGCCGAGAAGACCGGGCCGAAGCCGAAGAAGCCGGCGATGGCGAGCAGCATGCCGAGGATGCCGGCCGAGAAGTTGTTGACCAGCATCTCGAAGCCGGGGCGGATCTTGCCGTCCCACAGCTTGTCCATCTGCTTGGCGATCCAGGCCGCGAGCGGCCCCATGATCATCGCACCGAGGAACATGGGGATCGTCGTACCGACGATGACGCCCATCGTCGCGATCGAGGCGACGACGCCGCCGCGCTCGCCGTAGACCATGCGGCCTCCGGTGTTGGCGATCAGCAGGGGCAGCAGGTAGGTGATCATCGAGCTGACCAGACCCACGTACTGCGGGAAGGTCACCCCGTCGGTGCCCTGCGCGAGCGTGGTCATGGCGTGCTGCCAGCCGACCTTGCCCGCGTCGCCGAAACCGCCGAGCATGTCGGCGACCGGGTACCACTTGCCCAGCCAGCCGGCCGAGATGAAGAGGGTGGTGATGAGCCCCCACGCGATGAATGCCGCGATGTTGGGCATGATCATGCCCGAGAGGAACGTGCCGAACCGCTGGACCGCGACCCGTGCCCCTCCCGGCTCGTTGACTGTCGACGCCGTCGTCATTGCTGTGTCTCCTTGGTGTGTGCGCGGCCGGGGACCGCGCTTCGGGGTGCGGCTCAGGCCGCGGTGTGTGCCGATGCGGCCTGAGCGGCCTCTCGGGCGGAGGCCGCGTCGTCTGCCGACAGCGCGGCCTCGGCGATGCGGCGGGCATCGTCGAGGGTGTGGGCGAGCAGGGTCGCGCGCACGTCGGCGAGGGCCGTGGGGGCCATCGAGAGCGTCGTCGCGCCCAGCCCGACGAGCACGACGGCCAGCAGCGGGTCGGCCGCGGCTTCGCCGCAGATGCCGACGGGCTTGCCGTTCGTGCGGCCGGCCGCGCCGACCTCGCGGATGAGGCGCAGGACGGCCGGATGCCACGGGTCCTGGAACGACGCCACCGATCCGAGCAGACGGTCGGCGGCGAGCGTGTACTGCGTCAGGTCGTTCGTGCCGATCGAGACGAAGTCGGCGATCTGCAGGATGCGGTCGGCCAGGAGCGCCGAGGAGGGCACCTCGACCATGACACCGGTGGTCTTCAGGCCGTAGTCCTTGGCCATCTCGGTGAAGTACCGGGTCTCTTCGACGGTCGAGACCATGGGCGCCATGACCCACAGGTCGGCCGGTCCGGCCGGGGTCTTGCGCGTCGCGGCATCCGCCTCGGCGAGGGCCGTCAGCTGCTCGCGCAGGATGTCCTCGCTCGCCCGCAGCGCGCGCAGGCCGCGCAGGCCCAGCGCCGGGTTCTCTTCGTGCGCGTCGTTGAGGAAGGGCAGCGGCTTGTCGGCGCCGGCGTCGAGCATGCGCACGACGACCTTCTTGCCGGGGAAGGCGCTCAGCAGCTCGATGTACGCCGCGCGCTGCTCTTCGACCGTCGGCGCGGACGACGAGCTGAGGAAGAGGAACTCGGTGCGGAACAGTCCCACGCCCTCGGCGCCGAGCTCGACAGCCTCGGCCGCGCCGCCGGGTTTGCCCAGGTTGGCGAGGAGGGGCACTTTCGTCCCGTCGGCCAGGGCGCCGTCGGTGATGGGCGCCGAGGCGGCGGCCGCTCGCGCGTCGGCGCGGTTCTTGGCCCGCGCCAGGTCGTCGTCGCCGGGGTCGACCGTGACGACGCCGGCGGCGGCATCCACGATCACCGTCTGGCCATCGACCAGGTCTTTCGCGCCGCTCGCGCCGACGACCGCGACGATCGACTTCTCGCGCGCGAGGATCGCGGTGTGCGACGTCGGGCCGCCGTCGGTGGTGACCAGCGCCAGCACCTTGTCGAGGTCGAGCAGCGCCGTGTCGGCGGGCGCGAGGTCTTTCGCGACGAGCACGAACGGGTGGCCGGGGTCGGGGATGCCGGGGGCCGCGACGCCGCGCAGACGCGCGATGACGCGCTGCGCGACGTCGTCGAGGTCGGCGGCGCGCTCGCCCAGGTAGCCGCCGAGGGCCACGAGCTGCTCGCGGAACGAGGCGAAGGCGTCGTGCACGGCGAACTCGCCGGTCTTGCCGGCCGCGAGGCGGCTGTCGACCTCGGCTTCGAGGGTGGGGTCCTCGGCGATCATGGCCTGCGCCTCGAGCACGTCGCGGGCGGCGCCGCCGGCCTGGGCGCCGCGCGCCTCGAGCTCGCGGGCGACCGCGCCGATGGCTTCGCGCACGCGGGCGGTCTCGTCGTCGACCGACAGCTCGCTCTTCACGTCTTTCGGGGCGGGCAGGGGCTCGGCCATGCGCGCGATGGGTCCCTGGGCGACGCCCAGTCCGATTCCGACTCCGCGGAGTTCCGTCATGTTCCTTGTGTTCCTTACTCGGCGTCGTGGTCGGTGGTCAGCAGCTCGGCGAGACGCTCGAGCACGGACTCGGCGGCGTCGCCGTCGGCGGTGAGGGTGACGTAGTCGCCCTGCTCGAGCCCGAGGGCGATGATGCCCAGGATGCTCGCGGCGTTCACGGGCGCGCCGGCGTCCTTGGCGATCGTGATCGGGAAGCCGGCCTCTTTCGCCGCCTGCGCGAAGAGCTTCGCCGGTCGGGCGTGGAGGCCGTGCGACGATCCGATCCGGACCGTTCGGGTGATCTGGGGCATGGGGGTTCCTTTCCGGGCGGGTCAGACGGTGTCCGAGGTCGTCCGCGCGCGCTGCGCCTCTTCTACGAGGGCGAGCGTGCGGACACCGGTCCGGTCGGTGAAGACGTCCTCGGGCAGCAGCACGACCAGCACGCCCCGTGTCGCGGCGTCCTGTCGGATCCGTTCCAGATCGGGGGCCAGATGCGGGCCGACGAGCACGATGTCGGTCGCGTCGAGGTCGTTCGGGATCGACCTCAGGGTCCCCGCCGTGGCGGAGTAGGGGAGGCCGCGATCGTGGGCGGCGTGACGAACACGCTGTGCGACGAACGTGCTGGACGCACCCGCGCCGCACACCACGAGGATCCTCATCGACCCGCCTCCTTCCTGCTTATTGTGCGAAACGCGCTCCCAGCCGACAACCAGGTTCGTTTCCCACCCCCCGGAACGCGGATGCCGTGCCCCCGCGCCCCGGGCCGACGGCCGTGGTTGGATGGTCTGAGCGCCGACCCCACCCACGTCGGCGCGGAGGACGGATCGTGACGACGAAAGCTCGCCAAGACCGCCTGCTGGCCCTGCTCATGCGGGACGGGGAGTGGTCCACCGCCGCTTCTCTGGCCGACGCCCTCGGGGTCACCCCTCGCAGTGTGCGGTCGTACGTCACCGCTCTCAACGCGCGCGTGGCGGGCGGCGCGGCCATCGAATCGGGGCCGCTCGGCTACCGCGCCGGCGGCGACGCCGCCGAGGCGCTGCGCGCGGGGGGCGGAAGCGACAGCGGCACGCCGCGCGACCGGCTGCACACCCTCGTGCGGCGTCTGCTCGACGCGGTCGACGGGATCGACGTCTTCGACACCGCCGACGCCCTGCACGTCAGCACGGCGACGCTCGAGGCCGACCTGGCCCGCGTGCGCGGGCTTCTCGGCGGGACGGAGCTGACCCTCGAGCGCTCGGCATCCACCGCCCGTCTGCGGGGGACCGAGGTCGCCCAGCGCCGGCTGCTGTCGAAGCTCGCGCACGACGAGATGGACGCGGGCCAGTTCGACCTCGACGCCCTGCGCCGCACGCTGGGGGAGCGCTCGGTCGGCGCCCGGGCGTTCGGACCCTTCAAGGCCGAGCTGGTCGCCGAGCTCGGCGGTCTCGGCTACTTCGTCAACGAGATCGGCATCGGCGACGTGGTCATGCACATCGCGATCGCCGCCGATCGGGTCACGCGCGACCGCGGGCTCGGACAGGCCGACGGCGAGACCAGCGACGCGGTCGACGCGGTCGCCGACCTGCTCGACCGTCTGACGCGCAAGCACATCGGGGTGCAGCTGGGCGCCGGCGACCGCCGTCACCTCGCGACCCTCGTTCTCACCCGCATCGTCGCTCCGGGGGCACCGGCCGCCGACGACGTGCGATCGCGCCTCGATCCGGCCGTCGAATCGGCCGTGCGCCGCGTCGTCGAGGCCGCGGCATCCGAGTTCCTCGTCGACATCGGCCACGACGACTTCATCCTGCGCCTGGCGCTGCACGTGCAGAACCTGCTGCACCGCTCGCGCGAGCAGGCGTGGTCGCGCAACCCGCTGACCCGGTCGCTGAAGTCGACCTATCCGATGATCTTCGAGGTCGCGGTCTACATCGCCAAGGGGCTGCAGGACGGTCTCGGCATCCCCATCCTCGACGACGAGATCGCCTATATCGCGATGCACGTCGGCGGGCGCCTCGAGCGCAGCCGTCGCGCCGACCAGCTGCTGACGGCGACCATCGTGTGCCCCGGGTACTACGAGCTGCACGAGCTGCTGCGGTCGAGCGTCGACCGGTCGCTCGGGCAGGCGATCGAGGTCGTCGGCGTCGAGACCCGCATCGACCCGGCCTGGGGCTCGATCGACACCGACCTCGTGCTCACCACGATCGACCCGCCGCGTCCGGGCGACCGGTTCGTGCGCATCCAGCCCTTCCTCACCGGGGCCGACGTCGAGCGGGTGCAGGCCGCGGCCGGCCGCATCCGTCGCGCCCGCCGCCTGGCGCGCCTGCGCGCCGAGCTCGAGCGGTACTTCGCGCCGGGGGCCTTCGTGCGGGGGCTGGATGCCACCGGCGGCGAGGCCGCGGTCATCCGAACGCTCGGCGGCATGCTCGTCGCGCAGGGCGTCATCGACGAGGACTACGTCGCCCGCGCCGTCGAGCGGGAGGGCATCTCGTCGACGGCGTTCACCGATGCGCTCGCCGTGCCGCACGCGATGGGCATGACCGCGACCCAGACGCGCATCGCGATCGGCATCGCCGACCCGTCGATCACGTGGGGCGAGGGGCGCGTGCAGGTCGTGGCGCTCGTGGCGTTCTCGGAGACCGACCGCGAGGCGTTCCAGACGGTGTTCGAGCAGTTCGTCGAGGTGTTCAGCGAACGCGAGAGCGTGCAGCGCATCGTGCGCCGTGCGACCGACTTCGCGGCGTTCCTCGACGAGCTGGTCGCCGTGATCGACGGCTGACCCCGACCACGGCGCCGCACGTGGTGCGGCGCCGTGGTCGCCCTGTGCGGTCGAGGTGCGCCGTGGCCCCGGGCGGCTGGGGGCGCGCCGTTCAGCCGACCAGCACGGCGGGCAGGGCCACGCCGACCAGCCGCTCGATCGCGTCGGCGGCGCGCGGCGCGGCGCGGCCGTCGCCGTACAGGCTCTGGGCGCGCGACATGCGTGCGTGCACGGCGGGGTCGTCGAGCACGGCCGCCAGCTCGGCCATGACCGTCTCGCGGCGCGTCCCGATGAGACGCGCCGCCCCGGCCTCGACGCCCTCGCCCCGCTCGGTGGTGTCGCGGACGACCAGGGCGGGCACGCCGAGCGCGGGCGCCTCCTCTTGCACGCCGCCCGAGTCGGTGACCACGCAGTGCGCGCGGGCGAGCATGCGGCCGAACTGGGCGTAGGGGAGGGGCTCGCACAGCACCACGCGGTCGGTGTCGCCGACGGCGGCGCGCACCTCCGCTCGAACGAGCGGGTTGGGGTGAAGGGGCAGCACCGCCACCACGTCGGCGCGCGCGGCGACGGTCTCGGCCACGGCGGCGACGATGCGGGCCAGGGGGCCGCCCCACGACTCGCGCCGGTGCACCGTGACCAGCACGACCCGCTGCCATCCGTTGACGATCTCTTCCATCGCCGGGTCGTCGAAACGCTGCGGGTGGGTCTTCTGCCGGTGCAGCGCGTCGATGCCGGTGTTGCCCGTCACGACGATGTCGTCGTCGGCGACGCCCTCGGCGCGCAGGTTGGCCGCGGCGTTCTCGGTCGGGGCGAGGTGCAGCGACGCGAGCGGCGCGATGAGCCGGCGGTTGCCCTCTTCGGGGAAGGGCGAGCGCAGGTCGCCCGACCGCAGCCCCGCCTCGAGGTGTACGACGCGCGCCCCCGCGTAATAGGCGGCGACCGCGGCGAGGGCGGCGCTCGCGGTGTCGCCCTGTACGACGACGACATCGGGGGCGGCACCCGCCCAGCGTGCCGAGAGCGCCGCGAAGATCGCCGACGAGGTCTCGGAGAGGGGGGCGCCGCGGCGGAAGACGTCGAGATCGGCGTCGGGGCGGATGCCGAACGACGCGTTGATCTCGTCGGCCATCTCGCGGTGCTGACCGGTGACCGTCACCGTCGTGCGCACACCCCGGCGGCGGCGCAGCTCGGCGACCAGCGGGGCGCACTTCACCGCCTCGGGCCGGGTGCCGTACACGACCTCGATCCAGGGCAGGGTCATCGGGGCTCCTTCCGGGAGCGTGAGCGGAGGTCTCGGCGCAACGGCGCCGAGGCCGCGTGGTCGGCGGCGATGCCCTCCGACGAGACGGGCGGCGGCGTGAGCGGTGCGACGGGCGGCGGCGGTGCGACGGGCGTCCCCGTCCGGCGGTCGCGGCGGCGGGCTCCGACGACGGGCGCCGGCCCATCCGCCGCTAGCGCCGGCACATCGGCCGTCACGACGGGCGTCGGTGCGGAGGACACCGCCGCGGGCGTCGTCGTCGTCTCCACCGGTATGTCGCGTCGGCGCGTGCGCGCGGGGGCGGTCGCGGATGCCACGGCCTGGGCGGGCACCGTCGTCGCGGCACCGCCGCGGGTCGCGCGGCGCGAGGGCGCGGCATCCGGGATCCCGTGCGAGGGCGTGGCATCCCCACGTCGCCTCGACGGCGCATCCGCGCCTCGCCTCGACGCGGAACCCGCACGCCGCCTCGACGCGGCATCCGTGCCCCGGCCCCGGCGGGGCTCGCGCAGCGAGATCCGCAGCAGCAGCACGATCGCGGCGACGAACCCCGCGATGACGAACAGCGAGCCGATGTAGCGGTGCACGACGTCGAAGCCCTCGCGACCGTAGGCCGCGTACGCCCACGCCGCCGAGGCGAACCGGATCATGTTGCACGACACGGCCAGGCCCACGCCCACCAGCAGCCCCAGGCCCACGCGCGCCGTCCGGGCGCGGGTGATGCCCACGACGGCGACGGCGAGCAGCAGCAGCGGCACGACCAGCACGGTCGTCGAGCACATCGTCGTGATCGACAGGCCCATGACCTCGGGCGTGCCGATGCCGAAGTACACGATCGCCCCCGAGGCGACCGCGCGGCCGGGGGCGACGGCCCCGACGAACAGGCGGGCCAGCTGCGCCTCGGCGGCGCGCGTGTCGGCCTCGGCGGCGATCAGCGCGGTCGCCGCGGCGGCCAGCGCGGCGGCGACCGCGAGCCGGCGCGCCTGCCCGACCCGGCCGCGCACCGGCGCGATCGCGACGGTCACGACTCCACCGCCAGCAGCAGGCGTCCGGCCTCGGCGTTGCGGCGCGTCTTCGTCCAGCCGCGACGCCCCGCGATCATGCGGCCGAACGCCCGCACGACGCAGACGTAGCTCTGGTACATGTACAGCCAGTAGCCGAGTCCCCAGACCGCCGCGCGCCACACCGGCTGCCGCTCCTCGCGCAGCACGTAGACGAGCGGCCACAACGAGAACGGCAGGATGCCGGTCAGCACCCACAGCGGCACGATCCACGTCGACGCCGACAGCCACCCCACGATGCCGCCCGGAGACAGCGCGCCCGACACGACCATCGCGATCGCGACGCTCGGCCACAGCACGAAGCCGATCAGCTGGATGTAGGGGATGGCCAGGAAGTAGGCCGCCTCGAGCGCGCCGGCGTTGGTGAAGGCGCGCGAGGCGTAGATCCGGGGCAGGTAGCGGGCGCACTGCAGCCCGCCCTGGCACCAGCGCGTGCGCTGGGTGAGCAGACGGCGGGCCGACGGCAGCGCCTCCTGCGACACCCACGCGTCGTGCGCGTACACCGTGCGATAGCCGGCCAGCATGATGCGCAGCCCCACCTCGTAGTCCTCGAGCAGGGCGTCGCCCCACGGCTCGCCCTGACCGACGGATGCCGCGCGCAGCGCGCTCAGCCGGGTGAACTGCCCGTTGCCGCCGAGGCCGACCGACACGGTGCGCATGCGCAGCACCTGCATCGCCGCGATGGTCGTGCGGAACTCGATGTCCTGCATGCGCACGAGGTAGCGCGCCCACGCCTGGACGAGCCGACCCCGGCCCGGGGCCGGAGCGGGATCGGCGCGGTTCGTCATCCGCACCGCCACCTGCACCGCCCCGACGTCGAACGCGCCGAACGCGGCCGGGCCCGACGCCTGACGCAGGGCGTTGGCCGACAGCGACCCGTCGGCGTCGAGGACGATCACGATCGTGCGATCGTCCTCGACGCCGTCGTCGCGCGACGCGCGCCATCGGGTCAGCTGCCGGTAGGCGGCGTTGAGGGCGGCGCCTTTGCCCGTGCGGGCGTCGGGCGCCCGGCGGATGACGGCGTGCACCATCGGGTCACCGGCGGCGACCCTCGAGACGATGTCGCCCGTCCCGTCGGTGCTGGCGTCGTCGATGATCCACACGTGCACGTGCGGGAACCTCTCGCGCATCCTCGTCAGCGTCTCGGCGATCACGGCCGCCTCGTCCCGGCAGGGGATGAACGCGTGCCACTCGAACGCCCGCGGGTCGCCGCCGTGCGCGCGCCGTCGGCGCACGAACGGGACGACGATGAGCGTGGTGTAGCTCAGGAACATCACCAGGAAGACGAACGAGAGCGAGAAGAGGACGTCGAGCGGGTTCACGGCTGCGGCGCGTCCTCTCGGGATGCCACGTCGACCGCCCCGCGCGGGCGCAGGCGCAGCGACCGCCACACCATCAACGTCCCGATCAGGGCCGTCCCGGCCCCGACGACGACGAGCGTCGCCGTCGGGGCCGCGTAGCCGGTGACCGCGAGGATGCCCGCGGCCCCTCCGCCCATCGCGCCGGTGCGGTACACCGTCTCAGCTCCGGACGGCGGCGGCGGGGGTGCGGCGACGCCGCGCGAGGCCGGCCAGGACGATCGCGGCGACGCCGACGAACCCGCCGGCAAGGGCGAGCGACTCGGGCCCGGCGACCGGCACGGCGAGCTGTCCGGCGTTCGGCCCCACGGTCGCGCTGGCGAGGTCGACGCTGGCGATCGAGCCCGCGGGGCCGAGGCCGAGGCGCAGCGCCGTCTGGGTGAACGATCCGTCGCTGCCCGTGGACTTCACATTGACCTGCATCTGCGCGAGCTGCGTGATCGCGGTGCTCAGCGGAGCGACGATCGAGCTGTTGAGCGCGTTCAGGGCCGGGACGAGCGTCGCCTGTGCCGTCGAGACCGCCGCCTGCAGTGCGAGCCCGGCGGCGGCGGTGAGGAAGTTCCCCTGCAGGCTGGTCGCGAGCGCGCTCGCCGCGTTGAGCACGCCGTTCACCTGGCTGGTGATCTTGTTGCCCACGGCCTGCGGCACGTACGACAGCAGATCGGTGCCCGGGGGCAGGTCGTTGACGCTCGCCACGCCCGCGGCCGCGGTGAGGTCGTCGAGGGTGAGCTGGATCTTGCCCGACGAGAACGGGTTCGACAGACCTGCGCCGCTGGTGTTGGCCAGGGCGATGAGGGTGTTCAGCGCCGGGTTGACGACCCCGAGCACACCCGAGACGACGGTGCCGTCGACGGTGAACCCGGCGTTCGACAGCACGTACTGACCGGTCTGCGTCCCGTCGGTCGCCTGCTGGGCCGAGGCGGCGAGCACGCCGAGGTCGACCCCCAGCCCGACCGGTGCCGACGACGAGCCGAGGCGCAAGGTCGCGGACTGGTTGGCGGTGGGCGATCCGACGGTCGACGGCGTGACGGTGCCGACCCCGATGAGGCTCGGCGCCGCCGACACCGCGCCCGAGAACGCCGACGAGCTGCCGTCGTCGCGCGCCTGCGCGTACTGGCCGACGGCGCCGAGCTGGATGATCCCGTTGGTGCCGAACAGGTTCGTCGATCCCGCCGACAGGCCGACGAGGCCGGCGATCGCCGACGCGTCGAGCGGCTGGTCGACGGTCACGTCGCCGCTCGCGTCGGTGTTGACCGCGCGGGCGCCGCGCAGCGCGACCGCGTTGTCGAGGACGTTGGTGCCCAGGAGCGACGTCTGCACGAGACGCCCCGTGCCCTGCGACACGACCGCCGCGGCCTGCGCGGACGTCGCCGGCACGAGGAGCGCTGCGGCGACGGCGACGGCCCCCGCGGCGCGCACGGTCCGCCAGACACGATCGGCTGGCGTGGATGATCGGGTGGTCATGGATGCCTTCTTCCTTCGGGTCCGCTCGCCACGGTGTCCGCGCTCGGGTCGTGCGGTGCGGGTGCGAGCCGACGCTAGGCAGGGGGAGGGCGCCGCACATCGGTGTCGGGTACGGAACCGCGACACGGAGGGGCTCCGCATCCGTCTCCGTACCCCGCGCGAATCACTGAACGGCGTCGGTGACCGGGTGCAGGTCGTCTGTTTCGGTGTTAGGAACGGAGGGGGCTGCGTCGTCGGGTGTCAAGTAGTACTGGGGGGAAACACATGGGTGCAGGGCGACCATTCGTCGGCAGGAAGAGAGAGACGACCGCCGCGGTCGAGGCGCTGAGGCGCCGCCGCAGCGTGATCGTCACGGGGCCGGGGCGCAGCGGCAGATCGCGGCTGCTGTCGGCCGTCGTGACCGAGCACGCGCGACCGGTGATCGTCCTCGAACGGCGGGCCACGGGGGTGGTGATGTTCGGGGCGAGGCCCTCGGATCGGCGACCGGTGACCGACGCCGACGACGTCGCGGTGCTCATCGACGGGATCAGCGGACGGCCGGTCACGCTCGTGGTCGACGATCTCGACCTGTTGCCGAGCAGCGTGGCCGCGCCGCTGGTCGAGGCGTTGCGGGTCTCGGACACGGTGTTCATCGCCACCTCGGCGCCGCGGCAAGAGGTGGCGGTCCGCGACCCGGAGCGGTGGTCGCTGCTGCGTCCGCTGTTCGACGACGTCGACACGCTGGCCGTCGCGATCGCACCGCTGACGCTGCCCGAGACGGCGGCCCTCGGCAAGTCGCTGCGCGCGAGTCGGCACGGGACAGAGCCGGCCGACGAGGCCTGGCTGATGGCCCTTCATCATCTCAGCGGCGGAAGCCCGGCCCTGGTGCACGAGCTCGTCGAGGCGGCGGCGGCCCGGGGGCGTCTGAACGCGCTGTTCCCCCTCGACCCCTACTCCGGCCCGTTGCCGGGAGGGCTGGTCGCGTCGATCGGCAGGATGCTCGCCCCGTTGGACGCGCGCGAGAGACGCCTGCTGTGCGTCGTCGCCGATCTGGGGCCGGTGCCGACGAGTCATCTGGGGTCGATCCTGCCCTCGGACGTGCTCGCGCGGTTCCACGACGGCAACCTGCTCTCGGCCGCGACCGATCCGGGCACGGCCGCCGTCAGCCCGCTCGTCACACGTGTGGCACGCGAGTCGGCGTGCGTGCGCGACATCGCCCGCGAACAGCGCGCGATCGCGCTGCGGCTCGCGGCGCTGATGCGGCGCGGTGCGGTGCTGACCACGGCCGAAGAGGCCTTCTGCGCGCGGTTCCTCGAGGTCGTCGACGGTGATGATCCGTCGGGGGCGGCGGTCGCCACGCTGCTTTCGCGCGCGGCGTTGGCGCTGGCGCGGTCGAGGTCGCCGCGCGACGCCCTGCCGGTCGTCGCCCGCGCGCTCGCGAACGGCCCCGATCTGCGGGCCTCGGCGGCGCTCGTGATGGCGCGCGTGGCCCTGGGCGAGTACGACGTGGCGATGCGCCTGCTCGACGACCTCCCCGCCCCGACGAACGCCGCCGAGCGCGAGCTGGCGCTGGGGGCGTACGTCCGTGCGCTGTGCGCGACGTGCGCCGGACTCGACGAGGGCCTGACCCGGGTGCGCGGGCTCGTGCGCTGGGCGCCCGACGACACCGGCTGGCGTCTGCGCGTCGAGTACGCGGTGGCATCCCTGGCGCTCCTCGGCGGGACGCCGACGCTGCTGCCGTCGATCCCCGTCGACGCCCTCGACCGGATGGAACCCGACGCGGTGGCCGTCGTCGAGGCCTGTCAGGCGGCGGTCGAGGCCTCGCGCGGCAACGCGGCCGCGGTGCGCCTGCTGCTCGCGCGCCGCCAGCGCACCCACGGCATGGACGTCGAGTCGAACTTCCTCGTCTTCCGCCTGCACGCCTACGCGCTGATGATGCTGGGTGAAGACCTCGACGTCGTCCAGAACGCCGCGCGCCGCCGGATGCTCTCGGCCCTGTGGGCGGACCGCCAGGACGACGTCGTCTTCCTGGCCCTCATGGACGCGTCGATCCAGCTCATGCGGGGGCGTCCGGGCGATGTCTTCGTGAGCCTGCAGATCCCCGAGATCGTCCCGCCCGAGTCGGTGCGCATCTGGTACGACGCGGTGGGTGCGGTCGCCTCGGTGGGCGAGGGCGATCTGGTCAGCGCGGCCGCGGCGCTCGAACGCATCGACGCCGCCTCGCGGGGCTGGGCGCGCGGGGGCTTCGGCGTCGTGCGAGAGACGGTGTGCGCGCTCTTCGAGGCGGCCAACCACCGCACCGCCGCGGCCGCGGCGCGCGCCGAGCGTGCGCTCGACGAGGCGCAGAGGTCGATGCCGATCATCATCCCCACCCTGCTGCGGCTGGTGCTGGCAGGCGGGGCGACGGTGGCAGAGGTGCGCGACCGGGCGGCGGCGATCGCCGAGCGCACCGACCTCGAGATCCTGCACGCGTTCGTCGCCGAGATGCAGGCGTCGATGCGCCCGACGTCGATGCACCCGCTCGAGCGATTGACCTCGCGCGAGCGAGAGGTGGTGCAGCTGTCGGCGTCGGGTGCGACCAACGCCCAGATCGCCCAGCGTCTGCGCCTTTCGGTGCGCACGGTCGAGTCGCACCTGCACCACGCGCGCACACGTCTGGGCATGAGCCGGCACGAGCGCTTCTCGCCGGTCGACGACGCCGGGGCGTCGACGCCCCGGCTGGCCTCGGGAATGCGGTGAGCACCGGTCCGGGCCGCCGCGGAGAGCGGCGGGCCCGGACCGTGGTCAGCGGACCGACGCCAGCAGCGCCTCGGCGCCGGCACGCAGCGCATCGAGGCGACGGCGGGCCTTCTTCGCCGACGATCCGCGCACGTCGAGATACAGCTTGAGCTTCGGCTCGGTGCCGCTCGGGCGCACGATCAGGCGGGAGCCGTCGTCGAGCCAGAGGCGCAGCACGTCGCCCGGGGGCAGTCCGTCGACGCCGTCGAGCAGGTCGTCGACGCGCGACACCGCCGTCTCGCCGATCGTCGCGGGCGGCTGGGCGCGCAGGGATGCCATGATCCCGGCGATCTCGCTCACGTCGGTCACCCGCACCGAGATCTGATCGCTCGCGAACGCCCCGAACGTATCGCGGAACTCCTGCAGCAGGTCGGCGACGGTGCGCCCGGCGCCGCGGGCCTCGGTCGCCATGCCGAGCAGGGCGACCGCCGCCGAGATGCCGTCCTTGTCGCGCACCGTCTCGGGGTTCACGAGGTAGCCGAGCGCCTCTTCGAAGCCGAAGACGATCCCGGGCGCGCGCGAGATCCACTTGAACCCTGTCAACGTCGTGTAAAAGCCCAGCCCGTAGTGCTCGGCGACCGCCTGCAGCCCGGGCGACGACACCAGCGAGCAGGCCAGCGAGGCCTCCGTCCCGCGCCCGGCGACGGCGCGCGCGGCGCGCCACCCCAGCAGCAGGCCGATCTCGTTGCCGCTCAGCCGCCGCCAGCCGCCGTCGGCCTCGGGGTCGGGGATGGCGACGGCGAGGCGGTCGGCATCCGGATCGTTCGCGATGACCAGCTCGGCGTCGGCGTCGCGCGCGGTCTCGAACGCCAGGTCCATGGCGCCCGGCTCCTCGGGGTTGGGGAACGCGACGGTGGGGAAGCGCCCGTCCGGCTCGATCTGCGCCTCGACGCGCACCGGCGCGGGGTACCCCGCCTCGGCGAGCACGCGCGCGACGGTCTCCCATCCGACGCCGTGCATCGCGGTGTACACCCAGCGCAGCCCCTCGGCGCCTGCGGGGGCGGGGGCGACCGCGGCGGTCGCGGCGACGTAGGCCTCGACGAGCGACTCGGGCGCGTTCTCGTACCCCACCGAGCGCGGCAGCGTGGTGATGTCGCCGGCGTCGGCGACCCGCTGGATGTGCGCGGCGATCTCGGCGTCGGCCGGAGAGACGATCTGCGCCCCCTGGTCGGCTCCGCCGAGGTACACCTTGTAGCCGTTGTCGTCGGGCGGGTTGTGGCTCGCGGTCACCATGACGCCCGCGTCGGCGCCCAGGTGCCGCACCGCGAACGCCAGCACCGGCGTCGGCAGCATGCGGGGGAGCAGGATGGCCCGCAGGCCCGCCCCGGCGAAGATCTCGACCGAGTCGCGGGCGAACACGTCGGAGTTGCGCCGCCCGTCGTAGCCGACGACCACCGTGGGGGCGGCATCCCGGGCCCGTTCGCCCAGGTACGCCGCGAACCCGGCGGCGGCCTGCGCCACGAGCACGCGGTTCATGCGGTTCGGTCCGGCGCCGAGCGTGCCGCGCAGACCCGCCGTGCCGAACGCCAGTCGCGTCGAGAAACGATCGGCCAGGTCGGCCTCGGCCGCGGCGTCGCCGGCCTCGACCCGCGCGATCACGGCGGTCAGCTCGTCGCGGGTCGTGGCATCCGGGTCTTGCGCGAGCCAGGCCCGTGCGGCCTCGAGAGGGGCGCTCACAGCTCTCCGATCACGCGCGCGAGCAGCGCCGAGATGACCGGCTCGGCCTCGCGACCGGCCTCGAGCACCTCTTCGTGGCTGAGGGGGGTCTGCTGGATGCCGGCGGCCAGGTTCGTGATGAGCGAGAAGCCGAGGATCTCCATGCCGGCCTGCCGTGCGGCGATCGCCTCGAGCGCGGTGGACATGCCGACGATGTGGCCGCCGATGGCCTTGGCCATCTGCACCTCCGCCGGCGTCTCGTAGTGGGGTCCGCGGAACTGCGTGTACACGCCCTCGTCGAGCGTCGGGTCGATGCGGCGGGCGATGTCGCGCAGGCGCGTCGAATAGAGGTCGGTGAGGTCGATGAACGTCGCGCCCTCGAGGGGCGAGTCGGCCGTGAGGTTGATGTGGTCGCTGATCAGCACGGGCTGGCCGGGCTTCCATGTCTCGCGGATGCCGCCCGCGCCGTTGGTGAGGATCATCGTCGTCGCACCCGTGGCGGCGGCGGTGCGGACGCTGTGCACGACCCGGCGGACGCCGTGCCCCTCGTAGTAGTGGGTGCGCGCGCCGATCACGAGGACGTTCTTTCCCCCGGGGGTGCGGACGCTGCGTAGCGTGCCGACGTGTCCTTCGAGCGCGGGCTTCGAGAAGCCGACGACCTCGGTCGCCGGGAACGCCGCGGTCTCTTCGCCGATGAGCTCGGCCGCGCGTCCCCAGCCGCTGCCGAGGGTGACGGCGATGTCGTGCCGCTCGACGCCGGTGAGCCGCGCGATGTCGGCCGCCGCGGCGGTGGCGACCTCGAACGGGTCGGCCGCGGGGTCGTCGAGCGGGTGAGAAGTGCTGTGTGCCATGCCCCCACTCTAGGAAGACAGGGGCGTCGTGCGCAGGCGCACGGACCGCGCGTCGCGCTAGGGAAGAATGGATGCCATGGTGCAGAGCTTCGAGCGCAAGCAGTCCGTCGCGATCGTCGGCGGAGGACCCGGGGGCTACGAGGCGGCCCTGTCGGCGGCGCAGCTCGGCGCCGACGTCACCCTCGTCGAGCGGGCGGGCGTCGGCGGCTCGGCCGTGATCACCGACGTCGTGCCCTCGAAGACCCTCATCGCCACGGCCGACGCGGCGGTCGCGATCCGAGGCGCGAGCGACCTCGGCGTGCAGCTGTTCGCGAAGGACGACCGCGGAAAGCCCCTGACGCCCGAGGTGGCGATCAACCTCGCTGCCGTCAACCAGCGCCTGCTCTCGCTCGCCCGCCAGCAGTCCGACGACATGCGCGCGTCGCTGCTCGACGCGGGCGTGCGCATCATCGCCGGGCACGGCCGCCTCGACGGCGGCTCCGCCGTCGTGGTGTCGACCGAGGCCGGCGGCACCGACTTCGACCGCATCGAGGCCGAGACCCTCGTCGTCTCGGTCGGCGCCTCGCCCCGCGAGCTGCCCTCGGCGCAGCCCGACGGCGAGCGCATCCTCACGTGGACCCAGCTGTACGACATGAAGTCGGTGCCCGCACACCTGATCGTCGTCGGCTCCGGCGTCACCGGCGCCGAGTTCGCGTCGGCGTACATGAACCTCGGCGCCAAGGTCACGCTCGTCTCGAGCCGCGACCAGGTGCTCCCCGGTGAGGACCAGGACGCCGCGGCGGTGCTCGAGCGCGTCTTCCAGCGCGGCGGCATGACGCTGCTGGCCAAGGCCCGCGCCGACTCGGTCGTCAACACCGGCGACGGCGTCGTCGTGACGCTGGCCGACGGCCGTACGATCGAGGGCAGCCACTGCCTGATGGCGGTCGGCTCGATCCCGAACACGGCCGGGATCGGTCTCGAGCAGGCCGGTGTGCAGATGACCCCCTCCGGGCACATCCGCGTCAACCGCGTCGCGCGCACCTCGGTGCCCAACATCTACGCCGCCGGCGACTGCACGAACTTCTTCCCCCTGGCATCCGTGGCCGCCATGCAGGGACGCCAAGCGGTGTTCCACGCGCTCGGCGACGTGGTCATCCCGCTCGAGACGCGTCGCATCACGGCCAACATCTTCACCGCGCCCGAGATCGCGACGGTCGGCTTCAGCGAGCAGGACGTCACCGAGGGCCGCATCTCGGGCATCGTGAAGAAGCTCCCCCTGTCGTCGAACCCGCGCGCGAAGATGCAGGGCATCACCGACGGCTTCGTCAAGATCATCGCCCGCGAGGGGAGCGGCACCGTCATGGGCGGCGTGATCGTCGGCCCTCGCGCCTCGGAGCTCATCTACCCCATCGCGATCGCCGTCGAGCGGCGCCTGACGGTCGACCAGCTCTCGCGCGTCTTCGCCGTGTACCCCTCGCTGACGTCGAGCATCACCGACGCCGCGCGCGCCCTGCACATCGTCGACCGCGACGACCCCGGCGAGGACTGAGCGCCCCGCGGCCTCTCGCCGCGCTGACGCGTCCGCGCGGCTTCTGCGGCGCGAGCCGCGGCTTGTCCGGTGTAACGCTGTCGCGCGTGGCGGAAACGCCGTGCGGGGGCGTTCACTGGCGTGTCGGGGGCGGGGCGGGGATGCCGCTGGCCGGCGCCCGTGGCGGGGGAGACCGCCGCGGGGGAGGGGCAGGGCAGACGACGGCGCCGCACCCCGGAGGAGTGCGGCGCCGTGAGGAGAGAGGTCAGCTGATCAGCAGCAGCTGGTGTCCGGCAGACACGGTCGCGCCGGGGTCGGCGTCGATACCGGCCACGGTGCCGTCTTTGTGCGCCTGGATGGGCTGCTCCATCTTCATCGCCTCGAGCACGACCACCAGGTCGCCCTTGACGACCTGCTGGCCCTCTTCGACGGCGACCTTGACCACGGTGGCCTGCATGGGCGACTTGACGGCGTCGCCCGTCGCGCCCGCGGTCGCCGGTGCCGCGTGCGACCGCCGCGACGGCGGCACGGCCGCAGGACGGCCGACGGCGGGGGCCGCGACCGTCAGGCGGTCGGGCAGGCTCACCTCGAGGCGCTTGCCGGCGACCTCGACGACCACGGTGTGGCGGCCGGGAGCTGCGGCGGGGGCCTCGAGCTCGCCGTCCCACGCGGGGATGTCGTTGACGAACTCGGTCTCGATCCACCGGGTGAAGACGCCGAACGTGCCGTCTTCGGCGGTGAACGCGGGATCGCGCACGACCTTGCGGTGGAAGGGCAGCACGGTCGGCATGCCGGCGACCTCGAACTCGTCGAGCGCGCGGCGCGAGCGCTTAAGGGCCTCGGCGCGGTCGCGACCGGTGACGATGATCTTCGCGAGCAGCGAGTCGAAGGCTCCCGAGACGCTGTCGCCCGCGGTCACGCCGGAGTCGAGCCGGATGCCGGGGCCGCCGAACGTCTTGAAGACGTGGATGGGGCCGGGCTGGGGGAGGAAGTTCCGGCCCGGGTCCTCGCCGTTGATGCGGAACTCGATCGAGTGGCCGGTCGGCGCCGGGTCGTCGTAGCCGAGCTCTTCGCCCTCGGCGAGACGGAACTGCTCGCGAACGAGGTCGAGACCCGTGACCTCCTCGGAGACGGGGTGCTCGACCTGCAGGCGCGTGTTGACCTCGAGGAACGAGATCGTGCCGTCGGCGCCGATGAGGAACTCGCAGGTTCCCGCGCCGACGTAGCCGACCTCCTTGAGGATGGCCTTGGATGCCGCATACAGCACCGCGTTCTGCTCGTCGGTCAGGAAGGGGGCCGGGGCCTCCTCCACGAGCTTCTGGTGGCGGCGCTGCAGCGAGCAGTCACGCGTGGAGACGACCACGACGTTGCCGGCGGCATCCGCCAGGCACTGGGTCTCGACGTGGCGCGGCTTGTCGAGGTACTTCTCGACGAAGCACTCGCCGCGGCCGAAGGCGGCGACCGCCTCGCGCGTGGCCGACTCGAACATCTCGGCGACCTCATCGAGCTCGCGGGCGACCTTGAGGCCGCGACCGCCGCCGCCGTAGGCGGCCTTGATGGCGATCGGCAGCCCGACCTGCTCGGCGAAGGCGATGACCTCGTCGGCGCCCGAGACGGGGCCGGGGGTCCCGGGGGCCAGCGGCGCGCCCACCTTCTCGGCGACGTGACGAGCCGTGACCTTGTCGCCGAGCGCCTCGATGGCGTCGGGCGACGGGCCGATCCAGACGAGGCCGGCGCCGATCACGGCGCGCGCGAAGTCGGCGTTCTCGGCGAGGAAGCCGTAGCCGGGGTGCACGGCGTCGGCGCCCGAGCGACGAGCGACCGAGAGGATCTTCTCGATCGAGAGGTACGTGTCGGCGCTGGTGGCGCCGTCGAGCGCGTACGCCTCGTCGGCGAGGCGGGTGTGCAGGGCGTCGCGGTCCTGGTCGGCGTAGACCGCGACGGAGGCCTTGCCCGAGTCTCGGGCGGCGCGGATGACACGGACGGCGATCTCGCCGCGGTTGGCGACAAGGACCTTGGCGATCTTCGGCATCCTCCCAGCCTAGCGAGGGGCCTGCGCCTCCTTTTGACCCTCCCCGACAAGAAACGCCGAAAAACGTGTGGGGGAGTCTACGAACGATTCCACAGGTCGGTCCACGATCCGCCGAGCTCGCGGATCAGCCGCCTCACGGTCGACAACGACATCCCGACCACCGTCGAGGGGTCTCCGTCGACCCGCTCGATGAAGGCGCCGCCGAGGCTGTCGACGGTGAACGCCCCGGCCACGTGCAGCGGCTCGCCGCTGGCGACGTAGGCCGCGATCTCGTCGTCGTCGACCTCGGCGGCGAACGACACCGACGCCTCCGCCACCGCGTGCGCCTCGCGAGGCTCGGCCCCGGGGGCGAGACGGAACACGCTGTGCCCCGAGTGCAGCACGCCCGTGTGCCCGCGCATGTCGCGCCAGCGCGCCGTCGCCGCCGCGGCCGTGTAGGGCTTGCCGAGGATCTCGTCGCCGAGCGCGAACATCGAGTCGCCGCCGATGACGAAACCGTCGAAACCGGGCTCCTCCGCGCGCAGGCGGTGGGCGACGTCGGCGGCCTTGCGGCGCGCCAGCAGCAGCACGTGCTCGGGCGCCGGCAGACGGCGGCCCTCCGCCGCCTCGACCTCGGCGACCACGGCCTCCTCGTCGACCTGCGGCGCGCGCGCCTCGGGCTCGATCCCCGCCTGGCGCAGCAGCATCAGTCGGGCGGGAGAAGTGGATGCCAGGCACACGCGCATGGCATCCACGGTACTGCCGACCCGCTCGGCGACCATGCCCGCGGGTGTGACAGGCTCGGGGCATGCACGACGGCGACCTCATCGAACTCGACATCACCGGCATCGCGCACGGCGGCACCTTCGTCGGGCGGTACGACGGCCGCGTCGTGTTCGTGCCCGACACCCTTCCGGGCGAACGCGTGCGGGCGCGTCTGGTCGACACGCGCAAGAAGGCGTTCTGGCGCGCCGAGACCGTCGAGGTGCTCGATGCCGCGCCCCAGCGCCGTCCCCACGTCTGGCGCGCCGCGTCGCTCGAGGTCGCGCCCGACGAGCGCGCGGGCGGCGCTGAGTTCGGCCACGTCGAGCTGGCGCATCAGCGCGCGTTGAAGGCGCGTGTGATCCGCGAGGCCGTCGAGCGCGTCGGACGCCTGGAGCTGCCTGTCGAGGTGCAGACCGCGGGGCCCGACGAGACCGCCGACGGCACGGGCTGGCGCACGCGGGTGGGCCTGCACGTCGACGCCGACGGCCGGATCGGGCCGTTCGCCCCGCGCTCGCACCGTGTGGTCGAGACGCCCGACCTTCCCCTGGCGACGCCCGAGATCGCCGCGGCAGCGGCTGCGCTGCGCGGCGGCGAGCCGGGACGCATCGACCTCGTCCAGCCCGCCGACGGGCGCGTGCGCGTCCTGCCGCGCCCCGACGGTGCGCGCACTGTCTCCGCCCCCGAGGTGGTCGAGGAGCACGTGCGCGACCGGTCGTTCCGCGTCGACGCGGGCGGCTTCTGGCAGGTGCACCGCCTCGCCGCCGAGAGTCTCACGTCGCTCGTCGCGCGCGAGCTGACCGCCTCGGTCGGCGACCTCGATCCGGATGCCACGCATCTCGACCTGTACGGCGGAGTGGGGCTGTTCGCCGCGACCCTCGGTGATCTCGGCGGTCCGACGACGCGGGTGGTCAGCGTCGAGTCCGATCCCCGGGCCACCGAGCACGCCGGCGAGAACCTGGCGCAATGGGTGGGTGCGCGCGCCGAGACCGCCCGCGTCGACCGCTTCGTCTCGCGGCTCGGCACCGACGCCTCGGCACGCGAGCGCGAGCGCCTGGCGCGTGGGGTGGTGCTCCTCGACCCGCCGCGCGCGGGGGCCGGACGCGAGGTCGTCGACGCGATCGCCGGCCTCGCCCCCTCGGCCGTCGTCTACGTCGCGTGCGACCCGGTCGCCCTCGCGCGCGATCTCGCGACGTTCGCCGGGCACGGATACCGTGTCGACCGCGGCATCCGTGCGATCGACCTCTTCCCGAACTCGCACCACGTCGAGGCGGTCGCGGTGCTGCGCCGCTGACTGCGGGAGCGCTCCCCCCGCGCGATGCCGCGCCCGTTACGATGAGCAGATGACGCGCGTCGCCCTCATCGATGACCACGAATCCGTGCGCCTCGGTCTCGAGGCCGCATTGATGCGCACCGAGTCGACCGAGGTCGTCTTCTCGGGGGCCAACGTCGCCGCCTACCTCGACTGGCGCCACGCCGCCGTGCAGTCGCCCGCCGACGTCGTCGTGCTCGATCTCACGCTCGGTGACGGCACGACCGTGTCCGAGAACGTCGACCGTGTCGTGCGCGACGGCTCGAGCGTCATCATCCACAGCGTCGCCGATCGCCCTGCGGCGGTCCGCGAGGCGCTCGCCGCGGGTGCCGCCGGCATCGTCAGCAAGTCGTCGCCGACGCACGAGGTGCTCGGCGCCATCGGCACGGTCGCGCGCGGCGAGCTGCTCGACAACGTGGAGTGGGCCAGCGCGGTCGAGGGCGACCGCGACTTCGCCGACGCCCAGCTGTCGGCGCGTGAGCGCGAGGTGCTGCGTCTGTACGCCGCGGGCCTGCCCCTCAAGGCGGTCGCCGAGCGGCTCGGCGTCGCCTACTCGACGGCGAAGGAGAACATCACCCGCGTGCGCATGAAGTACGTCGAGGTGGGCCGCCCTGCGCCGACGAAGGTCGACCTGCTGCGTCGCGCGATGGAAGACGGCATCTTGCACGACTCCCCGGACGCCGCACGCGATGCCTGACACCGACCGGTCGGTACTCGACGAGGCGTGGGGACGCATCCCCCACACCCGCGAGACCGTCGAGGAGTCGGGGTCGTTCACCCAGGCCCGTATCGAGAGGGTCATCACGGTGTTCGCGGGCCCGGTGTCGCTCGTCTTCGGCGCGCAGGCGTTCGTCGCCGCCTCGGGCCCGAGCGACGAGTCGGCCGGCTGGCACCTGCCCCTCGAGATCGGCGTGTTCGTGCCCCTCGTCGCGATGGTGGTCGCCTGCACGATCGGGCGCTTCGCACGCGTGTTCTCGGGTGTCTTCGCCGTGGTGTTCCTCGTGGCGCTCGCGCTGTGGCCGATCGCCACCGTCGACGGCCCGGTTCCCACTCCCACCGAGAGCCCGTGGATCTTCTACCTCATCACCGTCGCGACGGGCGCGGCGGTCATCGCGTTCCCGCTGCCCCTGCAGATCGCCTGGACGGTGGCCACGCCCGTGCTCTTCGGCATCGTCCGTCTCGTGCAGGCCGACCTCGATCCTGACTTCGTCGTGCCCGTCTCGCTCGACGTCTCGTTCTCGCTCATCCTCGGCAGCGTCGTCGTCACGCTCGTGTGGATGTATCGCACGATCGCCGGCAGCGTCGACGAGACCCGTTCGCGGGCGGTGACCAGCTACGCGGCGGCCGCCGCGGCAGCCGCGACGGAGGACGAACGCGTCGCGGTGGCCGCCTTGATGCACGACAGCGTGCTGGGCGCCCTGCTCGCCGCGGAGCGCGCGTCGACGCCGCGTGAGCGCACCCTGGCCGTGAGCATGGCCCGCGAGGCGCTGACCCGCCTCGCGAACGCCGAGAAGGACGCCCTCGAAGGCAGCGACGAGCCCGTGGATGCCACGCGTCTCGCCGACGACATCGAGACGTCGGCCCGCGAGCTCGGCGTCGAGCTGACGGTGGTCCGGCGGGTGCAGCCGGGATCGCCGCGGGTGCCCGGACGCGTCGCGCGGGCCCTCGTGCTGGCGGCGATGCAGGCCGTGGCCAACGCCGTGCAGCACGCCGAGGCCCGTTCGCTCGTCGTCGAGCTCGCGGGCTTCGCCGACCCGGGGAGCGTCACCGTTCGCGTGCGCGACGCGGGCGGCGGCTTCGACCTCGACGCGATCCCCGACGACCGGCTGGGGATCCGCGGGTCGATCCTCGCGCGCGTCACGGCGGTCGGGGGCCGTTCCGACATCGACTCGGGGCCCTCCGGCACGACCGTCACCCTCGAGTGGCAGAGCGGGGATCGCTGGTGACCGTCCGTTTCGTGCTGTCGACGATCGCGGTCGCGTTCACCGCCTATCTGGCCGCACGCGGTCTGTTGTGGACGCATCCCGAGGTGGTCGTGCACGGCTGGCTCATCGTGGCGGCCCTCGTCTTCTACCTGCCGGTCACCTGGCTCTGGGTCTTCTGGGGCGTGCGGCGCGGCGGCGGCGAGACCGTGCCCCTCCTGACCGAGCCCGCCCGTCTGCCGTGGGGCATGTCGGCGTTGGCGATCGTGGCCGCAGCCGTCGTCCCCAACGCCGTGTTGCTCGCCGTCGACGAGGCGGGTCGCACCCAGCCGTTCGTCACGTGGGTCATCGGGGCGATCGGCGCCCTCATGACGATCGTCATGGCCCGTCGCCGCCCGGTCGTGGCGTGGGTCGGCATGGCCGTCCTGGCGGTCACGTCGTCGCTCTGGCTGGGGCTTCTCGCGGCGCTCAGCCTCGGGCTCGTCGGCTCGATCGTGTGGGTGGCCGTGGCGCAGCTGATGATGCTCGCGCTCGGTCGTGCGGCGGGCGATGCGCGACAGCTGGCCGGGCTTCAGCAGGCGGCGTCGGCCTGGCAGGCGTCGCAGAGCGGGCGGCAGCGCGAGCGGCGCGTCCACGTGCAGCGCGCCCTGCAGGTGGCGGGGCCGGTTCTGGGTCGCACCATCGAGACGGGCGGCAACCTGCGCGCCGCCGAGAAGGACGCCGCCCGCCTGGCGGAGCAGAGCCTGCGCGACGAGCTGCGCGGACCCCGTCTGCTCGACGACGCGGTGCGCGCGGCGCTGGACGCGGCCCGCCGACGGGGCGTGGCGGTGACGCTGTTCGACGAGGGCGGTCTCGACGGGCTGCCCGCGGCCGCCCTGCGTGCCATCCGGGCCGAGCTCGCCGAGGTGCTCGACGGCGTCGCCTCGGAGCGCCTCATCGTCCGTACGTCGCCGCACGACGAGGTGGCCGTGACGGTCGTGGGCCGGTCCGCCGCCGAGGGTGATGCCGATGACGACGACGTGGACCTCTGGCGCGAGATCCGACGGCCGCGCTGACCCCGCGCCGAAAGAGTGACGCTCACCGTCCCGGCTGGGGGGAGGAGCCGGGGCGGTGAGCGTATGAGGGGTGAGGGGCGGCGTAGCCGCCTGCCCCTCACCCAAGCGAACGGTTACCCGAAAACCGTTCGCAAGGCCGGGACCGGCTCGATGGAGCGGACCGACCGAACGCGTAATGCGTTCCAGCTCCTCCAGTATTCGCGACCGTTCCGGATACGTCTGTAGGTATTTCGGGGGACATTTTCCGGGAGTCAGCCGGTGAACCCGTGCCAGCCCGCGTTGCGGTCCAGGGGCGTGCGCAGCCCGCGCGCCGACAGCTCCCACCGCGAACGCGCCACGGGCTCCGGGGCGACGGCGTCCGCGGCCTCTGCCGCGTAGGCCTCGCTGACCACGACGACCGCGGCCGCGAGCTCTTCGGGCGTGGGCGTGCCGCGCACGATCTCGGCGGTGACGGGCGGCAGGGCGGGGTCTGTGGCCGCGGTCACAGCGGGATGTTCCCGTGCTTCTTGGCGGGCAGGCTCGCGCGCTTGTTGCGCAGCGCCCGTAGGGCCTTCGCGATCGACACGCGCGTCTGCGCCGGCTCGATGATCCCGTCGAGCTCGCCGCGCTCGGCCGCGAGGAACGGCGATGCCACGTTGTAGGTGTATTCGTTGGCGAGGCGCGTGCGCACGGCGGCGACGTCTTCGCCGGCCTCTTCGGCGCGTTTGATCTCGCCGCGGTACAGGATGTTGACCGCGCCCTGACCGCCCATGACGGCGATCTCGGCGGTGGGCCAGGCCAGGTTGACGTCGGCGCCCAGCTGCTTGGAGCCCATCACGATGTAGGCGCCGCCGTAGGCCTTGCGCAGGATGACGGTGACCAGCGGCACGGTGGCCTCGGCGTAGGCGTACAACAGCTTCGCCCCGCGGCGGATGACGCCCGTCCATTCCTGGTCGGTGCCGGGCAGATAGCCGGGCACGTCGACGAGCGTGACGATGGGCACCGAGAACGCGTCGCAGAACCGCACGAAGCGGCTCGCCTTCTCGCCCGCGTCGATGTTGAGCGTGCCGGCCATCTGCGAGGGCTGGTTCGCGATGATGCCGACCGTGCGCCCCTCGATGCGGCCGAAGCCGATGACGATGTTCGGCGCGAACAGCGGCTGCACCTCGAGGAAGTCCGCGTCGTCGACGATGCCGTCGATCACGGTGTGGATGTCGTACGGCTGGTTCGGCGAGTCGGGGATGACCGTGTTGAGCGCCCGGTCGGCATCCGTCGTCTCGAACTCGAACGGGGTGTCGTAGACCGGGATCTCGGCGAGGTTGTTGTCGGGCAGGAAGCCGATGAGCGAGCGGGCGTAGTCGATCGCGTCGTCCTCGTCGTCGGCCAGGTAGTGCGCGACACCCGAGCGGGTGTTGTGCGTGTGGGCGCCGCCGAGCTCCTCCATGCCGACGTCCTCGCCCGTGACCGTCTTGATGACGTCGGGGCCGGTGACGAACATCTGGCTGGTCTTGTCGACCATGATGACGAAGTCGGTGAGGGCGGGGGAGTACACCGCGCCACCCGCCGCGGGTCCCATGATGATCGAGATCTGCGGGATGACGCCCGAGGCCGCCGTGTTGAGACGGAAGATCTCGCCGTACTTGCCGAGGGCGACGACACCCTCTTGGATGCGGGCCCCGCCCGAGTCGAGGATGCCGATGATCGGGATGCCGCTGCGCAGCGCCAGCTCCATCACCTTGATGATCTTGTCGCCGGCGACCTCGCCCAGCGACCCGCCGAAGGTCGAGAAGTCCTGCGCGTACACGGCTACCGTGCGTCCGTGGATCGTGCCGGTGCCGGTGACCACCGAGTCGCCGTAGGGGCGCGACCTGTCCATGCCGAACGCGGTGGTGCGGTGGCGCACGAACTCGTCGAGCTCGACGAACGAGCCGGGGTCGACCAGCATCTCGATGCGCTCGCGGGCGGTGAGCTTGCCCTTGGCGTGCTGCTTGTCGCGGGCGGCGGCTTCGGCGTCGACGACCGCCTCCTGGAACCTGGCGCGCAGGTCGGCGATCTTGCCGGCGGTGGTGAAGAGATCGGGCTGGTCGGTCACGCATTCCACCCTAGCGACCGCGTCCGCCCGGACGTTGGAGGGTCCCCACAATCACACGCTCCACCCGCTGTGGCATCCGGCCATCGGAAGAGCGAACGGATGCCGCCCGCCCGCGCCGTGCCTAGGGTGAGGGCATGCCGATCCCCGCCGATGGATACCCGCAGACCGCCGCCGTCAGCCCGCGCGTGCAGGTCGTCGCCACGACCGACTCCACCAACGCCGACGTGGTGGCGGCCGTCGCCGCCGACCCCGTGGGGTGGCCCCACCTGTCGTTGCTCGTCACCGACGACCAGCGCGCCGGTCGCGGGCGTCTCGACCGCTCGTGGACGGCGCCGGCGGGGACGGCGCTGGCCGTGTCGGTCGTGCTCGACGTCACGACGGCGCCCGCCGACGTCCGCGGGTGGATCCCTCTCGCGGCCGGGGCGGCGATGACCCACGCCGTGTCGCACCAGCTCACCGGCCGCGGCCCCACGGCCCGCCTGAAGTGGCCGAACGACGTGCTGGTCGACGGCGGCAAGATCTGCGGCATCCTCGCCGAGGTCGTGCCCGGCGCCCCCGACACCGTCGTCGTCGGGGCGGGGGTCAACACCCGGATGACACGCGTCGATCTGCCGGTGTCGACGGCCACGTCGTTCGCCGCGATCGGCGTCGAGGCCGACGACGATCGTCTGCTCGCCGACTACGTCCGCCAGCTGTCCGAGCTGGTGGCCGCGCTGGCGGCCGGCGACGTCGATCGCGTGCGCCGCGAGGTCGAGAAGCACTGCGCGACGCTCGGACGCGACGTCGTGGTGTCGCTTCCCGACGGGTCGAGCCTGCGTGGGCACGCCGAACGTCTCGACGAGAGCGGCCGCCTGGTCGTCACGACCGGCACCCTCGAGACCGCGGTCGCCGCCGGCGACGTGGTGCACGTGCGCTGAGGCCCCTCGGCGCGCGCGGGGTGCGCCGCATCCCCACGCCGGGACGCTCCCGCGTGTACGCCGTCCGCGCGGCCGGTGAGACCGCACAATGAGAGGGTGACCCAGCCGTCGAGCTTCGGGGGCCGCCCGCGCACCCCCGCCCCGGGAGCGCCCGCGCCCGAGCTGCGCATCGCGCGCCTGCGCGCGCACGCCCGACGGCTGTTCTGGTCGGCGCTCGTGCTGATCGGTGTCAGCGGGGCGACGGCCTACTTCTACGACAACCTGCCCGCGCCCTTCGAGAACTGGATGCTGCTGACCGCGGCCGCCGCCGCCGTGCTCCTGCTCGTGATCGTGCCGTTCCTGGTCTGGCTCTCGCACACGTGGACGATCACCACGCGCCGGGTGATCGAGCGGTCGGGGCTGTTCGGTGGTCGTCGGCGCGAGATCTCCCACGTGCGCGGATACGCGATCCAGATGCGGCGCGGCATCCTGCAGCGGCTGTGGGGGGCGGGCACCCTCTCGCTCTCGAACGGCGTCGAGCCGCCGCTGCGGCTGAAGAACGTGCCGAGCGCCGTGCTCGTGCACGAGACGCTCGTCGACCAGGTCGAGGTCAACCAGATCCTCGCGCACCGCGACTCGCAATCGAGCTCGGGAGCCGTCGAGCGCTGATCGCGCGGTCGTCGCGGCGCGGCCGCCCCGCCGGCGCGGTCGGGTGTGCACCCGCGCGGGCGAGGCCCCAAAATGGACGGGACGGAAGGAGCGGCATGGCGCTGCGAGTCGGAGTGGTCGGTGGCGGACAGCTGGCGCGGATGATGATCGCGCCCGCCGTCGAGCTGGGCGTCGAGATCCGTGTCCTCGCCGAGGACGAGGGCATGTCGGCGGCGCTGGCGGCGACCGCGGTCGGCGACTACCGCGACGCCGAGACGGTGCGGGCTTTCGCCCGCGACGTCGACGTGATCACCTTCGATCACGAGCACGTGCCGCAGGACGTGCTCGCCGCGCTCGTCGCGGCGGGGGTCGCCGTGCACCCCGGGCCGGCGCCGCTGGCCGTCGCCCAGGACAAGCTCGTCATGCGCCGCAAGATGGCCGAGCTCGGCATGCCGCAGCCCGACTGGGCCGCCGTCGCCGATGCCGCCGGGCTGCAGGACTTCCTCGACGCCCATGGCGGCCGGGCCGTCGTCAAGACGCCGCGGGGCGGTTACGACGGCAAGGGCGTGCGCGTCGTCTCCGCCGCCACCGAGGCCGACGACTGGTTCGCCGCGCTCGCCGAGGACGCACACGGCGGCGCGCTGCTCGTCGAGGAGCTGGTCGACTTCACGCGCGAGCTCGCCCAGCAGGTCGCCCGTCGCCCCTCGGGCGAGGTGCGGGTGTACCCCGTGGTCGAGACGGTGCAGCGCGGCGGCGTCTGTGCCGAGGTGCTCGCGCCCGCGCCCCGCGCCGGCGAGCGCCTGCAGCGGGCGGCGGCCGACATCGGCGTCGCCGTGGCCGAGGGCCTGGGGGTCACGGGGATGCTCGCCGTCGAGCTGTTCGAGACCACCGACGAGCGCATCCTGGTCAACGAGCTCGCGATGCGCCCGCACAACAGCGGCCACTGGACCCAGGACGGGGCGGTGACGAGCCAGTTCGAGCAGCACGTGCGGGCGGTCCTCGACCTGCCGCTGGGGTCGACGGATGCCATCGCCCCCTGGACCGTCATGATCAACGTGCTCGGCGGCCCCTCCGAGGGGACGCTCGAGGAGCGTTTCCCCGCCGCGATGGCGGCGCATCCGGCGGCGAAGGTGCACACGTACGGCAAGGCGCCCCGACCGGGCCGGAAGGTCGGTCACGTGAACGTGACCGGTGCCGACCTCGACGACGTCGTCTACGAGGCCCGGGGGGCGGCCGCCTTCTTCGAATGAGCCCCGGGCGCGCGCCGTTCCGGGATCTTCCAGCGACCCGCCCTAGCCTGGTCCGGTGACCCGGCCGCTGCATTCCTCCGAGACGCCCGTGGTCGGCGTCGTCATGGGCTCCGACTCCGACTGGCGTGTCATGAGCGACGCCTCCCAGGCCCTGACCGAGTTCGGCATCCCCCACGAGGTCGAGGTGGTCTCCGCCCACCGCACGCCCGACAAGCTCGTGCGCTACGGTCGCGAGGCCCGCGCCCGCGGGCTGCGCGCCATCATCGCGGGGGCCGGCGGAGCGGCCCATCTGCCCGGCATGCTGGCATCCGTCACCGCGCTTCCCGTGATCGGCGTGCCCGTGCAGCTGGCGACGCTCGACGGCCTCGACTCGCTGCTGAGCATCGTCCAGATGCCGGCCGGCATCCCCGTCGCGACCGTGTCGATCAACGGCGCCAAGAACGCCGGGCTGCTCGCCGCGCGCATCCTGGGCAGCGCCGACGCCGCGCTCGCCGAGCGCGTCGAGGCCTATGCCCGCGACCTCGAGGTGCAGGTCGAAGAGAAGAACCGGCGACTCAAGGAGTCGTTGTGAGCGTCTCGGCCCCGCCCCGCCCGCGCTCGCGCGCCGCGGTCGTCGAGACGCGTCCGCTGCGTCGCCCCGACCTCGGCTCGCCCCAGGTCATGACGCGACGCGGCTGGTGGCTGGTGGTGCTGAACTTCGTGCTCCCCGGCTCGGCGCAGGTGCTCGCCGGCAACCGGCGACTCGGGCGCCTAGGCCTCGGCGCCACCCTGGCGCTGTGGGTCGCGCTCGTCGTCGTGGGGCTCGCCGCGCTGCTGTGGCCGAGCGGTCTCTTCGCGGTCGTCACGGGAACGGCGATCCCCGATCCGCTCGCGTGGTTCCGCTGGGTGCCGCTGACTCTCGTGCAACTGCTCGCGGTCGCCTACCTGGTGCTCTGGGTCGTGCTGACCATCGACACGTTGCGCCTGGTGCGACTCGTGCGCACTGGCCGGTTCGCCCGCTTCGGCATCGCGATCGTCTCGGTCGCGCTGCTCGTCGTCTCGGGGTCGGGCGCGGCGTGGGCCGCGCAGACCGCCGGCACCACCCGCGACACCCTGGCCTCGATCTTCGGCGAGTCCGCGGCCGTGGTGCCGCCCTCCGACGGGTACTACAACATCCTGCTCCTCGGCGCGGACTCCGGCGAGGGCCGCGACTCGATGCGCTTCGACAGCATCTCGGTCGTGTCGATCAACGCCACGACGGGCGCGACGACGATCACCGGCATCCCTCGCGACATGCCCCACTTCCCGTTCGCCCCGGGCCCCATGCAAGACAAGTATCCCGACGGGCACACGGGCCACGCGGATGCCACCTGCGGCTGGGGGAGCGGCATCAACCAGCTGCGCACCGAGGTCGAGGTGTGCCAGGACGGCAGCAAGCTCTACCCCGACGCCGACGCGAAGGGGTCGTCGCCGGGCATCGAGGCGACGAAGGACGCCGCCGAGGGCATTCTCGGCATCCAGATCCCGTACTACGTGCTCATCGACATGGACGGGTTCGCGGCGCTCGTCGACGCGCTGGGCGGCGTCGACATCACCGTCGACGAGAGGCTGCCCGAGGGCGGGCCGCACTACGACGGCCAGCCGGTGAACGACTGGGCGATCGGCTGGATCGAGCCCGGGGCGCAGCACATGAACGGCGACACCGCCCAGTGGTACGCCCGCTCGCGCTACACCACGAGCGACTTCGACCGCATGCGCCGTCAGCGGCAGCTGCAAGAGGCGATCCTCGCGCAGTTCACGCCGCAGAACGTGCTGACCCACTTCCAGGACGTGGCGGCCGCCGGTCGCAACATCCTCGAGACCGATCTGCCGCAGGGACTCATCGCGCCGACCCTCGTCGACCTCGCGCTGAAGGCGAAGCAGCAGCCCGTGCAGACCATCGAGCTGACCCCCGCCAACGGCGTCGACGAGAACCACCCCGACTTCGCCCAGGTGCAGCAGATGGTGCGCGACAAGCTGCATCCGCCGACCCCCACGGAGGCCCCGTCATCGTGACCGTCACCCTTCGCGTCGTGCTCGATCAGCTCGTCGCCGAGACCTCGCGCGACCTCGCCGAGGCCTCGGCCTCGCTGGCGCAGGCCCTCGTCGACACCGCGCCGCGCGGGTGCGACGTCGCCGCGATCGTCCCGGCGCCCGGGCTGCCCGACGACAGCGGCGTGACGGGCCTCGTCGCCGAGACGCGTCTGCCGATGCGCCGCCGTGAGCTCGCCGCATCGTGGCAGCTCGGCGTCGCCCCCGGTGTCGGCAAGGGCCTCATCCACTCCCCGACGCCCCTCGCCCCGCTCGTGCGGCACGACCGCGTCAACGAGACGCACCAGATCGTCGTGACGCTGTGGGACATCCGCGCCTGGGAGACGCCCGACGAGCTTCCGCGCGGCGAGGCCCTGGCATCCCGGGCCCTGCTCAAGCGCGTCGCCAAGCACGCCGACGCCGTCGTGGTGCCGACCCACGCGATGGCCGCGCGGCTCGGAGAGCTGGCGAAGGCCAAGCTCGCGACCAAGGTGCGGGTCATCGGCGGAGCCCCCGCCGCGGGACTGCGCGTCCCCTCCGACGCCGTCGGGCGCCTTCGGGCGCTCGAGCTGCCGACGTCGTCCGTCGTGCTGTCGGGCGGCTCATGCCCCTCCGACGGGCTCGCGGATGCCTTCACCGCCATCGCCGCGACCGCGCACGAGGCCGTCGTCCTCGACGTGCCCGACGCCGACGCCGACGCCGTGCGAGAGCTGGCGACGGCCGCGGGCCTCGACGGGGACCGCGTGCACCTGCGCGGATCGCTCGACCGCTGGGACCGCGCCGCCGTGCTCGCGCACGCGCGCGCGTTCGTCGCCTCGTCGACGCGCTCGGACTGGCCCTGGCGCGCCGTCGACGCCCTCGCCGTGGGCGTGCCCATCGTCGCCGCGGACACCCCCGTGCACCGCGAGGTGCTCGCCGACGCCGCGTTGTTCGCCCCCGCCGAGGGATACGCCTCGGCGCTCGACCTCGCCTGCGGCGACGACGCCGAACGCCTTCGGGTGCTCGCCGGCGACCGCGCGAAGGGCTTCCTGTGGAACGCGTGCGCCGAGCGGGTGTGGGCGCTGCACGCGGAACTGTGAGAGCGGTCAGGCGCGCATGAGGGCGACGGCTTCCTTGCTGTCGCCGTCGTAAGCGACCTTGCCGTCCCGAAGCAGGATGCCACGCTCGCACAGACTCGACACCATGTCGAGGTCGTGACTCACCACGACCAGCGTTTTCCCTGCGGCGTGGAGCTCGCGGATGCGCGCGAGGCACTTCTGCTGGAACGGCTCGTCGCCGACTGACAGGATCTCGTCGATGAGCAGGATGTCGACCTCGGTGTGGATCGCGACCGAGAACGCCAACCTCAAGAACATGCCCGAGGAGTAATGCTTCACCTCGGTGTCGATGAACTGCTCGATCTCGCTGAATGCGACGATGTCGTCGTAACGTTCCTCGGTTTCTCTCCTGCTCATGCCCAGGATCGCCGCGTTCAGGAAGATGTTCTCGCGGCCCGACAGATCCGGGTGGAAGCCCGCGCCGACCTCGATGAGGCCTGCCACGCGTCCGCGGGTGAGGACCTGTCCCGTGTCGGGGCGCAGAACACCCGAGATCATCTTCAACGACGTGGACTTTCCCGACCCGTTGAAACCGAGTAGCGCCACCGACTCGCCATCACCGATCGAGAAGGACACACCGTCAAGAGCATGGAACGACGACGTCAGCGGCCGTCTGCGCGCGGCAGCCACCACCGTCTCCTTCATGGAGTGGGTGTGTCGGAGCTTGAACGTCTTGCGGACGTCGTCAACGAGGATCCGCGGTACGGCGGATTCAGAGGTCCTGGGCAAAACGACCCTCCAGGCGGTGGAAGACGACCTGGCCCAGCAGCACCAGGGCTAGGGAGACGAGGATGGCGATACCGGAGAAGAACCAGAGGTCGGGCAGGGGCTCGGCGCCGCGAGGTGAAAGGGGGAACCAGATGCCGTAGTGGAACAACTCGACCGCGGGAGTGAGCGGGTTGAGTCGATAGATCGCGAAGAGCCAATCGGGTACTTCTCGCCGGACCATCTGCCACTGGTACATCACGGGCGAAGCCCACACCGACATCATGGTGATGATCTCGACGAAGCTCTGTGCATCGCGGAAGGTCACGTTGACCGAGCCGAACAGCAGTCCAAGGCCCGTGGCCAGCAGTGAGATCAGGACAAAACCGACGAGCAGCGCGGCGATCTGTGCGATCGAGGGGATCCAGCCGAAGAAGAGCGAGACCACTACGACCACGATGATCTGCGGGAGGGCGTTGACCGCGGCGACGAGCATACTGGCCACCGGGAACATTTCCCGCGGAAGGTAGATCTTCTTGATCAGTGCGGCGTTGTCGACGAGCGACCGGGTGGCGTTCGAGAACGCCTCGTTGAAAAAGGTCACCGCCGTGATCCCCGAGAGCATGTAGATCGGGTAGAAGTCGATCTGTCGGTTCAGCCCGAGGAAGACGCCCAGGGCGATGAAGAAGACCAGGAACTGGATGAGCGGCTTGACGTACGACCAGATCCAGCCGAGCAGTGAGCCGCGATAGCGGATGCCGACTTCTTTACGAACGATCAGGCTCAGCAGATAACGACGTCGGAAGACCTCTAGGAGGCCGCGGTCACTCGCGGGGGGCGCGAGGACGTCGTCGATGGGGTGAGATGACGGCTTCTGCACGGCGGGCTTTCGGGTCGGACGGCGTCAGCGTGAGCCGAGGCCCGACTGGAGGTAGTCGTGCAAGGCCTCGTTGTTCAGGCGGGGGGTGAACCCCGTGCTCTTGATCTTGTCGAGTGAGAGCACGGATCGTGTGGGGCGGGGTGAGACGGGCGCCGGGCTCGACGCGAAGTACTCCTCCGTGTTCACGGGGGAGACGCGATCAGCGTCGTGGCCCGCCGACTCGAACACGGCCTTCGCTATGTCGTACCAGGTCGAGGGCTCGCCGTCGGAGCTTACATTGTAGATCCCGGGGGTCGCCCGCACGCGCAAGAGATGGGCGATCGCGGCGGCGATATCGGACGTGAACGACAGACGCCCCGTTTGATCATCCACCACAGAAGGATCGATTCCGCGTTCGGCCAACGCCGTCATCGTCCGGACGAAGTTGTTGCCATCGCCGATCACCCAGCTGGTGCGGACGATGTAGTGGCGAGGGACGACTGAGACGACGGCATCGCCGGCAGCCTTCGTCTGCGCGTAGACACCGAGAGGCGCCACGACATCCGTCTCGGTGTACGCGTCCTGTGTCGCACCATCGAAAACGTAGTCGCTGGAGACGTGGACGAGCGTGAGGCCGTGGGCGGTGGCGATCCTCGCGAGGGCAGCGACGGCCGTGACATTCGCGGCCCAGGCGGCGGCTCGTCCCTCGGCCGTTTCGGCGACGTCGACCTTGGTGTATGCCGCCGCGTTGATGATGGTGCCGTAATCGCGCCAGCGGCGAACGGTGTCGAGGTCGGCGGAGACGAGGTCGAGGTCTGCCCGAGACGCGTATTCGATCCACGGATGCTCACCGAACTCGGCCCGCAGGGCACGCCCGAGTTGGCCGTTGGCGCCGGTGACGAGGATCTTCTTCGGCGGCATTGGAACCACATCGGCGAGACGAGGGTGGTTCTTGTCCTTGTCGCTGATCTCGACGGAGGCGAGCGGAATGGGCCAGTCGATGGCCACGGTCTCGTCGGCGAGATTGAGGAACGTGTAGGTCGCGTCGGCAGACCAGTGGTCGTTGACGAGATAGGTGTAGGCGGTGTCGGGCTCGAGCGTCTGGTAAGAGTTGCCGACGCCGCGTGGCACGAAGATGGCCTTCGAGGCATCCAACTCCGTCGCATAGACCGCGCCGAACGTGTCGCCCTGGCGAAGATCCACCCACGCGCCGAAGATCCGGCCGGTGGCGACCGAGACGTACTTGTCCCAGGGCTCGGCATGGATGCCCCGCGTCGTGCCGACCGCGTCGTTGAACGAGATGTTGTTCTGCACCGGACCGAAGTCGGGCAGGTCGATGCCGGCGGCGGTCATCTTCTCGCGCTGCCAGTTCTCCTTGAACCAGCCGCGGGAGTCACCGTGCACCGGCAGATCGAGGACGATCAAGCCGGGGATCGGCGTGGTGGTGACAGAGAGTTGCTTACCGAATTCGGTCACCGGTCACTGGCCCTTCGAGGCGTAGAAGGCTTCGACGCCGTCCTTGGCGGGGGCCCACCAGGCCTCGTTGGCGCGGTACCACTCGATGGTGGCGGCCAGGCCCGACTCGAAATCGCCATAGGCGGGCGTCCAGCCGAGCTCGGTGCGGAGCTTGGTGGAGTCGATTGCGTAACGCATGTCGTGGCCGGCGCGATCGGTGACGTGGTCGTAGGCGTCGGCGGGCTGGCCCATGGTCTGCAGGATGAGCTCGACGACGGTCTTGTTGTCTTTCTCGCCGTCCGCGCCGATGAGGTAGGTCTGGCCGATCTCGCCCTTGTCGAGAATGGCGAGCACCGCAGAGGAGTGGTCGTCGGCGTGGATCCAGTCGCGCACGTTCTCACCCTTGCCGTACAGCTTGGGCCGGATGCCGCGGATGACGTTGGTGATCTGACGCGGGATGAACTTCTCGACGTGCTGGTAGGGGCCGTAGTTGTTCGAGCAGTTGCTGATGGTGGCCTGCACGCCGAACGAGCGCACCCACGCCCGCACGAGCAGATCGGATCCGGCCTTGGTGGAGGAGTACGGCGAGGACGGGTTGTAGGGGGTGGACTCGGTGAACCGCGCCGGGTCGTCGAGCTCGAGGTCGCCGTACACCTCGTCTGTCGAGATGTGGTGGAAACGCGTCTCGTGTCGGCGGGCGGCTTCGAGGAGGGTGTACGTGCCGATGATGTTGGTGTCCAGGAACGGACGCGGGTCGTGCAGAGAGTTGTCGTTGTGGGACTCCGCGGCGTAGTGCACCACCGCGTCGGCTTCGGCGACAAGGGGGTCGACGACCGCGGCGTCGGCGATATCGCCGACGACCAGCCGCACCCGGTTCTCGGGTAGACCCGCCAGGGATGCCTCGTTCCCGGCGTAGGTGAGCTTGTCCAGCACCGTGACGGTGTGGTCGGTGTGGTCTACCACGTGGTGGACGAAGTTGGATCCGATGAACCCGGCGCCGCCGGTCACGAGAAGGTGCGCCATCAGCGGCCTCTTTCCAGGATTTCCAGCAGGTACGTGCCGTACCCGGACTTGACCAGTGTGCTCGCCCGCTGGCGGAGATCCTCGTCGGAGAGGAATCCTTGCCGCCAGGCGACTTCTTCGGGCACTCCGATCCGGAGGCCGGTGCGTCGCTCGATGGTGCGGACGTAATCGGCGGCGTCGGTCATCTGGTCGAACGTCCCGGTGTCCAACCACGCCGTGCCGCGTGGCAGCACCTCGACCTGCAGCTTGCCTCGACGCAAGTACTCGGCGTTGATATCGGTGATCTCGTACTCTCCTCGCGGCGAGGGCGCGAGGTTCCGCGCGATCTCGATCACGTCGTTGTCGTAGAAGTACAGGCCGGGGACGGCGTAGTTGCTCTTGGGCGCGGCGGGCTTCTCTTCGAGCGAAACCGCCCGGCCGTCGTCGCCGAACTCCACGACGCCATATGCCGACGGCTCGGCCACCCAGTAGGCGAACACCGCCCCTCCGTCGACGTCGGCGTATCGCTTGAGCTGTGTGCCCAGACCGGGGCCATAGAGCAGATTGTCTCCGAGCACCAGCGCAACCTTGTCGTCGCCGATGAAGTCCGCACCGATCGTGAAGGCCTGCGCGAGCCCGTCCGGCGATGGCTGCTGCGCGAACGACAGATTCACTCCGAACTGTGACCCATCGCCCAACAGCCGCTCGAAGAACGGCGCGTCGTGAGGCGTCGTGATCACCAGGATGTCGCGGATCCCCGCCAGCATCAGCGTCGACAGCGGGTAGTAGACCATCGGCTTGTCGTACACCGGGATCAGCTGCTTCGACACACCCAGAGTGATCGGATGCAACCGCGTACCAGACCCACCGGCCAGAATGATGCCCTTCACCCGTCAATCGTGCCACAACGGTGGCGAGACCACGGGCCCGCAGGACCGCGTGGCCGCTATGCCTGGCACCTCGCATGGGTGACAATGGACGGGTGAATTCCGGGAAGACGACGACGCGCGCGCGTCGACTCATCTGGTCGACGGTCGTGGCGGCTCTGATCACCAGCGGGTTCGTCGCCCCGCAAGTCGCGATCGCGTCCGCGTCCGCGGTTCCGGCCTCGATCGGCGCGCCAGCTGCATCATCCTTGTCCGTTCGGCCGATGGCCGACCTGTCGCAGTTCCGACCGGGCAACATCATCTCGAACGCGGTGTTCTACGACTCGTCGACGATGTCCGAGGGCGACATCGATGCCTTCTTGCGTGCACGCGTTCCCTCTTGTCAGGCCGGGTACACCTGCCTGAAGGATTTTCGTCAGACGACCGCTACCCGTGCCGCGGATTCATACTGCGGGAGATACGACGGTGCGGCCTCCGAATCATCGGCCCGGATCATCGCGAAGGTCGCCGTGGCCTGCGGGATCAATCCGCAGGTCTTGATCGTCACCCTGCAGAAGGAGCAGGGCCTGGTGACGCACACGTGGCCCTCGGATTGGCGATACACCACGGCGATGGGACAGGGATGCCCGGATACGGCGGCCTGTGATTCGCAGTACTACGGCTTCTTCAACCAGGTGTACGGTGCCGCCCGTCAGTTCAAGCTGTATGGCCAGAGCAGTTACTTCAACTGGTACACGCCCGGCAAGACATGGAACGTCTTGTTCAACCCGAACCAATCGTGCGGATCTTCGCCGGTCTACATCGAGAACCAGGCGACGGCGAACCTCTACTACTACACGCCCTACCAGCCCAACGCTGCGGCGTTGCGCGCTGGCTATGGAGAGGGCGATGGCTGCTCGGCGTATGGGAACAGAAACTTCTTCAACTACTTCTCGGACTGGTTCGGGAGTCTTCAGACGCGCTATGCGCCCATCGTGAAGTCGGCGACCACCCCGTCGATGTTCCTCGTCACAGGTGGTCAGAAGCATTACATCCCGGATGAGGGCACACTTCGGGTGCTGATGTCCGGGCTCCCGTCGGTGTCGATCGTTCCGGATAGCTACCTGAGTTCCATTCCGTCGGGTGCCAACGCCTCGCGGTACGTCCACGATCCGCGAATCGGCGCTCTGTACCTGCTCGAGGGCGATGGGACGAAACACTGGTTCTCGACGGCGGACCTGATCTCACGGTTCGGGTACTCGTTCGGTGATTACGTGAGCATGTCGCCCGCCCAAATCGATGCGTTCTCTTCAGGCGACGCGGTTGGGGACTTCTTCAAGCCCGAAGGCTCGGTCGACTACTACGTCTGGCGTGACGGGCAGCGTCGATACATCCCGGACGATTGGGCGTGGGCCGAGATCACTGGTTCACGACCCACCTACGTCGCAACCATGAAGGCGTCCGCCGTGGCGGCCATCCCGCAAGGACGCACCGTGATCGCATCGGGCATCCTAGCCAAGGAGCAGTCGAAGACCGACGTCTTCCTGACGGGGAACGCCGGTGACATCGTTCATATCGATTCGTTCGACACCGCGCGGGACGCTGGTGTTTCTCGATATCGCATCTACCCCGATGGAACCCTCAGCGGTTTCACCCGTTCCAGCGCCGATCTCACCCCTCTCCTGTCCTGCGGAGGGTCGGCGTTCACCGTGGGTGGGGGCGGTCTCTCCGGTGTAAAGGGCTCGCTCCCGAGCGGCGCCGCGCCGGCCCTGCCCGATTCGGTGTGCGCGATACTCCTCCGCACGGGAACAACCGTGTCGACGCCGTTCTTCGTGAAGAATCCCTCGGCGGACCCTGTCTTTCTGTACAAAGACGGAGTCCTGCGCCACGTGCGCGACCAGCAGACTCTTCTTCAGCTGAACGCCGGGCGGGCGTTGTACTTCGTTCGGTGGTCTGCCGCGTCGATCTCGAGCGTTCCGACGGGTGCGCCCTATTTGAGCGAGGGGTCTTTCGTGCAGTTCGGTGATCCGGACGTCTTCTATATGACCGGTGGCCAGCTTCGTCTCGTCCCCGACGTCGCGACGCTCCGACGTCTTGCCAGTCCCGGCTGGCCGAACGTCGAGGCGCTGCCCGCGGCATACAAGACGGCGTACTCGTTCGGGACGACGATGCCTCGCTGATCAGGGCGCTGCCGGTGTCCCGCCTAGAATGAGAACATGCCAGCCACGCTCGCCGACTTGCTGATCATCGTCCCGGCGTGGAACGAAGAAGGCAACGTGGGCAACACGGTTCGAGAGATCCTCTCCGCGCTGCCCGGCGCTGAGGTGTTGGTGGTCGACGACGGCTCCAGCGATGCGACGGCGAGTGTGGCCGCAGCAGCCGGAGCACACGTCATCGTCCTTCCGTTCAATCTCGGAGTGGGGGGCGCAATGCGGGCGGGCTACCTCTATGCGCAGCGCAGGGGGTTCGCTCGCGCGATCCAGGTCGATGCCGACGGCCAGCACAATCCACGCGACATCCTGGCGGTGCTCGACGGACTTGACGGTGCAGATATCTCGATCGGGGCGCGCTTCGCGGAGGTCGGGGAGTTCTCGGCTCGGGGACCGCGGCGCTGGGCAATGGTGTTCCTGGCATCCATTCTGAGTAGAGTCGCCAGGACGCGACTCACCGACGTGACGAGCGGTTTTCGCGCTGCCAACCGCCGTGCCATCGATCAATATGTTCGTTACTATCCGGCCGAGTATCTCGGCGACACGATCGACAGCCTCGTGGCCGCTGTGCACGTCGGACTGACGGTCACGCAGGTTCCGGTTGCGATGCGCCCTCGGCAGGGGGGACGGCCCAGCCAGGGACCACTCGGCTCGACGATCTATCTCCTCCGCTCGGTCTTCGCCTTGCTGCTCGCCATCATGCGACGACCGACCGGACCGACGAGCCCGGGAGCGCGTGCATGATGATTCTCGGAGCGATCCTGCTTGCCGTTATTCTGCTGATCGCGGTGGTGACCATGCTGTTGCGCCGCCAGCTGAGGGAGAAGTATGCGGTCCTCTGGCTGATCATCGGCGCAGCGGTGCTTCTGCTCGGTGTGTTTCCGGAACTCCTCATGTGGGCGACGGCGTCCCTGGGTTTTCAGCTTCCGGCCAATCTTCTCTTCACCTTGGCGATCCTTCTGCTTCTCGGGGTCGCCTTGCACCTGTCATGGGAGCTCTCGCAGGCCGAGGAAGAAGTACGCAGACTCGCTGAAGAGGTCGCCATCCTTCGCGAGGGCGTCGAGGGCCTGCAACGGGCAGCGCGCACCGCGTCCGATGACACCCCCTCGGGCGACATCCCGCAGTCATGACCTCGGATCGTCCGCCCGCGTCCCGTCCCTTCGCCGTCGTAGCGACGTTCCGCCCCGATACGAGGCTCCTCGGGCTGATCGCCTCCTTATCGGCTGACTGCGACGTGATCGTGGTCGACGACGGAAGCGGGAGGGAGAGCGCTGATCTGTACTCCCGCGCATCGGCGCTCGGAGCGTATGTGGTCTCTCACGGGCGGAACCGTGGCATCGCGGCCGCGCTCAACACCGGTGTGGGTCATTCGTTCGAGCGCGGTGCAGAAGCTGTCTTCACCTTCGACCAGGATTCCCAGCCTCCCTCTGGATTCGTTCGCGACATGCAGCGAGGCCTCGTGCGGGCGAGGCGAACCGACGGCCTCCGTCCAGGGCTGCTCGTTCCCGAGTACTTTGCCCGGGTACGCCAGGCGCACGGGGCGGAGCGGGCGCCGCACCTCTTCGACGGCCGTAAGGTCATCCAATCCGGGATGCTGATTCCGCGCGACACCTGGGAGTCCCTCGGCGCATTCCGCGAGGACTACTTCATCGACCTCGTCGACACCGAGTATGAGATGCGCGCGTGTGTGGCCGGGCTGGACGTGCTCGCTGTCGGGGGAGTGCGGATGCCCCACGCTCTGGGGCGGAGAGTGCGACTCACACTTCTGCCCGGTGTGCACGCCACGACATCGGTCAGCACGCCGTTTCGCTTCTACTATCGCGCTCGAAATCGTGTCGTGTTCACGCGCACCTATGTCGCGTCGGCGCCGTTCCGCGTTGTGGGGGAGGCGCTCATCGATGTTGCCTTCTTCGGTGTCGCGGCACTCGGCGCGCGCCCACGGGGATCCCTTCTTCGGCTCCTGCTGAAGGGAGTCGCCGATGGACGGCGAGGTCGAATGGGACCCATCCCCGGCGCCGTGGCGGCGATGGCGGACGGTATCAGCTGGGACGGCGTCGAGATCGCGGAATGATGAAACCGCACCACCAACTCGCGAGGTACTGGACGGCGAAGCCGCGGGGGACGTAACCGGTGCGGACGCCCTCACGAAGTACGGGCAATAGGTTTCGCAGGCGTCGGTCGGGACCGAAAGTCGGACTCACGGTCTGCAGCGCTCCTGCTGCTCCCAGACGCTCCTGTAGGGCGGTAGTCAGAAGTTCTCGCCACCCCACGTAGACGTTGTAGGTTGTCCGAACGATCGCGCCGAGCCCGTCCCCGCCCTCCGCGTTGCGGCTCATGCGTCGCGCGTTCTTCCAGGACGACACCAGTGAACGCGAAGGTGCCATCGCGGTGGGGTCGCCGAAGACGTTCGCGGAGTGCTGGACGTAGTCCTGAACGATTTCCGATGTGACGCGGGTTCCCGTCGTCGCCGCGGCGCAGACGGCCAACCAGTGGTCGTGTGCCGCAGCCCGCGTCGTCAGCCGGGGGAAAGGCAGAGCGAGCCGAAGCAGGTCGCCGCGGAAGATGCTCAACGAGCCCGTGAACTGGTTCGACAGCATTAGCTGCGGGAGCGAGGCGTCTTCTCGATGGGTTGTGCCGAGCTCCGTGCCGGATGGATACTGCACGAGCCGTGCCTGCCCGGAGACCATTCCGTACTCGTCGAGAAGGGGGATCATCTTCTCCAGCTTTTCTGGGTACCACCAGTCGTCTTGGTCGGCGAGGGCGACCCAGGGGGCGTCCGGGGCGACGGCCTTCAGCGCTCGCTCGAAGTTGAGGTAGAAACCGAGGCGTTCTCCCCCTGTCTCGAGGATGCGGAATCGGTCGTCGTCCGGCAGGGTGTCGGCGAGGACTCTCGCGAGCGGCGCGGGGTCGCTGTCAGGCGAGATAATGCACTCGAAATCTTGGACCGTCTGTGCCGCGAGAGAAACGAGTTGGCGGCGGAAGAGTTCGGGGTCCGGTTCGAAGGCGGCCATCACGATCACACCTGTGGTGGGACGGGCCATCGGTGGTCCTCCCGGTCTCACGATCGAAGTCTGCGTCTTGATTAGTCTATGTGGGGCGATCGCGCTTTTGCGTCAGGCCGCCTCGAGACAGGAGGGAACCGTCGCGTGGCGAGTACCGAACGGACATCCGATAGCCGGGTATCGGTCTGCATGGCTGTGTACAACGGGTCATGGTGGCTCCGGCCCCAGTTGAGTTCCATTCTCGCGGAACTGCATCCAGATGATGAGGTCGTCGTCGTCGACGATGCGAGTAGTGATGACAGCGTGACGATCGTGGAATCGTTCGAGGATCCTCGAGTGAGGATCTTTCGCCACGAACACAACAGAGGGTACGTGGCCACGTTCGAAGACGCCCTGAGCCGCGCGAGCGGTGACGTCATCTTCTTGGCCGATCAAGACGACGTGTGGGTGCCTGGGCGTCGACAGGTCCTCACCCAAGCCCTCGTGCACGCCGATGTGGCCGCGTCGGAGCTTGTTCTGCTCGATGGTGGGGAACCGTTGCCCCACCCTCTGACCGGTCGTCCGTGGCGGCTGCGCCGCCGTCGACGTTTCGTGCGTCTCCATCGCCAACTCGCGATCTGGGCGGGGGTGGCACCGTACTACGGGTGCGCTATGGCCGTCCGACGTGCCTTTCTCAGCGCGGTCCTTCCGTTCCCCGATTTCCTGACCGAGTCCCACGATCTCTGGATCGCGACGGTGGGCAATGCTGCGGGAACGGTGGCGGATGTGCCGGTGGCCACCGTGCGCCGCCGTCTGCACGAGGCCAACGCCTCGACCTCTCGTCCTCGGGGTCCGCGTGCCGTCCTCCGTGCGAGGGTGATGCTCGTGCGTTGCACCATCGAAGCGTTCCGCCGGGGCCGCGCCGGAAGTACCGGCTGAGCTCCTGCTCAGGTCATCGGCCGAAAGCGTTCGACAAGGCGGACACCGTGCCGCTCCCGTCTCTCGCGCCGACGACTTTCGGCAGCGAGACGGCCGCGTGCAGGCGCGAAGAAGGTCGTAGTCGTGCCCAGAAGGCGGCCGAGCGCCAGCCTGCTCGTTGTGCCCGCTGGGCGATCTCGTGGTGGAATCGCGCCTCGTCTCGGAAACGGACGCCATCGATGATCGCCTTCTGCGACAGGCTCGACCGGTGACGCCGATACTCGAACATCGGCGGGCCGTTGAGATAGAGAAGGCTGCCGCCGTCGAAGGCGATATCGAGCAGGAAGGCCATGTCGAGGATGATGGGGAGGTCGAGCCGGAAGGGAATGCTCTTCACCCGTTTCGTCCGGATCGCAAGAGACGGCCAGTAGAGCCAGTTTCCCCGTGACAAAGTGCTCACCATCGCCTCGCCATCGAACCGGACCGGTCCGGCCGTTGTCCGGGGTGTCAGGATTCGCTTGACGCGATCTGCTAGAGGCTCGTAGCGGCGGCCCTGCTCGTCGATCACCCGCACCGCTGGCGCGAACACGTCCACGTCCGAGTGCGCATCGGCGGCTTGTCGGATACGAGCGACATAGTCGGGTTCGAGCCGATCGTCCGAACCGAGGAAGACGGTGAGCGGAGCCTCCGCGAGGTCGGCGGCACGCTGGAAGTTGGCCGTGATCCCGAGATTGCTGTCGTTCCGCAGATATCGGACTCGATCGTCGTCGAGGTCGGCGAAGTGTCGAGGAACATCGTCGCTCGGATACGCATCGTCGATCACCGTCAGCCGCCACGCGGGGTCGTGTTGCTCTCGCACGCTGGCGACCGCCGTGTACAGGTGTTCGGGGGCGCCCCAGTACGGGAGGACGATATCGATCAGGGGTGCAGCGCTCATCTTGGGCAACCGATCACGCGATAAAGCTTGGCGGGGCCCTGCTGGTCCACGAGTTGGACGGCCGGGGACGTCGCGAGATCTGCGAACCCAGGATAGGGGTGGTGGTCGCCGTGAACCTCTCGCGTGCCGAAGTCGAGGACGTAGCGGACGTCTGTGTCGGCGACTGCCGAACAGACCGGGCTTCCTGGAGCGGCTTCGTCGAGCTCGTCGTTGATCGTCGTCATGTCGGCAGATACATCCATGAGCGTGTGCGGCTGGAGGACTCGTCGGCCGCTGATCGCATAGGCCAGGCCCGTGCCGGTCCACGGGCTACCCGCGATGACGGCGTCGGGTTCGACATCGGTGTCGAGACGTCTCAGCAGAGCCATCTCATCCTCTGAGACCAGCGGCGAGTCGGCGTTCAGCGCGTATCCCGCGTGTGCCTGCAGCAGAGGCGTGCGCAGGGGCAGAAGTACGGCGACGAGAGCAACCAGGATCACCGCCGCAGAGGCGACTCCCCGAGTAGCGCGACCAAGACGCGCTTTCTCGACGACGCGAACGAGGTGGGGCATAAGCTCGGCGGCTCCGGCTCCCGCGAGAGGGACGAAGGCGAGAGGCAGAATGGCTGCGAGCCGGGGAAGGTTGTTGTACCAGCTTCCTGTGAGCAGGTCCCGCACTGCCCAGTACGGGAGCGCTGCCACGACGACGTACAGCCCCCCGAGAACGACGAGAGCGCTCACCGCGTAGATCGCCGTCGTGCGACGGGCGCGCACGGCGGCGACGACGCCGGTGATCACGAGGGCGGCGACGAGCGCCGCGAGCGGTGCACGATACGGCGACGCCAGCGCGACCTCGCCGATCGCCTGGGCGACTGTCATTTCTGTCGTCCACGTGCGCGCGGCTGCCGGCGGGCGCAGGACCCACCAGACGACGCCGGCGACGGCGAGATACCCGGCGACGCCGACGACCACGATGATCCGCGTCCGACGCGTGCGCGGTCCCCTCGCCGCGCGGACGGCCGCGAACACGGTCGCGACCGTGACGAGAACGATCCATGCGGCGAGCGCTCCGGGGTGGGCGATCGCGAGTCCCGGCAGCGTGCCCAGCGTGCCGAGCGCGGCGAGTGGCATCGGCAGGTGCTCCGCGCGGATGATTCGGAAGGCCCGCAGCGCGAGCGCCACCGAGGCGGGGAGGATGGCGAGCCCCATGTGCAGCGGGTACAGCACGCCGTAGTCAATCATGAGCAGGGGGAAGGATGCCGATCCGACGACCGCGAGCGACGAACCGATGATGACGCCCACCCGACGATCGAACAGTTGCACGGAAAGCCAGAGCACCCCCGCCGGCCACGCCAGTGCAGAGAAGACGAGCGACATCGCGTTCGCGGCGATCGGGATGCTCAGCCCGGTCAGTTGCACCGTCAAGGATGCGACAGCGTGCCAGGCGGTCGGATAGAACCACATGCCCCCGCTGGTGCTGGTGAGGCTCCCGACGAAGAGGGGGGAGGCGTTTCCGTTGTCGAGTGCATAGCGCACCGCATTGAGATGGAAGATGTTGTCGAACGTTTGAGAGATGTTGTCGGGAGCGCCGATGGCGTAGACGACTTGACCCGAGACGACGACCGCGACCGCAACGAGCGCTCCGACGATCCACCACCGCGAGCCGGCGGGCTCCGGTATCCATTCGAGACGCCACCGCCGCCCCGTGACCCATCTGACAGAGGCAATCACTACGCCAAGCGTCGCCGTGACCAGGACCACCGGAACGATCGACCACGAGAGCCCCACGAAGGGCGCGGCGAGTGCGGCAAGACTGGCCGCTGTCACGCCGAACGGAAACGCCGCCGCCCATGCAGCAAGACCCCGAAGGCCGAGGAGGTAGGCCAGAAGCGCTCCGGGAACGGCGGTCACCGTCGCGGTCACTGCGCCGGCGACGGCGAGGTCGATCCAGGTCATTCACATTTCTTTCGGTCGTCGCATCGGGAGCGGTGCGCGCGGGATCAAGGGGGCGATGCGCCCGAACGGCAGGATAACGGACCGACCTCGACGTATCCCGGGTCCCGGTCGGCCCTTCGAAGACCGTCAACTATTGTCGACGAGTGGTCTCACTCATCCGGCGTCTCGGCGGATTCTCCACCCTGCCCTTCGTCTCGGCGATCCTGCCCTTTCTCGCGATTCCCGTCGTGGGGCGCACGAGCGGAGAAGACGGATGGACGGCGTTCAACGTCGGGCAGGCCGTGGGCGCATATGCCGCTGCGGTGGGATACGTCGGCTGGAACTCTCTAGGCACTCCGATGGTCGCGGCCGAGGCGACGCCGTCCGCACGTCACACCCTGTATGCGCGCTCCTTCTATGCGCGCCTCCCGATCGTCGTCGTGGTCGCCGTCATCGCCGCCGTCGTCGGAGCGTTGCTGTCTCCTGCATCCGCGCTCGGCGTCGCCGTGACCTTCGCGGTAGCGGGTGCTCTCGGGGGGTTCGGCCTGAGCTGGTATGCCGTCGGCGTCTCGTCCATCTCGCTCATCGTCTGGTTCGAGATCGTCCCAAGGGCGATAGCGACCGCCGTCGCGATCGCCGTGCTGCTCCTCACTGGCGATGTCGTCTGGTACGGCGTTGCGATGATCGTCGCGGCGATCGCCGGGGTGGTCGCCTTCCACCTCGTGCATCTTGGGCGCCTGCTGCCGGTGTGGGACGGCTGGCGTCAGGTCCGTCATGACATCGCCTCGCTTCGGTCGGCATGGGGGGTGGAGATCGTCGGCAACCTGTACTCCAACGCTCCGGTGCCGGTGGCCGCCGCGTCATCTTCTGTCGCGCAATCCGCGTCGTACAGTTCGTCGGATCGCATCTACCGGTACGGTCTGCTGGGCGTCGTGGCCGTCGGGAACGCGTTGCAGGGCTGGACGCTCGAAGCGAGGGGCGATCACCGAAGACTGCGCAACCGTGTGTCTATCGCGCTCATGTCGGGGCTCGGACTGTTCGGAATGTGTTTCCTGACGTTCGTCGGTGTGCCCGTCAGCGAGTTCATCTTCGGCGGGGCAGCTCCCGCTGTGCAGGGCATGCTCATCTGGCTCGGGCTTTCGTATCTGGCCATCGCGGCGTCCACGCCGCTCATTCGTAATGTGCTCCTTCCCGCTCGTCGCGAGGCGACGGTGCTGAAGGTGACGATCGCGAGCGCGGGCCTCGGGCTGGCAGGGATGATCGGCGGTGGAGTGTTGATCGGGCCGTCCGGGGTCGCTGCCGGTCTCGCGCTGAGCGAAGTGTTCACGCTGGTCTGCTGTATCGCCTTCACTCGCCGCGTCGGTCTCGGCGAACCCGCCACCCCGCAAACCAAGGGAGACACGCGATGAACGCCTTCCATTTTGTGCTCCCCGCACCGTCTCCCGCACCGATCGGCGGATACAAGGTGGTGTACGAGTACGCCAACGCGCTGACGCGGGCAGGCGTCGCGGCCGTCGTGTGGCACGCCCCGGTCTTCAACGCGCTCTCCGGCACGGGACTTTCGGTACGACAGGCGGCCGTCTCGGCGCTCGGTGTCGTCCGCGGCCGAGTTCGTCGGCACCCGTCCGACCCCGTGCCCTGGTTTTCGATCGATGATCGGGTCTCCGTTCGCGTATCGGCGGGCTTCCCCCGTCCGTCGCTCGACCCATCGGATGTCGTCGTGGCGACGGCGGTCGAGACGACCCGGTTCGCGGGGGCGCTGGCGCGCAAGGCCGGCGCTACCTCTTTGGCCCTCATCCAGCATTACGAGACCTGGGCGTTCCCTGCCGAGCAGATCCGGCGCTCATGGTCCGCCGTCGACGAGCGGGTCGTGATCGCTCCATGGCTCGAGGAGCTCTGCACGGAGGCGGGGCTCTCGAGCGTGCTGCTTCCCAATGCCCTGGATACTGAGAGTTTCCCGGCGGGACCGGCGCTCACGGACCGCGCCCCGATGGTGCTCTCTTTGCTCTCCCCCCACGAGTACAAGCGACCCGATGTGGTCGCGGCGGCGCTCAACTCCATTGCGATTCGCCGTCCGGAGGCTCGCGTCGTGGCCTTCGGCACACAGGAGAGTCCGCCCGCCGAGCTGGTTGCGGCGGTGCAGTACGTATCGGACCCCTCCGCGGAGGTCTTGCGCGACCTCTACAGGTCCGCGACGGTCTACCTGTGCGGAAGCGATGCGGAGGGATGGCATCTTCCCCCGGCGGAAGCGACGCTGTCGGGCGCGGCGGTGGTGTCCACCGACATCGGGGGCGTGCGAGCCTCCATGGGCGAGGACGCCCTGTACGCGCCGGCCGGGGACGCCGAGCGTCTTGTCGACCTCGCTCTCGAGGTTTTGCGAGACCCGGCTCCTGCGCAGCATCGGGTGGATGCTGCGGGAACGCGTCTGCGCTCGGTGACCTATGAGAGCAACGTGCGGCGTCTCCTCCAGGTGGCTGACGGCGCTCGCGGCTCGGCATCCTGAACAGGCGCTCACGAGCGCACGTCTAGACTGGTCGCCGGTTTGCCTATTCGAAGGATGTGCTTGTGAACTCTGATCTCCTTGTCGTCGGCTCGGGCTTCTTCGGTCTCACCATCGCCGAGCGCGCGGCCGAGGCCGGCCGGAAGGTCACGGTGATCGATCGTCGTTCCCACATCGGCGGGAACGCGTACTCCGAGGCGGAGCCCGAGACGGGGATCGAGGTGCACCGCTACGGCGCACACCTGTTCCACACCTCGAACGCGACGGTGTGGGAGTACGTCAACCGGTTCACGCGCTTCACGTCGTACGTGCACCGCGTGTACACGACGCATAAGGGCGTGGTGTACCCGCTGCCGATCAACCTCGGCACGATCAACCAGTTCTTCCAGGCGGCGTACACCCCCGACCAGGCGCGCGCTCTCGTGCAGGAGCTGGCGGGAGAGTTCGACGCCAAGAGCGCCGCCAACCTCGAGGAGCGCGCGATCGCCCTGATCGGGCGGCCGTTGTACGAGGCGTTCATCCGCGACTACACCGCGAAGCAGTGGCAGACCGATCCCAAAGACCTGCCGGCCGAGATCATCTCGCGTCTGCCCGTGCGGTACACCTACGACAACCGGTACTTCAACGACACGTGGGAGGGCCTCCCCGTCGACGGCTACACGGCGTGGCTCGAGCGGATGGCCGACCACGCCAACATCGAGGTGAAGCTGTCGACCGACTACTTCGACGAGTCGCAGCCCCTCAACAAGAAGGCCACCGTCGGCCAGGTGCCGGTGGTGTACACCGGCCCGGTGGACCGGTACTTCGACTACGCCGAGGGCGAGCTGTCGTGGCGCACGCTCGACTTCGAGCAAGAGGTGCTGCCCATCGGCGACTTCCAGGGCACGAGCGTCATGAACTACGCCGACGCCGACGCCCCCTACACGCGCATCCACGAGTTCAAGCACTTCCACCCCGAGCGCGCCGACCGGTACCCCACCGACAAGACGGTCGTGGTCCGTGAGTACTCCCGCTTCGCCACCCGCGCCGACGAGCCCTACTACCCGGTCAACACCGCCGACGACCGTGCGGGGCTGCTCGCCTACCGCGACCTCGCCAAGGGCGAGACCGACGTCCACTTCGGCGGACGTCTCGGCACCTACCAGTACCTCGACATGCACATGGCCATCGGCTCCGCGCTGTCCATGTGGAACAACACCCTCGCCTGAGAAGAGCAATGACTGATCCTCGTCGTGTCACCGTCAACCGTGTCGTCTTCCCGACCGAGGGCGTCGCTGAAGTGTCCGCGCTCTATGTGGACACGGGAACGGGGGACGGCTCGCAGCCGGGCGAGGCATACGAGATCCTCGGTCGTCGCTCGATCCGGGTGTTCGCTCACAAGCGCGTCTCGCTGAGCACGTACTTCAACGCCTTCCCCGCGAGCTACTGGCAGCGGTGGACCCACGTCCGCGACGTGCGGCTGTCGATCACGCTCGAGGGCGAGGGGCTCGTCTCGGTCTATCGATCCAGCGCACGCGGTCGTTCGAGCGCGGTGGCGTCGCAGCATTTCCGCAACGAGACGATCGATTTCGACCTGACGCTTCGATCGTTCGTCGACGGCGGGTCCTACTGGTTCGATGTCGCCTGTGCTCAGGACGACGCGACCGTCGTGTCGGCAGAGTGGTCGGTCGAAGCGCCCGACGACTGGGCGGGCGGAAGAGCGACGGTCGGGATCACGACCTTCAACCGGCCGACGTACTGCCTCAACCAGATCCGGGCGGTGGGCGCGAACCCCGATGTTGCAGACGTGCTCGACAAGGTCGTCGTCGTGGACCAGGGCACCGACCTCGTGTCGGCGCAGCCCGGCTTCGACGAGGCCGCGGCGAAGCTGGGGGAGCGCTTGGAGATCATCCGTCAGCCCAACCTCGGAGGCTCCGGCGGGTTCGCGCGAGCGATGCTCGAGGGCGTCCATTCTCCCGACAGCGACTATGTGCTGCTGCTTGACGACGATGCGATCTCGGAGCCCGAAGCCATCGTGCGTGCCGTGCGGTTCGCCGACTTCACCATTTCCCCCACGATCGTCGGCGGGGGCATGCTCCACCTCGATGACCGGTCCGTCCTGTACACCCAGGGCGAGGTGTGGGACGCCCGCAAGTCCTGGATGCGAGCATCCGGTGAGAGCGAATACGACCGCGACTTCGCCGAAGACACGATGCGAGAGACCCCCGAACTTCACCGGCGTCTCGACGCCGACTTCAACGGGTGGTGGATGTGCCTCATCCCGACCGCGGTGCTCGACCGTATCGGTCTGTCGCTGCCCGTGTTCCTGAAGTTCGACGACATCGAGTTCTCGCTCCGTGCCGCGGAGAACGGGTACCCGACCGTCTGCCTGCCGGGCGTCGCCGTGTGGCACATGGCCTGGCACGACAAAGACCCGACGCGAACGTGGGAGGAGTACTTCATCCACCGCAACCGCATCATCACGGGTCTTCTCCGTTCGCACGTCGCTCGTGGCGGCTTCCTGCCTCTGCACAGCCTGCTCGGCGACATCAAGCTGCTGTTCATGCTGCAGTACTCCACCGTGCGACTGCGTCATCAGGCGATCCGCGACGTGCTCCGCGGTCCTGCGGCTCTTCCCGATGATCTCGCGACCAAGCAGGCGCAGGTGCGCGAGTGGCGAACGGGCTACGTGGATGCCACCGTGGTCGAAGACCTCTCGTCGCTTCCGCCGGTCCGTCGTTCGTCGCAAGCATTTCTCGGTGCGGTGCGGCGTCCGACGAACCCTATCGCGACAACGGCGCTCGCCCTGCGCGTCGCGCTTCGGCAGATGCTCATCAAAGAAGCCGCCGGAAGCCGTCGCCACCCTGAGCGGGTCATTCCGGCGCCCGACATCACGTGGTGGCGCTTCGCCGACATCGATTCAGCGCTGGTCACCGCCCCCGATGGCGGGGGAGTGGCGTGGTACCAGCGTGATCGTCGACAGATGCGCCGGTTCCTCTGGGACGGCGCGTGGCTGAGCTTCCGTCTCGCGTCGCGATGGTCGAAGCTGAGCGAGCAGTACCAACGGGAAGTGGGCTCCATTTCGTCGGCGGCCGCCTGGGCGGAGCTGTTCGAGCGAGCGAACGGCGGGAACGCCTCTTCGTGACGTCTACCCCCACCGTCGACTCGTCGACGCGGGTATCGCGCCGTGCGATCCGTGTGGGCGGAGGTGGGCGTCGTACGGACCTCGATGGGCTGCGGGCCTTCGCGATCCTGCTCGTCGTGGTCTATCACGTCTGGCTCGGGCGCGTGTCGGGCGGCGTCGACGTCTTTCTGCTGCTGTCGGCCTACTTCTTGACGACGTCTTTCCTGCGTCGGTCCGAGGCGGTCGGCCCGCCGCATCTGCTCGTTTTCTGGCGGCGTCGTTTCGCGCGCCTCGTGCCCGCCGCTGCGATCGTCATCGTCGCCGTGCTCGGGTTCACCGCGCTGGCACTTCCCCCGTCGCAGTGGCGTGGGCAGTGGACGCAGGCCTGGGCGTCGTTGCTGTACGTGCAGAACTGGCAGCTCACCGCCGAATCGGTGGACTACTACGCGCGGACCACGGTCTTCCCCAGCGCGCTGCAGCACTTCTGGTCGCTGTCGGTGCAGGGGCAGGTCTTCGTCATCTGGCCCGTCGTGCTGTGGCTCTCCCTCGCGGCGGCGCGGCGGTGGTGTCGTTCTCCGCGCATCGTGCTGACGATCGTGTTCAGTGCATTGTTCCTCGTGTCGATGGCCTACTCGATCCACCTCACGGCGGTCGACCAGCAGGCCGCCTACTTCAGCACGTGGGCACGACTGTGGGAGTTCGCGCTCGGATCGCTGGCCGCCGTCGTGCTTCCGTCGTTGCGGATACCTTCCGTGGCCGCCCGGGTGCTCGGGTGGGGTGGCATCCTGGCTCTCGTCTCATGCGGGGTCGTGCTCGACGTCGAGGCCGGGTTTCCCGGTGTCGCGGCGCTCTGGCCGACCCTCGCCGCCGTCGCCGTCATCGCTGCCGGGCAGTCGGCCGTGCGTCCGCGGGCGTCGCGTCTTCTCGAATCCCCGCTGCTCCAGTGGGTGGCGCGGATCGGCTACCCGCTCTACCTGGTGCACTGGCCGATCTTGGTGGGCGTCATGGTGATCGCGAACACCCCGCGGCTCGGTGTCGTCGCGGGAACCGCCGTGATCGCCGTGTCGATCGCCGCGGGATGGGCTCTGCAACGTGCCCTGGAACGGTCGGTCCTCCGCGCGCTCGGCGACCCACGTCGGGCGGTCGTGGCGATCGTGGCCCCCATGCTCGTCGTCATCGTGCCGTTGGGGGCATGGCAAGCCTCGAGCGCCGCGCGTACCGCTCTGACGGGACCGGAGACCTACCCCGGAGCGGCCGTGCTCATGCCGTGGGTCGGTGTCACCGCCGAGGAGCGTTCCGATTTCGCTCCCCGTGGCACGCAGCTGAGCGAGGAATGGATCCACCTGGACGATTCGTGTTCTGGCAGGAACGCACCGTCGTCGTATCTTCTGGCCTCGACGTGCTCCGAGAAGATCCTCGATCCGGATGGCCCGACGATACTGCTCGTGGGCAACTCCCACGCTCAGCAGTGGATGGGATCGCTTCTTCCGGTACTCGAAGCCGACGGATGGAACACCGTGGCCCTCCTCAAAGGCGGGTGTCAGCTGGCGCCGGGCGAGGATGCCGATGACGAATGCGACGAGTGGCGTCAGCAGGCCGTCCGCTACGCCGTCGACTCATCGGCCGAGGTAGTCGCGATGATGGGCACGAGGGCGCTGGCGGGCTCTGCGGAGGAGCGCGTCCCCCACGGCCTCGACGGCGTTGTGACCGACGTCGTCGATTCCGGTTCGCAGGTGCTCTTGATCCGCGACAACCCCCGTTTCCTGTTCGACATGTTCGTCTGCGCGGAGGGTGTGCGCGACCCCGCCGCGTGCGCTCTCCCGCGTGCGCAGCTACTGGCAGAGCGAAACCCCGCCCTCGAGATCAGCGGTGACGAACGAGTCCATGCGATCGACCTGACCGATTACCTGTGTCCCGACAGCATGTGCGGCCCTGTCATCGGCAACGTGGCCGTCTACATGGACGATAACCATCCCACCGCTACCTACATGACGAGCCTGGCGCCCGCCGCGCGCGCTGCCTTCGCCGAGATTCCCGGTATCCCTATCGGGTGACGCCGCGAGGCGCACGGTGCTTCAGATTGTGCGTTCGGCCTGTGCTGACAGGGGCGGCATCGGGCGCCAGCTGCGGTCTCGGGCGATCGCTCGACCGTCGCGCAGCCCCCGGAAGAGGTGGCTCGTCCCCCGCACCTTGTGCTCGACCAGCACGAGGCGGATGAGCTCTTTGACGAACGTCAGCGCCGTACCGACGGCGAAGGGGATCGGGCGGTAGACGTCGAGGGCGCGGTAGTACCTCTGGAGGTAGGCGCGGTTGCGCATGATGTAGTAGCGGTAGGCGTCGCTCGAGGCGTTCATGTGCCGGATGCCCATGTCCCACTGCTTGATCTCGCGTGTGCGCCGCAGCACGAACTCGTTGACGATGACCGACGGCGTCTCGCGCGAGGCCAGCCAGCCGTAGAGCTGGTCGTCCCAGTAGATGAAGAAGCGCGGGTCGGGGAGGCCGATCTTCGCGACGATGTCGCGGTGGATGAACATCCCCTCGAAGCATCCCGAGTTCATGGGCTTGAACCCCGACGCGTCGAAGGTCGCGGGGGCGAAGGGGATCGGGATCGCCATCGACTCGGCCACGCGGTACTGCCAGTAGAACTCGCTGCCGTCGTAGTCGTATCGGCGTCCCTGGATGCTCTTGAACCGGCCGGTCCAATGGCCCATGCGCGCGAGACCGTCGGAGACGACCTCGACGTCGTCGTCCATGAGCCAGATCCACTCCGACCCGAGGTCGTACGCGACGCGCATGCCGGCGCTGAAGCCGCCCGACCCACCCGTGTTGGTGTCGAGACGGCGATAGACGAGCTCGGTCGGCAGGCGGTCGCGGAACGACTCGACGACGGCGGTCGTGTCGTCGGTCGAGGCGTTGTCGATCACGACGAGGTGACCCGGCGCCGGGTCCATGCGCTCGATGCTCTCGAGCAGACGCGTGAGCAGCGGGGTGCGGTTGTAGGTGACGACGACGATCGTCGCGGTCGCCGGGTCGAACGACTCCTCGTCGGCGTGGGCGTCACGGGCAGGCGCGAGGGCGTCGTCGTTCGGTGTCATGGCGGCACGATCCTACCCGGTCGGTCTGCACGAGGACCGGGGCTAGTCGCCCGTACGCTGCAGCTCTCCCCGCTCGATCGACAGGCTCTGCTCGGCCGGCCCGACGCCGACGAGCGGTGCCTGCTTGATCTTGGCGCCGAACAGCACGACGAAGAGCCAGCCCCACGCCACGAGGGGGCCCGAGTCGACGACGCCCTGCACGACGAGCAGCGCGCCGATCAGGGTGGGGACGAGCGTGAGCGGCGAGTACGGGCGATCCGAGCGCAGGTCCCAGCGCGGGCGGTCGACGGCGAAGAACCACGAACGCCACAGGTAGGCGAAGAACACGAGCGCGAGCAGCACGACCCCGACGGCCCCGAGCTGGAGGAAGGCGTCGAGCCAGACGTTGTGCGCTTGGGCGATCGCGACACCGCCGTCGGTCATCGCCCCGTCGACCAGCGGCGCGCCGGCGAGCCACGGGCTCGAGAAGCCCCATCCGACGAACGGGTGCTGGTCGGCGCGGGTCAGCACCGCGCTCCACACCCGCTCGCGCCCCGCCAGGTCGGCGGCGCGGCCGAGCGCGATGGACACGGGCTCGCGCCAGAGCCACAGCAGCGCGGCTCCGCCGAGCCCGACCACCGCGTAGAGCACGTACCAGCGGGTGCGCTCGCCCGGGCGCCGAGCGGTGCGCATCACCAGCACGGTGCCCAGCACGAGGGCGACGAACAGGGCCGAGACGACGCCCGTGGCCGACTCGGAGCGCACGAACAGGAAGCCGGCGACGACCATCCACGCGAGCAGCAGGCCGCGTCGCGGCGCGCGGGCGGCGTAGCGCACGCCGAAGGCGATGAGGGCCACGAGCATGACGGCCGCCAGCTGGTCGGGGTCGCCGGCGATCCCTTGCAGCGGTCCGCCGTCGAACAGGTGCCCGGACGACCAGACGACGTCGCCCGATGTCACCGGATGCCGCACGGCGACCGCCACGACCAGCTCGAACAGCAGCGAGATCGCCACCGCCCACTTCGCCGCCGACGCGACGACGCGCACCACGTCGCGCCACGCGAGCACGGTGCCGACGAACAGCCCGTGGAAGGTCGTCGACAGCAGCAGCGACAGCGTGACGACGGATGCCGCAGGCCAGGCGCTCCACGCGAGCGACAGCACCGCCCACCCGACGAAGGCGAACGCGAGCCACGGGAGCCGGCTGACGAGCAGGGGCGGGCGCACCGACGCCCAGATCGCGAGCGAGACGACGGTCGACACCACGACGATGGCGCCCGTGATCGGCGCGCCCACGGCGCGGACGAGCCCCTCGCCGACGAGGGCGACCGTCACCAGGAAGACGCACCAGGCGCGCAGCAGCAGGTGCCCGGTCGTCTCGCGGACGGGTGCCGCCGGAGGCGCCGACACCGGGTGGTTCGTGTGCATCGCCATGGTGGCATCAGGCTACCGGCCGATCCTCGGGCGCGACGGGGGAACGTTAGGCTGGCGCCGTGCTGGTTGCGATCTCGAACACGCCCCGTGACTACGCCTGGGGCAGCCCGACCCTCATCGCCGATCTCGAGGGGCGGACGCCCACCGGAGGGCCCGAGGCCGAGATCTGGTTCGGCGACCACCCCGGATCGCCGGCGCGCATGCACGACGGGTCGGGGCTGACCCTCGACCAGTGGCTCGCCGATCCGCCCGCGCATGTCGACGTGCCGTCGCGGCTGCCGTACCTGCTGAAGCTCCTGGCCGCGGGCGCGCCCCTGTCGATCCAGGTGCACCCGTCGAAAGAGCAGGCCGTCGCGGGCTTCGCGCGCGAAGAGGCCGCGGGCGTGCCGCGCGACGCCGGCTCGCGCAACTACAAGGACGACAACCACAAGCCTGAGGTGATCGTCGCGCTGAGCGAGCAGTTCACCGCGCTGGCCGGTCTGCGCGACATCGAGGCGACCCGTCGCCTCGTCGGCGGACTCGGCGACGCGCCGGCCGTCCTTGCGCTCCGGACGCACCTGGCACACGACGACGCCGCGGCGGCGTTGCGCGCGACGATCGGCTGGCTGCTCGGCGAGGCCGATGCGGCCGAGATCGCCGAGATCGTGCGGGCGGCGGCATCCGGCGGCTCCGACGAGTTCGCGGCTGAGCGGGAGCTCGCCCGTTCGCTGAACGCCGCGTACCCGGCCGACCCCGGGATCGTCGTCGCGCTGCTGATGAACCTGGTGCACCTGCGTCGTGGCGAGGCGATCTTCGTGCCGGCGGGTGTGCTGCACGCCTATGTCGCGGGTCTCGGGGTCGAGATCATGGCGGCGAGCGACAACGTCCTGCGAGGGGGATTGACTCTCAAGCACATCGATGTTAGCGAGCTGCTGTCGCTCGTCGATTTCACGCCGGCCGCGCCGCCCGTGCTGGCGCCGGTCGGGGAGGGCCCGGGGGTCGAGGTCTTCGCGCCCGGGATCGACGACTTCGCCCTCGCCCGCCTCGAGGCGACGGATGCCACGGCCCGCCTGGATCTGCGCGGAATCGCGATCGCGCTGGGCGTCGCGGGCGAGGCGACCCTGTCGGGCGCGAGCGGCGCGACGGTGACGCTGCGTCCCGGTCAGGCCGCGCTGGTGACCGCCGACGAGACCCCGCTCACCGTGCGCGGCGGCGACGTGTTCGTCGCGACGCCCGGCTCCTGAGTCGTTACGACACGCCCGGCGCGTCGTGAAGCTTCACCTCGCCCTTGAGGGTTTACGATCCGCGACTTGACCGGAGGGAATCACACGGGTGTAATTATGTGAGCGCGGATACGCGTCTTGGGGGATCGAGCGAGGCGGAGGACGAGATGGCGACATCACAGTACCGGTCCGGTGTCCCGGACAACTGGTTCGTCGACCCCGTGGACCTCGGCGTCCCGGGTGTGCGTCGCGACATCGACTCGGGCGACGAGAACACCCTCGCCTGGCAGACCGATGCCCTCTGCGCGCAGACCGACCCCGAGGCGTTCTTCCCCGAGAAGGGCGGATCGACCCGCGACGCCAAGCGCATCTGCACCTCGTGCGACGTGCGGTCCGAGTGCCTCGAGTACGCGCTGCAGAACGACGAGCGCTTCGGCATCTGGGGCGGCCTCAGCGAACGCGAGCGCCGCAAGCTCAAGCGTCGAGCCTGAGCGATCCCCGACCGACCGGCGCGGCGTCGTGGATCATCGGATGCCCCGCCTAGGCTGACCACGCCATGCCCGCTCGAGTTCACGCCATCCTCGTCGTGCGTCCCGAAGGACGCACGCCCGCCGCACTCCACCTGACGCGCACCCTCGCCGCCCTCGATGCGCAGCAGCGCCCCGTCGACGCCCTCACCATCGTGCTGTGCGGCGGCGACGCCGCTCTGCGCGACCTCGCCGCCTCGTCGGGCGCCGAGGGAGTCATCACGGCGGCGGCCGGAACGCCCTTCGCCGCCGCGACGGCGCTGGCGACCCCCCGGCTGACCGGCGACGCGGTCTGGCTGCTCGCACAGGACACCGCTCCCGACCCCGACGCACTGCGTCGCCTGGCCGGGGCCCTCGAGCTCTCGCCCTCGCTCGCGATCGCCGCCCCCAAGCTCGTCGACTGGGACGACCCCGACGAGATCGTCTCTCTCGGAGTGAGCGTCAACCGCTACGGCCGTGCCGTCGAACTGGCCGCGGGCGAGCTCGACCAGGGGCAGCACGACGGCGAGGCCGACGTGCTGGGCGCCGACGTGCGCGGCCTGCTCGTGCGCCGTGAGTCGTGGCAGGCGCTCGGCGGCCTCGACGCGGCGCTCGGCGGAGCCGACGAGGGTCTCGATCTCGGCATCCGCGCGCGTCTGGCGGGCGATCGCGTGAGCCTCGTCCCGACGGCGCGCATCGGCGTCGCCGGCGACGGCGTCGCCGCCATGGCACGCGGGCGGCGGCGGGCGCGTCGCCGCGCGTTCGCCCACCGCACCGCCGAGCTGCATCGACGGCTGGCGTACGCCCCCGCGGGGGCGGTGCTGCTGCACTGGCTGTCGTTCCTCCCGCTCGCGCTGTGGCGCACCATCGCCCACCTGGTCTCGAAGGTTCCGCACAAGGTCATGCCCGAGTGGGGCGCGACCCTGCTGGTCATGGCGCGCCCCGCCGCGGTCGTCCGCGCGCGTCGGCGCATCCGTGCCGCCCGATCGGTGAGCTGGTCGCGGATCGCGCCCCTGCGGGTGTCGCGGGCCGAGATGCGCCTGCGGCTCGACGGCGACGGAGGAGACCCGTCGACCCCGGTCCGCACCGAGCTGCGCTTCTTCATCGGCGGCGGCGCCTGGGTCGTGCTGGGGGCGCTGGCCGTCTCGGCGGCGCTCTTCGCCCCGCTGCTGGCATGGCCGGTGCTGGGAGGGGGCGCGCTCGCGCCGTTGCGCCCGACGATCGCCCAGCTCTGGCAGGACGCCGCGTGGGGCGCGCGCCCCCTGGGCCTGGATGCCATCGGCCCCGCCGACCCGTTCTCGTCGGTGGTCGCGCTCATCGGCAGCCTCTCGCCGGGCGACCCCTCTCGGGCGTTCGTCGTGCTCTGGGTGCTCGCGCTTCCTCTCGCCGTGCTCGGCGGATGGTTCGCGGCGACCCGCGTCACCGAGTCGTCGCTGCTGCGCATCGTCGCCGCGGTCGTCTGGGCGCTCGCCCCGACCTTCGTGTCGGCGCTCATGGAGGGCCGTCCGAACGCCGTCCTGCTGCACCTGCTGCTCCCGTGGCTGTTCTTCGCCGCCAGCGTGGCCCATCGCTCGTGGGCGCCCGCGGGAGCGGCATCCCTTCTTCTCGTGGCGGTGCTGGCGTGCGCCCCGTCGCTCGCACCCGCCGCCGTGGTGCTGTGGTCGGCGGCGCTCGTCGTGGTCGCCCTCGTCGCGCCGCGGGGGATCGCGCGCGTGGTGTGGCTGCTCATCCCCTCGGCGGTCGTGTTCGCCCCGCTCGTGTGGACCCAGGTGCGCACCGGCAACCCGTGGGGCCTGCTGGCCGACCCGGGCGTGCCGTATGCGGGCGCCGAGGTGGCCGCCGACCCGCTCGGACGCGCACTGCTGGCGGCGGGCTTCCCCACGACCGATCCCGGCGGATGGGCCGTCCTCACCGGCGGCGGTCCCGTCTGGTGGGTCGGTCTGCTGATCGCGCCGCTCGGGGTCCTGGCGCTGCTCGCGGTGCTGACCCCGCGGTGGATCACCGCCTCGGCCCTCGTCGTCATCGCCGCGACGGGCGTGGCCACCGCCTTCGCCGCGGTCGGCATCGCGGTGAGCTTCGCGCAGTCGACCCCCGTCCCCGTCTGGCCGGGTGCCGGGCTCAGCCTCGCGTGGCTCGGCGTCGTCGGCGGCGCCGTCATCGCCCTCGACGCCGGGGTCGTGGGCCGAGCCGCCGTGCTGAGGCCCGTCGGCGCGCTCGTGGTCGTGCTGGCGCTGGTCGTGGCCGTCGCCCCCGCGCTCACCGCCATGACGTCGATCGGCCCCGGCCATCGCGCGGTGCTGACCAACGGGCCCGACTCGACCCTGCCCGCCTACGTCGCGGCCGAGGGCACCGGGTCGACGGCGATCGGCACGATCGTGCTCGACCCGCGGGCCGACGGCCTGCGCGCACAGGTGGTGTGGGGCGGCAGCGAGACGCTGTCGGGGCAGAGCACCGTCCAGGCCACCCGCACGTCGGCCACCGACGGCGACCGCGAGCTGGCGACGCTCGCCGCCGAGCTGGTCACCACTTCGTCGGACGACGTCGTCTCGCGCCTGGCGGAGCGGGGGATCGGCTTCGTGCTGCTCTCGTCAGCGCCGGCGGGGCAGGACGAGGTCATCAGCGGCGCCCGGCTGTCGGCGGCGAGCTCGCTCGACCAGCGTCGACGACTGGATGCCGTCGGCACGACGACGCGAGGACAGCTGTGGCGCGTGACGGGCGACGTGCAGCCCCGCCCACCGCTGGCCGGCCACCAGGCGGCGCTCTCGCAGCTCGTCTCGACGGCGTGGCTCGCGGTCGTGCTGATCGCCCTGCTGCTGGCCGTCCCCACCGCCGCATCCCGCCGCGTGGCACGTCGCACCCCGCGCATCGTGGGCCCGACACCGGGAGGACACCGATGAGCGATCGCCGAATCGTCCGCTGGGCGACCACCAGCGCCCGCGTCGCCGCGGGCACGGCCGTGGCGGCCGCCGCCGTCGTGGGCACGGTCGTGGCCATCGCCGCGCCGTGGCCGTCGTACGTCGCGAGCCCCGTGCGCCTCGACGTGGCTCCGGCGCCGTCCGACACCGTCCTCGCCTGCGACGGGCCGCTGCTCGCGCTGGGCCGTGCGGCCTCGTCGGCCGGCGGGATCAGCGTGGCGGCGCCGCAAGACGTCGTGAGCGGCCCGGCATCCAGCTCGGCGACCACGTCGACCCTTTCGGGCGCGACGGGCGACGGGTCCGGGGGAGCCGAGGCGCTGCGCGCCGCTCCGCGCGACGGCGCCGAGACGCCCCTCGCCGCCGCGGGCGCGGCGACCGCCACCGCGACCGACCTCACCGGCTTCGCCGCCTCGGCCTGTCGTCCGCCGCTCTCGGAGTCGTGGCTCGTCGCGGGCGCGACCACCACGGGGGCGAACGACCTCGTCGTCCTCGCCAACCCCGGGTCGGTCGCGGCGAGCGTGCAGCTCTCGGTGTACGGGGCCAAGGGCGTCACGACCCCTCCGGGGGGCAGCCAGCTCGTCGTCCCGCCCGGAACCCAGCGCGTCGTGCCCCTGGCCGGGCTGCTGCTCGGCGAAGAGAGCCCGGTCGTGCGCGTCGTGTCGACGGGTGCTCCCGTGCACGCCTCGCTGCAGGCCGACCTGACCCGGGTGCTCCTTCCCGGCGGCACCGACCAGGCCGCGCCGCTCGCCCAGGCCGACACCCGTCTGGTGATCCCGGGGGTGCAGGTGCTCACCACCGGCCAGGGCCAGGCAGGGACGCTGCTGCGTCTGCTCTCGCCGGGTGCCGACACCACGGCGACGGTCACGGTGACGGCGGTCGGCGGAGACGCCCAGCCCCCGCGGGATGTGCCGCTGACGGCGGGCGTGCCGACCTCGCTCGACCTCTCGGGCCTGCCCGTCGGGGCCTACACGATCGACGTCAGCGCGACGCAGCCCGTCGTGGGCGCGGCCTGGTCGACGACCGGCTTCGGACAGGGCGACGACTTCGCCTGGTATTCGGCGGCGCCCCGGTTCGCGACACCTAGCGCCATCGCGGTCGCGTCGGGACCCGGCGCGAAGCTCGTGCTCGCCGCCGACCCGGGAGCCGGCGCGACCACGGCCACGCTGACTCCCTCCGGGGGTGGCGCGGCGACGACGATCACCGTCCCCGCCGGCGGGAGCACGGCCGTCGACGTCGGCCCCGGCGTCTTCACGCTCGCACCCGACGGCGCCGTGCGGGCCGCCGTCACGTACTCGGGCACCGGAGCCCTCGCGGCCTATCCGCTGTGGCCGGCCGACGCCGCGGCCCCGCCGATCACGATCCTGCCGTGACGTGGAAGGGGCGGTCGTGACGAGGCCCCGACCCGCTCAGAAGTAGCGGAACCGTTCCGGGCCCAGGTCCCACGGATCCCGATCGAGATACTCGGCGGCGGCGCGGAAGACGGCGCCCTCGATCATCATGCGGCGGTGCAGGTCGTCGTCGACGTGCGGGTGGCCGAGGCGTTCGATCGGCACGCGATACAGCACGATGCGCTTCTCGTCGCGCAGCACCTTCCAGCGCGGGATGCCGTCGGCCGCGGCCGGGGGCATGATGCCGATCTCGAACGACACGTCGCGCAGCTCGCTCCAGGCCGAGCGCAGGAACTCCGCCGCCGTGCTCACCGCGACGTCGAAGCGCTCGGCGCGCGTGTCGATCGGGGGGAGGGGCGGGCGGACCACCGGGCTGCGGTTCTCGCGCCCGTGCCGGCCATGACGCGAGGGGCGCGCGACCGGCCGCGCTTCGCGGGATCGACGACGCATCATGGGCCCATCCTACGGTCGGCGGCGCGGCGCCGAGCCGCCCGCGCGGCGCCGGCGATATGCTCGTCGGCGATGCGCGACAGACTCTGCTCGAAGGTGGGATGCGCCCGCGAGGCGATGAGCACGCTCACCTACGACTACGGCGACCAGATGGCCGCGCTCGGCCCCCTCGGCCCCGCGGGAGACCCGCACGCCCACGACCTGTGCGCCATCCACGCCGATCGTCTCTCGGTCCCGCGGGGCTGGGTCGTCGTGCGGCACGAGACCCTGCGCGCCTGACGGCGGCGCGTCAGGCCGGCGTCACGAGCGCCCCCGCGCGCTCGCGCTCGATCATCAGGGCCTGGTACTCGCGCGACCGGCGCACCGCCGACACGGCGCGCACGAAGGTCTCGGGGTCGACGGGCGGCACGGGCGCCACGAAGGGCCGGACCGCGTCGGCGAGGGCGGTCGCCACCCGTGCCCGCGCCGCCGGCTCGAGCGCCCCGGCGCCCCGCACGAACTGGGACACGCGCGCGGCGAGGCGATCGGGCAGGCGCGAGACGTCGGCCACCGCTGCCCAGGCCTCGAGCCCGGCAGGCAGGCCGGGGCCGAGCGGCGGCAGCGGGCGGGTGCGGGTGCGCTCGCACGCCGTCCCGGCGAGCAGATCGCCCAGCCGCTGCGCGCGCGGGGTGAAGATGCCCACCAGCGCGGCGACGGCGCCCACCGTCAGCCACAGCTCGAGCACCCCGGCGAGCGCGCGGATCAGCGCGTGACGGAATCCGATCGCACCGCCGTCGACACGGACGATCCGGCCCCCGACGGCCAGCCGTCCGAGGCTGCGGCCGCGCGAGAGCGTCTCGACGGTGGTCGGGAGGACGACGATCACGAGGACCGCGAGCGCGAGTCCGACCGGGCGCACGGCGCTGTCGGGGATGCTGCCGTTGACGACGAGCCAGGTGGCCGCGAAGATGCCCGCCACGAGCAGGACCACCGCCACCAGCATGTCGATCAGCGTCCCGAGCGCACGCAGGAAGAACCCCAGCGGCTGCACGTCGAGGGCGACGGCCTCGCCGGTCAGCGTCTCGTCCTGGTGCATCGACACGCGCTCGGCGACGATCGCCCGCGGAGCGGAGCCGACGGTGGAGAACGACGATGACGAGGACGCGGCCATGCGTACAGTTGACCACATGGATCTCGACGCCCTCACGGCCGCCCGCCGCGAGGAGTGGGCGCGCCTCGACGAGCTGGGGCGTGCACGGCGTCTGTCAGGCCCCGAGGTCGACGAGCTCGTGACGCGGTACCGGGCCGCGTCGGCCGACCTGGCTGCGATCAAGTCGACCGCCGGGCGCACTCCGCAGGGCGACCATGTGTCGACGCTGCTGGCGCGCACGCGTCTGCGGTTCACCGGGGTGCGCGACCATGCGGGACGCCAGGTGCCGCGGTTCTTCCTCCTGCAGCTCCCGGCGGCGCTGTACCGCGTGCGGTGGACCACCCTCGTCGTGGCGGTCGTCTTCGTGGTCGTCGCGACCCTCACCGCACTGTGGATCTCGGGCGACCCCGCCGTGCTGGCGGCGCTGGGCGAGCGCTCGTTCCTGCAGAACGTCGCCGACGAGCAGTTCGTCGGCTACTACCGCGAGAACCCGAACGCGATCTTCGCGGCGACCGTCTGGACCAACAACGCCTGGATCGCGGCCCAGTCCGTCATCTTCGGGGTCACCGGCTTCTGGCCCGTGCAGTCGTTGATCGACAACGCGCAGAACGTCGGCCAGGTCGCCGCCGTCATGATCGCCTTCGGCCGCGAAGACGTCTTCTTCCAGTTCATCCTCCCGCACGGCCTGCTCGAGCTGACGAGCGTCTTCGTCGCGATCGCCGCGGGGCTCCACATCTTCTGGTCGTGGGTGGCCCCCGGGCGCCAGACGCGCGCCGCCTCGCTCGCCGCCAGCGGTCGCTCCCTCGCCACGGTCGCGATCGGTCTCGTGTTCGCCCTCGCGCTGTCGGGCCTCGTCGAGGGCTTCGTGACCCCCTCGACGCTGCCATGGCAGGTCAAGCTGGCCATCGGTGCGGCGGCCCTCGGCGTCTTCCTGTTCTACATGCTCGTGATCGGTCGCCGGGCCGCTCGTGCGGGCGAGACCGGCGACCTCACCGAGTACGAGTCCGGCACGCCCACCCTGACCGCGGGGTGATGGCATCCATCGTTCTCCGGCGTGTCATTTTTGATTCACTCAAAAATAGGTAACATGGGGGCATGCGCGACGAGCAGGCGGATGCCACGGCGGATGGCCTCATCCGTGGTGCCGGTCTGCGGGTCACCGCCACCCGCCGCGCGGTGATCGACGCGCTGCGTGTGCGTCCGCACGCCACGGCCGACGACGTCTACGCCGAGATCCGCGCGGTCCTGCCGGCCACGAGCATGCAGTCAGTGTACAACGCGCTGGGCGATTTCACCGACGTCGGGCTGACGCGTCGCATCGAGCCGGCGGGCCACCCCGGCACGTTCGAGCTGCGCGTCGGCGACAACCACCACCACGTCGTCTGCACGTCCTGCGGCCGCATCGACGACGTCGACTGCGTCGTCGGCTCCGCCCCCTGCCTGCACCCGCCGGCCGACACCGGGTACGAGATCCTCTCGGCCGAGGTGACGTTCTGGGGCCTGTGTCCCGACTGCCGCTCCGCGGCCCCCGATCTCTGAATCCCCGACCGTCATTCCCCCATCTGAGAGGACAACGATGAGCGACACCGTGAACGGATGCCCCGTGTTCCACGACGGATCCGCGCCCGACGACAACCGCCTGCCGGTGGGCGAGGCGCCCGCCGACAGCGAGCCCGCCGGCGCCCTGCCCCACCCGACCCAGGGATCGGCCAACCGCGTGTGGTGGCCCGAAGCCCTGAACGTCAAGATCCTCGCCAAGAACAACGCGCTACGCGACCCGCTCGACGACGGTTTCGACTACCGGGCGGCCTTCGAGGCGCTCGACCTCGCGGCCGTCAAGAGCGACATCCAGCAGGCGCTCACCACGTCGCAGGACTGGTGGCCCGCCGACTTCGGCCACTACGGGCCCCTCATCATCCGGATGGCCTGGCACAGCGCCGGCACCTACCGGGTGACCGACGGTCGCGGCGGTGGCGGCGCGGGCATGCAGCGTTTCGCCCCGCTGAACAGCTGGCCCGACAACGTCAACCTCGACAAGGCGCGCCGCCTGCTGTGGCCCGTCAAGAAGAAGTACGGCCAGTCGATCTCGTGGGCCGACCTCATGATCCTCGCCGGCAACGTCGCGCTCGAAGACATGGGCTTCCCGACCTTCGGCTTCGCCGGCGGTCGGCAGGACGTCTGGGAGCCCGACGACGACGTGTACTGGGGTCCCGAGACCACGTGGCTCGGCGACGAGCGCTACAGCGGCAACCGCGACCTCGAGAAGCCGCTCGCCGCGGTGCAGATGGGGCTCATCTACGTCAACCCCGAAGGCCCCAACGGCAACCCCGACCCGCAGCTGTCGGCCCACGACATCCGCGAGACGTTCGGCCGCATGGCCATGAACGACGAAGAGACCGTCGCCCTCATCGCCGGGGGACACACCTTCGGCAAGACCCATGGCGCCGCGAGCGACTCGCACGTCGGCCCCAACCCCGAGGCCGGCGACATCGAGGACCAGGGCCTGGGCTGGAAGAACTCCTTCGGCACCGGCAAGGGCGACGACACGATCACCAGCGGCCTCGAGGTCACCTGGACGTACCACCCGACCCGCTGGGACAACGAGTTCTTCCACATCCTGTTCGCATACGAGTGGGAGCTGTTCCAGAGCCCCGCGGGCGCCCACCAGTGGCGCCCCAAGAACGGTGCCGGCGCCGACATGGTGCCGCTGGCGCACTCCGACGGCCGCCGCGAGCCGCGGATGCTCACCAGCGACCTCGCCCTTCGCGTCGACCCGGCCTACGAGAAGATCTCGCGCCGCTTCGCCGAGGACCCCGCCGCGTTCCAGGACGCCTTCGCCCGCGCCTGGTTCAAGCTCACCCACCGCGACATGGGCCCCCGTGCGCGCTACCTCGGCCCCGAGGTCCCCGAAGAGGTGCTCGACTGGCAGGACCCGGTGCCCGCCGTCGACCACCCGCTCATCGACGCGGCCGACGCGGCGGCGCTGAAGCAGCGCATCCTCGACAGCGGCCTCTCGGTGCCGCAGCTGGTCACCACCACCTGGGCCGCCGCCTCGACCTTCCGCGGCAGCGACAAGCGCGGCGGCGTCAACGGCGCGCGCATCCGCCTCGAGCCGCAGAAGAGCTGGACGGTCAACAACCCCGAGCAGCTGGCATCCGTGCTCTCGGTGCTCGAGAACGTCAAGGCCGAGTTCGACGCGCAGGCCGCCGACGGCAAGAAGGTCTCGATCGCCGACCTGATCGTGCTCGCCGGCAACGCCGGTGTCGAGCAGGCCGCCCGCGCCGGCGGTGTCGAGGTCGAGGTGCCCTTCACGCCCGGTCGAACGGATGCGACGCAGGAGCAGACCGACGTGCAATCGTTCCAGTGGCTCGAGCCGCTGGCCGACGGGTTCCGCAACTACGCCTCGCGCGAGACGCGGCTGCCCGCCGAGTACCTGTTGCTCGACAAGGCGAACCTGCTCACGCTCACGGCGCCCGAGATGACCGTGCTGGTCGGCGGTCTGCGGGCCATCGGCGCGAACTGGGACGGCTCGGACTGGGGCGTGTTCACCGCGACCCCGGGTGCGCTGACCAACGACGTGTTCGTGAACCTGCTCGACCTGGGCACGACGTGGAAGCCGCTGGACAGCGGCAAGCACGCCTTCGAAGGCACGAAGGACGGCTCGGGCGAACGCGTCGGCGTCGGCACCCGCGTCGACCTGGTGTTCTCGTCGAACTCCGAGCTGCGCGCGCTCGCCGAGGTGTACGCCTCCGACGACGCCAAGGAGAAGTTCGTGCGCGACTTCGTCGCCGCCTGGCGCAAGGTCACCGAGCTCGACCGCTTCGACCTGGTCTGATCCTCGCTCGCGGCGTCTCGCCGCAGCACTCGCGGCGTCTCGCCGTGGTACCGGAAGGCCCGTCCCCGTCGTGGGGCGGGCCTTCCGTCGTGCGTGGGGCGTATGCGGCTTCCGCGCGCGGGGCGGGCTCGAGCGACGCCTGGGCTGGGCGCGGGCGCGGGGCGGTGCGGTGCGGCGGGGCGCGGCGGTGTGGCGGGGCGGGGCACAACTCCTGCTCCCGGTGCGTTGACGGGGTGGCAATGGGGTGGGCGGGCGGTTCTGCAGGAGTTGTGCACCGTTCGGCTGCGATCCGGCCCGCGGGTCGGGTCCGGGTCGGCGGGTGCGCGGTGAAGGGCGCGGGTCCCGCGGCAGGACGCGGGGGTGAGGGTGCGACGGGGGCGCGGGGTCGCGCCAAAGGGCGCGCGACAAGGACGGGGGCGCGGGGCCGGACCGAGGGCACAGGGGCGCGGCGCAAGGCCGGGGGTATGGGGCTGCAGAACTCCTGCATCCCGCCGAGGCGGGTGGGGAGGAGGCGGAGGGTACGGCGATCATGCCGGAGCCGTGCATGAGACGGAGGCTCCGTCGACCCGCGGGTGTGATGGCGGCAGCCGCAGGGAGGCAGCCGTCGTGCCGGGTGGGGCGGGTGGCGGCGAGCCGCTGGCGGGGAGGCGTGGGGTGGGCGGTCGCGAGCCGTGCGCGTTCGGCGCCGGTCGAGCCGTGACGGGTCAGGCGCGCGCCAGGCGGCGCAAGCCCTCGTCGATCGACACGGCGGGGCGCCAGCGCAGATCGCGGCGGATCTCGGTCTGGTCGAACCAGTGCGCTGTCGACAGCTGCTCGGCGAGGAAGCGGGTCATCGGGGGCTCGTCGACGCCCGGTCGCACCGCCCACACCCGCTCGACGAGTGCTCCGGCGGCCTTCGCGAGGCCGGCCGGCACACTGAACCGGGGTGTGGGCACCCCCGAGGCGCGGCAGATGCCCGCGAGCAGGTCGCCGACCGGGCGCGGCTCCCCGTTGGTCAGAACGTAGACGCGTCCGCTCACCTCGTCGACGCGGGCGAGAGCGGCCGCGATGCCCGATGCGGCGTTGTCGACGTACGTCGAGTCGATCAGCGCCGTGCCGCCGTCGAGCAGCGGCAGCGTTCGGCGCCGCGCCCGGTCCACGACGCGGGCGATGAGCTGTGTATCGCCCGGCCCCCACACGAGGTGCGGACGGATCGCGACGAGCGAGAGCCCCGCGCGGGCGCGGTCGAGGGCGAGCAGCTCGGCCTCGGCCTTGGTGCGGGCGTATTCGCCGTGCGCGGCCCGCGGGTCGGCGGGCTCGGCCCCGACACCGGCCAGCGCGTGACCGGCGTGCGCCACCGACGGCGACGATACGTGCACGACCCGGGTCACCCCGGCCGCTGCCGCGGCGTCGAGCAGCGTGCGCGTCCCGCCGACGTTGACGGCGTGGAACTCGACAGGGTCGCCCGCGAGCGACACCTTCGCCGCGAGGTGCACGACCCCGTCGACCCCGTCGAGGGCCGCGGCTACGGCATCCGGGTCGGTCACCGAGCCCAGCCGGTCGTCGGCGCCGGGAACGGCCGACGGGCGGCGCTGCAGGGTGCGCACCTCGTGGCCCTCGTGCTGCAGGGCGTGCACGACGGCGCGCCCGAGGAAGCCCGACGCCCCCGTCGCCAGGACCTTCATGGCGCCGTCGGCCTCTCGCCCGCGAGCACGCCCGAGGCCCACGCGCTCACGCGGGTGCGGTCGATCTTGGAGTTGTGCCGGATGTCGGTGGGCAGCGACGGCACGGCGAGCACGGCGGCGATCCGCTGCGGCGTCGCATCGCGCACGGCGTCGGTGAGGTCGGCGGATGCCAGGCCCGGGCGCCGTGCACCCGGGACGGTCTCGACCACCACGACGACGACCTGCGCACCACGGGGTCCCACGCCGACCGCGGCCGCCCGGGCGACCCCGGCGACGGACTCGACGTCCTGCTCGATGCCGACCGGGGTCACGGGGCCGTCGGCCGTCGTGATCACGTGCGGAAGGCGGCCCTCGATCCACACGCGCCCGTCGGCGTCGAGGTGTCCGACGTCGCCGGTGCGATGCCACCGCTCGGCGACGTCGCGACGTGCCTCGCGGTCGGTGAGCCACAGGCGGAAGTAGCCGCGCTTGAGATGCGGCGCCGAGACGACGACCTCGCCCGACACGCCGGCATCGGTCGACGGCTCGCCCGTGGCGCGTCCCTCGTCGTCGAGCGTCGAGATACGCACCCGACCGGCGCCGATGGGCGGGCCGACGCACACGCCGCGATCGCCCGACGCGAGCGCCGCCTCGATCTGCGGCAGGGTGACATCGGCGACGAGCAGACACTCGGTCATGCCGTAGGGCGTGTGCGCGACCGCGTTCGGCATCAGCGCCTGCGCGCGCCGCAGCAGGTCGACGCCGACCGGTGCCCCGGTCGACAGGAACGTGCGCACCCGGGCCAGGGCGGCACGGTCGGCCGCGCTCAGCGCGTCCGCGGTCGCGACGACGTTCTGCACCGCGGCGGGCGAGAGGAACACGATCTGCGCGTCGGACGCGCGGACGGCCGCGGCGACGGCCGTGGCGGTGAGCGTGCGCGGGGCCGAGACGTCCATGTCGGGCGTCGCGGATCGCGTGCCGAGAGCCGGCCCGAGCAGCGCGAACGGGGCGAACCCGGTGACGAGGCCCGTCTCGGCGGTCACGTCGAAGTGCGCCGCGAGCGCGTCGCGCAGGGCCGACAGCTGGGCGTGCGTGTACACGACGCCCTTGGCCGGCCCGGTCGAGCCCGAGGTGAACAGCACCGCCGCGTCGGCGTCGGCCGATGGAGCGTCGGGAACGGCACGGCCGCGTCCCGCGCGGGCGAGATCCGACAGGCTGGCGTCGACGCCGAGGGCGCGAGCGGTCAGCGATGGCAGGGCGGTCGCCGAGATCCGTCGCCCCGGCCACCCCAGCGCGCGTGCCGCGGCGAGGCCCGCGAGCTCGCCGATCACGACATCGGGCACCGCGCCGCGCACGGCACGGGACAGACCCCGGATGCCGAGCCCCCGGTCGGCCACGACGACGATCGCGCCGATGCGCAGGCACGCGTACAGCGCGGCGGTGAGCGTCGGCCCGGGCTGCACGAGGAGCGACACGCGGTCGCCGGCGCGGACGCCGAACGCGTCGAGCCCCGCGGCCAGCTCGTCGACGCGACGGGCGAGCTGTCGCCAGGTGACCCGCACGGGGGTGCCCCGGTCGCTCGTGCTCATGTCGATCACGGCGATGCCGTCGTCGTCGCGTCGCGCGTCGAGCGCGGCCCACAGGGGGTCGGCGGGAGCCGTGTCGGCGACGGCGCTCCCGGCCCGGTCAGACGTGTCCGACAGCACGACGTCGTCGAGCCAGTCGAGCACCGCGTCGGCGTAGGGGCGCTCCTCGGCGACGAGGTGACCGGCCCCTTCGAAACGGTGCACGTCGGCGTGCGGCATCCGTTCGACGAGGTCGTCGAGATGTCCCTCGCCGAAGACCGGGTCTTTCGGCCCGCGCAGCAGCAGGGCCGGCACGTCGAGGTCGCGCAGGGCCGACGACACCCGCCGCAGGGTCGGGGTGCTCTCGTCGTCGGGCGTCGCCGGGATGTCGGCCACGAACTCCCCGATGCCGCGGCGGCGCGCCGCGGTGGCGTAGGGCGCGCGGAACGCCGCCCGTACGGCCGGGTCGAGATCGGCGAGGGCGAGGGTCGTGTCGAGGAAGGCGGTGGTCCCCGTCGTGCCGGCCGCCAGCAGGCCTCGCGCCGTGGCCACGCGCAGCGCGAAGGGCAGCGGCTTCGCCTCGGGGTGGTGCACCGCGGTGTTGAGCGCGATCACGGCAGCGAGCCGGTCGCGGTGCTCGACGGCCCAGCCGAGCGAGACGGGGCCGCCCCAGTCGTGGCCGATCGTGACGATCGGGCCCGCGATGCCGAGCGCGCCGACGAGCGCGTCGAGGTCGGCGATGCGCTGCGCCAACGTGCGTCGCAGGCCGGTGCGCTCCGAGAACCCCATCTCGAGCTGGTCGACGGCGACGACGCGCCATGCCGGGCCTCCGGCGACCGCGCGAGCCGCCGACGCGTTCACGAGCGCACGCCACAGGTACGACCACGTGGGGTTGCCGTGGACGGCGATGATCGTGCCGATCGGCTCGATGCCGTGGCCGGCGAGCGTCTCGCCGGTGTCGAGCACGTGCCACGTGCGGACGGCGCCCGCGTCGGCTGCCGCCCCGGGCACCTCGACGAGGCGCGACAACGCCGGGTCGAGTCCGGGAAGGCCCGCCGGGGGCAGGGTGGCGTCCAGACCGGCGACGGTCACCAGGCCAGCTCCAGCATGCCGGTGTTGAGACCGGAGCCGACTCCCATCAGCAGGACGCGGTCGCCGCTGCGCAGGCTCTTCTGCTCGTCGACGAGGGTGATGGGGATCGACGCGGGGCCGACGTTGCCCAGATGCGGATAGGTGACGGGGACGCGGCTGCGGTCGAGCTTGGCCGCCCGCACGATCGCCGAGGTGTGCACCGACGACACCTGGTGCGTCACGTAGCGGTCCATCCCGCTCCACGAGAACTCGTCGCGCGCCTCTTTCCAGGCCGAGACCACGAGGTCGAGGCCGCCCTTGAGCAGGGCCTTGGCGTCGGTGAACATGCCGTCGACACTGCCGACGCACAGGTCGTAGAACTGCGTCGCCGCGCGGGTCACGCCGCCGACGATCCGGTGCCCCTCGGGGTGGTCGCTCGCCCGCCCGAGCACCGCGGCCGCCGCTCCCGACCCCAGAGTCAGCGAGGCGAACTCGGTCATGAAGGCGTCGCGGTCGAGATCTTCGCGCAGCAGGCGGTTGACGGTGTTCACCTGGATCTCGTCGGCGTCCTCGCCGTTGACGATCAGCGCGTACCGCACCTGGCCCGACTGGATCATGCCGGCGGCGAGGCTCATACCGTTGATGAAGCCGAGGCAGGCGTTCGCGACGTCGAAGTTGATCGCCGAGCTGGGCAGCCCGAGCCCGTGGTGCAGGCGCACGGCCACCGAGGGCTCGAGGTGCTTGCGCGTCACCGAGGTGTTGATGATGAGCCCGACGTCGCCCGGCTCGATCCCCGCCTGCGCGAGGGCCTGCTTGCCGGCGGCGATCGTCGCCTCGTCGGACGACTCGCCCTCGGCCCAGTTGCGTCGTTCGACGACGCCGGCCACCCGCCGCAGCAGCCCGTGCTTCAGACGCAGTCGCGACAGCGCGGGAGAGAGGCGGTCCTCGATGTCGTCCGACGTCGTGATGCGGCTGGGCAGGACGCTCGCCACCGACACGAGGGCCACGTCGTCGAATCGGGCGGTGGCGTTACCTGGCAAGAGATCTCCCGCATCCTGTGCGTAGACGGCCCGGCCGAGCACCGGGGAAAGGTACGAGGGGCCGGGAGGGCACCCACCAGGATAAGCCGCGACGTATGCAGGGGGCTGCATGGGGTCGACTGTGATAGCCCCCATGTGCCGCTGTCGCCTCAGAGCCGTCCGGCCGCCTTGAGGGCGAGGTAGCGGTCGGCCACGAGCGGCGGCAGGTCGTCGGCCGAGGCGGTGACGGCGTCGCCGCCGGCGCGGTTCACGGCGTCGCGCACGCGCTCGGCGTCGTGTCGGGCACGGGCGACGGCCGCGGCGGCGTATACCGCGTCGGCGTCGGCGCGGGCGGGCTCGGCTCCCTGTTCGTCGGTGGCCGTGGCCACGAGCAGACGGGAGCGGGCCGCCACGGCCGGCAACGACGCGAGGAACCCGCGGGCCGCGTCGGGGTCGTCGTGGGCCGTGAGCAGGACGACCAGCGACGGGCGGACGGCCAGACCGCGCACCTGGGCGAAGACGCCGTCCCAGTCGGTGTCGACGAGGCGGGGCTCGACGGAGGCCATCGCGTCGACGAGGGCGGGGAGCAGCTGTGCGCCGTCGACGCGCGTGACACGGGCGCGGGTCGCCCGGTCGAACATCAGCAGGTGCACGTGATCGCCGGCGCGCGCGGCGAGGGCCGAGAGGAGCAGGGTCGCCTCCATCGCCGCATCGAGTCGGGCGCCGTCGCCGACCCGCGCCGCGGCGGTGCGCCCGGTGTCGATCACGACGACGACGTGCCGGTCGCGCTCGGGTCTCCAGGTGCGCAGCATGGTGGTGCCGGCGCGGGCGGTCGCGCGCCAGTCGATCGAACGCACGTCGTCGCCGCGCACGTACTCGCGCAGGCTGTCGAACTCGGTGCCCGGACCGCGCACGAGCAGCGACGTGTTGCCGTCCAGCTCGCGCAGCCGCGCCAGGCGCGAGGGAAGATGCCGTCGCGCGGTGAACGGCGGCAGCACGCGGATGCGCGCCGGTGCATCGATGCGGGCCTGTCGCCCGGCCAGCCCGAGCGGGCCCAGCGATCGCACCACCGCGAACTCGCTGCGCAGCTCGCCCCGTCGACGGGGGTGCAGTGGCAGTGCGGCTCCGCGGCGCTCGCCGGAGGGGACGGTCAGCCGCTGCCGTGCGAGGGGCGCGCCGGCCGTGGGCTGCCACGCGTCGCGCACGGTCGCCCGCAGGGTGCGTCGGCCGAGGTTGCGCACGCGCAGCTCGGCCGTCACCGGTTCGTCGCGCAGCACGCGCTCGGGGAGCCGGCGGGTGATCTCGACGGCACGGGCGTCGGCCGCGACCGCCACGTCGCACGCGCAGGCGACGGCGCAGAGCAGCGCCCACGCTCCCGCGACGCCCCACGGGGGAGCCCCCGCGACGCCCAGCAGCACCACGGGCACCACCCCCACGGCGACGAGGGCGACGAGACGGCCGGTGACGTACATCAGATGGGCACGCGGGTCTGCTGCAGCACCGATGTCAGGATCGCGTCGACCGAGACGCCCTCGATCTCGGCCTCGGGCCGCAGACGGATGCGATGGCGCCACACCGGCACGAGCATCGTCTGCACGTGGTCGGGGGTGATCGCGGGGTATCCGCCGAGCCAGGCCCATGCCTTGGCGGCCGCGAGCAGACCCGTCGACGCGCGCGGGCTGACCCCGAGCTGCACCGACGGGCTCTGACGCGTGGCCCGTGCCAGGTCGACGACGTAGCCGAGCACGTCGTCCGAGACGGCGATGGATGCCACGGCCCGTTGCGCCGCGAGGATCTCGGCCGGGGTGACCGCCGCCGCCACGCCGGCGTCGTCGAGCCGGCGGGGGTCGAAGCCCGCGGCGTGCCGTCGCAGCACGTCGACCTCGGCGTCGCGTCCCGGCAGGTCGACGAGCAGCTTGAGCAGGAAGCGGTCGAGCTGCGCCTCGGGCAGCGTGTAGGTGCCCTCGTGCTCGACGGGGTTCTGCGTCGCCGCGACCAGGAACGGGTCGGGGAGCGCGCGCGTCACGCCGTCGGTCGAGACCTGGCGCTCCTCCATCGCCTCGAGCAGGGCGGACTGGGTCTTCGGGGGCGTGCGGTTGATCTCGTCGGCGAGCAGCACGTGGGTGAAGACGGGGCCCTCGCGGAACTCGAACTCCCCGGTGCGCGCGTCGTAGACGAGCGAGCCCGACACGTCACCCGGCATGAGATCGGGGGTGAACTGGATGCGTCGGGTGTCGAGCCCCAGCGCCCGGCTGAACGACCGCACCAGCAGCGTCTTCGCCACGCCCGGGACGCCCTCGAGCAGCACGTGTCCGCGGGCCAGGAGCGCCACCAGCAGACCGGTGATCGTGCCGTCCTGCCCGACCACGGCCTTGCCCACCTCGAGTCGCACGCGGTTCATCGCGCCGCGTAGCGCGGCGTGGTCGATGGCGGGGGGAGCGTCACCGTGGGGGGTGTCGGTCATCGGGGTGTCCTTTCCGTTCGGAGGGCGGCGCGCACGCTCGCCTCGAGGTCGCGGAGCCGGTCGCTGGCGTCGACCAGCTCGCGGTCGGTACGGGGGAGCCGGTCGATCAGGATGCCACGGACGACGCCGCGGTCGGCCCCGAGGCGTTCGGCCACGGCGTCGGCGATGCGCGCGGGGTCGGCGCGTGGAGCGAGACCGAGCTGACGGGCGAGGCGGACGAGCGCCGCTCGGCGCAGCTCGCCGATCGCGTGCGGCGCGTCGCGCGAGGCGGCGTACAGGCGGGCGCGGCCCTCGGTCGTCTCGCTCGCGCGCACCATCACGGGCAGGCGCTCGGTGACGAGGGGGCCGAACCGTCGGCCGCGCCAGACGATGGCCGCGCCGATCGACAGGACGAGCAGCGCCATCGCCGGTGTCACCCACGGCGGCGTGAGCTCGCCGACGGTCTGCGCGGCGGCGGTGTCGGCGTCCGAGAGCGACGGCACGTACCAGACGAGCCGCGCGTTGCGACCCAGGAGTCCGACGGCCAGGGCGGCGTTGTCGCCGGTGCGCAGCTGCGCGTTCGTGAGGATCGATCGGCCGTCGACCGCCGCGACGGTGCCCCCGTCGCGTGCGAGCACGAGCAGCCCGTGCTCCCCGTCCGCCGGGTAGCAGCCGGTCACGCCGTCGCCCGCGACATAGAGCTCGTCGAGAGCCACCGGCCCGGCAGCCTCCGCTGCCGGCACGTCGCAGGCGGGCGCGGCCGGGGCGGCGTCCCCGAAGCCGCCGAGACGCGACCCGGCGAGCAGCAGTCCCAGCGTCCGCGAACGCGGCTCGACCAGCACGACGTCGTGCGCCGCGTCGGCGAGCCTCTGCACCGAGGCGTCGGACAGGGCCGGGGCGTCGCGCATGACGAGCGTCGCCGGTCCCGCGGCGAGGGCTTGCTCGGCGGCCCCGCGGTCGCGCGCGACGGTCACGTCGACGCCGTGCTGCCCGAGGATGCGCACGATCGCCCGCGTCCCCTCGGCGCCGGCCGACTCGGGGTCGAGGGCCGAGCGCTCGGTGTAGCCGCTGTAGGTCAGCGCGCCGCCCGCGACGGCGACGCCGACGACGACCGCGGCGATCGTGAGCCACCCGAGCACGGCCCGGCGCCGCGACGGACGGGGTGTGGCAGCGGTCGCCGCGGGTGCGGCGGCCCCGGTGGTCGTCATGGGGTCACCGCCGTGGCATCCGGCATCCGGGCGCGCGTGCGAACGGCCTCGTCGTCGAGCGAGACCAGGCGACGGTAGTGCTCGGCCGTGCCCGGCCGCCGCAGGTAGCGCACGTCGTCGAACACGACGGCGGCGTCGTCGAACGCCGCCGCCAGCGGCGGGAGGGCGCGCGCGGCGGCCCGCGAGAACGCGTGCACCGTCGCTCCCGGCGGGGTCTCGACCAGGCCGCGCTCGACCAGGCCCCGGGCGATCGCGCGGAAGCGCAGCACGACGGCGGCGTCCCACGCCCCGCGCCGGGCCTCGGCTTCGGCGTCGGTGCGCAGCTGATCGGCCGTGCGTCCGTCGTCGAGGTCGAAGAGCAGCGGAGCCTCCGGGTGCGCGCGCGGCGTCGTCCGCGGGCGCCCCCAGATGAGGAGTGCGATCACCGCGGCGCCGACGATCACGATCGCCAGCACGACGAGAGCGGGCGGCCCCCACGAGGCGGGGGCCGACGGGTCGAACAGGTCGCCGATGAAGCGCGCGATCGCGGCCGAGACGCGATCGATGAGAGTGGGCTCGGCGGCCCGGTAGACGGGGTCGGCGAGCTCGTCGTCTGCCCACCGGCGCGCTTCGTCGCCGTCGGGGAGCAGCGGCAGCGCCGCGACCAGCCCGGCGATCATGCGTCGCGCGACGCCGCGTCGGGCGCGGGCCAGGTCGGCACGGCGGACGGAGCCGTCATGCCCGGCGGGGGCGGTGCGGCCGGCGGGGGCGGTGCGGCCGTGCCCGCCGCCGGCGCCATCGCCGCGGGGGCGGGCCACGAGCCCGTCGTCGGCCCGGCGAGGGGTGTCGGTGCGGGAACGGGCCACGCGCCGGGGGCCGCACCGTACCCCGGTGCCACCGGCGCGGGCCAGAAGGCCGGCTCGGGCAGCATGCGCCCGACGCCGACCCGGTAGGGATCGATCAGATCCGTCTGGCCGGCGTCGCGCGCCTCGACGTAGGCCTGCAGATCGTGGTCGAGCCCCTCGTGGCGCATGCGCGCATCGACGTAGACGAGGACGGCCGACGTCGACTGGACGATGAGCGCGATGCACTGCACGAGCAGGACCCCGGCCTGCGCGCCGACCTGCACCAGGACGAGCTGGACGATCTTGTCGGGCTCGGGCGAGCCGGTCGGCGCGATCGCCGCCGACACGCCGGCCGCGATCAGCGTCAGCGGGATCGAGATGACCTGCGCGACCACCTGGAAGGCCATCGAGATCACCACGATGACACCGAGCGTCGGCCAGAACCGACGACGGGTCAGCCGCCACGACCGCGCGATGGCCGTGCCGATGCCGGCGCGCTCGAGGATGAGGACGGAGGGGACGAGGTAGAGCTTCGTGGCCAGCCACAGATAGAGGGGGATCGCGCCGAGGAAGAGGAAGAACCCCGCGAGGATGCCCAGCGGCAGCACCGCCGCGACGAGCAGGACGACGATGACGGCGGCGACGGTCATGACGATGCCGACGGCCACGAGCACCATCAGGGAGTATCCGATCAGGCGCCAGGCCGAGGGGCGGACGCGCCGCCAGACCAGACCCAGCGTCGGCCTCTCGGCGACGACCGCGTGGGCCACGTCGGCGACGACGACGCCCTGCACGATGGTGCTGAGCACCTGCGCGCCCAGCCCCAGCAGGAGGGCGACGCCGATCGTGATGACGACCGACCCGGTCAGGACCGCGAGATAGTCCTCGGAGCCCGAGCGCAGCGTGTCGAGGCGCGAGAAGCTGGCGATCGCGGTGCCCGCCACCGTGGCCGTGAGCACCAGGTAGGCCGCCGCCTGCACGACGAGCGCGAAACCGAGCAGGACACGGGGGTTCTGCCGCAGCGCCGTGAACGACCGGCCGAGGATCGTGCCGAATCCGTAGGCGTGCAACGGCACGATGCCCGGACGGGCGGCCGGGGTCCAAGCCGGGTACGCGGTCACGGTGGGCCTCCTCGTGCGTCGGCGGTGGTCCTCATCGTGTCATACACTCCCGGAACGCTCGGCGCACTCGTCCACAGGTCGACTACTCTCGATGTGACGCGTTCCCGCCCGCAACGCGTTGCCCGTCCTCGACGGGGTCGAGACGGAAGACGTACACCCGATGACTTCACGGATCCTGGTGGTCGACGACGACACCGCTTTGGCCGAGATGATCGGCATCGTGCTGCGCACGGAAGGATTCGAGACCGTCTTCTGCGCCGACGGTGCACAAGCGGTCGACGCCTGGCGCGCCGAGCGGCCCGACCTGATCCTGCTCGACCTCATGCTGCCGGGCGTCGACGGCATCGAGATCTGCACGCGCGTGCGCGCCGAGTCCGGCATCCCGATCATCATGCTCACGGCTCGCACCGACACCGCCGACGTGGTGAAGGGGCTGGAGTCGGGGGCGGACGACTACATCGTCAAGCCGTTCAACCCGAAAGAGCTCGTCGCCCGCATCCGCACGCGTCTGCGGCCCACCCAGGCCCCGGCCGACGAGACCCTGCGCATCGGCGACCTGGTCGTCGACGTCGCCGCGCACGAGGTGCGTCGCGGCGACGCGCCCATCGCCCTCACGCCTCTCGAGTTCGAGCTGCTGGTCGCGCTCGCCGAGAAGCCCCAGCAGGTGTTCTCGCGCGAGATGCTGCTCGAGCAGGTCTGGGGATACCACTACAAGGCCGACACGCGTCTGGTGAACGTGCACGTGCAGCGTCTGCGCGCCAAGATCGAGGCCGATCCCGACAACCCGCGCATCGTGACCACCGTGCGCGGCGTGGGCTACCGCGCCGGCGCGGTGGCCTGACCGTCCCATGACCGGCGCGGTGCGGACGCCCCCGTCGTCCCCTCGGGTCTGGCGGACGCCCGACTGGCGCTCGTGGCCGGGCCGGCTGCGCACGCTGTGGCATCGCTCGCTGCGGTTCCGCACGATCGTCATCGCGGTCGCGCTGACCGCGTCGACGATCCTCGTCACGTGCCTGGCCATGGCCCTCGTCATCCAGAACGAGCTCTTCACCGCACGCAAGGACCAGGTGCTGCTCGAAGCCCAGCGCGCCACGGCGTCGGCGCAGGCGACGCTCGACGCCGCGGTCGACTCGACCGATCCGGCCGCCGCGCAGACGCTCATGAACGGCATCGCCACGCGTCTCTCGCAGCAGTCGTCGAGCGACCTGATCGCGCTGTACCGCATCGGGCCGCCGTCGCCGCTGGCGCCGCAGCCGTTCATCTCGCCGTCCTTCGACTCGAGTCTCATCACCGACGCGCTGCGCCGACAGGTGCAGGCCAACCCCGACCTGCAGTGGTGGCAGTCGGTCGCCCTCCCGGGCGACGACGGGCGCCAGGTGCCCGGCATCCTGGTCGGTCATCAGCTGCGCTTCCCGTCCGAGGACGGCGTCGACTCGTACGAGCTCTACATGGCCTACGACCTCACGAGCGCGTCGCAGACGCTGTCGTTCGTGCAGGTGCTGCTGTGGGTGGTCGGGCTCGTGCTCGTGCTGCTCATCGGCGCCATCGCCTGGATCGTGCTGCGCTCGGTCACCACGCCGATCGCCGACGCGGCCGAGACCAGCGCGAAGCTCGCGGCGGGCGACCTCGGGGTGCGTCTGCCGGTGCGCGGCGAAGACGAGCTGGCGACCCTCAACCGGTCGTTCAACGCGATGGCCGACAGCATCGAGTCGCAGATCAAAGAGCTCGCCGACCTGTCGCTCGTGCAGCAGCGGTTCGTCTCGGACGTCTCGCACGAGCTGCGCACGCCCCTCACCACGATCCGTCTCGCGGCCGACATGCTCAACGACCGCCGCGAGGAGTTCGACCCGGCCACCGGCCGCGCCGCCGAGCTCTTGCACGCGCAGGTGCAGCGCTTCGAGGTGCTGCTCACCGACCTGCTCGAGATCAGCCGGTACGACGCGGGGTCCGTGCAGCTCGAGCTCGAGGCCACGAGCCTCGCGCACCTCGCCGAAGACGTCATCGGCTCGATGGAGCAGCTCGCCGAGAAGCACGGGTCGGACGTGCGTCTGGTCGCCCCCGGCGGCTACACGCCCGTCGACATGGACGCGCGCCGCGTCCGCCGCATCGTGCGCAACCTGCTGGGCAACGCGATCGAGCACGGCGAGGGCCGCCCCATCGTCGTATCGGTCGACAGCGACCGGGATGCCGTCGCGCTCGGCGTCCGCGACTTCGGCATGGGCATGCGCGCCGACGAGGTCGAGCGGGTGTTCGACCGGTTCTGGCGGGCCGACCCGTCGCGCGTGCGCACCATCGGCGGCACGGGACTGGGGCTGTCGATCGCCCTGGGCGACGCGCGCCTGCACGGCGGGACGCTCTCGGTGTGGTCGGAGCCGGGGCACGGCTCGAACTTCGTGCTCACGCTGCCGCGCAACGGCGGGCCGGTCACCGGCTCGCCGCTGCCCCTCGACCCCGAGGACGAGCAGGGCGGCCCGCGTGAGGCGCTCGGCCTCACCCAGCCGATCCCGCTCTCGCGCGACATGATCCGGGGGACCTCGTGAAGAAGGCGTTCGGAGTCGTCTCGCTGATGCTCGTGCTGGTCCTGGCGGCCTGCACCGGTCTGCCGACCTCGGGGTACGTCAACCCGGGACGGGGTCCGCAGACCGACGACGACACGCAGTCGTTCGCGTTCGTCCCCGACGGTCCGCAGGACGGCGCGTCGCCCACCGACATCGTCGAGGGCTTCCTGCGCGCCGGGTCGGGGCCCGCCGACGACTGGGCGACCGCGAAGATGTTCCTGGCGCCGGGGACCCAGTGGGACCCACGGGCGCGGGTGACCGTCGACCGCCTCGCCGACCGCCGGGCCACGGCATCCGCCGACGGCACCTCGGTGAGCGTCGGCCTGTCGACCGTGGCGACCGTGGATGCCAACGGCGCCTACACGCCCACCCTCATCGGCACGTCCGAGAACCTGGCCTTCTCGCTGACGCTCGTCAACGGGCAGTGGCGGATCACGCGCGCCCCCGACGGCGTCGTGCTGTACGAGGAGGTCTTCCCGACGGTGTACCAGTCGGCGTCGATCGCGTACTTCGACCCGTCGTGGAACTACATCGTCCCCGATGTGCGCTGGTTCCCGCGGGCGCTCGTCGCGAGCCGTGTGGCGACCGCCCTCGTCGACGGCAAGCCGAGCACGTGGCTCGCCGGAGCCGTGCGGTCGGCGTTCCCCGACGGGCTCTCGCTGGTGGGGCGCTCGGTGACGCTGTCGTCGTCGGGCGTCGCGCAGGTGCAGCTGCCCCGTACCGCGCTGAGCCTCGACTCGACCACGCTCGATCGCATGCAGACGCAGCTCGCGCGCAGCCTGTCGTCGGCCGGTGTCAGCGACGTGCAGATGACGGTCGACGGGACGCCCATCACGGCGTCCGAGGTGGCGGTGCGCGTGACACGCGTCGATCCGACGCCGGCGATCATGACCAAGGCCGGCGTCTTCGGTGCGTTGTCGGGCGATCAGGTCACGCCGTTCGGCCCCCTGTCGGATGCCGTGGAGTCGCTCGACCCGGCGGCGGTCGAGCTCGAGGCCGATCGCAGCATCGCGGCCGTGCGCACCAACGCGGGCGCCGTCTCGAGCGCGTTGGCCGACGGCCGCACCTATCTGCTCGACGACCGTCCGGGTCTGGTCGCGCCGTCGATCGACGCGAACGGCGCGATCTGGAGCGTCCCGCGCAACTCGCCGAGCGCGTTGCGGACGTTCACCCCCGAGGGCGTCCCGACGTCGGTCGGCAACGCGTGGCCGGATGCGTCGGAGGTCGTCGCGTTCCAGATCTCGCGCGACGGCACGCGCGTCGCGGCGATCGTGACCGTGGCGGGCGCGCAGGAGGTGTGGCTCTCGGCGATCCAGCGCGAGAGCGGCAACATCACGCTCGGCCCGCCGCACGTGCTGTCGTTCGACGAGAGCGGTGCCTTCGACATCGCGTGGCTCGACGACGCCACGCTGGGCGTGCTGACCTCGGCGAGCGGGGCCACCAAGCTCCGCGAGATCGGTGTGGGAGGGCGAGGCACCGACGCCTCGGCACCCGACGGCGCGCGGGTGCTCGCGGGCGGCAGCACGAGCATCCGTGTGCTCGACGACGCCGGGCGCCTCTACAGCCGTCGTGGTGGGTCGTGGACGCTCGTGGCCTCGGATGTGCGGGTGCTGGCGTCGCAGCAGGGCGCCGCGTCCTGAGCCGCCTTTCCTCCCCATCCCGGTGATCGACGGTCGCGTCCCCATCCCTCCGCTTCTCGTCCCGACCGTGGGCGTGCGCTCGACAGGCTGGGCGCATGACGACGTCCGCATCCGCCCGCTCCCTGCTCGCCGTCGCCGCCGCGGCGGCCGAGGACGCCCTGACGTTCTGGCTCCCGATCTCGTGCGCCGGATGCCACGCCCCCGACGTCGTGCTCTGTCAGACGTGCCGCGCGGCGCTGACACCCCGCCCGGTGCGCCGCGACCTCGATGCGGGCCTCGTGGCGTGGAGCGGCCTCGCGTATGAGGGGCCCGCCGCCCGCGTGCTGCGGGCGCTCAAAGAGGAGGGGCGCACCGCGCTCGCCCGTCCGCTGGCGCCCGCGCTCGCCGCCGCGGTCGCCGCGACCCGCGCGGACGGCGGCGGCGATGCCCTGGTGACGACGGTGCCGTCGTCGCGCGCGGCGTTCCGGCGCCGCGGCTATCGCCCCGTCGACCTGCTCGCGCGCCGGGCCGGATGCCGACCCGTCCCTCTGCTGCGGCTGCGGCGGACGCCCCACGACCAGCGCGGGCTCGACCGGGACGATCGTCGTCGCAACGTCGCCGGGGCGTTCTCGTCGAGGCCCGTGCCGGGGCGTCCGGTCGTGCTCGTCGACGACGTCGTGACCACGGGGGCCACCCTGACCGCCGCCGCGACGGCGCTGCTCGCGGCGGGTGCGGCGTCCGTCGTGGCGGCGACGCTGGCGCAGACGCCGCTCCGGGCGGACGCACGGGTGAATCAGAGGTGATTCCTTCGTGACAGGAGGGTGTCGTCCCACTACCGTGGGGATGACTGAAGGCGACGGACGTTCCGCCCTTGACCGGCGCGGAACCCGGAACAAGGAGGTCACGGATGGACACCAACATCGTCGGTGTGGGCGTCGGTATCACCGATCGTTTCCGCGCTGTGGTGGAAGAGAAGGTCAGTCGCATCGAGCACCTGGCGCCGCGGGCGCAGACGCTCGAGGTCAAGGTGACGCACCGCTCGTATCGCAACGGCCGCATGGAAGACGACACCGTCGAGTTGACCCTCGACGGCAAGGGGCCGATCGTCCGGGCCGAGGCCACCGACGCCGACAAGTTCGCCGCTCTCGACCTGGCCGTCGACAAGATCTCGGAACAGGTGCGCCGGGCCAAAGAGAAGAGGGTCGACGCGCGCAACCACCCGCGTGGGGCGAAGTTCGAGAAGGGCACCGGCGAGCTCTCGGGCATCGACGTGCAGCCCGCGTCCGTCGACGTGCTGCGCGCGGTCGCAACCGGCGAAGTGCCGATCGTGTCCGGCTCCGACGAGTTCGAAGACTACTCGCCGGTCGTGATCCGGCAGAAGGAGTTCGAGGCCGAGTGGATGACGGTCGAAGAGGCCGTCGACCGCATGGAGCTCGTCGGCCACGACTTCTTCCTCTTTGTCGACGCCCGCACCGACCACCCCAGCGTGGTGTACCGCCGCAAGGGGTGGGACTACGGTGTCATCGCCCTCGCGACCGAGGCGGCGCCCGCCGAGCGCGTCGCGTCCTGATCCCGCAACGGCGGGAGCCCCCGTCCGATCGGACGGGGGCTCCAGCCGTTGCGGCGACGGTGTCAGCCGTCGAAGATGTCGCCCAGCAGCGAGCCGATCACCAGGCCGCCCAGCATGCCGCCGACCATGTTGCCGCCGCTCATGCCGCCGTTGCCGCGGCCGCCCCAGCCCCCGTCGCCCCAGTCGGACGGGCGCGACTGCTCGATGTCGCGCTGGGCGATCTGCAGCGCCTCGGATGCCAGCGCACCGGTGCGTCGGGCCGTGGCGAGCACCGTGTCGCGATCGTCCTCGGCGACGGGGCCGAGGGGCAGCTGCGCGCGCAGCCGCTCGGCCTCGACGAAGCGGGTGCGCGCGTCGGCGCCGATCCACCCGCGGTGCCCGGTGATCAGACCGCGCGCGACCGCGAGCTGCCGGTCGGCGTCGTCGATCGCGTGGTCGACCTGGTCTTGCGAGGGCACGGGACGCGCGGCGCGCTCGCGGGCGAGGTGCAGGTCGGCGTTGGCCTGGCGGAGAGCCGACAGCGCCGAGAAGGGGTCGGTGCGCGCGCCGGGGGCGGGCAGCGCCGCGAGGGCCGCCTGCAGAGCGGTCGCCGCGTCGAGGACGGCGGGCGTCTGGGGTCCCTGGCGCGCGTCGACCAGGTCGGTGCGGGCGTCGTCGACGACGGCGGCGAGGGTGGACTCGGCGCGCAGGGCCTCGATCTCGAAGGTGTCGACGGCGTCGAGCAGCGACTCGGCGCGACGGACGGCCTCGGTCGCCGCCTCGAGGGCCACCGACGCCTGTTCCCGCTGACCGGCCGCACGACGGCTCTCGGACACCGCGGCGGTGTGCACCGCGAAATCGAGCAGCTGCGTCACCTCGTCGGGGTTTCCGGCGACCTGCTGCATCGCCTTCTCGTCGTAGCGGTGCGAGAGCCGGTCGACGATCTCGCGCGCGTGCGGGATGCGCTCCACGAGACGATCGCGGTCGGCCCGGACGCGCGCGAGGATCTCGGGGGCGCGGCGCACCGCGTCGATCGTCGGCTGCAGCACGAGGGTGCGTTCTTCGAGCAGGTCTTCGGCCCAATCGGCGAGCTGCACGATGCGGGCGTTGCGCGTGCGCAGCTCTTCGCGGGTGTCGGGGATCTCGTCGTGGTTCAGCTGGTGGAGCTGGAACGCCTCGGCAAGGTGGGTCTTGACCGAGTCGAGCGCCGCCTTGAGGTCTTCGGTGGCCTTGTCGCCGAGCTCGGCGCGGGCGAAGTCGAGCTCGTCCGAGGTCAGACGCACGCGTTCGTCGGCGGCGACGATGGCGAGCTCGGCGCGACGAGCCAGATCGGCGTCGGCGGCATCCTGTTCTTCGCGCTTCCTCTTGCCCCAGAATCCGGCCATGGCATGATCCTAGGCCGCCGAGGCGATGAGGCCGCCGAGTGTTCGCTGCGGGCGCGACGGCCGAGAGCGGGCAATGTGGAGTCCTCGCAAGTCACGAACCGGTAACACGGATAACATGGGCCGTGTATGCCTGTGCGCAGGCCGGCGTCCGCGCGGGCGCCGCACCCGACAGATGGAGATGCTTCGTGGCCAATCCGCTCGAGAAACTGCTGCGCGCCGGAGAGGGGCGCGTCCTCCGCCGACTGCAGGGCGTCGTCAAGGCGACCGGTGCGCTCGAAGAGGACTACGGGCAGCTCACCGACGAAGAGCTGCGCAACGAGACCGTCGAGCTGCGCGCCCGTTACGAGGCGGGCGAGACGCTCGACCAGCTCATGCCCGAGGCGTTCGCCGCGGTGCGCGAGGCCGCCAAGAGGACGCTCGGCCAGCGTCCCTACGACGTGCAGATCATGGGCGGCGCGGCCCTGCACCTCGGCAACATCGCCGAGATGAAGACCGGTGAGGGCAAGACCCTCACCGCGGCGCTGCCCGCCTATCTCAACGCGATCGCCGGTCAGGGCGTGCACGTGGTCACGGTCAACGACTTCCTCGCGAGCTACCAGTCCGAGCTGATGGGCCGCGTCTACCGCGCCCTGGGCATGACGACCGGCACGATCGTCTCGGGCCAGACGCCCGAGGTGCGCCGTGAGCAGTACGAGGCCGACATCACGTACGGCACCAACAACGAGTTCGGCTTCGACTACCTGCGCGACAACATGGCGTGGCAGAAGCAGGACCTCGTGCAGCGCGGCCACTTCTACGCCATCGTCGACGAGGTCGACTCGATCCTCATCGACGAGGCCCGTACCCCGCTCATCATCTCGGGCCCCTCGTCGGGCGAGGCCAACCGGTGGTTCGCCGAGTTCGCCAAGCTCGCCCGCACCCTCGAGGCGGGCGTCGACTACGAGGTCGACGAGAAGAAGCGCACGATCGGCGTGCTCGAGCCCGGCATCGAGAAGGTCGAGGACTACCTCGGCATCGACAACCTGTACGAGTCGGCGAACACCCCGCTCATCTCGTTCCTCAACAACTCGATCAAGGCCATCGCCCTGTTCAAGCGCGACACCGACTACGTCGTGATGAACGACGAGGTCATGATCGTCGACGAGCACACCGGCCGCATCCTCGTCGGGCGCCGCTACAACGAGGGCATCCACCAGGCGATCGAGGCCAAAGAGGGCGTGCCGGTCAAGGCCGAGAACCAGACCCTCGCCACGGTGACCCTGCAGAACTACTTCCGTCTGTACGACAAGCTGTCGGGCATGACCGGTACCGCCGAGACCGAGGCGGCCGAGTTCATGTCGACCTACAAGCTCGGCGTCGTGCCGATCCCGACCAACAAGCCGATGATCCGCAAGGACCAGTCCGACCTCGTCTACAAGAACGAGACGGCCAAGTTCGCGCAGGTCGTCGAAGACATCGCCGAGCGGCACGAGAAGGGTCAGCCGGTGCTGGTCGGCACGACCAGCGTCGAGAAGAGCGAGTACCTGTCGCGTCTGCTCGCGAAGAAGGGCGTGCGCCACGAGGTCCTGAACGCCAAGAACCACGCCCGCGAGGCCGAGATCGTCGCGCGTGCGGGGCGTCTGGGCGCGGTCACCGTCGCCACCAACATGGCCGGTCGCGGCACCGACATCATGCTCGGCGGCAACGCCGAGTTCCTCGCCGTGCAAGAGATGAAGGCGAAGGGGCTCGACCCGGTCGAGACGCCCGACGCCTACGAGGCCGAGTGGGACTCGGTGTACCAGGCCGTTCGCGACACGGTGGCCGAAGAGGCCGCGAAGGTCGTCGAGGCCGGCGGCCTCTACGTGCTCGGCACCGAGCGTCACGAGTCGCGCCGCATCGACAACCAGCTGCGCGGTCGCTCGGGACGCCAGGGCGACCCGGGAGAGAGCCGGTTCTACCTGTCGCTCACCGACGACCTCATGCGTCTGTTCCAGTCGGGGGCGGCCGAGGCCATCCTCGCCCGCACGAACTTCCCCGACGACGTCGCGATCGAGTCGGGCCTCGTCTCGCGGGCCATCAAGAGCGCGCAGTCGCAGGTCGAGGCCCGCAACGCCGAGATGCGCAAGAACGTGCTCAAGTACGACGACGTCCTCAACCGCCAGCGCGAGGCGATCTATGCCGACCGTCGCCACATGCTCCAGGGCGATGACATCGCCGACCGCGTGCAGCACTTCATCGAAGACGCCGTCACCGCCGTCATCGACGACCACACCGGCAGCGGCCACACCGAGTCGTGGGACTTCGACGCCCTGTGGACCGAGCTGAAGACCCTGTACCCGGTCGGCGTCACGATCGACGAGGTCGTCGCCGAGGCCGGGGGCAACAAGGGCCGGATCACTCCCGAGGGGCTCAAGCGCGAGATCGTCTCGGACGCCCGCATCGCCTACCAGAACCGCGAGAAGGCCCTCGGCGAGCAGGCGCTCCGCGAGCTCGAGCGCCGCGTGGTGCTGCAGGTGCTCGATCGCCGCTGGCGCGACCACCTCTACGAGATGGACTACCTCAAAGACGGCATCGGCCTGCGTGCGATGGCCCAGCGCGACCCGCTCATCGAGTACCAGCGCGAGGGGTACCAGATGTTCCAGTCGATGATGGGGCAGATCAAAGAAGAGTCGGTCGGCTTCCTGTACAACCTCGAGGTCGAGGTGCGCAAGGTCGAGGGCGACGAGGCCCAGGTCGAGGCCAAGGGCCTCACCGCGGCCCCGGTCGAGGGCCAGCGTCTCGAGTACTCGGCCGCCAACGACGCGGGCGAGGTCGAAGTGCGCAACGACCGCGGCCAGGTGCAGCAAGCGGCCACGAACCGTCTGCGCCAGGCTGCCGCGGCCGCGTCCGCGGCTCCGGCCGCCACCCCGCCGCAGACGGGTGCCCGCGGGGCGTTCGGCCAGCGCACCGACGCCCCCGAGCAGGCGCCGGCCGCGAGCAACCGCGCCGAGCGCCGCGCCGCCGACAAGAAGAAGTAATCCTCATCGAACGGATGCCGTGCCCCGCCGCGACGCGAGGGGCGCGGCATCCGTTCGTCGGTGTCGGCGGGGGAGCGGGCCACCCGTCGGCGATTGGCCGTGCGGGTGCGGGGATATTCTGAACCGATGAGCCCGCTTCGCCCCCTCGACCAGTCGTCCAAGCTGAAGGACGTCCTCTACGAGATCCGGGGGGAGGCGCTCGTCGAGGCCGACCGTCTCGAGGCCGACGGCCACGCGATCCTCAAGCTCAACACCGGCAACCCCGCGGTGTTCGGGTTCGAGGCGCCGCACCAGATCGTGCGCGACATGATCGAGTCGATCCCGCAGGCGCACGGCTACAGCGACAGCCGCGGCATCATGTCGGCCCGGCGCGCGATCGTCTCGCGTTACGAGGAGGAGCCGGGGTTCCCCCACCTCGATCCCGATCACGTCTACCTCGGCAACGGCGTGTCCGAGCTGATCACCATGACGATGCAGGCGCTGCTCGACGAGGGCGACGAGGTGCTGATCCCGGCGCCCGACTATCCCCTGTGGACGGCGATGACGAGCCTCGGCGGCGGGACGCCCGTGCACTACATCTGCGACGAGAGCGCCGAGTGGCAGCCCGATCTGGACGACATCCGGGCCAAGGTGACGCCGCGCACGAAGGCGATCGTCGTCATCAACCCCAACAACCCGACCGGTGCGGTGTACACGCGCGAGGTGCTCGAAGGCATCGCCGCGATCGCACGCGAGCACTCGCTGCTGCTGCTCGCCGACGAGATCTACGACCGCATCGTGTTCGACGACGCGGTGCACATCCCGCTCGCCACGGTCGCCCCCGACCTGCTGTGCCTGACGTTCAATGGTCTGTCAAAGACCTACCGCGTGGCCGGCTACCGGTCGGGGTGGCTTGCGATCACGGGCCCGAAGGAGCACGCGGCGGGGTTCCTGCACGGCATCAACCTGCTGGCGTCCACGCGGCTGTGTCCCAACGTGCCGGCGCAGTACGCGGTGCAGGCGGCGCTGTCGGGCGTGCAGTCGATCGACGCGCTGATCGCGCCGTCGGGCCGTCTGCACGAGCAGCGCGACGCGGCGTGGAAGGGGCTCGAGGCGATTCCGGGCGTCTCGTGCGTCATGCCGCGCGGAGCGCTGTACGCGTTCCCGCGCTTCGACCCCGAGGTCTACGAGATCCCCGACGATGCGGCGTTCGTGCGCGACTTCCTCGTCGCCGAGCACGTGCTGCTGGTGCAGGGATCCGGATTCAACTGGCCGGCGACCGACCACGTGCGCATCGTGACGCTGCCCGAGGCGCGGGTGATCACGGATGCCATCGAGCGCCTGGGCAACTTCTTGTCGACGTGGCGCCCGTAGCATCCGTCACAGCATGCTGCAGGCGGTGACCCGCCACCGTCCGTCGCGTCCCTCGATGCGCATCGCGAGCACGCGGGTGCGATCGCGCGCCGTCCCGGTCACGGCCGCCTCGACGACGCCGTCGGCCGGGCTGCACAGGCGGACGCTCCGCACCTCGTGCACGTCGCGGGGCGCGGTTCCCCGAGCGCTGCGGGCGCGTCGGGCGAGAGCGGCGTGCACCGCGACGGTGCGGTAGACCTCTTCGGTCATCCATCGGGCCAGCTGCTCGACCTCGCGCACGCCCGCGTGCACCTCGAAGAAGCCCCGTGCGGCGTTGCGCACGAACATCTCGGGCGAGGGGAGGTCGGCCGTCGACGTGCGCTGCGGTGCGAAGTACTCTTCGAGCTGCACGGCACTGAGGAACGTGCGGCGTGCGGGTCTGGCAGCCGGAGACGGTGAGGACATGCGTCGCTCCTTCGAGACGGGCTCGAGAGCGGCGGGGGGCTGCGGGACCGAGTGTAGAGGAGGTCGGCGCGACGGGTGATCGGCCGGCGGCGGGCATAGCGCGCGGAGAGACGCGACGGGCGACGTCGGTGGTTCGTCCGGGCTGCGTCGGCCGACCCGTGATCGCGGCGCGCAGCGTGCGTCTGCGACGGTGTCGCCGCCACGGCCCTGATCGGCCGCTTCCCGCGTCGAGCGGCGGCCGCGGCGTCGACGGTGAACCGCCCTGCGGGTGAGCCCGAGGGCTCGCGGATCTCATCATGCCCTTCTTTCGGAGGGGACGACCGAATCACCCCGCGGGCGACCGCCCGGCCGCGTCGACGGCTCAGCCCGTCTCGCCGGTCGTCGTCGAGCCCCATCCGCGCACGATTAGTCTGTGAAGGTGTCGACACTCAGCGAACTCGTCTACGCCCAGGGCCGTTCCAGCGAGGCCGACGTCGAGTGGCTGCACCGTCTGGCGGGCGACGGCCAGCTGCTCGCCGATCTCGCGTTCGCCGACATCGTGATCTGGGTGCCGACGCCCGACGACTCGTTCGTCGCCGTCGCGCACACCCGGCCCGGGGGAGCGGCGACGCTGTTCTACCGCGACATCGTCGGCGACCGCGTGCGCCCGCAGTGGCGCACCCAGGTGCGCGAGGCGTTCCAGAGCGGGCGCATCGTCGACTCGGCCTCGCCCGACTGGTTCGAAGAGACCCCCACCCGCGTGCGCGCCGTGCCCATCGTGCGCGTGTTGAGCCGCGAGGGGACTCCCGAGGTCACCGTCGGCGTGCTCACCCGCCACACCAACCTCGGTGAGACGCGCACGCCTTCGCGCCAACAGATCACTTTCAACGACTGCGCCGACGATCTCTTCCGCATGATCGCCTCGGGCGAGTTCCCCGATCTGAAGGCGCCGACCGCGCCGCGCCGCGGCGCCCCTCGGGCCTCGGACGGGCTCATCCGCCTCGACGTCGACGGCATCACGACGTTCGCCAGCCCGAACGCGCTCTCGGCGTTCAACCGGATGGGCTTCGACGACGAACTCGAGGGGGAGTCGCTGTCGGAGGTGACGGCCCGCATCCTTCCCGCCAAGCGTCAGGACGTCGACGAGTCGCTGCCGATCGTCGTCACGGGTCGCGCGCCCTGGAGGGCCGACATCGAGGCCCGCGGCGTGCAGGTGTCGCTGCGGACGATCCCCCTGCGCGACCGAGGTACACGCATCGGCGCCATCGTGCTCAGCCGCGATGTGACCGAGATCCGCCACCAGGAGCAGGAGCTCATCACCAAGGACGCCACCATCCGCGAGATCCACCACCGGGTCAAGAACAACCTGCAGACGGTGGCATCCCTGCTGCGCATCCAGGCACGGCGCACGCACTCCGACGAGGCCCGCGACGCGCTCACGCAGGCCATGCGCCGCGTGTCGGCGATCGCGGTGGTCCACGACACCCTGTCGGAGGGTCTCGCGCAGAACGTCGACTTCGACGACGTCTTCGCCCGTGTGCTCAAGCTCGTGGCCGAGGTGGCCGCCGCCCCCAACACGCGCGCACGGACGCGCAGCACGGGGCGCTTCGGGACGCTGCCGAGCGAGTACGCCACTCCGCTCGCGCTCGCTCTGACCGAGCTCGTCACCAACGCGGTCGAGCACGGGCTCGCGGGTCAGGAGGGCGACGTCGAGATCTCTGCCGAGCGCACCGACACGACGCTCGAGGTGCGCGTCCGCGACACCGGTGTGGGCCTGCCCGAGGGGCAGGTCGGTCGCGGGCTCGGGACGCAGATCGTGCGCACCCTCATCCAGGGTGAGCTCGGGGGCACGATCGACTGGCACACACTCATGGGCAGCGGCACCGAGGTGACCATCGACATCCCCCTGCGCTACATCTCCCGCGCGGCGGGCTGACTCCCGAACGACGACGAAGCCCACCCCCGCCGGGGGTGGGCTTCGTCGTCGTTCAGGAGGATCAGGAGGCGCGGCGGGCGCGGGCGGCGCGACGCTTGAGCGCGCGACGCTCGTCTTCGGAGAGACCGCCCCAGACGCCCGAGTCCTGACCGCTCTCGAGGGCGTACTGCAGGCAGACCTCGGTGACGGTGCAGCGCGCGCAGACCGACTTGGCCTTCTCGATCTGGTCGACCGCGGGGCCGGTGTTGCCGACCGGGAAGAACAGCTCGGGGTCGACGGTCAGGCAGGCTGCTTTGTCGCGCCAGTCCATGGGGGTGCTCCTTGTTGCGGAAAAATAATTCGGATTCGGGCGCCGGGGTTCGGGTCCGGTACCCTGGTGGGAAACGCGAGCTTGCGCTCGCCCCACGTCGCTGTGGGAGCACACGGCTTTGTCCATGCTCCCACAGCGCTTCCGGCCGATCAAGAGGTAACCGGGAGGTTTCCAGGTTGCAACGACGGGGAAACACGCATCCCGCCGGAGAGGACGCCTGACATGCCTGCCCGTGTTCCCGCCGCAGCCGTCCTCGGGATCGAAGCCCTCGGCGTGCTCGCGCTCGCCGGGTGGCAGGTGGTCGCGCTCGTCGGCGGCGACACCGACTCGGCGGTCAGCTCGATCGCGCTCATCGTCCTGACGGTCGTCGGCGCGGTCGCCCTCGCGGGCGCGGCCGTGGCCACGGCACGGGACGTCTCGGCCGGACGCTCGGGCGGCATCGTCGCCCAGCTGCTGATCCTGTCGGTGGCGATCGGCGCCGTGACGGGGGAGTGGGCCGCGCCGATCGTCGCGGTCGCGATCGCCGTGCCCGCGCTCGTCGGACTGGTGCTGCTCGTGCTCGCCGTGCGTCAGGCGGCGCCGCAGCGCTCGCGCGACGACGCCTGAGCGCCCGGTCGGTCACCGCCCCGGGCGTCGGCCCCCGCCACCGCCGCACCGATGCCCGACGCCACTGAGGTCGGGCACCGCGGAGGTCCGCACGCCTCGCCGACGCCGGACATCGTGCGCGTCAGGACGACGCCCGGGCATCGGGCACGACGGAGGCCGCCGCGGCGCCTCGCACGCCGGACGTCGAAGAGCTCAGGCGAGCCCCAGCGTCTTGCGCAGCCGAGCGACGTGACCGGTGGCCTTGACGTTGTAGAGCGCCTCGACGATCGCGCCGTCTTCGTCGACCACGAAGGTCGACCGCAGCACACCGGTGATCGTCTTTCCGTAGTTCTGCTTCTCGCCCCAGGCGCCGTAGGCCTCGTGCACGACGTGGTCGGGGTCGCTCAGCAGCGGGAACGTCAGGCCGTCGCTGTCACGGAACGCACGCAGCTTCTCGGGCAGGTCGCGTGAGATGCCGAGCACGGTGTATCCGGCGCCCTGGAGCGAGGCCAGGCTGTCGCGGAAGTCGCAGGCCTGCGTGGTGCAGCCGGGCGTCTGCGCCGCCGGATAGAAGTACAGGATCACGCGGCGGCCGCGGAAGTCGCTCAGCGAGACGGGGTGCTCGTCCTGGTCGAGCAGGGTGAAGTCGGGCGCGGCGGAGCCGGGTTCGAGGTTCGTCACCCCTCCAGCCTAGAACGCTCGATCGACCGGAACGTCGTCAGGAGCCTCTGCAGCGAGTCCAGCCGCGCCGCGGCGCCCGGACCGAGACGACCGGATGCCACGGCCTCGACGATCGCGCAGTCCGGGGCATCGGGCAGATGGGTGCACCCTCGGGGGCAGTCCTCCGCCGCTTCGGCGAGGTCGGTGAAAGCGCCGAGGACGTGGGCGGGATCGACGTGACCGAGACCGAACGACCGGACGCCCGGGGTGTCGATGACCCACCCCGTGCCCCCCGCGCCCCGATAGCGCAGCGAGACGGCCGACGACGAGGTGTGCCGGCCGCGACCGGTCACCTCGTTCACGTGCCCGGTGGCCCGTTCCGCGCCGGTCAGGGCGTTGACGAGCGTCGACTTCCCGACGCCCGAGTGTCCGACGAAGACGGTGGAGTGCCCCACGAGGGCCTCGCCGATGCGGTCGAGGGGCATGTCGTCGTGGGCGCTGGTGAAGACGCGCAGGTCGACGCCGTCGAAGTGCGACAGGAACTCGGTCGGGTCGGCCAGATCTGTCTTCGTGACGACCAGCATCGGGCGGATGCCGGCGTCGAGCGCCGCGACCAGGTAGCGGTCGACGAGCCGTTCGCGCGGCTCGGGGTCGGCCGCGGCGACGACGATGAGCATCTGGTCGGCGTTGGCCACGATCACGCGTTCCACCTGGTCGGTGTCGTCGGCGCTGCGGCGCAGCAGCGACGAGCGCTCCTCGATGCCGACAATGCGCGCCAGTGTGCCTTCGCCGCCGCTCAGGTCGCCGACGACGCGTGCGCGGTCGCCGTTGACGATCGGCTGCTTCCGCAGCTCCCGGGCGCGCGTGGCGAGCACGCGCCGTTCGTCGGGGCCGTCCTCGTCGACCAGAACGGTGTAGCGCCCGCGGTCGACGCCCAGCACGCGCGCGATCCTCGCGTCGGCGTGCGCCGGGCGGCGCTTCGTGCGCGGGCGGTTCGCCTTGGGGTTGGGGCGCACCCGCACCGACGACTCGTCGTATTCGGGGTCGTCGTCGGCGTCGTCGTCGAGCCAGCTCACGCGTCAGCCCGCGGCATCGGCGCCCAGCATGACGTTCCAGAGAGCGGCGAACTGGGGGAGGGTCTTCGCGGTGGTCCCGATGTCGTCGACGCGCACGCCGGGAACGCGCAGACCGATGAGCGCTCCGGTCGTGGCGAGGCGGTGGTCGTGATGCGCCTTCCACATGCCGCCGTGCAGCGGGCGGGGCACGATACGGATGCCGTCGTCGAGCTCGTGCGCCTCGCCCCCCAGCGCGCGCAGGTTGCCGACGAGCGCCGCGATGCGGTCGGTCTCGTGGCCGCGGATGTGGCCGATGCCGTGGATGGTCGTCGGCCCGTCGGCGAACGCGGCGAGGCCGAAGATCGTGGGAGCCAGCTCGCCCGCCGCGGTGAGGTCGAGCTCGAGTCCCGCGATGCCGGCGCCCGACGTCACCGTCAGGGTGCCGCCGCGACGCGAGACCTGCGCGCCCATCTCGGTGAGGATGTCGCCCAGCAGGGCGCCGGGCTGCGTGCTGTGCGGCGGCCAGCCGGTCACGCCGACGGACCCGCCCGCGACCATCGCCGCCGCCAGGAAGGGGGCCGCGTTCGAGAGGTCGGGCTCGATCGCCACGTCTTTGGCGCGGACCGGTCCCGCCGGCACGATCCACTCGCCGACCGCGGGGCGCTCGACGTGGATGCCGCGGTGGGCGAGGCTCTCGACCGTCATGTCGATGTGGGGGATGCTCGGCAGGCGTGCGCCGACGTGGCGCAGGCGGAGGCCGACGTCGAAGCCCGCCGCGGCGAGCAGCAGACCCGACACGAACTGGCTCGACTGGCTCGCGTCGATCTCGATCTCTCCGCCGCGCACGTGCCCGTGGCCCCGGACCGAGAACGGCAGGGCCCAGTGGCCGCCGTCATCGATGTCGACGCCCACGTCGCGCAGCGCCGAGATCATCGCGCCCATGGGGCGGTGCAGGGCGCTCTCGTGCGCCGTGAGCAGGACGTCGCCGCGGGCGAGACCGGCCAGCGGGGCGACGAAGCGCATGACGGTGCCGGCCTGGCCGCAGTCGACCGTCGTGTCGCCCGCGAACGACGCCGGCGGGGTGACCCGCAGGTCGGGGCCGAAGGCCGAGCCCGACTCGACCTCTTCGATGCCCACGCCCAGGGCGCGCAGCGCATCGATCATGCGGGCGGAGTCGTCGGAGTGGAGCGGTGCGTGCAGCACGCCCGGGCCGTCGGCGATCGCGGCGAGGATCAGCTCGCGATTGGTGAGCGACTTCGACCCGGGCACCGAGATCGTGGCATCCAGGCCGCCGTCGGCGACCGGCGCGTCCCACTCGCCGCGGGGGGTGGCGGCCGATGGGGAATACCCGAGGGGAGTCATGGGTTCCTAGCCTACTGAAAGGGGACGACACGTGACCGCACTTCTCGAGCGCCCGGCCGTGCGCCGGCACTCCCCGCGGGGAGCAGACACGCCGGACGTAGACTGGCGCGTGATGGACGACACGGCAGACGCGGCGGAGCCCCGCGCGCAGTTCGAAGAGCAGGCGCTGCCCTTCATGGACCAGCTCTACGCGGCGGCGATGCGCATGACGCGCAACCCGGCCGACGCGGCCGACCTGGTGCAAGAGACGTTCGTCAAGGCGTTCGGGTCGTGGGCGACGTTCACCCAGGGCACGAACCTGAAGGCGTGGCTCTATCGCATCCTGACGAACACGTACATCAACACGTACCGCAAGAAGCAGCGCGAGCCGTACCAGAGCGCGATCGACGACCTCGAGGACTGGCAGCTCGGCGGGGCCGAGTCGACCACCGCCACCAGCGCGCGGTCCGCCGAGGCCGAGGCGATCGACCACATGCCCGCGTCGGTCGTCAAGGACGCGCTGCAGTCGATCCCCGAGGACTTCCGCATGGCGGTGTACCTCGCCGACGTCGAGGGCTTCGCCTATCAAGAGATCGCCGACATCATGAAGACCCCGATCGGCACGGTCATGAGCCGCCTGCACCGCGGCCGGCGGCTGCTGCGCGACCTGCTGTCGGACTACGCGAAGGAGCGCGGCATCCAGGCCGCGACGGGAGTGAAGAAATGAGCGACTGCGGGTGCGACCAGGCACGGCGTGACCTGGAGGAGTACCTCCGTAACGAGGTGTGCAAGACCGAGGCGAGCGACATCCGCGAGCACCTCGAGAACTGCCCCGGATGCCAGGACGAGGCGCTCGTGGCGCGCACGCTGACCGAGGTGGTCGCGCGCGCGTGCAAAGAGACGGCCCCCGACGAGCTGCGCGATCAGGTGCTGGCACGCCTGCGATCCATCCAGGCGACGCACTGACGCGGAGCATCCGCCCCCGTCCGTAGGCTGGGGGCATGGCGACGCGAGACACCTTGACCCTTCCGCTCGATGCGGCCTCGGCGGACATGCTGGCCGAGTCCGGTCTCGAGTACAGGCTGGTCGACGGATCCGGAGACGGCTTCCCCGCATTCCTGCAGGCCGTCTCGCGGGGCTTCCTCGACCGGGAGCCGAGCGCCGATGCGATCGAGGCCGCGCGCGTCACACTGCGCGAGCGACGTCTGATCGGCGTGTTCGACCGCTCGGCGACCCGCCCCGAGGTGCCGGTCGCCACCGTCGACTCGTGGCCCAGCGAGCTCACCGTGTCGGCGGGGCGCACGACGCCGCTGTGGGCCGTCAGCGCGGTGACGGTCGCTCCGACCCACCGGCGGCGCGGCATCGCCCGGGCGATGCTCACCGGCGAGCTGCGCACCGCCGCGGCCGCGGGCTACGCCATCGCCGGCCTCACGGTGACCGAGGCGACGATCTACGGCCGCTGGGGCTTCTCTCCGGCGGCGTGGGCGTCCGACGTCGAGGTCGACACCCGCCGCGCGCGCTGGACCGGGCCGACGGCGCCCGGACGCCTCGACTTCGTCGACCGCGCGGCCGTTCCCGACCTGCTGCACACGCTGCACGAACGCGTGCGGGCGTCGCGCCCGGGCTCCGTTCCGGGCTGGGCGAGCCGCTGGCGCGGTTTCGCCGGTCTGCTGCCCGGCGACGACGACGGCGCGAAGGTGCGTGCCGTCGTCTACCGCGACGCCGACGGCGTCGATCGCGGCGTGCTCGTGTACACGCTGCACGAGAAGGGCGAAGACTACGCGGCCCACGAGCTACGCGTCCGCGCCCTCGTCGGAGACGGCGACGAGGCGGTCGCGGCGCTCTGGCGCTTCGCCATCGAGCACGATCTCGTCGCCACCGTCACGGCGTCGCTCCAGCCGCCCGTCCCGCCCGTGCAGTGGATGGTGTCCGACCGTCGCGCCGTGCGGGCGACCCCGATCGACCACCACTGGCTGCGGGTCATCGACGTGCCCGGCGCCCTCGCCGCGCGCGTCTACTCCGCACCGCTCGACGTGGTCGTCCGCGTCGACGACCCGCTCGGGTTCGCCGCCGGCGAGTGGGCGGTGCGTGTCGACGCCGACGGCGCCGCCGAGGTCGCCGCGGCCGACGGCCGGGCCGTCGACGTCGAGCTGACGGTCGGCGCGCTGGGCTCGCTCCTGCTCGGGGGCGTCCGCGCCACCGAGCTGGCGGCGGCCGGCATCGTCGCGGGGACGCCCGAACGGCTCTCGGCCGTCGACCGGGCCTTCGCCCCGACGATGACGCCCTCGCTCGACATCTGGTACTGACCGTTCACGCAGCTCACAACACCACGGAGTAGCATCCCGCCGATGCCCGATGCCACCACCCCTCCGCCCGACGTGGCGCGGACACCGCGACTGATCGTGCGGTCGCGGGCCGCCGCCGACGGCGTCCGTCGGTACGCGCGGCGCAACCCCGTGTCGCTCGTGTTCGCCGCGGCGGTCATGGTGTGCGCGGCCCTGACGGGCTCGCTGTGGGGGCGGGACGCCCTGATCTGGGGGGCGGGACCGCTGTCGACGTTCGCGGCGGGGCGGTGGTGGACGCTCGGCACCGCCCTGTTCGTGCCCGATTCGCCGATCGACGCCCTGACGTCGCTGGTGCTCGCGGTCACGGTGCTCGCCTACGTCGAGCGTCAGCTGCGCTCGCGCCGCACGGCGGTGCTGCTGCTCGTCCTGGGCCTGGCGGGCATGCTCGCCGGGATCGGCCTGCACGCGGCGGCCTGGGCGGTGACCGACCTGCGGCCGGTCGTGGCGGCCGAGATCCCCGTGCTCGACCCGACCACCCCGATCGCGGCGGTGGTCATGGCCGGCTCGGCTTTCGCCCCCGCTCTGTGGCGGCGACGCCTGCGGCTGGTGGGCTTCGCGCTTCTCGCCCTCTTCGCGCTCTACGCGGGCGACGCCGACTCGTGGTACCGGCTGATTGCTGCATCGATCGGCCTCGTCGTCGGCGCGCTCCTCGCGCGCGGACGCGAGCGGCGTTCGTGGCACCGCAGCTCGACGCGCGAGACGCGCACGCTGCTCGCCCTTCAGGTCGCCGTCGTGGGGATGGGCCCGCTCGTTGCGCTCATCAGCGGCGGAGGGCGCGGCCCGCTCTCGCTCGTGGTCGACGCGTACACGCAGTACGACGACGCGCTGATCGAGAAGTGCGGTCAGGTCGCCTCGTCGGTCTGCGACGAGCAGATCGCCCTGCTCATGACGCGGGGCGTCGGACCCGCTCTGCTCGCCGTCACCCCCCTCGTGCTTCTTCTCGTCGCCGCGTGGGGACTGCGGCAGGGCCGGCGTGCGGCTCTCGTCCTCGCCGCGTTCGTGCTCGTGACCTCGGCCGTCCTGCCCGTCATCGCACTGCTCGGCGGGCGCCTCGTGATCGACCCCTGGGTCGACGGCAGCGGCGCCGAGTACGTGCTGTGGTCCCTGGCGACCATCGTGATCCCGCTGGTGCTGGCCGTGGCGCTGCTCGTCGCGCGTCGGCGCTTCCCCGTGCGCGCGACGGCCCAGGCGGCGCGGACCGTCGCGCTCGTCGTGGGCGTGGCGTTCGTCGCCTCTTCGGCGACCTTCTTCGTCATCGGCGACATCGATCGTCGCGCCTTCGAGCAGCAGACGTCGCTGCTCGACCTGCTCGGTGTGACCCTGCGCCGTTTCATCCCTCCCGTGTTCCTGCATCCGGGCGGGTCGTCGCCGTTCCCGCACCACGGTCCGGCCCTGTTCGCCTACCAGTGGGTGGGCGTGCTGTTCTGGGCGGTGGTGATCGCGGCCGTGCTGTGGCTGTTCCGGCGGCCCCGGCGCCCCGTGGGCGGCGACGACCGGCTCTACCGCGACCTGCTGCGGCGCGGGGGAGACACTCTCGGCTTTCTCGGCACGTGGGCGGGCAACCGGTATTGGTACACCGACGACCGGGAGTCGGCCGTGGCCTACCGGCTGGTCGGCGACGTGGCGCTGGCGGTGGCCGACCCGATCGCGCCCGACGGGCATCGCGTCGCCGCGCTGCGGGGGTTCGCCGACTACTGCGTCGAGCACGGGTGGATACCCGCGTTCTACAGCATCCACGCCGACACGCTGGCCGATCTCGAGACGCTGGGGTGGCGTCATGTGCCCGTGGGCGTCGAGACCGTGATGGACCTGCCGGGCCTCGACTTCGCGGGCAAGGCCTGGCAGAAGGTGCGCCAGCCGCTCACCCGTGCCGAACGCGAGGGGTACACCGCGGTGTGGACGCGGTGGAACGAGCTGACGGTGTCGCAGGCGACGCAGGTGGTCGCGATCGACGAAGAGTGGGTGGCCGATCGGGCCCTCCCCGAGATGGGGTTCACCCTGGGCTCGCTCGACGAGCTGCGTGACCGCGACGTGCGTCTGCTGCTGGCCGTCGGCCCGGACGACCGCATCGAGGCGGTGACCAGCTGGATGCCGAGCTGGACGCACGGCGTCGTGACCGGCTGGACCCTCGACTTCATGCGACGCCGCACCGACGGGCCGAACGGGATGATGGAGTTCCTGATCGCCAAGGCGGCGTTGCAGCTCGAGTCCGAGGGCGCGAGCGTTCTGAGCCTGTCGGGGGCGCCGCTCGCCGACGATCCCGGTGAGAGCCCGGATGCCGAGCCCTCGGCGCTCCGAGCGCTCCTGCGGTGGCTCGCCGAAGTGCTCGAGCCGGCCTACGGCTTCGCGTCGCTGTTCCGCTTCAAGGGCAAGTTCCGACCGCGGTACCGCCCCCTGTCGCTCGCCTACCGCGACCCGCTCGAGCTGCCCGCGATCGGCGCGGCGGTGGGTCGCGCCTACCTGCCCGACGCCTCGCGCCACGAGATCGTCGCACTGGCCCGAAGCGCCTGGGAGGGACGCCGGTGAACAAGTTCATCCTGACCTTCGAGCTCATCAACAGCCCGCTGCTGGTGATCTTCTCGATCGTCGCGGGCCTCGCCGCGGCGGGGGTCGTGATCTGGCCGCAGCGGCGCATCGTGCGGACGCTCGTCATCGGCGTGGCCGCCGGGCTCGTCATGTACGTGGTCGCGCTGATCCTCGAGGCGATGGACAGCTTCCAGGGGCCCCTTCCCGCCTGGGCCGCCTTCTGGGCGGCGATGGCGGTCGGCGTCGCCGCCGTCGGGGTGGTCGGCATCGTCCGGCGCCCCTGGCCCCGCCGTGCGCTCGGTGCCATCGCCGTCGTGACCTCGCTCGTGGCCGGGTTCCTCGGGGTCAACGCGGCCTACGGCGTGACCCACAACCTCGCGGCGGTCCTCGGCCTGCAGACGCTCGACCCGGCGGTGCTGCCGAAGGTCGACGACGTCGACGGCGATCCCGCAACCCTCTACCAGCGCTGGCAGCCGCCTGCCGACATGCCCACGAAGGGTGTGACCAGCGCGCTGACGGGCGACACCCGCATCCCGACGGGGCAGTTCGGCGCTCGTGATGCGGCGCTGTACCTGCCGCCGGCCGCTCTCGTAGCGAACCCGCCCGCGCTGCCGTTCCTCGTGTTCATGATGGGGCAGCCGGGCTCGCCCGACATCGGAGCGTTGGCGAAGGCGCTCGACGCCTTCGCCGCCAAGAACAAGGGACTCGCGCCGATCGCCGTGGTCGTCGACCAGCTGTCGCATCCCGAGAAAGACCCGGCCTGCGCCGACTCGTCGACCTTCGGCGCCGTCGCGACCTACATCAACCAGCTCGTGCCGCAGTGGGCGTCGACGCACCTCAACATCGTCCAGGACAAGCATTACTGGGCCATCGGGGGCTTCTCGAACGGCGGAGCCTGCGCGGCGTACTACGGCGCGAAGTATCCCGCCGTGTGGGGGCAGCTGCTCGACATCTCGGGGAACGAGTTCCCCGGCTCCGAGCATGTCGCCGCCACCGTCAAAGAGGTGTACGGCGGCGACAAGGCCGCGTTCGAGGCGGCCAAGCCGGCGGCGATCATGGCCGCCGCCCCGCGGGGCTCCTACGCCCGCCACACGGCGATCTTCACGTGGGGCGCCGACGACAAGACCTACGGCCCGGGTCAGCTGGCGGACTCGAAGGCGGCCCAGGCGGCCGGTTTCACCACCCTGACGTATATGGTCCCCGGTGCGGGCCACACCGGGCAGGCGCTCGACGCCGGCCTGGCCTACGCCATCCCGGCGATCGCCCCCACCCTCGGTCTCGCCGCACCGCCGGACTGACGGCGGCGGCCCACGCGGCCGCACCGAGCCCGTACTGCTCCCGCTCATGGTGAAGGCCCGGTCAGAGACCGGGCCTTCACCATGAGCGGGAGGGGATCAGCGGGCCAATGCCGCCTTCATGATCTCGGCGTGCTCCTGCGCGTGCACCTTCGGCGACCCGGTCGCCGTGGACGCGGCGGCGGGGCGGGAGATGCGACGGATCGCGCGTCCGTTCAGCCGATCGGCGCCTTCGAGAGCGATGAACGGCCAGGCGCCCTGGTTCTCGGGCTCGTCCTGCACCCACACCAGCTCGGCGTTCGGGTACTGGGCGACGACGGCGTTGAGCTCGTCGACGGGCGTCGGGTAGAACTGCTCCACCCGCACGAGGGCGATCTCGGGGTTCGGGTTCTTGTCGAGCTCCGCGCGCAGATCCCAGTGGATCTTGCCCGAGTGCAGCAGCACGCGGGTCACGGCCGAACGGTCGATGCCGCGATCGTCGTCGAGCACCGGCTCGAAGCGCCCTTCGAGGAAGTCCTCGACCGGGCTGGTCGCCCCGCGCAGACGCAGCATCGCCTTGGGCGTGAACACCACGAGCGGGCGGCGCGGGCGTTGGTAGGCCTGACGCCGCAGCAGGTGGAAGTACGATGCGGGCGTCGACGGGCGGGCGACCGTCATGTTGTCTTGAGCGCACATCTGCAGGTAGCGCTCGATGCGCGCCGAGGAGTGGTCGGGCCCCTGTCCTTCGTAGCCGTGGGGAAGGAGGAGCACGACGCTCGACTGCTGGGCCCACTTCTGGTCGGCCGACGAGATGAACTCGTCGATGACCGACTGGGCGCCGTTGGCGAAGTCACCGAACTGCGCCTCCCACAGCACGAGGGCGTCGGCCCGTTCGACCGAGTAGCCGTACTCGAACGCCATGGCGGCGTACTCGCTCAGCAGCGAGTCGTAGACCCAGAAGCGGCCCTGGTTCTCGCTGAGGTTGGCCAGCGGCAGCCATTCCTGGCCGTTGTCGCGGTCGTGCAGCACGGCGTGGCGCTGCACGAACGTGCCGCGGCGCGAGTCCTGACCGGCCAGGCGCACCGGAGTGCCCTCCATGAGCACCGAGCCGAACGCGAGCAGCTCGCCGAAGGCCCAGTCGATGTTGCCGTTGCGGCTCATGTCGAGACGCTTCTCGAGCAGCTGCTGCAGCTTGTTGTGCACGGTGAAGCCGTCGGGCTTGTTCACGAACGCGTCGCCGATGTGCTGGACGACCTCGCGCGGCACCCCGGTGGTCTCGGGGGCACCGGTGACGACCTCGTCTGCGCCGTCGGCGGTGACGACGGGCGTCGTGCCCGTCGCGGCGGCGTGGGTGTCGGCGAACGCCACCTCGAGGCGATTCTGGAAGTCCTGCTTGGCCTGCTCGTACTCGTCTTCGGTGATGTCGCCGCGACCGACGAGCGCCTCGGTGTACAGGCGGCGCACCGAGCGCTTCGCCTCGATGAGGTTGGTCATGAGCGGCTGCGTCATCGAGGGGTCGTCGCCCTCGTTGTGGCCGCGGCGGCGGTAGCAGACCAGGTCGATGACGACGTCGCGGTGGAACTCCTCGCGATAGAGGAACGCCAGCTCGGCGGCGCGGACGACGGCCTCGGGGTCGTCGCCGTTCACGTGCAGGATCGGCGCCTGGATGGTCTTGGCGACGTCGGTGGCGTACACCGAGGTGCGCGCGTCGGTCGGCGTGGTGGTGAAGCCGACCTGGTTGTTGACGACGACATGGATCGTGCCGCCCGTGCGGTAGCCGCGCAGCTGCGACATCTGCAGGGTCTCGACCACGACGCCCTGACCCGCGAACGCGGCGTCGCCGTGGACGAGGATCGGCAGCCACGAGAACGTGCCGATCGGCTTGCGGTCCTGCTTGGCGCGGACGATGCCCTCGAGCACGCCGTCGACGGTCTCGAGGTGCGAGGGGTTGGCGGCGAGGTAGACGGGCAGCTCCTCGCCGTTGTCGCCCACGAACGTGCCCTCGGTGCCGAGGTGGTACTTCACGTCGCCCGAGCCGCGCTTGCTGCCGACCGCCACGGCGCCCTCGAACTCGCGGAACACCTGGCCGTAGGTCTTGCCGGCGATGTTCGTCAGCACGTTGAGGCGGCCGCGGTGGGCCATGCCGATCGCGGCGCCGTCGAGGCCGGAGGACGCCGCGCCCTGGAGGATCTGGTCGAGCAGCGGGATGAGGGACTCTCCGCCTTCGAGGCTGAAGCGCTTCTGCCCGACGTACTTGGTCTGCAGGAAGGTCTCGAACGCTTCGGCCTGGTTGAGCTTCGACAGGATGCGCAGCTGCTCGTCGTGCCCGGGCTTGGTGTACTTGACCTCGACGTTGCGCTGGAACCACTGGCGCTGTGCCGGGTCTTGGATGTGCATGTACTCGACGCCCATGGTGCGGCAGTACGAGTCGCGGAGCACGCCGAGGATGTCGCGGAGCTTGGCGACGCGCTTGCCGCCCAGGCCACCGGTGACGAACTCGCGGTCGAGGTCCCAGAAGGTGAGGCCGTGCGACTCGATCTCGAGGTCGGGGTGCGTGCGCTGCACGTACTCGAGCGGGTCGATGTCGGCCATCAGGTGACCGCGGACGCGGAACGAGTTGATCAGCTCTTGCACACGGGCGGTCTTGTCGACGCGCTCCGAGACGTCGACGTTGATGTCGCTGGCCCAGTGGATCGGGGCGTACGGGATGCGCAGCGCCGCGAAGATGTCGTCGTAGAAGCCGCGCTGGCCGGTGAGCAGCTCGTGCACCTTCTTGAGGAACTCGCCCGAGCCGGCGCCCTGGATGACGCGGTGGTCGTACGTGCTGGTCAGCGTGATGGTCTTGCCGATGGCCAGCTCGTTGAGCGTCTTGTCGCTCGCGCCCTGGAACTCGGCGGGGTACTCGAGGGCGCCCGCGCCGATGATGCAGCCCTGGCCGCGCATGAGGCGGGGCACCGAGTGGACGGTGCCGATGCCGCCGGGGTTGGTGAGCGAGAGCGTCGTGCCCTGGAAGTCGGCCGGGGTCAGCTTGTTGCTGCGGGCCCGGCGCACGAGGTCTTCGTACGAGGCGAGGAACTCGCCGAACGTCAGGGTGTCGGCCCGCTTGATGCTCGGCACGAGCAGCGCGCGCGATCCGTCGGGCTTGGGCATGTCGATCGCGATGCCGAGGTTGATGTGCGCGGGGGCGACCACCGACGGCTTGCCGTCGACCTCGGCGTAGAAGACGTTCTGGCTCGGGAACTCTTTGAGCGCCTGGATGAGCGCCCAGCCGATCAGGTGGGTGAAGCTGATCTTGCCGCCGCGGGTGCGGGCCATGTGGTTGTTGATGACGATGCGGTTGTCGATCATCAGCTTGGCCGGGATCGTGCGCACGCTCGTCGCCGTCGGCACCGTGAGCGAGTCGTCCATGTTGGCCGCCAAGGCCTTGGGCATGCCCTTGAGGACGGTGACGCGGTCTTCTTCGGTGCTCTCGGTGCCGGCCGAGGGCGCGGCGGTGGGCGCCTGGGCCGGGATCGGCTGCGGCGCCGCGGGCTTCGTCGTCGTGCGTGCGACCGGGGCCTGCCCGATCACCGGGATCGGGGCGGTCACCGGCTTCGGCTCGGCGGCCGGGGCCGACGGCGGCGCGCCGGCCGCGGCGGCTCCGTCGACGACCGGGTGGTACGCCTCCAGAATCGGCCACCACGCCTTGTCAACGGAGTGCTTGTCGGCCGTGAACTGCTCGTAGAGCTCGTCTACCAGCCACTCGTTCGCGCCGAACTCGCCCTCGCTCGAAGTACCGACGCCCGTCACCTGGCTCGACACAGTCGATCGCCTGCTTTCCTCGATGAAGATTGTTGTGGATGCGCACCGATGCTGCCGTTGCACGCGGAAGTCAAGCCTAGCCGAGGTTCCTGTACGTGATACCGGCCGAGCGGCGCGTTCATGTGGTGAGGTGGATGCCATGGAGTTCTACGGATCCCAGCCCGACGTCGACCTGACCTATTCGGACGTCTTCCTCGTCCCCCGTCACTCCGATGTGCGCAGCCGCCTCGACGTCGACCTGGCCCCCGGCGACGGCACGGGTGCCACGATCCCGCTCGTGTCGGCGAACATGAACTCGGTCACCGGCACCCGCCTGGCGGCCACGCTCGCCCGGCGCGGTGGCCTCGGCGTGCTGCCGCAAGACCTGCCGCTCCCCGAGCTCGCCGCCGCGATCCGCTGGGTCAAGGCGCAGCCGGCCCGCTGGGACAGCCCCCTCGTCCTCCCGCCGCACGCGACGGTGGCCGACGCGGCCAAGCTCATGCCGCCCACCGAGGGGCACGGCATCCTGGTCGCCGATCCGGCGGCCGAGCGCCTCGTCCTCGACGACGTGGTGGGCATCGTCGCGGCGACGCGGCTGGCCACGGCGCTGCCCGACGCGCAGCTCGGCGACCTGGTGCGCACGCGTCCGGCATCGCTCGACGCCGACGACATCGCCGACGCCCGCCAGGCCTTCGACGTGCTCGTCGCGTCCGACCACGACCTCGTCTGCGTGGTGCAGCACGGCGTCGTCGTCGGCACGCTCTCTCGGCGCAGCGCGCTCCGCGCGACGCTCTACCGGCCCGCGGTCGACGCGGACGGCCGACTGGTCGTCGCGGCGGCCGTCGGCGTGAACGGCGACGTCGCCGCCAAGGCGCGGGCGCTCGTCGAGGCGGGCGTCGACGTGCTCGTGGTCGACACGGCCCACGGCCACCAGGAGCAGATGCTGCGCGCGCTGCGCCAGGTGTCGGCGCTCGACCTCGGCATCCCGATCGCGGCGGGCAACATCGTCACGGCCGAAGGCGTGCGCGATCTCACCGACGCGGGGGCGAGCATCCTCAAGGTGGGCGTCGGCCCCGGGGCCATGTGCACCACCCGCATGATGACGGCGGTCGGCCGCCCGCAGTTCTCGGCGGTGCTCGAGACGGCCGAGGCCGCGCGCGCCGCGGGCGCCCACGTGTGGGCGGACGGCGGGGTGCGCTACCCCCGCGACGTGGCGCTGGCGCTGGCGGCCGGCGCGGCGTCGGTGATGATCGGCTCGTGGTTCGCCGGCACCATCGAGGCGCCGGGCGAGCTGCTGACGGATGCCGACGGCCGCATCTACAAGGAGTCGTGGGGCATGGCATCCACCAAGGCCGTGCAGGGGCGCTTCGGGCGTCTCGACCCGTACGAGCGGGCGCGCAAAGAGCTGTTCGCCGAGGGCATCTCGTCGTCGCGCATCTATCTCGACCCGCAGCGGCCGGGGATCGAGGACCTGCTCGACATGATCACGTCGGGCGTGCGCTCGTCGTTCACGTACGCGGGCGCGGCGACGGTCGCCGAGTTCCACGACCGTGCGCGCGTCGGGCTGCAGTCGGCGGCGGGCTACGAAGAGGGAAAGGCGCTGCCCGTCAGCTGGTGACGGCGGCCTCGACGTCGACCGCGGCCTCGAAGGTGATCCACGCGCCGAGCTGCACCGACAGGTCGAGATCGTCGCCCTCGTGGCGGGCGCGCCGCCGCGGATCGGCCGAGAAGCGCGGGTCCGCCAGACGTGTCGCCCACAGCGCCTCGGCGTTGCGGCGCACCAGACGCGTCGCCGTCGCCGCCGCGCCGCCGTCGAGCTCGTGCGCCGCCTGGGCCAGGTAGCGCGCGAGGATGCCGGCGAAGAGCCCGCCGTCGCCGCCCCCGGGGGCGGGGAACAGGCCGTCGTCCGGGGCACACCAGCGGTCGACCGCGGCGACGAGGTTCGCGGCCCGCTCCGTGTCGCCCAGGGCCAGGGCGGCGCCGATCGCGGTCCCCTGGTTGTAGGTCCACAGGTCGGGCCGCACACGACCGGGCTCCACCCCGTCGCGCACGAGCCCGGTGTCGGGGTCGTCGAGGGTCGTGGCGATCCATGTCGTGAGCCCCGTGGCCGCGCGCCGGCGCCCGGTGCGGGCCAGCAGGATCGCCGCGGGGCCGTTCGCGGGGGCGTTGTAGAGGTCGCTGCCCACGGCCCAGGGGAGCGCCCCCACCTCGGGGTCGATCCCGCGTTCGAGACGGTGCACGATGCGGGCGAGGGCGTGCGACCTCGGGCGGGTGCGTGCGAGGGCGAGCCCCATCCACGCGATGTCGTCGTAGAACGCGTTCACCCAGCGTCCGGCGGTGCGGAGGGTGACGCCGTGCGCGATCGCGCGGGCGACCCGTCGTCGGCCGGGGTGCGGGCGATGGCGCTGGGCATCGCCGAGCGCATCGAGCAGATGGGCGTGCCACCAGTAGTGCCACGTCGACCCGTCGTGCCCGCCCGGCGCCGCGGCGCGCGCCCAGGCGATCGGCCCGAGGTGCCGCACGTACTGCCCGCGCACGGCGCGCTCGGCCTCTGCGGCCCGGTGCTGCGCGGCGGAGATGGCATCCATGCACCCATCCTCCACACCATCGCAGCGGATGCCACCCCCGGCGGCCCTGCCGTAGAATCGACGCCACGATGGACGACCCTCCCAGTTGTAGACCCTGGCCCCAACGACCCGCCGCCGCCGTCGCGCCGAAGACGAGCGGAGGTGATGCCTGATGGAATACGTCATGCTGGGCGTGGGGCTGCTTCTCACGATCGGTACCGGTCTCTTCGTCGCCAGCGAGTTCGCCCTGGTGAACCTCGACCGGGCCGACCTCGAATCGCGTCGTGCGGCGGGGGAGTCCCGTCTGTCGCTCACCATCGACGCGCTGCGCATCACCTCGACGCACCTGTCGAGCGCGCAGCTGGGCATCACCCTCACGACGCTGCTCACCGGTTACACGATGGAGCCGGCCATCTCGAGCCTGCTGCGCCCCGTGTTCGAGGCGTGGGGATTGCCCGAGGGGCTCGTCGTGCCGCTGTCGGCGCTGATCGGCGTCGGGTTCGCGACCGTGCTGTCGATGATCCTCGGCGAGCTCGTGCCGAAGAACTTCGCCCTCGCGATCCCGCGGCAGACGGCCAAGCTCGTCATGCCGTTCCAAGTGGCCTTCACGGCGGTCTTCCGGCCGGCGATCGTGGTGCTCAACGGAAGCGCCAACGGCGTGCTGCGCGCGATGGGGGTCGAGCCGAAAGAAGAGCTCTCGGGCGCGCGGACGGCCGAAGAGCTGTCGAGTCTGGTCAGACGCTCGGCCAGCGCCGGCATGCTCGAGCAGGACACGGCGTCGCTTCTCGACCGCAGCCTGACCTTCGCCCGCCTGAGCGCCGCCGACGTGATGACCCCGCGTCCGAGCGTGCACGCGCTCGCCGCGGGCGACTCGGCCGACGACGTCATCCGGCTGGCGCGTCGCACCGGGCACAGCCGCTTCCCGGTCTACGACGACTCGATGGACGACATCGTCGGCGTCGTGCACCTCAAGGCCGCCGTCGGCGTTCCGCGCGACCGCCGGAGCGAGGTGCCCGCGGCGGCGCTCGCGACCGAGCCGCTGCGGGTGCCCGAGACCGTCCACCTCGACGCCCTCGTCTCCGAGCTGCGGTCGCGCGGCTACCAGATGGCGATCGTGGTCGATGAGTACGGCGGCACGGCGGGCGTGGTGACCCTCGAAGACCTCGTCGAAGAGATCGTGGGCGAGGTGCTCGACGAGCACGACCGCTCGCGCGCGGGCGTCGTGCGCACGGCCCTGTCGCTCACGTTCCCCGGCGACCTGCGTCCCGACGAGGCGCTCGATCGCGCCGGGGTGCGAGTGCCCGAGGGCGAGATCTACGACACCGTCGGCGGCTTCATCATGAGCGCGCTCGAGCGCATCCCCACGGTGGGCGACACCGTCGAGACCGAGGAGGGCGCCTTGACGGTGACGCGCATGGACGGCCGTCGGGTCGACCGCGTGCAGTTCACGCCGAAGCCCGTCGAAGAAGACATCGACGACCTCGTGCGTGCGACGAAGGGAGGTGACCAGCGATGAGCGACTGGGCCGGACTGGCGTGGCTGTTCGTGCTGCTCGTCGCCAACGCCTTCTTCGTCGGGGCCGAGTTCGCCGTGATCTCGGCGCGCCGCTCGCAGATCGAGCCCCTCGCCGACCGCGGCTCGCGTCCCGCCCGCACGGCGCTCTACGCGATGGAGCACGCCACACTCATGCTGGCGACCTGCCAGCTGGGCATCACGATCTGCTCGCTCCTCATCCTGAACGTGTCGGAGCCCGCGATCCACCACCTGCTCGCGGTGCCGATGGGCCTGACGGGCATCCCCGAGGCGGTCGTCGACGTGGTCGCGTTCGTCATCGCGCTGCTGATCGTGTCGTACCTGCACGTGGTGTTCGGCGAGATGGTGCCGAAGAACCTCGCGTTCTCGCTGCCCGACCGCGCCGTGCTGCTGCTCGCGCCGCCGCTCGTCGCGGTGTCGAAGGCGTTCTACCCGGTGATCGTGGCGCTCAACTGGATCGCCAACCATGTGTTGCGCCTGTTCCGCGTCGAGCCGAAAGACGAGGCCGCCTCGACCTTCACCCTCGACGAGGTGGCGACGATCGTGAACCAGTCGCGGCGCGAGGGCGTGCTCGACGACGCCGCGGGCACCGTCACGGCCGTGGTCGAGTTCACCGAGAAGAAGGCGGCCGACATCGCGGTGCCGATGGCCGACCTGGTCACGCTCCCCGAGGCCACGACGGCCGACGAGATCGAGCGCGCCGTCGCCAAGCACGGCTACTCGCGCTACGTGATCGTCGACGCGCAGGGTGCTCCGACCGGGTACGTGCACCTCAAAGACGTGCTGCGGGTCGCCGAGGGCCCCGACGCCGAGGCCGACCTGCAGCGTCCCATCCCGGCCAAGCGCATCCACCACATGGTGTCGGTGCGCGAGTCGACCGACCTCGAGGACGCGCTGGGACTCATGCGCCGTGCCGGCCGTCACCTGGCCCAGGTGCGCGACGACACCGGCCGGGTGCGCGCCGTGCTGTTCCTCGAGGACATCATCGAAGAGCTCGTCGGAGAGGTGCAGGACGCCACGGCCCGTCGCCGCTTCGCCTGACCCCCGCAACACCGGATGCCACGCGGCCGAGGCGGCGTGGCATCCGGTGTTGCGCGCAGAAGGGGCGGTGACGGACGCGGGCGATCCCGCGGTCGCGGTCGTGCGGCAGCCCCGCGCGGAGCGGCCGCGGGCGGTGCCGTCGGACGGCGGCGCGATCAGTAGGCGCGGGTGTACTGCGCGGGGACGGGGGAGTCGGCCCCGAGGGCCACGGCGGCGCGGATGCCGTAGTGCGGGTCGCGCAGCCACTCCCGCGCCGACATGACCGCGTCGGCCCGGCCGTCGGCCACGACGTTCTCGGCGAGGGCCGGGTCATCGATCATGCCGACGGCGCTGACGAGCAGTCCGGTCTCGCGACGCACGGTCTCGGCGTAGCCGACCTGGTATCCGGGGCCCGGCACGATGTGCTGCTCGGGCACGAGGCCCCCGCTCGAGACGTCGATCAGATCGGCCCCGGCCTCGGCGACCAGGCGCGCGGCGGCGACGGTGTCGTCGACGTCCCAGCCGCCCTCGGCCGCGTCGGTGGCCGAGAAGCGCACGAACACCGCGGCTTCTGCGGCGGCGGCGCGCACGGCGGCCACGACCTCGACGAGCAGGCGCGCGCGGTTCTCGAGCGCGCCGCCGTAGGCGTCGGTGCGGTGATTGGTCAGGGGAGAGAGGAACTGGTGCAGCAGGTAGCCGTGCGCGGCGTGCACCTCGATGACCTCGAAGCCGGCGGCGACGGCGCGACGGGCGGCGTCGCCGAAGTCGCGCACGACCTGGTCGATACCGGCCGCGTCGAGCTCCCGCGGCTCGGCGAGACCGCGGTAGGCCGTGGCGGACGGGGCGACGGGCGTCCAACCGCCGTCGTCGATCGGCACCGTGCCGCGCCGGCCGCTGAGGGGCGATGTGGTCGAGGCCTTGCGTCCGGCGTGGCCCAGCTGCACGCCCGCGACCGAGCCGCGCGCGCGGATCGCCGCGACGATCGGCGTCCAGGCCTCGGTCTGCGCGTCGTTCCACAGGCCGACGTCGGCGGGCGAGATGCGTCCCTCGGGCGACACGGCCGTCGCCTCGGCGATCACCAGCCCCGCGCCGCCCGCGGCGAACTGCGCCAGGTGCACGTGGTGCCAGTCGTTCGGCATGCCGTCGACGGCGCTGTACTGGCACATCGGCGACACCCACAGACGGTTGCGCAGCGTGATACCGCGAACGGTCAGGGGAGTGAAGAGCATGCTCATGTCGGGGGCCTCCGAATAGGGTGACGCCATGACGGCGACGGAATGGACCGGGCGGGACACGGCCCGCGCACTGCGGAGGCCAACGACCGACGACGACAAGTATTCCCGGGGCGTCGTGGGCATGCGCACCGGTTCGGCGCGCTACCCCGGGGCCGCCGTGCTGGGGGTCGAGGCGGCCTGGCGCACCGGCACGGGGATGGTGCGCTACCTCGGGCCCGCGCGTGCGCAGGACCTGGTGCTGCAGCGCCGCCCCGAGACGGTCACCGCCGACGGGCGGGTGCAGGCGTGGGTCATCGGGTCGGGAACCGACGCCGCGGAGCGCGACGCGGCCGAGACCGCCGCGCTGCGCGGCCTTCTCGACGGCGAGCTGCCCGTGGTCGTCGACGCGGGTGCGCTCGACCTGGTCGCCGCGGCGACCGCACCCTGCATCGTCACGCCGCACATGCGCGAGCTCGGCCGCCTGCGCGATGCGCTGGGCCTCGCGCCGCGGGAGGCCGCCGACGATGCCGCCCGTGCGGCGGCGGCGCGCGAGACGGCCGAGGCGTTCGGCGGCGTCGTGCTGTTGAAGGGCGCGCGCACCCTGGTCGTCGCGGCGGGAGGCCGCGTGCACCGGGTCGAGAGCGGCACGTCGTGGCTCGCCACCGCCGGCACCGGCGACGTGCTCGGCGGCGTGCTGGGGGCGGTGGTCGCCGGCGCCGTCGCCGACGGCCGCGCGGGCCTCGACGACCTGGCGGCGTGCGCCGCGGCGGCGGCATGGCTGCACGGGACGGCCGGTTCGCGGGCGTCGCGCTCGCGCGGCGGGGAGGGCGGGCCGATCACCGCTCTCGACGTGGCGGAGGCGCTGCCCGCCGTCGTCGCCGAGGTGCTGCGGGGCGTCTGAAGGACTCGATCGCATAACGGTTGCCGTCGTGTCGGGGGCCGTGCGGGAGGCCGTCACGGCGCGCGGCGGCGGGGCTGTGCGCGCCGCCGAGCGTGCGGCGGGTGTCCAGGCCCCGCGAGCACGCCCGCTTAGGATGTAGCGGTGCTGAGGCGTGTCATCTTCCTGTTGATCGCGTTCGTCGCCGTACACGTCACCGTCGCAGTCCTGGGCTTCCAGCAGCCCAACGAGCCGATGGGTGACGTCTACCTGGTGTACGAGCCCTGGTCGCGCTGCGCCGTGTTCGGCGGGTTCGACGTGGCCTCCTGCACGCGCTCGCCGACGTGGGAGTGGCCGGGCATCACCGAGAAGTGGATCTACCCGCAGCTCGCCTTCCTGCCGATGACGTTCGCGTGGGTGTTCGCGTGGCTCGTCAGCTACACGCCGGCCTGGGCGATCACCGTCTCGCTGGCCAACCTCGTCGCGTTCGTCGTGCTGGTCGGCGACGGCCGTTCCCGCGGGCGGGTCACGGCCGCGTGGTTCTGGCTCGCCGCGATCCTGCTCATCGGCCCGATCGGCATCTACCGCATCGACGGGTTCACCGTCCCGCTGGCGATCCTCGGCAGTCTCTGGCTCGTGCGGCGGCCGTTCGTGGCATCCGTGCTGCTGTCGGTCGCGGTGTGGATGAAGGTGTGGCCCGCGGCCATCCTGGCGGCGGGGCTCATCGCCGTGCGGCGCCGTCTCGCGCTGGTGTGGGGCGCGCTCGCCGTGTCGGTGGCCACCATCGTCCCCGTGGTCGCGCTGGGCGGCGCCGCCTATGTGTTCGGTTTCGTGGGCGACCAGACGACGCGCGGCATCCAGATGGAGGCGCCCGTCGGTGCGGTGTACATGATCCTGTCGTCGCTGTGGGTGCCCGGCTCGCAGGTCTACTACGACTCGACGGTTCTGACCTTCCAGGTGACCGGCCCCGGAGCCGACATGCTGATCGCCGCCATGACGCCCGTCATGCTGCTCGTCATGGCGGCGGTGGCCGCGGTCGGTGCGCGCAAGATGTGGCGCGGCGCGACCTTCGTGAGCCTCTTCCCGCCGCTGTCGCTCGCGCTCGTGACCGCCTTCATCGCGCTCAACAAGGTGGGTTCGCCGCAGTACTACGTCTGGCTGTTCCCTCCGGTGGTGCTCGGACTGATGCTCGACCGGCGCCGGTGGTACGCCTTCGCCGCGCTGACCCTGGCGATCTCGGGCGTGACGCAGTGGGTGTACCCGATGATGTACGACGGGCTCATGAACACCCACCCCGCGTTGTTCCCCGTGGTGATGCTCGAGCTGCGCAACGCGCTCGGCGTCGTGCTCATGGTCTGGGCCATCGTGCGCGTCGCACGGGTGCCGGTCGGGCGGGTGACGGCGCCCTCCGACCTGCGCGAGCTGGCCACGGGGCGCCGCCTCTCGCCGGTCGGTCACGCTGCACAGTAGCCTCGATCCATGCTCATCGCCTTCTCGGTCGCCCCGTCGGGCGTCGGAACAGCCGCGTCCGAGAACCCCGACGGGTCGGTGCACGAGGCGGTCGCCGCCGCGGTCGCCGTCGTGCGCGCCTCAGGCCTGCCGCATCGCACCACCTCGATGTTCACCGAGGTGGAGGGCGAGTGGGACGAGGTGTTCGACGTGGTCAAGCGCGCGACGGATGCCGTCATGCCCTATGGATCGCGCGTGTCGCTGGTGCTCAAGGCCGACATCCGGCCGGGGCGCACGGGCGAGATCGACGGCAAGGTCGAGCGGCTCGAGCGGGCGATCGAAGAGACCGCGCACGGCGACGCCTGACGCCGTCGCGCTGATCTCGACGCCATGCGCCGTGCCCGGCCGACCGGCCGCAGCGGCGCTCCGGGCGTCGGCGACGGCGAGGGAGACACGTGCGCGGCGGACGAATCCGCGCCTGATGTCCGAATCGATTCGACAGGCCTGCCGCGGCGCCGCTAGCATCGACGGGTGACCTCCTCGACGACATCGAAGGGGGCGGCGACGAGGGCGCTCCTGTCCCTCGCCATCGGCAGCTTCGGCATCGGCATGACCGAGTTCGTGGTGATGGGGCTGCTTCCCAACATCGCGCGCGAGCTCGTGCCCACCGTGTGGGCCGCCTCGCCCGACGACGCGATCGCGCAGGCCGGCTGGCTCATCTCGCTCTACGCCCTCGGCGTGGTGGTGGGCGCCCCCACGATCGCCGGCTCGGTGGCCCGCTTCCCGCGCCACCGCGTCATGATCGTGCTCGCCGCGGCCCTGGCGTTCTTCACCCTGCTGACCGTCCTGGCCCCCACGTTCGAGCTCGTGGCCGCCTCACGGTTCCTCGCGGGGCTTCCGCACGGTGCCTACTTCGGCATCGGCGCGCTGGTCGCGGCCGACGTGCTCGGACCGGGCAAGCGGGCCAAGGGCGTCGCCTTCGTCCTCATGGGCCTGACGATCGCGAACGTCGTCGGCGTCCCGATCGGCACCTTCCTCGGCCAGCAGGTCGGCTGGCGTGCGGCGTTCGCGGTGGTCACCGGCATCTTCCTGATCGCCACGGTCTGCATCGCCTTCTTCGTGCCGACGCACCCCGGCCTGCCCGGACGCCGTCTGCGCGACGAGCTGCGCGTCTTCCGGCTCGGCCAGGTGTGGTTCGCGCTCGGGATCGGCGCCGTCGGCTTCGGGGGGCTCTTCGCGATGTACAGCTACATCGCGCCGATGATCACCGAGGTCGCCGGTCAGCCCGAGTGGGCCGTGTCGGTCGTGCTCGTGCTCGTGGGCGTCGGCATGACCATCGGCAACGTCGTCGGGGGAGTCCTCGCCGACAAAGACCTGCGGTTCTGGCTGTTCACCGGTCTCGCGGCCTTGGGCGTGGCATCCGTGGGGCTGGCCCTCACCGCCGGCTGGATCGTCGGCCTGGCCCTCTTCGCGTTCCTGGTCGCGTTCTGCGGCTCGGCGCTGAGCCCCGCGATCCAGACACGTCTCATGGACGTCGCCGAAGACAACCAGTCGATCGCCGCGGCGCTCAACCACTCGGCCCTGAACATCGGCAACAGCCTGGGCGCCTTCCTCGGCGGCCTCGCGATCGCCGCGGGGCTGGGGCTCGTGGCGCCTGCCTGGGTGGGCGGTGTGCTGGCGCTCGGCGGTCTGATCGTCGCGGCGGTGTCGTATCGCGTCGAAGCGCGCAGCGGCCACCCGGTCGAGGGTCGCCGGATGCCGGTCGCCGAGGCCGCGCAGACCGCGATCACCGGGTCGATCCCGACGCAACGCTGACCGAGGCGGCGGCCCGCCGCGTGTCGAGGTGCCGTGGCTCGCGGCATCCGCCCGGCTCAGGCGGTGAGCAGACGACGCAGGTGTGCGGCGACGACACCGGTCTCGATGAGGAACCCGTCGTGGCCGAAGTCGCTCGTGACCACCACGGCCTGGTCGCCGTCGAGCGTGCGGGGGATGCCGCGGGCGATGCGGTGCTGGCCATCGACCGGGAACAGCCGGTCGCTGTCGATGCCGAGAACGAGGGTCGTGGCCGTGACGCGCCGCAGCGCCTCTTCGACGCCGCCACGGTCGCGTCCCACGTCGTGCGAGTTCATCGCCTCGACGAGAGTGAGATAGCTGTTCGCGTCGAAGCGGCGCGTGAACTTGTTGCCGTGGAAGTCGAGGTACGACTCGACCGCGAACCGGCCGCCGCGCCCGAGCGGGCTGACGCCGGACTGCCAGGAACGCTGGAAGCGCTGGTTCAGCTCGGTCGGACTGCGATAGTTGAGCAGCGCCATGCGCCGGGCGAGGGCCAGCCCGCGATGGGGGCCGTCGCCGTCGGCCGCGTCGTAGAACTCTCCGCCGTTGAAGCGCGGGTCCATCCGCACCGTGTCGAGCTGCACCGAGTTGAGCGCGATCTGGTCGGCGGTGGTGATCGGCGGAGCCGACAGGATCGCCGACCGCTCGACGCGCTCGGGAAGGCCCACGGCCCATTCGAGGGCGTGCATCCCGCCCATCGAGCCGCCGATCACCGCGGCCCAGCGTTCGATACCGAGGGCATCGGACAGTCGGGCCTGCGCCGCGACCTGGTCGCGGATCGTCAGGTAAGGGAAGCGCGACGCCCACTCGTAGCCGTCGGGCGCGATGCTGGCCGGACCCGTCGAGCCCTGGCATCCGCCGAGCATGTTGGGGGCGACGACGAACCAGCGGTCGGTGTCGATGGCCGCCCCGGGTCCGACCAGGTCGCTCCACCACCCGGCCGTGGGGTGTCCGGGACCGGCCGACCCGCGCACGTGACTGTCGCCGGTGAGGGCATGCAGCACGAGGACCGCGTTGTCTCGCGCGGCCGACAGCTCGCCCCACGTCTCGTAGGCGAGGCGGACCGCGGGCAGCGACTCGCCGTTCTCGGTCTCGAACACGCCGAACGAGGCGAAGCGCCGGTCGCCGGGCGGATCGCCGTCACGCCACGCGCCGGTCGCCGGCGGCCGGCCGAGCAGCGACCGTGCGTCGGCCTCCGTGATCGGCGCCGAGGGCACCGTGTCTTCGGAGGTCTGCCAGTCCATGCGTCCATTCTCTCGGCTCGTACCGCGGTTCCGCCGACTGTTACATCGCCGACGAGAGGCGGTTGCGTCGTCGGATCGGTGTGGCTGATGGTGCCTCGTGTGTCACGGGGGTGTGCGTGGGCCCCACGGGTCGTGCATGTTGGCGCGCTGTCGGGTGCCCGAGCGCCGCTGCGTGCCCGGCACGTTCGGCGTGGTCGGCGTGGCCGGCGTGGCACCCCGGCGTTACGGACGGCACGACGCCCGCGCCGCATCCACCGACGCTCCGGCCCGCCGCCGACGCCCCCCCCGGGGACGCCGCGCCCGCCGACGCCCCGTGCCCGCCGACGCCCCGCGCTCCGGACGCCCCGGCCCGCACCCCGCCCCGGCACACGGTGCCGCCCCCGCCGCACCCCGCCCCCGGCCGCCCCACCGGCCAGCGCCGGACGTGCGACGCCCCGACCCGGCGGACCGGATCGGGGCGTCGCGTGTGCAGAGGCTCAGGCGCGCGCGGCCTCGGCCAGGCGCCGCGCCGCGGCGAGGGCCTGGTCGAGATCGGCCTTGAGGTCGTCGATGTTCTCGAGACCCACCGAGAGACGCACGAGGCCCGGCGTGACGCCGGCCGTCAGCTGCTGCTCGGGGGTGAGCTGCGAATGGGTGGTCGAGGCCGGGTGGATGACGAGCGAGCGCACGTCGCCGATGTTGGCGAGGTGGCTGAACAGGCTGAGCGAGTTGACGAACTCGCGGCCCGCCTCGACGCCGCCCTTCAGCTCGAACGACAGCACCGCGCCGACGCCCTTCGGGGCGTAGTTGTTGGCGGTCGCGTACCAGGGCGAGGTGGGCAGGCCCGAGTAGTTCACGGTCGCGACGTCGGGGTGGTTCTCGAGCCACTCGGCGATCTCTTGCGCGTTCTGCACGTGGCGCTCGATGCGCAGCGACAGCGTCTCGATGCCCTGGATGAGCTGCCACGCGCTCTGCGGGGCGATCGAGGCGCCGAGGTCGCGCAGCAGCTGCACGCGCGCCTTGATGACGTAGGCGAGCCCGTCGCCCACGGCCTGCGTGTACACGGCGCCGTGGTACGAGGGGTCGGGCGTGGTGAGGCCCGGGAAGCGGTCGGAGTGCTCCGACCAGGGGAAGGTGCCGCCGTCGACGATGACGCCGCCGATGACCGTGCCGTGTCCGCCGAGGAACTTCGTGGCCGAGTGCACGACGATGTCGGCACCGTGCTCGAACGGGCGGATCAGGTACGGCGTCGCGATCGTGTTGTCGACGATGAGCGGCACGCCGCTCTCGTGTGCGACGTCGGCGACCGCCCGGATGTCGAGCACGTTGATCTTGGGGTTGCCGATCGTCTCGGCGAAGAAGAGCTTGGTGTTCGGGCGCACCGCCGCGCGCCACGCCTCGGGGTCGTCCTGGTTCTCGATGAACGTCGTCTCGATGCCGAGCTTGGCGAGCGTGTACTTGAACAGGTTGTACGTGCCGCCGTAGATCGAGCTCGACGAGACGATGTGGTCGCCCGCCTGCGCGATGTTCAGCACGGCGAAGGTCTCGGCCGCCTGACCGCTGGCGACGAGCAGCGCCCCGGTCCCGCCCTCGAGCGCCGCGACGCGCTGCTCGACGACGTCTTGCGTGGGGTTCTGGATGCGCGTGTAGATGTTGCCGAACTCGGCCAGCGCGAACAGGTTCGCGGCGTGGTCGGCGTTGTCGAACACGTACGACGTGGTCTGGTAGATCGGCGTCGCGCGGGCCTTCGTCACCGGGTCGGGCTGGGCACCCGTGTGGATCTGCTTGGTCTCGAAACGCCAGTTCTCGGGTGCGGACACGACTGCTCCTCAAGTCTCGGGTGCCGGCGACGGATGCCACGGCCTGCAGCGAGCGTAGGGATGGCCGCGACGAGCGACAACCCCGCGGACACGCGCCGTAACGGCGCGATCGTTGTGTGCCGGCGCGCTACCGCCTCGCGAACGCCCAGCCAGAGGGGCGCTCGCGAGGCGGTAGCGCTTCGGTCAGCGGATGAAGAACATGTCATCGGCCAGCGACGACGCGGCGTTGCCGAGGGCGACGATGCCACTGACGTTCTGGACGGCGACAGGCGTCGACCGATTGGTGGTCGTTCCGTCGCCGAGCTGCCCGTTGTTGTTGTAGCCCCATGCCCGGGGGCCATTCGACCCGAGGGCGTAAGCGGAGTAGTAGGTGCCGGCGATCTGACTCACGTTGCTGAGCCCGGAGACGGCGACGGGGCTCGCACTGTCGGCGGTAGTGCCGTTGCCGAGCTGACCGTACGCGTTGTCGCCCCACGCTCGGACGGTCTTGTCGCCGAGAAGGGCATATGCCGAGGTGCCGCCCGCCGCGATCTGGGTGACGTTCGACAGGTTCTGGACGGTGACAGGCGTCGACCGATTGGTGGTCGTTCCGTCGCCGAGCTGCCCGTCGCCGTTGAGTCCCCACGCGCGCACCGTCTTGTTCGACAGCACGGCGTAGCCCGACCCGTTGCCCGTCGCGATCTGGGTGACGCCGCTCAGCCCCTGCACGGCCACGGGCGTGGTGCGGTTCGTCGTCGTCCCATCTCCCAACTGTCCACTGGTGTTGGAGCCCCAGGTGCGCACCTGCCCGTTCGAGAGCAGGGCGGCGCCCCACGTGACGCCGCCGGCGACCTGCTTCACGTCCGACAGGCCCTGGACGGTGACGGGTGTCGCGCTGTTCGTCGTCGTGCCGTTGCCGAGCTGCCCGTTGTTGTTGCCGCCCCACGAGCGCACCGTTCCGTCGTTCATGAGGGCATAGCCTCCGGTGCTGAGGGCCGCGATCTGCGTCACGTCGCTGAGGATCTTCGCCCACGTGGTGCGGTTCGTGGTGGTCCCGTCGCCCAGTTGCCCCTGGCTGTTGCGCCCGACACTCCAGACGCTCCCGTCCTCGAGCAGCGCGAACGAAAAGCTGTTCCCCGATGCGAGCGCCTTGATCGGCGAGGCGAAGACCAGCGAGAGCTGTGTGGGGGTGCTGGTGTTTCCCGACGTGCCGGTGCCGAGCTTCCCGGACAGATTGTTGCCGACCGCGTACGCGTTGGCCCCGATGACGCTCAGCGGCACGCTCGCGCTCTGTCCGTCGCTCGTCGCGGTCGCTGTGACGGTGCTGCCCGGTCGCAGCCACTGATCGGTCGTGCTGAGGGTCGACGAGGCCTCGCCGTTGCCGTTCGTCGTGGCCGATGTGGGGCTGTAGTCGGTGCCGGAGGATCCGGTGAACGAGACCGCCGCACCGCTCCGCGGCGTATCGCCGTTGTCGGTGACGGTCGCCGTGATCGTGGCGCTGTCGCCCTTCGCGACGACCTGTCGCTTCGAGCTCCGCACCGTGATCTTGGTGCCGCTCGCGGCCATGGCGGGAGAGGACGTGACGAGGACGATCGCGGGGATCGCCCAGACGGTGCTGCCGACCACGGCTCGGCGAGACAGGGCGTAGGGCCGGGCTGTGCCGTCGGAGGAGGGGTGTTCAGCGTTCACGGTGAGAATCCTTCGGAAATGGCGATGCGGCCGGCGAGCGGACGCAGATGCGGACGAGTGCTGTCACATGGTGTCGAAGCGTGCCACCTTTCGTGCTTGCCCGGCCGTGATCCGTACCCTGGTGAACCCTCGGTTCGGCGGTGTGACGCGTGAGGCGGGGGCCGGCCCGTGCGCATCCCGTCAGAGGCTCGCCTGGCACCTCACCCCGAGGCTGCGATATCTCACCCCTTGCGCCTTTCGCGCGGCAATAGGCGAGCAACGATCGACACCGCGCCGTCCGCACCCGGGATAGCGTGGATGCCATGACGCGACGCGCAGTGGTGACCGGGGCCAGTTCGGGGATCGGGGAGGCCACCGCGCGTCTGCTGCGGGCACGCGGGTGGGACGTGGTGGGCGTCGCCCGTCGCGCGGAACGGCTCGAGGCGCTCGAGGCCGAGACGGGCGTGGTCGCCCACGTCGCCGACCTGACCGACGCCGACGACGTCGCGGCCCTCGCCGACCGGCTGCGCGAGTCGGGCGGGGTCGACGCCCTCGTCCACGTGGCGGGCGGCGCGCGCGGCACCGATCGCGTCGAGGATGGCGACCCCGACGACTGGCGCTGGATGTTCGAGGCGAACGTGCTGTCGGGGCAGCGGCTCGTGGCATCCGTTCTGCCGTTGCTGCGCGAGGCCGCCGATCGCGCGGGACACGCCGACGTGCTGTTCGTGACCTCGACGGCGGCGCAGACGGCTTACCCGGGCGGGGCCGGCTACAACGCCGCCAAGGCGGGCGAGTCGATGCTCGTGCATGCGCTGCGGCTCGAGCTGAACGGCGAGCCTCTGCGGGTGATCGAGGTCGCGCCGGGGATGGTGCGCACCGAGGAGTTCACCCTCAATCGTCTCGGCGGCGACCGGGCGGGGGCGGACGCGCTGTACGAGGGCGTCGAGGCGCCGTTGGTGGCCGACGACGTGGCCGACGTGATCGCCTACGCGCTCGACGCGCCCGGGCACGTGAACCTCGACCTCGTCACGATGCGTCCCGTCGCGCAGTCGGCTCAGCACCTGCTGGCGCGGGGCCCCCTGAAGACCCGCTGACGCCGACGCGGCGACCGCGGACGGCACCGGGTCGGGCGGCATCCGGCGGACGCCTTAGGGTGATCAGCAGACGGCGAAGAGAGGGGCCCGAGTGGCAGAGACGACGGACGAACGCGAACGGTTGAGCTGGGACGACTTCGGGGCGGCGACGCGCCGGATCTCGCGCGACATCGTGGCCGACGGGTTCCACCCCGAGGTGGTGGTCGCGATCGCCCGCGGCGGGCTGCTCCCCGGCGGGGCGATCGCGTACGGGCTCGGCGTCAAGAACTGCGGCGCCCTCAACGTCGAGTTCTACACCGGCATCGGCACGGTGCTCGACGCGCCCGAGGTGCTGCCCCCGGCCCTCGACCTGTCGTACCTCGAGGGGCGACGCGTGCTGCTGGTCGACGACGTGGCCGACAGCGGTCGCACGCTCGACCTCGCCGCGAAGCTGCTCGCTCGCCACGGGGCCGACGCGCGCTCGGCCGTCATCTACACGAAGCCGACGACGATCATCACGCCCGACTACTCGTGGAAGCACACCTCGTTGTGGATCGACTTCCCGTGGTCCTCGCACGGATCGGTGCGTGAAGAGGACGCCGCGTGAGCGGCAAGAGCCTCGCCGAGCTCGCTGACGCCGGGCTCATCGACGCCTCGTGGGTCGAGCCCCTCGCCCCCGTGGCGCCCGACATCGCCGCCCTCGGCGACCGGCTGCGCGGCGAGGGGCGTCCGTACCTTCCCGCCGGCGACCTGGTGCTGCGGGCGTTCCGCACCCCGCTCGACGCCGTCCGGGTGCTGATCGTCGGTCAAGACCCCTACCCGACGCCGGGGCACCCGATCGGCCTCTCGTTCGCCGTCGACCCCCCATGTGCGCCCGCTGCCGCGGAGCCTGGCGAACATCTATCGCGAGCTGTCGGACGACCTCGGCATCGCCCCCGCGCCGCACGGCGACCTGTCGGCCTGGAGCGCCCAGGGCGTCATGCTGCTCAACAGGGTGCTGACCGTGGCGCCCGGAAGCCCCGCGTCGCACCGCGGGTGGGGCTGGGAGCGCGTCACCGAGCACGCCATTCGCAGCCTCGTCGCGCGCAACGCCCCGCTGGTCGCGGTGCTGTGGGGCCGGGATGCCATGAACCTGCGGCCCCTGCTCGGCGCCACCGCGATCGTGGCCTCTGCGCACCCCTCGCCGCTGTCGGCCAGTCGCGGATTCTTCGGCTCGCGCCCCTTCTCTCGGGTCAACGCGCTGCTCGAGGAGCAGGGCGCGGCGCCGGTGGACTGGCGGTTACCCGCCTGACGTCGGGCGCCCGTAGAGTGGCGTCCGTGCTGGAAGAGGAGTACGAGAAGAGCCGCCGACGGTTGCCCGCGCACCTGCGTCGTGCCCCCGCGCCCGAGCGCCCGTTCTCGTACGAGATCCGTCCCGCCACCGAGGCCGACATTCCCGACATCCGTGAGATCTACAACTACTACGTGCGCAACTCGGTCGTGACCTTCGACGAGAAGGCGTGGTCGATCGCCAAGTGGCGCGAGAAGTTCGCCACCCTGCACCGGCTCGGCCTGCCGTTCCTCGTGGCCGAGTCGCCCAGCGGACAGCTGCTCGGCTATGCGCTCGTGCAGCCGTGGCAGTCGAAGTCGGCGTACCGCTACACGGTCGAGAACTCGATCTATCTCGGGCAGGCCGCCGCGGGGAAGGGCCTCGGGCGGGCGCTGCTCGAAGCGCTCATCGACGCGTGCTCCGAGATGGGGATCCGCGAGATGGTCGCGGCCATCAGCGACAAGGGGGCCGACGCCTCGATCGCCCTGCACCAGCGGCTCGGCTTCGTCGAGGTCGGACGCATGGGCCGCGTCGGGTTCAAGTTCGGACGCTGGCTCGGCGTCGTGTACCTGCAGAAGAGCCTCGCGTCGAAGAAGAAGAGGCGCAAGCTCCTCGGGTGATCCGCGCCGGGCCGATGCGCGTGCGCGCGTCAGCCGCCCGCGCCGCGCCGAACGCCTCAGCCGCCCGCCTCGCGCCGAACGGGCCTCAGCCGCCCGCGGCCTGCCGCACCTCGTCGACCAGCGCCCGCCAAGGGCCCTCGACCTGCGTGTCGCCGAGGCGTGCCTCGCGCACCGCGGTCTCGCCGTGCCGCACCTCGATGCGCCACTGGAAGCGGTCGGCTCCGCGCGACGGTGGGGGAGCGGCATCCCACGGGCACCTGTCGACCAGCTCGTGCCAGTGGGGCAGGTCGTCGCCGGCGGGCACGGCCCGCCACTCGCGCGTCATCCCGGCGACGCCGCCCGAGCGCGCGATGACCACCACGAGATCGTCGTCGGTCTGCTCAGCTGCGGTCACTCTCGTCGACGCCGACTCCGGTCCACGCGGCGCGGACGGCGGCGACCTCCTTCGACTGTCCACCGTACTCCGCGGTCGCGGTGGCGACGGTCGCTGCGGCGAACGCGGCGAAGTCGGCGGTGGTCGAGAGCGAGCCCCCGGTGAGCGTGCGATACCAGATGAGTCCCGCGCGCTCCCACGCGAACCCGCCGATGGCGGTCGCGGCGAGATAGAACGCGTGGTTGGGGATGCCCGAGTTGATGTGCACGCCGCCGTTGTCGTCGCGCGCGTCGACGTAGTCGCGCATGTGACCGGGCTGCGGGTCGCGGCCGAGCACGTCGTCGTCGTACGCCGTGCCGGGGGCCTTCATGGATCGCAGGGCGGATCCCTGCACCGCGTCGGTGAAGATGCCCGCGCCGATCAGCCAGGTCGCCTGGTCGGCGCGCTGGCCCGCCCGATGCTGCTCGGCGAGAGCACCGAACACGTCGGACAACGACTCGTTCAGCGCCCCCGACTGCCCTTCGTACTCGAGTCCGCCCGATGCCTCGGTGACGCCGTGCCCCAGTTCGTGGGCGATGACCGACAGCGAGCGGGTGAACCCCGTGAACACCTCGCCGTCGCCGTCGCCGAACACCATGCGCTCGCCGTTCCAGAAGGCGTTGTCGTAGTCGGACCCGTAGTGCACCGTCGCCAGCAGCGAGCCGCCGGCTCCGTCGATGGCGTCGCGCGAGAAGGCGTCCCAGAAGAAGTCGAACGTCGAGCCGAGGCCGTCGTACGCCTTGTCGACCGCGGTATCGCCCGTGGGCCCGTCGTCTTCGGAGCGCACGCGACGGCCGGGCAGCCTCTCGGTGTTCTGCGCATCGGAGACGATGCGATCGGGCGCCGGTGCCGTCTCGGCGACGAGTGCACCCGCATCGACCGAGAGTCGCAGGCGGGCGCTGGCGGGGTGGGCGGGGCGCGGCAGCGCGAGGGTCGCCCGCGCGGCACGCGCGGCGTGCGCGAGCCGCGGGTCGTCGAGCGAGGCGAGGCGGTCGAGGAGGAACGGGGGGACGATTCCAGCGGTCATGACGCGACAGTAGCGCCGACCGCCGACACCGCGGCATCCCTTGTGGACGGGGCGCCGCCGGGTCAGCCGGGCAGCGTGGGGATCGACGCCAGCAGCCGGCGGGTGTAGGCCGCCTGGGGCTGCAGCAGCACCTTCTCGGTCGGGCCCTGCTCGACCACCCGGCCGTCCTTCATGACGACGACCTCGTCGCACACGTTCTGCACCACGCCGATGTCGTGCGAGACGAGCACGAGGGTCAGGTCTTCTTCGGCGCGGAGCCGCGCGAGAAGACGCAGGATCTGCGCACGCACCGTCACGTCGAGGGCCGAGAGCGGCTCGTCGCCCACCAGGATGCGCGGGCGGTGCACGATCGCCCGGGCCAGGGCGATGCGCTGGCGCTGACCGCCCGAGAACTCGTGCGGATACCGCGCGAGCGCGTCAGCGCCCAGCCCCACCTGCTCGAGCACCTCGCGCACGCGGGCGCGGCGGTCGCCGTCGATGCCCAGCGCCCACAGCGGCTCGCCGACGATGCGCGCGACGTCCATGCGCGGGTCGAGCGAGGCGTAGGGGTCTTGGAAGACGATTCCCGTCTCGCCGCGCAGCCAGTGCAGCGACCGGGCCGACCCGCGCGCGTCGACGGGGCGTCCGGCCACCTCGACGGTGCCCGCCGTGGGTGCGTCGAGGCCCAGCAGCAGGCGCACGAGCGTCGACTTGCCCGAGCCCGACTCGCCGATGACCCCCACGGCCGTCCCCGCCCGCACCGACAGGTCGACGTCGTCGAGACCGGTGGTGCGCTCGGTGCGCGCGCGCCCGCGCGTGCGCGGAGCCGGGTACGTGCGCGACAGCCCGCGGGCATGGATGATCGGCGCGCTCATCGGGCCTCCTGCTCGGGGGTGTCGCGCGGCGGTGGGTGCGTGGCATCCGCCCGCTCGATCTCGGGATGCCACAGCGTCGCCGTCGCATCGCGCACCAGGGCGCGCGTCACCGGCGACGACGGCGCCCGCAGCAGGTCGGCCACCGGGCCCTGTTCGACGACGCTCCCGCGTTCGAGCACGACCGCGTGGGTCGCCACCTGGGCCAGCACGGCCAGGTCGTGGGTGATGAACACGAGCGACATGCCGGCCTCGTCGACGAGCGAGCGCATCAGCTGCAGGATCTCGGCCTGGATGGTCACGTCGAGCGCGGTCGTCGGCTCGTCGGCGATGAGCAGACGCGGCCGGCACGCGAGCGCCATCGCGATCGCGGCACGCTGCCGCTGACCGCCCGACAGCTGATGCGGATACCGCGACACGATGCGCGCGGGGTCGGGCAGCGCGACGCGGTCCGCCTCGGCGGTCGCGCGCCGCCACGCCTCGCGCCGCGACACGCGCTCGTGGATGCGCACCGACTCGCCGATCTGCCGGCCGATCGTGCGGATGGGGTTCAGCGCCGTGCGGGGCTCCTGGAAGACGATGCCGATGTCGTCGCCTCGCACGCGCGCGAGCTCGCGGTCGGCGAGTCCGAGCAGTTCGCGCCCGTTCCACCGGACGCTGCCGCTGGCCGCCGCCCCGTCGGGCAGCAGGCCCAGCACGGCGAGGGCCGTGAGCGACTTGCCCGACCCCGACTCGCCGATGAGGCCCAGGCGGCCGCCGTCGGGGACGTCGAACGAGACGTCGTGCACGACGCGGCGGCCGTCGATCTCGACGCGCAGGTCGCGCACCTCGAGGCTCACGAGACCACCGCCGCGGTCGGGGTTGCCGCCGTCACCGAGCGCCGGGCCAGGGTGGGGTCGGATGCCTCGCGCCACGCGTCGCCCAGCAGGTTCAGGCCGAGCACGGTCAGGGTGATCGCGAGCCCCGGCCACACCACGGTGAGCGGGTGCACCGAGATGTACGGCTGCAGATCGCTCAGCAGCACGCCCCACGAGGGCGTGGTCACGGGCGCGCCGAAGCCCAGGTACGACAGCCCCGCCTCGGCGAGCACGGCGACGGCCATGCTCCACGACAGCTGGACGATGAACACCGGGGCCACGTTGGGCAGCAGATGTCGGCGGAGGTTCTGCACGGGGCCGAGACCGCTCGCCCGCCCCGCCAGCACGAAGTCGCTCAGCAGCACCCGCCGGAGCTCGGGGCGGATGACCCGGGCGACGTTGACGCCGTACCCGATGCCGACCGACCAGACGACGACCGCCAGCGAGCCGCCCCAGACGGCGGTGATCATCATGGCGATGATGAGCACCGGGAACGCGATCAGGATGTCGACGAGCACGGCGACGCTCTCGCGAACCCACCGTGCCGTCAGCGAGCCCAGGGCGGCGAGGACGATGCCGAGTGCCGAGGCGACCGCGCCCGCCCCCACCGCGACGAGCACCGTCGTGCGCGCCCCGGCCATCAACAGGCTCAGCAGGTCGCGTCCGTTGGCATCCGTGCCCAGCAGGTGCGGCCACGACGGGGCCGCCCAGCGCACCCGCACGTCGACCGTCGCCGGGTCGAACGGCGTCCACACCAGCGAGACCGCCGCGACGACCACGATGAGAGCGACCACCACCAGCCCGAACCGTCCGGTGCCCAGGCCCCACAGCCTCCGGAACGTCGTCACGATGCCTCCCTCTGCCGCGGGTCGACGAGGCGGTGCGCGAGGTCGACCACGAAGCCGACGACCAGCACGAAGCCCGTCAGGGCCAGCAGCTCGCCCTGCACCTTGGGGAGGTCGCGCGTGGCGACGTCGGCGACCAGCATGCGGCCGATCCCCGGCAGGCTGAACAGCTGCTCGACGACGACGGCGCCTACGATGATGCCGGCGATCTGCAGTCCGAGCACCGTGATGACCGACAGCCCCACGTTGGGCAGGCCGTGGCTGAGCAGCGCGCGGGTGCGGGTGAGACCCTTGGCGGCGGCCGTCCGCACGTAGTCCTGTCCGATGGCCTGGAGCGTCGCGCTGCGGACGAACCGCATGAGCACCGCCCCCTCGACCACGCCGATCGTCAGCGCCGGCAGCACGAGCGCGCGCAGCGCCGCCCCGGGGTCGGCCCAGCCCGCGCGGGGGAAGCCCTGCGGCGGCAGCCATCCGAGCCACACCGCGAAGACGACCACCAGCATCATGCCGGCCCACACGACGGGGACCGCGGCCACCGCTTGCGCGCCGACGCCCAGCGCCGTGCCGTCGGGCCGGCCGCGGCGGATGGCGGCCCACACGCCGAAGGGCAGCCCCACGACGAGTCCGACGGTCAGCGAGAGCGCCGCCAGGGGCACCGTCACCTGCGCCTTGTCGGCGATCTCGGACGACACCGACGCCCCCGTCAGCAACGACCTGCCCAGGTCGCCGTGCAGCAGGCCGCCGACCCACGAGAGGTACTGCGCGGGAAGCGGGGCGTCGAGCCCCAGGCTCGTGCGCAGCGCCGCCACCTGCGCGGGCGACGCCTGCGTGCCGGCAATGAGCTGGGCCACGTCTCCGGGCAGCACCCGCAGCGAGACGAAGATCAGCACGCTGGCCACGGCCAGGCCCAGCGCGAGCAGGCCCAGCCGTGTCAGCGCGTAGCGGATCACTCCGACGAGACCGTCACGCCGGCCAGCGGCAGGCGCACGTTGAGCGAGTTCTGCGGGAAGCCCGCGACGTGCGTGCCCACGGCCGTGATCGGGGTCGACAGGAACAGCCAGTCGGCCGCGTCGTCCTCCGAGACGATGCGCGCGGCCTCGGCCAGCAGCTCGGCGGACTGCTCCTGGTCGGTCGTCGCGAGCGCCTGGGCGTAGAGGCTCTGCACCTTGGCGTTGTCGTAGCCGAAGTAGTACTTGGGGTTCGCCCAGTTGCCGAAGTCGCGGGCCTCGACGTGCCGCACGAAGCTCAGGTCGTAGTCGTGGTTCTTGTAGACGTCCTGCAGCCAGGTGGGGAAGTCGACCGACTTGACGGTGAGCTTGACCCCCACGTCGGCGAACGACGACACCAGGAAGGTCGGGATGGTGGTGGGGTAGACGTTGGGGATCGTCAGGGTCAGCGACAGGTTGCCGGCGCCGGCCTCGGCGAGCAGCTCCCGCGCGCGCGACGGGTCGAACGGCACGTCGCCCGAGAGGTCTTCGTAGCCCGGGTCGAGCGGGGGGATCGGACCGTACAGCGTCTGGCCCGAGCCGAGCGCCTGCACCAGGGCGTTGTGGTCGATCGCGAGCCGCAGCGCCTCGCGGACGCGCTGGTCGGTCAGCGGCGCCCGCTGGTTGTTGAACGCCAGCGTGCCCTTGTCGGTGGTCTGCCCGGTGCTCAGCGTGAACGCACCGCTGCCCTCGATCTGTCCCTTCAGCTCGGGGTCGACCTCGAGCACGACGTCGAGGTCGCCGCTGAGGGCGGCGTTGACGGCCGCGCTGCGGTCGGGGATGTACTCGAACACCACCTCGGCCACGCCGGCCTTCGTGCCCCAGTACGCGTCGTTGCGGACGAGCACGAGGTTGTCGCCCGTCTTCCACGACGACAGCTTGAACGGGCCCGTGCCGTTCTCGGCGGTCTGCAGGTCGGTCGTGTCGCCCTTCTTGAAGACCAGGCCGGCACGGCCGGTCAGGGCGAAGAGCAGGTCGATGTTCGGCTTCGACAGCGTGACGACGACGGTCGAGGCGTCGGGCGAGGCGACGGATGCGACGCTCGCGAGGTCGCTGCTGTTCTGGACCGTCGGATCGCTCTGCGCGGTCTGCAGCGACGAGACGACGTCGTCTGCCGTCAGCGCCGAGCCGTCGTGGAACGTGACGCCCTGTCGCAGGGTGAAGGTGTAGGTGAGGCCGTCGGGCGAGACCGTCCAGGCCGATGCGAGCGCGGGCTCGATCTCGTTGTTCTTGTCGCCGTCGCGGGTCACGAGACCCTGGTAGACGTTGTCGATCAGCGCCTGGTCGAGGGCTGCGCCGCTGGTGTGCCGGATGTCGAGGTTCGACGGCTCGAGCGTCAGGCCGACGGTGAGGGTGGCATCCGGGTTCGGCTTGCCCGTGGCGGCGGGGGCGGTGTTGCCCCCGGTGCACGCAGAGAGGGCGAGTGCTCCGATCAGGAGCAGGCTCGCGGCGAGGGCGGGGCGGCGCAGCATTGCGGGTGGGTCCTTTCGCAGGCCGAGGCATCCGGGTTGCTGTGGGATGCCGTGCAAGGGGTGGGACACAGCCTACTTTCACCCGGCCGCTCCCGACATCGTGTGTGACGGTGCGCGACGGCCCCGCCCGGATGCCACGGGCCCGCCCCGTCAGCCGTGTGTCAGCTCGGCGCGGATCAGGGCCGCGAGCCCCGCCGGGTCGGTCTCTTGCACGTTGTGACCGGTGGGCGTCACGTGCACGGCGGCGTCGGGGAGACGGCGGACCAGCTCGGCGGCGTCGGCGGCCGTGACGAACCCGCGCTCGCCGCGGACCAGCGCGACGGGGCTGCGCACCTCGGCGAGGTCGTCCCATCCCGTCGACGCGAGCACCGCGCGCACGGCATCCGGGGTCTCGACGTCGGACCCCTCGTTCGCCGCGGCGGCCGCCAGGTGCGCGAAATGGTGCTTCCACTCCACGCGCCCGTCGGGACGCACGCGCGAGTTGAGGAACACCCCGCGGGCCGCCGCCTCGGGCGAGCCGCCCAGGCCGAACGCCAGCGCGCGTGCGGTCAGCTCGTCGCGCGACGCCCAGTCGGTGGGCCCGGCGAAGAACGCGCGGATCTGCGCCGGGCCGCCGCTCGGGTCGACGCCCGGCGTGATGTCGACGAGCGTCAGGCGCGCCACCAGGTCGGGACGTGCCGCCGCGACGGCCGCGGCCGTGAGCCCGCCGAGCGAATGCCCGACGAGCACCTGCGGACGGTCGGTCCAGGTCTCGAGCGCGGTGATCACGTCGGGCGCGAGCACCCGCGCGACGTAGGCGGCGTCGTCGCGCCACGACGAGTCGCCGTGGCCGGGCAGATCGAGGGCCAGCGCCGGCGCGCCGAGGTGCAGCAGCGTCGTGTCCCACGTGTGGGCGTTCAGTCCCGCACCGTGCAGCAGCGTCACCGCCGGGGGAGCGTCGCCCCAGCTCAGCGCGCTCAGCGTCCGGCCGTCGCCGAGTGTCGTGTCGATGCGCCGCACCGGGGCGGGCTCGACCCCCGCCGCCACGGCCTGCTCCGCGAGGAACCTGAACTCATCGGCATCCACCATGCCCCCAGCCTGTCACCGTTGCGTGCCCGGTGTCGCGCATCGGCCGCCGCCTGCACCCGGCCCGGCGCGGCGGCCCGGCGGCCCGGCGCGGGGCGTGTCGCCGTCCGCCCGACGCGGACCGCCGTCGCCGTAGGCTGTGCCGCATGGACGACGAACGACGCGTGCACCTGTCCCGCTCGGCCCCCACCGCCTACCGTGCCCTCGAGACGTTCTCGAAGACCGTGGGCGAGCTCGCCGCCGAGGCGGGCGTCGACGCGCGGCTGCGCGAGATCGTGCAGATCCACGCGTCGCAGCTGAACGGCTGCGCGTTCTGCGTGCGCGTGCACGTCGACCGGGCGGTGGCCGCGGGCCTCGACGCCGACGTCATCGCCCAGATCGCCGCCTGGCGCGAGTCGGGGGTGTTCGACGAGCGCGAGCGCGCCGCCCTCGAGCTGACCGAGGCGTTCACGTTCATCCACGAGGACGGCGTCCCCGACGACGTGTACGACCACGTGGGCGGCATCCTGAGCGAGGCCGAGTACGTCGCGCTCAGCTGGATCCTCGTGTCGATCAACGCCTTCAACCGCGTGGCGGTCGCCGGCCGCTATCCCGTGCCGCCGCGCGCGGGGCATGCGCACGGCGGGGCCCCGGTGTGACCGGATCCCTCGTCTCGGGGGCGGCGAACTTCCGCGACGTCGGCGGGTTGCCGGCCGGCGGGCGACGCACGCGCCCGGGAGTGCTGTATCGATCGGGCAACCTCGTGCAGGTCGACGACGACGGACTCGCGCGCCTGCGGGGTCTCGGGCTGCGCCGCATCATCGATCTGCGCGACGACGACGAGGTGGCCCGGTCGCCGAGCCGTCTCGACGGGATCGACGCGACCGTGCAGCGGGCGCCCCTCTTCCTCGGGTCGGTGGCGTCGTTCTTCGCCCGCGACATCAGCCTCGACGAGCTGTACACCGACATCGTCGAGCGCTCGGCAGACCGGGTCGTCGAGGTCGTCCGGGGCATCGCCTCGGCGCAGCCCGTGCTCGTGCACTGCACGGTCGGCAAGGACCGGACGGGCGTGACCGTGGCGATCGCGCTCGCCGCGGCGGGCGTCGACCGCGACGCGGTGGTCGACGACTACGCCCGCACCGAGGGCTTCCTCTCGGCCGAGCGGAACGCGCAGGTCGTCGCGGCGCTGCGCCGTCTGCATCCCGAGTCCGTCCACGCCGAGGAACTCGCCACTCGGGCTCCGGCCGCGGTCATGCGAGTGCTGCTGGGCAGGCTGGATGCCGAGCACGGGTCGCCGGCCGGGTATCTGCGCGCCCACGGCCTGACCCGAGACGAGCTCGCGCGACTGCGCGACGCGCTCGTCGACGATGCCGTGGCGTCGGCGATGACACAAAGCGACAACACAGGTTAGGCAACCCTTCTTCGGGCGTATGATGGATGCCATCATGGCCCCCCGATCCACGAACGCCGAGCACAACGCCGCCGCCTGCCGCGCGTCGCGGCACACCCGCGTGCAGCACCTCATCACCGCCGACGAGCACTCGCTCGCCGAGCTCGAGGCCCTGTTGTCGACGCTGCCCATCTGCTCGATCGGCCGCGTCTTCGTCGAGGTGCCCGACGCGTCGTGGATCGGCACGATCGCCGCCCCCGCGCGCATGACGGTGACCTGGCTCGACCGCTCGCGCCGCGGCGGCGCCCCCGGAACGGGCCGACTGTGCGCTCCGGGCGAGGCCCTCACCCGCGCGGTGTCGGGCTGGGCGGGCGAGATGCTCTGCTGCGACGACGACGCGACCCGTGTCTCCCTGCTCGGCGGCTACCTCGGCACGGCCGAGCTCGTCGACCTGCTCACCTCGCGCTACGGCGTCGACGCGACCGCCATCCACACACCGGCCCGCTTCGGTCTCTCGACCGCTCGCTGACGTCTCGCGTCCGCTCGCTCACGTCTCGCGTGCCGGGCACGCGCACGCCGCGCCGTCAGGCGTCGCGGGGGACGTAGTTGCCCTCGACCAGTCCCGCCTCGATCTCGAAGCGGTTGCGCAGCGGGTCGCGCCCGGCCACGAGATACAGCAGCGGCATGAGAAAGCCGTAGCGCCGCCACTGTCCGACATGCACGGCCTCGTGGTCGAGCACCGCGTCGGTCGGTCGCTCGTCGCCGGTCAAGAAGCAGTCGCCGACGCACACGCCGCCGCGAGGGAACGCCCATGGCGGCAGGCCGCGGAACACCCACAGCCCTCCGCGACGCTCGACGCGCCCCGTGCTCCAGAGCGAGCCCCAGACCCAGCCGACCGTACAGCCGTACCAGAAGCCGATCCGGCTGACCGACGAGTCGAGCAGCGGGCCGGGGATGAGCCGGTCGACGCGTCGGCCGCGCGCGACGGCGCGGTCGGCCCGCTCCCGCCAGCCGGCCGGCGGCCGCGGGATCGGGCTCACGCGAGCGCTCCGATGAGGCGCAGGATCGTGCCGAGGTCGTCGACCGCGGCGTCGGGCGACGAGGGAGAGAACTCGGTGAGCGTCGCGCCGGCCAGGGGAACGCGTTCCCGGAGCCGGCGCACGGATGCCACCACGTCGGCCGTCCGGGCGCCGAAGGGCACCGGCTGGGCGACGCCGACGATCTCGGCCGGGTCGAGGGCGTCGAGATCGATGTGCACGTGGACGCGTGTCGCCCCGGTGGACACGACGGCGTCGGCGAGGGCGTCGGGCGAGGCGAGGTCGGCCGCGCTGAGCACGCGGATGCCGTGAGCCGCGACGAACGCCTCTTCTTCGGGGTCCCACGCGCGCGTCGCGGCCAGCACCAGGCGGGACGGCGGGATGCCCGGCTCGAGCCGCAGCGCGGGGACGCCCTCGCCCGCGATCGCGCGGAGGACCATGCCGGTGAACGCCCCGCTGGGCGAGGACTCGGGGGTGTTCAGGTCGGGGTGCGCGTCGATCCAGACCACGGCGAGGTCGTCGCCGGCCACGGCCGAGACGGCGCCGAGGGCGACCCCGCAGTCGCCGCCGACGGTCACGGCGGGCTCGTCGCCGGCGCGCACCGCCTCTTCGATGCGGTCGCGGATCCGCACCAGGGCGCTGAGCCGGTGCACCCGGGTTCCCTGGGCGTCACCGGCCTCGACCGGGGCCTCGACGACGACGGTCGCCGTGCGCGGCAGGTCTCCGGCGATCGCCTCGGCCCCGTCGACGAGCTGCATCGCCCGTGACGACGACGACCCCTGCCACTGCGGGGCGACGACGAATCGGGTCATAAGGGCTCCCGGAAGAAGGACGGAGGCGCACCGTCGGCGGACGGCGCGCCTCCGCGGCGGATCAGAGGTCGGGGCTGGGCGCGTCGATCGCGGCGCGCTGGGGTCCGCCGGTCTTCAGCGCGGCGAGCCGCGCCTCGACCTCGGTCAGCTCGCCGACGTCTTCGAGCGCGTTGAACTGCGCGTCGATGCTCGACGCGGCCAGCTCCTGCTTTCCGGCGGCGAGGGCCTCCTGGCGGCGGATCTTGTCTTCGAAGCGCCCCAGCTCGCTGGTGGGGTCGAGCACGTCGATCGACTTGACCGCGTCGTGCACCTTGTTCTGCGCTTCGGCGACCTTCGCGCGCGCCGTGAGCTCGTTGCGCTTCGCCCGGAGCTGCTCGAGCTTGGTCTTCATGCCGTTGAGGCCGTCTTTGAGCTTGTCGACGACCTCGGTCTGCGAGGCGATGGTCGGCTCGGCCGCCTTGGCCTCGCCCTCGGCCGTGATCTGACGTTGCAGCGCGATCTTGGCGAGGTTGTCGAACTTGTCGGCCTCGGCGACGCTCCCGCTCGAGCGCAGCTCGTCGGCCTTACGGCTGGCGGCGAGGGCCTTGTTGCCCCACTCCGCGGCGGCCTGCACGTCTTCTTGGTGGTCGCGCTCGAGCAGGCGCAGGTTGCCGATGGTCTCGGCGATGGCGGACTCCGCCTCGGCGATCGAGTTGGAGTAATCGCGGACGAGCTGGTCGAGCATCTTCTGCGGGTCCTCGGCCTGGTCGAGGAGCGCGTTGACATTCGCGCGGACGAGGGTCGAGATGCGACCGAAGATGGACTGCTTGGCCATGCGGGGTGTTCCTTCCTTAAGGCGACGATGACGAGTCTGGTGTCGTTTTCTACGAGTTGTCTGTGTTGCGTCCATGGCGCCGGAGGCGGGTCAGAAGCGTCCTCCTCCGCGGCGGGACCGTCCGCCGCCGGACGCCCCGCCGAATCCGCCGCCCCCGGAGCGGGCACGTGGCCCGCCTCCGAAGCCGCCGCCTCCGAGACCGGTGCTCCCGAAGCCGCTGCCGCCGAAGCCGCTGCGTGCGCGTCCGCCGCCCATCAGGGCGTTGATCGCGATGCCGCCCAGGAGCGCGCCCATCATGTCGCCGCCGCCGGTTGGCGCGAACGAGCCGACGTCGTCTTGGGCGAGCGATCCCGCCTGCTCGGCGAGCTGGGCCGAGCGCTGCGCCGCGGCGAGCGCCGCGGCGGGATCGGTCGCCCGCAGCCGCTCGGCCTGGTCGAGGGCGGCCCCGGCCTCGGCGAGACGCGTGCGCGCCGTCGCCCCCACGGCACCTCGTCGCGCCGAGATGAAGTCGGCGACGGCGCCGACCCGGGCCCGGGCCTGCACGACGGCACCGTCGAGCTGGGCGGCGGCGCGCCGTCGGCTCGCGTCGGCGTCGCGCACCTCTCTCATCACCGTGTCGATGGTCGTGTCGGCGTTCTCGAGCGCCGCCAGCGCACGCAGGGGGTCGAGACGGGGAGCGGCGAGCGCGGGGCGTGCGGCCTCGAGCTGCGCCCGCACCGCCTCGGCGGTGCGGGCGACGCGGCCGTCGGGGTCGGGCAGCCCCGCCGCGGCGGTCAGGTCGGCCTCGAGCTCGGACACCAGCTCGTTCGACCGGTGGACGGCGGCGTCGAGGTCGGCCTCGAGGCTCGTCACGGCCCGTTCGAGCACGTCGGCCTGTGCCGCCGCAGCCTGTGCGGCGCGGATCGCGACGGCGGCGTCGCCCGTCCGCCCGGCCGCCAGCGCCGCGCGGGCGGCCGTGAGCTGCTCGGCTGCCAGGTCGAGGCGGGCGCGCGCCTGATCGGGATTGTCGGCGACCGTCGACAGGGCCTCGGAGGCGTAGCGCTCGCGCAGCCCGCGAAGAGCGGCGGTCGTCGTCTCGAGGGCCTGCCGCACCGCCGTCTGCTGCTCGTCGGCCCGGGCGATCGCCGCGGGGGCGTCGGCTTCGAGGGCACGCAGCTCGTCGAACTCTCGGGCCTTGGCATCCAGGGCCTCGTCGGCGGTCGCGCACAGGCGCAGGATCTCGGTGTACGCGGCGCGCTGCTGCTCGGGGGTCTCGGGCGTCTCGTCGTCGAGCTGCTGCGAGATCGTGAACGCCCGGTCGAGGTCGGCCTTGGCCTGGGCGAGGGCGTCGGTGAAGGGAGCTGCGGCCGCGTCGCCGAACTGCGCGCGGGCGAAGCCGAGCTCTTGCTCGCTCGTCTTGACCGCGTCGTCGGCGGCCACGAGAGCCGACCCGGCGCGGCGGGCGAGCTCGTCGACGCTCTCGACGGGGGCGGCGGCCTTCTTCGCGCGGCGACGCACCAGCAGCCAGATCAGCGCGCCGAGGATCGCCGCGAGCAGCACGCCGGCCAGCACCACGACGCCCAGGTCGAGACCGGACCCCGCGGCCGCCGACGGAAGAGGCGGCGGCGCCGCCTGGCGGGGCGCGGCGGCGATGCCGTCGGCCGCCGCGATCGCCGCACCGGCGTAGTCGCCGGCCGAGAGCCGGGGCTGCACCCTCTGCTGCTCGATCGCGGTGAGACCCGCCGCGTCGATCGCCCCGTCGTCGGCGTCGCCCGACAGATAGAACGCGCGACCGTCGACCGCCACCGCGAGCAGGTACTGGTGCGGGCCGAGGTTGTTGTGGTTGGCGGTCTCGTTCGCCCAGTCCTCGGCCGCGGACGGCTGCGTGAACGCGTCGACGTAGACGACCCACAGGTCGAGACCCGTCTGCGAGGCCAACGACGTCAGCCGCGTCTGCAGCTCGGCCTCTTGCGCGTTCGTCAGCACGTCGGCGCGGTCGAGCACGAAGCTCGACCCGAGAGTGGGGGGAGGGGTCGCGGCGGCCGGGGTCGACACGCCCAGGACGAGCGCGAGCACGGTCACGAGCAGGGCGAGCGTCCGAGGGGCCCGCGGTGTCGGCATGTCGTCTCCTTCGATGGCTCGCGCCCCCACTCTATAAAGACCGTCCGACACCCCGGAAGGCTCGGCGCGTCCGCTGTCGGCGCACCGCGCGGGCGCCTAGGCTCAAGCGTTCGGAGGTACACGATGGACGATCGCTACGGCACGGACGTGCTGGCGCGCGGCTGGCGCGATGTCGGACGCAAGAAGGCCGCTCGGGTCGTGGCATCCGCCGGTCTGGTGGTCGAGATCGCAGGCGACGGGTACTGCGGGGCGGTGACGCGGATCGACGGCATGAACGTCGAGCTCGAGGACCGTCACGGCCGACGCCGCGTGTTCCCGCTCGGCGGGGGCTTTCTCGTCGACGGCGAGCCGGTGGTGTTGACCGCGCCGTCGGTCGCGCCCACGGGCCGTACGCGCACCGCGTCGGGCTCGTTCGCCGCCGCCGATCAGCGTGCGCGCACCGCGCGCGCCAGCCGCATCTTCGTCGAGGGCAAGCACGACGCCGAGCTCGTCGAGAAGGTGTGGGGCGCCGACCTGCGCGCCGAGGGCGTCGTCGTGGAGTTCCTCGAGGGCGTCGACCTGCTCGAGCAGACCCTGGATGCCGAGCCCCCCACCGCCGAACGCCGGTACGGCGTGCTCGTCGACCACCTCGTGCCGAACTCGAGGAGTCGCGCATCGCCGAGAAGATCGCCCGCGGTCGCCACGGCGCGCACGTGCGCATCGTCGGCCACCCCTTCGTCGACGTGTGGCAGTGCGTCACGCCCCGCGCGCTCGGCATCGCCGCGTGGCCCGAGGTGCCGCGCGGCACCGAGTGGAAGGTCGGCGTGTGCCGCGCCCTGGGCTGGCCCGCGGAGGAGCAGGCCGACCTCGCCCGCGCCTGGCAGCACATCCTGTCGCGCGTGACCACGTTCCGCGACCTCGAGCCGGCCCTCCTCGGCCGTGTCGAGGAGCTCATCGACTTCGTGACCGTGCCGTGAGCGGCCGCAAGCGTCCCCTGTCGCGCGAGGGAGCGGAGCCCGTCGGCTCCGACGTCCCGGGGCCGGGGCACGAGGCCGCGCACACGTCGCGCGCTCCGTACCGCGACAAGCCTGTGTCGTTCGTGCGCCGCAGCGGCCGGATGTCCGAGGCGCAGGACCGGGCGTGGGCCGACCTGTCGCCGTTCTACCTGCTGCCGGTCGAGCGCGCGGCGGCGGCCACGAGCGTGCGGGCGGGAACGGCCATCGACCCCGCCGCCGTCTACGGGCGCCGGGCCCCGCTGATCGTCGAGATCGGCTCGGGCCAGGGGCACCAGATCGTCTCGGCCGCGTCGACGCGTCCCGAGGCCGACTTCCTCGCCGTCGAGGTGTTCACCGCCGGGCTCGCGCGCACCATGCTCGACGCCGACCGTGCGGGCGCGCGCAACCTGCGCCTGGTCGAGGCCAACGCCCCCGAGGTGCTTGAGCACCTGCTGCCCGCGGCGTCGGTCGACGAGCTGTGGGTGTTCTTCCCCGACCCCTGGCACAAGAAGAAGCACACCAAACGCCGGCTCGTCGCGCCCGAGTTCGCGCGGCTCGCCGCCCGTGCGCTGCGGCCCGGCGGGGTTCTGCGGCTGGCGACCGACTGGCAGGACTACGCCGAGCAGATGCGCGACGTGCTCGACGACGCCGTCGACTTCGAGCGGGCGTTCGCGGGCGAGTGGGCCGACCGTTACGAGGGGCGGGTGCTCACGGCGTTCGAGCGCAAGGGTCTCCGCGTCGGCCGCGACATCCGTGACCTCACCTACACCCGCGTCTCGCCGTGACCGCGCACGGCGGCACGACGTTGACGCGACGGGAGACCTGGTCGCCGAGGCTCGTCCCGGCCGTGCTGGTGTGCCTGGCCGCGCCGGCGCTCTTCGTCGCGCAGATCGTGTGGCTCGGGTGGCTGCTGCTCGCTCTTGCCGTGGCATCCGGGGTGCTCGTCGACCGCCGGGCCGGTGTCGCGGTCCTTCCGGGGCGCGACGCCGAGCCGAGCATCGCCCGCGATGTCTCGCTCATCGCGGCGGGGCAGTTCATCGTCAGCCTCATCCCGCTGCACGCCGAGCTCGACGACGCCGCGTTCGTGCGTTTCACCCTCGCGCTCGGCGGCGCCGTGCTCGTGCCCTACGTCGTCTCGCGCTTCGTCTACCGCGACCGTGCGATCGGTTTTCCCTGGCGGGGCGGCGGGCGCTGGACCTGGTGGCAGTGGGCGTGGCTCGCCGGCGTCATCGTGCTGGGGTGGCTGATCCTGCCGTTCTACTTCATCACCTCGGGCGTCTACGCCAACTGGCCGGTGGTCGACACCCCCGAGCTGATCGCGCGTCTGTTCGTGGGCGTCGGCGCGGTCGGCATCTGGGACGAGCTCTTCTTCGTGTGCACGGTCTTCGCCCTGCTGCGCCGTCACTTCCCCGACCCGACGGCGAACCTGTTGCAGACCGTCGTGTTCGTGTCGTTCCTGTGGGAGCTCGGCTATCAGGCATGGGGGCCGCTGCTCACGATCCCGTTCGCGATCGTGCAGGGCTTCCTGTTCGTGAAGACCCGTTCGCTCTGGTACGTCGTCACGGTGCACCTGCTGTTCGACGCGGTGGTCTTCGGTGTGATCGTGCACGCGCACAACCCGGGAGCGGTGTCGCCCTTCCTGCTCTGAGCCGGTCGCATCCGGATGCCTCCCGCCCCGGGCCGTGGACGGGCGCGATCGAGGGCCGCGCCGGGCGCCTGCCACGCGGACGACCGTGGCGATGGCCACTGATCTGGGGCTTTCCTGAATGTCAAGAGGGGGGAACGTTCGGGCTGATCCGCTACAATCTGGCTTCACTGCACTTGTCCGGGCCGGACACCGTCGTCACTTGCCCACTTCTTCCCTGTGTGAAAGGTACCGAGTGAGCGCACCGTCGAGCGAGCTGTCCCCGGCGACACTGCCGCCGTCCGTCGACCGCCCGTCCGTCGACCGCCCCCGCGTCGACGAGCGGCTCGGACGTCTGCGCGGCTCCCGCCTCGGTCGGGCGCTGCGCGAGTACGCCGCCGATGTGCTGCGCGCCCCGCAGGGCGTCGAGCCGATCGTGCGCGGCACGTTCTTGCGGGTCGTGCTGCTCTGGGGCGTCGCGCGCGCCGTGAACTTCGGTCTGCTCTGGGGCTTCTACTCGATCGCGAAGGCCGCCCGGTGGAACTTCGGTCCCGACGGCGAGCGGCTCGGCACTTTCTTCGACTACCTCACCGGGTGGGATGCCGATCGCTACGGCCAGATCGCCGCGCAGGGCTACCCGATGTCGCTGCCGATGAACGTCTCGGGCGATGTGCTGCCGAACAACTGGGCGTTCCTGCCGGTGTACCCCTTCCTCGTGCGCACGCTGTCGGGGGCGACGGGTCTCGGCTGGCAGCCGGTCGCCGTCCTCATCAGCCTGGCGGCCGGCCTCGGCGCCACCTGGATGATGTTCGTGATGCTGCGTCGGGTGACCACGCCGCGGGCGGCCTGGTGGGCGACGGTGTTCTTCTCGTTCGGGCCCATGTCGTTCCTCATGGTGCTCGGTTACAGCGAGGGCCTGTTCATGATGCTGATGTTCGCCGGCATGCTCCTGGCGATGAAGCGCCAGTACATCTGGATCCTGCCGATCGGCCTGATCGCGGCGTACACCCGCCCCGGCGTGCTGGCCCTCGGACTCGCCCTGGGCATCGTCTTCCTCGTGCGTTTCGCGCGGCGCCGTGTCGACCCCTTCCCGTTCCGGCAGTGGGCCTCGCTCATGGCGACGGGTCTCACGATCGCCGTGGCCGGTCTGTCGTGGAACCACATCGCCCAGTACGTGACGGGCACGCACAACGCCTACATCCGCACCGAGCTGGGCTGGTGGCTCGACTACGTCGGCAACGACGAGTTCACCCCCTTCACCCCCTGGTTCCGCCAGGCGGCCACGCACCTCGGCGTCGTGGGCGTGGTGCTGGTCATCGCCATGCTGGTGGCCTTCGTGGCGCTGCTGTGGTCGCGACCCGTGCGCCGTCTCGGTCTCATCGTCGTCGCCTACGTCTTCAGCTACGGCGTCTACCTGTTCGCCGTCTTCCTGCCCCAGCAGAGCACGTTCCGCCTGCTCGTCCCGATGGCGCCGCTGATGGCCGACGACCGGTGGTCGTCGACGCCGCGTCGCCGCACGGCCATCCTGGTGGGCTCCATCGTGCTGCAGGCCGTGGCCATCCTCCTGATCTGGACGCGCGGCAACCCCTGAGCCGGTCCGCCCGCCGCTACCGTCCGACACGCGATCGCGCAACCGTCGCGCCACGCGGTGCCGTCTGCCCCTAGCGTGAGACGTGTCGCCTCCGCGCGCCGGGAGGTGGCATCCGGGATCGTCGCACGACGGGAGGACCGCGGCATGGCACGCAACGTCCGGCATCTTCGCTGCACGCCCGACGCCGTGTTCGGCGTGCTGGCGAACGGGTGGCTGTATCCCCTCTGGGTGGTGGGCGCGTCGCGGATCCGCGATGTGGCCGACGACTGGCCTGCGGTCGGGGCCCGTCTGCACCACTCGTTCGGGCCGTGGCCCCTGGTCGTCAACGACACGACCGAGCTGCGGGTGTGGGAGCCGCCCCACCACGTGGTGCTCGAAGCCAATGGCGGGCCGATCGGCATCGCCCGCATCACGATCGACGTGAAGCCGCGCGCCGACGGGTGCGTCGTGCGCATACAGGAGGAGCCCGTGACCGGACCGACGAAGCTCCTTCCCGAGGTCGTCTTCGACGCGGTCATGCGCTGGCGCAACGCCGAGACCCTGCGCCGTCTCGCCTACCTCGCCGAGGGCGGTGCCGAGGGCGCCTTCGGCCGGCCGGCGATCCCGGGCCCCTCGACGGCCGAGGCGGAGCAGCTCGACCGATGAGCGACGAATACGACGCGATCGTCGTCGGATCGGGGCCGAACGGCCTCGCCGCGGCCGTGACGCTCGCCCGAGCGGGGCTGTCGGTCGCGGTGTTCGAGCGCGACCAGACGTTCGGCGGGGCCGCGTCGACGGCCGAGCTGACCCTGCCGGGGTTCCGTCACGACGTCGGCTCGGCCGTGCACCCGCTGGCGCTCGAGTCGTGGTTCTTCCGCGAGTTCGGGCTCGATCGTCGCATCGAGCTCGTCGTGCCCGAGGTGTCGTACGCGCACCCCCTCGACGGGGGCCGCGCGGCGCTGGCGTACCGCGACCTCGATCGGGCCGCGGCGTCGCTGGGCGTCGACGGACCCGCCTACGCCCGCCTGATGGGCCCGCTCGTGCGCCGGCTCCGCGGAGTCGCCGACTTCACCGGCAACGCGCTGCTGCGCGTCCCGGGCGATCCGATCGCGGCGGCGCTGTTCGGCATCCGTTCGCTCGAGCAGGGCGGCCCGTGGTGGAACGCGCGCTTCCGCGACGAGGTCGTGCCGTCGCTGATCACGGGTGTCGCGGCGCACACGATCCTCGCTCAGCCGAGCCTCGCGGCGGCCGGGGCGGGGCTCGCCCTGGCCGCTTACGGGCATGGCCGAGGCTGGCCGATCCCGGTGGGCGGCAGTCAGGCCATCGCCGACGCGATGATCGCCGATCTGCGGGCCTCGGGCGGGGTGCTGCACGCGGGGGCCGACGTGCGGTCGCTCGACGAGCTGCCACCCGCCCGGGCGGTGCTGCTCGACACCACCCCGCGCGCGCTCGTCCGTCTCGCGGGCGACCGGATGCCGCTGGCCTACCGCCGCGCCATGGAACGGTTCCGCTATGGCGGGGGAGTCGCCAAGGTCGACTTCGCCCTGTCGGAGCCGGTGCCCTGGGCGCACGTCGACGTCGCTTCGGCCGGCACCGTGCACATCGGGGGGACCCGCGCCGAGATCGCCGCCGCCGAGAACGACGTCGTCGCAGGACGCCTGCCCGAGGCGCCGTATGTGCTGGCCGCGCAGCCGACGCTGTTCGACCGCACGCGTGCTCCCGAGGGGCGCCACGTGCTGTGGGCCTACACCCACGTGCCGCCCGGCAGCCCCGTCGATCGCGAAGAGGCGGTCGTGCGGCAGATCGAGCGGTTCGCCCCCGGCTTCCGCGACACGATCCTCGCCACGTCGTCGCGCACGGCCGTCGACGTGCAGGCGTGGAACCCGAACTTCCCCGGGGGCGACATCTCGGCCGGGGCGCCGACGCTGGCGCAGCTCGTCTCGCGCCCGCTCCCCAGCCCGGATCCCTGGCGCACGCCCCTCGCCGGCGTGTACCTGTGCTCGTCGTCGACGAGCCCCGGGCCGGGGGTGCACGGTCTGGCGGGCTGGCATGCCGCGCTCAGCGCGCTGCGGCACGAGTTCGGCACGCGACTGCGCCCCGACCTCGCTCCGCGGGGCGACCAGGTGCGCGGGACCGCGTCGTAGGGTCTCGCCTCGGGCGCCGGGTCCGCGTCCGCGGTGCCGTGGCGGGAAGACACGGTGCCGTCGTCTCCGCTCGCGGCGACGCGCCGGCGGGCGCGTCGCCCAGGACCGTCCCTACGAGATCTCGCCCGTGGGGGAGTCGCCGTCGGTCACGGCCTCGTTGGCGTCGCGCTCGGCGGCAGCGCCCTCTTCGGGCGACTCCGATCCCGCGCCGGTGGCGTTCGTGTCGTCGTCGGGGGCGTCGCCGGTCGGGCGTGCCTCATCGTTCGCAGTCATGTACGCATCCTTCGCTGTCGGTGTGCGGGCACGCTCGCACACCCCGTGGCTCCTGTCCAGGGCCTGGCGGGGCCGTCAGAGGGGCGTCACCCCGTAGCGCTCCGCGACGGCGGCGCCCACCGCGTCTTCGAAGTCGTCGGCCTCGTCGCGCAGATCTCCTGCGTCGCCGTCGTTCACAGGTAGGGCGCGAGCGCGCCGGCGGTCAGGGCGAAGGCGAGCGCTGCGCCGCCCGCTGCCGTCGCCATCAGCGCCGGAAGACGCTCGGCGCGGCGACGTCGCGCCGCGTTCGCGGGGTGGTCGGTCGTGCGCAGCGAGGCCTTCGCGGCATCCAGGCCGTCGTACCGGCCGACGGGCACGCCGTGGGCGTCGCGGGCGACATAGCCTCCGCGCACGGCGTCGACGCATCCGAAGTACTCCCCACCGCGGTGGGCGACCCAGAACCCGGCGTCGACCTTCGCCCACATCACGCGGACGGTCGAGAGAGAGGTCACGGGCGACAGCTGTGCGGTGCTCATGTCACGCCGCCACGGTCAGCGAGCCGCGGCGCGAAGGTGCTGCGGCGGTGCGAGTGGTCGGACGTGCGGCGGGAGCGGCGGGCGCCTCGGGGATCCGGGCCTCGAGATCGACGACGAGCCCGGCCGAGGAGTTGGCCATGTCGGCCATCTCTTTGAGCGTCGCCGAGTCGAGCTTCTCGGGCTCGGCCGCGTCGAAGACGAACCGCAGGGGGATGGCGGGCTGCAGCCACAGCGTGGAGCGGCCCGCCTCGCCCTCCACGTGCCGCCACGTGAGGGTGAAGCTCTCGCCTCGGCGCAGCTTCGTGGCCGTGACGACCTTGATGTGGGAGAGGAGGCGGTCCGGGATCCGGATGGATTCGGTCGACGTGCCGTAGAACAGGTGGCCCATGGGGTGCTCCCTTCGCTCGGTGATTGCTACGAGTACAACATAGTCGATTAGTAACTAGTTTGTCTAACTATTTTTTCCACGGTATGATCACGAAGACGACACGGAAAGGACGGCAGCCATGACAGACGTGCAGACGATGTCTCCCGCTCCCGTCTCCGCTCCCGACGCGTCGGCGTACTGGTACGGAGAGACGCAGGCCGAGCGCGAGGCGCGCGGGGCAGAGGTGCTCGACGCGCTTCGCGTCTATCGCGTGGCCGAGCTCGCGATGCGCCGGCGCACGCGCGAGTCGATGTCGATGGGCGAGAACGAGCTGCTCGTGCTGCGCTATCTGCTGCGAGAGCCCGACCGTGGCGTCCGCCCGGGCGAGCTGACGCGTTACCTGGGCCTGTCCACGGCGTCGACGACCGCGATCCTCGACCGTCTCGAGCGCTCCGGGCACGTCACGCGGGTCGCGAACCCCGACGATCGACGCAGCATCTTCGTCCAGGCGACCGAGATGGCGCACGACGAGGTGCGACGCACCCTCGGCGACATGCACGAGCGCATGCTCGGCGCCGTCGTCGACATGCCGGCCGACGAGTCCGCCGTCGTCATCTCGTTCCTCCGCCGGATGAGCGATGCCGTCGACGGCGTGGCGGTCGAGCCCGCCCCGCCTGCGTCGTCGTGATCTTCGTGCTCGTCGGCGGGCCCCGCGACGGGCAGCACGTTGACGATCTGCCCCGCGGCTACCGTCTGTCGCTCGAAGACCCGCAGCCCGAGCGGTTCGGCGAGTTCGACACCGTGCGCGCGGTGTGGTTCGAGCTCGACGCGGCCATGTTCCGTTCGCCTCAGCGTCGCGACTGATCCGTAGCCCACGCGCCGCACCTGCCGCAAGCCCCGCCCCGTTCGCGCAGGCGGCGGGAGATCGTGAACCATGCGCTGTGTGACCTACGCCGGAGAGACCGTCATCACCACCGACGACGTCGCTACCGCCCTCGTCGAGCTGACCGCCGCCGTCGCCAAAGAGGGCCAGGCCGAGGCGGTGAGCATCCCCATCGTCACCGACGACAAGAAGGTGGCGCAGGCAGAGCTCGTCATCGGCGTCGGCAACGACGTGCTCTCGGCCCCGGTCGACTGGCGCGAAGAAGAGCCCGACTTCGCCCACGCCGCGCACGAGCTGAAGAAGCACCGGCTCTTCCCGCGCGCCCAGCTGCGCGCGGTCGAGCCCGACCCGCAAGCCGGCGACGACCCCATCGACTGGGACTTCGACCAGCCGACACAGGCGTGACGCACCGGATGCCATGCCCCGTGTGGGGTGGCATCCGATGGAACGTGTGGTGAACGACAGGGCCTGGGCGGCCGGCGTGCACACCGGGGGTCGAAGGCCGACGCTCGGAGCTCTCCGTGTCGTCGCTGACGCCGATGGCCGTGCATGCGCGGGTGAGAATGTGGGTCTGACCGGCCACGTTGTGGGAAAAAACGTCGCAGGGTGCGGGATCTCTCTTCGTTGTCTCTCTGGAATCGTGACGATTGTCTCCCAGGAACCCGCCGCACGGCGGGGGTGAGTACGACGTCAGATGGATGCCGCCGGACGCCGGATCCGCGACGATGGGTGATGCCCCCTCTCATCTCGCCGTCGTGACGGACGGCTCCCGCGCCTCGAAGTCGGAGAAACACATGCCCACCCCCGAGACCGTTCGCTCCACCGACCGACCGGCCCCGGCCGACGCGTCGACGACGCGGTCGTCGGCGGTCTGGCGCCAGGTGCGCGCGCGCCCTGCGACGGTCATGCTGCTCGTCGCCGTCGGGGTCACGAGTGTCGCCGCGTGCCTCGACCAGCCGTTCATGGGCGAAGGGGCGTACGACCTGCGCGAGATGCTGCTCGGACTCTTCACCGTCTCGGACCCGCTCGTCCTCGTCGCCGTCCTGCTCGGCGTCGCCGTCGTCTGCGGTGGGGCCGAGGGTGTGCTCGGCGCGCGTCGCACGCTGTTCGCCTATGTCGGCGGCGGGCTGACCGTGTCGGTGCTCGGCCTCGCCATCGGGGCGTGGGAGGTCGACGTGCTCCCCGACGTGCCGCTCAACTCGACGCCCTGGACCGGTGCCCCGCCGGTCGCCGCGCTGCTGTGCGTCGCCATGGCCGCGAGCTGCTTCGCCGGGGCGCTGTGGCGTCGACGCGTGCGGTTGGCCAGCGTCTTCATCGCCGTCACCTTCTTCTTGTACTCGGCCTCGGCGAACGACCTCTACTCGTTGGTCGCCCTGCCGGTGGGACTGGCGATCGGCTACGCCGTCGGAGGCCGACGGGTGGGGCTGCGCGTGCACCGCAGCTCGCATCACGAGAAGCGGGTGCTGCTGTCGGCGCTGGTCGCCATCACCGCGATCGGCCCGCTCATCGCGACGCTCTGGGGAACGGGAGCGGGGCTGCTGTCGATCTACGGCTGGCTCTCGGTCGACCCCCTCAGTGTCGTCGACGGGCAGGTGTGCGCGTTCGGATCGCCGGGCGCACCGTGCCCCGACGAGTTCTCGACCCTCGAAGACCTGCAGGGCCACGCCGGGTGGATCGCCCTGCTTCCCCTCGTCGTCCTGCTCGTCGCGTCGTGGGGCATCCTCCGCGGTCGCCGCGGCGCCGTCGGCATCGCCATCGCCGTGAACGTGCTCGTCTTCGTCGACATGGTCTACACGCTCATCGTCACCGAGCCCGACACCATCGCCGCCGTCGCGACGGCCCGCGGCGTCGACGTGGTCGCCTTCGTCTGGCAGACCGTCCCGAGCAACGTGGTCGGGGCGCTCGTCCCCCTGGCGGTCGCTGTGACGCTGGTGCTGTTCCGCGACGCCGCGCGTGTGGCATCCGCCCCCGGCGCGCGACGCCACTTTCTCGTCACCGTCGTGTCGGCCGCCGTCGGGGCGCTCGCGATCGCCCTGGTGGGGGTGCTGGTCGCCGCCGACGGCTTCCGCCCGTGGCCGTCGCTGTCGTCGGTGCTGGTCACCCTTCCTCTGCGTCTGCTGCCGCCGTCGCTGCTGCCCGCGGAGTCGCTCGTGTTCGTGCCCGTCACCGGGTGGGCGCAGGCGGCCTGGTATCTGCCCTCGGCGGCGTTCTGGCTCGTCTGCGTGATCGCCTCGATCCGGTTCGTCGGCAGCTCGCGCGCCGTCGACGGGGCGAGCGACCGCGTCCGCGCGCGTGCGGTGCTCGAGCGGGGCGGGGGCGGCACCCTCGCGTTCATGACCACGTGGACGGGCAACGCCTACTGGTTCGCGCCGGCGGCCGACGCGGCCATCGCCTATCGGGTCATGGGCTCGATCGCGGTCACGCTGGGCGGTCCGTTCGGCTCGGACCGGGGGCGCCCCGAGGTGGCGGCGGGCTTCGTCGACTTCTGCGGCGAGAACGGCTGGACCCCGGTGTTCTACAGCGTCGACGATGCCGAGCGCGCCGTGCTCCAACCCCTCGGGTGGAGCGAGACCCAGGTCGCCGAAGAGGCCCTGCTCGACCCCGCGACATGGACGCCCGCGGGCAAGAAACGCCAGGACGTGCGAACGGCGACCAACCGCGCGCAGCGCGAGGGCGTGACGACCGAGTGGAAGACCTGGTCGGACATCACCTTCGGCGACCGCGCGCAGGTGCGCGACATCTCGGAGGCGTGGGTGGCCGACAAGAGCATCCCCGAGATGGAGTTCACCCTCGGCGGCGTCGACGAGCTCGTCGACCCGGTCGTGCGGCTGATGCTCGCGCGGGACGCCGAGGGCCGTATCGTCGCCGTGACGAGCTGGATCCCGGTGTTCGGCGAGGGACGCATCGTCGGCTACGCCCTCGACGTGATGCGCCGTCGGCACGACGCCATGCCCGGCATCATGGAGTTCGTCATCGGGGCCGTCGTGGTGCAGCTCGCCGCCGAGCAGATGACGGTGATGAGCTTGTCCGGGTCGCCCCTGGCACACCAGCGGGCGGGCGAGTCGGGCGACCTCGACGCCGTCGAGCGCTTTCTCGAGACGCTGAGCAGCCTGCTCGAGCCCGCCTACGGCTTCCGTTCGCTCGCGAGCTTCAAGAAGAAGTTCCAACCCCAGTTCGCCCCGGTCTGGATGGTCTACCCCGACCCCGCCCAGCTGCCCGCCGTCGGTCTCGCCCTCATGCGCTGCTACGTGCCCGGGCTCACGCTGGCGGGCGCGGCGCGCATCGCCGCGGGCCTGAGGGCGACCGCGCGCGAGCAGCAGCACGCCGCCGGGTCGCGGCGGGTCCGCGAGACGGTCGACGCGTGAACACGGCCGCCGACATCGAGCGCGAGCGCTCCGCGTCGATCCGTCTCGCCCGCGAACGCCTCCGGGCCTTCGTGGCCAGCGGTGCCGACGGCATCGAGGTCGCGACGCGCGCCGCCGAGACCGCCCTGCGCAACGCGGTCCGCTCGGGCGCCGGCGTCGAACGCCTCTCGGCCGAGCTCGAGCTCAGCCCCCGCTGCCTCCGAGCGATCCTCGACGGCGCGGTCGGTCTGCGTGCGCTCCACCCCGACGAACGCCTGCGGACGTCTTAGCGACGCGCGGTGGGCGCCTGCCGTCAGCGGGGGACCCGCCCCCGCGTGTCGCGGACCGCGCGGGCATAGACGGGCGGCCTCAGCGACCCGACCCGTCGTATACGCTCGCGCCATGGTGAACGACCGGGCGATGTGATGACGCGCGAGCGCAGGTTCGAGTGGGGTGGGCTCGGGGCCGACCGCGGCGACTTCATCACCGCCGCCGAGGCCCTCGACATCCTCCGACCGCTCGTGGTGGCCCCCTACGGCGTCGACGTCGAGACGGGCCTGCGCGACGGCGAGGCCTTCGTCCGCGTGTCACGGGGCGGTCGTCGTGCCGTCGTCTCGACCCCCGGCATCCGGTGGTTCTCGCTCGAGGTCGACAGCGGTCACCGCGTGCGCATCGACGATGCGACCTCGACACGGGCCGAGGCCGCCGCGCTGCTGGGGTCGTTCGTCGAGGCCGCGGTCGCCTACGTCACGGGAGACATGCACCCCGAGCGCGCTCGCTGGGGCTCGACCGTCACCGTGCCGACGGGGGAGCGGCGGATCGTGCTGCGTTCGACCTGGCGTTCGCGGACCGGCGGTGGCGGGCGCGCGTGACGGGTGGGCGCCGCGCTGGCGGCCGCCCGTCTTGGCCGGCCCGAGGCAGCGCGACGCTCCCGACGGCGTCCACGGGGACCCGCCGTCGTCCGGCGGTCAACCCCGATGCCTGAGCGAGCTCGTCTTGGCAGGGTGGGACTCTCCGCACGAAGGGATCCACCATGAGCGACCCGCAGAACGCCGCCCCCGCCGACGACGCCGAGAACCTGGCCGACGACGAGACGGTCGCGCCCAGCCAGGCCAACGACGTCGACGAGCAGTCGAAGGCGCCCTCGAAGGACGACCCGAACGTCGACCACCGGGCGACCGGCATCGGCGTCATCGACGACGAGAGCTAGGGATGCCACGGTACGGGCCCCGTGACTTACGCGGTGCCCGTGCCTCCCTCGGCTCGTCCGGGAGACGGTCGGCGCGATGCTAACCTGGATCGTCCGCCTCCGTAGCTCAGGGGATAGAGCGTTGGTTTCCGGTACCAAAGGTCGCAGGTTCGATTCCTGTCGGGGGCACCAGTCGGGACAAGGGGTCGCGGGTCAGTCGACCTTGCGGCCCCTTTTTCGTGCCAAAGGCGTGGCAACATTTCGTTGGCTCACCATGGCGCCAACTTGTGGGCAACTGTGGCGCACGCTGAGGTGCGAGTCCTTCGTAAGCTCATCCAGGCGCCGCGTACGCAGACCGACACGAGATCCACGTCGTGAAGACAGACGGAACGCTCGTCATGCAGGATGCCTACCTCTTCGGCACCCTTGTGGAAAACGGGCGGTTCGCGGAGACGCATGAGGTGACCCATCTGCTTCGCGGAAACGAAGCCGACCGGAACATGGGCACGGCCACGTAGGGTCGAATGCGCAACTCCTCGACGAGCGGTCGATCCGTCATGATTGGTCGTCTCGTTTTCTCAGTGGGCCGATCGTCTATCGGTGCGGGCTGTTTATAGGCTTACCGGGTGATTGCGCGCGTGCTCGGTTCTGGTCGTCCGCTTGTCGCCCTTCACGGGTTCGGCGTCGACCACCGGATCATGCTGCCGCTGGCGGACGCGGTGCGGGACTTGCCTTGGCGGCTGGTGTTCCTCGACCTGCCCTGGGCCGAGGCCGCCGCGAAGACCTCGACCGCGACGAGCGCGGTCGAGGTGGCCGACGGGGTACTCGCGGAACTCGATGACCACCTCGGTGACGAGCCGTTCGCCGTCATCGGGAACTCGTTCGGCGGCATGATCGCCCGACATGTCGCGCACGAACGTCGGGACCGTGCGCTCGGCGTCGCGACTCTGGCGGGTGTCGTGCATCCGGCACACGCAGACCGTGCCGTCCCCGAGCGCACGGTGCTGCACACCGACCCGTCCGTCCTCGAGGCCGCCGGTGACGCACGAGAAGCGTTCGAGGAGGCCAGCGTCATCCAGGACGCGGCCGCGTTTACAGCGTTCACGCGATACGTGCTGCCCGGTCTCCGTGGTGCTGACGCTGCGGTGATGGACCGCATCGCCGCCGACTACGCACTGGAGGCCATGCCGGAGGAACGCCATCCGGAGCCGTTCACCGCGCCGGCGCTGCATCTGTCCGGTCGGCAGGACAACGTCGTCGGGTACGAAGACGGGCTCGGACTCCGGGACCATTACCCGCGGGGGAGCTTCGTCGTCCTCGATGCTGCCGGACATAACGTTCACCTCGAGCAACCCGAAGTCACCATGGCCCTGGTCCGCGACTGGCTCGCGCGCATCGACCGATAGGAGCCCCAAACGGACACTTTGTCGAGTCGCACGTAGTTCACTCGCGGCCTGGTCTCATCCGCGAACAGCACCAGCCGCGACGCGTGCGTTGCGACGGTGCCTGTGTCCGGGTCTGCGTCGAGAGACGGATGCGAGCACGGCGCTGGGATGCCACGATTTAGGGTCTGATGGGGTAACGCCGCCGCAGGATCATGCGCTGACCGAACGTCCACACGGTGGTCACGGCGAGGTAGAGGCCAGCAGCGAGCGGCACGAACAGTGCGACGATTGCGGTCGCGAACGGTAAGGCCTCTGTCAGACGGATCATCCACGTGGGGGTCTCGGGGTCCGTTGGCGGACGCAGAAATCGACGCGTCAGTTCGCTCGTCCCCGCGATCACGGCGAGGACAACGCCCACCAATCCGAGGGTCGTGGCATTGGCCATGCCACTGACGAGGGCATGCAACAGGCTCATACCGAGCGGCACGCCAGCGAGCTCATAGGTCAGCAACTCGTTGACGTGGCCGCCCACGGTGGAGTGGAGGAAGACGGCGTACAGCAGCCCCGCCACGGGAGTCTGGGCCAGCACCGGGAGGATCCCGGCGAAGGGCGAGACTCCCGCGTCGCGATAGAGCCGAAGCGTCTCGCGTTGCAGGCGGTCGGGGTTCTTCGCCCACCGTTCACGCAGCAGCCGTAGCCGTGGGGCCAGACGCGCGCGGTCCCGCTCGGCACGCGCCTGCGACACCCCGAGCGGGAGGAGCGCAGCGCGCACGATGACGGTAACAAGGGCCACCGCGGCGGCGGCCGCTGCGGTCCCGACGAAGGGGACAAGCAGGGCGGTGAACGCCAGCAATCCCTGAGTCGTGAGGTCGAGCAGCGCCGCCAGCGGCGGCAAGGAAAAGAGGTCCATGGAACATCCGTTCGTGAAGGCGATCAAGGGCGTGATCGGCCACGAAGGGATGCCACGGCTCCACCTTTACCGGCGGAGGGGCAGGACTACGCGGCCGAAGCCACGTATCCGGGCGCTCGCGGGCGGGGGCGCCCGGGCGCATCGGGATCACTTTGCGCGAGTGGCGCGGAGGGGTCGATGGATCGCGTTGCCCGCGTCGACGGCGGGGCGCCTGCAAGACGGAAGAGGAAGAACGCTATCGCTAACGTGAGCACGGCCGCAGCGGCCAGGGCGAGAGCCAGCAGCGGCGTGGAAGCGGGTCCGCCATCAAGCGACAGGGCCATCTCGGCGGTGACCAGGAGCAGATTGAGGACCGTTGCAAGTGAAGCAAACACGGTAATCCCCCCCTCGGTCGCTCTCCCACGCTAACAGGGCTCGAGACTGTTCGGGATGGTTGGGTTGCAGGCCTGGGTTTTGCGGCCGCAATCGTCGGCATGTCGACGTCGACGTTCGACTGCTCTTGACACCGTAGTTCGATGGACGCCGGACTGTGCGGGCGGCTGAGTCGTCGTCTTGCCTGACTGTACAGCTCGACGACCTTCGCTTCATCTGACGGAGCTAGCGGTGTCCGGGACTTGGCAACTGTCTGAACAAGGGGGTAGTCGGGCTTTTCGAGGCTGAACGTTTTCAGACTTCGAGCCAGAAACCGCCGATGCGTTCGAACGCGAGCCACGTCTTCTCCGGCGCGACGCGGCTGACGTTGTTCTTGAGCACGAGGACGTCTGAGTGGGTGAGGCTCGCCTCCTGGCCCCATCCGACGAACAGGCGTAGCTTTTGCCCGGCGTATGCGTCGAGGAAGTCCTCGTATGTGCCCGACAGGAGCGTAGCCGTCGTTCTCCCGAACACGGATGGCGGGTTGCCGGGGGCGCCGGCCAGTCGCTCGGCATTGTTGATGAAGATCGCATCGAGCTCAATGCGATCGTTCGCGTTCTGCTCCCCGGGGGTCTCATAGCGGATGGGCGTGGGAGCGAGATTGTTCGTCGGGCGGTATCCGATGAAACGATTTCGTTTCACGCGTTCCCCACCGGCAACGGTGATCAGAGACCCAGGAATACGATGACTCGGATCGGGGTGCGGTGGCGGGTAGAAGATGGTCGGATTGCAGACGCTCGAGTTCGCGCCGCGGAAACGGAATAGATCGTTGCGAAACCCTTCCGCGGGGGTGATCACGGAGGCGTCGCCGTTACCGAAGTTGTCATCGAGGGAAGACGCCATGGCGAACCGGCTGCTATCGATCACGACGTTGTCGCCGAGGTCGAGTGACGCTGGTTCCGGGCTCCGATTCGCGCAGCCCGAGAAGTCGCATGCGCTGAACGTCGTGTTCGATCCCCGGAACCACCGGGCGCCTCGTCCATCCGGCGTCGTGAAGTGGCAGGCGATGAACTCGACGGCGGTGTGCGTGCGCCAGGCGATCGCGCCGTCGTACTCGTTGACCTGCGGTTGCGTGTCGGCGCCGTAGTAGGTGTTCTCGGCGACGGAGACGAACGGGGGTTGCTCGCTCGTGATCATGCGCGGATTGGGGTTGGTGGCGTTGTTGTAGTAAGACCCAACGAACATGCATCCGTGCAGGCTGACCTCGCTCACCGATTCTCGCCCTCCGGTGCCGTCGACTCCACCGAAAACGATCGGTGACGTGCGTGCAGGGGCGGACTGCTCGAACTTGCAGCCAAAGAAGTCCACGTGCCTGGCATTGGCGTCGACGACGAAGAGGAGCGGACAGAACTCCAGATGCGCAGCGACGATCCGTAGCGCGTTCGGATTGTCGACGTGGGCGGGCTCAGCAGCGCCCGAGATCGCCAGACCGTAGCGTTTATCTGCGGCGGCCTCGGCGTCGCGGCCGCACCACAGTGCCTGACAGTTCGAGACGAGAGAGTCCATCACGCCGATCAGCGCAATTCCACCCAGGTGCAGGAGGCTCGCCCACACGTGGCTCATCGTGAACTGCTGGCAATGCTCCACGAGGAACCCCAGGCGGTCGATGGAGTTGAGGTTGTAGCTCGGATCACTGTTGGCCTGGATCCGAAGGCCCATGAGCGACACCTTCTTGAGGAGGCTGTTCGAGTTTCCTCCATCCCGCGAGCCAATCCTGATGACCGCCGCCGGCACCGGGATCGGGGTCGAATCCGATCCCATCGTGTAGAACTCGCCGACGGCTTTCTTGACGACGAAGATCACGCCCTCGGCTTCGATCGTGACGTTCAGGAACCACGCACCGGACTGCGACCGCTCGTCGCTCGGGGTCGATTCGGGTCCTATGTCGCTCCACGTGACGGACAAGTCCCAGTGATCGATGAAGTACACCCCGGGAGGGATGCGGAGGATCTGCCCGCCTCTCCCTTCTCGATGGCGATGGAGCACCTGTTGCCACGTCTCGGCGAAGGCCTTGTTGTTTTTCGCGAAATTGTCGTCACTGTATCCGCGTACCCCGTTGACGTATATGACGTTGGGCTCCGAAGCGTCATCGAACCACGAGCCATCGATGACAGGATCCGCAACGGCGGGCGACGGGGTGAAACCGCGGCGATCGCTCCGATCCCGGCCGTGGCGAGAAAAGATCGACGGCTGCTCGACGCTGGTGATCCCGCGGAGTTCGACATGAGCGCAGATTAGAGATCCGCGTCGTTTCTTCCGACAACGGCAGACGAAGGCGACTCGGGGTGATGGTCCCGTGGTCTCTCTTCACCGGGCGTGGCCTCGAGTTCGCCAAGAACAGCTCTCACCTCACCCGCGCCGTGCGCGCCGGATGTATATGTTCCCCGTCGTGACGTCGGCCTCCAGCGCCTCCAGTGTGCGGCCGCGGCTCTCGGGCACCTGCGTGACGATGAAGACCAGGGCGACGACTCCGACGGCCGCGAACAGGAAGAACGTGCCGGTGATGCCGACGGCCTGCACGAGCGAGGGGAAGTACAGGCCGAGCACGGCGTTCGAGACCCAGAGGAAGAAGACCGACACGCCGATGCCGAGCCCGCGCATGTGCAGCGGGAAGATCTCCGACAGCACGACCCAGACGGCGACGTTGAGGAAGGTCTGCATCGAGCCGACGAAGGCGACCACGAGCACGAGGATCACGATCGGACGCAACGGGTTGCCGGCGGGAAGCGCGATCGACGCGGTGCCGATCAGCAGATGGCAGACGGTCGTGAGCGAGAAGCCGATGACGAGCGTCGTGCGCCGATTCACCCGGTCCATCATCCAGAGCGCGATGAATCCGCCGATCACGGCGATGACGCCCGGGGCGATGTTCGCGATCAGGGCCGCATGTTCGTCGAAACCTGCCTCGACGAGCACGGTCTGGCCGTAGTACATGATCGAGTTGATGCCGGTGAGCTGCTGCGCCACGCCCACCCCGATGCCGACGAGAAGGATGCGCAGCAGCCACTTGTCGGTGACGACGGCCCTCCAGCCGGATGCCGTGCGCCGACGCTCGCGGTCGTCGTGCAGCAGTCGCTCGACATCGGCCAGTTCGGCCGCCGCGCGGTCGTGCGGACGGATCGTGTCGAGGACGCGGCGTGCATCGTCGATGCGTCCCTTCTCGATCAGCCATCGCGGCGACTCGGGCACGTTCAGCATCCCGGCGAACAACGCCACCGCCGGGAGCGCGCACACGGCCAGCATGTAGCGCCATACGCCTTCGTGCCCGCCCCACACGTTCCCGATCACGGCGTTGACGATGAAGGCGACCAGCTGGCCGATCACGATCATGACCTCATTGCGGCCCGCCAGCGATCCGCGGATCTCGAACGGGGCCAGCTCGGCCAAGAAGACGGGCACGACGGTCGACGTTCCGCCGACGGCCAACCCGAGGATCACACGACCGACGACCAGGACCTCGGTGTTCGGCGTGAACACGCACACGATCGTGCCGGCGAGGAAGAGCACCGAGAGGAGGATGATCGTCTTCCGCCGTCCCCAGGCGTCGGACAGCCGTCCGCCGAGCACCGCGCCGATCGCCGCGCCGAAGAGCAGCGACGAGGTGACGACGCCCTCGGTGAGGGGTGTGAGCCCCAGCTCGCTCGACATCGGACGCAGTGCGCCGTTGATCACGCCCGTGTCGTAGCCGAACAGGAGGCCGCCGAAGGTCGCGATCAGGGTGACCGCGAACAGGCGTCTCCGGTAGCGACCGGGGCCGAGGGCCGGAAGCGCGGACGGGGTGGTCGTGGGGGTACCGGGGGAAGAGACCATGTCGACTCCTTCGTCATCTGGCGTCGAGGACGTCCTCCACACCATCGACACGATGGTCTCATATGTAAATATGTTCTGTCAAATGTATGCATGCGGTGACCGCCGGTCCGAGCCGACCCACCCCCGTCACGGGCGTCGGCCGTGGCATCCGTACACCGTGTCAACCCCGTCCCGCGGCGCCGTGTCAAGGCTGCTCGCCCCGGCACACGCTGCTGGCATGCTGGCGTCACCTGGGAAAGGGGATCTCACCATGAGCATCGGAGCCGGAATCGCCCTGTTCGTCATCGGCGCCATCCTCGCCTTCGCGGTCGATCTGCCCAACGAGTACGTCGACCTGAGCACCATCGGCTACATCCTGATGGGTGCCGGTGCGGTCGTGTTCGTGATCGGCGTCGTGCTGCTGGTGCGGCGCCGACAGACCGACACCGTGACCCGCACCGAACAGGCGGGTGGCGCACAGGTGACCCGTTCCACGACGCGTTCGTCGAACGACGACCTGGTCTGATCTACGCTCGGGGTCGACCTCAGACCCCGGAAGAGCACGTATGACCGAACCCGTTCGCACCGAGCCCTACGATCCCGCCGTCGACGACCTGTTCGACGGCCGCTACCGCCTGGGCCGCGTGCTCGGTCAGGGAGGATACGCGCGCGTCTACGAGGCGGTCGACACCGCGCTCGGTCGCACCGTCGCGATCAAGGTCATCACCGGCGACGGAGCAGATCCCGTCGACGCCGCGCGCGTGCGCTCCGAGATCCGACTGCTGGCGTCGCTGTCGCATCCGTCACTGGTCACCCTCTACGACGCGAGGCTCGGCGCCGCCCCGGCCTACCTCGTGATGGAGCTCATCGCCGGCCCCACGCTGGGCGACCTCATCGCCCGGGGGCGCCGTCCGGCCATCGAGGTCGCGCGGGCCGGATGCGAGCTCTCCGAGGCGTTCGCCGTCATCCACGGCCGCGGCATCGTGCATCGCGACGTCAAGCCGTCGAACATCCTCATGCGCCCCGGTGCGCACACGGGCGAGACGCCCCGGGCGACGCTCGCCGACTTCGGCATCGCGTCGTTGGTCGGCGCGACCCGCGTCACGGGTGCCGGGACGGTGATCGGCACCGCCGCCTACCTGAGCCCCGAGCAGGCCCGCGGCATGCCGCCCGCCCCGGGGAGCGACGTCTACGCCCTGGGCCTCGTCCTGATGGAGGCGCTGACCGGCGAGCGGGCCTTCGGCGGCCTGACCCCGCACGAGTCGCTCGGCGCCCGGCTGGTGTCGCCGCCGCCGATCCCCGCGCACGTGCCACCCGAATGGCGAGACGTTCTCGAGAGGATGACGGCTCTCGACCCGGCCGAGCGCCCGGATGCCGCCGCCCTCATCGCCGCGTTCCGTGCGCTGTCCGAGGTGCCGGTGCCGCCCCCTCCCGGGGGCGCGCCCGAGACCGGGGGCACGGGCGAGACCGTGCGGATGCCCGAAGCCCTCGCGGCGACGAAGGTGCTGCACGGCGCCACGGCACGTCGGCCATCGCGGCGGCTGATCGTGGTGGCATCCGTGATCGCCGTCCTGCTGGCGGCCGGTGGTGCGGCGACGGCGGTCGCACTGAGCGGCTCGACCGCCCCCGCCGCCGAGCCGACGCTGCCGAGTCTGCCGCAGCCGCTCGACCAGCACCTCGACGACCTGTGGAAAGAGGCCGCCCCGTGATCCGTCTGCGCCCCGCCGTAGGCAGCGCGACCCTGGTCGCCGCGCTCGCGCTCGCGCTCACGGGCTGCACGCCGCCCCCGGCCGCGCCGACCGCGTGGCAGACCACGGTCGAGACCGTGGCATCCCAGGCCTCGTCGGGCGATTACGCCACGGCGCTGTCGACGCTCGACGCGCTCGCCGCCGACGTCACGGCTCGGCGCGACGCCGGCGGTGTCTCATCGGACGAGGCCGAGCGGCTGCTCGCGTCGATCGCCACCGTGCGCGCCGACCTCACCGCGCTCGCGCCGACCCCGACTCCCACGCCGACGCCGACCGTCGAGGCGTCGCCCACGCCGGAGCCCGCCCCGCAGCAGGCGCCCCCCGCCGACGACAAGGGCGGAGAGAAGGGCGGCAACGGCGGTGGCAACGGCAAAGGACCGGGCGGACCCGGCAAGAAGGACGGTTGAGTCAGAGAGCGCCCGGGCGCAGCGCGAACTGCGACGCCCCGATGAACAGCACGGTCAAGACGGCCGCTCCCAGCAGCACGCCGTTGCGCGCATGACGGCGGTCGCGCGTCATCAGCACGCCGGCGAGCGCCGACAGCACCACGGCGGTGCCACCGAACCCGTTCAACGCGACCGAGGTGTCGAAGAGCGCCAGATCCGACGCCGAGGCCGCGTCGTGCTCGAGCGCGAACGCGAGCAGCCAGCCGCCGTTGACCACGAACGCCACGGCCGCCGCGGCGAGCACGACCACCGCGACCAGAGTGGCGCGCCGAGCGGCCACGGGGGTCATGGATGCGGTCGTCATACCTCGACGCTACCGGTCGCATGCCGCCGAGGGAATCAGACCCGTCGGCGCGCCGACACGCCGCCCGCGGCCGACCCGTCGGGCGGGCCTTCTGCCGACGGCATCCGGCACCCCTCGGGGCGTGCGAGGATTACCCGGTGCCGCGCCGAGTGACTGCTGACCTCGACCTCGATCTGGGGGCGTCCGTCGACCTCATCTTCCAGATCTCCGCCGCCCAGGGCGTTCCCGTCGTGAGCGAGCAGCTGACCTTCTCGCAGGGCGATCGCGTCTACACCCCGACCGAGATCGTCGACCAGTCCGGAAGCCGCCTGCACCGTCTCACCGGCGAGCACGGACCGCTGACGGTGCGATACGACGCGCTCGTGCAGGGCCAGTCGCAGACGACCCACACGAGCGACCTCGAGACCATCACCTACCTGCGGCCGAGCCGGTACTGCCAGTCCGACGACGTGTTCGCGCAGGCGCGTCGCCAGTTCCGCGGGCTGGCCGGGGCCGATCTGCTGGCCGCCGTGTCGGGCTTCGTGGCATCCAGCGTCACCTACACGCCCGGGCTCAGCCTCGGCACCGACAGCGCCGTGACGACCCTCATGACCGGGCAGGGCGTCTGCCGCGACTACGCGCACGTCGTCATCGCCCTGCTGCGCGCGATGGACATGCCCGCCCGATACGCCGCGTGCTACGCCCCGGGGCTCGAGCCCATGGACTTCCACGCCGTCGCCGAGGCCTACCTCGACGGCTCCTGGTACGTCGTCGACGCCACACGCCTGGCCGACCGCCGGTCGCTCGTGCGCATCGCGACGGGCCGCGACGCCGCCGACTGCGCGTTCCTCAGCTACCACGGCGGCTACGTCGGGCTGCAGCGGATGCACGTCGACGCGGTCGTCGAGGACGAGACCCCCGACGCCGTCACTCCCGACGACCACGAGGCCCTGGTGCAGATCGCCTGACCACGTCCGCCCCGCACGGGCGTGCCGCGGGCCGTGCGGGGCGTCTGTCGTGTCGGTGTGCAGGGGCGGTGTGTAGGGAGTCGTCCTCACCGTCACGTGTGGCGACAGGGACCCCACGGGTCCTGCATCGCGGCGCGGTCCCGCCCTCGTGTGCGCTCCCGTGCCGGCATGCAGCCCGGCGCGGGCGCGGTCGGTCGTGCGCCGCCGCCTAGAATTGCAGGGCTATGGATCCCGCCGCCCTCTCTGCCGCCCTGCTCGCCGTCATCGCCCCGCTCGCCGAGGCGCGACGCGCGGGCTCCTCGGCGGGGCTGACCGCCGCCGATCTTCCGCTCGAGCGCCCCAAGAACCGCGACCACGGCGACTGGGCGTCGAACGCGGCCCTCAAACTCTCGAAGACGATCGGCGTCAGCCCGCGCGAGCTCGCCGCCGAGATCGCCGCGGGTCTCGAGGCCGTCGACGGCATCGCGAGCGTCGAGGTGGCCGGGCCGGGGTTCATCAACATCCGGCTGGATGCCGCCGCGGCCGGGGCCCTCGCGAAGACCATCGTCGAGGCGGGCGCGGCGTTCGGCACCAACGACTCCCAGCGCGGGAACACGATCAACCTCGAGTTCGTCAGCGCGAACCCGACCGGTCCGCTGCACATCGGCCACACGCGGTGGGCCGCGCTCGGCGACGCGATCGCGCGCGTGCTGCTCGCCAGCGGGGCGACGCTCGTGCGCGAGTTCTACATCAACGACGCCGGCGCTCAGATGGAGCGTTTCGGCCGGTCGGTCGTGGCCGCGATCGTCGGTGAGCCGACTCCTGACGACGGCTACGGCGGCGCCTACATCGCCGCGCTCGCCGACCGTGTCGTCAGCGCACGCCCCGACATCCGCGAGCTCGACCGCGCCGAGCAGATCGCGCTGGCCACCGAGCTGGCCTACGGCTTGCAGCTGGGCGAGATCCAGGCCTCGCTCGAACGCTTCAACGTGCACTTCGACGTGTGGTTCTCGGAGCGCACGCTGCACGCGCACGTGGACGGCCAGGCGAGCCTCGTCGACGAGGCCGTCGACCGTCTGCGTCAGCAGGGGCACGTGTTCGACGCCGACGACGCCGTGTGGGTGCGCACCACCGACTTCGGAGACGACAAAGACCGTGTCATCCGGCGTTCGAACGGCGAGTACACGTACTTCGCCGCCGACGCGGCCTACTACCTCAACAAGGGCGACCGCGGCTTCGCGCACAAGATCTACCTGCTCGGCGCCGACCACCACGGCTACGTCCACCGTCTGAAGGCTCTCGCCGGAGCGGCCGGCGACGACCCCGAGAACGACATCGAGGTGCTGATCGGCCAGCTGGTGTCGATCAACGGTGCCCGCCTGTCGAAGCGCGCCGGCAACATCATCGAGCTCGACGACCTGCAGCAGTGGCTGGGCACCGACGCGCTGCGCTACTCGCTCGCCCGCTACCCGGCCGACTCGCCGCTGACCCTCGACCCCGAGATCCTGCAGAAGCGCACCAACGACAACCCGGTCTTCTATGTGCAGTACGCCCACGCGCGCACGCACAACGTCGCCCGCAACGCGGCCGACTCGGGCGTCGACCGCTCGCAGTTCGCCCCCGAGCTGCTCGAACACGAGACCGAGTCGGCGCTGCTCGGCGCCCTGCAGGAGTATCCGCGCGTCGTGGCCTACGCCGCCGAGGTGCGCGAGCCGCATCGCATCGCCCGCTATCTCGAAGAGCTGGCCGGCCTGTACCACCGCTGGTACGACAACTGCCGCGTGATCCCGCTCGGCGACGACCCCGTCCAGCCGGTCCACCGCACGCGTCTGTGGCTCAACGACGCCACCGGCCAGGTTCTGCGCAACGGCCTCGACCTGCTCGGCGTCAGCGCCCCGGAGCGGATGTAGCCGATGACGGATGCCACCCGCCCCCGCCGCCGGACCGGTCGTTGGATCGCCGTGCTGGTCGTGGTCGTGGTGCTCGCGGCCGGTCTCGCGGTCGCCGCCGAGTTCATCGCGCGATCGGTGATCGCCGGCACGGTCCGTACCCTCGTCGTGCAGAAGGTCGGCCTGCCCGCCGATCAGCCGATCGACGTGCAGATCAGCGGCATCGTGCTGCCCCAGCTGGTGGCGGGGCGTCTCGACGAGGTGAGCGTCTCGTCGGATGACGTCGCCTTGGGGCCTCTGACGGGTGACGTGCGCGTCGAGATGCAGGGGGTTCCGATCACGGCCGACTCCGCCGCCACGGGGGGCACGGCCGCCGTGCGGCTCGACGAGGCGCAGGTGCGGTCGTTGCTCGCCCGGATCGACGGGTTCCCGGCCGACACGGTCACCCTGGCGGCCCCGGACCTCGACGTCTCGACCGACGTCTCGCTCTTCGGCATCCCCGTTCCCGTGGGGGTGTCGCTGACCCCCGGCGCGACCGAGGGCGAGTTGACGCTCACGCCGTCGGCGTTCCGCCTGGCGGGGAATCAGGTCGATGCCGACACTCTGCGCGCGCAGCTCGGCGGTCTGGCCGACGTCGTGCTGAAGACCCGCAGCCTGTGCGTCGCCGATCAGCTTCCGCGTGCGCTGACGCTGACCGCGGCCTCGGTGCAGGGGAGCGACGTCGTCGCCGCGTTCCTGATCGACGGCTCGATCATCGTCGACCCCTCGTTGCAGCAGAAGGGGTCGTGCGGCTGATCGTCCCGCGTCGCCATCGCGGGTGACGCCGAGGGCTCATCGGCGGGCGGGCACCAGCAGCCCTTCGCGGTGCAGCGCCTCGATGGCCTCGTCGATCAGCGCGTCGACCGCGACGCCGGGCGGCGGGGCGCCGTGGCGGCGTTCCACCGCGGCGATGAGCTGCTCGCGCGTCGTGCCCGCGGCCTCTTGCCAGATCGACGGGCCGATCCCGTCGAGCACCCGCAGCTCGGCGTCGCCGAAGTCACGTGCCGAGAGCACCGCGATACGTCCGTCTTCGAGGGCGCACGTGTCAACGAAGGGGGCGCGCTCGATGGTCGACGGCGGTGTCTGGGCGGTGTCGGGCGCGCTTCGCAGAGGGATGGTCGGGTCGTCGATGTCGCTCGCGAGCGGGGGAGCCGCGAGCAGCTCCTCGACCAGGGGGACCAGGTCGCGCGCATCGGCGTAGCGAGCGCGCAGCACGCCGCCGGTGCGCGCGATGACACGCGCGAGCGTGCGGAGCGGGTCGGCCATCGCCGCCAGCGCGCTGGAGTTGACCGCCAGGTCGGGCAGGGCGCCCGAGAGCGTCTCGGGCTCGAGCCGCGCGGGGCCGCCGTCGGTGTGGCGGTCGAGCAGCACGACCCGCGCCACTCGCAGCGGGGCGTCGGGCAGCGGACGCAGCCCCAGATCGGCGGGGGCGTGCTGCACTTTGACGTCGTGCCCGTCGGTGATGACCGACAGCGGCTTGCGGTACGGCAGCACCGCGCCCTCGGCGTCGATGCTGACGGTCTCGTCCGACACGTATCCCCACCTCTGGCCGAGCGCGCGCGTCGCCGTGGTCTTGCCGGCGCCCGACCGTCCGACGAACACCACCACCCGTCCGTCCGGGGCGGCGACGCCAGCGGCGTGCAGCAGCCACGCCGCGCCGCGCCGTGCGGCGATGGCGGCGCGTGTGACGTCCATCGAGAGGGATGCCAGCATCTGCTCGGTCCCGCGTGCTCCGCGGGGGACGACCACGGCGTCGGGGGCCGTCGTCGACGGCGCCTGGGCGTCGCGCCAGGCCGCGGCGACCAGCCGGTGGTCGCCGGCGTCGAGGGACGCGGTGTCGATGCCGATGCGCGCCCCCACCGCGTCCACGACGATCGGGGGCGGGGCGGAGGGGGTCGGCACGGGTCGACGGTACGGCCGTGGGCGACGTGCGCGATCGCGTGCTCCTGGGGGAGCCGGGCCGGACCGCGGTCGATTTCACCCGCAGCATCATCCGCTCGCGGGGCTGCCGAGGCGGCCATCCGGCGCCGTGCCGAAGGCGATGGTCATCTGGGAATGGCGCGGCATGCACCGTGCCCTAGACTGCAAGGACTGTCTGGCGCGTGACGCCCCGCGCCGACAGACGCCGTGATCCGCGGCCGTCGCGTCGCCGCAAAACCCGATTGGTTCCTCCGTGTCCGCCTCGCACTCCGCGCTCGTCCCCGAATGGCTCACCGCCCCGGACGAAGCGAACGAGCTCGTCGCCTCTGTCTGGCCCTCGTCCGCGCGTCGCGTCGACGACGGCTCCGTCGAGATCGGCGGCGTGTCGGTCTTCGACCTGCGCGAACGCTTCGGCACCCCCCTCTACGTGCTCGACGAAGACGAGGTGCGCGCGCACGCCCGCCGCGCCCGCGAGGCCTTCGCCGCCGCCGCCGAGCGCCACGGCATCCGCGCCCGGGTGTACTACGCCGGCAAGGCGTTCCTGTCGACCGAGGTCGTGCGCTGGGTCGCTTCCGAGGGCCTCGCCGTCGACGTCTGCACGCGCGGTGAGCTCGAGGTCGCGTTGGCCGCGGGGGCCGACCCCGCGCGCCTGGGGTTCCACGGCAACAACAAGAGCGTCGCCGAGCTGGAGCGGGCGGTCGAGATCGGCATCGGCTCGATCGTCGTCGACAGCCCCATCGAGATCGAGCGTCTCGCCGCCATCACCGAGCGTCGCGGCGTCGTGCAGCCCGTCCTCGTGCGGGTGCGCACCGGCGTGCACGCCGAGACGCACGCGTTCCTCGCCACCGCCCACGAGGACCAGAAGTTCGGTTTCTCGCTCGACGACGCGGCGGCCGCGGTCGCGCGCATCCGCGAGCTGTCGGGACTGCGTTTCGTCGGACTCCACGCCCACATCGGCTCCCAGATCTTCGACGCCTCGGGCTTCCGCGAGTCGGCGTCGCGCCTGGTCGACCTGCACGCCGACCTGCTGGCCGGCGGCGAGATCCCCCTGCTGAACGTCGGGGGAGGGTTCGGCATCTCGTACACCGCCGTCGACGATCCGCAGCCCATCGAGAGCATCGCCGACGGGATCGTGGACGCGATCGCCGACGAGTGCGCGGTGCGCGGCATCCCGATGCCCGACATCGCCTGCGAGCCCGGCCGCATCATCGTCGGGCAGGCGGGCGTGACGCTGTACGAGGTGGGGACGGTCAAGCGCGTCCCGATCGGCGACGACCGGGAGCGCACGTACGTGAGCGTCGGCGGTGGCATGAGCGACAACGCCCGCACGGCGCTCTACGGCGCGCAGTTCTCGGCGCGCATCGTGTCGCGCGAGAGCGCCGCCGCCCCCGCCCTGTCGCGTGTCGTCGGCCATCACTGCGAGTCGGGCGACATCGTCGTCGACCACGAATACCTGCCCGCAGACGTCACCCCGGGCGATCTCGTCGGCGTCCCGGCGACGGGCGCCTACTGCTTCTCGCTCGCGAGCAACTACAACTACACCCCCCGTCCGCCCGTCGTGGCGGTCCGTGACGGACAGGCCCGCGTCATCGTGCGCGGCGAGACCGTCGACGATCTGTTGAGCCGCGACGTCTACGCCGCAGCATCCGCGGATCGGATCCATCCCCGCGGCACCGCCGCATCACCCCACGGAGACAACGTATGACCGAGTACCGCACGCTCCGCATCGCGCTGCTCGGCGCGGGAGCCGTCGGCTCGCAGGTCGCCGACCTGCTGCTGCGGCACGGCGACGAGCTGGCCGACCGCGCGGGCGCGAAGCTCGAGCTCGCCGGCATCGCCGTGCGCGACGTCGACGCCCCCCGCGACGTCGAGCTGCCGCGCGAGCTGTTCACCACCGACGCCGAGACGCTGATCGTCGGCTCCGACATCGTCATCGAGCTGATGGGCGGCATCGAGCCGGCCCGCACGCAGGTGCTGCACGCCATCACGTCGGGCGCCGACATCGTCACGGCCAACAAGGCCCTGCTCGCCACCCACGGCTCCGAGATCTTCGACGCCGCCGACCAGGTGGGCGCCGAGGTGTACTACGAGGCCGCTGCCGCCGGCGCGATCCCGATCATCCGCCCGTTGCGCGACTCGCTCGCGGGCGACCGTGTCGTGCGCATCATGGGCATCGTCAACGGCACGACGAACTACATCCTCGACCGCATGGACACCGAGGGCGCCGAGTTCGCCGACGTGCTCGCCCAGGCGCAGGCGCTGGGCTACGCCGAGGCCGATCCCACGGCCGACGTCGAGGGCTACGACGCCGCGCAGAAGGCCGCGATCCTCGCGAGCCTCGCCTTCCACACCACCGTCCCGCTCGACGCGGTGCACCGCGAGGGGATCACCTCGGTGGATGCCACCATGATCGAGGCCGCGCGGCACGCCGGCTACGTCGTCAAGCTGCTCGCCGTGTGCGAACGCCTCGCGGCCGCCGACGGCGAGGAGGGCGAGTCGATCTCGGTGCGCGTCTATCCGGCGCTGGTCGACCGCAGCCACCCCCTCGCGAGCGTGCACGGCGCGAACAACGCCGTGTTCGTGCAGGCCGAGGCCGCCGGAGACCTCATGTTCTACGGCGCCGGCGCCGGTGGTGTGCAGACGGCCTCGGCCGTGCTGGGCGACGTCGTGTCGGCCGCGCGCCGTCACATCGCCGGGGGAGTGGGCGTCGGCGAGTCGACCCGGGCCAACCTGCCCACCGTGCCGATCGGCCGCGTCATCACGCGATACCAGATCACGCTCGAGGTCAACGACCAGCCGGGCGTGCTCGCCACGGTCGCCGGCATCCTGAGCGAGGGGCGCGTGTCGATCGCGACCGTCGAGCAGACGGTCATCGGACAGGACGTCGACGCGGGCACCGCGCCGGCGGGCGACGGCTCGGCCCGTCTCGTCATCGGAACACACAAGGCCCGTGAGCAGGACCTGAGCGAGACCGTCGAGCGTCTCGCCGCAAGCGGCGTCGTCGAGCGCGTGGTCTCGGTACTGCGCGTGGAAGGGAACTGACATGGCACACGTCTGGCGCGGAGTCCTCCGCGAATACGCCGATCGTCTGGGCGTCACCGACGCCTCGACCGTCGTCACCCTGGGTGAGGGCGGGACGCCGCTGCTGCCCGCCCCGGCCCTGTCGCGTCGCACCGGCGCCGACGTCTGGGTGAAGTTCGAGGGGATGAACCCCACCGGCTCCTTCAAGGACCGCGGCATGACGGTCGCGCTCTCGCGCGCCGTCGAGCACGGCGCGAAGGCCGTCATCTGCGCCTCGACGGGAAACACCTCCGCGTCGGCCGCGGCCTACGCGGCTCACGCCGGCATCACCGCCGCGGTGCTCGTGCCCGAGGGCAAGATCGCCATGGGCAAGCTCAGCCAGGCCGTGGCCCACAACGGTCGCCTCATCCAGATCCGCGGCAACTTCGACGACTGCCTCGAGATCGCCCGCGAGCTCGCCGACCACTACCCGGTGCACCTCGTCAACTCGGTCAACCCCGACCGCATCGAGGGGCAGAAGACCGCGGCGTACGAGGTCGTCGAGGTGCTGGGCGACGCCCCCGACTTCCACTTCATCCCCGTCGGCAACGCCGGCAACTACACCGCCTACTCGCGCGGCTACCGCGAAGAGGCCGAACGCGGTGCGGCCACGCGCGTCCCGCGCATGTTCGGCTTCCAGGCCGCCGGCTCCGCCCCGCTCGTGCGCGGCGAGGTCGTCAAGAACCCCGAGACGATCGCCAGCGCCATCCGCATCGGCAACCCGGCTTCGTGGGACCTCGCCCTCGAGGCCCGGGATGCCACGCAGGGCTGGTTCGGGGCGATCGACGACGACCGCATCCTCGCGGCCCAGAAGATCCTCGCGGGCGAGGTCGGCGTCTTCGTCGAGCCCGCCTCGGCGATCAGCGTCGCCGGTCTGCTCGACCGCGCCGAGGCCGGCGTCATCCCCGCGGGTGCACGCGTGGTGCTCACCGTCACGGGCCACGGGCTCAAGGACCCCCAGTGGGCCCTCCGCCAAGCGGACGGCAGCGACGTGACGCCGACGGTCGTCGACGCCACGACCTCGGAGGTCGCGTCGGTGCTCGAGCTGCAGCCGGTGACCGCGTGACCGCAGGCCCCGGTCGCCGGGTCGCCGTCCGGGTTCCCGCCACCAGCGCGAACCTCGGCCCCGGCTTCGACACCCTCGGGCTCGCGCTCAGCGTCTACGACGAGCTCGTCGTCGAACAGCTCGACGGCGACCGCCTCGAGGTCGAGGTCGAGGGCGAGGGCACGGCCGACGTGCCCCGCGACGCCTCGCACCTCGTCGTCCGCGCGATGGCGCACGCCTACGCGTCGGTCGGCCGCGCCCTCCCCGGCATCCGGTTGAGCGCGCGCAACGTCATCCCGCACGGGCGCGGCATGGGCTCGTCGGGCGCGGCGGTGGTCGCCGGCATCCTGGCCGCCAAGGGCCTGCTCGCGGGCGAGGTCGAGTTCTCGGACGTCGACCTGCTGCGCCTGGCGACCGAGCTCGAGGGGCATCCCGACAACGTGGCACCGGGGCTGTTCGGCGGTCTGACGATCGCGTGGATGGATGCCACCGGCCCCCAGCACAAGCAGCTCATCGTGCACCGGGGCGTCTCGCCCCTCGTGCTGGTCCCGGGATTCACCATGTCGACGGCCGTGGCGCGCAGCCTGCAGCCGCTGCAGGTGCCCCGCGAGGACGCGGTGTTCAACGTCTCGCGCTCGGCGCTGCTGATCGCCGCCATGACGCAAAGCCCCGAGCTGCTGATGGCCGCGACCGAGGACAAGCTGCACCAGAGCTATCGCGCCCAGGCGATGCCCGAGACCGACCGTCTCGTGCGGGCGCTGCGCGCCGAGGGATACGCCGCCGTCGTCTCGGGTGCCGGTCCCAGCGTGCTCGTGCTCGCGGACGGCCCGGGGCAGCGTGTCGCGGCCGCGGACCTTACCGCATCCGTGGTCGACACCCCGTGGCAGGCGCTCATGCTCGCCGTCGACGTCAAGGGTGGTACAGTGAGGGACGCAGAGGGTTCCACGTAACACGTGAATCTGAGCCTCTGTACCACCCGCGAAATCCGCAACAAATCGCGAACCCGGTATCGGCTGCAGTCTCCCGAACCGCTGGTGAGTGTCTTCGTCCGCCTTCTGCAACGGCGACCCGCGATCTGACCATGTTTCATTTCTGAGGAGCACTCGTGGAGTCCATCTCCGAGACCCAGCCCGTCGACGCCCTCGAGGCCGAAGACATCGCCCCCGACGAGCAGGCCGTCACCGACGCCCCGCCCGCCGCCGACCTCGTCGAAGAGGCCGAGGCGGCCGCCGCCGCGGCCACCGACGACCCGCAGCCTGCCGACGCCCCGCCCGCCGCCACCGACGCGGCTGCGCCGGTCGCCGAGGCGCCCGCCGAAGAGGCGCCCGCCGTCGACGAGACCCCCGCGCCGGCCGAGAAGCCCGCTCGCGCCCCGCGCAAGCGCGCTCCGCGCCGTGCGAAGAGCGTCCCCGCCGACGAAGCGCCGGCGCCCGCCGACGAGACCCCCGCGCCCGACGCCGCTGCGGTCGAGGCCCCCGCGGCTGCCGACGCCCCGGTCGTCGAGGCAGAGCCCGCGGAGACGGCGCCCGACGCCGCGACGACCGACGCCCCGACCGCGGAGTCCGCGCCGACCGAGGCCGAGACCCCTGCCGTCGAGACGCCCGACGAGGCGCCCGCAGACGCCGCTGCCGCGCAGCCGGCGACGGATGGCGGCACCGCGGCCGTGGCATCCGCCGCCGACGAGGCGGTCGAAGAGACGCCGTCGCGTGGCCGCAGCCGGAGCCGCAGCCGTAGTAGGAACCGCAACAAGGCCGATGCGGCCCCCGCCGAGGCCCAGCCGGCCACGGCCGACGACGCCCCCGCGTCGCCGCAGGCCGCCCCGGCCCAGCCCGCGTCCCAGGGGCAGCAGGCTTCGCAGGAGCAGCAGGGCAACGGCCGCAACCGCCAGCGCAACAAGCGCCGCGGCCAGAGCACCACGGGCGACGAGTTCGAGACCGAGATCGGCGAAGACGACGTCCTGATCCCCATCGCGGGCATCCTCGACGTGCTCGACAACTACGCGTTCGTGCGCACCACCGGCTACCTCCCCGGCCCCAGCGACGTCTACGTGTCGCTCGGCCAGGCGAAGAAGTACAACCTGCGCAAGGGCGACGCGGTCGTCGGCGCCATCAAGCAGCCCCGCGAGAACGAGCAGTCGGGCCGCCAGAAGTACAACGCGCTGGTCAAGGTCGACTCGATCAACGGCCTGTCGGTCGACGACGCCGCCACGCGCGTCGAGTTCGGCAAGCTGACCCCGCTCTACCCGCAGGAGCGCCTGCGCCTCGAGACCGCGCCCGAGAAGCTGACGCAGCGCATCATCGACCTGGTCGCCCCGGTCGGCAAGGGCCAGCGCGGCCTCATCGTCGCGCCGCCGAAGGCCGGCAAGACGATCGTGCTGCAGCAGATCGCCAACGCGATCGCGCAGAACAACCCCGAGGTGCACCTCATGGTCGTGCTCGTCGACGAGCGCCCCGAAGAGGTCACCGACATGCAGCGCACGGTGAAGGGCGAGGTCATCGCCTCGACCTTCGACCGTCCCGCCGAAGACCACACCACGGTCGCCGAGCTCGCGATCGAGCGCGCGAAGCGTCTGGTCGAGCTCGGCCGCGACGTCGTCGTGCTGCTCGACTCGATCACCCGCCTCGGCCGCGCCTACAACCTGTCGGCCCCGACCTCGGGTCGCGTGCTCACCGGCGGTGTCGACGCCTCGGCGCTGTACCCGCCCAAGCGCTTCTTCGGCGCCGCGCGCAACATCGAGAACGGCGGATCGCTCACGATCCTCGCGACCGCGCTGGTCGAGACCGGCTCCAAGATGGACGACGTGATCTTCGAGGAGTTCAAGGGCACCGGCAACAGCGAGCTGCGCCTGAACCGCCACCTCGCCGACAAGCGCATCTTCCCGGCGGTCGACGTCAACGCGTCGAGCACCCGCCGCGAAGAGATGCTGCTCTCGCCCGACGAGGTCAAGATCACCTGGAAGCTCCGCCGCGCCCTGGCCGGTCTTGAGCCGCAGCAGGCGCTCGAGGTCGTGCTCGGCAAGCTGAAAGAGACCCAGTCGAACGTCGAGTTCCTCGTTCAGATGCAGAAGTCGATCCCGGCACCCTCGCGCGGCGGCGACGACAACGGCATCCGCTGAGTCGTGGCGACCGAGCCCGTCGAGCAGTCCGGCATCCTCGAGTCCGTCCGCGGACTGCTCGAAGAGCACCGGCAGATCGAGCTCGAGCTCAACGACCCGGCGGTCCACGCCGATGCGGCGCGCGCGAAGCGCGTCAACCGCCGTTACGCCGAGCTGAACCGCATCGTGCACGCCCACGACGCGTGGCGGGCGGCATCCGACGACCTGGATGCCGCCCGCGAGCTCGCGCGTGAGGACGCGGCGTTCGCCGACGAGGTGCCGGCCCTCGAGGAGAGGGTCGCCGAGACGCAGGAACGTCTGCGCCGGCTGCTGATCCCGCGGGACCCGGACGACGCCCGCGACGTGATCATGGAGATCAAGGCGGGCGAGGGCGGGGCGGAGAGCGCCCTGTTCGCGGCCGATCTGCTGCGGATGTATCTGCAGTACGCGGCATCCATGGGCTGGAAGGCCGAGCTGCTGGAGCGCAACGAGTCCGACCTCGGCGGGTACAAAGACGTCCAGGTCGCGATCAAGGGCTCGTCGAGCGACCCCGCGCAGGGCGTGTGGGCGCACCTGAAGTACGAGGGCGGTGTGCACCGCGTGCAGCGCGTGCCGGCGACCGAGTCGCAGGGGCGCATCCACACCTCGACGACCGGGGTGCTGGTCTTTCCCGAGGTCGACGAGCCCGAAGAGATCGCGATCGATCCCAACGACCTGAAGATCGACGTGTTCCGCTCGTCGGGTCCCGGCGGGCAGTCGGTGAACACGACCGACTCGGCCGTCCGCATCACCCACGTGCCCACGGGCATCGTCGTGTCGATGCAGAACGAGAAGTCGCAGCTGCAGAACCGCGAGGCCGGCATGCGCGTGCTGCGCGCCCGTCTGCTGGCGAAGCAGCAAGAGGAGCGCGACGCCGTCGCCGCCGACGCGCGGCGGTCGCAGATCCGCGGCATGGACCGCTCGGAGCGCATCCGCACGTACAACTTTCCCGAGAACCGCATCGCCGACCACCGCACCGGCTACAAGGCGTACAACCTCGACCAGGTGATGGACGGCGCCCTCGGCCCCCTCATCGAGTCGGCGATCACCGCCGACGAAGAGGCGCGTCTGGCCGCCCTGTCCGAGGCCTGACCCCGGGCCTGCCGCACGACTCCTGCGTCTCGGGGTCTCGGGGCCGCGCTGCGCGCTTCGCTGGGAGAGATGTGCAGGAGTTGTGCGGGCGCCCGGAGCGGCGTTGCGCCGTGCCCCGGTGCCGGGGCTGCGGCACAGCTCATGCGGGTGGGGCCTGGGGCGCTGCGGATGGGAGTTTCGCGGGGGTTGTGCAGGAGTCGTGCGGGCCGGGTGGGGCTCAGGCGTCCCACGCCGGGGGGTGGGGGAGAGGTCCGCGACGGCTCTCGAGCTGGACCCCCAGGCTCAGCAGCGCCGCCTCGCCGCCCGGGCGACCGATCAGCTGCACCGAGACGGGGTGGCCCGCCGCGTCCGTCGTCACGGGCAGGGTGAGGGCGGGCAGGCCGGCCACGTTGACGAAGCTCGAATACGGCGCGTACTCGACCTGCATCGCGAACGTGCGCTCGGGGTTGTGGCCCGCGTACCAGCTGACCGGCCGTGGCGACTGCGCGAGCGCCGGGGTCAGCACCGCGTCGTACGGCGCGAAGTCGGCGATCGTGCGCTGTTCGAACGCTCGCGCCGATGACAGGCCGCCCAGCAGGTCGAGCGACGAGAGGCTCCGTCCCTCGCGCACCAGCCAGGCGGTCAGCGGCTCGACGAGGGTCATGTCGTCGTCGCTCAGCGGGATGCGCGCCGCGCTCGCGCGCCACAGCACGTGGAACAGTGCGGGGTAGCCGAACGGATGCCAGTCGGCGTCCGAGACGTCGTGGCCGGCGTCCGCGAGCCACCCGGCGGCGGTCGCGAACGCCGCACGGGCGTCGCCGTCGAGCACGATGTCGTCGGTGTCGTCCCACGGCGAGACCGTCGTGACGCCGACGCGCAGCGCGCCCGGGTCGCGTCGTGCGGCGTCGACGAACGGGCCCGTCCCGGGCGCCGCGGTCGCGTACGTCGACGGGGCGAGTCCGATCAGCGCGTCGAGGAGCAGCGCGGCGTCCTCGACGGTGCGGGCGATCGGGCCGTTCACCGACAGGCCGTCGGGGGAGTCGAAGCCCGATCCGATCGGCAGCCGCCCGCGCGAGGGCTTGAGCCCCACCACGCCGACCGTGGCCGACGGGATGCGGATCGATCCGCCGCCGTCGGAGCCGACTGCCGCGGGCAGCAGTCCCGTCGACACCGCGACCGCCGCACCCCCGCTCGACCCGCCCGCGCCGGCCGTCAGGCGCCACGGGTCGCGGGCCGGGGGCTGATCGACGGGCTCGGTGAACCCGGTGAGCCCGAACTCCGACGTGCTCGTCTTGCCGAGGTTCACTGCCCCGGCGGCGTCGAGGGCGGTGGCGAGCGGGTCGGATGCCGTCGGCACGAGGTGCGCGCGCGCACGGGAGCCGTAGCGGGTCGGCACGCCCGCGCGGGCGACGAGGTCTTTGTCGGCGAGCGGGACGCCCCACAGGGCGCCGCGTGGCGCCCGGTCGAGCTCGGCGATCCGGCGGCGTGCGGCGTGCGGCGTCACCTCGGCGAACGCGCCGAGGTCGGTGAGCCGGGTGATGCGGTCGAGGTAGTGCTCGGACAGGTCGCGCGGATGCAGGCTCCCGTCGCGGAGGGCCGCGACCTGTGCGACGAGCGACAGGTGGTGCAGCGGGGCCATGGAGCGAGCCTACGGCGTGGGGCGGGCGTCAGCCGGCGCGCTCCCACGGCGACGTCATCAGGGGGCCGTCGGCGTCGAGCCCCGCGAGCACCTCGCGCGGGGTCCTGCCGAGGTGATGCCGGAACGCCCGGTGCAGGTGCGACAGATCGCTGAACCCCCACTTCGCCGCGAGATGCGTCATGGTGACGCGTCCGCGCTCGGCGCGGAGGTCGTCGGCGCACGCCAGCACACGGACGCGCATCACGGTCTGCCCGAACGTCAGGGGGGCGTCCTCGTAGAGCTGGTGCAGCTTGCGCACCGAGATGGCGAAGTGCCGGGCGATGGCGGCGGGCGACGTGTCGACGAACCGCACGTGCCGTTCCAGATGGTGCTCGATGCTGCGGCGGAGCACCTCGTCACCGCCGTCCTCGTCTCTCAGGGCCTCCGCGGGCGCGGCGTGCGAGAGCGCCCGGCTGAGCGAGGTGACGGCCAGGCCCACGGCATCCGCCTCGCTCTCGCTCATGCGCGACGCCTGTGCCCACGACGAGCGCAGCGTGTCGGCGATGACCGCTCCGAGCCCGCTCCCGGCCGAGTACGTGCGTGCCGTCGCGCTCGCGCGCAGGCCGTCGGGGATCTCGTGCGCGGGCACGCGGAACGACACCGCGCGCCACGGGTCGAGGTAGTCGAGGGTGAACGGGCGGGTGGCATCCACGATCGAGAACGTGCCGGGGCCCGACATGCTGCGGCGGCCGTCCTGCGTGACGACGCAGCGCCCGCTGAGCATGAGGTTGACGAACACCACCTCGTCGGTGACGCGGCGGACCTCGTCCGGACCGTGGTGGATGACCTGCGCGCACGTGGCGATCTCTGCGCCGTTGGCGCGGCCGAACGACCGGCTCTCGACGCGTCCGTCGAGCCCGGCCCGCGTCCAGTCGTCACGCGCGCCGCGCGCGGCCGGGCGCAACGGCGTGAACGCCGCGCAGACCACCTCTCGCCAATAGGCGTACTGCTCCGACGGGTGCCTCTCGCGCGTATCCCATCGCTGCATGGGTTCCTCCTCGGCGACGCCCCGGCGGGGCCTCGGCTGTCGACGGGATCAGCAGATCAACGTCCTGTTTCCCCCGGCGGCGCGGCGCGTGTCGTGTCGGTAACGAACTGCTCACCGCCACCTCGCGTGCGCTCTCGTCCCGGCCGCCGTGCACGCCCGTCCAATCCCCGCCCGTCCGCGCGCTGCGACGCTACCGACACCTTCACCCGAACGAACAGGAGCACACCCGTGGCCATCGACTTCACCCTCTCGGAAGAGCAGCTCGGTCTCCGCCTGCAGGCGCGCGAGTTCGCCGAGACCGTTCTGAGCCAGGTCCCCGACGTCATCGCCAAGATCCCCGACCCCCTCGGACGGTTCCGCGCGCTCAAGCCCTTCTACCAGCAGATGGTCGACGCCGGCTTCGTCAAGGGGCTCATCCCCGCCGAGAACGGCGGGCACCGCTTCAGCAACCTGCAGTTCGCGCTCGCCTGCGAGGAGCTCGCGCGGGTCGAGATCAACACCCCGACCATCGTGCTCGGTACCGGTCTCGGCACGTTCCCGATCATCACGGCGGGCACGCCCGAGCAGAAGGAGCGCTTCCTCGCGCCCTTCGTCGACGGCAGCCCGGCCCTCGCGGCCATCGCCTTCACCGAGGCCGCCGGGGGCGCCAACTTCGACCACCCCGATCCCCAGTACGGGGTGCAGACCTTCGCCGTCCGAGACGGAGACGAATGGGTCATCAACGGCCGCAAGGCCTACACCACCAACGCCTCGGGCTGGGACGACGAGGGCGCCGACATCATCAGCGTCGTCTGCCGCATCGACGAGACGAAGCCGCCGGCCGAGTCGCTCGCGATCATCGTGGTCGAGAAGGGCACGCCCGGAGTGACGTTCTCGGGCATCATCGACACGATCGGCCACCTCGCCACCAACTCCCCGTACGTGGACTTCGTCGACGTGCGCGTGCCGGTCGAGAACCTGATCGGCGCCCCCGGCGACGGGCTCGCGCTGACGAAGGGGTCGTTCTCGTGGACGTGCTCGAGCATCGCCGCGGCGGCGGTCGGCAAGATGCGCCGCGCGTTCGAGATCGCGTACGACTTCGTCTCGACCGAGAAGCGCTCCGGCAGCGTGCCGGTCATCGACCACCAGAACGCCGGATACATGCTCGCCGACATCAAGACCCGCATCGAGGTGGGCCGCTACTTCGCCTGGAAGGCCGCGGACCACTTCGACAAGACCGGGGGCCTCGACCGCGAGCTGTCGAACATGTCGAAGATCTACAACTCGGAGCTCTCGGTGCAGACCGTCTACGACGCGATGCGCCTCGTGGGCGTGGACTCGTACGGCGACCGCGCTCCGCTGGGCGACATCATGCTGGACGTGCTGTGCCTGCCCATCTACGACGGCGGCAACATGGGCGTGCGGCGCCGGCACCTCCACGAGATGTTGCGCACGCCGGGGTACGACCCTCTGGCCGCGGCGGAGAACCGCCTGTCGGTCTGATCGAGCCGCTCCTGTGCGGGTCCGCGGCGATGGCGGGCCCGCACAGGAGTGTTCAGATCCAGTACTCGGGCGTCATCAGCACCGCGCGGGTGTCGTCGCCCTCGCGCCGGGCGCGGGCCTTCGCGGGCACGCCGACGAGGACGCTGTCGGCCGGTGCGTCGCGGGTGACGACGGCGTTCGCCCCGACGAGCGTCCGCGCGCCGATCGTGACGGGGCCGAGGATCTTCGCCCCGGCGCCCACGGCGACGCCGTCGTGCAGGGTGGGATGCCGCTTGCCGCCCTCGCGCTGTCGGCCGCCGAGCGTCACGCCGTGGTACAGCATGACGTCGTCGCCGACCTCGGCGGTCTCGCCGATCACGACACCCATGCCGTGGTCGATGAAGAAGCGTCGGCCGATCGTCGCCCCGGGGTGGATCTCGATGCCCGTGAGCCAGCGCGTGATCTGCGACAGCGCCCGCGCCGGGAAGCGAAACCCACGCCGCCACAGTCGGTGCGAGACGCGGTGCACCCACACGGCGTGCAGCCCGGGGTACAGGAGCGCGATCTCGAGCCCACCACGTGCGGCGGGGTCGCGGAGCTTGGCCGCCGCGACGTCCTCGCGGATGCGGCTCAGCATCGCCACGTCAGTCTTCGCGCAGGTGCTCGTACAGGGCGGTGGAGAGGTAGCGCTCGCCGTACGAGGGGATGATCACGACGATGTTCTTGCCCGCGGCTTCGGGGCGACGCGCGACCTCGAGAGCGGCCCAGATCGCCGCGCCCGACGACATGCCGACGAGGATGCCGTCCTTGGCCGCCGTCTCGCGCGCGAGGCGGATGGCGTCGTCGAACTCGACGTCGATGACCTCGTCGAGGATGTCGCGGTCGAGGATCTCGGGCACGAAGTTGGGGCCGATGCCCTGGATCTTGTGGGGGCCGGGGTGGCCCTTGGTGAGGATGGGCGAGTCGGCGGGCTCGACGGCGACGATCTTGACGCCGGGGACGCGCTCTTTGAGCACCTGGCCGACGCCGGTGATGGTGCCGCCGGTGCCGATGCCGGCGACGAAGTAGTCGACCTTGCCGTCGGTGTCGCGCAGGATCTCCTCCGCCGTGGTCCGGCGGTGGATGGCCGGGTTGGCCTCGTTCTCGAACTGTCGGGCCCACACGGCTCCGGGCGTCTCGGCGACGATGCGCTTCGCCTCGTCGACCGCGTGCGACATGCCCTTGGTGGGGTCGGTCAGCACGAGCTCGGCGCCGAACGCCTTGAGCAGGATGCGGCGCTCCTTCGACATCGAGGCGGGCATCGTCAGGATCACCCTGTAGCCGCGCGCCGCGCCGACCATGGCGAGGGCGATGCCGGTGTTGCCGCTGGTCGACTCGACGATCGTCCCGCCCGGCTGGAGCTCTCCCGACGCCTCGGCCGCGTCGACGATGGCGATGCCGAGGCGGTCCTTGACGCTGGATGCCGGGTTGTAGAACTCGAGCTTCACCAGGATCTGCGCCTCGGTGCCCTCTGCGACGCGGTTCAACCGCACCAGCGGGGTGTCGCCGAACGCGGAGGTGATGTCGGAGTGAATGCCGGGCATGGGGCGCCTTTCGCCGTCGATCAGAACGCGATCATCCTAGGCGAGGCCTCCCGCGGCCGTTCTTGTGTGACGCTGCGCTACTAGGCTGGGGTCCCGTCATGCCCGAGACGCCCCCCTCACCTCTCTCTGCGCCCGTCCGCGTCGCCGACGTCCTGCGCGAGGCGGTGTCGCGCCTCGCACAGGCGGGCGTCCCCGACCCGCAGGTCGACGCCGAGCTGCTGATCGCCCACGTGCGGGAGTCGTCGCGCGGGGGAGTGCAGGCCGCCGCGATCCGCGGCGACGTCTTCCCGGATGCCGCGATCCCGGTGCTCGCGGGGCTGATCGACCGTCGCTGCGCACGCGAGCCCCTGCAGCATCTCACCGGCCTGGCGCCCTTCCGGTCGCTCGAGCTCGCCGTCGGGCCGGGGGTCTTCGTGCCCCGTCCCGAGACCGAGATGGTGGCGCAGCTCGCGATCGACGCGCTCGGGGCCGTCGCATCGGCGTCTCCCATCGCCGTCGATCTCGGGACGGGAAGCGGCGCGATCGCCCTGGCGATGGCGACCGAGGTGCCGCACGCACGCGTTTTCGCCGCCGAGAACTCGGTCGAGGCGTTCGTATGGACGAGAGAGAACGTCGCGCGCATCGGCGCCGACAACGTCACCCTCGCCTTCATCGACCTCGCCCGGGCGTTCCCCGAGCTCGACGGCACGGTCTCGGTCGTGGCATCCAACCCGCCCTACGTGCCCGACGACGCGATCCCCCGTGATCCCGAGGTGCGGCTGTACGACCCCCCGGCGGCGCTGTACGGCGGACCGGACGGGCTCGATGCCGTCCGCGTGCTCAGCCGCGTGGGGCTGCGGCTGGCGCACCCCGGCGGCACGATCGTCATCGAGCACGGCGAGTGGCAGGGCGAGACGATCCGCGGCATCCTCGCCGGCGACGGGTGGCGGGCGTCGGCGACCCACCGCGACCTCACCAGCCGCGACCGTGCGACGACGGCCGTGCGTCCCTGACCACGCGCATCGACTCACGCACGTAGACTTACGCGCGATATGTCACCCGTCTACGACTGCCGTGACGAGTCGCAGCTGCTGTCCGGGATGCGCCATGCGCGTCAGGCCATCGGCCGAGGCGAGCTCGTCGTGCTCCCCACCGACACCGTCTACGGAATCGCCGCGGACGCCTTCAACGCGCGCGCCGTCGCGGGCCTGCTCGAGGCGAAGGGCCGCGGTCGACAGCAGCCGCCGCCCGTCCTCGTCCCGGGCGTCGGCACGCTGCGCGCCCTCGTGGCCGAGGTCCCGCCCGCGGTCGACGATCTCGTGCGCGAGTTCTGGCCCGGAGGCCTGACGATCGTCCTGCCGTCGCAGCCCTCGCTGTCGTGGGATCTCGGCGACACCCACGGGACGGTCGCCGTGCGCATGCCCGCGCAGAACCTCACCCTCGAGCTGCTCGAAGAGACCGGCCCGCTCGCCGTGTCGAGCGCCAACCTCACGGGCATGCCCGCGGCGGTGGGCATCGATCAGGCGCGTGACATGCTCGGCGACAGCGTCGCCGTCTATCTCGACGCCGGCGCCAGCGAGACCGGGGTCGCCTCGACGATCGTGGATGCCACGAGCCTGGTCGGCGGCGACGACCCGCGCGTGCGGGTGTTGCGCGAGGGGGCGATCTCGCGGGCGCGTCTGCGCGAGGTGCTGGGCGACCTGCTCGAGCCCGACCCGGATGCCGAGGCCGCCGGGCCGTGACGCAATACCTCCTCACCATCCTCTTCACGGCCGCGGTGACGCTCGCGCTGTCGTGGGTGGTGTGGAAGCTGGCGCTCCGCTTCAAGCTATACCCCGGTATCCGCGACCGCGACGTGCACCGCACGCCCACTCCGCGTCTCGGCGGGATCGCCATGTTCCTGGGGGTGGTCGCCGGCTTCGCCCTGTCGAGCCGGAACCCCTACTTCGCGATCTTCTGGACCAACCCGGTGCCGGTGCTGTCGCTGCTCGGCGCGGTGCTGCTCATCGTCCTCGTCGGTGTGGCCGACGACCTGTGGGACCTCGACTGGATGATCAAACTCGGCGCGCAGTTCGTGGCCGCCGGCGTGATCGCCTGGTTCGGGCAGCTCCAGATCCTCTCGCTGCCGATCGGCGCGCTCACCGTGGGCTCGAGCTGGGTGAGCTTCCTGCTGACGGTGTTCTCGATCGTCGTGGTCATGAACGCCGTGAACTTCATCGACGGGCTCAACGGCCTCGTCGCGGGGGTGTGCCTGATCGCGAACGGGGTGTTCTTCGCCTACTCGTACCTGCTCGTGCGCGACACCGGTGCCAGCACGTACTTCAACCTCGCGTCGTTCATCGCCGCCGTGTTGGTCGGGGCGTGCCTCGGGTTCCTCCCGATGAACTGGACGCCCGCGAAGCTCTTCATGGGCGACGCGGGCGCCCTCATGCTCGGCGTGCTGATGGCGAGCTCGGCCATCGCCATCACCGGCCAGCTCGACCCCGCCGTGCTCGATCCCGAGAGGATCGGTCGCTCGCAGCTCCTCGGTGCCTTCATCCCCATCCTCCTGCCGGTCGTCGTCGTCCTGCTGCCGCTCCTCGACTTCGTGCTCGCGGTGGTGCGACGACAGCTGGCGGGGCGCTCGCCGTTCTCTCCCGACCGCAAGCACCTGCACCACCGCATGCTCGACATGGGGCACAGCGATCGCGACGCGGTGCTGATCTTCTACAGCTGGACCGCCGTGGTGAGCCTGTCGTTCCTGCTGATGTACATCGGCACGCAGCAGAACTGGCCGGGCGACTACCTGCTCGGCATCGTCTTCGGCGTGATCGGCGTCATCGCGTGCCTCGTCCTCACCTTCTTGCCGTCCTATCGACGCCCGCGGCGACGCGGAGCGCGTCGCCCGTCCCAGACCCCACCGGAGATCCCCGCATGAGCGCCGCCGCCCCCGCACCCCGACGCCCCCTGTCGAGCACGCCCGTGCTGCGCACGGCCCTGCGCTGGGGTGGGATCGTCACCGCGGTGCTGCTGGTCGCCGCCGCGATCGCGGGCTTCGCCACCGGGGGAGCGGGCGGCCTCGGGAGCGCCCTCGCCGGCGTCGCGGTCAGCGCGCTCTTCCTCGCCGTGACGGCCACGAGCATCCTCGTCGCCAACCGGTGGTTCGGCGACCCGCTCTACGTCCCGATCTTCTTCGGCATCGTGCTCGGCGGCTGGCTGCTCAAGCTCGTGCTGTTCATCGTCGCCATCGTCGTGCTCCGGGGCCTCGAATGGGTCGACCCCGTCACCTTCTACATCGCCCTGGTGGTGAGCGTCGTGTCGTCGCTCGCCGTCGACACGGTGGTGCTCCTGCGCATGCGCGTGCCGAGCGTGAGCGACGTGACGCTGCCCACCGATCCCGATGAGGGAGACCGCCGATCCTGACTGGCCCTGTTCCGGCTGGGAGTTTGATAGGGTGATCTTGCGCCCGCCCGCTCTTCGAGCGCCTTCTGGGTGCGATCATCGACCATCGTCGCAACGGTTCACACCGATGCCCCGAAGCTGGAGCCAGCGCTGTCCACTCAAGCTGCGACCCTGATCACGAACATCGCGTCTGCCGGCGCCGAGTTCCACCCGCCGTCGATCAACGAGTTCTTCCCCGACGCGGTCCTGTTCGAGGGCACCTTCTTCGCGATCACGCGGATCAACCTGACCCAGATGCTGGCGACCGCCGTCCTGGTGATCCTCTTCGTGATCGGCACGCGCCGCATGAAGCTCGTCCCGGGTCGTTTCCAGAGCGTCGTCGAGATGGGCCTGGACTTCGTCCGCGTCAACATCGCCGAAGACATCCTGGGCCGCAAGGACGGGCGCCGGTTCCTGCCGATCCTCACCACGATCTTCTTCATGGTGCTGTTCATGAACATCACCGGCGTCATCCCGGGGCTGAACATCGCCGGAACGAGCGTCATCGCCGTCCCGATGCTTCTCGCCCTCGTGGCCTACGCCACGTTCATCTACGCGGGCGTCAAGAAGAGCCCCCGCAATTTCTTCCGCAACGCGCTGATGCCCTCGGGCGTGCCGTGGCCGCTGTACATCATCATCATCCCCCTCGAGTTCCTCTCGACCTTCATCATCCGTCCCATCACGCTGACGCTCCGTCTGCTGATGAACATGGTCGTCGGCCACCTCATGCTGGTGCTGTTCTTCTCGGCGACGCAGTTCTTCGTCTTCGGCCTCAGCGGCTTCTGGACGGTCCTCGGGGCCGGCTCCCTCGCCTTCGGCTTCGTCTTCACCCTGTTCGAAATCTTCGTCGCCTTCCTTCAGGCGTACGTCTTCGCGATCCTCACCGCGGTCTACATCCAGCTCGCGGTCGCAGAAGAGCACTGAGCGGCCCGGCGCACGCCGAGCCACCCAACCGAAAGGAAAAATCCGTGGACGCAACTACGGTTCTCGCCCAGGTCACCGGTAACGTCGCCACGATCGGCTACGGCCTCGCGGCCATCGGCCCCGCCATCGGCGTGGGCATCGTCGTCGGCAAGACGATCGAGGGCGTCGCCCGTCAGCCCGAGCTGGCCGGCCGCCTGCAGGTCCTGATGTTCATCGGTATCGCCTTCACCGAGGCGCTCGCGTTCATCGGTATCGCGACCGGCTTCATCTTCACCTGATCCGGCCCCCCATTCACGTAAAGGAGACGAGATGCTGAACGCTCTTGTCACCCTCGCCGCGGAGCCCGCGGGCGAAGAGACGCACAGCCCGCTCATCCCGGCTGTCTACGACATCCTGTGGTCGGCCGTGTGCTTCGTCGTCATCCTTTTCGTCTTCTGGAAGGTCGTCCTGCCCCGCATGACGAAGCTCCTCGACGAGCGGGGTGCCGCCATCGAGGGGAACATCGCCAAGGCCGACGAGGCCCAGCGACAGGCCGAGGCCGCACTCGAGGAGTACACCGCCCAGCTCGCCGCGGCGCGCCGCGAAGCGGGCGAGATCCGCGAGACGGCGACCCAGGACGGTCGCAAGATCGTGGCCGAGGCGAAGGAGACCGCGTCCGCCGAGGCGGCGCGCATCACCGCTGCCGCGCACGCGCAGATCGAGGCCGAGCGCCAGTCGACCCTCGTGTCGCTGCGTTCGGAGGTCGGGACGCTCGCCGTCGACCTCGCCGGCAACGTCATCGGGGAGTCGCTCTCCGACGACGCCCGCGCACAGGCCGTCGTCGACCGCTTCCTCGCCGAGCTCGAGGCATCCGAGAAGGCGGCTCAGTAATGGGCAGCGCGACCACTCAGGCCCGGGCCGCGACGACGGCGGCGCTCGCCGCCGCGTCGGGCGTCGACCTCGACGTCGCGCGTCAGCTGTTCGCGGCCGCCCGTGCCGTGAACGGCTCCGCTCAGCTGAGCGGCGCGCTGTCCGACTCGTCCTCGGCCCCGGCCGAGGCGCGAGCCAGCCTGGTGTCGGGCGTGTTCGGCGCGACGTACGGCGAGACGGCGGTGTCGCTGCTGCGCGTCGCCGCCGCGCAGCGGTGGTCGCACACGTCCGAGTTCGTCGACGGCCTCGAAGAGCTGGCGATCCGTGCCGCCGCCGTGGCCGACGCGTCGTCCGACATCGAGGCCGAGATCTTCGAGTTCTCGCGCACGATCGCCGAGAACGGCGAGCTGGAGCTCGCGCTCGGCAGCCGGCTCGGCGACGACGCGGCGAAGGGCTCCCTCGTCGCGACGCTGCTCAGCGGCCGCGTCAGCGAGGCGACGACGTTGATCGTGTCGTCGCTCGTGCAGCAGACCCGCGGCCGTCGCGTCCGGGCGATGCTCCGCCGTGCCGAGGCCTTCGTCGCCGATCAGCGATCGCGCATCGTGGCCACCGTCTACGCGGCCGCGCCGCTGAGCGGCGAGCAGCAGTCGCGCCTGCAGAACGCGCTCAGCGCGCGCTACGGCTCGGCCGTGACCCTCAACACCGTGATCGACCCGACGGTGCTCGGCGGACTGCGCGTGCAGGTCGCCGACGACGTCATCGACGCGAGCGTGTCCGCACGTCTCGCCGACCTTCGCCAGCGCATCGCCGGCTAAGACTTTGCCGCCCGAGCGGGTGGAGATCTGGGGGCTCGCGCCCCACGAACGAAGGAAGACAATGGCAGAACTCTCTATCAGCCCCGACGTCATCCGTGACGCGCTGAAGGACTTCGTCAACGCCTACGAGCCGGCCGGCGCTGCGGCGACCGAGGTCGGCACCGTCGTCGACGCGGCCGACGGCATCGCTCACGTCGAGGGACTGCCCGGCGTCATGGCGAACGAACTCATCCGTTTCGACAACGGCACCCTGGGCCTGGCCCAGAACCTCGACGAGCACGAGATCGGTGTCGTCGTGCTCGGCGAGTTCTCCGGCATCGAAGAGGGCCAGAGCGTCACCCGTACCGGCGAGGTCCTCTCGGTCGGCGTCGGAGACGGTTACCTGGGTCGCGTCGTCGACCCGCTCGGCAACCCGATCGACGGTCTCGGCGAGATTGCGACCGAGGGTCGCCGTGCCCTCGAACTGCAGGCGCCGGGCGTCATGCAGCGTAAGAGCGTGCACGAGCCCCTGCAGACGGGCATCAAGGCCATCGACGCGATGATCCCCGTCGGCCGTGGCCAGCGCCAGCTCATCATCGGCGACCGTCAGACCGGCAAGACGGCCATCGCGATCGACACGATCATCAACCAGAAGGCCAACTGGGAGTCGGGCGACGTCAACAAGCAGGTCCGTTGCATCTACGTCGCCATCGGTCAGAAGGGCTCGACCATCGCCTCGGTGAAGGGCGCGCTCGAGGACGCCGGTGCGATGGAGTACACCACCATCGTCGCCGCCCCCGCCTCCGACCCGGCCGGCTTCAAGTACCTCGCCCCCTACACCGGCTCGGCCATCGGCCAGCACTGGATGTACGGCGGCAAGCACGTCCTCATCATCTTCGACGACCTGTCGAAGCAGGCCGAGGCCTACCGTGCCGTGTCGCTGCTGCTCCGCCGCCCGCCGGGCCGCGAGGCGTACCCCGGCGACGTCTTCTACCTGCACTCGCGTCTGCTCGAGCGTTGCGCGAAGCTGTCCGACGAGCTCGGCGCCGGTTCGATGACGGGTCTGCCCATCATCGAGACCAAGGCCAACGACGTCTCGGCGTACATCCCGACCAACGTGATCTCGATCACCGACGGCCAGATCTTCCTGCAGTCCGACCTCTTCAACGCCAACCAGCGTCCCGCGGTCGACGTGGGCATCTCGGTCTCGCGCGTGGGTGGTGACGCCCAGGTGAAGTCGATCAAGAAGGTCTCCGGAACCCTGAAGCTCGAGCTCGCGCAGTACCGTTCGCTCGAGGCCTTCGCGATGTTCGCGAGCGACCTCGACGCGGCTTCGCGTCGCCAGCTCGCCCGCGGTGCGCGCCTGACCGAGCTGCTCAAGCAGCCGCAGTACTCGCCGTACCCGGTCGAGGAGCAGGTCGTCTCGATCTGGGCCGGTACCAACGGCAAGCTCGACACCATCGAGGTGTCCGACGTGCTGCGCTTCGAGCGCGAGCTGCTCGACTTCCTGCGTCGCAACTCGACGGTCCTCGACACCCTTCGCGAGACCAACGTTCTCGGTGACGACACGGTCGCCGAGCTCGAGAAGAAGGTCGACGAGTTCATCCTCGAGTTCCAGCCAGGCACCGAGCAGGGCCTCGCGGGCACCGAGAAGGTCGACGCGGCCGACGCCGACGACGTCAACCAGGAGCGGATCGTCAAGGGCCGTCGCTGACAGCGACGACACGAGAACGGAATCATGGGCGCACAACTGCGGGTCTACAAGCAGAAGATCAGTTCTGCTCAGACGACCAAGAAGATCACGAAGGCGATGGAGCTCATCGCGGCATCGCGCATCCAGAAGGCGATGGCGCGTGTGCGCGCGGCGTCGCCCTTCGCGCGTGCGGTGACGAGCGCGGTCTCGGCCGTCGCCACGCACTCCTCGGTGGATCACCCGTTGACGACCGAGCGGGCCGACATCCGTCGCTCGGCGGTGGTGATCTTCACGTCGGACCGCGGTCTGGCGGGCGCGTTCAACTCGCAGATCCTCCGCGAGGGTCTCGAGCTGGCCGAGCTGCTGCGGTCGCAGGGCAAAGAGGTCGTGTTCTACCTCGTCGGCCGCAAGGCCGTCGGCTACTTCCAGTTCCGCCGCATGCCGAGCGTCGCGCAGTGGACCGGTGACACCGACACCCCGCAGTTCTCGACGGCCGAAGAGATCTCGGCCGCCGTGCTCGAGGCCTACCGCGCCGGCGGCGAGAACGACGGCGTCGACGAGATCCACCTCGTGTACAACCGCTTCGTCAGCATGATGACGCAGTCCCCCGAGTCGGTGCGTCTGCTGCCCCTCGAGGTGCTCGAGGCCGACGAGGCGCCGGCGCAGGCCGAGGTCTACCCGCTCTACGAGTTCGAGCCCGACGCCGACACCGTTCTCGATGCGCTCCTGCCGGTGTACGTGCAGAGCCGGATCTTCAACGCCCTTCTGCAGTCTTCGGCGGCCAAGCACGCCGCGACCCAGAAGGCGATGAAGTCGGCCAGCGACAACGCCGACAAGCTCATCACCGACTACACCCGCCTGCGCAACAACGCGCGTCAGGCGGAGATCACGCAGCAGATCGCCGAGATCGTCGGCGGCGCCGATGCCCTGGCATCCGGCAAGTAAGTCCCCAAGGAGAGAAGAAGCCATGAGCCTCACCGCCGAGAAGACCGACGCGGCTGTCGTCGGCCGCGTCGCGCGTGTCACCGGGCCCGTCGTCGACATCGAGTTCCCGCACGACGCGATCCCCGAGATCTACAACGCGCTCAAGACCACGATCACCATCGGTGACGAGTCGACCGAGATCACGCTCGAGGTCGCCCAGCACCTGGGCGACGACCTCGTCCGCGCCATCTCGCTCAAGCCCACCGACGGCATGGTCCGCGGCCAGGAGGTGCGCGACACCGGCGGCCCCATCTCGGTGCCCGTCGGCGACGTCACCAAGGGCAAGGTCTTCGACGTGACCGGCGAGGTGCTCAACGCCGCTCCGGGCGAGACCATCGAGGTCACCGAGCGCTGGGGCATCCACCGCAAGGCGCCGAGCTTCGACCAGCTCGAGTCGAAGACCGAGATGTTCGAGACCGGCATCAAGTCGATCGACCTGCTGACCCCCTACGTGCAGGGTGGCAAGATCGGCCTCTTCGGTGGTGCGGGCGTCGGCAAGACGGTCCTCATCCAGGAGATGATCCAGCGCGTCGCGCAGGACCACGGCGGTGTGTCGGTGTTCGCCGGTGTCGGCGAGCGCACCCGTGAAGGCAACGACCTCATCGGCGAGATGGAAGAGGCGGGCGTCTTCGACAAGACGGCCCTCGTGTTCGGCCAGATGGACGAGCCGCCGGGGACGCGTCTGCGCGTCGCCCTCTCGGCCTTGACGATGGCCGAGTACTTCCGCGACGTGCAGAAGCAGGACGTGCTGCTGTTCATCGACAACATCTTCCGCTTCACGCAGGCGGGTTCCGAGGTCTCGACGCTGCTGGGCCGCATGCCCTCGGCCGTGGGCTACCAGCCGAACCTCGCCGACGAGATGGGTGTTCTCCAGGAGCGCATCACCTCGACCCGCGGTCACTCGATCACGTCGCTGCAGGCGATCTACGTCCCCGCCGACGACTACACCGACCCGGCCCCCGCGACCACGTTCGCGCACCTGGACGCCACCACCGAGCTGTCGCGCGAGATCGCGTCGAAGGGTCTGTACCCCGCCATCGACCCGCTCACGTCGACGAGCCGCATCCTCGACCCGCGTTACATCGGCGAGGACCACTACCGCGTGGCCACGTCGGTGAAGCAGATCCTGCAGAAGAACAAGGAGCTGCAGGAGATCATCGCGATCCTCGGTGTCGACGAGCTCTCGGAGGAAGACAAGATCGTCGTGTCGCGTGCACGCCGCATCCAGCAGTTCCTCTCGCAGAACACCTACATGGCCAAGAAGTTCACCGGTGTCGAGGGCTCCACGGTCCCGATCAAGGAGACCATCGAGTCGTTCGACGCGATCGTCAAGGGCGACTTCGACCACGTGGCCGAGCAGGCCTTCTTCAACGTCGGCGGCATCTCGGACGTCGAGGCGAAGTGGGCGCAGATCCAGAAGGAGAACGGCTGACATGCCGCTGCGCGTGAGCCTCGTCTCGGCCGACGCCGAGGTGTGGACGGGAGAGGCGTCGCTCGTCGTCGCCAAGACCGTCGAGGGTGAGATCGGCATCATGCAGGGCCACGAGCCCGTCCTGGCGATCCTCGCCCAGGGCGAGGTGCGCATCACGCGCACCGACGGGTCGAAGGTCCTCGCGAACGCGAAGGACGGCTTCTTGTCGATGTCGGACGACGAGCTGACCATCGTCGCCGGCAACGCCGCGCTCGTCTCCTGACGCCACCACATCGATCACGCCACGCGCGTCGCCCGGTCTGCCGGGCGACGCGCGTCGCTCGTTCCCGGAGTCCCCATGCTGGTGCTGCTGCCCCCGTCCGAGACCAAACGCCCGGGCGGTGAGGGCCCGCCCGTGTCGTTCGACGACCTGGCCCTGCCGGTCCTCGCGCCGCAGAGGTCGGCCGTGGCCGACGCCCTCGTGGCTCTGGCGGCGGATGCCGATCTGGCCGCCCGGGTACTCAAGCTGAGCGCGGCACGTCGACACGAGATCGACGACAACGCCGCGCTCCGCACCTCGGGCACGATGCCCGCGGTCGAGCGCTACACCGGCGTGCTGTACGACGCGCTGTCGGCGGGCGACCTCGACGGGGCGTCGCGGGAGTGGCTCGGCCGGCACGCCCTGATCCACTCCGCACCGTTCGGCCCGGTCGGCGGGCTCGACGGCATCCCGGCGTACCGCCTCGCCGCGGGCACGTCGGTGCCCGGTCTCGGCTCGTTGCGCGCGGTGTGGAGCACCGCGGTCACCACGGCTCTCGCCGCGGAACGTCGCGGCTTCGTGCTCGATCTGCGGTCCGAGGCCTACGCGGCGCTGGGGCCGCTGCCTGCCGCCGCCCCGTCGGCGTACGTCCGCGTGGTCTCGGAGGGGCCGGACGGCGTCGCCCGGGCGCTGAACCACTTCAACAAGCGTGCCAAGGGCGAGCTGGTCAGGTCGCTGGCGACGGACCGCCCCGACGTGGAGTCGGCGGAAGATCTCGTCGCGTGGGCGTCGAGCGCCGGGTGGTCGATGCGCCTGGATGCTGCGGGTGAACTGCAGTTGACCGTCTGACGCCGGTTGCGCAAGCCTCCTTTCAGGAAATGTACAGGTTCGCTAACATGTGACGCGTCGGATCGCATGTGCGGTCCGACGTGCCCTGAAATGGAAAGGACTCCACATGGGTGACTCGTACTCCTACTCGGACAACACGGCGGCTCTGGCCGTGCTGCTCGTCCTCGTCCCGGTGCTGCTCGTACTGGCCGTGGCCGCCTACGTCGTCAGCGCCTTCTTCCTGATGAAGATCTTCGACAAGGCCGGTGTGCAGGGGAAGTGGCGCGCATGGGTGCCCTTCTACAACACGCTCGTCCTGGGCAAGCTCGGTGACACCTCGCCGTGGGTCGTCCTGGGCGTGCTGGTCGCGTCGGCCGTGTTGGGCCAGATCCCCGTGATCGGCTGGATCGTCAGCCTCGCGTCGATCGTCGTCGCCGTCATGTACTCGTGGCGTGTGGGCCTCAAGCTCGGCAAGGACTGGCCCTGGCTGCTGCTGTGGCTCATCCCGGGCCTCGGATTCTTCATCTGGCTCGGCATCCTGGCGTTCGGCAGCGCGCGGTGGAACCCCGCGATCGCCCCCGCGCCGTGGGCGAGCTCGTTCCTCGGTGACAAGACCGTGTGGAGCGGCATCCCCGTGCAGCCCGGCCAGCAGGTCGCGCAGGCCGGTCCCGCCGGTGGCTACGCCGCCCCCGGCTACGGCCAGCCCCAGGCTCCGTCGTACCCGCCCGCGGGTCAGCCCCAGGCTCCGTCGTACCCGCCGGCCACGGGCACGACGCCGCCGGCCCCGCCCGCCACGGGCACGACCCCGCCGCCGCCCGCTCCGCCGGCCGGCCCGCAGGTCTGACCATCGATGAGCCCCTCGCACCGCGAGGGGCTCATCGCCGTTTTCGGGGATAGCGTTGAGGCATGACCTCGCCCTCCGTTCCCCTTCGTCGCGTCGGCTCCTCGGGCCTGCGCGTGTCTGCCGTCGGCCTCGGCTGCAACAACTTCGGCCGACCCGGCACGGCCACCGAGACGATCGAGGGCACGCGCGCCGTGCTGCACGCGGCAGTCGACGCGGGGGTCACCTTCTTCGACACCGCCGACGTCTACGGTCGCGAGTTCGGCCTCTCCGAGAGCCTCATGGGCGAGGCCCTGCAGGGCCACCGCGACGAGGTCGTGCTGGCGACGAAGTTCGGCCACGCCGACCTGGCCCCGGCGATCGCCGGGGGAGCCAAGGCGTCGCGCGCCCACATCCGCCGGGCCGTCGAGGGCTCGCTCCGTCGCCTGCGCACCGACTGGATCGACCTCTACCAACTCCACACGCCTGATCCGTCGACACCGATCGACGAGACCCTCGACGCCCTGGCAGACCTGGTGCGCGAGGGCAAGGTGCGCTACATCGGCCATTCGAACTTCGCCGGCTGGCAGATCGCCGAGGCGGATGCCGCGGCCGCGGGCGTGCGGTTCGTCTCGGCGCAGAACCAGTACAGCCTGCTCGCGCGGGCCGCGGAGCGCGAGGTGCTGCCGGCGGTCGCCCGCTTCGGCCTCGGGTTCTTCCCGTTCTTCCCCCTGCACAACGGCCTGCTCACGGGCAAGTTCACCCGCGAGGGAGGACCCGACGGCAGTCGCATCATGCGCCAGCGTCCGCACCTCTGGCGCGACGCCCCCTGGGACGCGCTCGAGCGATACCAGCGCTTCTGCGACGTGCGGGGCATCTCGATGCTGCAGGCGACGTTCGCGTGGTTCCTCGCGAACCCCCTCGTCTCGAGCGTCATCGCCGGGGCGACCAGCGTCGACCAGGTGCGGGCGAACGCCGAGGCGGCGACGGCGTGGACGCCCACCGGCGCCGACATCGCCGAGATCGACGGCATCCTGGGGCTTCCCGACAATCCGGCCGCCGGATGAGGCGCGCGGCGCAATCCGGGCGTGCATCGGCGCGTCCATTAGGATGTGAGGGCCGTGCGGTTCTCGCCGGCGACGCTGTCGGCCAACCGGAGGATCTTTCGTGCCCGAGGTGACCACCCACTCCCGCACCGTGCCCCTCTCGACAGGAGCGGCCGAGCTGACCTGGGCCGAGAGCACCGAGACCGGGCGGCGTCGCGAGGTGAACCAGGACGCCGTGCTGGCCGAGTACCCCCTGTTCGTCGTCGCCGACGGGATGGGCGGCCACCTGGGCGGCGAGATCGCCAGCGCCAGCACCGTCGACCGGCTGCGGGCCGTGGTCGCCGGGGGATCGGTCACCCCGAAGAGCATCGAGAAGGCGCTGTCGCGCGCGGTGAAAGACATCGTCTCGCACCCCGAGACGACCGACGAGGGCACGGGCACGACGCTGACCGGGCTGTACCTCGAGACCTCGGCCGACGAGCCCCACTGGGTGACGCTGAACATCGGCGACTCGCGCGTGTACCTGCTGCGCGACGACGAGATCGTGCAGGTCACGACCGATCACTCGGTCGTGCAGGAGCTGATCGCGGCGGGTCGGCTCAGCCCCGAAGAGGCCGAGAACCACCCCTACGGAAACGTGATCACCCGGGCCGTCGGCCCGAGCGACAGCGTGAAGCCCGACTATCTGCGTCTCGAGGTCGTCGACGGCGACAGGTTCGTCATCTGCTCGGACGGGCTGACGAAAGAGCTCACCGATTTCGGCATCCGTCATTTCCTCGACGCGAACCCCGATCCGGCCGACGCCGTCACCGCCATGATGAACGCCGCCCTCGAGAACGGCGGTCGTGACAACATCACGATCATCGTCCTCGACGTGGCTCTGCGCCCGGTCTGACGCCGTATCGGGCGGCCCGTCCGCGGCGGCGGACGCCGACGCCCGCCGAGGCCGGTGCCGTCGGGGCGGAACCCTCAGACGGCCGCGCGGATGGCGCCGACGTCGCGTCCGCCGCCCTGCACGGTCAGGGGGAGCGCCGAGAGCACGTCGGCCGCCGCGGCCGCGGTGACCGCTCCGGCCCGTTCGAGCAGTCGCAGGGCCACGGCGTGACCGGCGCGGTTCGATCCGTCGAGCATCTTCAGCGCGACGGTCGTGCCGTCTGTCGCCGTCATGACCTGCACGCCCTCGGCGCCGTACTTCGAGAAGAAGCCGAGTCTCTCGATCACGACGGTGTCGGGCCGCCCGGGGCCGTCGATCGTCCACGGGTTCTCGCGCACCGCACGCACGAGCGTGCCCGCGCTGCGATGCAGCGCGAACGGCGAGCGCTCCGACGACGTGGCGATCCTCTGGATCGCCCGCGCGAGCCCGGTCAACGACATCGCGTACACGGGTGCGCCGCAGCCGTCGATCGCGGTGGTCGTCATGCGTTCGCCGACCAGCCGTTCGACGACCTCGCGGATGTGCACCTGCAGGGGGTGCGAGGGGTCGAGGTAGTCGGCCGTCGACCAGCCGTTCGCCACGCAGGTCAGCAGCATCGCGGCGTGCTTTCCCGAGCAGTTCATGCGCAGCGGCGAGGGAGCGCCGTGGTCGCGGACGAGGTCGTCGCGCGTCGCGGTGTCGCTGGGCCACGCGGCGGGGCAGCCGAGGTCGTCTTCGGTCAGCCCGGCCGACTGCAGGATGACGCGGGCCAGATCGGCGTGACGGTCGGTGCCCGCGTGGCTCGCCATCGACAGCGCGAGCCGCTCGCCGGCGAGGTCGGCACCGGCCGACAGGCACGCGAGGGCCTGCAGCGGCTTCATGCTCGACCGGGGGAGGAACGACGCCGAGGGGTCGCCGTACGCGGCCTGCTCGGTGCCGTCGGGGGAGAGGACCACGGCGACGCCGAAATGACGTGACTCGATGAACCCGTTGCGATCGACGACGGCGAGCTCGACGGCGTCCGGAGCTGGTGCAGGCATCCCTCCATCGTATCCCCGGGCTCGTGAGCGGCGCGGATCGGACGGACGGGGGAAACCGGACGGGCCTCGTTCACCCGGGGGACCGCTGTCGGTCGCCCAGCGGGTCGGCGCGGCCCCTACGGTCGGCGTGCCCGCCCTCGCGGGCCGCTCCTCACCGCAGCGTGTCGTCGTGCGCGACGCCGCAGGAGCGTCGTGCACCCGGAAGGACCCTTCACGCATGACCCCCATCCCTCTGCGACTGCTTCGAGCGGTCGCGACCCTCGCGGCCGCGGCGAGCCTGCTCGTCGTCACCGCCGGGCCGGCGTCGGCCGAGTCCTCCGCGTCGGGCACGTCGACGGCCACGGCCGAGGCGTCGCCCGTGGGCGCGCCGCAACTCGCCCTGGTCGAGAGCGTCAACGCCGCGGGCAAGGTGCTGCAGCTCGGCGCCTCGGACGCGCAGATCTCGAGCGCCCCGGGCGCCACCGCCCCGGCGGTCGCGTCGATCTCGTCGATGGCGCTCGCCGACCCCGCCGCGTTGAAGGCGCAGGCGCTGCGCCTCTATCCCGTCACGGGGTCTGCGCGCACGTTCCTCATCGCCGACCAGAAGGATCGCGTGCTCATCCGCACGCGCAACGACCAGGCGTCGTTCCGCTATCTGCAGAGCGCCGACGTGTCGGACTCGGCCACCGACCCGTACGCCCAGTGGGAGCTGCGCGACGCCGGCAACGGCGCGGTCAACATCGTCAACGTGCAGCGTGACCGCGACAAGAACGAGGCCGCGCTCGACCTGTACAACTGGAAGACGGCCGACGGCTCCGAGGTGCAGACGTACACGCTGACCTCGACGGCCGCCGTGCAGCAGTGGCGGGTGCACTCCCTCAGCCCGAGCGTGGTCGCGCCCTCGGCCGTGACGGTGCCCGGTGTGGCGCCGACCCTGCCGAGCGCGCTCACGGGCCGCTACGGCTGGGGGCGCTCGGTGTCGCTGTCGCCGGTGACGTGGTCGATGCCGTCGGCCGCGACGTGGCTGACCCCCGGCGTCGTCTCGGTGCCCGGGACGGCGAAGGGCTTCTTCGGCGAGGACGTGTCGTTCGCGGCATCCGTCGCCGTCGGCGTGCTGTCGGACGCCTCGGACTCGTCGATCACGACGTACGCGGGCGCGACGGTCAAAGAGGTGGCGATGATCGCTCCCGCCACCGTCAGCCGCCGCGTCGGCGCGAGCGGACAGACCGTGACGGCGCCGGTGCGCTGGGACTGGTCGACGATCACGGATGCCTCTTTCGCCGCGCCCGGAACGGTGAAGGTCTCGGCAGCGTCGGATCTGGGCTTCTCTGCGACCCTGGTCGTCACGGTCACGGCCGCGCAGCAGGTGAACGTGCTGCGCCAGTCGGGCGTGCACCCCGACTGGGGGTTCAAGGACGGCACGACGTTCGCCCTGACCGACGGCAACCGCACCGCGGTCGGGTTCGCCGACTGGCGATCGGGCGGGGCGGCGAACCGCATCACCTCGAACCGTGTCGTCTTCGCGCTCGACCGGCCGCAGCAGATCACGGGCGTCAACGTCTATGACATCGGCGGCAAGCAGAACATCGGCACCGTGCGGGTGCAGTACCGGACGATGCGCGGCGGCTGGGCCGACCTGCCCTCGTCGACCGCGTGGCCCGTCACGAACGCGTCGGCCGACCTGCGGCTCGAGGTCACGGCCTCGCGGCCGGTGCTGGCGACCGGGCTGCGCGTGCTCGTCACCGACAAGTCGACGTCCACCTGGATGACCCTCTCCGAGATCGAGGCCTACGGGCCCCGCCTCGCCCCCACCTCCTGACCTCTGACATGAGAAGAGATATGTTCCCTCGTCTGGGCCGCCCCGTGCGCGGCATCTCGTCCGGGCTCGTCGTCGGCGTGCTCGCTCTCTCGAGCCTCGCGTTCGGCGGGGCCTCGATCGCCGTGGCGTCCGGCGGCTCCGCCGGCGCCCCGTCGGGGTCGTCGAACGCGACGACCACCGCCGCCGCGACGACCACCGTCTCGACGACGGCGGGCAGCGGCTCGACCGCGGCCGCCACCGGCTCGTCGACGGCCGGCTCGGCGGCAGGCGGTTCGTCGGGAGCGGCCACCGGTCGCTCGAGCTTTCTGCTGCCGGTGCTGCCCGACACGCAGTTCTACTCGCGCTACAGCGCCACCCAGTTCGTGCCGCAGTACGGGACCAACCCGTTCGAGGTGCAGACCCAGTGGGTCGTCGACAACAAGAAGAACCTCAACATCCCGTTCGCGATGCAGCTGGGCGACGTCGTCGACCAGCAGGGCAAGAGCGACCAGTGGGTCGCCGCGAGCAAGGCGATGAAGATCCTCGAAGACGGCAAGGTGCCCTACTCGGTGATCCCCGGCAACCACGACGTCGCCGACCAGGGCGCGCGGTCGTCGGAGGGCAACGCGGCGAACTACCTCGCCAACTTCGGCGCGTCGACGCTGCAGCGCCAGGGCGGCTCGACCCTGATCGGCACCTACCAGAACGGGTACTCGTCGGCCTACCGGTTCTCGGCCGAGGGCCACGACTGGGTCGTGCTGTCGATCGGCTGGAACGCCTCGGACGACACCTTCGCCTGGGCGCAGGGCATCCTGGACGCCAACAAGGGCGTGCCCGCGATTCTCTCGTCGCACGCCATCATCGGCATCGACCAGGACCAGGTGTCGCCGACGAGCTGGTGGTACGGCGACCTGCTCTGGGACAAGCTGATCCGCAAGAACGACCAGATCGTGTTGACCCTCAACGGCCACTTCCACGGCGCCACGATGCGCGCGATGACGAACGACTTCGGTCACCCCGTCTACGAGGTGCTCACCGACTACCAGATGGCCGCCGACGGTGGCAACGGCATCATGACGCTCTTCGAGTTCGACCTGTCGGGCCGCAGCATCGACGTCTCGACGGTGTCGCCGTGGGTCGGCAAGAAGCACGCGAGCTCGCGCACCTCGACCGACGCCCCGGTGCTGACGGGCACCTGGCAGCAGTTCTCGCTCGCGATGGACTTCGGGGCCCGGTTCGGATGGAGCGCCCCGTCGGCCGCCGACGCGGACGGTCCCGACCTGACCGCCGCGGCCAAGAGCATCGTCTCGCAGGGGTGGACCGGCTCGTCGACGGGCGAGCGTCTCGCCGCCGCCGGCAACGCGTCGGACTACTTCGCCGTGCCCGGCACGATCGCGCACTGGCGTTTCGGAGACGTCAAAGAGGGAACGGTCGATGAGAACACCGCCGTCCCCGACATCGCCGGCTCGAGCCCGATGTACCGCGTCCCGATCGATCAGACCGATGCTCCCGACACGCTCGACGACGTCACCGTCTCGCACACCGACGTGCCGTTCTACTCGGCCGATCGGGGTGCGGTGTGCTTCAGCGAGGTGCACCGCAACAGCAGCGGGCCCGACAACCTGTCGTTCCTGACGACCGAGTACGGCGCCCCGGCGACGTCGGCGCACCTGACCGCGCAGTCCGGCTACACGCTCGAGACGTTCCTGCAGATGGATGCCAACTGGACCGAGGCCGCGAACCGCTGGGGCGCCGCCATCAGCCGCGGCGGCGCGCGCAGCTGGATCGGCATCAACGACACGTCGGACCCGGGAGCCGGTGCCGCCTGGCTCGGGATCTCGAACCTGCGCGAGTACCAGTACTCGGCGGCCGACATCGAGTCGAAGAACTCGTACACGCTGTGGTCGGGCGAGATCATGCCGGGCAGCTGGCACCACGTCGCGATCGTGAACGACCCCGCCGCGGGCACCGCGATCATGTACGTCGACGGCGTGCCCGTGCTGCGCAACGCCTCGGCCGTGGGCGGCATGATGGCGGCCGACCTCATGCCGTGGGTCATCGGGGCGTCGCTGTGGAACACCGAGCCCGAGCACGGCTGGTACGGCTGCGTCGGCGAGACGCGCATCGTCGACCACGCCCTCTCGCGCGACCAGTTCCTCTTCCAGCGCGCGAACCTCGACGCGACCGGCTCCGCCTTCGTGGTCACCACCGATCTCGCCGGGGTGCGCGCCTCGACCGCGCGCATCGGCGCGCTCGAGGGCCGCGGCGTCGCCGGTGCGACCGTGACGGTCGGCCTCGACGGCGCGACGACCGGGTCGGGGGTCGTCGCGACCGACGGCACCTGGCACGTCGACCTGAGCGCGCCGATCGCGGGCGTCGGCGCGCACGCCGTGTCGTTCGCGCAGTCGATCGGCACCCGGGTCGGGGCCCCGCTCGCGGTGACGGTCACCCTGGGGGTCGACGACGCGTGGTCGCCGAGCGCCGACGGTCTGGCATCCGACAAGGAGGGCGCGGTGACGGTCACGCCGAGCACGTTCCACGCCGGCGACACGGTGACGGTCGGCGTACCGGCCGCGTTCGAGGGGCAGGGCCTGTACGGGTTCGTCTTCTCGCAGCCCACCGGCCTCGGCACCGGCACCGTGTCGGGCGGAGCCCTGTCGCTCGCGATCCCGACGAGCCTGGTGGCGGGCGAGCACCGGCTCGCCCTGTACACCTCGACGGGCGCCCTGGTCGGCTGGGCGCGGGTGAGCGTGACCCCGCGCCCGGTGGTCGTGGACGGCACCGACGCGACGGCGGGCACGTCGTCGACGAACGGCTCCGCGGGCGCTGGCTCCGCGGGAACGGCAGCGGCACCGCGATCGGGCGACCTGGCGGCGACGGGAGTCGCCTCGGGCACGCTCGCCGCCCTGTCGGCCGTGGCCCTGCTGCTGGCGGGCGTGGGCGTCGTGCTGATGCGGGTGCGCGGCCGGCGCGTCTGACGCCCTCGCCACGGATCCCCGCCCGCACCCGTCGGGCGGGGATCCGTGCGTCGGTGCCGGCGGTCGGTGCCAGACTGGCTGCATGAACGGACAGCACCACTACCGTCTGCACGCGACCTGGACCGGCGACCGGGGCACCGGCACGACGGGCTATCGCGACTACGAGCGCTCGGTGTCGCTGGCGGTCGAGGGCAAGCCCGTGATCGAGGCCTCGGCCGACAAGCCCTTCCGCGGAGACCCGGCCAAGTGGAACCCCGAAGAGCTGCTGCTGGCGGCGCTGAGCGAGTGCCACCTGCTCTCGTATCTGCACGCGTGCGTCACCAGCGGGGTCGTCGTGCTCGGCTATGAGGACGACGCCGGGGGGACCATGCAAGAGGACGGCAACAGCGGGGGAGCGTTCACCGAGGTCGTGCTGCGTCCTCGCGTGCGCGTCGCCGACGCGTCGATGGTCGACGCCGCGCTCGCCGCGCACCGTCAGGCGCGTGAGTGGTGCTTCATCGCCAACTCGGTCAACTTCCCGGTGCGGCACGAGCCGCAGATCGTCGTCGGCTGAGCCCCGACTGAGGTGAGGCTTCGTCGCCCCGTGGCGGGCGGCGTCGTACATTGGCGGTATGCAGCTCGAACCCGCCCTGCGCCGCCTCGACCGTCTCGCCGGGGGACGCCAGGCCGACCATCGCGTCGCCGTGCCCGACGACCCGCGCGTGTCGCGTGCCTTCCGCTCCGTCGCCCTGCTCCTCGCGATCGGGTTCGTGCTCGGCGTCGCGACCGTGGCGGTGGCGCTCGTCATGACCCTCGACGGCGCCGACGTCGGGTTCGCCGTCTGGATGCGCTGCCTCGTGGTGCTCGCGATCACGACGACGCTGTTCTACTTCCTCTGGCGGGCGCGCGTCGGCTGGTACTGGGCCTTCCGGCGGCTGCAGCTGTTCAGCCGCATCTTCCCGATCGTCGCGCTCGTGCTCGCCGCCATCCCGGGGCTCTACCCGTTCTGGGTCGTCAGCGAGCAGATCCTCTTCGCGATCCTGCTCATCGGGGTGTCCGACTACCTGCAGTCCGATGCCGTGCGAGCGGCCTACCCCAAGCCGGCCCGCTGAGCGAAGGGATGCCGCGAAGCTCGGGCGCTCATGCCGGCGGCGGGTCTTTCGGCGCTACCGGGACTGCGTAACGTCAGCGATCTGTGCGGCGTCAGCGGCATCCGGATCCTGGTGGCTGGGGTCGCGCGGATCGCTGAGCTTGCGCGACGGCGCGGCGCTCGAGCTCGGAACCGGTGACGACGGAGCCCCGCCGACACGGGTCGGCGGGGCTCCGTCTGAGGGACGGGATCAGCGCACGTCGTCGTCGACCCAGTCCATCGACTTGGTGACGGCCTTCTTCCACAGGCGCAGCTCGCGCTCGCGCTCGTCGGAGTCCATGTCGGGCTCCCAGCGCTTGTCCTCCTGCCAGTTGGCGCGGAGGTCGTCGAGGTTGTCCCAGAAGCCCACCGCGAGCCCCGCGGCGTAGGCGGCGCCGAGCGCGGTGGTCTCGGCGACGACCGGGCGCACGACGGGAACGCCGAGGATGTCGGCCTGGAACTGCATGAGCGCGTCGTTGGCGGTCATGCCGCCGTCGACCTTGAGCTCGGTCAGATCGACGCCCGAGTCGGCGTTGACCGCCTCGAGCACCTCGCGGGTCTGGAACGCCGTCGCCTCGAGCGCGGCGCGGGCGATGTGGCCCTTGTTGACGAAGCGGGTCATGCCGACGATCGCGCCGCGGGCGTCGGGACGCCAGTACGGCGCGAACAGGCCCGAGAACGCGGGGACGAAGTACACGCCGCCGTTGTCGTCCACGGTGCGGGCCAGCGCCTCGACCTCGGGGGCCGAGGAGATGATGCCGAGCTGGTCGCGCAGCCACTGGATCAGCGACCCGGTCACCGCGATCGAGCCCTCGAGCGCGTAGCGGGCGGGCTGGTCGCCCAGCTTGTAGCCCAGCGTCGTGAGCAGCCCGTTCTTCGAGTGGACGATCTCCTCGCCCGTCTGGAAGATGAGGAAGTTGCCCGTGCCGTAGGTGTTCTTGCTCTCGCCCGGATCGAACGCGGCCTGACCGAAGGTCGCGGCCTGCTGATCGCCCAGGATGCCGGCGACCGGCGTCTCGCGCAGGAGCGACGACGACTCCACCGTGCCGTACACCTCGGAGGACGAACGGATCTCGGGCATCATCGACCGCGGCACACCGAAGTCGGCGAGGATGTCGTCGCGCCACTGGAGCGTCTCGAGGTCCATGAACAGCGTGCGGCTGGCGTTCGTGACGTCGGTCGCGTGCACGCCGCCGTCGATGCCGCCCGTGAGGTTCCACAGCACCCAGGTGTCGGTGGTGCCGAAGATCAGGTCGCCGGACTCGGCCTTCTCGCGGGCTCCGTCGACGTTCTCGAGGATCCAGACGATCTTGGTGCCCGAGAAGTAGGTGGCCAGCGGCAGCCCGACGATGCTCTTGTAGCGCTCGACGTCGCCGTCGGCGAGGCGGTCGACGATCGACTGTGTGCGGGTGTCCTGCCAGACGATCGCGTTGTACACCGGCTTGCCGGTGTTCTTGTCCCAGACCACCGCGGTCTCGCGCTGGTTGGTGATGCCGACGGCGGCGATGTCGTGACGGGTGACGTCGGCGCGGCTCAGGGCGAGGCCGATGACCTCTTGCGTGTTGCGCCAGATCTCGAGCGGGTCGTGCTCGACCCAGCCGGCGCGCGGGAAGATCTGCTCGTGCTCTTTCTGTCCGACGGCGACGACGCCGCCGGACTTGTCGAAGATCATCGCGCGGGTCGAGGTCGTGCCCTGGTCGATGGCGAGGACGTAGTCGGCCATGGAGGACTCCTTTGTCTGAGTGAGGGTGATATCGGGTGGGAGGGGCGGGGCGGTCTGAGCCCCGCCGGGGGTCACTTGGCGAGGTGCAGCAGCACGGGGGCGAGGAGGCCGGCGAGCACGCCGCCGACGAGGGGGCCCACCACGGGCACCCACGCGTATCCCCAGTCGCTGGAGCCCTTGCCCTTGATGGGGAGGATCGCGTGCGCGATGCGGGGACCGAGGTCGCGGGCCGGGTTGATCGCGTAGCCGGTCGGTCCGCCGAGCGAGGCGCCGATGCCGACCACCAGCAGCGCGACGGGGACGGCCGCCAGAGCGCCGAGGCCACCCGGCACACCGATGTCGGCCACGCCGTAGTCGGCGAACCCGAAGATCACGAACACCAGCACGAACGTGGCGATGATCTCGGTCACGAGGTTCCACCCGTACGAGCGGATCGCCGGCCCCGTCGAGAACACGCCGAGCTTGGCGGCCGGGTCGGGCTCGTCGTCGAAGTGCTGCTTGTACGAGGCCCACGCGAGGACGGCTCCGACGATCGCGCCGACCATCTGGCCCGCGACGGCGACGAGGAACTGGGTGAACGTGATCTTCATGGCCACCAGGAGGCCGATCGAGACGGCGGGGTTCAGCTGCGCGCCCGAGTACGCCGAGACGATGACACCGGCGAACACCGCGAGGCCCCAACCCCAGTTCACCATCAGCGTGCCGCCGGCGTTGCCCTTGGTCTTGGCGAGGGCGACGTTCGCCACCACGCCGCAGCCGAGGAGGATCAGCATCGCGGTGCCGACCACCTCGGAGAGGAAGTACAGCCCCAGATTGACTTCTTGCATGTCGTCATTGACCTTTCGTGATTCACCCGGACGCCACCGTCTCGGGTCGTGTGCGGCTCGGTGATCCGAACCTAGGACCGCCGTGCGGGCGCGCAACAGATGGCGCGCCCGCACGTTCTCTCAGATTCGGGCGACGCCCGCCTCTGCCAGGTCGACCCGGTGCGCCTGGCGCAGCTCCTGCGTGGCGGCGGCGATCTCGTCGTCGACGCGGTCGGCGTCCCAGCCCAGCGGGCCGGCGACCGACGCGGCCACCTCGTGCAGCGTGCGCTCGGTCATGCCGCCCACGAACGCCAGGTGCGTCCGGCGCAGCAGCACGTCGATCAGGTGCACGACCTGCTCGTTGGCCGCGATCCACTCCAGCTCCTCGCGGTAGTAGCCGCGAGCGTGCTCGAGCGGGGTCGGCTCGGCCGGAAGCGCGTCGAGGATCGCGTCGGCGCGGGTGCCGTACCGCTCGAGCATGGCATCCACGAGCTCGGCCGGGTGCGCATTCGTACGTGCGGCCACCCAGCGGCGTCGCTCCTCGCCCCCGGCGGGGAAGCCCTTGCCACCGCCGATCGCCAGGCCCTGCGTGCTGACGCGGTGGGGACGACGGAGCTTCTGCAGCGTCTTCATGCTGAGGTGCTCGGCGAGGGCGCGGAAGGTCGTCCACTTGCCGCCGACGAGGCTCATGGCGGGGGTGCCGGCGATCTCGTCTTCGACGATGCGGTAGTCGCGCGACACGAACCCGGGAGCCGTGTCGTCGTGGCGGGGGAGGGGACGGATGCCCGAGAACGTGTAGACGATCTGCGACCGGTCGACGGAGACGGTCGGGAAGACGTGCCCGACGAGGTCGAAGAAGTACGCGATCTCGTCGTCGGTGCACACGACCGGCTTCGACGGGTCGGCGTCGATGTCGGTGGTGCCGACGAGCACCCGGTCTTTCAGCGGGTAGATCAGCACGATGCGGCCGTCGGAGTGCTCGAAGAAGATCTCTCGGCCACCGGTGGCGGCGAGCAGCTCGGGGTTGTCGAGCACGATGTGCGAGCCCTTGGTTCCGCCCATGAACTGCGTCTTCAGGCCCATCGCGGCGTTGGCGAGGTCGGTCCAGGGGCCGGCGGTGTTCAGGATGACCTTGGCCGAGACCGAGAACTCCTCGCCCGAGACCTCGTCGCGGACGCGGACGCCGTTCTCGTCGGCGCCGACGGCCGAGACGTAGTTGACCGCCTGCGCGCGTCCCGCCCCGGCGACGATGCCGTCGTGCAGCACGTCGAGCGCGATGCGCTCGGGGTCGTGCATCGAGGCGTCGAAGTACGTCGCGGTGTAGGCGAGGTCGGGGTTGAGCTGGGGCAGTTCGGCGAGCGACTTCTTCTTGCCGAGGAACTTGTGGCGCGGAACGCTGCCGCCGTCGCGCGAGAAGGTGTCGTACATGATCAGGCCGACCTTGATCAGCAGAGCGCCGCGCTCATTGGGCTTGCCGCGCCCGTGCGTGACGAGCAGGCGGAAGGGCGCCGACAGGATGCCCGAGAACGTCTTGTAGATCGGGATGGTCGTCTCGAGCGGCTTGACGTAGTGCGGGGCGGTCTTGAGCAGGTCATTGCGCTCGGTGACGGCTTCTTTGACGAGACGGAACTCGCCGTTCTCGAGGTAGCGGATGCCGCCGTGCACCATGTGGCTCGACGCCGACGAGGCGCCCGACACGAAGTCGCCGCGCTCGACGAGGGCGATCTTGACGCCCTGGAGTGCCAGGTCGCGGAGGGTGGCCAGGCCGTTGATGCCCCCTCCGATGATGAGGACGTCGAGGTCTTCGGCGTCACGGAGCGCCTGCACATCGGCGCGAAGCGAAGAAGAGGGGGACGACATGTCGACTGCGACCTTTCGTTGGCGGTACCCAGCAGGATGCGCCTGGCTGCACATTGTTGCAAGCCCCGTGAAAAAACGTGCAGAATGGTGCCGACGGGAGGCGTCATGACGACACAGGCCGAGGCGCGGTCGCGCGACGCGTTGCGAGCGGCGCAGCTCTACTACATGCAAGACCTGACGATGGATGCCATCGCCCACGAGATGCGCGTCTCGCGGTCGTCGGTCTCGCGCCTGCTGCAGCACGCCCGCGACGTCGGGCTCGTGACCATCTCGATCAGCCCGCCCGACGACGCCCGCGGACAGATGGCGCAGCGCCTCGCCGACCGGTTCGGCATCGCCGCGCACGTCGTGCCGACGCCCGCGCGCACGAGCGAGGCCGAGCGCCTCGAGCGCACCGCGCTGACCGCCGCGCGCATCCTGGCCGAGCGCGTCGAGTCGTCGATGACCGTCGGCATCGCCTGGGGATCCACGCTCTCGGCCATCGCCCGGCACGTCCCCGCGAAAGACGTGCACGACACCCACATCGTGCAGATGAACGGCGCGGCCAACGTGCGTACCAGCGGCATCCCGTATGCCGGTGAGATCCTGTCGCGATTCGGCACGGCGTGGTCGGCGTCGGTGCACCAATTCCCGGTGCCGGCCCTGTTCGACGACCCCCGGACCAAGCAGGCGATGTGGCGCGAGCGCTCCGTGCGCTCGGTGCTCGAGATCCAGCAGCGGGTCGGGCTCTTCGTCTTCGGTCTCGGCTCCCCGCAGGCCGAGGTGCCCTCGCACGTCTACAGCAGCGACTACTTCGACGAGCGTGATCGCGCGATCATCGCCCGCGAGGGCGTGGTGGGCGACTGCGCCACGGTGTTCTACCGCGTCGACGGATCGTGCGACATCCCCGAGCTGAACGCCCGCTCGAGCGGCCCCGACCTCGACACCGTCCGGCGCATCCCCCGGCGCTTCTGCGTCGTGTCGAGCCTGTCGAAGCTCGACGCGCTGCGCGGGGCGCTCGCCGCGGGCCTGGTCACCGAGCTGGTCGTCGAGGAGTCGCTCGCGAGACGCCTGCTCAGCGTGACGCGCTGACCCTCACCGTTCGCCGAATCCGTCGTCGATCACCGCGCGCAGCTCGTCGAGGGCCGCGCGCGCCCCGTCGCCGCGCGCGCTCACCCGCACGTGCGCGCCCTGGCGTACGCCCAGCGCCATGACCGCGAGCAGGCTGCGCGCCGACACCGGTGCCGAGCCGGCGTCGAGGTCGGCGATCCGCACGTCGGCGTCGTGACGCGACGCCGCCTTGACGAACAGGGCCGCCGGTCGCGCGTGCAGACCCGACGGGTGCGCGATCACCGCGTCGAACCACAGCTCCGCCCCGTCGTCCGACGCGGCGATCCCGGATGCCGCCTCGCCGGCGTGCGCGTTGCCGGCGTGCTCCTCGCCGAGCTGGCGCCGCTTCGCCTCGATCGCCCCCGCGCACTCGGCCGCCACCGTGTCGAGCGACGCCCCGCCCACCGCCGTGACCACGGCGATCACGAGACCCTCCACGAAGGGGGCGGGGCTCAGCGCCACCCGCGCCTGCCCCGTGACGAGCTCGGTCGCCATCTCGGCGCTCAGCAGCGCCGACCCCAGGTCCATGAGCACCAGCACGCCGTCACCGCTGTCGGCCTCGTCGATCGCCGTGGCGATGGCCGCGGCATCCGTGCCCAGCGTCCCGTCGGGGCCGCCCGCCGCGATCCGCACCGCGGGAGGGTCGGCTCCGCCCATCTGCAGCGCGAGGTCGACCGCGGCCGCGGCCAGGGCGTGACTGTGCGACACCGCGACGATCCCGATCACGGCGCGGCCGCCAGGGCGTCACGCAGCGTCTCGAACAGCAACGCCGCCGAGGCCGCGCCGGGGTCGACGTGCCCCGCGCTGCGATCGCCCAGGTAGCTCGCACGCCCCTTGCGGGCCACCAGCGGCGCGGTGCCGTCGCGTCCCCGCGCGGCCGCCTCGGCCGCGGCGGCCGACGCCGCCGCCGGGTCGGCTCCGCCCGCCGCAGCGGACTCCCACGCGTCGACGGCGGGGAGCAGCGCGTCGACCATCGTCTTGTCGCCGGGCTCTGCTCTGCCGCGGGCGACGACCCCCGCGACACCGGCGCGCAGGGCCGTGCCGAGCGCCGTGGCATCCGCGGTCTCGACGCCCGCGAGCGCCGGCCCCAGACGCAGGAAGAACGTGCCGTAGAGCGGGCCGCTGGCGCCGCCGACCGACGACACCAGCGTTCGGCCGACCGTCGCGAAGAGGTCGGACGCCGACGCGGGCACCGGATCGAGCCCGGCGACGACGGCGTCGAGGCCGCGGGCCATGTTCGACCCGTGGTCGGCGTCGCCGATCGCCGAGTCGAGCGCGGTGAGCTCGTCGCGATGCCGCTGCACCGCCGCGCCGAACCCGCGCATCCACGCGACGAGGCCGGGCACCCCGACGGCGGTGCTCACGCGCCCCACCGCAGCCCCGGGGTGACCACGGGGGCGTCCCACAGGCGCAGCATCTCGTCGTCGGCCGGCACCACCGTCAGCGACGCCCCCGCCATGTCGAGGCTCGTGATGTAGTCGCCCACCAGCACGCGTCGCGCATCGACGCCCGCCGCGGCGAGCAGCGGCGCGATCTCGCCATACAGCAGGTACTGCTCGATCAGCGGGGTGCCGCCCAGCCCCGAGAGCATCACGATCGCCGGTCCCGCCGGCCCGCCGATGTCGTGCACGATCGCGTCGACCATCGTCTTCGCGATCTCGCGGGCCGTCGCGAGCGGCACGCGCGTGCGACCGGGCTCGCCGTGGATGCCGACGCCGACCTCCATCTCGTCGTCGGGCAGCGCGAACGTCGGGTGCCCGACGGCGGGCACCGTGCAGCTCGTCAGGGCCACGCCCATCGAACGTCCCGCCGCGGCGACCCGGCGGGCCAGAGCCGCGACCGCATCGAGGTCGGCTCCCTCTTCGGCGAGGGCGCCGACGATCTTCTCGAGGACGACCGTCGTTCCGGTGCCGCGCCGCCCCGCCGTGAACGTCGAGTCCTGCACCGCGACGTCGTCGGCCACGACCACCGACTCGACGCGCACGCCCTCGGCCTGGGCCAGCTCGGCCGCCATCTCGAAGTTCAGCACATCGCCGGTGTAGTTCTTGACGATGTGCAGCACCCCGGCTCCCGCGTCGGCCGCGACCGTCGCCGCGAGCACCTGATCGGGTGTCGGCGAGGTGAACACCTCGCCCGCCGCGGCCGCGTCGAGCATGCCCCGCCCGACGAAGCCCCCGTGCATCGGCTCGTGCCCCGACCCGCCGCCCGACACCAGCGCCACCTTGCCGGCGGGCGTCGGCTCGGCGCGCAGCACGACGCGGTTCCCGACGTCGATCCGCAGCTCGGGATGGACCGCATGGATGCCACGCAGCGCCTCCGCGACGACGTCCCCGGGATCGTTCACGAACTTCTTCACGCTGCCTCCTCGTCGTGGCGCGACGGGTACGAGCCCGTCACCCCGACCCTGCTCGCCGCCGGGCGACAAGTCAAGGACGGGACGCGTCCTGTCCGCGCGCGGGCGCGGGCGGGTGGCATCCGGTCAGAGACGCTCGTGGGGGAGGACCTGCTTGATGCGCTCGATCGGACCCTGCGCGGGCGCCTCGTTGTAGGCGTTCGCCAGCTCTTGCTCGCTCAGGGCGTGGATCGCGGCCATGATCTCGTCGGTCGCCCCGCGCCGGGCGCGCCCCGACGTCGCCGCGCCGTGCGACGACAGATCGAGAGGAGCGCCGAAGCGCACGGTGATGCGCTCCTTGGTCGTCGGCACCTTCGCGCCCACCGGCATCACCTTGTCGGTGCCGATCAGGCCCACCGGCACCACCGGGGCTCCCGTCTGCAGCGCCAGGAACGCCACGCCCGTACGCCCCTTGTACAGGCGGCCGTCGAGCGAACGCGTGCCCTCGGGGTAGAGCGCCACGGCGCGTCCGTCATCGAGCAGCGCGCGCTGCTGGTCGAGGGCGTCGAGCGCCGCCTGCCCGGCGCCGCGCTCGACAGCGATCGCGCCGATGGCGGTGAAGAACTGGCGCGAGGCCCACTTCTCGAAATAGGCCGACTTGGCCAGGAAATGCACCGGACGGGGCGAGGCGACGGGGATGGCGACGGAGTCGATGAACGACAGGTGGTTGCTCGCGAAGATCACGGGGCCCGTGCGCGGGACGTTCTCGCGGCCCTCGATGTGCGGGCGGTAGATGGCCCGCGCCAGAGGACCGATGAAGAAGCGGCCCACCCCGTAGGCCATGCCCATCTGCTTCGGCGGGACGGCGGCGGTCGCGCCGGGCTCGTCGGTACTCACTCGTCGAGGGTACTCCGCCGCGCATTCCTGGCCGTGCATGGGGCTCCCAGCCTCGATGTAGGTGCGATGGGGGAGGATAGGACGGTTCTTTGTCGTCTTCGAGAGGTTCGCCGTGCGCATCCGCCCGATCGCCACCCTGTCCGTCGTCGCCGCAGCGGTGCTGCTGCTGTCCGGATGCGCGGGGTCGCCCGACGCCGCCCCGACCTCGAGCCCCACCGGCACCGCCGACGCCGGCCAGTGCCAGTCGCAACTGCCCGAGGGCGACGCGGCCAAGAGCGTCCAGGCCGCCGGCGACTTCGGAGCGGCCATCACCGTGACCCTTCCGAGCGGCTTCGCGGCAGACAAGCTGCAGCGCGCCGTGCTCACCGAGGGCACCGGAGCCCCGGTGCACGAGGGCGACGTGATCAAGACGAACTTCGCGCTGTACAACGTCTCGACGGGCAAGGTCGAGCTCGACTCGAAGACCTCCGACCCCGCCGGCATGGACACCCTCGTGCAGAGCAACCAGATCTTCGGCGCCGCGGTGGCGTGCGTCCCGCTCGGCAGCCGCACCGCGTCGATCTTCCCGGCCAACTCCCTCGGCCAGGGCTCGCCCGCCTACGTGCTCGTCGCCGACGCGGTGAAGGAGCTGCCCACGCGGGCCGAGGGCGCCGAGGTCGCGCCCGTCGACGGCATGCCCACCGTCACGTTCGACGACAAGGGCGCCCCGACCATCACGATGCCCAGCACCCCGGCCCCGTCGCAGGTGCGCATCGAGAACCTGCGTCAGGGCGACGGCGACGTGGTCAAGTCGGGCGACCAGGTGATCGTGCAGTACACCGGCGCGCTCTACGACGGCGGCACGGTGTTCGACTCCAGCTGGCAGCGGGGCACGCCCGCGCAGTTCGCCACGACCGGCGTCGTGGCCGGCTTCCGTCAGGCCCTCGAGGGTCAGACCGTCGGCTCGCAGGTCGTCGTCGTGATCCCGCCCGACAAGGGCTACGGCGACAAAGAGCAGAACGGCATCCCGGCCAACTCGACGCTCGTCTTCGTCATCGACATCCTCGGCGTCCAGCACGGCGCGTGAGCACACCGGGCGTCGCCGCGCGCAGTGCGCGGTACCGGGGCGTCGATAGGCTGAAGGGATGCGTCGCGTCCTCATCCTCGGCTCCACCGGCTCGATCGGCACGCAGGCGATCGACGTCATCCGCGCCCACCGCGACCGGTTCGAGGTCGTCGGGCTCGCGGCCGGCACCGACCGGGCGGGCGTCGAGGCCCAGGCGGCCGAGCTCGGCGTGGCCCAGGTGGCCCTGGGAGCGGCCGAGGCCGAGCAGCTCGTGCGCGACGTCGAGGCCGACGTGGTGCTCAACGGCATCACCGGCTCGGTCGGGCTCGGTCCCACCCTCGCGGCGCTCGAAGCCGGACGCACGCTCGCCCTGGCGAACAAGGAGTCGCTCATCGTCGGGGGAGCGCTCGTCACGGCGCTCGCCTCCCCGGGGCAGATCGTGCCCGTCGACTCCGAGCACTCGGCCATCGCCCAGGCGTTGCGCGTGGGGGGCGCCGACGAGGTCGCGCGGCTCGTGCTCACGGCATCCGGGGGTCCTTTCCGCGGCCGCACCCGCGATCAGCTGGGCGACGTGACACCGGCCCAGGCCCTCGCCCACCCCACGTGGGACATGGGCCGCGTCGTCACGACCAACTCGGCGACGCTCGTGAACAAAGGCCTCGAGGTGATCGAGGCGCACCTGCTGTTCGACGTGCCCTACGACCGCATCGACGTGGTCGTGCACCCGCAGTCGATCGTGCACTCGATGGTCGAGTTCGTCGACGGCTCGACGATCGCGCAGGCATCGCCGCCCGACATGCGGCTACCGATCTCGTTGGGCCTCGACTGGCCGCGACGGGTGGGGGGCGTCGGCGCACCGCTCGACTGGACCCGCGCCTCGCAGTGGACCTTCGAACCCCTCGACGACGAGGCATTCGGCTCGGTCGCGCTCGCCAAGCGCGTCGGATCGGCGGGTGCGACCTACCCCGCGGTGTTCAACGCCGCCAACGAGCAGGCCGTCGACGCGTTCCACGAGGGGCGTCTGAGCTTTCTCGGCATCGTCGACGTCATCGAACGCGTCGTCGACCGCCACGATGCGCCTTCGGCGCTCACCCGCGCATCGCTCGCCGAGGCCGAGGCCTGGGCTCGTCGCACGGCCGACGAGGTCATCGCCGCACGCTGACCCGTATGGCCCCTGCCCGCGGGTGGGTTCTGCCGTGCGGCGGGTTCTCGCTTCCGCGGGGTCTTCGCTTCGGTTCTCCAGCCCGCGGGCGGTGCACAGCTCCGGCATTCCCGCACCGCGGCGCCCCTGCGTCCCCGAAGCGCTCCGATCTGCAGGAGTTGTGCGCGGTGGCGTCGCCGGCGCCCGGTCGTCGTGGGTGGTTGCACGACTCCGGCGGATGTGGGTGCTTCGGGTGTCGGCGGGAGCCGCGGGCCCGTTTCTGCAGGAGCTGTGCGCGACGACGGGAGATCCGCGCCCACCGGCTCGGGTGGGGAACGCGTCGCGTCGAGGAGGGGTCGAGCCGGGAAGGGGCTACGGCCGGGAGGGGCCTGGCGGGGTGGGGAAGGGGCCGGTTCAGGCGGGGAAGGGGCCGGTTCAGGCAGGGAAGGGGAAGGGGCGCTCGGGATCGGACGACGGCGTCGCGTCGGCGGGGTAGGGCACCGGCCACTGCGGGGCGGGTACGGGCCAGCCGGCCGCCGCGAGGGCCCGCCGCGACAGCTCGCGCGCCGAATAGGGGGTGCGGACGCCGCGGATGTCGCGGTAGTCCTGGTGCCCGGGGCCGGCCCACAGGATCGCGTCGCCCTCGCCGACGAGCTTCACGGCCTCGGCGATCGCCCGCTCGGGCGGCGAGTACTCGTGGATCTCGGCGTCGGGACGCGCGCGCCGCGCTCCCTCGATGAGCACGCGGCGGATGGCGTCGGGGTCTTCGTGCCGGGGGTGGTGATCGGTGACGATGAGGATGTCACTGCCGACGACCGCGGTGCGTCCCATGTCGTGGCGCTTCGTGGCGTCGCGGTCGCCGTCGGCGCCGAAGAGCATGACGACTCTGCCGGGGGTGACCCGGCGGACGGCGGCGAGCGTCTTCTCGAACGCGTCGGGCGAGTGGCCGAAGTCGACGTACACCGCGGGGCCCTGCGGTCCGGAGACGAGCTGCGTGCGCCCGGGCAGCGACGCCTCGATGCGGCCGCCGTCGAGGGCCGCGACGAGACTCTCCCACGTGTGCCCGGTCTCGAGCAGCATGACGATCGCAAGCCCGGCGTTGGCGGCCATGTGCCGTCCGATCACCGGGACGACCGTGGTCAGCGACCGACCGTCGCGGTCGCGCAGGGTGAACTCGGTGCCGTCCTGGCGTTCGGCGACGATGTCGACGGTCCAGTCCGCGCTCTCGGCGAGGGCGGCGTCTTCGGAGAGGGCCGGGGTCGCGACCGTGACCACCGGGATGCCGGCTCGCGCGGCGATCTCGCCCCCCGAGGCGGTGTCGACGCACACGACGCCGCGCCGTGCCCGGTCGGGCTGGAAGAGCGGCAGCTTCGCCTCGAAGTACTCGCGCATGTCGGCGTAGTCGTCGAGGTGGTCGTGGGTGAGGTTGGTGAAGCCGGCGACGTCGAAGACCAGCCCGTCGACGCGATGCCGCGTGAGCGCCTGCGCGCTGACCTCGACCGCGACGGCCTCGACCCCGCGCTCGCGCATGAGCGCCAGAAGGGCGTGGAACTCCGATGCCTCGGGCGTGGTGAGCCGCGAGACGATGACCTCGCCGGCGATGTGGCGCTCGGCGGTCGACGACAGGCCCGTCACGACCCCGAGCTGGCCCAGGATGCCTTCGAGCAGATGAGACACGCTCGTCTTGCCGTTCGTGCCGGTGGTGGCCAGCAGCTGCGGCAGGTCGTCGTCGCGACCCGTGCCGTACACCCAGGCCGACAGCTCGCCGAGCAGCGCCCGCGGGTCGTGGACGACCACGACGGGCAGGCCGGAGCCGGATGCGATCTCGGCGCCCTCGGCGTCGGTGATGACGGCCACGGCCCCGCGCTCCGCGGCCGTGGGGGCGAAGTCGGCACCGTGCCGGTTGACGCCGCGGACGGCGACGAACGCCTCGCCCGCGCGCAGGTCGGCGGTGGCGAGCGTGATCCCGGTGAGGGTGGTCCCCTCGACGGACCCGACCGTCCGGTCACCGAAGAGGCGGGCGAGCTCCGCCAGGTCGCGGCGGGGCGGACGCTCCGGCCTGAGGACGGGCGGGAGGTTCGGGGCGGCGTCGATCGGCATCGCATCCATTGTCGCATCCGGTGTCGCACAGACATCGCATCGTGGCCGCACGGGCGGCTCAAAGACGGAGGGAGGTATCGTCGGCGGGTGACCGCACTCGCCTTCCTCATCGGCGTCATCGTGCTCGTGGTCGGCCTGGCCGTCTCGATCGCGTTGCACGAGATCGGGCATCTGCTGCCCGCCAAGCTGTTCGGCCTGCGGGTCGGCCAGTACATGATCGGGTTCGGGCCCACGCTGTGGTCGCGCCGGATCGGCGAGACCGAGTACGGCTTCAAGCTGCTGCCCCTGGGCGGCTTCATCTCGATGGCGGGCATGTACCCGCCGGCGCCCGAAGCGGCGTCGGGCGGCACGCAGAAGCGCGCGCGGCGGTCGCGGTTCTTCGCCGCGATGGTGCAGGACGCGCGCGACGCGAACGCCGAGACCATGATCGCCGCCGCCGACCGCGTGTTCTACAAGCTGCCGGTGTGGAAGCGCGTCGTCATCATGCTCGGCGGCCCGGTGATGAACCTGCTGCTGGCGTTCGTGCTCTCGGCCGTGGCGTTCAGCGCGATCGGCGTGCAGACGGCGACCACGACGGTGGCCTCGGTCTCGCAGTGCGTCATCCCGGCGAGCCAGAACCGCACCGACTGCACCCCGTCCGACCCCACCGCTCCGGCGGCGCTGGCCGGCATCCAGCCCGGCGACAGGCTCGTGTCGGTCGACGGCACGCCCGTCTCGACGTTCGACCAGGCCGCCGCGATCATCCAGAGGTCGCCGGGTCGCCCGCTTCCCGTCGTGATCGACCGCGACGGCGTCACCCGCACCGTGACGATCACGCCGCAGAGCACGGATCGTCCCGTCACCGACGCGCAGGGGCGGGCGGTCAAGGATGCCGCGGGCGCACCCGAGTACGAGACCGTCGGTTTCGCCGGGCTCCGTGCGCAGGAGTCGCTCGTCGCCCAGCCCCTCTGGGCCGGCCCCGAGGCCACCGTGCAGCAGATCGGCGCGGTAGGGCAGATCATGGTGCAGCTGCCGGTGAAGATCTACGACACCGCGGTCGACCTGTTCACCGGGCAGCCGCGCGACCCGAACGGCCCGCTCAGCGTCGTCGGCGCCGGGCGCCTGGCGGGCGACATCGCCGCCGTCGACGCCCCCGTCGCCGCGCGCGCCGGGTCGATCATCAACCTGCTCGCGGCCCTGAACATCGCGCTGTTCGTGTTCAACCTCATCCCGCTGCTGCCGCTCGACGGCGGCCACGTCGTCGTCGCCCTCTGGGACGGCGTCAAGCGCGCCGTCGCCCGGTCCCGCGGTCGCATCGCCCGACCGGTCGACGCCACGAAGCTGGTGCCGGCGACGTTCGTGGTGGTCGTGCTGCTCATCGGGCTGGGCGGCATCCTGATCCTGGCCGACGTGTTCAACCCGGTGCAGCTGCTCTGACCCCGGCGTCCGGGCCCCTCTCGTCGCCGAGGGAGGCGGCGGGGTTCAGAGCACGTGGGCGATCAGCCGCTCCAGCGTGCGCATGCCATCGCGCGACAGGATCGACTCCAGGTGCCCCTGGACGCTGGCGTAGCCGGGGCCGCGCAGAGCGTAGACGTCGCCCGTCTCGGCGTCGGCGGAGACCTCGGTCACGACATCGATCGCGACCGACCCCGAGCCGATCGTCGTGCCGAGGCGCGTCGTGCCGGGCGACACCCGTGCCGTGAACGTGTTGTAGAAGCCGATCGAGGCGGGCTCGCCGAACACGTCGACGCTCAGCTGCAGGCCCTGGTGCGGTTGCGCGAGAGGGGCGAGGTCGATGCCCAGCGCGTCGGCGAGGATCTGATGGCTGAGGCAGACCGCGAGAAGCGGCGCGCCGGTGGCGCGGCGCCGGCCGACGACGTGCCGCATCGCGGCCATCCGAGGGCCGTCGTCGCGCGGGTCGCCCGGTCCCGGGCCCGCGACCACCAGATCGGCGGCGTCGAGCGCGGCGTCGTCGGCCTGTGACCAGTGCACGATCCGGGTGTCGAGCCCGAGGTGGCGCAGCTGGTGGGCGAGCATCGTCGTGAAGCGGTCCTCGGCATCCACGACGAGGGCGGTGCGTCCCGCGAACGGACCCGAGCCGTCGGGGTCCTGCGGGTTCATCCAGAACGGCGCGAGCCGCTCGTTGCGGGATGCCAGCAGCTCGGCGATCGCGGGATCCTCGGCCAGCGGGCGGCGAGGGGGCGTGGGCGCGTCGGCGTCGGCGGCCGGCGCGGCCGCGGGCACGTCGCGGGGGATCGCCCCGATCGCGCCGAGCACGCCGGCGGCCTTGCCGTGGGTCTCGCCCACCTCGCCGTAGGGGTCGGAGTGGCGCACGAGCGTCGCGCCGACGGGCACGCGCAGGCGCCCGTCGACGAGGTACGCCGTGCGGATCAGGATGGGCGCGTCGAGGTCGTGCGTGGGGCCCTCGGCGGCGCCGTTGGGCGTGAACAACGCGGCGACGCCCGAGTAGTAGCCGCGGGGGGTCGTCTCGTGTCGGGCGATGACGGTGCACGCGTTCTGCATCGGCGAGCCAGTCACCGTCGGGGCGAACATCGTCTCGCGCAGGATGTCGCGCGGGTCGAGGTCGCTGCGGCCGCGCAGCATGTACTCGGTGTGCGTCAGCCGCGACATCTCTTTGAGGTGCGGTCCGGTGATGCGACCCCCGTCGCTGCAGACGGCGCTCATCATCTTGAGCTCTTCGTCGACGACCATGAAGAGCTCCTCGGTCTCTTTGGTCGAGCGCAGGAACTCGGTGAGGGTCTCGGCGGTCGCCCCGCCGGCGGGGTGGCGGAACGTGCCCGAGATCGGGTTCATCGTGACGAGGCCGTCCTGGGCGCTCACGTGCGCCTCGGGGCTGGCCCCCACGGCGACGTACCCGGGGGTCACGACCGCGAAGGTCCAGTAGGCGCCCTTCTCGTGCTCGAGCAGCGCGCGGAACCAGGTCAGCGCGGCCATGCGCGGGTCGGTGTCGACACCGGCGACGAAGTCGCGGCGGATCACGAAGTTGGCCCCTTCGCCGCGCCCGATCTCGTCGGCGATCACGCGCCGCACGGTCGCGGCGTAGTCGTCGTCGGCGATGTCGAAGCCGGCGTCGGCGAGTGGCACGGGCGCCGAGGGCAGGGATGCCACCGTCTCGGCGCGGGGGAGCGAGACGCGGTCGGCGACGACGAGGCAGCGCAGCGGCGCGCCGTCGTCGTGGCAGACGAACCCGCGCTCCCGCACCTGCCGGAACGGCACGAGGGCGAGCACCGGGCGCGGGCGGCCGGCGGCGTCGGCCAGGGGGATGTCGGCGAGCAGATCGACGTCGACGACGTCACCGGTCAGGACCTCGACGGTGTCGGCGTCACGCGCGATCAGGGCGAACGGCGCGTCGCCGGCGAGAAGGTCGTGGATCAGGGAGGAGGGCCCGGTCATCGTGATACTTCCGTCTGGGATCGGGGTCCGGAACGGCCGCCGGAAACACGAAGACCGCCCGAATCGCTGGAGGGGGCGGTCTGTCGCACGCGTGCTCACCGCCTAGACGGTGGGCCACCAGAAGGAGTGCGTGCGCATGGCGCCGAACCTATCACAGGGGGATGTCCAGCCTCCGTCCGGGCGGGGCGGCGTAGGCTGGCCCCGTGCCTGCAGTGAACATCGGGATGCCCCGCGTGCCGGAGGTCCTCGCACCTCGTCGCAAGACCCGTCAGATCAAGGTCGGCAAGGTCTCGGTCGGCAGCGACTCCCCGGTCAGCGTCCAGTCGATGACCACGACGCCGACGACCAACATCAACGCCACCCTTCAGCAGATCGCCGAGCTCACGGCATCCGGATGCGAGATCGTGCGCGTGGCAGTGCCGTCGCAGGACGACGCCGACGTGCTGCACATCATCGCCAAGAAGAGCCAGATCCCGGTCATCGCCGACATCCACTTCCAGCCGAAGTACGTGTTCCAGGCGATCGACGCCGGCTGCGGCGCGGTGCGCGTGAACCCGGGCAACATCCGCAAGTTCGACGACCAGGTCGGGGCGATCGCCAAGGCGGCGAAGGCGGCGGGGGTGTCGCTGCGCATCGGCGTCAACGCCGGCTCGCTCGACCGCCGCCTGCTCGAGAAGTACGGCAAGGCCACGCCCGAGGCGCTCGTCGAGAGCGCCGTGTGGGAGGCCTCGCTGTTCGAGGAGCACGACTTCCACGACTTCAAGATCTCGGTCAAGCACAACGACCCCATCGTCATGGTGAAGGCGTATCGGCTGCTCGCCGAGCGGGGCGACTGGCCCCTGCACCTCGGTGTGACCGAGGCCGGACCCGCGTTCCAGGGCACGATCAAGAGCGCCACGGCCTTCGGCATCCTGCTCTCCGAGGGCATCGGCGACACGATCCGCGTCTCGCTCTCGGCCCCGCCGGCCGAAGAGGTCAAGGTCGGCCACCAGATCCTGCAGTCGCTGAACCTGCGCGAGCGCAAGCTCGAGATCGTGTCGTGCCCGTCGTGCGGTCGCGCCCAGGTCGACGTCTACTCGCTCGCCGACAACGTGACCGAGGGTCTGAAAGACATGACCGTGCCGCTGCGCGTGGCCGTCATGGGCTGCGTCGTGAACGGGCCCGGCGAGGCGCGCGAGGCCGACCTGGGCGTCGCCTCGGGCAACGGCAAGGGCCAGATCTTCGTCAAGGGCGAGGTCATCAAGACCGTGCCCGAGGCCGACATCGTGCGCACGCTGATCGAAGAGGCCAACCGGATCGCCGACGAGATGGGGCCCGATGCGCCCCAGGGGACGGCGCAGGTCGTCACCGCCTGAGTCCGGGCGTCATCGCTGGGCCACCGGGTCCTCATCGTCTCTCCACAGCATCCGTTCACGTGAGCGTCACCGGCCGTTCGACGTCTCGGCGATGAGCGAACCACCGATGCTCACGGAGCGGGCCTACCGTCTGATCCGGTCGCGGCGACGCGTCGCGGCCGATCCCATCGGACGGTCGGAGAGGAGACGCCGCGCACCCCGCGGCGCATCACGCATGGAATCACGCACCCCCAGGCTCCGCACGGCGTGGCGCATCGCCGTCGCCGGCGCGCTCGTCGTCGCCGGCACCGCGGCGCCGCTCTCGGCGAACGCGGCGAGCTACCCCAGCGACAGCGCCAAGCCCGATCTCGTCGCGCTGCTCAGCGGCTACCGCGACTTCTGGACGCCCAGCGGCCAGGGCGACTTCAGCGGCACGGTGGTGAACCCGACGGTGCTGGCCTACAACGACCGGCTGACGGTGTGGATCAACAACAACGCCACCGCCGCGCAGCAGTTCCGCGCGCTGCAGGACTCCGAGTACAACAACGGCGCCAAGACCGCCTACGACCAGTCCTTCACCGTCTCGGGCGGTCTCGGCTCGGCGCTCGGCGCGATCTACGTCAAGGGTCTCAACTCGGGCGCCCTGCCGCTGACGCAGGCCCTCATCAACAGCTCGAACGGATCGTCGGGCGCCTACGTGTCGACGAGCACGGCCAAGAACACGTTCAGCTATGCGCGCCCCTTCGTCATGACCGATCCGAACGCGACGGCCGTCTCGGGCGACAACGCCGCCTGCGCGCCCAGCGTGAACAACGCCTCGTCGCTGAAGGCCATGCGCCAGGGAACGGCATGGGCCGACGCGAACGGCAACCTGCTCATCGGCCGTGTCGCACCGGTCACCGACACCACGCACCAGTTCTCGCCCAACGACGTGCCCCTCGACGCCGCGTACGGTCAGCCGGGCATCTGCAAGGGCGGCTCGTTCCCGTCCGGCCACACGACCACGGCCTACCAGGCCGGCATCACGCTCGCGACCCTCGTGCCCGAGCTGGGGCCCGAGGTGCTCGCGCGGGCGTCCGAGAACGGCAACAACCGCATCGTGCTCGGTGTGCACTACCCGCTCGACATCGTCGGCGGACGCATCGACGGCGAGGCCGCTCTCGCCGCCCGCTGGTCGGACGACGCCTACCGCACCGGCGTGCTGCAGCCCGCCCGCCAAGAGCTGACGACGTACCTGCAGCAGCAGTGCGGAGGCACCCTCGCCGCGTGCATCGCCGCCGAGACGCCGTACCAGAACGACCCCTACGGCGGGAAGGCCATGCCCGGCGGAACGGCGCAGAAGGTCACCGACCGCGCCTCGGCCGTGTCGGTGTACACCGAACGCCTCACCTACGGCTTCGCCCGCACGGGCACCGCCGGTCAGCCGGCGGCCGTGCCGGCAGGCGCGTCGAACCTGCTGCTGACCGCGTTCCCGCAGCTGACCGACGCGCAGCGCACGTCGATCCTCGCGCAGACCCAGATCGACTCGGGCTACCCGCTCGACCAGACGTCCGGCGGCAACGGCTCGTGGCAGCGTCTCAACCTCGCCGCCGCGATGTCGGCCAAGGTGCAGGTCAACGCCGATTCCACCGTCACGGTGCTCGGCGTCGGCGGCACGGCCCAGGTGCTCCCCGCGCCGACCGGCTCGACGAGCACGACGCCCGCGCTGACCGCCCCGAACGGCACGACCGTCGCCGCCGGCGGCCAGCTGCAGATCGCGGGCTCGGGATTCGCCGCCGGTCAGACGCTCACGGTGCAGCTGCACAGCGACCCGGTGACGATCGCGACCGTCACCACCGATGCGAACGGCGCTTTCGCCGCGACCGTCACGATCCCCGCCTCGACCCCGGCCGGTGCGCACACGATCACGCTCCTGGATGCCACGGGCGCCGTCGTCGCGGGACCGCTCGCGGTCACGGTCACCGGCATGCGCCTGCCCCTGGTGAGCGGATGACGACGAGCCCCGCTCGTCGGCGCCTGGCGCTCATCACGATCACCGCGACGGCGGCTGCGGCCGTCGTCGCGGTGATCGCCGCGTGGGCGCTGGCTCCCGCCGCCCCCGCGGTCCCGGCGGCCGATCCCACGCCCTCGTCGTCCCCGACGCCCGCGACCGCCGCGTCGCCCCGTCCGGTTCCCGCGGTCGACGCCGGCGCGCTGTCGGCGTTGCCCGAGGCGCGCTACGACGCGGTGATCGGCGGGCTCCTCGTCGCCGACACGGCCGTGCCCGCGCACGCCGACGTGTACTCGACGGCATCCGATCTGCCCCTCTTCGGCGACGCCGACGGCACGGGACGCGCGGGCGGCAGCGGCGGCCCCGTCGCGCGTCTGGCCGCGCGCGACTTCTTGGGCGAGGCCACTCCCGTCGTCGTGGTCCGCACCGAGGGGCCGTGGGCGCTCGTGCTGACGCCCGCCCGCCGCACGCTCCCGTCGGCCGCGCCGGCGGGTCAGCCCGCGGCGGCGCAGACCGCGGCCTGGGCCCCGCTGTCGTCGCTGGCGAAGACGACCGGCCCGACGTCGCGCGTCGAGGTGTCGGTGGCCCAGCGGTCCGTGTCGGTCGTCGCCCTCGACGGCACCGTGCAGGCGACGTTCCCCGCCGCCGTCGGTGCCGACGGCACGCCCACGCCGACCGGCGTGTTCGGCTACCTCGAGGCGCGATACGTCGACCCGTCGCAGGGGACCGGCGACCACCCCATCCACCTGACGTCGCTGCACTCCGCCGCCGCCGACGAGCCCTTCGGCGGTCACGACGGGGGGCTCATCGGCATCCACTACGCGGACCAGCGCGACGGGGCGATCTCGCACGGCTGCGTGCGGATCGGCGCCGACGCGGTCGCGGCGCTCGCCGCGCTTCCGCTCGGCACGCTCGTCGTGCTGCGCTGATGCCCACCGCGCCCGCGGGGTGACGCCCCCGGAGCGCCGTAGGCCCCGGGGGCACCCGGGCGCGGCCGGGGCACGGAGGGCCTCTGCGCTTCCGGTAGCCTCGGGGGCCTATGGCCGAGACCCCGCCGCCCTCGCTCGCCCGACCGCTCGTCGCCGGTGCCGTCACGGCGCTCGTCGGCTTCGCCAGCACCTTCGTCGTCGTGCTGACCGGTCTGCGCGCGGTGGGCGCGACGCCCGAGCAGGCCGCGAGCGGGCTGTTCGCGATCACGCTCGCCGTGGGCGTCGGATGCATCGTGCTGGCCTGGCGCTACCGCATCCCGATCACCCTGGGCTGGTCGACGCCCGGGGCCGCGCTCCTGGCGGCGACGGGTGCCGTCGAGGGCGGCTGGCCCGCGGCGGTCGGCGGGTTCCTCCTGACGGCGGCCCTCATCCTGTGCACCGCCCTGTTCCCCCCGCTCGGTGCGATAATCGCCCGGATCCCGCCCTCGATTGCGCAGGCGATGCTCGCCGGCGTCCTGCTGCCGCTGTGCATCGCCCCGTTCGCCGGGCTCGTCGCCGACCCGTGGGGCGTCGCTCCGGTGCTGGTCACGTGGCTCGTGGCATCCCGTCTCGCTCCGCGGTGGTCGGTGCCCCTGGCGTTCGTCGCGGCGATCGTGGTCGTTGCCGTCCACCTCGCGAGCGCGCAGGCGCCCACGGATGCCGCCGCGCTCTGGCCGCGTCTCGAGCTGACGGCCCCCACGCTGACGCTCGGCTCGGTCGTGGGGATCGCGCTGCCGCTGTTCATCGTGACGATGGCGTCGCAGAACGTCCCCGGCGTCGCGGTGATGCGGAGCCTCGGCTACACGATCCCGTGGCGCCCGGCCATGCTGGTCACGGGTCTCGGCTCCGCCGCCGCGGCCACGGCGGGCGGCCACGCGATGAACCTGGCCGCGATCAGCGCCGCGATCGCCGCCGACCCCGACGCGCACCCCGACCCGCGCCGTCGCTGGGCGGCGGGGGTGTCGACGGGAGTGACGTACCTCGTGCTCGGGGCGCTCTCGGCGGCCTTCGCCGCTCTCGTGCTGCTCGCCCCCGCCGGAGTGATCCCCGCGGTGGCCGGCGTGGCGCTGTTCGGCGTCTTCGGTGCGGCGGTGCAGCAGGCCATCGACGACCCGGGGGAGCGGACGCCCGCCGTCGTCACGTTCCTGGTGGCCGCGTCGGGGGTCGCGGTCGCGGGCGTGAGCGCCGCGTTCTGGGCGCTGATCGCGGGGCTCGTGGTGCGCGCGACGCTCCACCTCGGACGCGCGCGCTGAGCGGGATCCGGGCGTGCTCTTCCCGGGGCCGCGCGGCCGCGGTCAGTGGAGGCTGCCGCCGGGTTCCGCGGTGTCGTCGCCGGTCGCGATCGCCGCGCGCACGGCGGCCTGCAGAGCGCGCACGATCTCGTCGAGCGGCAGCGACGGCATCCCGGCGGGCGCGGCGTCGCTGCGGTGGGGCACGTGCACGAAGCCCGCTCGGGCCCCGTTCGCCTCGTGCAACGCGGTGTACATGACGTGGTTGCACACGAAGGTCCCCGCCGAGTACGACACGGATGCCGGCACCCCGACGTCGCGGATCGCGCGGACCATGGCCTTCACGGGCAGCGTGGAGAAGTAGGCCGCGGGGCCGTCGGCGACGACGGGCATGTCGAGGGGACGTCGACCGGCGTTGTCGGGGATGCGTGCGTCGGCGAGATTGATCGCCACCCGCTCGGGCGTCACGTCGGTGCGACCCCCGGCCAGTCCGGTCGCGATGACGACGTGGGGACGGTGGGTGCGGATGAGGGTGCGCAGCCGCGCCGACGCATCGTCGAAGACCACGGGCAGCACGTCGCCGACGAGGACTTCGGGGCCCGACCATCGCTCGGCCACGATGCGCACCGCGTCGTCCGACGGATTGACCGCGTCGCCGGCGAACGGCTCGAAACCGGTCAGCAGCACCGTCGTCATCGTCCCAGGCTATGCCGAGGTCTCTCTGCGGTGAACCCCGCGCGCGTCTCGCCGCCCTCGGGCAGGGGGCACATGAACGGCTCCGTGCCATCGCCGAGGCGGGCTCGACCTCGCCGACGTCGACGGATGCGGCGCCCCTCTAGGCGTTCGTCGCCATTCCGTCACCGGGCGGCGTGCTCGACCTCGAGACGCGGGAACTCTCCGCGCAGCAGATCGTCGCCGTCGCCGAGGCCCTTCTCTCGGCGCTCGGCTGAGCTGGCGGCATCCACCGCTCTAGACTCGATACTCGTGGTCACCCGTCTGTCGAACTACTTCCTCCGCACGCTCCGCGAAGACCCCTCGGATGCCGAGGTCACGAGCCACCGCCTGCTCGTGCGCGCCGGGTACATCCGTCGCAACGCCCCGGGCATCTTCGCGTGGCTGCCGCTGGGGTTGAGGGTCAAGGCGAAGATCGAGGCCGTCGTGCGGGAAGAGATGGCGAACGCCGGCGCGTTCGAGGTGCACTTCCCGGCGTTGCTGCCCCGCGAGCCCTACGAGGTCACGGGGCGCTGGGAGGAGTACGGCGACGCCCTGTTCCGCCTGCAGGACCGCAAGGGCGCCGACTACCTGCTCGCACCGACGCACGAAGAGATGTTCACGCTGCTCGTGAAAGACCTGTACTCGTCGTACAAAGACCTGCCGCTGACGCTGTACCAGATCCAGGACAAGTATCGCGACGAGGCGCGTCCCCGCGCCGGCCTCCTGCGCGGCCGCGAGTTCACGATGAAGGACGCGTACTCGTTCGACGCGTCGGACGCGGGACTGGATGCCTCGTACCAGGCGCAGCGCGACGCCTACGAGCGCATCTTCACCCGTCTGGGCCTCGAGTACGTCATCGTCGCGGCCGACGCGGGCGCGATGGGCGGGTCGAAGTCGGAGGAGTTCCTGCACCCGACCCCGATCGGCGAAGACACCTTCGTGCGTTCCGCCGGCGGCTACGCGGCCAACGTCGAGGCGTTCACGACCGTGGTGCCCGACGCGCTGCCGATCGAGGGACAGCCCGCCCCGGTGATCTTCGACTCGCCGAACACCCCCACGATCGCGACGCTCGTCGACCACGCCAACGCGCACCTCGGCGCCCCCGCGCCGGGCATCGCCGGTCCCGCGACGGCCGAGGCCGCGGAATGGACCGCCGCGCACACGCTGAAGAACGTCGTGCTCGCCCTCACCCACCTCGACGGCACGCGCGAGCTCGTCGTCGTGGGCCTGCCCGGCGACCGCGACGTCGACGACAAGCGGGTCGAGGTGGCCTTCGCCCCCGCCGAGGTGGAGGCCGCGACCGAAGAGGACTTCGCGAAGAACCCGCTGCTGGTCAAGGGCTACATCGGGCCGTGGTCCGAGACCGGGCCGGTGCTGGGCGGGGAGTCCGCGACCAACATCCGCTACGTGCTCGACCCCCGCGTGGTCGACGGCACCGCGTGGATCACGGGCGCCAACATCGACCAGAAGCACGTGCACTCGCTCGTCGCTGGCCGCGACTTCGTCGGCGACGGTTTCGTCGAGGTCGCCACGGTGCGGCCCGGCGACCCGGCCCCCGACGGCTCGGGTCCGGTGGAGCTGGCGCGCGGCATGGAGATCGGCCACGTCTTCCAGCTCGGCCGCAAGTACGCCGAGGCGCTGGGCCTGAAGGTGCTCGACGAGAACGGCAAGCTCGTCACCGTCACCATGGGCTCGTACGGCATCGGCGTGACCCGCATCCTCGCGATCATCGCCGAGCTGAACAACGACGACAAGGGCCTCATCTGGCCCGCGTCCGTCGCGCCGTTCGACGTGCACGTCGTCGCCACGGGTCGGGATGCCGCCGCGTTCGAGCTCGCCGAGCAGGTGTCGGCCGATCTCGAGGCCGCAGGTCTCGACGTGCTCTACGACGACCGCCCCAAGGTCTCGCCCGGCGTGAAGTTCGGCGACGCCGAGCTGGTCGGCATCCCGCGCATTCTCATCGTCGGACGCGGCGCGGCCGAGGGCCAGGTGGAGCTGTGGGACCGTCGCACCGGAGAGCGCGAGACGCTGGCCGTCGCCGACGCGGTGGCGGCGCTGACGCGCTGAGCGGATACGGGTCGCCTCTCGTCGCCGTGACGCGATGTCGCACTCGCGTCGCGTCCGCGGGCGGAGCGCGGCGATAGCGTGGATGCCATGATCTCCGCGCCCCGCCTGTCGCTGTCCGACGGCTCCACGATCCCGCAGCTCGGGTTCGGCACCTACAAAGTGCCTGCCGAGGTCACCGCCGAGCTGGTGACCGGTGCGCTGGCGGCGGGGTACCGCCACGTCGACACCGCCGCGCTCTACGGCAACGAGACCGCGGTCGGCGCGGGGCTGCGCGCGTCGGGCCTCGATCGCGACGAGGTGTTCGTCACGACCAAGGTGTGGAACGACGACCAGGGGTTCGACGAGACCCTGCGCGCGTTCGACGCCAGCACGGGCCGGCTGGGTCTCGACCGCGTCGACCTGTATCTGATCCACTGGCCGATCCCCAGCGCCGACCGCTACGTCGACACCTGGCGGGCCCTGGTGCGCCTGCAGGACGAGGGGCGGGCCACGTCGATCGGGGTCAGCAACTTCTCGGTGCCGCACCTGCGCCGTCTGCGCGACGAGACGGGCGTGCTGCCCGCGGTCAACCAGGTCGAGCTGCACCCGCGCTTCCCGCAGCGCGACCTGGTCGCGTGGCACGACGCGCACGGCATCGTCACCGAGTCCTGGGCGCCGCTGGCCCGGGGAGGACTCCTCGACGACCCCTCGCTCGCCCGCATCGCCGCGCGCTACGGCAAGACCCCGGCTCAGGTCGTGATCCGGTGGCACCTCGACCGCGGTCTGGTCGTCTTCCCCAAGTCGGTGTCGCTCGGCCGGCTGCGCGAGAACGCCGACGTGTTCGACTTCGCGCTCGACGCCGACGACCACGCGACGATCTCGCGCCTCGAGACGGGCGAGCGCACGGGTCGCGACCCCGACCTCGACTGACGGCGGGTCGCGGCCTCACAGGGCGGTCCGCACGACCCGGGCTCCGACGCGCGGACCACGCGTCGGAGAGCATCCGGTCACCGCGATCGGCGCGCCGCGCGCGCCGCGAGGCGCGCCTCCACATGCGGCGTCGGAGTGAAGTTCGTGTGTCGATCTCGCGTCACGTTGGCGTCGTGCCACCGTTCTGATTACGGTCGAACCGTGTCCGAGAACTCGTCTTCCGCGTCGAAGCTCCGCCCCACCCACCCGCTCGCGCTCGCACCCGTCGTGGCCCCGCCGGCCTCGGTCGACGGGTTCGCCAAGCAGTTCCTGCAGAACCTCAACTTCGACCAGGGCGTGACCCTGTCGGCGTCCGACGTCAACGACCGTTACCTCGCCCTGGCCTATACGGTGCGCGACTACCTGATGGCGCGGTGGTTCGACGACCGGGCGCAGCAGAAGAACCAGCAGGCCAAGACGGTCTGCTACCTCTCGGCCGAATACCTGCTGGGCCGGCAGCTCGACAACAACCTGCTCGCCGCGCGCCTGACCGACATCGCGACCGAGGCGCTCGCCCAGTGCGGCATCGACATCGACGACCTGCGCGCGGTCGAGGTCGAGCCCGGCCTCGGCAACGGCGGCCTCGGCCGTCTCGCCGCCTGCTTCATCGACTCGCTCGCGACGATGAGCGTCCCCACCATCGGCTACGGCATCCGTTACGAGTACGGCATCTTCCGCCAGAGCTTCGCCGACGGACAGCAGGTGGAACAGCCCGACGCCTGGACGCGCATGGGGTCGCCGTGGGACTTCGCCCACCCCGAGGCCGCGCAGACCATCTCGTTCGCGGGTCACACCGAGACCTATGACGACGAGGGCGTCGAGCGCACCCGCTGGGTTCCGGGCTGGAACGTGCTCGCGGTGCCCTACAACATGATGGTGCCGGGCTACCACAACGGACGGGTCAACACCCTGCGCCTGTGGCGGGCGGTGGCGACCAACGCGTTCGACCTGCACACGTTCAACTCGGGCGACTACGTCGAGTCGGTGCGGGCGCAGACCTTCGCCGAGAACATCTCCAAGGTGCTGTACCCCGAGGACTCCACCCCGCAGGGCAAAGAGCTGCGCCTGCAGCAGCAGTACTTCTTCGTCGCGGCATCCATCGCCGACTTCATCGAGAACGTCCTCCCCGAGGGCTTCGACCTCGAGGCGCTGCCCGAGCGCGTGATCTTCCAGCTCAACGACACCCACCCCGTGATCGGCGTGCCCGAGCTCATGCGCGTGCTCGTCGACGAGAAGAAGATGGAGTGGGATGCCGCGTGGGCGATCACGCAGAAGTGCTTCGCCTACACGTGCCACACGCTGCTGCCCGAGGCGCTCGAGGTGTGGCCGGCTGACCTGCTGGGGCGTCTGCTGCCGCGCCACCTCGAGATCATCTACCGGATCAACGACGAGTTCCTGCTCGAGGTGCGCGAGCGCTTCGGCGACGACGAGATGCTCATCCGCAACATGTCGATCATCGGCGAGCACCCCTATCGCTCGGTGCGCATGGCCCACCTCGCCACTGTCGCCGGGTCGAAGGTCAACGGCGTCGCCGAGCTGCACTCGCAGCTGCTGCGCGACAACGTGCTGAAGGACTTCGCCGCGCTGTGGCCCGACAAGTTCACCAACGTCACCAACGGCGTCACGCCGCGACGCTTCCTGCGTCTGGCGAACCCCGATCTCTCGGCCCTCATCACCGAGGCGCTGGGCGCCGGGTGGACCGTCGACCTCGAGCGGCTGAGGGGCCTCGAGGCCCTCGCCGACGACACCGAGTTCCGCGAGCGCTTCGCTGCCGTCAAGGCGGCCAACAAGCGCCGACTGGGGCGCGTGCTCGAGGCGCGCGGCGAGGCCGCCGTCGACGACGGCCACCTGCTCGACGTCATGATCAAGCGCCTGCACGAATACAAGCGCCAGACGCTCAAGGTGCTGCACATCGTCAGCACGTACGAGGGCATCGTCTCGGGGCGGCTCGACGTGGATGCCGTGCAGGCACGCACGTTCCTGTTCGGCGCGAAGGCCGCGCCCGGCTACGGCATGGCCAAGCGCATCATCCACCTCATCAACGCCGTCGGCGAGGTCGTGAGCGCCGACCCGCGCGTGCAGGGCAAGCTCAAGGTGCTCTACCCGGCCAACTACAACGTCACCCTCGCCGAGAGCATCATCCCCGCCGCCGACCTGTCGGAGCAGATCTCGCTGGCCGGCAAAGAGGCCTCGGGCACCGGTAACATGAAGCTCGCCCTCAACGGCGCCCTCACTATCGGCACCGACGACGGCGCGAACGTCGAGATCCGCCAGCTCGTCGGAGACGACAACTTCTTCCTCTTCGGCATGAGCGAGCCCGAGGTCGAAGCGCTGTGGGCCGAGGGCTACCGTCCCGCCGACTTCTACCAGAAGGACGAGCGGCTGCGCAGCGCCATCGACCTCATCGCCTCGGGCGCGTTCTCGGACGGCGACCGCACGGTGTTCGAGCCGCTCGTGTCGAACCTGCTGTACGAGGACCGGTTCATGGCGCTCGCCGATTTCGCGTCGTACCTCGACGCGCAGGATCGCGTCGACGTCGCGTACGCCGACCAGGACGCCTGGGTGCGCTCGGCCATCCTCAACGTCGCGCGGAGCGGGTTCTTCTCCTCCGACCGGGCGATGCGCGAGTACCTCGACCGCATCTGGCACGCGACGCCGGTCAGCTGAACGCCTCCGGATGCCGCGGCCTGGGGGTCGCGGCATCCGAAGGCGTCTGGCAGGAACACGTCGGACGCTGACCGTCGCGCCCCTGCTGCGAGGGCGCGCGGCGTACGAGAGTGGACGTCTCGACCTTGGAGGCCCCGTGCAGCTCGCCGACTTCCCCGTGCCCGACACCCTCGCCGCCCGCGGCGCCCTCTCTCTGGCGCGGGAGTACCAGTCGCCGGCGATCACGGCGCACGCCCTGCGCTCGTGGCTGTGGGCGGAGGCGTTCGCCCTCGTCGACGGCATCGCGGACATCGACCACGAGCTGCTCTACGTCGCCGCGGTGCTGCACGACATCGGCACGGTCACCGAGTTCGACAACCACACGATCTCGTACGAGCACGCCGGCGGCCACGTGGGCGTCGCGCTCACCGCGGGGGCTGGTTGGCCGGCGGGTCGCCGGCGCCGGGTGCTCGACGTGGTCGTGCGGCACAACTGGCCGGGCGTAGACCCCGCCTTCGACGCCGAGGGCTACCTGCTCGAGACGGCGACGGCGCTCGACATCTCGGGTGCGCGCCCTGACGACCTGCCGGCGGGATTCGTGCGCGAGGTCCTGGCGGCGCATCCGCGCGGGGCGCTGGCGGCCGAGTTCGGCGCGTGCGTGACCGATCAGGCGGCGCGAAAGCCCGACACCGCGGCGCGGCGGCTGGTCGACGGGGGACTGGTCGCCAAGCTCGCCGCGAACCCCCTCGAACGCCTCGCCTCGGCACCTGCCGTGCACGACTCCTGAAGATCGGGCCGGCCGACCGGTGGGACGGGCGCGATTCCGCGGGCGGCTCGCGTCGTGGTCGTCGTTCTGCAGGAGCGGTGCGCGACGGGCGAGCGCGCCGCGTCCGGGGGCTCGGCGGGCTTCCCGGATCCGTGAGGGCGGACGGGTCGCGGTGCGTGCGGCATCCCGGGTATCGTAGGAGGGTTGTCGGCGCCGGTCGCGCCGACGAGAGCTGAATAACGGAGGGCCTTGTGGACATCGATCTCGCACTTCTGAAGACGATCGAACGCGAGAAGGAGATCCCCTTCGACGAGCTCGCGCGCATCATCGAACAGGCGATCCTCACCGCCTACGCCAAGCACATCTCGCCCAGCGGCGAGATCCCCGCCGGCGCGCGCGCCGAGCTCGATCGCAAGACCGGTCACGTGGGCATCTTCACCCCCGTCACCGACGACGAGGGCGCGGTCATCGGCGAAGAGGAGCAGGCGCCCGACGACTTCGGCCGCATCGCCGCCTTCGCCGCCAAGCAGGTCATCAGCCAGCGTCTGCGCGACATCGCCGACGACGCCGTGCTGGGGGAGTTCCGCGGCAAAGAGGGCGACATCGTCGCCGGCGTCGTGCAGCAGGGTCCGAACCCGCGCATGGTGCACGTCGACCTCGGCACCGTCGAGGCGATCCTCCCGCCCGAGGAGCAGGTGCCGGGCGAGACCTACGCGCACGGCTCGCGGCTGCGCGTCTACGTCACCTCCGTCGCGAAGGGCAACAAGGGCCCGCAGATCACCGTCTCGCGCACCCACCCCGGCCTGGTGCGCAAGCTGTTCGCGCTCGAGGTGCCCGAGATCGCCACGGGTCTCGTCGAGATCGTCTCCCTCGCGCGCGAGGCCGGCCACCGCACCAAGATCGCCGTCAAGGCCAACGACCCGACCGTCAACGCCAAGGGCGCGTGCATCGGCGAGTTGGGGCGTCGTGTGCGCGCGGTGACCGAGGAGCTCGCGGGCGAGAAGATCGACATCATCGACTACGACGCAGAGCTGCCGCGCTTCGTCGCCAACGCCCTGTCGCCCGCCAAGGTCACCTCGAGCTTCGTGCTCGACGCGTCGACCAAGGCCGTGCGCGCGCTGGTGCCCGACTACCAGCTCTCGCTGGCGATCGGCAAAGAGGGGCAGAACGCCCGTCTGGCCGCCAAACTCACCGGCGCCAAGATCGACATCCAGCCCGACAGCATCCTCGAAGACAGCTGAGCGACCGATCGTCTCTGCGACGCCGAGGTGTAGGATGGAGCCCGTACGAACGTGCGTCGGATGCCGCGCACGCGCCCCCCGGTCAACGCTTCTGCGTGTGGTCGCGGAGGGGTCGGTCCTCGTCAGAGACGAGCGGGCGATCCTCCCGGGACGGGGTGCGTGGGTGCACGAGACGGACGCATGTGTGGGAAAAGCTCTCGCACGTCGCGCCTTCGTACGAGCATTGCGTGTGTCAGGCCCGCTTGACACGCAGACCTTCGAATCAACCCTCCAGCGAAACGGCTGAACGGCTATGGACACGAAGTGAACGGCTCGAAATGAGACCCGTCCGCAACTAACGGTCTGCCCTGTCCGGGGTGGGCCCTCAGACAGGAGAATTGTGGCAAAACCACGCGTGCACGAGATCGCTTCCGAGCTCGGCGTCGACAGCAAGGTCGCGCTTGCGAAGCTGAAGGAGCTCGGCGAGTTCGTCAAGAGCCCCTCATCCACCATCGAGCCCCCCGTGGCTCGTAAGCTCCGCGCCGCCCTCGCGGCCGAGGGCTCCTCGGGCGCCAAGCCCGCCTCGGCGGCCCGGCCCGGTCCGGCGCGCCCCGCGGCGACCCCCGGCGCACGTCCGTCCGGCCCCACGCCCGGTCCGGCCAAGCCCGCCGCCTCGAAGAGCGCTCCCGCTCCGTCGGCGCCGGCCGCCGCGGCATCGGCCCCGTCCACTTCGGCCCCGTCCGCCCCGGCCTCATCCGCTCCGGATGCGGCTCCCGCCGCGTCGTCGTCGCCGAAGCCCGGTGCGCCCAAGCCCGGTCCGGCCGGCAACACCCCCCAGGCTCCGCGCCCGGGTGGCGGTGCCCCGCGTCCGGGGAACAACCCCTTCGCCTCGGCACAGGGCATGGGTCAGCGTCCCGCCGGCCCCCGTCCGGGCAACAACCCCTTCGCCTCGGCGCAGGGCATGGGCCAGCGCCCGACGCCCGGCAACATCCCGCGTCCGCAGGCTCCGCGTCCCGGCGCCCCGCGCCCCGGTGCCCCGCGCCCCGGTGGGGCCGGTCGTCCCGGCGGCGGCGGTCGTCCCGGCGCTCCGTTCCAGCAGCGTCCCGGCGGCCCCGGTCGTCCCGGCGGTGCCGGCGGCGGCTTCCAGCGTCCCGGTGGCGGCGCCCCGGCGGGCGGCGGCTTCGCCGGTCGTCCCGGTGGCGGCGGCGGTCGTGGCCGTGGGCCCGGCGGTGGCACCGCGGGTGCCTTCGGCAAGGGCGGCGGCAAGTCCAAGCAGCGCAAGTCGCGTCGGGCGAAGCGGCAGGAATTCGAGATGCGGTCGGCGCCGGTCGTCGGCGGCGTCAACGTCTCGAAGGGCAACGGCGAGATCATCCGCCTGCGTCGCGGCGCCTCCATCGCCGACTTCGCCGACAAGCTCGAGGCCCTGCGCGGCTACACCGTGCAGCCCGGCACGCTCGTGACCATCCTGTTCAACCTGGGCGAGATGGCGACCGCGACCGAGTCGCTCGACGAGGCCACCTTCGAGGTGCTCGGCGCAGAGCTCGGCTACAAGATCCAGATGGTCTCGCCCGAGGACGAAGACAAAGAGCTCCTCGAGGGCTTCGGTCTCGACCTCGACGCCGAGCTCGAGGCCGAGAGCGAGGACGACCTCGAGATCCGTCCTCCCGTGGTCACCGTCATGGGCCACGTCGACCACGGTAAGACGCGACTACTCGACGCCATCCGCCAGACCAACGTGGTCGCGGGCGAGGCCGGCGGCATCACGCAGCACATCGGTGCGTACCAGGTCTGGACCGAGCACGAGGGCATCGAGCGTGCGATCACCTTCATCGACACCCCGGGTCACGAGGCGTTCACCGCCATGCGTGCCCGTGGTGCGCAGGTGACCGACATCGCGATCCTCGTGGTCGCGGCCGACGACGGCATCATGCCCCAGACGGTCGAGGCCCTCAACCACGCCCAGGCGGCGAACGTGCCGATCGTGGTCGCGGTCAACAAGGTCGACAAGCCGGATGCCAACCCCGCCAAGGTGCGCCAGCAGCTCACCGAGTACGGCCTGGTCGCCGAGGAGTACGGCGGCGACGTCATGTTCGTCGACGTGTCGGCCCGACAGGGCACGAACATCCAGGAGCTCCTGGATGCCGTGCTGCTGACCGCCGATGCCGGCCTCGACCTGACCGCCAACCCGAACAAGGCCGCCCGCGGTGTCGCCATCGAGGCGAAGCTCGACAAGGGTCGCGGTTCGGTTGCGACCGTCCTCATCCAGTCGGGAACGCTGCGCGTCGGAGACGCGATCGTCGCCGGCACCGCCTACGGACGTGTCCGCGCGATGATCGACGAGAACGGCGACGCGGTCGAAGAGGCGTACCCCTCGCGTCCCGTGCAGGTGCAGGGTCTCAACTCGGTCCCGCGCGCCGGCGACGTCTTCATCGTCACCGAAGAAGACCGCACCGCGCGTCAGATCGCCGAGAAGCGCGAGGCCGCCGAGCGCAACGCCCAGCTGGCCAAGGCCCGCAAGCGCATCTCGCTCGAGGACTTCACCCGTGCGCTCGAAGAGGGCAAGGTCGAGTCGCTCAACCTCATCATCAAGGGTGACGTGTCGGGTGCCGTCGAGGCGCTCGAGGAGTCGCTGCTCAAGATCGAGGTCGACGACAGCGTCCAGCTGCGCATCATCCACCGCGGTGTGGGTGCGATCACCGAGTCGGACATCAACCTGGCCACGATCGACAACGCGATCGTGATCGGCTTCAACGTCCGTCCCGACACGAAGGCCCGTGAGCGCGCCGCTCGCGAGGGTGTCGACGTACGGTTCTACTCGGTCATCTACAACGCGATCGACGACGTCGAGCAGTCGCTCAAGGGCCTGCTCAAGCCGGAGTTCGAAGAGGTGCAGTCGGGTGTCGCCGAGATCCGCGAGGTGTTCCGCTCCTCGAAGTTCGGCAACATCGCCGGTGTCATCGTCCGCTCGGGCACGATCACGCGCAACGCCAAGGCGCGCGTCATCCGCGACGGCGTCGTGCTGGCCGACGGCCTGGCCATCGAGTCGCTGCGCCGCTTCAAGGACGACGTCACCGAGGTCCGCACGGACTTCGAGTGCGGTATCGGCCTGGGCAAGTTCAACGACATCCAGGTGGGCGACGAGATCGAAACGACGGAACTCGTCGAGAAGCCGCGAGGCTGATCGTCGTGCGGGGGTCGCACCTTCGGGTGCGGCCCCCGCTGCGGCCTGCGGGGTGTGCATCTCCGAGAGCAGAGCGGGGCCCCTACCCCGATGCTCTCGGAGATGCACACCCCTCCGGCCTCCGCTGGGTACGCTCCTTCGTCAGGACCGCCGCCCGGCGATGAGCCACGGGGCACTCGTACTCGCGGCGGTATGAAGAACCAGAAGGAGAAGGACGTGGCAGGGGAACGACAGGCCCGAGTGGCCGACCGCATTCGCGTGGTGCTCGCCGAGCGCCTCGAGAAGGGGCTGCGCGACCCGCGGCTGGGATTCGTGACGATCACCGACGTGCGGGTCACCGGCGATCTTCAGCACGCCTCGGTGTTCTACACCGTCATGGGCGACGAGGCGCACCGGGCCGACACCGCCGCAGCGTTGAAGTCGGCGACGGGCATGCTGCGCAGCGAGGTGGGCAAGCACCTCAACACCCGTCTCACCCCGACCCTCGAGTTCATCCTGGATGCGATCCCCGAGAACGCCGACCACATCTCGGCGCTCCTGCGCGAAGCGCGCGAGCGCGACGAGTCGGTCGCCGGGCTGGCGGCCTCGGCGACGTACGCCGGTGAGGCCGATCCGTACGTCAAGCCGCGCGAGCTGGACGACGAGGACGACGAGGACGACGACCGGGCCTGAGTGCCGATAAGACAGAAGGCCGGAGGCCGCCCGCGGGCGACCTCCGGCCTTCCGCCGTATCGGCGGCGTCGGGCGCACACCTCCGGAACAGACCCTCGTCGCCGCTGATACCGCGCACTTGCGCGCGGTATCGCAGGAGTCGTGCGCGCCGGGTCAGCGCGGCGGATGGCCGGGCAGTCGGAGAACGCCGTCGGACGCCTCGGCGAGGCCGTCGACGACGAGGGAGTCGATCGCGCGATCCCGCTGAGCAGGATCGGGCCAGTCGGGCAGCACCGCATCGAGCGGGACGGCCACGGGAGCGGCCTCACGCAGCGCCTTCAAGACCGCGCCGCGGGCCTGCCTGTCGCTGCCCTCGTACTTGGCCTGGCGTCGTCGGCGGTCTTCCGAGGCGGGGTATCCCGCCGCCCGCCATGCGCACACCGCCGTCAGGGGGCACACGTCGCATCTCGGCGACCTCGCGGTGCAGACCAGCGCGCCGAGCTCCATCGCGGCGGCGTTGACGATCGCGGCCTCGTCGATGTCATCGGGCAGCTCGGCGGACATGAGGGCGAGGTCGGCCTTGTTCGGCGGGCCGGGCTGGGCGTCGCCGAGCACGGCGCGGGCCAGCACCCGCCGTGTGTTGGTGTCGACCACGGGGTGCCGGTCGCCGTACGCGAAGACCGCGACGGCGCGAGCCGTGTAGTCGCCGATCCCGGTCAGCGCGAGCAGAGCGTCGACGTCACGGGGCACGACGCCGTCGTGGCGGTCGCGGATCTCGACCGCGGCCCGGTGCAGCCACAGCGCGCGCCGCGGGTACCCGAGGTTGGCCCACTGCGTCACGGCCTCCGCGGGGGAGTCCGCGGCCAGGTCGGCGGGTGTCGGCCAGCGCGTCAGCCACGCCTCGAGGTGCGGGATCACCCTGGTCACGGGCGTCTGCTGCAGCATGAACTCGCTGACGAGGGTGCCCCAGGCGCCGAATCCGGCGCGGCGCCAGGGCAGGTCGCGCGCGTTGTCGCGGTACCACCCGATGAGGGGCGCGGCGATCCGTGGCATCCGTCCAGCTTAGGTCGCGGCGGGGCGTCGCGGTGTCGGCGGGCGACCGTAGGCTGGAGGCATGTCGGCCGAGACCCTCTTTCGCAGCCTGCGCGACGAAGTGCGCCAGAACGCCCGCTCGGGTCGGGTGATCGTGGCCGTCGACGGTCTGGATGCCGCGGCCACCGCCGCGTTCGCCGATCGCCTCGCGGCGGCCCTGGGCGAGGACGGCACCGCGGTGTTCCGGGCCTCGATCGGCGAGGTGGTCTCGCGTGACGGCGTGCGTGCCGACCTGGTGGCGCCGTTCCGCGAGGGGCGCCCCTTCCCGCCCGTCAGCGAGACCGCGGCGCCCGCCGAGGCCGTGCTCGTGGTCGACGGCGCCTTCTTGCTCGATGCCGCCGTCCGCGGCATGTGGAACTGGTCGGTGTGGCTCGAGACCGCCGGGGTGATCGGCACACCGCGCCCCGAGCTGCCCGACGCGCAGAAGCACTACCTGCGCACGGTGAAGCCCCGCGGCGCGGCCTCGGCGATCGTCGAGAACTCCGACCCCTCTGCTCCCGTGCGCGTGTTCGGAGACTTCTGCTGATGGCAGGCGCCGGCATCCTCCTGGTCGACAAGCCGGGGGGCATCACCAGCCACGACGTCGTCGCGCGGGCGCGACGGGCGCTCGGCACCCGCAAGATCGGGCACGCCGGGACCCTCGACCCGATGGCGACGGGGCTCCTCGTGCTGGGGGTCGAAGGGGCCACGCGACTGCTGACCTACATCGTCGGGGCCGACAAGACCTACGAGGCCACGATCCTGCTCGGCGTCGAGACCGACAGCGACGACGCCGACGGCACCGAGACCGCACGCACGAGCGCCGTGGCCGTCGGCGACGAGGCGATCGCCGCGGGCATCGCCGACCTCACCGGCGAGATCTCGCAGGTCCCGAGCCGTGTGTCGGCCATCAAGGTGCAGGGGCGCCGCGCCTACGACCTGGTGCGTGCGGGCGAAGAGGTCGAGCTGAAGGCCCGCCGCGTCACCGTCTCGCGGTTCGACGTGCGAGACACGCGCCGCGAGGGCGACACCGTCGCGCTCGACGTCGTCGTCGACTGCACGAGCGGAACGTACATCCGCGCCCTCGCCCGCGACCTCGGCCGCGCCCTCGGTGTGGGCGGCCACCTGACCGCGCTGCGGCGCACCCGCATCGGCGCGTTCGACGTCGACACCGCGGCATCCGTCGACGACCTCGCCGAGGCCGCTCTGATCTCTCCGGCCGTCGCCGCCGACCAGGTCGTCGGGTCGCTGTCCGTCAGCGCCGACGAGGCCCGCGACCTGCGACACGGCAAACGCATCGACGGCGGGGCGCGGCTGACCGCGCCGTTCGCCGCGGCGATCGCTCCCGACGGAACGCTCATCGGCGTCGTCGAGCGGCGCGGTGCGCAGCTCAAGAGCGTCATGAACATGCCCGAGGAGGTCGTGCGGTGATCCTGTGGTTCAGCCTCGTGCAGGTGGCCGTCGCGTCGATCGCCGGGGTCGTCGCGATCGTCGCGGGGCTCGTGGGGCGTCCGCCCGGCGACGTCACCGTCGGCTCGCTGGCCCTGATCGAGCTGCTGCTCATCGCCCAGATCGTGGTGGCGATCGTCTCGCCCTTCGCGGGCAACCCTCCGTCGGGGAGCCTGCTCGAGTTCTGGGTATACCTGGTGTCGGCCGCCCTGCTGCCGCCGGCGGGAGCGGCATGGGCGCTGATCGAACGCAGCCGCTGGAGCACGGTCATCATGGGCGTCGCGGCCCTGGCCGTGGCCATCATGGTGTGGCGCATGCACGTCATCTGGACCGTTCAGCTGGCCTGAGCGGCGGCGCCGCCGACGCGGCGCGCGGGGGCCGTTCGCCGGGGGAGCGGCTCCGACGCCGCAGCGTGCGGCCGGAGCGAACTAGACTCGTCGGGTCATGGCATCCACCACTCGCACCCGCACCAGGGGGATGACCGGCATCGGCCGTGTCCTCGTCATCGTCTACGGCATCATGGCGCTCGCCGCCACGGGCCGGTCGTTCGTCCAGATCGTCCGCGCGTTCGACGACGCGCCGCTCGCGTACACACTGTCGGCGCTGTCGGCCGTGGTCTACATCCTGGCGACGCTGGCGCTCGTGTTCTCGGGCCGCGCCGCGTGGTACCGCGTGGCCTGGACGGCGATCGTCTTCGAGCTCGTCGGCGTGCTCGTCGTCGGCACTCTCAGCCTGGCGGTGCCCGAGCTCTTCCAGCACCCGACGGTGTGGTCGGTGTACGGAATCGGTTATCTCTTCGTCCCGCTCGTGCTGCCGTTCCTGGGCCTGTGGTGGCTCGTCCGGCACCGCCGCCCGGTCGCATGATCGTCTTCCGCGACCCCGCCGAGGTGCCGGCCGGCTTCGGCCCGTCGGTCGTGGCGATCGGCAAGTTCGACGGCGTGCACACCGGCCACCGTGCGGTGATCGACCGGGCCCGCATCGACGCCTCCGACGGCTCGCGCGTGGTCGCGGTGACCTTCGACCGCAACCCGCTCAGCGTGCTACGCCCCGGCCAGTGCCCGCCCGACGTGATCGGTCCGCACCAGAAGCTCGAGCTGCTCGAGCGGGCGGGGGTGGATGCCACCCTGCTGTTGACCTTCGACGAGGAGTTGGCGGCGATCCCCGCCGAGGAGTTCGTGCGGCGGGTGCTGGTCGAGGCGCTGCAGGCGCGCACGGTGCTCGTCGGCCGCGACTTCCGCTTCGGCGCCGGAGGGGCGGGCGATCCCGACCTGCTCGTGTGCCTGGGGTCCGAGCACGGCTTCCGCGTCGACGTCGTCGACGACGTCCGGGCGGTGCACGCCGATCGGCGGGTCTCGTCGACCTGGATCCGCGAGGCGCTCTCGGCCGGCGACGTCTCGACGGCGGCGCGCCTGCTCGGACGTGCTCCCTCGGTGTGGGGCGAGGTTGTCCACGGCATGAAACGCGGCCGTGAGCTCGGGTATCCGACCGCCAACCTGTCTCCCGACCTCGAGGGCTTCGTGCCCGCCGACGGCGTGTACGCGGGCTGGCTGATCGACACCGAGCGCACAGGAGTGCGCCCGCGCATCAGCTACCCGGCGGCGATCAGCGTGGGCACCAACCCCACCTTCGACGACGTGCACGCCCGTCAGGTGGAGGCGTATGTGCTCGACGAGACGGGGCTCGACCTCTATGGCCACCATGTCGAGGTGCGCTTCGTCGAGCGGGTGCGCGGCATGACCGCCTTCGACGGGATCGACGCGCTGCTCGTGCAGATGGCCGACGACGTCGAGCGGGTGCGCGCGATCTTGAGTTGACGGCGGCGGCACGTCGAGCCTTCGTCCGCCTCGCGGCGAGCGGCGAGCGGAGCGGGAGCGGTGCGCGGCCCGGGCTCTGCGTCTTCGCCGCTTCTCGCGTGGATCGTCGCGCGTCGGTGGGCGTCGCGCGGTGGATACCGCGCTAGGCGCGCGGTCGGTCGGCGGGCGACGACGTGCGCGGGTCGCGGACGCCGAGGAAGGCGATCGCCCCGCCGCACACCATGAGCGCCGCGGTGGTGATCGCCGCGCGGTGGAACCCGTCCAGGTCGAGAGAGCCGCCCACGACGGTCGAGACGGCCGCGACGGCCAGCAGGCCGGCCACGCGCGATACGGCGTTGTTCACCGCCGAGGCGATCCCCGAGCGCGAGCTGTCGATGGCGCCGAGCACGGTCGCCGTCAACGGCGACACCGTGGCCGTGAGCCCCAGGCCGAAGACGACGACGCCGGGCAGCATCTGCCCGGCATAGTCGAAGTCGGGCCGCACGTTCAGCAGCAGCAGCGCGCCGGCGGCCATCACCAGGGGGCCGACCGTCATGAACAGGCGTGGGCCGTGTCGTCCCGCGAGGGCGCCCATCCGCGCGCTGAGCGCGATCATGAGCACCGTGCTCGGCAGCGACGCCAGACCGGCGAGGGTCGCCGGCAGCCCCACCCCCTGCTGTAGATACACGCCCACGACGAAGCCGTTCAGCGAGAGCGCGGCGTAGACGAACGCTGTGGCGGCGTTGCCCGCCCAGAAGTTGCGCGCGCAAAAGAGGTCGAGGGGCATCATCGGGTCGCGCGCGAGCCGCTGCCGCACCAGGAACCCCGTGAACGCCAGTGCGCCGATCGCCCCGGGCGCCCAGATGAGAGGTGACGTCCAGCCCAGGTGGGGCTGCTCGATGAGGGCGAAGACGACGCCGCCCAGGCCGGCGGCACACAGCACCGCGCCGGTCACGTCGACGCGTGCGCCGGGGCGGCGAGCCTCGAGGTGGACGAGCCGTACCAACAGCCAGAGCGTGACGGCGATCGGGACGACGTTGACGAGGAACACCAGCCGCCACGACAGGGTGTCGACGAACACCCCGCCCACGAGGGGCCCGGCGATCATGGCGACCGTGGTCGCGCCGGTCCAGACGCCGATCGCGCGCGACTGCGACGGGCCGCGGAACGTCGCGGTGATCAGCGCGAGCGAGCTCGGCACGAGCAGTGCTCCCGCGACGCCCTGCAGCGCGCGGGCCGCGACGAGCAGTTCGACCGTCGGGGCGACGGCGATCGCGACCGAGGCGACGCCGAATCCGACGAGCCCTGTCCGCAGCACTGCGACGCGGCCGAACACGTCGCTGAGCGAGCCCGCCACCAGGATCAACGCACCGAGCGTCACGAGATAGGCGTCGACGACCCATTGCTGCGTCGTCAGCCCTCCGCCGAGGTCGCGCGCGATCGCAGGCAGGGCCACGGTGACGACCGTGCCGTCGAGGAACGACACGAACGAGGCCAGCACGGCGACGGTCAGGACGACTCGCTGCTCGCGCGTCATCGACGGTGTCATGGTTCCAGCGTAGGGTCGCGCCGCACAGCGACGGCGTCACCTCGCGCCGCGGCATCCACGACCTTCGGAATACCCCCAGGGGGTATGCTGTTGGTGAGAGCATGAACGGAGCGGACATGAACGAACAACGGGATGCCACGTCGAGCGGTCCGGCGTCCGCGGAGGCCGTGCTCGACATCGAGGGGATGACCTGCGCGAGCTGTGTCGCCCGCGTCGAGAAGCGTCTCCGCCGCGTCGACGGCGTCGAGGCGGCCGTCAACCTCGCGACCGAGACCGCACGCGTGCGGTACCCGGCCGGACTCGACACGTCGGCGCTCGTCGACGCCGTGCGGGCCGCCGGATACGACGCCCGTGTCCGTCCTCGCGCGAACTCCCCGCGCTCGGAGGCGGTGGCGCCCGCTGCCGCAGCCGACCCGCACGTCGGATCGCCGGCCGCCGCCGTCGGGGCCCCCGTGCACGACCACGCGGCGGGGCCCGCGCACGACCACGCGGCGGGGCCTTCCCACGACCACGGCGCTGCGATCGCGCACGACCACGGCGGCGACGCGGCGCCCTCGGGCCACGGCGACCCGCACACCCCCGCAAGCGCCGCCGCGCACTCTCACGCCGGGCACTCCGACCACGGCGACCCGCACGATCACGGCGGCCACGTGCACGACACCTCCGACGCCCCCGGCGCGACACCGCTGCGCACGCGCCTGCTCGTGTCGACGCTGCTGGCCGTTCCGGTGGTCGCCCTGGGCATGGTCCCGGCGTGGCAGTTCCCCGGCTGGCAGTGGGTCTCGTTCGCCCTGGCGACGCCCGTCGTGCTGTGGGGCGGCTGGCCCTTCCACCGCGCGACGCTGCGCAACGCGCGTCACGGCGCGGCGACCATGGACACCCTCATCACGCTGGGCACGTTCGCGGCCTACCTGTGGAGCGTGTGGGCCCTGTTCCTCGGCAACGCCGGACGGATCGGCCTGCGCCACGACCTCGTGCTCTTCGGCCCCGTGCACGACGCGACCGCCGTGGTCTACTTCGAGGTGGCCGCGGCCGTGACCGTGCTGCTGCTTCTCGGGCGCTTCATCGAGCAGCGCTCCACTCGCCGGGCCGGTGCGGCCCTGCGGGCGCTCCTCGACCTCGGCGCGCACGAGGCCGAGCTCGCCGACGGACGCCGTGTCGACATCGACGCGCTGGCGGTCGGCGACCTGTTCGTCGTGCGTCCGGGGGCGACGGTCGCCACCGACGGCGTCGTCGTCGAGGGGCGAGCCTCGGTCGACGAGAGCATGCTCACCGGCGAGTCGCTGCCCGTCGACGTCGTCGAGGGATCCGCCGTCACCGGTGGCACGATCGCGTCGGGAGGACGCCTGGTGGTGCGCGCGACCGGAGTCGGCGAGCAGACGCGTCTCGCCCGCATCGCGCGGCTCGTCGAAGACGCCCAGCTCGGAAAGAGCCGGGTGCAGCGACTGGCCGATCGCATCTCGGGGGTGTTCGTCCCGGCCGTCATCGTGCTCGCGGTGGCGACGCTCGTCGCCTGGCTGCTGGCCGGCCAGCCCGTGGCGGCGGGGTTCACCGCCGCGGTCGCCGTGCTGATCATCGCGTGCCCGTGCGCGCTCGGACTCGCGACGCCGATCGCGACCCTCGTCGGCACCGGTCGGGGCGCTCAGCTCGGTGTGCTCGTCACCGGTCCCGAGGCGCTCGAGTCGGCCGAGCGCATCGACACCATCGTGCTCGACAAGACCGGCACGCTCACCTCGGGGCGCATGAGCGTCGCCACCGTGACGGTCGCCGAGGGCACCGACGCCGCCGACGCGCTGCGACGGGTCGCCGCGGTCGAGCGAGGCTCCGAGCACCCCGTCGCCCACGCCATCGTCGCCGCCGCGGGTGAGGGGCCCGTCGGCACCGACCTCGAGGCCCTGCCCGGTCGCGGGATCACCGGCGTCGTCGACGGGGCGCGGGTGTTCGCCGGACGCCCCGCGCTCGCCGCCGACCTGGACGCCCCGGTGCCCGCCGAGCTCGCCGCGGCCGTGACCGAGGGGGAGCGCCGGGGCACCGTCGTCGTCGCGGGATGGGCCGAGGCCGGACAGCCGCCCCGCGTGCGCGCCGTGATCGAGATCGCCGACACGGTGCGGCCCGAGAGCGCGGAGGTCGTGTCGCTCCTGCGTGGGCTCGGCCTCGAGCCGGTGCTCCTCACCGGAGACAACGCCCGCATCGCCCGCGCCGTGGCCGACGACCTCGGTATCGCGCGGGTCGAGGCCGGGGTGCTGCCCGAGGGGAAGGTCGCCGCCATCGCCGCCCTGCGTGCCGAGGGCCGCACCGTGGCGATGGTCGGCGACGGGGTCAACGACGCCGCGGCCCTGGCATCTGCCGACCTCGGGATCGCCATGGGCGGCGGGACCGACGCCGCCCTGCACGCCAGCGACATCGCGCTCATGCGCGACGACCCGCGGGGCGCGGTGACTGCGATCGCGCTCAGTCGTCGCACGATGCGGATCATCCGGGGCAACCTGTTCTGGGCGTTCGCCTACAACGTCGCCGCGCTGCCCTTGGCCGCGCTGGGCCTGCTCAACCCGATGATCGCCGGGGCCGCGATGGCGTTCTCGAGCGTGTTCGTCGTGCTGAACAGCCTGCGCCTGCGACGCGCGGGCTGATGCGCCGGCGGGAGCGGGGCGAGAGGTTAGGGTCGAGACGATCATCGGAGGTTTCATGACATCCCTCGCTCGTGCGATCGCCGCCGGCTCCGCCGCAGTCGGGCTCGCTCTCGCGTTGTCGGCGTGTGTCCCGGAGTCGCAGACCGCGCCGGCCCCCACGGCGTCCCGCTCGGTGACGCCGTCGTCGACTCCTACTCCGACTGCATCTGCGGCGCCTGCACAAAGCCTCCCCGCTGACTGCTCCGGCGCGTATTCGGACGCCATGCGTCAGAAGCTCGCGGCGCAGAGCCTCCCCCTGAACGACGCCGGTGTGACGTTGCTCTCGACCGAACAGGCGCCGTTGCTCGAGCTGCTTCAGACGGCACCCACGTTGAGGTGCACATGGGGTGTGCCGGGTCCCTCGGGGATCGCAACGAACATCACCATCCTGACGCCCGATCAGGTGCAAACCGTGCGCAGTACGCTTACTGCCGCCGGTTTCGGGTGCGAGACGTCGGGCGACGCCACGATCTGCCGCACATCGCAGCGGGGTGTCTCTTTGGACGACAAGCCCTACGAGAGGGGCGAGATCCAGGCCGTCCAGGGAGACCTCTGGGTCTCGTCGGCGTGGGTCAACGTCAGCCCCGACGGTTACACGCAAGACATCTTGTCGACCGTCGGGAAATGATCCGCCGAGCGAGCCAGCGGAATCTCGCTTCACGGGAACTGGCCCGCGGGTGCGCGGTGTGGGCCGTGGGCGTCGATCCGCCGCGGAGACGCTAGAATGATGGTGACCTCGTCACCCGATGTCTTCGCGAGTCGTTCCGGCGAAGATGCGTGACCGGGTCACGGCCCCGCCTCTCCGGCGGCGGACCGCACGGCCCCGCCTCTCCGGTGGGACGCTGGACGGGACCGCTTCGGGGCCCTCGCATCCACCGGCCTCGGCCGGACGTCCCGGACACCGATCCGCCAGGACCCGCTCAGGAGGAGCATGCCGACCACGGCGACCGCCGCTCGAGGCTCGACTCAGCGCCGCAGGAAGACCTCGTCGTCCCGTCGCGACGACGAAGCCCCCGTCATCCCGATCCTCGCCCGCAAGGTGCGCGAGGTCGAGGCCAAGGCCCAGCGCGGAAAGCTCGGCCCCACCAACCGCGTCAAATTCCAGGTGATCGCCTTTCTCGTGCGCGAGGAGCGCGCGCGGGTCAAGGCCGACACCGAGATCACCGACGCCGCCCGCGCCGAGCTGCTCAAGCGTCTCGACGGTGTCGCGACGATCCTCGCCAAGACCGCCGCGCGCGACACCTCGCTCATCCAGCTTCTCGAGGTCGATCAGGCCACGTCGCCGGTCGCCCGCCGCATGCGCCGCGACTGGCTGCTCGAGTCGGGCGCCGAGCTGCCGCCCGACGAGCTGATCATCACCGACACCGCGCCGCAGACGGCCCCGGTCGTCCCCGCCGCGCTCGCCGAGAAGCAGGTCATCCCGCCGTCCATCGAGGCGCGGCAGATGGCCAACCCCTTCCTCCCGCCCGACCTCACGCCGCGGTCGACCGGCGACGCCCCGCGCCGTCGCCTCGACGGCTGGGAGCTCATGGGCCCGCTCTACAAGGCGTTCGAGACCGGCGCCGGCGGCTCGGCCGCGAGCATGGAGCTGCCGCCGGTGCCCGAGTTCGACCGCGTCTCGCCGCGCGGGCTCGAGGTCATGCCGCACCAGTCGCGTTTCCTCGAGGCCGTGCGCCAGGGGCACCGCTCGTTCCTGCTCGCCGACGAGCCGGGCCTCGGCAAGACCGCCGAGTCGGTGCTCGCGGCATCCGTCGCCGACGCGTACCCGCTGCTCGTCGTCGTCCCGAACGTCGTCAAGATGAACTGGGCCCGCGAGGTGCAGCGCTGGACGCCGCAGCGTCGCGCGACGGTCATCTCGGGCGGTGGCGCCGACATCGACGCCTTCGCCGACGTGTTCATCGTCAACTACGAGATCCTCGACCGGCACCTGTCGTGGCTGTCGTCGATCGGTCTGAAGGGCGTCGTCGTCGACGAGGCGCACTTCATCAAGAACCTGACGTCTCAGCGCTCGCAGAACGTGCTGGCCCTGGCATCCCGTGTCCGCCAGCAGACGCGCGACCCGTTGATGCTCGCTCTCACCGGCACGCCGCTGATCAACGACGTCGAGGACTTCGACGCGATCTGGCGCTTCCTCGGCTGGACCAACGGCGAGAAGCCCGGTCCCGAGCTGATGGAGAAGCTGGATGCCACGGGCCTGACCCCCGCCGACAAGGCGTTCTACCCCGAGGCGCGCGAAGCCGTCATCTCGATGGGCATCGTCCGGCGCAAGAAGAAGGACGTCGCCGCCGACCTGCCCGACAAACTCGTCGCCGACCTGCCCGTCGAGCTCGACGACGAGTACGGCCGCTCGATCCGTCAGGCCGAGCGCGAGCTCGGCGCCCGCCTCGCGGCGAAGTACCGCCGCATCATCGAAGCGCGTGGAGACCGGGGCTTGGCCGCCGGCGAGATCGACGAGGACATCGTGCGTCTCGTCGCCCACGGCGAGCTCGAGGAGTCGAAGGCCGCCGGCACGGGCAGCGAGAACGTCTTCACGATGGTCCGCCGCATCGGCCAGGCCAAGGCGCAGCTCGCCGCCGACTACGCCGTGCAGCTGCAGCGCTCGGTCGGCAAGGTCGTGTTCTTCGCGAAGCACATCGACGTGATGGATGCCGCCGAGGCGCACTTCAAGGCATCCGGCCTGCGGGCGGTGTCGGTGCGCGGCGACCAGACCTCGACGGCCCGTCAGGCCGCGATCGACGCGTTCAACAACGACCCCGGCGTCGGCATCGCGGTGTGCTCGCTCACGGCGGCCGGCGTGGGCCTGAACATGCAGGCCGCGTCGAACGTCGTGCTCGCCGAGCTGAGCTGGACCGCGGCCGAGCAGACGCAGGCGATCGACCGCGTGCACCGCATCGGCCAGGGCGAGCCGGTGACGGCGTGGCGCATCATCGCCGCGCACACGATCGACACGAAGATCGCCGAGCTCATCGACTCGAAAGAGAGCCTGGCCCAGCGTGCTCTCGACGGGCTCGCGATCGAGCCGGGTTCGAGCGATTCGGTGCAGCTGAGCGCGCTCATGCACCTGCTGCGTCAGGCCCTCGGCGCCGCCTGACTCGTCTCGCGCGCGCCCCGGGGTCTCGCCCCCGGGCGCGGGCGGCGCACGGCATCGAGGCCGTGTCGCACGGGCCTCGGTCACGGCGATAAGGTCGAAGACGGCAACGGCGCCCCACCCCCTCACCCGAATCACAGCGAGGACCTTGGCCAATGAAGATCGGTATCCTGACGAGCGGTGGCGACTGCCCCGGGCTCAACGCGGTCATCCGTGGCGTCGTGCTCAAGGGCACGACCAATCACGACATCGAGTTCGTCGGAATCCGTGACGGATGGCGTGGCGTCGTCGACGGCGATTTCTTTCCGCTCACGCGACACGAGGTGAAGGGGTTGTCCAAGGTCGGCGGCACGATCCTCGGCACGAGCCGCACCAACCCCTACGAGGGCGTGCGGGGCGGCGCCGAGAACATCTCGAAGACGATGTACGGGCACCGGCTCGACGGCATCCTGGCCATCGGCGGCGAGGGGACGCTCGCCGCCGCCGACCGGCTGTCGAAAGACGGCATCAACGTCATCGGCGTGCCCAAGACCATCGACAACGACCTGCGCGCGACCGACTACTCGTTCGGGTTCGACACCGCCGTGAACATCGCGACCGATGCCATGGACCGTCTCCGCACCACCGGCGACTCGCACCAGCGCTGCATGGTGGCCGAGGTCATGGGCCGCCACGTCGGCTGGATCGCGCTGCACGCCGGTATCGCCGCGGGCGCGCACGTGATCTGCATACCCGAGGTGCCGATGTCGATCGACGAGATCACCGAGCAGGTCACGCGCGCCCACGACCGTGGGCGTGCGCCGCTCGTGGTCGTCTCGGAGGGCTTCAAGCTCAAGGGGATGGACGAGGCGTTCAGCGACAAGGGGCTCGACGCCTTCAACCGCCCGCGCCTCGGCGGCATCGGCGAGCAGCTGGCGCCCGAGATCGAGCGGATCACCGGCATCGAGACCCGCGCCACCGTGCTGGGACACATCCAGCGCGGGGGATCGCCGTCGGCGTTCGACCGTGTTCTCGCGACCCGTCTCGGGCTGCACGCCGCCGACGCACTGAACGACGAGGCGTGGGGCCAGATGGTCGCCCTGCGCGGCACCGACATCGTGCGCGTGCCCTTCGCCGACGCCCTCGGCGAGCTGAACTCGGTCCCTCTCTACCGTTACGAAGAGGCCGCCGCCCTGTTCGGCTGAGCGTTGTGGTGCAGAACAGGGGATTGTTCGAGAACAGGCCCCGACGCGGGAGCGCCGCCCTGTTCTCGAACAATCGCCTGTTTCCAGCGCCGCGCGGCGGCTCAGCGAGCGGATGGATCCCGGTGCAGCCCCTGCGCCATGGCTGTGCGAATGCGATCGATGACAGCCTCGGGTTCGAACAAGACCTGGACATAGTCGAAACGCAGCACCGTGTAGCCGCGCAGCACGAGCCGCGCGTCCTGATCGAGATCACGACGACGGTCCGCGGGAGCGCTGTGGAAAGCGAAACCATCCAGTTGGACGACGAGCCGTTCGCCGATCAGACCGTCGACGGGATGCCCATCGATCCACACTTGCTGGCGCAGCGCGATCGCCGCGCCCGTCATGAGCGCTCGGAAGTGGCTCTCGAGACCCGAGTCCGACAGAGCGCTCGCAAAGCCGGCGATCCTTGCCGCGCGAGGGGAGTGCCAGACGACTCGGGCGAGGACCTCGGCGTCGACGACGCGACGTCGCAGTGCCGACTCCCAGACGGCGAGGGCATCCGCGGGGGAGAGACAGGATGCCACATGGAAGAGCACATTGAAGATGTGCTCGTCCGGCTCGAAGCGCGAGAGGGCGACGGGTCCGGTCGCGCGGTGCAGCCGGACGCCTGCGGCATCCACTCGTGAGGCTGTGGAGGGCAACCAGATATGGGGCTCATCGATCGCGGGCACCCACAGACCGCGTTCCGCCGCAGCGCTTACGCACGTCAGCCGTCCGCCGCGTGCGGCAGCTGCCCGGCGGTGCGGTGCGCAATCCGGGTGGATGAGCCACGAGCGGCGGACTCGTTCGACCTTCCCGTGCTGCACGGCGGTGACCATCGCGTGCGGGGTGAAACCGGCGGCGCGCGCAGTGCGGGTGTGGGCGGCGCCGCCTTGACGGCGAAGGAAATCGACCAGGGCTTCGCTCATCTGCCCGAGGGTGCCCGCTGGCCCCGCCGGCGAGACGCCTCTCTGCAACAGACCGTGGACGAACGGGGATGCCGCGCGGTTGGGGAGGAGCCGCAACGCAGCACGTAAGAACGCCGCCCCGCGGATGAGGATGCGCCCCCGAGAACGTGGCCCCGTGCCGGCGAGCGCCGCCCACCGGTGGGGTGCGGTTCCGCGTGCGAGGACAGGGGATCGTTCGAGAACAGGAAGACGGCCGCAGCCCCGCCCTGTTCTCGGACGATTACCTGTTCCGGTTCGTCGCCCGGAGTCAGTCCGCCAAGCCGAGCACGTCGAGGAGCCACGCCAGTTCGAACGCGCGCTCGCGCCAGGCGTTGTAGCGTCCGCTGACCCCGCCGTGGCCGGCGACCATCTCGCACTTCAGCATCGCGTCGGCACCGACCTCACGCAGCCGCTGCACCCACTTCGCGGGCTCGACGTAGAGCACACGCGTGTCGTTCAGCGAGGTCACCGCGAGGATGCGGGGGTACGCGACCCCGTCACGGACGTTCTCGTAGGGCGAGTACGACTTCATGTACGCGTAGACGTCGGCGTCGTGCAGCGGGTCGCCCCATTCGTCCCACTCGATGACGGTGAGGGGGAGCGACGGGTCGAGGATCGTCGTCAGCGCGTCGACGAACGGCACATCGGCGAGCACCCCGGCGAACAGCTCGGGCGCCAGGTTCGCGACGGCGCCCATCAGCAGGCCTCCCGCGCTGCCGCCTTCGGCGACGAGGCGGTCGGGGGCGGTGTAGCCGCCCGCGACCAGGTGGCGGGCGCAGGCGACGAAGTCGGTGAACGTGTTCCGTTTGGCGAGGAGCTTGCCGTCTTCGTACCACTGCCGGCCCATCTCGCCGCCCCCGCGTACGTGGGCGACGGCAAACACCGCACCCCGGTCGAGCAACGACAGCCGGGGGACCGAGAAGCCGGGCTCGATCGAGTGCTCGTACGAGCCGTAGCCGTACAGGTGCAGCGGGCGCGGCGCGGCGCCCGGCTCGCCGAACGACCGCTTCCACACGAGTGAGATCGGGATGCGGGTGCCGTCGTCGGCGGTGGCCCACGCGCGCGCCTGGCCGTAGTCGGCGGGATCGAAGCCGCCGAGCACCGGCTGGCGCTTGCGCAGCAGCAGCTCCCCGGTCTCGACGACGTAGTCGTACACCGTGCCGGGCGTCACGAACGAGCCGTAGCCCAGCCGCAGCACGGGCGGCGCCCATTCGGGGTTCCCGCCGGTCCCGACGCTGTAGAGCGGCTCGTCGAACGCGATCTCGGTGACCGCGCCGTCGGCGTACGACAGCATGCCCAGACGCGCGAGGCCGTCGCGGCGATAGGCGACGACGCCCCAGTCGCGGAACGTGTCGACCCCGAGCAGGCGTTCGCCGGCCCGGTGGGGGAGCACGACCTCGCGGGGACCCTGGGGGTCGTCGGCCGACACCCGGACCAGCTCGAAGTCGAGCGCGCCGTCGTTGTGGAGCACGTACAGCACGTCTTCGCCGTCGATCACCGCGTGCGACGTCGAGTACTCGACGCCCTCGCGCCGTGGCCACACGACGCGCGGTTCGCCGCGCAGGTCGGTGGCATCCAGGAGCAGCTCTTCGGAGGTGATCGACGAGCCCGCCTCGATGACGAGGTAGCGGTCGCTGCGGGTGAAGCCGGCGCCGACCCAGTAGCGCTCGTCGGGCTCGTGGAAGAGCTTCACGTCGTCGTCGACGGGCGTGCCGATCTCGTGCAGCCAGACGGTGTCGGGGCGCCAGGCGTCGTCGACCGTGGTGTAGACGATGAAACGGCCGTCTGGGGAGAACGTCGCCCCCGAGAACGTGCCGGGGATCTCGTCGGCGAGCGTCTCGCCGGTCACGAGGTCGCGCACGCGGACGGTGTAGCGCTCGTCGCCCGAGACGTCGATGCCGTACAGCATGCGGGTGCCGTCGGCGGTGATCTCGAAGCTGCCGAGCGAGAAGAAGTCGGTGCCCTCGGCCTCGACGTTGCCGTCGAAGAGCACCTGCTCGCCCGGTACGGGCTCGTCGGGCGACAGCTCGGGAGGAGTCCAGTCGTCGGGCGACGACAGCGGCGCACGGCACTGGATGCCGTACTGCGCCCCCGCGACGGTGCGGCCGTAGTACCACCAGTCGCCGCGGCGTGCGGGCACCGACAGGTCGGTCTCGAGGGTGCGTCCCTTGATCTCGTCGAAGATCCGCTCGCGCAGCGGCGCCAGGTGGGCGGTGCGCGCGGTCGTGAAGGCGTTCTCGGCCTCGAGGTGGGCCACGACCTCGGCGTCGTCTTTCGCACGCAGCCACTCGTACGGGTCGTCGAACGTGTCGCCGTGGTGGGTGCGCGGGACGGGCCGGCGGGCGGCGACGGGCGGGACGGGGGAGGCGGCGGTGTCGGTCACGCCCTTTACGCTAGCCCGCTCTCCCGACATCGGCCCGGACGGCGGGGATGCCGCGCGCCGCCGGTTTGACCGGGGTGAGCCGCGGTGCGAAAATGTGGACGCGACCTCGGTGAACGAGTGTCGAACGCCAGGTGAACTCTTCGTTCGTCGCGCCGATCCCGTCGGCATCCCTTCCCCCTCCTCACGGAAAGCGAACGGTGGAGAGCGCAGCCCTCATCATCGTGCTGGTCATCGTGCTGGCACTCTTCTTCGATTTCACCAACGGGTTCCACGACACGGCCAACGCCATGGCGACGCCCATCGCCACGGGAGCGCTGAAGCCCAAGGTCGCCGTCCTGCTGGCGGCGGGGCTGAACCTGGTCGGCGCGTTCCTGTCGACCGAGGTCGCCAAGACCATCTCGGGCGGGATCATCCGCGAAGACCAGCTGAGCCCCGACATCTTCCCGCCGATCATCTTCGCCGGCCTCATCGGCGCCATCACGTGGAACATGCTGACCTGGTTGCTCGGCCTGCCGTCGAGCTCGTCGCACGCTCTCTTCGGCGGTCTGATCGGCGCGACGCTCGTGGGCGTCGGCGCGACGTCGATCGACGCCGGCGTCGTGCTCAGCAAGGTCATCCTGCCCGCGCTCATCGCCCCGTTCACGGCCGGCGTGATCGCGTTCGTCGTGACGAAGATCGCCTACGGCGTCACCCGTCGGTACGACATGAAGGCCGATGGCCGCGACGGCTTCCGGTGGGGGCAGATCTTCACCTCGTCCCTCGTCGCGCTCGCCCATGGCACCAACGACGCGCAGAAGACGATGGGCGTCATCACCCTCGCCCTGATCACGGTGGGCTGGCAGGCGAGCACCGAGCCGCAGCTGTGGGTCGTCCTGGCCTGCGCGTTCACGATCGCGCTGGGCACCTACATGGGCGGCTGGCGCATCATCCGCACCCTGGGCAAGGGCCTCACCGACGTGAAGCCGGCGCAGGGCTTCTCGGCCGAGACGTCGACCGCCGCCACCATCCTCGCCTCGAGCGCCCTCGGCTTCGCACTGTCGACCACGCAGGTGGCATCCGGGTCGGTCATCGGATCGGGGCTCGGCCGCCGCGGATCGAAGGTGCGGTGGAACACGGTCGGCCGCATCATGGTCGGCTGGGTGCTCACGCTGCCGGCGGCCGGTGCCGTCGGCGCCGCCGCGGCGCTCGTCGTCGTGTGGCTCGGCGGCTGGGGCGTGTTCGTCGACGCCGTCGTGGCCGTGGCGATCGTGCTGGGGCTCTTCGTGCGGTCGCGGCGCGACGAGGTCACCTCGGCCAACGCGATGAGCGAGGTCGCCGACTCGGTGGCCGCCGTCAAGGTGCCGCGCAAGCCCGGGCCGACCCGACGTCAGCGCCGTCTCGCGCGGCAGGCCGCAGGAGGGGACGACGCATGACCATCCACTGGGACGCCTTCCTGCACGTCTTCGTCGCCGCGCTGCTCGGGGCCGCGATCGTGGTCACGTCGTACGCCCTCGGCCTGCGCCTGCTCGTGCGCGGCGGACGTCCGCCGCTGGTGACGCCCGTCGAGTTCACGGATGCCATCACCGTGCTGACCGACAAGCAGAAGCGCCGCGCCGAGAAGGCCGTCGCCAAGGCTGCCGCCCGCAACCCGCTGAGCGACGGTCAGAAGCGCCTGTCTCTGATCGGCGCCTACGTCTGCTTCGGCGTGTGCGCCGCCGCGGTGCTCGGTGCGCTGCTGTTGATCCTGGTGCGCCACTGACTGCCGACGGTGTCGGAGGGGGCTCGTAGGCTGAGCGCATGGCATCGGTGCAGTTCGGTCAGCACGCCCCCGCGCGGCGCGTGATCCTCCATCTCAGCGACACGCACCTGCTCGCGGGCGACCGCCTGCTGGGCGACCGCTACGACACGGCGCGACACCTGCGCCGCACGCTCGCGGCCGCCGAGGCCACGGGGGTGCGACCGGATGCCGTCGTCTTCACGGGCGATCTGACCGACCTCGGCGAGCCCGAGGCCTATCGCGCGCTCCGGGCCGCGGTCGAGCCGTGGGCCGAGCGGCTGGGTGCGCCGGTGGTGTGGGTCGCGGGCAACCACGACGAGCGCCCCGCGCTCCGCTCCGAGCTGCTCGGCGCCGCGCCCTCGCAGGAGCCGGTGACCGGGGTCTGGGACCTCGGGGGACTGCGCCTCGTCGCCCTCGACTCGACGGTGCCCGGGTGGCACCACGGCGACCTCGACCGCGACCAGCTGCGATGGCTCCGCGAGGTGTTGTCGACACCCGCTCCGCTGGGCACGATCCTCGCCCTGCACCACCCGCCGCTGCCGACGCACGTGCCCTTCTTCGACATCCTCGAGTTGCGCGATCAGCCCGGGCTGGCGGCCGCGATCGCGGGGTCCGACGTGCGCGCGATCCTCGCGGGCCACCTGCACTACTCCACCTCGGGCACGTTCGCCGGTGTCCCGGTGAGCGTCGCCGCCGCCTCGTGCTACACGATGGACCTGGCCCGCCCGGCCGTAGAGGTCAACGGCATGGACGCCGGTCGCTCGTTCCATCTCGTGCACGTGTGGGACGACACGGTCACGCACGCGGTCGTCCCCGTCGTCGATGCCGAGGCCTCGGGGTACTTCACGCAGGAGTGGGTCGAGCGGATGGCGGCGCTGAGCCCCGCCGAGCGGCTCGACGCCTTCTCGCGCAAGAGATGAGCCCGGGGTGTACACGATGGAGCCCGTCGTGTCGCGACAGGCCGTCGTGTCGAGCGCCCTCCCCGGGCGCGGTGGTTAGGCTCGTGGCATCCCTGCTCGCCGTGACCCACGAGGAAACACCATGGCTTTGGACGCAATGACGCGCACCCGTACCGAGACCGACTCCCTGGGATCCCTCGAGATCCCCGCCGACGCGTACTGGGGGATCCACACCGCTCGCGCGCTCGAGAACTTCCCGATCGCCAAGCGGCCCATCTCGGTCTACCCCGACCTCGTCCGCGCCCTCGCCATGGTCAAGCAGGCCTCCGCCCGCGCCAACCGCGAGATCGGCGTGCTCGACGCAGGCAAGGCCGACCTCATCGACCGGGCGGCCCAGCAGGTGATCGACGGCGAGTTCCACGACGAGTTCACGGTCGGCGTCATCCAGGGCGGCGCCGGCACGTCGACCAACATGAACGCGAACGAGGTCATCACCAACATCGCGCTCGAGATGGCCGGACGGGCGAAGGGCGACTACGCCTTCCTCTCGCCGATCGACGACACCAACCGCAGCCAGTCGACCAACGACGTCTACCCGACGGCCATCAAGATCGGTCTCTCGCTGACGCTCCGCAGCCTCCTCGAAGAGCTGCGCCTGCTGCGTCAGTCGTTCCTGTCGAAGGCCGACGAGTTCCACGACGTGCTCAAGGTCGGGCGCACGCAGCTGCAGGACGCCGTCCCCATGACGCTGGGGCAGGAGTTCCACGGCTTCGCCACGACCCTCGGCGAGGACTACAACCGTCTCACCGAGAACGCCTACCTGCTCTACGAGATCAACATGGGCGCGACGGCCATCGGGACGGGGATCACCGCCCACGCGGGGTACGGCGGTGCCGTGCTGCGGCACCTGCGCGAGATCACCGGCCTCGACCTCGAGACCGCGACCGACCTGGTCGAGTCGACGAGCGACACCGGGTCTTTCATGTCGTTCTCGTCGTCGCTGAAGCGCAACGCGATCAAGCTCTCGAAGATCTGCAACGACCTGCGCCTGCTCTCGAGCGGCCCCCAGGCGGGCCTGAGCGAGATCAACCTGCCGGCCCGGCAGGCCGGGTCGAGCATCATGCCCGGCAAGGTGAACCCCGTGATCCCCGAGGTGGTCAACCAGGTCGCCTTCGCGGTCGCCGGAGCCGACATGACCGTCACGATGGCCGTCGAGGGCGGACAGCTGCAGCTCAACGCGTTCGAGCCGGTGATCGCGCACTCCATCTTCCAGTCGATCACCTGGATGCGTCAGGCGATGTGGACCCTGCGCGTCAACTGTGTCGACGGCATCACCGCGAACCGCGAGCGGCTGGGGGCCATGGTCGGCTCGTCGGTCGGCGTCGTCACCGCCCTCACGCCGTTCATCGGGTACGCGGCATCCGCGGCCCTGGCGAAGACGGCGCTGCTGACGCATCGCAACGTGGCCGACCTGGTGGTCGAGGCGGGGCTGATGTCGCGCGAAGAGGTCACCAAGCAGCTGTCTCCCGCGCGTCTGTCGGGTCTGCAGGCCGTCACCGCCGCGATCCCGATCGTGCGCCCGGTCGAGAACGTCGTCGAGGAGTGAGACCGCGGGGGTCGGGACGCCCGGCCCCGTCGCGAGCGAGGTCGAACGCCGTCCGGGGGGACGGCGTCCGACCGCCCGTCGCCGACGCATCGGGCCGCGGCCGCGTCGCCGTGCGTTCAGCCGGCGATGCGGCAGTGCGTCGTCAGCTCGCCGATCCCGTCGATGCCGACCGTCACCGTCGACCGGTCGCGCAGGAAGATCTGCGGGTCGCGGGAGTACCCGGCACCGCCGGGGCTGCCGGTCGAGATGAGCGTGCCGGGCAGCAGGGTGGCGGCCTCGGACAGCTTGTGGATGAGGGTGGCGACCGAGCGGACCATCTGGCCGGTCGAGGCGTCCTGCACGGTGTGTCCGTCGACGACGGTCCAGATGTGCAGGTCTTGCGGGTCGGGGACCTCGTCGGCCGTCACGACGAACGGGCCCGTGGGGGTGAAGCCGTCGAACGACTTGCAGCGCGACCACTGCGCCTCAGAGAACTGGATGTTGCGCGCGGTGATGTCGTTGACGACGGTGTACCCCCAGACGTGGTCGAGGGCGTCGGACTCGGCGATGTCGCGGCCCGGGCGGCCGATGATGACGCCGAGCTCGGCCTCGTAGTCGACCGCCTCGCTCAGCGTGCGCGGCCACCACGTGGTGCCCTCGTGCCCCGTCAGCGAGTTGGGCCACAGCACGAACACCGTCGGGCCCGCATCGGTCTTGAGCCCGAGCTCGCCCGAGTGCGCGGCGTAGTTCAGGCCCACCGCGAGGATCGACGGGGGAGCGAGCACCGCCGAGGCGAACCGCACGTCCGTGAGCGGATGCCGCGGGGCCGATGCCGCGGCGTCGCGCACGCGATCGAGCAGGGCGTCGCCGCCCTCGATCAGCCCTTCGAGCGTCGACGGCGCGCCGGCGAACAGCGCGTCGACGAATGAGAACTCCGTGTCGTGGACGCTGACGAGACGAGGGGCTTCGGCCCCCTCCGGGGAACGGACGTGGGCGAAACGCATGCCTCCACGGTACCGGGCGTGCGCCGCGCGACCTCCCGCCGCCCCCGTGTCGGGAGCCGCCTCTAGGCTGATCCGCATGAGCTCCCCTTCCCCGCTGTGGCAGCCGACGCCCGGAGAGGCGGCCCCCATCGCCGCCGCACCGCCGACGGCGGGGGCGTCCGTGCCGGCACGGCCGCGTCGCTCGGGGGCACTGCTGTGGGTCGTCGCAGCACTGCTCCTGCCGGTGCTGGGGATCCTCGTCGTCTACTTCCTGCGTTTTCTGGGGCCCGCGGCATCCGTGATCGGCGTCGTCCTGGCGGCCGTGCCGTTCGTCTTCGTCTGGTTCGCGGTGCGCCTGGTCGACCGATGGGAGCCCGAGCCCCGCCGTCTGCTGTTCTTCGCCGTCGCGTGGGGCGCCGTCGCGGCGGTGGCGATCGCGCTCGGCGTCGACCTGCTGCTGCTCCTGACCTTCGGCCGCCTCGATCCGGCGTTCTCGTCGGTCGTGCAGGCGCCCGTCGTCGAAGAGCTGGCCAAGGGGCTGGGACTGCTCCTGCTGTACACGGGCGCGCGGCGGGCGTTCGACGGCCCGGTCGACGGCATTGTCTACGGCGCGCTCATCGGCGCCGGGTTCGCGTTCACCGAGAACGTGCAGTACTTCGCCACGAGCCTCATCGAGGGCGGCGCACTGCAGGTGGGCACGACCTTCTTCTTGCGGGCGATCCTCTCGCCGTTCGCCCACGTCATGTTCACGAGCATGCTCGGCTTCGCCTTCGGCCTCGCCGCCCGCCGGTCGCTGTCGACCGGGGCGGCGTTGCGCTACGCCGTGCCGGGGCTGGTCGCGGCGATGCTGCTGCACGGCCTGTGGAACGGCTCGGCCGTGCTCTTCGACTTCTTCGAGGTCTACGCGACCGTGCAGGTGCCGCTGTTCGTGCTGTTCGTGCTCGGCGTCTTCGCCCTGCGCCGCGAAGAGGCCCGCCTCACCCGTGTGCGTCTGGGCGAGTACGCCGCGGCCGGGTGGTTCACCCCGCAAGAGGTCGACATGCTCGCCACCGGCCCGGGGCGTCGCAGCGCGATCGCGTGGGCGAGGTCGCTCCCCGGCGACCGTGTCGGGGTCATGAAGGCGTTCATCGCCGACGCCACCTCGCTCGCCGCGGCGCGCCAGCGCGCCGTCACGGGGCGGGATCCGTCTGCCGCGATCGACGAACGGCGTCTGCTCGAGCGCACGACGGCTGCGCGCCGCGCTCTGCTCGCCGGCTGACCTGCGCGGGGTCTTGACACCTCGGATCGATCGGCGCACCATCGATGTAGGCCAACTCAGCGCCCGGGAGACACGCAGGCATCGCCGCGGCACCGGGCGCTGGGTGTTTGTCCAGGGGGTTCGGCGCCCGCCCGGCCGTGCTTGGATGGTCTCATGACTGATCGCACCAAGCCGGAGTTCGACGCTCCCAGCGGCCCCGCCCCCTCCGACCTCGTCATCCGCGACATCATCGTCGGCGACGGCGACGAGGCCAAGCCCGGCGACACCGTCACGGTGCACTACGCCGGCGTCGAGTACGAGTCGGGCGAGGAGTTCGACTCGTCGTGGGGTCGGGGCGAGAGCATCCAGTTCCCGCTCCGCGGCCTGATCCAGGGCTGGCAGGACGGCATCCCGGGCATGAAGGTCGGCGGACGCCGTGAGCTCGTGATCCCGCCGCACCTGGCCTACGGACCGGCCGGTGGGCACTTCCTGGGCGGCAAGACCCTCATCTTCATCATCGACCTGCTGAAGGTCGGCTGAGCCGAGTCACCCGATGTTCACGAACCCGAGGGCGCCCCGGCATCCTCGGGTTCGTTCTTTTCCTCGATCGTGGAATACATTCGAATGAATGGGAGTTGGGCCTGGCAGGACGCCGATGCGGCTCCCTCGACCTCAAGGAGTGACATGACCGACTCGACCACCCTCGACATCCCCGGCTACAAGACGGGCACCTGGGTCCTCGACCCCGCCCACAGCGAGGTCACCTTCTCGGTGCGCCACATGATGATCTCGAAGGTGCGCGGCACGTTCGGCGTGAAGAGCGCCACAATCGTCGCCCCCGAGAACCCCCTCGAGGCCACCGTCGAGGCGTCGGTCGACGTGTCGTCGGTCGACACCAAGGACGAGGGTCGCGACCAGCACCTGCGCTCGGCGGAGTTCTTCGACACCGAGACCCACCCCACCATGGACTTCCGCTCGACGGGTGTCCGCGTCGAGGACGGCGACTTCCTCGTCGACGGCGACCTGACGATCCGCGGCATCACCAAGCCCGCGACCTTCTCGCTCGACTTCGGCGGCTTCGGCACCGACCCGTGGGGCAACTACAAGGCCGGCGCGACCGCCAAGACGGTCGTCAACCGCGAGGACTTCGGCCTCACGTGGAACGCCGCCCTCGAGACCGGCGGCGTGCTCGTCGGCAAGGACGTCACAATCGAGCTCGACCTGCAGCTGACGCTCCAGGCCTGATCGTTCCGCAGCCCCGCTGCGGACGTGATCCTCACGGAGGCCCCGGATGCCATGGCATCCGGGGCCTCCGTCGTTCCCGCGCGGGTGGCGGGCGAAAGCCGCGATCGCCGTGCGCGGGGCGCATCGCGCGGTGGGCGGGGCGGCGGCCGATCCCGCGGATGCCGCCGTGTGCATCGCCGTGCGCCGGTGAATCCCGAGACCGGGGACGATGTGCGACTCGCGAACCATGCCGCCCCGGGCGAGGAAGGGCCCGAGACGCGCTCTAGGCGACGGCTCGACGGGGGAGGCGCAGGCGCTGCTGCACCAGCAGGATGCCCAGGAACACGATCACCGCGCCGACCGGCTCGTTCCACGTGATCCTCTCACCGAGGACGGCGATACCCAGTGCCACGCCGACGACGGGGGTGATGTAGGTGACGGTCGAGGCGCGCGTCGGGCCCCACGCGCGGAGCGTGTTCTGGTTCCAGACGTACGCGATCCCCGTGCCGAGGACGCCGAGGGCGACGATGCTCAGCACCACCTCGGGCGAGAGCCGCATCGGCTCGACGAGTGTGAACGGCCCGAGAAGTAGCATGACCGCCGCCGCGGGCGCGATGTAGCCGAAGGCGAAGGCGGCACCGGTGAGCCCGCTGTCGCCGAGGAACCGTCGCATGTAGGCGAGGCTGAAGCCGTAGCACGCGGTCGCGCCCAGCAGTGCGATCTGGGCGATCGTGCTGTCTCCCACCGCCGCGACGCTGCCCGGGGCGATGATCACGACGACGCCCGCGATCCCGATCGCGATACCGGCGAGCTGCCCGGCGCGCAGTCGCTCGACCCGGAACACCGCCCACGCCATCACCGCCGTCATGATCGGCGTCGTGGCGTTGAAGATGCTCGCGAGGCCCGACGACACGTGCTGCTCGGCCCATGCGAAGAGAACGTACGGCAGCACGCAGAACGTCAGGCCCAGCACGCACAGGTGCCCCCACGTGCGCAGGCGGCGCGGCAGCCGCTCGCGGCGGATCGCCACGACGGCGGCCAGCGCCAGCGCGCCGAAGACCAGTCGCCCGGTCGCGACCTGTGTCGGCGTCATGCCGGTCAGGGCGATCGCGATGAAGAGAAAGCTCGAGCCCCACACGATCCCGGTGAGCACGAACTGCACCCCGATCGATGCGGAAGAGGAAGAGGGAGAGGATGCCACGATCCCGAACATAGGCCGTCGCCCGGCCCCCGCCCCGCTCGGAACAGGGAGACGGCCGGAATCCGCCGTTCGTCGGCGCTCCGGCTCAGGGCACCGGGTGCAGGGCGTCGTAGTCGCGGAACCGCGGCGACAGCCGCACGAACAGGCCGACGAGCCCGAGGATCACGATCCCGCCGAACAGGGGCGGCGCCCAGAGGGCGGTCAGGGTGGCCAGTGTGCCGGCATAGAGCGCTCCGACGCGGGGCCCACCGGCGACCACCACGACGAAGATGCCCTGCAGACGCCCGCGCATGGCATCCGGGACGGCCGCCTGCATCATGGTCGATCGATAGATCGCGCTGACGTTGTCGGCCGCGCCCGAGACGGCCAGGGCCACCGCGGCCAGCACGATGAGGACGACGGCGCCATTGTGCTGATCGGTGGTGTCGGGACGCAGCCAGCCCAGCGAGGCCGCGAGCAGCACGAGCCCGAACGCCCCGATCGCGACGCCGTACACCTGGATCGCCCGTTCGATCCCGAGACCCTGCCGCCGCACGCGCCCGATCGGTCCCGAGAAGAGGCTCGAGAGGAACGCTCCGGCTGCGACGGCGGCGGTGAGCACGCCCGTCGTGATCGCGCCGCCCCCGAGCAGCACCGCTCCGATCGCCGGGAACAGGGCGATGGGCTGGCCGAACGTCATGGCCGTGATGTCGAGCACGTACTGCAGCCGGATGTTGGGGGCCCCGCGCAGGAACCGGACGCCGTCGCGCAACGACTCGATCCCCGGGCGCACGATCGCGCCCTCGGGGCGCAAACGGGGCAGCGACCACAGGCCGAGGAAGAGCGACGTCATGAGCAGCACGTCGAGCGAGTACGTCCACGCGTAGCCCGCCACCGCGACGAGCACGCCCGCCAGGGCGGGGCCGGCCATGACCATGATGCCCACGGTGACGCCCTGCAGGGCTGCGGCGGCGGGCAGCAGCTCGCGGGGGAGCAGACGCGGGGTGATCGCCGAACGGGTCGCCATGACGATCGAGTTCGCCGCCGAGTTGACGACGCTGAGCACGAACAGCCACCCCACCGTCTCGAGGCCGGTCCAGGCGAGCACCGCCAGCAAGGCGGTCGAGACGAACGTCACGCTCGCCGCCAGCAGGGCGACCGTGCGGCGGTCGAAGGCGTCCGCGAGCATGCCCCCGTACAGTCCGGCGGCGACCATGGGCAGCAGTCCGGCCACCGCGATCATCGAGACCGCGAAGGTGCTCTGGGTCAGCGCGAAGACGTGCAGCATGACCGCGACGACGGTCAGCTGGCCTCCCAGGCCCGACAGGGTGGAGCCCACCCACATCCGCGCGAACGGGGGCGACGTGGTGAGCGGACGCAGATCGATGAAGTGGCTGCGACGGAGTCCCGTGCTCATAGATGCACCTCGACACGTTTGACGCGGGAGGAATGCCCGCGGAGGATCTGGACGCGACGGGGCGCGACGTCGAAGCGGTCGGCGAGCGCTCGCACGAGCCCCGCGTTGGCGGCGCCGTCGACGGCGCGCTCGCGCACGTGCACGATCAGGCCGTCGGGCGACTCCTCGACGAGCGGGCCGCGCCTGCTGCCGGGCTTGACGCGGACGATGAGCTGCACGGATCGAGGCTACGCCAGGGATCCGACGTCGTGGATCCGGCGCGTCCGCCGGCCTGGGCGTGCCGGCCACCGGATGTCGCGCACCGGTGGCTGACGGGCGGGAGGGGCCGGGGGCGGCGTGGTTCGTGCCGAGGTGTCGGGGACACGCGGGCGCGGGCGCCTCATCGGCCTCAGGTGCATGCGTGGGCCTCACGGATCATGCATGTTCGCGCGGGTGTGGGGCCCTGGGATGTGCCGGGCGCCGGCCGCCGAGGGACGGGGCGTGGTGCCGGGTGCGTCTGGCCGGGCGGCGGGCTCCGGGCGATGGGGAGTGGTGCCGGACGGGGCGGCGCGGGTGGGCTCCGTGACCGATGTGGTCGTCGGCTCGCGAGGCTGGTAGACTCATGCGGTTGCCGTTCGATCGGCCGCGGATAAAGAGAGCTCGCACATCGGGTGACGGGCGCCGCGCAATGAGAAGGAAGGGGATCCCATCTATGGCACTCGAAGCAGACGTCAAGAAGGCGATCATCGAAGAGTACGCGACGCACCCCGGTGACACCGGATCCCCCGAGGTGCAGGTCGCGATGCTGACGCAGCGCATCAAGGACCTCACCGAGCACCTCAAGGCACACAAGCACGACCACCACTCGCGCCGTGGCCTGTTCCTGCTCGTCGGTCAGCGCCGTCGCCTGCTGGGTTACCTGCAGGACATCGACATCAACCGTTACCGCTCGCTCATCGAGCGTCTCGGTCTGCGTCGCTAATCGCACCAGCGTTCTATCGCGCAAAACATTCTTGGAAGGCCGCCCCACGGTGTGGGGCGGCCTTCGGCGTTTCCGGATGCCGCGACCCCGTGGCATCCGCGATCGCCTCGGCCCGTGGCATCCGGCGGTCTGGGGCAGAGAGCCCTCCCGCCGCGGCGCAGGCGCCTCGTGATCCGGCTGAACGCAACGTCTGCGCAGAACGCGGTGTCAGAGCGTCCCCGCGGACGGATGGCGGTGAGACGTGATCTCGGCCCGGGGCGGGCCGCAGCGCCGCATTCCCGTCGGCACCGAGACAGGGCAACGTCGTCCGACACCTCAGGAGCAGCACGGGTGCCGATGGCAAACGCCCGCTCCCGGATCGGCGGGCAGCGGGCGTTCGTGCGACGGCGTCAGGACGAGGCGCGGGCCGCCAGCAGGTCGGGGTGCCAGCGCTCGGCGACGTCGGGGTGGGCGCGCAGGCGCGACTTGAGGGCGTTCTCGCCGTACGTCGCGTGGATGGGGTTGGACGGGTCGTCGGTGACTCCCCGGATCTGGGATGCCAGCTCGTCGGGCAGCTCGATGATCGGCAGGCGCGCGTCGAGGGCGGGGTTGAAGAAGAACGGCACCGAGATGCGCTCGTCGGGGAACCTGGGCGAGATCACACGGTGGTTGGTCGCCGTGAGGTAGCCCTGGGTGGCGTACTCGAGCAGCTCGCCGATGTTCACGACGAAGGCGCCGGGCACCGGGGGAGCGTCGACCCACTCACCGTCGCGCTCGACCTGGAGGCCGCCCTTGCCGGGCTCGACCCACAGCAACGTGAGGACGCCGGAGTCCTTGTGCGCGCCGACGCCCTGGGCCCACGCGGCCGGAGGCTCCGCGTCACGCCCCGGCGCGGCGTGGAGGGGCCGTGGAGACTGGGGAGTCGGGTCGTCTTTGCCGGGGTAGCGGACGATCTTGATGAGCGTCTGTGGGTCACCGAAGTGGCGGTCGAAGTACTGCTCCTCGGCGCCGAGCGCGACCGCCCAGGCGCGCAGCAGCTTGCGCGCCACGCCCGTGAGGTGGTCGTGCCACTCGGTCACGACCTCTTTCAGCTCGGGCTGTGCGGCGGGCCACAGGTTCGGGCCGACGAGGCGGTTGTATCCGGGGCCGTCGGGGTCGTCCCCACGCCCACTCGTCGTGTCGCCGGCGCCCCGCGACGAGCTTCCGGGGGTGGGGGTCCAGATCGCCTCGCGCTCGGGACCGATGTCGATCTGCTCACGCCAGTCGACGCGACCCTGGGTGAGCTCGCCGCCCACGCGGGTGTAGCCGCGGAAATGCGGGCTTGTGACGTTCTCGATCGCGAGCTTCTCGGCCTCGGGAAGAGCGAAGAAGTCCTTGGCCGCCTGCAGCAGGCGCGCTTCGAGCGCGGGGCTCACGCCGGTGCCGGTGAGGTAGAAGAAGCCGACGTCGTGCGTCGCGGCGCGCAGCTCATCGCGGAAACGGGCTGCGGCATCCGGACCCTGGTCGAGCAGTGAGAGATCGAGGACGGGGAGGTTCAGGTCGGACATGCGTCGAGGTTAGGCGACCCTGACCAGGGATGGGCGATTGTTGCCGAGGGTTACCGCGCACGGGACGGCGTCGGGGCGGTGACGCCGACGGGTCTCGCCCGCGTCACCGCCCCGGCCGCTGTCAGGCGAACAGCCCGGCGGCGATGTACGAGCCCTCGCGCGGAGCGGGTGGCACGAAGAAGATGCCCGATCCGATGTGCGTGATGTACTCGTTGAGGGCGTCCGAGCGGCTCAGGCGCGACTGCAGCACCTCGAAGTGCGCGGGATCGTTCTGGTAGCTCACGAACAGCAGGCCGCCGTCGAGGAACCCGAACTGGTTGATCCCGTCGGTGTAGTTGAACCCGCGTCGCAGGATCTTCACGCCGTCGTTGTTCTCGTGCGCCGCGAGGCGGATGTGCGCCGTCGCGGGGATGACCGGTGCGCCGGTGGCATCCTGTTTCGCGAAGTCGGGCTCGTCGAACTCCTGCGTGCCCGTGAGCGGGGCGCCCGTCACCTTGTGGCGGCCGAACACCGCGTTCTGATCGCTCACGCGGTCGGTGTCCCAGTTCTCGATGTGCATCTGGATCTTGCGGACCACCTGGTATGTGCCGTGGCGTGTCCAGTCGGGCCCGTCGGAGGTCCACACGAAGGCGTCGAGGTCGTCGGCCTCGAACACGTTGCGCGTGCCGTCCTTGTATCCCATGAGGTTGCGCGGGGTCGACTGCCCTTTGCCGGCGGCCGCGCGGCCGAAGCCCATCACGGTCCAGCGGGTCGCCGCCGAGCCGGTCTCTTTGCCCATGCGGGCGAGGGCGCGGACGGCGTGATAGGCGACCTGCGGGTCGTCGGCGCACGCCTGCACCGACAGGTCTCCGCCGGCGAGCTCGGGCTTGATCGTCGTGTCGCCCAGCTGCAGCTCGCGCAGCAGCGGCGGCTTGCGGTCGGCCAGGCCCGTCTTGTCGGTGAACAGCCCGGGGCCGAGGCCCACCGTCACCGTCAGCGCGGCGGGCTCGAGGTCGAGCGCCTCTCCGGTGTCTTTGCCGATCGCGTCGACCCGTGCCGGCTCGACCTCGCCGACGGTCTTGCCCTGCATCAGCTGGGCGATCGCGGCCGACCACCGGGCGAGCAGAACCTGAAGGTCGGAGGCGCCCACGCCGGTGTAGTCGAACGTCATGAAGACCGAGTACCGCTGCACCGGCGTCGTGATGCCCGCCTGCTCGGCGTCACCGTAGAACGCGTGCGCCGTGCTCATGTCGATGACGTCGCCGGTCGGCTCGTCGTGCGGGGCCGCCACGGCCGCGCCGACGGCCCCGCCGCCGAGCCCGCCCGCGACGAGACCTCCCGCCGCGGCCGTCAGCAGCAGCGCGCGGCGGGAGAGCCCGCGGGGCGAGGTGCTCTCGTCGGACTGTTCGGTCACTGGGCGGTCGCCACCTTCTCGGCGATGCGCGAGAGGGGCTCCTGCAGCGCCTGCACGGCCTTGCTCAGCGTGACGGCGTCGCTGGTGCGCAGGGCCTCGGTCCACTGCTTGTAGCCGCCCAGGGCGTTCGGGTCGCGGTATCCGTCGAGCAGCTTGGTGACCGTGTCGAACTGCGTGGCGATCTGCGTCGCCAGTGCGCCGTCGATCTGGTCGAGGCCCGGTCGCAGATAGGCGAAGGCCTGCTGCGCGCCCTCGACGTTGGCGGCGAAGTCGACGAGGTCGATGTGGCTGTAGGCCTCTTCTTCGCCGGTGATCTTGGCCGACTGCACCTCTTCGAGGAGGGCGGCGGCGCCGTTGGCCAGGTCTTCGGGCTTGTAGGTCAGCGTGGCCATGACGGTCTGCAGCTTCTTCGTGTTGTCGACGAGTCCCGCGGCGAGGGTCTTGGTCGAGTCGGTGATGGCACCGTTCTGGAACAGGTCTCGCTCGATCGCGTGGAAGCCCGACCAGCCCACGGCGGGGTCGGGCGGGGTCGCCTCGCGCATGTCGATCAGGTAGTCGAGGTTGCCGTGGTTGTCGGTCGGGTCGAAGCCGTCGAGCACGAAGCCCTCGACGTCGGACTCGATCTTCTCGTAGAACGGGCGGGCGAGCGCGTACTGCTTCTGCGCCGTCTGCACGTCGCCGCTGTCGACCGCGGTCTGCAGGTTCGTCACGGCCGTGACCATGTCGGCCACGACGCCCTTGGCGTAGTCGGCGTAGCCCTGGGTGCCCTGTGCGAGCAGGGCCGACACCGAGCCGCCGGTGGCGGCGGCGCTGGCGCCCGTCACGGTGAAGTCGGTGGTCTCGGTCGTCGCCCCGGGGCAGTACACCTGGTACGTGCCGCCGTCGAGGCGGGTCGTGAACGACACCGGCGGCAGTCCCGGCGCGAGGTTCTCCTTCTCGCCGAGGATGCGGTTCTTGCTCTGCAGCTCGACCTCGGTGATCGCCGTCGAGCTCTTGTTGACCACGGTGAACGTGATGGGGCCGGCGGGCGCGCTGTCGAAGTCGAGCGCGCACGCGTCGCCGCCGTCGCCGGTCAGGGTGATCGTGATCTGGGTCGCCCCGCTCGAGTTGGTGGGGGCGGAGGCGGGCGTCGACGAGGTGCCGGTGCAGCCGGCCAGCGCGACGCCGCCGACGGCGAGAAGGGCGATCGCGCTCGTGCGCGCGGTGAATCGGGTGCCGGAAGGCATGGTTCTCCTTGAGGATGTGCGGGTGAAGGCGGAGACGGGGGGTGTCAGGGTGCGGCGGCGTGAGCGGGATGCTCGAGCGGCGCGACGGATGCCGTGACCTCGTCGTGCGCGCGCAGCCGACGGCGTCCGCGCCACGCGGCCAGCAGCAGCGCGATGGCGGTGATCGACAGCACGGCGGGGACCTGGACGCCCCACAGGGTGCGCTCGGTCTCGGACTCGATGCGCGCCTGCGCGAGGTCGGCGCGCGCCGAGACGTCAGAGGCCGTGGCGTGCCATTCAGCGGCGGGTGGGGCGGCGTCGGAGCCTGCCACGGTGATCGAGCGATCGGTCGTGAGCCCGCCCCCGCTGAGGGTGACGACCGCGTGCCGGACGGAGGCGGCGTCGAGCAGCACACCCTCGGCGGTCCACACGGTGACGTCGTCGGTGATCTGCCAGCGGGCGGTGAACGGCCCGGGCTGCTGCGCGCGGTTGACACCGATGGGCAGGCGGCCGCCCGAGAGCGCGGCCAGGTCCTCGAGGGTGACGCTGCTCGGCGCCGTCGCCGAGGCGTCGTCGCTCGCCGTCCACTGCTGTGCGCTGACACCGTCGTGCTCGACAGGGGTCGGCGACGAGAGGCTCACGGTCCGGGGAGCGGCACCGTCGATCGAGAGCGCCAGCGTCGAGCCGTCGAGGCGGACGTCGCCGACGAGGGTGTCGGCGGCACCCGCCTCGCCGGCGGCCACCGACAGGGTCGCGGGCGGTGATGCGGCCGGGAGCGCCCACCCGATCGCGAGAGCGATCGCCGCGATCGCGGCGACGCCGCCGAGTGCCGCCTGGACGGCGGGCACCCGGCTCGGCCGCAGCCGAGCGGACCGGGGCCAGTAGACGAACAGGGCGACGGGGACGAGGTAGGCGAACCAGCCCACGACCTCGATGAGACGGGGGTCGGCCGGGATGCCGAGCACCCCCGTGATCAGGGCCGAGGGGATGCTGCCGGGGGTGACGACGGCCGAGAGGTCGACGGTGCGCTGCTGTCCGCCGACCACCCAGCCGGCCTCGTGCGCGGTGCGCAGGGTCGACACCACGAGACCGGCGGCGACGAGGATGAGAAAGCCCGCGGTGACGCGGAAGAAGCGGCTGAGGTTGATGCGCACGCCGCCCAGGTAGATGCCGACGCCGACGGCGACGGCGGTCACGACGCCGAGGATCGCGCCGAGCGCCGCGAGGGCGGCATCCGTCGACGCCGAGAACGTGGCGAGAAGGAACACGCTCGTCTCGAAGCCCTCTTTGAGCACCGCCAGGAAGGCCATGAGCGCGAGCGCCCACGCGTGGCCGTCGTTGAGCGCCGCGCCCGCCTGCTCTTCGAGCTCGGATCGCATGCTGCGCGCATGCCGGTTCATCCACACGAGCATTCCCGTGACGAAGAAGATCGCCACGGCGCCGATGACGGTCTCCATCGCCTCTTGGGCGGCCTGCGGGAGCGACTGCTCGACCAGCGAGAGCGTCACGCCGACGCCGATCGACAGTATGACGGCGAGGACCGCGCCGATCCACATGCCCGTCAGCCGACGCCCGTTGTTCTTCAGGAACGCGGCGATGATGCCCACGATCAGGGCTGCTTCGAGCCCCTCTCGTAGACCGATGACGTAGGTGGCGAGCACCGGCGACCTCTGGGGGTGAGAGCGATGAGACGTGCTAAGGGTAGCCTATCTTTCCTTGAGCGCCAGACGCGGATGCCGCCGAGGCGGCGCGATGTCGGCGGGAATAGATCCACGTCCCCCGCGTTGCATGAGATATATTCATCTGCATGCAATTGGGTGCGTGGCATCCGGGAAGCGAGAAGACACCGTGAGCGAGAACACCTCCACCCCGAACTGGCCCGGGATGCAGTTCGGCGTGATGACGGTGAGCGACATCACGCAGGACCCGACGACGGGCAAGACCCCGAGCGAGGCCCAGCGCATCAAGGACACGCTCACGATCGCCCAGCACACCGAAGAGGTCGGCCTCGACGTCTTCGCCCTCGGCGAGCACCACAACCCGCCGTTCTGGTCGTCGTCGCCCACGACCACGCTGGCGTACATCGCCGCCCAGACCGAGCGCCTCATCCTCACGACCTCGACGACGCTCATCACCACGAACGACCCGGTGAAGATCGCCGAAGACTTCGCGATGCTGCAGCACGTGTCGGGCGGTCGCGCCGACCTCATGCTCGGTCGCGGCAACACGGGCCCGGTGTACCCCTGGTTCGGTAAGGACATCCGCCAGGGCCTGCCGCTCACCATCGAGAACTACGACCTGCTGCACAAGCTGTGGCGCGAGGACGTCGTCGACTGGGAGGGCAAGTTCCGCACCCCTCTGCAGGGCTTCACCTCGACCCCGCGCCCGCTCGACGGCGTGCCCCCGTTCGTCTGGCACGGCTCGATCCGTACGCCCGAGATCGCCGAGCAGGCCGCCTACTACGGCAACGGCTTCTTCGCGAACAACATCTTCTGGCCCAAGGAGCACTACCAGCGCCTCATCACGCTGTACCGCGAGCGCTTCGCCCACTACGGCCACGGCACGCCCCAGCAGGCGATCGTCGGCCTCGGCGGCCAGGTGTTCATGCGCGCGAACTCGCAGGACGCGGTGCGGGAGTTCCGCCCGTACTTCGACAACGCGCCGGTCTACGGTCACGGGCCGAGCCTCGAGGACTTCAGCCAGATGACGCCGCTGACCGTCGGCTCGCCGCAGCAGGTCATCGACCGCTACGCCGCGATGCGCGAGACGTTCGGCGACTACCAGCGCCAGCTCTTCCTCATCGACCACGCGGGTCTTCCCACCAAGACCGTGCTCGAGCAGCTCGACATCCTCGGTTCCGAGGTCGTGCCGGTGCTGCGCAAGGAGCTGCAGGTGAATCGTCCGGCCGAGGTGCCCGACGCTCCGACGCACGCGAACCTGGTCGAGAAGATCTACGCCGGTGCGGCTCCGCGCCAGGCCGTTCCCGGTGCGAACCGCGGCGACAACCTCACCGCGGGCAGCCCGTACCAGGATGCCGCCCCGCGCTCGGGCAGCGCCTTCGGTGCGGCCGCGACCAAGGTCGGTGCCTGACATGGCCGCCCGCCGCATCGCGGTCGTGACCGCGGGGCTGTCGACCCCGTCGTCGACGCGCATGCTCGGCGACCGGCTCGCCCACGCGGCTCTCGCCGAGCTGCGCGAGCGCGGGATCGACGCCACGAGCGACGTGTTCGAGCTGCGCGACTACGCGCACGACCTCACCGACAATCTGCTCACCGGGTTCGCCCCGGCGCCCCTCGAGCAGATGATCAACACGGTGGTCTCGGCCGACGGCATCATCGCGGTCACGCCGATCTTCTCGACGAGCTACTCGGGCCTGTTCAAGTCGTTCATCGACGTGCTCGACCCGCAGGCGCTCACCGGCATCCCGGTGCTCATCGGCGCGAACGCCGGCACGGCCCGCCACTCGCTCGCGATCGACTACGCGATCCGCCCGCTCTTCACCTACCTGCACGCCAACCCCGTGCCGACCGGTGTGTTCGCGGCATCCAGCGACTGGGGCGCGAACGCCGACGAGGTCGCCCCGCTCAGCTCCCGCGTCGAGCGCGGCGCCCGGGAGTTCGCGGATGCCATCGCCGCCCGCGAGCCCGCCCGCGACGCCGACCCGTACGACCCGTCGTCGTACCTCGGCGAGGGTCGGTCGTTCGGCCACCTGTTGGGTGGTCTGTCGGGAGAGTGACCCCTCGCACGCGGCCCCGCCGGAGATCCGGCGGGGCCGCGTGCGTCCCGGGCGCCCGACCGGGGCGGCAGACGCCGAGCGTCCCTCCTTCGCGGGCGTCGCGCGGCGACTCGTCGTCGCCGGCCCTAGGGTGGGGGCGACGAGAAGGAGCGGGACATGGATGCCGCGCAATGGGACGAGCGATACCGGGCCTCGGACGGGGGCGTGTGGGCCGCCGAGCCGCCCGCCGTCGTCCGCGAGATCGTCGCGCCGCTCGCGCCGCAGACGGCGATCGACGTCGCGACCGGTGACGGGCGCACCGCGGTGTGGCTCGCCGACCGCGGGTGGACGTGCACGGGCATCGACTTCTCGGCCGCGGGACTCGCGCTCGCCGCGAGCCGGCCCGGGGGAGACGCGGTCACGTGGACGCACGCGGACGTGCACGAGTGGCAGCCCGTGGCATCCGTCGATCTCGTCGTGTCGTGCTACCTGCACCTGCGCGACAACGCCGCGGCCATCGCGCGGATCGCCGGGTGGGTGGCGGTCGGCGGGACGCTCGTCGTCATCGGTCATGACGTCGACAACATCGCCGCGGGCGGCCATGGTCCGGCCGACCCCGAGATCCTCTACACCCCGGAGCTGTTGCGCGGCGCTCTCGACGACCGTTTCCGCATCGAGCGGTGCGCGCGGATCACGCGGACGAGCGCCGACGCCGAGCTGCGCGGCGGGCATGCGAGCGTCGCGATCGACACGCTTCTGCACGCCGTGCGGGTGGCCTAGCGTCCCCCGCCGCAGCGGGTGCCGGGTCTCGCGAGAGCGCCGTGCTCTCGCGTCACCACACGATGTCGGCGACGTCCCGGATCTCGCGGCCGCCGGTCGCCCGCACTCCCGGACGGGCGAGCACGTCGGCGTCGGCGAGCGGACCGACGTCGACCCCCGCGTCGGCCGCGATGTCGGCGATCGGCACCTGGAACGTGCGGAAGCCGCCGAGCGGCGGCACCGTGAGCCCCTGCCGGGTGTCGACGAGATCGCTCTGGTCGAGCACGAAGCCCGCCGCCGCCAGGGTGTCGCCCCGACGCCAGGCCGCGATCTTCCAGAACCGCAGCGGGATGCGGATGCCCCGGTAGGGCGGGTCGTCGGCGCGCAGCATGGGCGCGGTGAACACCGCCAGCCGCTGGTCGGTCGCCTCGGCGTACTCCAGCACGTGGTCTTCGAGGCCGAGCCACAGCTCTTTCGACTGGTTGAAGCCCGCGGCCTGCGGCGCGGCGTTCGTGTAGAAGAACGTCGCGGAGGTGGCATCCCGGGCCTCGTCGACGGTGCCCCAGCCCGGATCGCGACGACGCACCAGGTGGCCGCGGTCGAGGTCGTTGCGGCTGTAGACCTCGGGCCCGACCTGCGCGTCGGCGGCGACGCGGGGGTCGAGCCGCCACTCTCCGGTACGGGGGAGGTCGCGCAGGGTCGCTCCGTCGATCACGACGCCGGTGACCGCGGCGAGGCGGCGGTCGGTGTCGAGCAGCACCGAGAACCGGGGGTAGTCGAGCCGCGCCGCGGCCGTGGCGGGGGCCGGGAGGGGGAGCGGGATGCCGAGGAAGTCCGGTGAGTAGCCGTCGTTCATGACTCCATCGTGCCCGGGGCCTCGGACATCGCGACAGACTTGCGTGATGGAACAGCACGTGAAGACGCGGGCCGACGCGCCTGCGGGGTTCTTCGCCGCCGAGGCCGCGGGGCTGCGCTGGCTCGCGGACGCCGGCGGGGCACGGGTCGTGCGCGTGGACGCCGTAGAACCCGACCGCATCGTGCTCGAGCGCATCGTCGAGACGCGGCCGACCGCCGCGGCGGCCGAGGCCTTCGGCGCCGCGCTCGCCGCGACCCACGACGCCGGCGCCGAGGCCTTCGGCTCGCCGCCGCCGGGGTGGGAGGGCGACATCTTCATCGGCCGTCGCCGCCAGCCCGCGCGGCCCGCCGCGACGTGGGGCGCGTTCTATGCGGCGCAGCGCGTCGCGCCGTTCGTGGCCCCCGCGGTGGCGGCGGGCAATCTGACGTCGGCGGGTGCCGAGGCGGTGCGCCGGGCGTGCGCCGTGATCGCCGACGGGGCGTTCGACGACGGCGAGTCGCCCGCGCGTCTGCACGGCGACCTGTGGGCGGGGAACGTGCTGTGGGGCGTCGACGGCGTCGTGCTGATCGATCCGGCCGCGCACGGCGGTCACCGCGAGACCGATCTGGCCATGCTCGACCTGTTCGGCTGCCCGTTCCTCGAACGCATCGTCGCGGGGTACGACCGCGCGCATCCGCTGCGCGCGGGATGGCGGTCGCGGATCCCGCTGCATCAGCTGCACCCGCTCGCCGTGCATGCCGCCGGCCACGGGCCGTCGTACGGCCGCGCCCTGATCGACGCCGCGGAGCGCACGCTCGCGCTCGTCTGACGTGCGGGCTCTGCACTCTCCCTAAAATGAGAACGGTTATCAGTAAGATCGGATGCCATGAGCAGCCCCGTCTTCCCGTTCACCGCCGTCGTGGGTCAGGACGAGCTGCGGCACGCGCTCACCCTGTGCGCCGTCGACCCGGGGGTCGGCGGCGTGCTGGCGCTCGGCGACCGCGGCACCGGCAAGTCGACGACCGTGCGGGGCCTCGCCCAGCTGCTCGCGCGGGAGGGGCTCGACATGCCCGTCGTCGACCTGCCGCTCGGGGCGAGCGAGGACCGCGTGCTCGGTTCGCTCGACATCGACCGCGCGCTGCGCGGAGAGATCGCCTATGCGCCCGGACTGCTCGCCGCCGCGCACGGCGGCATGCTCTACATCGACGAGGTGAACCTGCTCGACGACTACCTGGTCGACCTGCTGCTCGACGTGGCCGCCTCGGGCGTCAACACCGTCGAACGCGACGGGGTGAGCCACACCCATCCGGCGCGGTTCGTGCTCGTCGGCAGCGGCAACCCCGAGGAGGGCGAGCTGCGACCCCAGCTCGAAGACCGGTTCGGCCTCTCGACGCACATCGCCACGCTCGACGACGTCGAGCAGCGGTGGGAGATCGTGCGGCGACGGCTCGCGTTCGAGCGCGACCCCGACGACTTCGTGGCGCAGTGGGCCGAGCGCGAGCAGCGTCTCGCGGCGCGCATCGCGCGAGCGCGCGAGTGCTGCGACGACGTGATCGTGCGCGACGACGTGCTGCGGTCGGCGGTGCGCATCTGCGTCGACGCGCGCGCCGTCGGCCATCGCGCCGACATCGTGCTGGTGCGCGCGGCGCGGGCGGCCGCCGCACTGGCCGGCCGTCCCGAGGTGACCGTCCACGACCTGGCCGCGGTCGTGGTCCCCGTGCTGCGCCATCGCACGCCGCGCACCGCCCTGGAGTCGGCCGCCGCTCCCGCCGCCCGCGTGCGCATCGCCGCGTCGGCGGTGCTGGGGCGTCGGGTCGCGTGACGGTCGCGGTCCCGCGGGCCCTTCTGACCGGCGCGATCCCGCTCGACCCGGCGGTGCGGACACTCATCGGCGTGTGGTGCGGGGGAGCGCCGTTCGGTCTCGCGCTGACCGGCGACGCCCATCTCGGGGAGCAGCTGTTCCGTGCGCTCCGGCCCCTCGCCGATCACGTCGTCCGTCGCGCCGACGACGACCCGCCCCGCGCGGTGCGCACGCTCGCGCTCTGCGCCGATCTCGCCGATCTCGCGCCGGCGGTCGGGCGGCGGTGCACGGCGGTGCTCGACGTCTCGCCGCCCGTGCACGGCCTCCCCGTGACCCTGCTCGACCTCGCGGCGTCTCTGCCCGACGTTCCGCGGGCCCGGCCCGACGTCCCGGCTGCTCCGCCCGGTGTCGCCGTGGTTCCGCCCGGTGTCTCGGCGCCCCCGCCCGGTGTCCCGCTGGCCCCGCCCGGAGGGCGGCGGCAGACGGCGGGCGACGAGCACGACCTCTGGCGCCGCGTCGTGTCGTGCCTGCACGCGCACGGCGTGCACGACGGTGCGCTCGACGTGGCCGCGTGCGCGATGGCATCCGGTGTCCGCGCCGCGGGGTGGGACGGCGACCCGGTCGCGCTCGTGCGGCGGTGGGTCGCCGAGCCGCGCGGCCGCGTGGCGCCGGTGCGCGCGTCGTCGCCGGGCACGGACGACGCCGGAGACGAGGGCGACGGCGGCCCCGAGACGGATGCCACGGGCTCGGGCGCCGCCCCCGCCCCCGCAGAACCGGATGCCACGCCCCCGGGCGACGGCGGCGCCGAGGGGGCGGGGGCAGGCGAGGGCGCGGTCGTCGACGAGGCGTCCGGAGGGGGACCGGGGCTCGCGGAGGCCGCTGACGACGCGGCCGTCGGGAGCGACCGGGACGCGACGGCGGGCGCCGCGGGCCCGGAGGCGGGCGGCGCCGCCCACAGGTCGGACGTCGAGGACGCGCCGGAAGCCGGCGCGGACGACGACGCGTCCACCGCGGCGGCCGACGCCGTCCCGGGTGACGAGGGTGCTCCTCGCGCCGCGACACCGCCCCCCGACCTCGCCGCGGGCACCGGCCGCGACCTTCCCGACGGCACCGCGCCCGCCGCTCACGCCGTCGCGCTCGCCGTGCCGGCGCTCACGGATCCGCCGCCGATCCCGGATCCGACCCGCGGCGGCCGTCGCGGCCGCCGCGGTGCGCTGCGTCGCGGAACGGGGCGCGGCCGCCCCGGTCGGGTCGTCGACCTCGACCGCGCCGGCGGCCGGATCGCCGTGCTGCCCACCCTGCATCGCGCTGTCCGACGCCAGGCGCGATCCGGTTCCGCCGAGGCGTTCCGCGTCGAGCGCGGCGACCTGCGGGGGCGCCTGCGCGCGGAGCCCACGGCGCTGCACACGGTGGTCGTCGTCGACGGCTCGTCGTCGATGGGACGCGCCGGCGCCGCCCACGCCCGCCGGGTGGCCGACCTCGCGCTCGCCCAGGTCTATCGCGATCGCGGCGACCTCAGCGTCGTCGTCGCGGCGGGCACGCGCGCGCGAGTGGCGCAGTCGCGGACGACGCGGGTCTCGCGCGCCCGCGCCGTGCTCGAAGCCGGCGGCGACGAGGGCGGGGGAACGCCCCTCGCCGACGCGGTGCGTCTGGCGCTCGTCGAGCTCGGCGAGGCGCCCCGCGAGCGCTGCCGCCTGGTGATCGTCAGCGACGGGTGCGCGACGGTCGACCTGTCGGGGCGCGCCGACGAGCGCTCCGCCGTCGCCGACCTTCGCGGGCAGCTCGACGAGGCCCGCCGCCGGGTGTCGCGCACCGTGCTCGTCCCGCTCGACGCGCGCGGCTGGCGTCCTCTCGACCGCACCCTCGAGCCCTTCCGCGCCGCGGGCGTGGTCGTCGCCGAGCCGGACTGACCCCGTGCCCGGTGCCGTCCGTCTCCGGCCGGCGGTGCCCGGCGTCAGCCCACCGTCGCACGGCGGCGCGCGCGGCGGGCCAGCACCGCGTCGATGCCGACGCCGATCCCCACCGCGATCACGATCGACACCACGACGGCGACCACCGGGCCGCCGGGCACGACGACCGCGACGACCGCCCCGATCACCGCCTGGTATGCGGCCCAGGCGAACGCCGCGACGGCCGCCACACCCAGGTACCGCACCGGGGCGACCCGGGCGGCGCCCGCGGCGAGGTTCACGGCCAGGCGCGCGAACGGCACGAACCGGGCGGTGAAGAGCACCACCGCGGTGTTGCGTTCGAGCCGCGCCCGCGCCCATTCCAGGGCGCCGCGCACCCGCGGGCCGCGCATCCACGCCCACCTCTCGACGCCCACGACGCGGCCCACGACGTAGCAGCAGGCGTCGCCCGCGAAGGCGGCGAGGCCGGCCACGACGATCACGGATGCCAGGGGGAACGGCGCCTGCGCCACGGCCAGTGCGCCGAACGCGGTGACGGCCGCCTCACCCGGGACGACGACGAGGAAGGCGTCGGCGAACACCAGCAGCGCCATGCCCGGCAGAGCCCAGGGGCTGGCGGCGATCGTCTGGAGCCACGCGTCGATCCCGTCCATCCCGACACTCTCGGCCGCCGAAGGGGACGTGCGTCACACCGGCCGGTGACGCGGTGCGGAGCATCCGGTGAACATCGCGGAATCCGGGCGTCGCGGGCTCCCGCGGCGCGTCCGACGGTCGCACCCTGGAAGCGTGAGAGTCGCGCTGCTGGCCGAGTCCTTCCTCCCGCACATGAACGGGGTCACCGGCTCCGTCCTGCATGTCCTTCGCCATCTCGCCGAGGCCGGGCACGAGACCCTCGTGATCGCGCCGAAGGCCGGCGACGTGACCGCCGACCTGCACGGCGCCCGCACGCAGCTGCTGCGCTCGGTGCCGCTGCCGTCGTACCCCGAGGTGCGCGTGGTGTTCGCCCGGGCGGCGCGCCTGTCGGCCCTGCTGCGCGATTTCGACCCCGACGTGGTGCACCTGGCGTCGCCGTTCGTGCTCGGGTGGCAGGGGCTGGCGGCCGCCGACGCGTTGAAGATACCCACCGTCGCGGTGTATCAGACCGACGTGGTCGCCTACGCGCAGAAGTACAGCGTCCCGCAGGCGACGGCGCTCGTCGCCGCGCACGTCACGCGCCTGCACCGCCGCGCCACCTTGACGCTCGCGCCCTCGTCGGCGTCGACGCGGCAGCTCGAGACGCTCGGCGTCGACCGCATCCGCCGGTGGGGGCGCGGGGTGGACGCCGTGCGCTTCGCCCCCGGGCACCGCGACGAGGCGTGGCGCCGCGGCATCGCCCCGGGCGGCGAGCGGATCGTCGGGTACGTGGGCCGTCTCGCGCCCGAGAAGCAGGTCGACGATCTGCGGGCGCTCGCCGACCTGCCCGGCACGCGGCTGGTCGTCGTCGGAGACGGGCCTTCGCGCCCCGCTCTCGAACGCGCGCTCCCGGATGCCGTCTTCACCGGGCACCTGTCGGGCGAGGCGCTCGCGACCACGATGGCGGGCTTCGACGTCTTCGTGCACCCGGGTGAGAGCGAGACGTTCGGGCAGACCATCCAGGAGGCCCTCGCCAGCGGCGTCCCCGTCGTCGCGACCGGTGTCGGCGGCCCCCTCGACCTGGTGCGATCGAGCGTCGACGGCTGGCTCTACCACCCCGGCGACCTCGACGACCTGCGCGCGCGCGTCGCCGATCTCGTGGGCGACGAGGCGAAGCGTCAGGCGTTCGCGTCCGCGGCCCGCGAGGCCGTCGCGGGCCGCACGTGGCAGGCCCTCACCCGCGATCTCGTCGGGCACTACCGCGAGGCGGCCGAGCTGCGCACCATCGACGACAACCTCCTGCGGCGGCGGGGCGTGCGGCCCGCCGCAGCCGTGGCATCCCGGGCCCGCGGGCGGTGGACGCGGTACGTCGCCCTCGGCGACTCGCTCACCGAGGGGTTGTGCGACGCGTCGCGCATGCCGTCGGGGCAGTACCGCGGCTGGGCCGACCGCCTCGCCGAGCTGTTGGCGCACACGAGCGACGAGGGGTCTTTCCGTTACGCCAATCTCGCCGTCCGCAGCCGCCGGGTGCGACACCTCATCGACGAGCAGATCCCGGCCGCGCTCGAGCTGCGCCCCGACCTGGTGTCGATCCTCATCGGCGCCAACGACCTCGTCGGCCCGCACCCGGTGCTTCCGGCGCTCGTCTCAGAGGTCGAGTCGGCGGTGCGCGCCGTGCGCCGCACCGGCGCCGACGTGCTGCTGGTCACGACGTTCCTGCCGCACCGCCCGGCCGCCCGCATCTTCGCGCGCCGTTTCGCGGCCTACAACGTCGAGCTGCGTCGCATCGCCCAGCAGCAGGGGGCGATCCTGCTCGACCTCGAGGCCGTCTCCGAGATCGGGGAGCTGCCCCTGTGGGCCGACGACCTGGTGCACCTGCGCTCGCGCGGGCACCGACTGGTCGCGTACAAGGCCGCCGAGGCCCTGGGGGTGCCCGACGCCCGGGCCCTGCTCGGGCTCGACGAGGCGCTGCACGCCGACGACGACGTGCCGCAGGGCGGGTGGCTGACCCGCGATGCGCTGCCGTGGGTGTGGCGCCGGCTGCGCGGACGCACCGCGGGCGACGGCGTGCTGCCCAAGCACACGGGGTACGTCGAGCTGCCGACGCGCGGCGACCGCGAGCGCACCCGTTCGCGCTGAGCAGGACCGGTCAGTACCAGCCGGTGGCCTGGGAGTGGCCCCACGCGCCGCACGGGCTGCCGTAGCGGGCGTTGATGTACGACAGGCCCCAGGCGATCTGGGTGGCGGCGTTCGTCCGCCAGTCGGGCCCGGCCGACGCCATCTTCTCGCCGGGGAGCGCTTGCGGGATGCCGTAGGCGCCGCTGCCGCCGTTGTAGGCGTCGGCGCGCCAGCCCGACTCGCGGTTCCACAGCGAGACCAGGCACGAGAACTGGTCGTCGCCCCAGCCGTACCCGCCGAGCATGCCGCGCGCGGTGTCGCGTGCCTGCGACGGCGACATGATCGGTCCTGCCGGCGCCGTCCCGCCGCCCGACGATCCCGATCCGCCGCTCGACCCGGACCCGCCGCTCGATCCCGATCCGCTCGATCCCGACGCGCTGCCGCCCGACCCGCCCGATGAGCCCGACCCGCCCGATGAGCCCGACCCGCCCGATGAGCCCGACCCGCCCGATGAGCCCGACCCGCCCGATCCGCCGGTCGATCCCGATCCACTCGACGAGCCCGACCCGGTGCCGGACGACGCGGCGGGCGGGCCACCCGTCGCCCCGCCCGGTTCGGCCGCCTGCGCGGCGGTCTGCTCGGCCAGACGCTTGGCGCGCTCCTGCGCGGCGGTCGTGGCGCGCAGTGCGGCCAGCCGTGCGTACAGGTCGTCGAGCTGCTTCTGGGTGGCGGCGACGGTGGCGTTCTCGGCGGCGGCCGTCGACTGGGCCGTCGCCGCGGTGGACTCGGCCTCGGCCGCCAGGCGCGCGGCCTCGTCGCGGGCTACCTGGGCCTGGGAGCGCAGCGAGGCGGCCAGGTTCGAGGCGTTCTTGGCGTCACCGGCGCTGCGCGTCGTCATCTCGGTCAGCCGATCCAGCAGGCCCAGCCGAGACAGCAGGTCGTCGGGGTCGGCCGTCGCGAGAAGCTGCGCGACGAGCGGGCCATCGGCCGACGTACGGTACAGCATCGCCGCGCTGGCGCCGGCGTGCGCCTTCGCGGTGGCCAGGGCGGCGTCGGCCGCGGAGCTCTGCTCGGTCAGCGTCGCCGCGCGGGTGGCCGTGGCATCCGCCTGCTCACGTGCCTGCTCGGCCGCTGCCGAGGCGTCGAGCGCGCGAGTGGATGCCGCCGCCGCCGACGCCTCGGCGGCGTCGAGGTCGTGCAGCACCTGCACCACCGCGGGGTTCGTGTCGTCGGGCGATGCGGCACGGAGCGGGGCGGCCGTCTCGCCTGCCCAGGCGGGCGCGGGGACGAGTGCGGCGCCGAGCAGAGCGCACACGAGAGCCGTGTGACTGCTGCGACGAATGAGGCCCATGTGGTCACGGTAGAGCACCGACCTGTGATTCGACCACCCCGGCGAGCTCTGCGCTGATAGGCTCGGGGCGGGTGCCGCCTGGCATCCGCTCAATTACATATGAGCTCACGGAGCAGGCCGGCAGACGCTGGTCCCCTGTGGTGGACTCCCCGTCGTACGTGCCGGGTGGTCGTCTACTGGTGGCCAGTCGCCGGGAATCCCGTGCCGATGCGTCGGCGTGCCCTTTCTGCCTGTTCCTGCTCCTTCGCATGTCAGCTCGTCGCCCACACGGGGCGGCGAGCCTAAACAAAGAAGGAGGGACCTCTTGGAAGGTCCAGAAATCACCGCCGCCGAAGCCGTTCTCGACAACGGCCGGTTCGGCACCCGCACCATCCGCTTCGAGACCGGGCGTCTCGCCCAGCAGGCCCAGGGCGCCGTCGCGGCCTACCTCGACGAAGAGACCATGCTGCTGTCGGCCACCAGCGCCGGCAAGCACCCGCGCGAAGGCTTCGACTTCTTCCCGCTGACCGTCGACGTCGAGGAGCGCTCGTACGCGGCCGGCAAGATCCCCGGCTCGTTCTTCCGCCGCGAGGGTCGCCCCTCGACCGAGGCCATCCTCGTCTGCCGTCTCATCGACCGGCCGCTGCGCCCGTCATTCGTCGACGGCCTCCGCAACGAGGTCCAGATCGTCGTCACCGTTCTCTCGATCGCGCCGGGCGAGTTCTACGACGCGCTCGCGATCAACGCCGCGTCGCTGTCGACCCAGATCTCGGGCCTGCCCTTCTCGGGCCCCATCGCCGGTGTGCGCCTCGCGCTCATCCCGGGTCACGGCGAGAACGCCGACCAGTGGGTCGCGTTCCCCAAGGCCGAGCAGCTCGAAGACGCCGTCTTCGACCTGATCGTCGCCGGCCGCGTGCTCGACGACGGCGACGTCGCGATCATGATGGTCGAGGCCGAGGCGACCGAGGGCAGCTGGAACCTCATCAAGGGCGGCGCGACCAAGCCGAACGAGCAGGTCGTCGCCGAGGGCCTCGAGGCGTCGAAGCCCTTCATCCGCGCTCTCGTCGACGCGCAGAACGAGGTGGCCCGCACCGCCGCCAAAGAGATCCAGCACTACCCGGTCTTCCCCGCGTACAGCTCCGAGGTCTACGACTTCGTCGCCGGCCGCGCGTACGACGACCTCGTGGGCGTCTACCAGATCGCCGACAAGGTCGAGCGTCAGAACGCCGACGACGCGGTCAAGGACCGCGTCAAGGCCGAGCTCCTCGCCGCCGTCGAGGCCGGAGAGCTGCCCGCGGGCGCTCCGCTCGAGTTCGCCGGTGCCTACAAGTCGGTCACCAAGAAGATCGTGCGCGGTCGCATCCTCAGCGAGGGTGTCCGCATCGACGGCCGCGGCCTGGCCGACATCCGTCCGCTCGACGCCGAGGTGCAGGTCATCCCGCGCGTCCACGGCTCGGCCATCTTCCAGCGCGGCGAGACCCAGATCCTGGGCGTCACCACGCTGAACATGCTCAAGATGGAGCAGCAGATCGACTCGCTGTCGCCCACGACGAGCAAGCGGTACATGCACCACTACAACTTCCCGCCCTACTCGACCGGTGAGACCGGCCGCGTGGGCAGCCCGAAGCGCCGCGAGATCGGGCACGGCTTCCTCGCCGAGCGCGCCCTCGTCCCCGTGCTGCCGGGCCGTGAGGAGTTCCCCTACGCGATCCGTCAGGTGTCCGAGGCCCTCGGCTCCAACGGCTCGACGTCGATGGGCTCGGTCTGCGCCTCGACCCTGTCGCTGCTGAACGCCGGTGTGCCGCTGCGCGCCCCCGTCGCCGGCATCGCCATGGGCCTGGTGTCCGACGAGGTCGACGGCCAGACGCGCTACGCCGCGCTGACCGACATCCTCGGTGCCGAGGACGCCCTGGGTGACATGGACTTCAAGGTCGCGGGAACGAGCGAGTTCGTCACGGCGATCCAGCTCGACACGAAGCTCGACGGCATCCCGTCGTCGGTGCTCACCGCGGCGCTCCAGCAGGCGCATGAGGCTCGCATCACGATCCTCAACGTGCTCACCTCGGCGATCGACGGCCCCGACGAGATGGCCGCGACGGCTCCGCGCGTGATCAGCGTGCAGATCCCCGTCGACAAGATCGGCGAGCTGATCGGCCCCAAGGGCAAGACGATCAACGCGATCCAGGACGAGACCGGCGCCGACATCTCCATCGAGGAGGACGGCACCGTGTACATCGGCGCGACCGACGGCCCCTCGGCCGAGGCCGCCCGCGCCCAGGTGAACGCGATCGCCAACCCGACCAACCCCGAGGTCGGCGAGCAGTTCCTCGGCACCGTCGTGAAGATCGCGACCTTCGGCGCGTTCGTCTCGCTCCTGCCCGGCAAGGACGGCCTGCTGCACGTCAGCGAGGTCCGCAAGCTCGCCGGCGGCAAGCGCGTCGAGAACGTCGAAGACGTGCTCTCGGTCGGCAAGAAGATCCTCGTGCGCATCACGAAGATCGACGACCGCGGCAAGCTGTCGCTCGAGCCCGTGCTCGACGAGGCCGCCGCGACGCCCGAGCCCGCCGACACGCAGAGCTCCGCGGCCGCGAGCGAGGGCCCCGAGGCTCCCGCCGAGGGCTGAGCCCCGCATCATCGGATGCCCGTCCCGCCGCGTGCGGGGCGGGCATCCGTGCGTTCCGGCTCCGTGCGCGGGGAGTGCCGCCGTGCCGCGAGTGCACGGGCCGATGCGGGCGGCCGGTGGTCCGCCGGTGTGGCGAGTGGGGCCCGTGTGGCTCATGGCATCCGCGACGCATGACCCGCGTCAAGCGTTACCCAATGTTTACCGTCGTCCGGCGCCAATCCGGAGCCGTCCCGAGACGAGGCTCTACGCTCGAAGTACTCGTCGGGGGGCGTGCGGTCCGGAATCGTCCGGACCGGCATCCCCGGCACCATCGAGGGGAACCCCACATCATGAGCGGCTCGGGCGTCGAACAGACGGCCTCGACGAGCCTGCGCCGTGACCGGGCCCCGCACCCCTCGGCCCCCATCCGTCTGCAGGGCCCCGGCCTGGGTGCGCACGTGCGCGTGCCCTTGGGGGAGACCGGTTTCGACGTCTTCCCCCTCTTCCTGGGCGGGGGAGAGTTCGGGTGGAACGTCGACGCGACCGCCGCGTACGGGATCCTCGACGCCTATGCCGAGCTCGGCGGCAACGCCTTGCACACCGCCGACAGCTACGCCGCCGGACGCAGCGAGCACATCGTCGGCTCGTGGATCCGTTCCCGCGGGGCGCGCGACGACACGGTGCTGACCGTGCGGGTCGGGGCACATCCCGACAACCCGGGTCTCGGCTCGACCAACCTCGTGCGCGCGGTCGAGGCGTCGCTCACCCGACTGGGCACCGATCGTATCGACGTGCTGTCGCTCGACTGCGTGCGCGGCGACGCCGCGCTCCTCGAAGACACCCTCGCGACGAGCGAATGGCTCGTGGATGCCGGCAAGGTGCGCGCCATCGGCGCCCACGGATACACGGCCGCGCAGCTCGTCGAGGCGCGCATCCTGTCGTCGGCCGGATACCCCCGCATCACGGTGCTCGACGTGCCCTACAACGTCTTGCGCCGCGCCGAGTTCGAGGGCGACCTGCGACTCATCGCCGCGGCGCAGGGCATGGCTGTGACGCCCTCGCATCCGCTCGCGCACGGCTTCCTGGCCGGCGAGACACGCGTGCGCGGGCAGCAGGCGCCGTCGGTGCGCGGCTCGCAGCTCGCGGAACACCTCAACCGCCGCGGGTCGCGCGTGCTGCGCGCTCTCGACACGGTCGGCGCCGAGCTCGGCATCCCCGACGCCGCCGTCGCCGTGGCATGGCTGCTGGCGCAGAAGATCGTCACCGCACCGATCGTCAACGCGTTCGCACCGCACCACGTCGTCGAGTGCATGCGCGGCGTCGGTGTGCGTCTCAGCCGCGCGCAGCTGTCGGACATCGCCCGCGCGGCGGAATGACCGCGGGCCGTCGCGCGACGTCGGGATCGGCCGCCGTGCGACATCGTCGGCCCGGACCGGGCAGGCCCGGGCCCGTGTGGGACCGGTGACGTAGGCTGGACGACGTGCCCACCGGCACCGGAATCCGACGAAGAAGCGAGCTGATGTGACGCACTACATCTACTTGGTGCGGCACGGCGAACACCAGGACGCCGAGCACGGACTCACCGACGGACCCCTCTCTCCCCGCGGTCAACGGCAGGCGGCGCTGCTCGCCGACCGGCTGTCGGGCCTGCCGCTCGACGCCGTATGGCACTCGCCGTTGGAGCGGGCGGCGCAGACGGCGCGCGCCGTGGCCGAGCGGCTGCCGTCCGTCACCCCCGAGCCGTCGGCGCTCCTGTTCGACTGCGTGCCCACGGGTCTGACGCCCGAGACGCCTGCGGCGTACGAGCCGTTCTTCGGCGGGGTGACCGACGCCGAGATCGACGCGGGTCGCGCGCAGATGGCCGATGCGACCGTCGAGTTCCTGGCCCGCAAGACCGGTGAGGTGCACGAGCTCCTCATCACGCACAACTTCGTGATCTCGTGGTTCGTGCGCGAGGTGCTGCAGGCGCCCGAGTGGCGCTGGATGACCATCAACCAGGCCTACTGCGGGCTGAGCGTCATCGCCCAGAAGAAGGGGCGACCCTGGACCCTCCTCTCGCACAACGACCTGGCGCACCTTCCCGTCGAGCTGCGCACCGGCCTGATCGACCCGCTCCCCGTCTGACGCCGACCGGGAGACGAGACCGGTCGGTCGCGGGGGCGTCGACGCCGCGGCATCCGTCTCGTCGGCGCATCCGCTATCGTGCGGTCGTATGTCGTCCTCCCCGTCCGTCGAGATCCGTGCCGGCGTCGAGAGCGACACGCACGCCGTCTGCGCATTCGGCGTGCGGCATGTGATCGCTTTCTCCACGCCGCTGCTCGGAGCCGACGCGGCGCGTTCGCAGGTCGCCCGCTGGTGGAGCGACGACGAGATGCGTCCGGCGCTCCGTAACGGCGACGTCGTCGTGGCGGTGCGCGGCGGCGACATCGTGGGCGTCGCTCAGATCGACCCGGTGGCGAGCCCGCCGATCGTGTACAAGCTCTACGTCGACCCGGCTCTGCGGAGCCGGGGCATCGGACCGCGTCTGCTTCACGCGGTCTCGGCGCGTGTGCCGCCGGATGCCACCCACCTGGCCATCGAGCACTTCACCGTCAACGAGCGGGCGGCCCGCTTCTACGAGCGTGAGGGTTTCCTCGTCGACCGCGTCGACGAGGCGGCCTCGGCCGATCCCCTCCACCGCATCACGTGGCGGGTGAAGAGGCTTCGCTGAGCCCCTCTCGTCGCTCGACGGCCGGGTACGGGCGCCTCTGTGGGCGGTCAGAGCCTCTTGCCCAGCCACACGGTCGCGTTGGCGTTGTCGTTGTATGCCGGGATGCGCATGAACCCCGACCGCGTGTACAGGCCTCCGGCCGCCTGCAGGGTGTGGTGCGTGTCGAGCACCAGCTCCGCCGCGCCGCGTTCGCGAGCCCGACGTTCGAGATCGTCGAGAACGAGCCGGCCCCATCCACGACCGCGCCCGGACTCGCGGACGTACAGGTGCTTCACCTCGTCGCGGGGCCCGTCCGGGCCGTCGGCGATCCGGCGGATGCCGCCGCACCCGACGGGACCGTCGTCGTCGGTCAGCACGACGAAGACGCCGCTCGGCTCGACGAACGTCTCGGGCGAGGGGAAGACGGTGCGGTACCCGCCGCCGGGGAAGATCGCGGCCCGCAGCGCGAAGTACTCCTCGAGCAGGGCTCGGGCATCCGGAGAGTCGACGGGGGAGGGGCTCAGGGTGACCACCCTCCGATGCTACGGCGCGTCCGCAGGCAACCCGGGAGCCGTGTCGGCGGTCCCGCATAGGCTGGGGGCATGACGACACGCGTGGCCATCGTGGGCGGTACCGGCAAGCTCGGCGGGGTGATCCGTCAGGTGATCGAGGCCGAAGAGGGGTACGAGGTCTTCGCCGTCCTCACGTCCCGGTCCGACTACAGCGAGCTCGACGGTGCCGACCTCGTCGTCGATGCATCGACGCCGGCGGTGTCGATCGACGTGGTCCGCGCCGCGATCGAACGTGGCGTCAACGTGCTCGTCGGCACGTCGGGCTGGTCGAACGAGCGCATCTCGCTCGTGCGTCCGCTCGTGGATGCCAGCGGCACCGGTGCCGTCTTCATCCCCAACTTCTCGCTCGGCTCGGTGATCGCGACGGCACTGGCGGCCGCGGCGGCGCCCTTCTTCCCCTCGATCGAGATCGTCGAGGCGCACCGCGAGACGAAGGTCGACTCGCCGAGCGGCACCGCCGTGCGCACCGCCGAGCTCATCGCCGCCGCCCGCGAGAAGGTCGGACCGGTCGAGTCGCCGCACGTCGACCAGCGCGCGCGCGGTCAGCGGGTGGCATCCGTTCCCATCCACTCCCTGCGCCGTCCGGGCGTCATCGCCCGGCAAGAGACGGTGCTCTCGGGTGCGGGCGAGTCGCTGTCGATCGTGCACGACACGATCGACCCGGCCACGGCCTACGCGCCGGGCATCCGGATCGCGCTCGCCGCTGCACGCGACGCGCGGGGCGTCGTCGTGGGGCTCGACAGCTTCATCGACATCGGTGTGCGCACACGCCCGGCCCCGGCCCGCACGCCCCTCGTCGCCGACGCCGCATCGGGTCAGGTCGCCGGCGCCACCAGCGCATGAGAACACGCATCGCCGTCGCCGTCATGACGGTGCTGCTGCTGCTCTACGTCGTGCTCGCGGGGCAGCGCGCGCTGATCCTGCTCGGGACCGGCGAGCCCGTGGGCGTCGGACTGGGAGTCGCGTTGCTCGTGCTGCCGCTGCTCGCCCTCTGGGCGATCGGTCGTGAGCTGTGGTTCGGTGTGCGTGCCCAGAGGATCGGCGAGCGTCTCGATGCAGAGGGAGGGCTCCCCGACGACGAGGTCGAGGTGCGTCCCAGCGGCCGTGCCAGCCGCGACGACGCGGATGCCGTCTTCCCGCGTTACCGTGACGACGCCGAGCAGCACCCCGATGACTGGCGCGCCTGGTACCGCCTCGCGCTCGCCTACGACGCGGCGGGCGACCGGCGACGTGCCCGCGCGGCCGTGCGCACCGCGATCCGTCTCGAAGCCCGCGAGCGCAGCTCCGACTGACGAGGCCTCGCCCCGGCATCGCCGTCGCGTCGGGCCGGTCCGTCCGGCTGGCCGTCCCGCCCGTCCGGTCAGCCGCCCGGGGGCACCGCGGCGGCCACGGCCTCCTCGACCGTGGGGTGCGCGAACGTGAACCCGCTGTTCTGCAGGACCTCGGGGCGCACCTCGGCGTCCGAGGTGAGCAGGGCCTCGGTCGCGTCGGCGCCGAGCGCGAGCTTCATGCCCCACTCCGGCGCCCGCAGCAGGTAGGGGCGGTTCATGCGCCGCGCGAGCGCGAAGCCGAGGTCGTTCGCCGTCGCCCTGGTCGGCCCGGTGAGGTTGACCGGACCCGAGATGGACGAGTCGATCACGTGACGGATCGCCCGCACCTCGTCGTCGAGCGTGATCCAGGACCACACCTGCGTGCCGCGGCCGATCGGCCCCGAGAGGCCGAGCTTCGTCAGGAGCAGCAGGGGCTTCAGCACACCCCGGGCGTGCACGATCGGCGCGGTGCGCAACAGTGCGACGCGCGCACGGTCTCCCGCGGCCCGCGCGGCGTTCTCCCACTCGACGCACACGTCGGCGAGGAAGCCCTCGCCGTGGCTCGACTCCTCGGTGAGCACCTCGCCCGGACGCGAGCCGTAGAAGCCGACGGCCGAGGCGTTGATCAGCGCCGGGGCGTCGTCTCCGAGCTCACGGATCGCGGCGGCCAACGTGCGCGTCGGGGTGATGCGCGACCAGAGCAACGTGCTCTTGTACGAACGTGTCCACGGGAATCGACCGATCGAGGCGCCGTTGAGGCAGACGACCGCGTCGGCGCCGGCTATGGTCGCCGGATCGAGGGGAGTGGCATCCTGCAGCCACTGCACCTCGTGGGGGGCGTGCGGCTCGTGCCGCACGAGCGAGGTGACCTCGACGCCGTCGGCTCGGAGCGACTCGGCGAGCGCCGCACCGATGAGGCCCCACGCGCCGGCGATGACGACGCGTCGGGCAGCGGCGTCAGGCAAGCGTCGCCTCGAGGGTGATGTCGATGCCGGCGAGCGCCTGCGACACGGGGCAGTTGGCCTTCGCGTCGTTGGCGATCTTCTCGAACGTGGCCGCGTCGAGGCCCGGGACGACGGCGTTGACGTTCAGATGGCTGCCGGTGATGCCGGTGCCGGGCTTGAACGTGACCGACGCGGTCGCGTCGATCGACTCGGGCGGGGTGCCGTTGTCGGCGAGGGCGTTCGACAGGGCCATGCTGAAGCACGAGGAGTGGGCGCCGGCGAGCAGCTCTTCGGGCGTGGTGACCGACGCGGAGCCCTCGCTGCGGGCCTTCCAGTCGACGTCGAACGTGCCGATCCCCGACGAGGTGAAGGTGACCTCGCCCGACCCCTCGAACAGGCTGCCCTTCCAGGCGGTGGTGGCTTCGCTCGTGACGGACATGCAGACCTCCCGATCTTCGCGCGACCCGAGCGGTCGCGGCGGGATCAGCCTAACCACGGCCCCCGACACCGCGGGGGTCTTGACAGCCCCGCGAGCGGTCTCGGTCAGGCCGAGGCGGGTCGGCCGCGTCCGATGAGCCCGGCACGCTGGAGCAGCAGGTAGAGCTGGCATCCCAGGCACAGCCCGAAGACCGCATTGAGAAAGGCGGCGACGAAGGCCATCGCGGCCGCGACCGGCAGGGCCCACGGCACCCCGATCACGTGCAGGACAAGGCCCAGGCCGGTCACGAACAGCCCGACGCCCTGCGCGAAGCGCGGGGGACGCGGGTCCTCGAACTCGCTCGGCGGCGCCAGCCGGGGCTGCACGACGCGGCGGTACAGCACGCCCCACGGCGCCGTCCGCGGCGACACGACGCTCCACAGGAACAGGGCGGCGATCACCGCGAGCAGCACGAAGGCCGGGTCGAGCACGCGGTCGCCCACCCCGACCGCGCCGACGGCCCACGTGCTCCCCGCCGTCTCGGCGCCCGCCAGGGGCTGGACCGCGAACCATGTCGCCGCTCGGTGCGTCGAGATGCCCACGAGACCCAGCAGCGTCGCGACCAGCAGCAGGACGGCGGTGACGGATGCCACGAACCGCGGTCCGCGCGCGTCGATACGGGTCTGTTCAGGCATGGGTCGACTCCTCGTGCAGCTGATCCAGCTCGAGCTCGACGACGGCGCGCCCCGGCGTGCCGCCGAAGCGGGTGCGGATGACCCCCGTCCGATCGAGCACGAGGGTGGTCGGCGTCTGTAGCACGTGGAACCGTGCGGCGAGATCGGGCCGGTGGGTCAGGTCGACGTCGAGGTGCACGACGCCGTCGCGGTCGTTGGCGATCGACGAGAGCATACGGTGAACGCTCGGGCAGCGCGAGCACATCTCGGTGCTGAACTGCAGCAGGGTCGCATCGCGGCCGAGAGACGCGGCGCCGAGCGGGCGCGGATCGACGACGTCGCCGTCGTGGATCGCCCGCGCGCGTCCTTGCCTCCGCTGCACGACGACGCCGGCGACGACGGTCACCACGAGAAGCGCGGAGACCACGATGAGCGCCAGGGTCAGGTCCACGTCTGCCAGGCTAACCGGGCCCCGCGGCATCCGGGCCGATGAGTCGTCGCGTGACGCCCCGGTCGCGACGCCTCCTCCCCACGCGGGCGGCGGCGACGCGCGTTCCCCGTCGCCCCCGTCGGCGCGGGAGCGCGGGTATCGTGACAGTCGTGACCGCCGACATCCCGACCCCCTACGAAGACCTGCTGCGCGACGTGCTCGAGAACGGCACGCACAAGTCCGACCGCACCGGAACGGGCACCACGAGCGTGTTCGGGCGGCAGATCCGATTCGACCTCGGCGAGGGCTTCCCCCTCGTCACGACGAAGCGGGTGCACATGAAGTCGATCGCGTACGAGCTGCTCTGGTTCCTGCGCGGTGAGTCCAACGTGCAGTGGCTGCGCGACAACGGTGTCACCATCTGGGACGAATGGGCCGACGCCGACGGCGAGCTCGGGCCGGTCTACGGGGTCCAGTGGCGATCCTGGCCGACGTCCGACGGCGGCACCATCGATCAGATCGCGCAGGTCGTCGAGCAGATCCGCCGCGACCCCGACTCCCGTCGGCTCATCGTCTCGGCCTGGAACCCCGCCGATATCCCCGAGATGGCCCTGGCCCCGTGCCACGCCCTGTTCCAGTTCTACGTCGCCGACGGCAAGCTCTCGTGCCAGCTCTATCAGCGCAGCGCCGACCTGTTCCTGGGGGTGCCGTTCAACATCGCCTCCTACGCGTTGCTGACCCTGATGGTCGCGCAGCAGACCGGGCTCCGCCCCGGCGAGTTCATCTGGACCGGCGGCGACTGCCACGTCTACGACAACCACCGCGACCAGGTGCGCGAGCAGCTCTCCCGCGACCCGTTCCCCGCCCCGACGCTGCGCTTCGCCCGCACCCCGGCGTCGATCTTCGACTACGACTACGACGACATCGTCGTCGAGAACTACCAGCACCATCCGACCATCCGCGCCGCGGTCGCCGTATGACGTCGATCGGTCTGGTGTGGGCACAGGCCCACGACGGTGTCATCGGGGCCGAGGGCGGCATGCCCTGGCACGTCCCCGAAGACCTCGCGCACTTCCGGTCCGTCACCGGTGGGGCCGACGTCATCATGGGACGGCGCACGTGGGAGTCCCTGCCGTCGCGGTTCCGCCCGTTGCCGGGCCGACGCAACATCGTGGTCACACGCTCGGCCACGTGGAACGAGGCCGGTGCCGACCGCGCCGGATCGCTCGACGAGGCGCTCGCCCTCGTCGACGGCCGGACCGCCTGGGTCATGGGCGGGGGGCAGCTGTACGCCGAGGCGATCGCCCGTGCCGACGTGGTCGAGGTCACCCGGCTCGACCTCGAGGTCGAGGGCGACACCTTCGCCCCCGCGTTGACGGGGTGGAGGCTCGACCGCTCCGATCCGGTGACTCCCGACGGCTGGCACACGTCCCCGGCCGAAGGGGTGCGATACCGCTTCGAGACCTACCGTCGCCAGGAGGACTGACTCGTGCCCACCGCCCTCGTCACCGGTGCGAGCTCGGGCCTCGGCGCCGAGTTCGCCCGCCAGCTCGCGGCGCGCGGCGCCGATGTCGTGCTGGTGGGACGCGACCGCGAAGCCCTCGAGCGCGTCGCCGAAGAGGTGCGGCGGGAACACGGCATCCGCGCCGACGTGCTGGTGGCCGACCTGCTCGAGCCGGCGGCGCTCGCCGCGGTCGAGCAGCGGCTGGCCGACGCCGGCAGGCCCATCGACGTGCTCGTGAACAACGCCGGGTTCGGGTTGGGGCTCGGGTTCGAGACGGTCGAGATCGAGGCCGAGGTGCGTCACCTGCGTCTGCACGTCGAGGCGGCGATGCGGCTCGTGCACGCCGTGCTGCCCGTCATGCTCGCGCGCAAGAGCGGCCGCATCGTGAACGTCGCCTCGGTCGCGGGGTTCGTGCCGCGCGGCACGTACGGCGCGGCGAAGGGGTGGCTCATCTCGTTCAGCCGTTGGGCTGCCGTTGCCTATCGGGATCGGGGTGTCACGGTCACCGCGGTGTGCCCGGGCTTCGTCCACACCAACTTCCACGAGCGTCTCGGGCTGACGCCCGGAAACGAGGGGGTACCGTCGGGCATGTGGCTCGACGCCCCCACGGTCGTACGCGAGGGGTTGCGAGACGCCGCCCGCGGGCGCGCGGTGTCGATCCCGTCGGTGCGGTACAAGGCCCTGGTCGCGTTCTCCCGCATTCTGCCCGATCGCTGGGTGGTGCGTGCCGCGTCGCGCGGACGCTGACCGAACGCCGCGTTCGTCACCGAGGTCGTGCGTTCGCGCGGCCGGCGGCTGAGCACCGTGTGCGAGGTCCGGGCACCGTGTGCGAGCGGTCGCCGTCCGGGAGCGTTCGAGCGTCCCGCTCCGAGCTCCCCGTCCAGCGACCGAGGAGCCGATGTCGGCGGGGTCGTCGTCCGTCGAGCGCCCGCGGGGCGGGTCAGCGCAGGCGCCCCAGCCGGATCGCGGCGAAAGCGAGTGCGGCGATCGACTCGCCGTCGCTGATCCCGCCATCCGAGACGAGGGCGAGCGCATCGGCGAACGGCATCCAGCGGACCTGCTCGATGCCCTCTTCGTGCTGCGACGCGGTGGCATCCGCGATCTCGAGCCCACGCGCCAAGAAGACGTGCTCGGGCGCGACGGCGATGCCGTTCAACGCGTTCATGGTGCCGAGGTGATGCCATTCGGATGCCACGACCCCGGTCTCTTCGCGCAACTCGCGCTGCGCGGCGACGAGCGGGTCCTCGCCGTCGCTCCCGCCGGCCGGCACCTCGAGCGAACGGCCGGTCGTGTAGCGCTCGAGCTCGACGAGGCACACGCGGTCGTCCGCGTCGAGCGCGACGACGAAGACGGCCGGCTGCCGCATCTCGACGACGCCGTAGATGCCGTCGCCGTGGGGTCCGGTCACGTCGTCCTCGCGGACGCGGATCCAGGCGTTCTCGTACACGGTGCGCGATGTGTGAGAGGTCCAGGCCATGCCCCCACGGTACGGCGCTGCGGGTCCTCCCCACGCCGCGATCTGGCCGCGTGCTCCACGACCCGGCGGCGCGATGGGCGCACCTCGATGAGCCCCGCGCGACGCTTTTGCCTGCTCGCCTCTTCTCTCACCGACCTCGTCGCCCGTCGGGGCGGCGTCGTCCGGCGTTCTGCGCTGCTGCGCGCATGGCGCACACCGCCCCCGCGACATCATGCGTCCCGTCCGCCGTCGTCAGCCCCACCGGTCATGCATTCCATCGCCCCACCCGCCCCATCCGCGCCTCGGACGCCCAGCGCGAACCGCTAGCCTGGACGTATGACGCACTCCGGCAACCCCTTCGGTCAGGTGCTCGTCGCGCTCATCACCCCGATGACCGCCGACGGCGAGGTCGACTGGCCTGCCGTCGAGAAGCACATCGACGACGTCATCACCGCCGGCGCCGACGGCATCGTCGTCACCGGGACCACGGGTGAGACCTCGACCCTCACCGACCCCGAGAAGCTGCGCCTGGTCGAGGTCGGCAAGAGCGTCTCGGCCGGTCGCGCCAAGATCATCACGGGCGGCGGCTCGAACGAGACCGCCCACGCGATCGAGCTCTACAAGGCCAGCGAGAAGGCCGGCGCCGACGGCATCATGATCGTCACGCCCTATTACAACAAGCCCACGCAGGCCGGCATCCTGACGCACTTCCGCCTCGTTGCCGACGCCACCGATCTCCCGGTCATCCTGTACGACATCCCCGGTCGCACCGGGGTGCCGATCAAGTACGAGACGATCCTTCGCCTGGCCAAGCACCCCAACATCCTCGCCATCAAGGACGCCAAGGGTGACTTCAGCGAGGTCAGCCGGGTGCTCAACCAGACCGACCTCATGTACTTCTCCGGCGACGACGCCAACGTCCTGCCGCACCTCTCGATCGGCGCGAGCGGCCTCATCGGCGTGACCGCGAACATCGCTGCGGCACCGTACCGGACGATCGTGGATGCCGTGAACGCGGGCGATCTCGCCTCGGCCACGGCCGCGCACAAAAGCCTCGAGCCGCTGGTCCGCGCGGTCATGACGCACGTGCCCGGCACGGTCGCGGCGAAGTACATCCTGCACGGCCTCGGCCGTATCGGCAGCCCGCGCGTGCGCCTGCCGCTCGTCGGCCCCGAGGAGTGGGAGGCCGCCGTCATCGAGGACGAGCTCGCCCTCGTGAAGGACGTCCCCGGCGCCGACTTCTCCAACTTCCGCCCCGACCGCAACGCGGCGGCCGGCGGTGCCCTGCCGAAGGTGCACGGCACCACGAGATAAGCATCGGCGTCCGCCGAACCGCGGCCAGGGACGCCACACGAAGGGATGCCGTACGGCGGCATCCGAGGAGGCACCATATGCCCACGACCGTTTACGATCCGCCGGCGCTCGCGCCGGGCACCCTGCGCGTGATCCCGCTCGGCGGTCTCGGCGAGGTCGGCCGCAACATGACCGTGTTCGAGTACGAGGGCAAGCTGCTCGTCGTCGACTGCGGCGTGCTCTTCCCTGAGGAGCACCAGCCCGGTGTCGACCTGATCCTGCCCGATTTCGAGCCGATCAAGCACCGCCTCGACGACATCGTCGGTGTCGTGTTGACCCACGGCCACGAAGACCACATCGGCGCCGTGCCCTATCTGCTCAAGCTCAAGGGCGACATCCCCCTCATCGGCTCGGGCCTGACGCTCGCGCTCATCGAGGCGAAGCTCAAAGAGCACCGCATCCGCCCGTACACCCTGACGGTGAAAGAGGGTCAGCGCGAGCAGGTCGGGCCCTTCGACCTCGAGTTCGTCGCCGTGAACCACTCGATCCCGGATGCCTTGGCCGTGGCGATCCGCACCCCCGCCGGCCTCGTGCTGGCCACGGGCGACTTCAAGATGGACCAGCTGCCGCTGGACGGCCGGATCACCGATCTGCGTGCCTTCGCGCGGCTGGGTGAAGAGGGCGTCGACCTCTTCCTGGTCGATTCGACGAACGCCGACGTGCCCGGCTTCACCCCGACCGAGCGCGCCATCGGTCCCGTGCTCGACCAGGTGATCGCCAAGGCGCCGCGGCGTGTCGTCGTCGCGAGCTTCTCGAGCCACGTGCACCGTGTGCAGCAGGTACTCGACGCGGCGCACGCCAACGGCCGCCGGGTCGCGCTCCTCGGGCGCAGCATGGTGCGCAACATGGGCATCGCCGCCGACCTGGGGTATCTGAACGTCCCCGACGGCGTGCTGATCGACTACAAGAAGGCCCGTGACCTGCCCGACGACCGCATCGTCTACATGTCGACGGGGTCGCAGGGCGAGCCGATGGCGGTGCTGAGCCGCATGGCGAACCTCGACCACGCGATCGAGCCGGGCGAGGGCGACACGATCATCCTGGCATCCAGCCTCATCCCGGGGAACGAGAACGCCGTCTACCGCGTGATCGACGGGCTCACCAAGCTCGGGGCGACCGTGGTGCACAAGGGCAACGCCAAGGTGCACGTCTCGGGTCACGCGGCGGCGGGCGAGCTGCTCTACTGCTACAACATCCTCAAGCCCAAGAACGTGCTGCCCGTGCACGGCGAGTACCGTCACCTGATGGCCAACGCCAAGCTCGCCCAAGAGACGGGCATCGCGGCCGACAACACCATCCTCGGTGAGAACGGCACCGTCGTCGACTTGCGCGACGGCCGTGCCCAGGTGGCCGGCCAGCTCGACATCGGCTTCGTCTACGTCGACGGCTCGTCGGTGGGCGAGATCACGGATGCCGACCTGAAAGACCGCCGCATCCTGGGCGAAGAGGGCTTCATCTCGGTCATCGTGGTCGTCGACTCCGCCACCGGCAAGATCGTCTCGGGACCCGAGATCCACGCGCGCGGCTTCGCCGAGGACTCCGCGGTGTTCGAGAGCGTCAAGCCCAGGATCGCCGCCGCGCTGACCGAGGCCGCGCAGTCGGGCGTGCGTGACAACCACGCGCTGTCGCAGGTCGTGCGCCGCACGATCGGTCGCTGGGTCAACCAGTCGCTGCGTCGACGCCCCATGATCGTCCCGCTCGTCATCGAGGCCTGATCCCCGGATGCCATGCCCCGCCGCCCGTCCGGGTGGCGGGGCATCGTGGCCCTCGGGCGTCGTCCTGCGCTGGATATCATGCGTGCATGACCGCCCTCCCGATCCGCGAGGCGCTCCGGTCGGACGGGGCGTTCCTCGTCGACATGGCCGTCGAGGCCGCCAATTGGAGGGTGGGCAGCGCCCGTCCCCGCCACGAGGTGCTCGAGGACCCCGCCTACCAGCGGTACGTCGAGGCGTGGATGCGGCCGGGCGATGCGGGGTTGGTCGCCGAGTCGCCCGAGGGGGAGCCGGTGGGCGCGGCCTGGTACCGCCTGCTGCCCCGGGACCGTCCGGGGCTCGGATGGGTGGCGACGGGGGTGCCCGAGCTGATCATCGGCGTGCGACCCATCTGGCGCGCGCACGGCGTCGGGCGCGCGCTGCTGCAGCGCCTCGTGGATCGTGCCCGCGACCAGGGCTTCGCGCGCATCAGCCTGAGCGTCGAGCGCGACAACCACGCGGTCTCGCTCTATCGTTCCGAGGGGTTCGCCGTCACCCGGCCGGGGATCGGGCGAGACGTCATGGTGAAGCGGCTGCGCTGAACGCCGCGTCGGTCCGCGCGAATGTCGGGGGTGCCGCCTACCGTGGAGGAATGCCCCGCAGTTCGTCCTCGACCGGCGGTCGCGCCCCCGCGAAGGGAACGGCGCGGTCGAAAGCCTCCGCGCCCACGCCCAAGCGCTACGTCGATGAGCCCGAGAAGCCCGCTGTCGCCGTCCGTGCATGGATGGCGGTGGCGCACGGCGTCGGCGGGATGTTCCGCGCCTTCGGGCCCGAGGTGCTCGAGCGCGAGCAGCGCCGCGACGGATTCCCCTTCTTCCTCGTCGTGCTCGCGGTCGTCGGCGTCGTCGTCGAGTGGTTCTTCATCGGCACCGACGTGGCGACGGCGATCAGCGCCTACAGCTTCGGCGCCCTGATCGGGCGGGTCGCGTTCGTCTTCCCCGTGCTTCTCGTGCTGCTCGCCGGGTGGCTCTTCCGCCATCCCTCGTCGGTCCACGACAACGGCCGCATCGGCATCGGGTTCGGGCTGTTCGTCATCGCCCTGTCGGGTTTCTGCCATGTGGCGGGCGGGCGGCCGGCCCCCAGCGAGGGGCTCCCTCGCCTGAGCCTCGCGGGCGGGCTGTTCGGCTGGATGGTCGGCGAACCGCTCGCATTCGTGGTGACGGCGGTCGGTGCCTACATCGCCCTGTCGCTTCTCGCGGTGCTCAGCGTCCTGATCCTCACCAAGACGCCGCCGAATCGCATCGGCCGCCGCCTCGGCGACCTGTACGCGTGGATGTTCGGCGCCGAGCGTCCCGAGCCCGGCACCGCTCCCACCGCCGTCATCGACGATGACGCCGCTCCCGAGCCCGAGAAGTCGCTGCCCTGGTGGCGCCGCAATCGGTCGGGCCGTGAAGAAGACGTCGACGGCTCCCTCGGCTCCGACGATCTCACCGAGCTGCTGACCCCGGGGACGACGCAGGGCGGGTTCGAGTCGGCCTTCGTCGCGCCCGAGACGTCGGTGAAGCCGCCCGTCCCGCCGCTTCCGCCCGCACCCGACGCGGTCACCGAGATCTTCGACCCCTCGGCACTGGCAGGGGTGTCGACCGGACGGGGGCTGCGCGACGACTCGCCGGCGGGTGAGGCGATCGACGACGAGCTGCCGGGCATCTCGGGGCTCGGGGGCGACAACGCGGGCCTCCCGCCGTCGGCGAACTACCGGCTGCCGGCCGTCACGGCTCTCGCGGCGGGAACCCCGCCCAAAGAACGCTCGGCGGCGAACGACGCGGTCGTGCGTGCGATCGAGAGCGTCCTCGAGCAGTTCAAGGTCGACGCCCGCGTCACCGGTTTCTCTCGCGGTCCGACCGTGACGCAGTACGAGATCGAGGTCGGTCCGGGCGTCAAGGTCGAGCGCATCACGGCGCTCACGAACAACATCGCGTACGCCGTCGCCTCCAACGAGGTCCGCATCCTCGCGCCGATCCCAGGCAAGAGCGCCATCGGCGTCGAGATCCCCAACACCGACCGCGAGATCGTGACGCTCGGCGACGTCCTGCGTTCCGACGCGGCCACCGGATCGACCCATCCCATGACGATCGGCGTGGGCAAAGACGTCGGCGGCGGGTACGTCGTCGCCAACCTCGCCAAGATGCCCCACCTGCTCGTCGCCGGTTCGACCGGCTCCGGAAAGTCGAGCTTCGTCAATTCGATGATCACGAGCCTGCTCATGCGGGCGAAGCCGTCCGACGTGCGCATGGTGCTCATCGATCCCAAACGCGTCGAGCTGACGTCGTACGCGGGGGTCCCGCACCTCATCACGCCCATCATCACGAACCCCAAGAAGGCGGCCGAGGCGCTGCAATGGGTCGTGAAAGAGATGGACATGCGCTACGACGACCTCGCGTCGTTCGGCTTCCGTCACATCGACGACTTCAACAGGGCGGTCGTCGCGGGCGAGATCACTTTGCCGGCCGGCAGCGAACGGGTGCTGAAGCCCTATCCGTACCTGCTCGTCGTCGTCGACGAGCTCGCCGACCTCATGATGGTCGCGCCCCGCGACGTCGAGGACTCGATCGTCCGTATCACCCAGCTCGCGCGCGCCAGCGGCATCCATCTCGTGCTGGCGACCCAGCGCCCCTCGGTCGACGTGGTCACGGGGCTCATCAAGGCCAACGTGCCGTCGCGCCTCGCCTTCGCCGTGACGAGCGTCACCGACTCGCGCGTCATCCTCGACCAGCCGGGCGCCGACCGGCTGATCGGCCAGGGCGACGGGCTGTTCCTGCCCATGGGTGCGTCGAAAGCCCTGCGCGTGCAGGGGGCGTGGGTCAGCGAACAGGAGATCGAGAAGGTCGTCGCCCACGTCACCCAGCAGGCGCGTCCCGAGTACCGATCCGACGTGCAGGCGGTCGCCGAGAAGAAAGAGATCGACGCCGACATCGGTGACGACCTCGAGCTGCTGCTCGCCGCCGCCGAGCTGGTCGTGTCGACCCAGTTCGGCTCCACCTCGATGCTGCAGCGCAAGCTCCGTGTCGGCTTCGCCAAGGCGGGGCGTCTCATGGACCTGCTCGAGTCGCGCGAGATCGTCGGGCCTTCCGAGGGCTCCAAGGCCCGCGACGTCCTGGTCACGAACGAGCAGCTGCCGGCCGTGCTGGCCCGGTTGCGGGGCGACGACGTGCCCGCGGCCGCGGCCGACGACGACCGGTACGGGGCCGACGCCGTCGCCGCCCAGTACGAGGGTCTGCCGGTGGTCGCCGACGACGAAGACAGCGAAGACGCCTGGCAGCTGACGGGACGCGACTGATGGCGGTTCCGCGGCAGCTTCCGAACGCGATCACGATCGTGCGGATCGTGTGCGCTCCGGTCTTCCTGTGGCTCCTCCTGGCCGACCAGGGAGCGGGCGGCGCGCTGCGCTGGGCCGCCGGCATCCTGTTCATCGTGGCGATCGCGACCGACGGCATCGACGGCTACATCGCCCGGCGGTACGACATCGTCAGCGATCTCGGCAAGCTCCTCGATCCCATCGCCGACAAGGCGCTCACGGGGCTGGCGTTCGTCGGCCTCTCGATCCTCGGCGAGCTGCCGTGGTGGGTCACGATCGTGGTGCTGGTCCGCGAGATCGGGATCACGGTCTACCGGTTCATGGTGGTCGGCGACCACGTGCTCGCCGCCGCCTGGATGGGCAAGCTCAAGACCGTGGCGCAGGCCGTCGCCCTGTCGATCGCCCTGCTGCCCCTCGCAGGTCTGTCGGATGCCACGGCCTGGCAGTCCACGGTGTGGTGGGCCGGGGTGATCACGATGTCGATCGCCGTCGTGCTGACGATCGCCTCGGGGATCGACTACATCGTGTCCGAGGTGCGCGGCGCACGGAGCACACGGAGGAGCCGATGATCGACGGCGTGCCCGACGACCTCGACCAGACGCTCGTGCGCGACCCGCGCGAGAGCGCCGCTCTGCTGATCGAGAGGCTCGCCGAGCTGGGCTGGACGGTCGCTGTCGCCGAGTCGCTCACCGGCGGCATGGTGGTGTCGTCGCTCATCGACGTGCCGGGTGCCTCCCGGGTCGTCCGCGGGGGAGTGGTCGCGTATGCGACCGACGTCAAGCAGAGCGTGCTCGGCGTCGATCCCGCCCTGCTCGACGCCCACGGGGCCGTGCATCCGCGTGTGGCGCGTCAGATGGCGAGGGGCGTGCGCGACGTCCTCGGACGGGATGGCGCGCCGGCCGACGTCGGCATCGCGACGACGGGGGTCGCCGGACCCGAGATGCAGGACGGGCAGCCGGTGGGAACGGTGCACGTCGCCGTCTCGACACCCCTCGGCACCCGCGTCGATTCCCTCGTGATCTCGGGCGACCGCGATCGCGTCCGACGAGAGGCGACGCACATCGCCATCCGGCGAGCGCTCGTCGCTCTGTGAGCGGCCACGAAAGCGCCTCGCGCCGTGAGGCGTCGTGGCCCGGTTCCCCGCGCGAGGGGGAACAAATCGCGCCACGCCGCGGTTTCTGCGTGTGATTCCCATCCACTGCCCAGCGCACGGCATTAGGGTGACCTGTAACGGTGTTGTACCGTTGTCCACCCGGACAACGGCGGAATCTGCAGTGAGGAGGGGTTCACATGATCCTGGTCCGTCAAGAGATCGGCGAAGTCCTGCGTGAGCTCCGCCAGCAGAAGGGGCGCACCCTTCGGCAGGTCGCCAGCCGGGCGAGCGTCGCCCTCGGCTACCTGAGCGAGGTCGAGCGCGGCCAGAAAGAGGCGTCGAGCGAGATCCTCGCGTCGGTCGCCGAGGCGCTCGACGTGCCCATCTCGACCATCATGCGCGAGGTCGGAGACCGCCTGTCCGTTCTCGAGGGCCTGCAGACCTTCCCCGACGTCGTGCCCGACGACCTGGTCGCCGAGGTCGAGCCCGAGCTGTCGCTGCGCTGACCTCGGTCGCACGATCCATGCGTCGTAGCGAGTTCGATCGCGCCGTCGCCGACGAGTTCGGCCCGCGCGGCGGGTCCCTCATGAACGATCTGGTGCTCGCCGCGGTCGGCGGGCGTACCCCGACCGATGCGTTGGACGCCGGTGTGGACCCGCGCGACGTCTGGCTCGCCCTCTGCGTCGAGACCGATGTGCCGCCCGAGCGTCGCTACGGCGTCGGGCGCCTCGATCCGCGGCGTTGAGACCCGGGTCGTCCTTCGGTACTCGCACCGTTTCCCTCGGCGTGTCATCGAATCTTCGTTCGATTCAGGCGTAGGCTCCTCCACAACGGGTCGACTTCGACCGCCGTCCCCATTCGGCGGGACTCCACCGACGTGATGTCGGAGGCCCCTCCTAACGTGGATCACGTCGAACGACACCCTCACCGCCTTGTCGGGACCCTGCGCCGTCGGCGCAGAGCGCGACAGCCTACAGGCGACGGAACGCGAGCAGAAAGAAGCTGTCATGCCTTCACCCGCAGAGCGCGAGAAAGCCCTCGAATCGGCCCTCGCCCAGATCGACCGGCAGTTCGGAAAGGGCTCGGTCATGAGACTGGGCAGCGACGAGCGCGCCCCGATCGAGACCATCCCGACCGGTTCGGTCGCTCTCGACGTCGCCCTGGGCATCGGCGGGCTGCCGCGCGGCCGCATCATCGAGATCTACGGCCCCGAGTCGTCGGGCAAGACGACCCTCACCCTCCACGCGATCGCGAACGCTCAGCGCGCCGGGGGCATCGCGGCGTTCATCGACGCCGAGCACGCGCTCGATCCCGAGTACGCCAAGAAGCTCGGCGTCGACATCGACGCGCTGCTCGTGTCCCAGCCCGACACCGGTGAGCAGGCGCTCGAGATCGCCGACATGCTGATCCGCTCGGGCGCCATCGACCTCGTCGTCATCGACTCGGTGGCGGCTCTCGTCCCCGAGGCCGAGATCAAGGGCGAGATGGGCGACTCGCACGTGGGTCTGCAGGCCCGACTCATGTCGCAGGCGCTCCGCAAGCTCACGGGTGGCCTCAACACCACCAAGACCACCGCGATCTTCATCAACCAGCTCCGCGAGAAGATCGGTGTCTTCTTCGGGTCTCCCGAGACCACGGCGGGTGGTAAGGCGCTGAAGTTCTATGCGTCGGTGCGCCTCGACATCCGTCGTATCGAGACCCTGAAAGACGGCACCGAGGCGGTGGGAAACCGCACCCGCGTGAAGGTCGTCAAGAACAAGATGGCCCCGCCCTTCAAGCAGGCCGAGTTCGACATCCTCTACGGCGTCGGCATCTCGCGCGAGGGCAGCCTCATCGACTTCGGTGTCGAACACGGCATCGTCAAGAAGTCCGGCGCCTGGTACACCTACGACGGCGAGCAGCTCGGTCAGGGCAAAGAGAACGCACGCAGCTTCCTGCTCAAGAACCCTGACATCGCCGCCGACATCGAGTCGAAGATCAAGGGCAAGCTCGGTATCGGCGCCCAGGCTCCCGCGGCGCCCGCCGCCGACGAGCTCGCGGCCCGCCGCCCGGCCTGATGACCGACGATCGGGATCGTCCGGATCGGGGGAGCGAGTCGCCACGACCCGCCCCCGGTCCGGGCGTGCCCGCGGACGGCGATGACCTCTCCGTGTCCGGCACGTCTGTCGACGGCGAAGAGCTGCTGACCGGTGCCGTGCGCGGGACGGCGTCGGGTGACGGAGCGGCCGGGGACGACGAGGGCGGCCTCGCGCCCGTCATCCCGCTCTTCGGAGCCACGCGAAGCGCGTCGTCGGTCGCGATCGACCGGGACGCGACCGGACGGGACGCGACCGGATGGGGCGGGGCAGGTCGAGACGGGGCGGTCCGAGACGTGAGACCCCGTGGTCGCACCACCGACGATGCCGATGCCACCCGTGACGACGCCATCCATGACGACACCGACGAATGGCACCCGACTTGGACGGATGAGCCGCGTGGTCGCGCGGCCCACCCGTCGACCGGCGCCTTTCGCACCGTCCAGACCGCCCCGCGCGATGAGGAGCCGACGGCGGAGCGGTTCCGAGCGCGCGGCCGCCTGTCCGCCTCCGCGCCCATCTCGCTGTTCCCTGCCCGTGGTCGTTCGTCGGGCGGGGCGGGCGAGAGGCGACGTGGCCGTGGTGACGGCGCGCTCGATCCCCGCGAGCAGGCCGAGAGCCTGTTGCTGCGAAAGCTCCGTACGCGTTCACTGTCGCTGTCAGAGGCGCGTACGGCGGTCCGCGCGGTCGAGGGCGCCGACGACGCGATCGTCGAAGAGCTGATCCATCGCTTCGTCGACCTCGGCTATCTCGACGATGCCGCCCTCGCCGAGCAGCTCGTCCTGTCCGCCACCGAGCGGCGTGGCGACGGACGACGCGTCGTGATGCAGACCCTCGCGAAGCGCGGCATCCCCCGCGACGTCGCCGAGGCGGCGGTCGGCGAGCTGCCCGACGACGACGAGGAACGCGCGCTCGATCTGGCGCGCGCCAAGATCCGCGGGGTCGAGGGGCGCGATTTCGACACGGCGCTTCGGCGGTTGGCCGCGCAGCTCGCGCGTCGTGGATACTCCTCGTCCGTCGCTCTGCGTGCCGCGCGCCAGGCGCTCGACGAGAACGGCGTCGGCCGGTCGCGCCCCCGACGTCCCCCGACGTCCGGCGTGCGGTTCACCCCCGACGATTGACGCCGCGGATCCTCACCGAAGGCCGATAGGCGACGGCGCTTAGAATGGCACGCATCATGACGACCCCCGTTTCCACGCCGACGACGATCGCGCCATCGGCAGCCGCGCTCACGTCCGATGGCCGCCCCCGCACCTACGAGGTGCGCACCTTCGGCTGCCAGATGAACGTGCACGACTCCGAGCGTCTGTCGGGCTCTCTCGAGAGCGCGGGGTACGTGCGTGCCGACAGCGGCACCGAGGCCGACGTCGTCGTCATCAACACGTGCGCGGTCCGCGACAACGCCGCCGGCAAGCTCTACGGCACGCTGGGTCACCTGAAGTCCCGCAAAGACGCGCACGCGGGCATGCAGATCGCCGTGGGCGGCTGCCTCGCGCAGATGGACAAGGACGCCGTCCAGCAGAAGGCGCCGTGGGTCGACGTCGTCTTCGGCACGCACAACATGGGCTCGCTGCCGGGCATGCTCGAGCGTGCACGACACAACGGCGAAGCCGAGCTCGAGATCCTCGAGTCGCTCGAGATCTTCCCGTCGACGCTCCCCACCAAGCGCGACTCGGTGCACAGCGGATGGGTCTCCATCTCGGTGGGCTGCAACAACACCTGCACCTTCTGCATCGTCCCCAGCCTGCGCGGCAAAGAGAAGGACCGCCGGCCGGGCGACATCCTGAACGAGATCCGTCTGCTCGTCGACGACGGCGCCATCGAGGTGACCCTCCTCGGCCAGAACGTCAACTCGTACGGCGTCGAGTTCGGCGACCGCCTCGCTTTCGGCAAGCTCCTGCGCGCGGCGGGCGAGATCGACGGTCTCGAGCGCATCCGCTTCACGAGCCCGCACCCCGCGGCGTTCACCGACGACGTCATCGCCGCCATGTCCGAGACCCCCGCCGTCATGCCGCAGCTGCACATGCCGTTGCAGTCCGGTTCCGACCGCGTCCTGAAGGCGATGCGTCGGTCGTACCGCAGCGATCGGTTCCTCGGCATCCTCGATCGCGTGCGCGAGCGCATTCCGCACGCGGCGATCACGACCGACATCATCGTCGGCTTCCCCGGTGAGACCGACGACGACTTCGAAGAGACGTTGCGCGTCGTCGAGGCGTCCCGGTTCTCGAGCGCCTTCACGTTCCAGTACTCGATCCGAGAAGGCACCCCGGCCGCGACCATGCCCGACCAGGTGCCGAAGGCCGTGGTGCAAGAGCGTTACGAGCGCCTCGTCGCCCTACAGGACCGCATCTCGACCGAAGAGAACCAGAAGCAGCTGGGCCGCACGCTCGAGGTGCTCGTGTCGACGGGCGAGGGAAAGAAAGACGCCGAGACGCATCGCCTCACGGGCCGCGCAGAAGACAACCGTCTCGTGCACTTCGAGGTGCCCGCCGGATCGCCGCTTCCGCGCCCGGGAGACATCGTGTCGGTGACCGTCACGCACGCCGCGCCGTTCCACCTGCTCGCCGACGCCCCCGACGGCGCGCCGCTGCGCATCCGCCGTACCCGGGCGGGCGACGCCTGGGATCGTTCGCAGGCCGAGTCGTGCGGTGTTCCCGCATCGACGGCCGAGGCGGGAACACCGCGATCGGTGTCGCTGGGCCTGCCGACCCTGCGCGTCGGCGTGTGACCGCACCCGCCACGTCTGCCGCCGACACCCGGCTCTGGGCCATCGTCGGTGCCACCGGCACGGGCAAGACCGGTCTGTCGCTCGACCTCGCCGAGGCCCTGGCCGCGCGAGGGCGCATGGCCGAGGTCGTCAACGCCGACGCCATGCAGCTCTACCGGGGCATGGACATCGGCACGGCGAAGATCCCCGAGCACGAGCGCCGTGGCATCCGTCACCACCTCTTCGACGTGCTCGAGGTCACCGACGAGGCAGCCGTCGCCTGGTATCAGGATGCCGCGCGCCGAGCGATCCGCGACATCCACGCGCGCGGCGCCGACGCCATCCTCGTCGGGGGATCGGGGCTCTATGCGTCGAGCGTGCTGTTCGACTTCCGCTTCCCCCCGCGCGACGAGAGCCTGCGTGCCCGGCTGGAGGACGAGCTCGAGACGGTCGGCGCGGGCGCCCTGTTCGCCCGTTTGCGCGAGGCCGACCCGGTGACGGCGGCGCGCATCGATCCGCGCAACGGGCGTCGTGTCGTCCGTGCGCTCGAAGTGCTCGCCCAGGGCGGTCGGACGCACGGCGGGGCTCTTCCCGAGGCGCCGGTGCGGTGGCATCCGGCGACGCGGATCGTATCGACCGAGATCCAGAGAGACGAGCTGGTCCCGCTGCTCGACGCGCGGGTCGAGGGGATGTGGGCCGCGGGCCTCGTCGACGAGGTGACGCGCCTGCGTGACGACGGGCTCGAACGCGGGGTGACGGCGAGCCGGGCCATCGGCTACGCGCAGGCGCTCGCGCAGGTGCAGGGGCGGATGACGCGGGCCGAGGCCGTCGCCGAGACGCAGGCGTTGACGCGGCGCTACGCGCGCCGTCAAGTGTCGTGGTTCCGTCGGTACGCCGACGCAGAGCGCGTCGATGCGCGACGGGTGCCGGCCGACGCCCTTCTCGGAGGGGCCGCATGAGTGTCGTCGTCCGCGCCTTCGACCCCGCCGACGAGGACGCCGTCGTCGCGCTGTGGCATGCGGCCGGTCTCACGCGCCCGTGGAACGACCCGCACGCCGACATCCGTCGCAAGCTCGCCGTGCAGCCCGAGCTGTTCCTCGTCGCGGTCGACGCGGGCGATGCCGCCGAGCCCGTGGTCGGGACCGTGATGGCCGGCTACGACGGGCATCGGGGCTGGCTGTACTACCTCGCGACGGCGTCGTCGCACCGGGGGAGCGGCATCGGCCGGCTTCTCGTCGCCGAGGCCGAGCGTCTGCTGGCCGACATGGGCTGTCCCAAGGTGCAGCTGATGGTGCGACCCGAGAACGAGGGCGTCCGCGGGTTCTACGCGGCGCTGGGATACGAGCCGTTCGAGACGTGGGCCACCGGTCGACGTCTCGTGGTGGACGGGCCCGGTGGACCGGCCGCACCTGCCTAGACTGGGCGCATGTCGACTCTCGCGTTCACCAAGGGCCACGGCACCGGCAACGACTTCGTGGTGATCGCCGACCCCGACGGCGAGCTCGACCTCGCCGACGCCCAGGTCGCCGCGCTCTGCGACCGTCACTTCGGCATCGGCGCCGACGGTCTTCTGCGCGTCGTGCGCTCCGCCGCGATCGCCGAGGGCGCCGAGGCCGCGGCATCCGGGGCCGAGTGGTTCATGGACTACCGCAACGCCGACGGGTCGAAGGCCGAGATGTGCGGCAACGGCACGCGCGTCTTCGCCCGCTACCTCACCGACACCGCTCTCGCCTCGATCGAGGGGGGCCTGCGAATCGGCACGCGCGCGGGCGTCAAGACGCTGACCCGCAGCGACCGCGGTTTCGAGGTCGACCTGGGGGCGTTCGCCGTCGAATCCGATGAGACGCTCGTCCGGGCCAAGGGGCTGCCGGTGGCGCGCCCCGGCGTCGGCATCGACGTCGGCAACCCGCACGTCGTGGTCGCGCTCTCGTCCGACGACGAGCTCGACGGGCTCGACCTGGCGTATCAGCCGGTGCTCGACCCCGCGCCGCGTCACGGGGCGAACGTCGAGTTCGTCGTGCCCGCCGACCCGCTCGTGCACGACGGCGTCGGGGCGATCCGTCTGCGCGTCTTCGAGCGTGGCGTCGGGGAGACCCTCAGCTGCGGCACCGGTGTCGCGGCCGCCGCCCTCGCCGTGCGCCACTGGGCGGGTCGCGCGGCCCCCGACTCGTGGATCGTCGACACCCCCGGTGGCACGCTCGGCGTGCGGGTCGTCGACGGCCGTGTGCTGCTCTCGGGGCCGGCATCCCTCGTCTTCACGGGCGAGGTCGCGCTGGCCTGATCGCGCGCGAGGGCGTCGGAGGGCGTCAGGACACGACGTCGATCGGACCGCTGGGCGGAGAGCCATGGCGGCGCACGCGCAGCACGCGGTACCCGCGTCCGGTCGCCGCGCGCGTCACGCTGAAGCCCGAGTCGAAGGTGGATGCCATCCACCTCTGCAGCGAGTCGGAGCCGAGGTTGCGCTGGACCACGAACCACCCGTCGGAGCGCTCGGCGAGGCGGGGCACCCAGTGCTCGAGCATGCGGTGCAGCTCGTCCTTGCCCACGCGGATGGGCGGATTCGACCGGATCGTGCGGAAGACGACGTCGTCGGGAACATCCTCGGGGCGCACCGCGTTGATGTTGCTGATCCCGAGACGCTCGGCGTTCGTGCGCACGAGGTCGAGCGCACGTTCGTTGACGTCGACGGCCCACACGGTCGCGTGCGGCGCGTCGAGTGCGAGCGTCAGCGAGATCGGCCCCCACCCGCACCCCAGGTCGAGGAAGTTCCCGCCGGCGGGCGGAGCCGGCGTGTGGGCGAGCAGCACCGAGGTGCCGGCATCCACACGGTCGGGACTGAAGACGCCGCCCGCGGTCGTGACCTCGAGTTCGCGACCGGCGAGAGTGACACGGAGGCGGCGGAGCTGCTCGGGACTCGACGGCGACGCGCTGAAATAGTGCTCGCTGCCCATCCCCTCAGAGTAACGGACCGCGACTTCCGGCGCCGAGGGAACTAAAGTGCGAGACATCGCGGAGACGCCCCGACCGGGCCCGCGGATGAAAGGAACACATGGCCGACCAGACCACACCCCCGAGCACCGACGAGTCGCCGGTCGACCCGGTCGACCGGGTGCTCGCGCGCGCCGAAGCGCATCGCGGGGTCCGGGTCTTCGGTGCCGCCCAGGCACTCCAAGACGTCACCACCGCCTACGGCGGCGAGACCGACGGCGACCAATGGGACCGCGAGGAACGCGCGGCCCTGCGTCGCGTGCCCGGGCTGTCGACCGAGCTCGAAGACGTCACCGAGGTCGAGTACCGTCAGCTGCGGCTCGAGAACGTCGTCCTCGTCGGGGTGCACCCGCAGGGCGAGCAGACCGATGCCGAGAACTCGCTGCGCGAGCTGTCCGCCCTGGCAGAGACGGCCGGTGCGCGCGTGCTCGACGGCGTGCTGCAACGCCGCCCCCACCCCGACCCGGCGACCTACGTCGGTCGCGGCAAGGCCGAGGAGCTGCGCGACATCGTCGCGGCGGTCGGCGCCGACACCGTCATCGCCGACACCGAGCTGGCCCCCAGCCAGCGCCGCGCGCTCGAAGACGTGGTCAAGGTGAAGGTGATCGACCGCACCACGGTCATCCTCGACATCTTCAGCCAGCACGCCAAGAGCCGCGAGGGCAAGGCCCAGGTCGAGCTGGCGCAGCTCGAGTACCTGCTGCCGCGTCTGCGTGGCTGGGGCGACTCGATGTCGCGTCAGGCCGGTGGACAGGTCGGTGCCGGAGGCGTCGGCATGGGCTCGCGCGGACCCGGTGAGACGAAGATCGAGCTCGACCGTCGACGCATCCGCACCCGCATGGCGCAGCTGCGCAAACAGCTGCGCGACTTCGGGCCGGCGCGCGAGGCCAAGAGGGCCGAGCGCAAGCGCAACACCATCCCCTCGGTCGCGATCGCCGGCTACACCAACGCCGGCAAGTCGAGCCTGCTCAACCGGCTCACGAGCGCCGGCGTCCTGGTCGAGAACGCGCTGTTCGCGACACTGGATGCCACGGTCCGCCGTTCCGAGACCTCGGACGGTCGCGTCTACACGCTCACCGACACGGTCGGGTTCGTTCGCAACCTGCCGCACCAGCTCGTCGAGGCCTTCCGCTCCACGCTCGAGGAGGTCGGGGACGCCGACGTCATCCTGCACGTCGTCGACGGGTCGCACCCCGACCCGGCGGCGCAGCTGGCGACGGTGCGCGACGTGATGGGCGACGTCGACGCGAACTTCGGCCACGAGATCGTGGTGTTCAACAAGGCAGACCTGCTGACCACCGACGAAAGGCTCGTGCTGCGCGGCCTCGCCCCGGCGGCGATCTTCGTCTCGTCACGCACGGGCGAGGGCATCGACGAGCTGCGAGCGGCCGTCGAGGCGGCCCTGCCGTTGCCGGCCGTCGAAGTGCAGGCCGTCGTGCCGTATGACCGGGGCGATCTGGTGTCGGCCGTGCACGAGACCGGGCTGATCGTGGCCCAGGAGCACCGCGAGACCGGCACCTTCCTGCACGCGCACGTGGGCGCGCGCCTCGCCGCCGACCTCGCGCCGTTCGCCGCCTGACAGCGGTCGGCCGTCTGCCAGACGTTCGCCGCCTGACACCGAGCACGCGAGGCCCCGTCGATCGCCGTCGACGGGGCCTCGCACGTCGGGCTCGGGAACGACCCGCGCGGGCTCACTCGAGCGCGAGCGGCTCCACTCCGGGTGTCTCGAAGCCGAAGACGGCGCCGAGGAAGCCCAGTTCCCGTCGCAGTGAGTCGATCACCGTCTCGGCGCGGCGGAAACCGTGCCCCTCGCCGTCGTAGAGCACGTAGGCGTGCGGCACGCCGTGCGCCCGGAGCGCGCCGCTGATGGCCTCGGCCTGCGACGGCGGCACGACGCGGTCCTCGGTGCCCTGCAGGATGAGCAATGGCACCCGGAAGCGTTCGGGGTGCGACAGCGGCGAGCGCTCGACATACACGCTCTCGGCGTCGGGGAGCGGTCCGATGAGCCCGTCGAGGTAACGGGCCTCGAAGTCGTACGTGTCGTCGGCGAGGGCCCGCGCGTCGCCCACGCCGTATCGCGAGATGCCGGCCGCGAACACGGTCGTGCCCGTCACCGCCGCCAGAACCGTCCAGCCGCCCGCCGACCCTCCGGCGATCGCCAGGCGCCGGGGGTCGGCGAGCCCGGCCCCGGCGAGCGCGGATGCTGCCGCGACCACGTCGTCGACGTCGACGACGCCCCACTGGCCCGTGAGCCGCTCGCGGTAGTCGCGGCCGTAGCCGGTCGACCCGCCGTAGTTCACGTCGAGCACGCCGATCCCGCGGCTGGTGAAGAACGCCGTCTTCGCCGACGGCGCCGGGCCCACGTGCGAGGTCGGCCCGCCGTGGACGAGCACGACGTACGGCGGTCGGTCGCCCTCGGGCCCGACGACATCGGGGTGGGTCGGCGGGTAGGCGAAGGCGTGCACCGGTCCGTGCGGTCCTTCGGTCTCGAGGGCGCGGGCGGACGGCATCCACTCGTCGCCCCATGCGCGTGAGCCGCCGGTGACCAGCTCGACGGCGCCGGAGTCGAGATCGACCAGCCACAGGCCCGCCCGTCCGCCCGCGTCGGTGCCCGAGACGAGTGCGCGACGCCCGCGCACATCGTCGACCGCAGCCCCCGCGACGACGGGCACGTCGAGTGGGCGCACGCCGGACGAGGCGATCTCGACGATCTCGTCGCCGCCGTCGGTGCGCACCGCGACGATGCGTCCGTCGGTCGACACGCCGAACCAGCGCGTGCCGAGCACCCAGAGGCCGCCCCCGGTGTCGGCGTCGGCGGGGGCCACCGGCTGGGGGTCGGCGCCCCGCACGAGGCGGAAGAGGTTCCATCGGCCGTCGGGGTCGTCGGCGTACAGCAGCTCGTCGTCGGCGACCCACACCGGCTGCAGCGGCGCCCGCCGCCCGCCGCCCGCGATCTCGCGAACCTCTCGAGTCTCGAGATCGACCACGCGGATGGTGGTGGCGTCCCACGGCATGTCGGGGTGGTTCCACGAGACCCATGCGACACGTCGGCCGTCGGGGGAGAGCGCCGGCTGCGCGACGAAGTCGCTGCCATCGGCGAGCACCTCGACCGCCCCGGACCCGTCCGTCGGGATACGGACGATCGCGCGCGTCGGGACGCGCCCGCCCGTGTGCGTCTCGCGTACCGCCAGCAGTGTGCCGTGCTCCCAGCGGAGGCCGCCGTGCCGGACGGCGTCGTCGGCGGGGGTCACGGCGCGCGCGCCGCCGCCGGGTCGCAGCACATACACGCGCTGGTCGGTCTTCTCGACGTAGTACAGCTCGCCGTCGTCGGATGCCGTCCACGCCCCGCCGCCGTACTCGTGCACGGACGAGCGCGCGTCGGCGGGTGCGGGGAGGACCGTCTCGACGTCACCGTCGGCGCGGCGGCGCTTGACCGCGATGCGGCCGGCTTCGTGAGGAACCGACTCGCCCCACCACACCTCGTCGCCGACGAGGCGCGCCCCGTCGATGCGCGGCGAGGACTGCGCGACGGCCTCGGCCGTGATCGGCGAGGGCCAGGAACCGTAGGGAAGGGTGTGCGCCATGACCCCAGCCTAGGGAGCGCCTCGGACACGCTGGGGGAGCGTGTGTCAGACGGCGCGCAGCACCGCCACGACCCGGCCGAGCACGACGGCCTCATCCCCGAGGATCGGCTCGAAAGCGGAGTTGCGGGGAAGCAGCCACGTGTGACCGTCGCGGCGTCGGAACGTCTTGACCGTCGCCTCGCCGTCGAGCATCGCCGCAACGATCTCGCCGTTCTCGGCGGTCGCCTGCGCGCGGACGACGACCCAGTCGCCGTCGCAGATCGCCGCGTCGATCATCGAGTCGCCCGACACCTTGAGCATGAACAGCTCGCCCTTGCCGACGAGCTGGCGGGGGAGGGGGAAGATCTCCTCCACCTGCTGGTCGGCGGTGATCGGCACGCCCGCGGCGATGCGGCCGACGAGCGGGACGAGGGCCGCGTCGCCCAGGGCCGGTGCCGTGTCGGCGGGGTTCTCGGCGGCGGCGCCGGGCAGGTCGATCAGCACCTCCATCGCCCGGGTCTTGCCCGGGTCGCGACGCAGGTAGCCGCTCAGCTCCAGCTGGTTGAGCTGGTGCGTCACGCTCGACAGCGACTTCAGGCCGACCGCGTCGCCGATCTCGCGCATGCTCGGCGGATAGCCGTGCCGGGCGATCGAGCGTTGGATGACCTCGAGGATCGCGAGCTGCTTGTCGCTGAGGCTCTTCCGCCGTCGGGTCTGCGGCCGTTCGCGGCCGGCGGCGGTCGTCGCGTCGGTCATCTCTGCTCCCCTCGCGCCGCGTCGCATGCGGCGGAAATTCGAATGTCGGAGGTCCGTGGTGAGGTCTCCGTGTCGAAACCGTATCCGGTGGACGGCAGGACGACGGTGCGCTCTGCGCGTGTCGCGTTCGATTCGTCTCCGACAGAAGCGGTGTTGACACATCGACTGTATCGAAGATAGATTCGGAATACAGATTCGCACCACCGCTCTCCGGCCGAGCGCGGGGTGCGAATCTCTCCCCGTAAAGGAGCACACCATGAGCAGCATCGCCCTCACCGCCCCGACCACCCGCCTGCGCCTCACCGCCCGCGGGCGTCGCGTCGTCGCCTTCCTCGCCGCCCTCCCGGTCGTGGTCGCGCTCGCGTTCGTCGTCGTCATCGGCGGCGGCAGCGCGCTGGCGTCCGGCACCGATGGCGCCCCCGCCGGCTCCTTCAGCGAGGTGACCGTCATGAGCGGCGACACGCTCTGGTCCATCGCCGAAGACGTGGCGCCCCACGCCGACCCGCGCGACGTGGTCGCCGCCATCTCCCGCCTCAACGCCCTCGACGGGGGAGCGGTGGCCGCCGGTCAGCGTCTCGCCATCCCGGCTCAGTACGCGTCGGCGGGCTGACGCGTCGCCGGGCGTCGCCCGGGCGGCGTCGTGTCATGCGGCGGCGTGGACGCCGACGAACGAATGTCGGACGAGGCCTACGATGGGTGAGGTGACCGTTCGCCTCGACGACCTCCCTCTCCGTGACGATCTGAAGGGCATGACGCCCTACGGTGCTCCGCAGGCTCCGCTGCCCGTGGCCCTCAACGTCAACGAGAACACCCACCCGGTTCCCTCGGATGTGGCCGATGACATCCTCGATGCCGTCGCCCGTGCGTTGCGCGACGTCAACCGCTACCCCGACCGCGAGTTCACCGCTCTGCGCGAGTCCTTCGCCGACTACCTGGGGCACGGTCTGGATCGTGATCAGATCTGGGCGGCCAATGGGTCGAACGAGGTGCTGCAGCACGTGCTCCAGGCGTTCGGCGGACCGGGTCGGAGTGCGATGGGCTTCGCACCGACGTATTCGATGTACCCGATCCTGACCCGCGCGACCGGGGCGCGGTGGGTGGCCGGCGAGCGCGGGCACGACTTCGCGCTGAGCGCCGAGTCCGCGGCCGAGCAGGTGGCGCGCGAGCAACCCGACGTCGTGTTCCTCTGCGCGCCGAACAACCCCACGGGCACCCCCCTCGGCCTCGATGTCATCGAGGCGGTGTACGACGCGGCATCCGGGATCGTCATCGTCGACGAGGCCTACCAGGAGTTCGCCCCGCGCGACGAGCCGTCAGCCGTCTCCCTTCTGCCCGATCGTCCGCGCCTGGTCGTCTCGCGCACGATGAGCAAGGCGTTCGCCTTCGCCGGCGCGCGCGTGGGCTATCTGGCGGCCGACCCGGCCGTGGTCGATGCGCTGCGACTGGTGCGCCTGCCCTACCACCTCAGCGCTCTGACCCAGGCCGCAGCCACCGCGGCGCTGGCTCACGCCGACACGATGCTGTCGATGGTCGACGAGATCGTCGCCCAGCGCGACCGCATCTCGGCGACCGTCGCCGCGCTGGGCTACACGGCCCACGAGTCGTGGACGAACTTCGTGCTCTTCGGCGGTGTCGACGACCCCGCCGCGACGTGGCAGGCGCTCTACGACCGCGGGGTGCTCATTCGCGACGTGGGCATCGCGCACCACCTGCGCGTGACCGCCGGCACCGACGACGAGACGACCGCGTTCCTCGATGCGCTGGCCTCGGTAGGATCGCGGTCATGACCGTCGACGCCGCTCACCGCACCGCCTCGATCTCTCGCGAGACGAGCGAGTCCCGCGTCGATCTCGAGCTCGACCTCGACGGCGCCGGCCGCAGCGAGATCTCGACGAGCGTGCCGTTCTTCGACCACATGCTGACGGCTTTCGCGAAGCACTCGCTCACCGACCTGCGGGTGCGGGCGACCGGCGACACCCACATCGACGCCCATCACACGGTCGAGGACACGTCGATCGTGCTCGGCCAGGCGATCCGTCAGGCGCTCGGCGACAAGTCGGGCATCGCGCGGTACGGCGATGCGCTCGTCCCGCTCGACGAGGCGCTCGCGCAGGCGGTCGTCGACATCAGCGGCCGCCCGTACCTCGTGCACGACGGTGAGCCCGCGGGCTTCGAGCACCACCTCATCGGTGGGCACTTCACCGGCTCGCTCGTTCGCCACTCGTTCGAGGCGCTCGCGATCCACGCCGGGCTCACGGTGCACGTGCGCGTGCTGGGCGGACGCGACCCGCACCACATCGCCGAGGCCGAGTACAAGGCCCTCGCACGCGCCTTCCGTCAGGCGAAGTCCCTCGACCCGCTCGTCGACGGCATCCCGAGCACCAAGGGCGCCCTGTGACGCGCAAGCCGGTCGTCGCGGTTCTCGACTACGGGTCGGGCAACGTGCACTCCGCCGTCAAGGCGCTGATCGAGGCGGGCGCCGACGCGCGTCTGACCGACGACCGCAGTCTGCTCCTCGACGCCGATGGGCTGCTAGTCCCCGGGGTCGGTGCCTTCCGAGCGGTCATGGATGCGCTGAACGCCAGCCGCGGCGGCGAGATCATCGATCGTCGGCTCGCCGGGGGGCGTCCCGTGCTGGGCATCTGCGTCGGCATGCAGGTGCTGTTCGGCCGCGGGATCGAGCGCGGCGTCGACACCGAGGGCCTCGGCGAGTGGCCGGGCACGGTCGACGAGCTCCGGGCGCCCGTGCTGCCGCACATGGGCTGGAACACCGTCGACGTGGGCGCCGGATCCCGGCTCTTCGAGGGCATCGAGGACGAGCGCTTCTACTTCGTGCACTCCTACGGTGCACAAGAGTGGTCTCTCGAGGTCACGCCCCCGTTCCCCGAGCCGGCGCTGACGTGGTGCACCTACGGTGCGCCGTTCCTCGCGGCGGTCGAGAACGGACCGCTGGCCGCGACGCAGTTCCACCCCGAGAAGTCGGGCGAGGCCGGCATCCGGCTGCTGGCGAATTGGATCGACGGCCTGCGCCCTACTACTGTGTGACCTCGTGCCCACGGTCGGCGAGACGCGTCGCGGGGCCCGAGGAGCCATGAACGATTTCGCTTCCACGCCCGAGCTCGTCCTTCTTCCGGCGGTCGACGTCGCCGACGGCAAGGCGGTCCGCCTGACCCAGGGAGAGGCCGGCACCGAGACCAGCTACGGCGACCCGGTCGACGCGGCCCTCGACTTCGCGCGGCAGGGCGCGCAGTGGATCCACCTCGTCGACCTCGACGCCGCGTTCGGTCGGGGCAGCAACGCGGCCGTGATGCGCAAGGTCATCAAGCAGGTCAAGGGCGTGCAGGTCGAGCTCTCGGGCGGCATCCGCGACGACCGTTCGCTCGAGGCCGCGCTCGAGAGCGGTGCCAGCCGCATCAACCTCGGCACCGCGGCGCTCGAGAACCCCGAGTGGGCCGCCGACGTCATCAACCGCTACGGCGAGGCGATCGCGGTGGGGCTCGACGTGCGCGGCACGACGCTCGCCGCACGCGGCTGGACGCGCGACGGCGGCGACCTGTGGGCGGTGCTCGAGCGTCTCGAAGACGCCGGCTGCAGCCGTTACGTGGTGACCGACGTCACGAAGGACGGCACGCTGCGCGGCCCCAACCTCGACCTGCTGCGCGAGCTCACCCAGCGCACGCCCAAGCCGATCGTCGCCTCGGGTGGCGTGTCGAGCCTCGACGACATCGCCGCGCTGCGCGAGCTCGTGCCCCTCGGTGTCGAGGGCGCGATCGTCGGCAAGGCTCTCTATGCGGGGCAGTTCACCCTCGCCGAGGCGCTGGATGTCGCCGGACGCTGACGCGCACCGCGCGGACTCGGCGGGCGTCCCCTGGGAGGGACGCAGCTTCACGCCCAACCCCCATGCCGGCGACGACGGCTCTGCCGATCCGGCCCTGCTCTCGGCGCTCGAGGCGTTCCACGCCGGCGATGCCGACGCGCGCGGCGTGGTGGAGGCCTACCGCACCGCACGGCTGCTGATCCCCCTGGTCGCCGAGAAGGGCGATCACGGCGTCGGCGCGCACGGCCTCGAGGTCGACAAGACCCAGGAGCTCTCGATCGTGACGGTCGCCGCTCCCGACGGCCGGAAGGTCCTTCCGGTGTTCACCTCGGTCGCGGCGCTGCAGCGGTGGGATGCCACGGCCCGGCCCGTTCCCGCGGACGGCCGTCGCACGGCCCTCGCCGCGGCGGCGGAGGGAACCGAGCTGATCGTCCTCGACGCCGCATCCGAGACCGAGTTCGTCTTGCGCCGCCCGGCGGTGTGGGCGATCGCACAGGGTGAGCGGTGGGAGCCCGCGCACATCTCTCCCGAGGTCTACACGGGGCTGCAGCAGAGCATCTCCGGTGAACTGGCCGTCCTCGACCTCGCCGTCGAGTCCGGCGATCCGACCGGACGGCTACGCGGACCGGAGCTCGTCGTGCACCTGCAGCTGATGGCCGGCCTGGATCAGGGGGAGCTGGATGCCGTTCTCGCCCGGCTCGCGCGTCGATGGGCCGCCGATGATCGGGTCGCGGTGCTGGTGGACTCGCTGACGGTGAAGCTCCACCGTTCGGCGTGATCGCCGCTCACCTTGCGACGGCGTCGCTCCATCGCGCGAGGAGGCCCTCGAGCGAGACCTCGAGCCACGTCCGATAGCGCTCGACGGTCCACCCCGATCTCGTGACGAAGAACGCGTAGGTCTCGGGCCCGACGAGGTGGTTCAGCTCGTCGGCGGCCTGGTCCGCGCGACCGGGGTCGAGCAGGCCGCGGTCGATGAGCCACCCGGCCGCGAGGCCGAGGTCGGCGCGTCGGCGCGCGTCGAGGTCGGCGACGGCCGCGGCGGCGAGGTCGTCGGTCTCGGCGGCGACGGTCATGGCCCGCACCAGGCCCGCCGTCGCCGCGTTGGCACGGGTGACGTAGTCGAGCCAGCCCGCGATCGCATCCGGGACGTGCGGACGCGACATGATCTCGGCCATCGCGGGACGCTCGGCGAGGCTGTGTCGGTCCTCATCGCCGGCGAACGCCCGCTCGAACGATGCCACCAGCAGGGCGGCCTTCGGTCCCGCGAGGTGCACGGACTGCACCGAGACCCCGGCGTCGACGGCGATGTCCTTCATCGTCGTGCGTGCATAGCCGACGCGGGAGAAGAGGCGGGCGGCCGCGTCGAGGATCGCCTCGCGCGTGCGCTGCGCCTCCGCCTGCCGACGGGGGGAGGAATACGTCCGAGGGGTCACGGCATCCTTTCGCTATGGGTAGAGTGCAAATCTAACGAAATGGAGCCGCCATGGCCACCGCCCTCCTCGCCTCCAACCCGATCCACGGTCACGTCGGGCCCATCGTGCAGGTCGCGGCGCACCTGGTGCGCGAAGGGCACCGCGTCGTGGTGCTCACGGGGCGTCGGTTCCGCGAGCGCGTCGTGGCCGTCGACGCGGAGTTCGTGCCGCTGCGCGGGGCGGCCGACTACGACGACCGGCGTCCCGACACCTACCTTCCGGACCGCGGCCGCTATTCGGGTGTACGGCAGGCGCAGTACGACATCCGCACGATCTTCATCGACACCATCCCGGCGCAGTACGCCGCGATCGACGCGGCGATCGAGAACGTCCGGCCCGATGTCGTGCTCGTCGACAGCGCCCTCGGCGGCGTCCTCCCGGTGCTCGATCGCATCGCCGACCGCCCGCCGATCGTGGCACTGGGAGTGACTCCGCTGTCGCAGTCGTCGCGGGTTCTGGGTCCGTACGGCATGGCGCTTCCGCCCGCCCGGGGCGTGCTCGATCGGCTGCGCTACGCCGCCCTGGGTCTTGTGGCCCGGCGCGTCGTGTTCCGCCCGACGCAGCGCGCCGCCGAGCGTGCCCTCGCCGCGTGCGGCGTGAGCCCTCGGGGGTTCGTGATGGACCTCTCGCGACAGTTCGACCGGTTCCTGCAGACCGGGCCGGCGAGCCTGGAGTACACGCGTCCCGACCTGGCCGCCGACACGCACTTCGTCGGCGTGCTGCCGCAGGCCCCGTCGACCGGCCCGCTGCCCTCGTGGTGGGCCGACCTCGATGAGGGGCGCCCGGTCGTGCACGTCACCCAGGGAACCATCGACAACCACGACTTCGACCGGCTGATCCGACCGACCCTCGCCGCCCTCGCTGACCGCGATGTCCTCGTCGTGGCCACCGCCGGCGGCCGTGATGTCGCCGATCTGGGCCCGCTCCCGGCGAACGCTCGCGCCGAGAGCTACCTGCCGTACGACGCGCTCCTGCCGCGCACCGACATCGTCGTGACCAACGGCGGGTTCGGGGGAGTGCAGGCATTCCTGGCCGCCGGTGTGCCGGTGGTCGTCGCCGGCGGCAGCGAAGACAAGCCCGAGGTGGCGGCGCGGGTGGCGTGGTCGGGGGCGGGCGTCGACCTGCGCACCGGCACGCCCGATCGCGACGGCATCGCACGAGCCGTGGATGCCGTTCTCGCGGACGACTCGTATCGCTCGGCGGCGCGACGGATCGCCACGGACGCCGCCGGGCACGACGCCCTGGCCGAGATCACGCATCACCTCTTCGAGGCTCGCCTCCCCGCCTGACCCGCCCCGTCTCCGCCGTCAGGGAGGAGTCGGCCCGCGGCGCAGGCGGAGGAATGCCTCTCTCCCGAGGCGATCGGGGCAGGGGCCCTGTTCTTGCCTCGGGAGAGAGGCATCCCGGAGCCGGCACCCCAGCACGAACGACCTACGTGACAGGCCCCGTCCACTTCTCGCCCGGACCCTTGCCGATCGGGTCGGGAATGACGGATGCCTCGCGGAAGGCCAGCTGCAGGGAGCGCAGGCCGTCGCGCAGCGACCGGGCGTGCATGTCGCTGATCTCGGGGGCGCCGGCGGTGATCAGGCCGGCGAGGGCGTTGATGAGCTTGCGCGCCTCGTCGAGGTCGATCTGCTGCGCCGGGTCGTCGGCGAGCCCGACCTTGACGGCGGCGGCGCTCATCAGGTGGACGGCCGTGGTCGTGATGACCTCGACGGCGGGCACGTCGGCGATGTCGCGGGTGGCGGAGGCGGAGGCCTGCTCCTGCTCCTCCCATCGCGCCAGGCGCTCGGCATCCTGTGCGGAGCGGTCGTCGTCGTGCCGGTCGGAGGGGATCGTGTCCACGTGAATCTCTCTGCTAGACTGTGGCGGGCTTCGGAGTGTTCTGCTCCGTACGAAAGAGGATCACATCCCACCCGCGCTTGCCGCTCCAGGCTACCGGGTTCCCGCACTCCGCTCCGTCTCGCACGGGGTTGTCTGGGTGCAGAAGCCGGTGCTGACAGCACCGTGCCGGGTGGCATGTTCTCCTCTTCGCCCGTGGTCCGACCGGATCGCGGCGGCCGTCATCCGTAGACAAGAGGAGTTCCGCATCAGCGATCCCCGCACCAACGAGCGCATCCGAGTCCCGGAGGTCCGTCTCGTCGGACCCAACGGCGAGCAGGTCGGCATCGTCCGAATCGAAGCTGCGCTGCGCCTGGCCCAGGAAGCGGACCTCGACCTGGTCGAGGTCGCGCCGAACTCGAGGCCTCCCGTGGTCAAGATCATGGACTACGGCAAGTTCAAGTACGAGGCCGCGCAGAAGGCCAAAGAAGCGCGTCGCAACCAGGCGAACACCGTCCTCAAAGAGGTGCGGTTCCGCCTGAAGATCGAGGCGCACGACTACACGACCAAGCTCAAGCGCGCCGAGGGCTTCCTCCAGGCGGGCGACAAGGTCAAGGCCATGATCCTGTTCCGCGGTCGCGAGCAGTCGCGTCCCGAGCAGGGCGTCCGCCTGCTGCGCAAGTTCGCCGAAGACGTGGCCGAGTTCGGCACCGTCGAGTCGAACCCCACGATCGACGGCCGCAACATGGTGATGGTGATCGCGCCGCACAAGAACAAATCCGAGGTCAAGACCGAGCAGAACGCGCAGCGCGCGGCCAACCGCGAGGCGGCGCGCAGCGCGGCTCGCGGCGACTCGGCTCCCACGGACGAGCCCGCCTCGGCACCCGCCGAGTAAGGGCCCCACGACTCCCGCCCGGGCGGGAAACACAACGAAGGAAGAGACATGCCGAAGCAGAAGACCCACTCGGGTGCCAAGAAGCGCTTCAAGGTCACCGGCAGCGGAAAGATCAAGAAGCAGCAGGCGAACCTGCGCCACAACTTCGAGGGCAAGCCCACCAAGCGCACCCGCCGTCTGTCGGCGGACAAGATCCTCGCTCCGGGTGACGCCAAGGTCGCCAAGAAGCTGCTCGGCATCTGAGCGTCCGCGAGATTTAAGGAAGAACAGTCATGGCTAGAGTCAAGCGGGCAGTCAACGCCCAGAAGAAGCGTCGCGTCATCCTCGAGCGCGCCTCCGGTTACCGGGGCCAGCGTTCGCGCCTCTACCGCAAGGCGAAGGAGCAGGTCACCCACTCGCTCGTCTACGCGTACCGCGACCGCCGCAAGCGCAAGGGCGACTTCCGCCGCCTGTGGATCCAGCGCATCAACGCGGCGAGCCGTCAGAACGGCCTCACGTACAACCGTTTCATCCAGGGCCTCGGCCTCGCGGGTGTGCAGGTCGACCGTCGCATGCTCGCCGAGCTGGCCGTCAACGAGCCGGCCGTCTTCGCCTCGCTCGTCGCGACGGCGAAGGCTGCGCTGCCCAGCGACGTCAACGCCGCCAAGAGCGCATAACGCGTCTCACGGTCCGAACGGGCGTCCTCTTCGGAGGGCGCCCGTTCGTCGTTTCCGCGCGCTGCGGCGAGTTCATGCCGATCCCGCCATACACTGGTGCCGTGCTCGAGAACCCCCGTTCGCCCCGTGTGCGCGCCGTGGCGAAGCTGAGCAAGCGCGCCGCACGTCAAGAGACGGGACTGTTCCTTCTCGAGGGGCCCCAGGCCGCTCGCGAGGCCCTGTCGTGGGCACCGGGCACGGTGCTCGAGCTCTACGGCACTCCCACCGCCCTCGAGAAGCACACCGACGTGCGCGACGCAGCCGTCGAGGCGGGCGTCGATCTGCAGTACACGACCGAGACGGTCCTGGATGCCATGGCCGACACGGTGACCCCGCAGGGCATCGTCGCCGTGGCGCGGCAGGCCCCGACCGCGCTCAAAGACATCCTCGCCGGTGCACCGCGGCTCATCGCGATCTGCGAGGAGGTCCGCGACCCCGGCAACCTGGGCACGATCATCCGCGCCGCCGACGCCGCGGGCGCCGACGCCGTCGTCTTGACCGGTCGTACCGTCGACCTCTACAACCCGAAGGTGGTCCGCTCGACCACGGGATCGTTGTTCCACCTGCCCGTCGCGGTCGACCTCGAGCTCGCGGACGTCGTCGAGCGGGTGCACGAGGCGGGGCTGCGCGTGGTGGCGGCCGACGTCGGGGGCGACGACTTCCTCGCATCGCGCGAGCTGCTGGCGCAGCCGACCGCGTGGCTGTTCGGCAATGAGGCGCGCGGCCTCGACGACACGGCGCTCGGGCACGCCGACCTCTCTCTGCGCCTGCCGATCTACGGCCGCGCCGAGTCGCTCAACCTGGCCACGGCGGCGAGCGTGTGCCTGTACGAGACGGCGTTCGCACAGCGCGCGGGCTGACGCCGGCGGTTACAGAACGGTTAAGGCATGCGTCGGAGTCTGGTCGCATTCACATCGCCCTCATAGGGTGAGGGGATGGCATCCGTTCCCCCGACTGGCCCCGAGCCCCTCGTGGTGTTGTCCGACGTGCAGAAGCACTACGGGCAGTTCCAGGCACTGAAAGACATCGACCTGACGGTCGACCGTGGTGAGGTCGTCGTCGTCATCGGCCCGTCCGGGTCGGGCAAGTCGACGCTGTGCCGCACGATCAACCGCCTCGAGACCATCACGAGCGGCACGATCACGATCGACGGCGCCGAGCTCCCGAAAGAGGGCAAGGGCCTCGCGAGGCTGCGTGCCGATGTCGGCATGGTCTTCCAGTCGTTCAACCTGTTCGCGCACCTGACGATCCTCGAGAACGTGACGCTCGGGCCGATCAAGGTGCGCAAGATGAAGAAGGCGGATGCCGAGAACGAGGCGCGGGCCCTTCTCGACCGGGTCGGCGTGGGCCACCAGGCCGACAAGCTGCCGGCGCAGCTCTCGGGAGGCCAGCAGCAGCGCGTCGCCATCGCCCGGGCGCTGGCGATGAAGCCGAAGGTCATGCTCTTCGACGAGCCCACCTCGGCGCTCGACCCCGAGATGATCAACGAGGTGCTCGACGTCATGGTCGGCCTCGCGAAGGACGGCATGACGATGATCGTCGTCACGCACGAGATGGGCTTCGCCCGCAAGGCCGCGAACCGCGTCGTGTTCATGGCCGACGGCCAGATCGTCGAGCAGGCGGCGCCCGAGCGGTTCTTCACCGACCCGCAGTCCGACCGGGCGAAGGACTTCCTCTCGAAGCTCATCACGCACTGAGGCGCGGCTCTCTCCGCGCGCCGGCCGACCCGACGTGCCGTTCCCGAAACCCCTACTGCACAGCACACGTAACCAAGGAGACATCACATGCGTAAACCACGAGTTCTCGCGGGCCTCGGAATCCTCACGGCGGGCCTCCTGGCCCTGACCGCCTGCAACAGCGGCACGCCCGGATCGCCCGGCGCCGGCTCGGGCGGCAGCGGCGACGCGCCCGTCTGGGGCACGGTCGCGACCGACGTGAAGATCGACGGCAGCCCGACCTTCGAGAAGATCACCTCGGCAGGCAAGATCGTCGTCGGCGTCAAGGAGGACCAGCCCGGTCTGGGCTACCTCGACCCCGTGACGGGAGAGCGCAAGGGTTTCGACGTCGACGTCGCGCGCTGGATCGCCGCTTCGCTGGGCTATGACCCCGCCGACGCGTCGAAGGTGGAGTACAAGGCCATCGCCTCGGCGAACCGCGAGCAGGCGATCATCAACGGCGACATCGACTACTACGTCGGCACCTACTCGATCACCGACAAGCGCAAGCAGCAGATCTCGTTCGCGGGTCCTTACTTCGTGACGGGTCAGGGTCTGCTGGTGGCCGCCGACGACGACAAGATCACCGGCAAGGACTCCCTGACGGCGCAGACCACGGTGTGCTCGGTCACCGGCTCGACGCCGATCCAGCGCATCCGCGAGCAGACACCGGCGAAGGTCGTCGAGTTCGACACCTACTCGCAGTGCGTCGAGAAGCTCAAGAACGGCGAGGTCGACGCGGTCACGACCGACGAGGCGATCCTGCTCGGCTACGCCGCACAGGACCCCGACAAGCTCAAGATCGCCGGTCAGCCCTTCAGCGAGGAGCGCTACGGCGTCGGCATCGCCAAGGGCGACACGGCCTTCCAGCAGTTCATCGACACGATGTTCACCGACGGAGGTTCGACCTGGCAGGCGATCTTCCAGAAGAACCTCGGCGCCTCGGGCGTCGCGGCCGAGCAGCCGAAGGTCGACCCCGTCGGCTGATCGACGCGTGCGGGCGGTGCATCGTCGCCGCCCGCACCTCGATCGGCCCGACCGTGACAGACACAGAACGGACAGCATGCGGTGAACCAGATCTTCGACTACCCCGATCTGTGGGTGCAGGCCCTGTGGGGCACGCTCGTGCTCTTCGTGGGCGGCGGGCTGATCGCCCTGGTGCTCGGATTCGTCGTCGCGGCGATGCGCGTCTCCCCGGTGCCGATCGCCCGTGCCGTCGGCGCGGTCTACGTCAACTGGATCCGCAACACCCCGCTCACGCTGGTGCTGTTCTTCTTCGCCTTCTGCGTGCCGCTGCTCGTCGACGTGCCGCGGGGCAGCTTCCTCGTGCTCGCGGTCTGCGGCCTGGGCATCTACACGGCCACGTACGTGGCCGAGACCATCCGCTCAGGCATCAACACCGTCCCGGTCGGCCAGGCCGAGGCCGCCCGTGCGCTGGGCCTCGGCTTCGGGCAGGTCATGACCCTCGTCGTGCTGCCGCAGGCGACCCGTTCGGTGATCCCGCCGATGATGAGCGTCTTCATCGCCCTGTTGAAGAACACGACCGTGGCGTCGGGCTTCTCGGTGGTCAACCTCGGCAACATCCGCGCGAACATGAGTGAGAACGGCGAGAACCAGCTCGTCACGATCCTGCTCGTCATGGTGATCTTCGTGCTGCTCGTGCTCGTTCTCTCGGCGCTGCAGCGCGTCGCCGAGAAGAAGTGGAAGGTGGCCCGATGAGCTCCTCCGTCCTCTACGACCTCCCGGGGCCCCGCGCGCGCCTGCGCAACCGCATCCTGGGCGTCGTCACCCTCGTGGTGGTGGCCGCGCTCATCGCGTTCGTGGTCTGGCGCTTCATCGACACCGGTCAGTTCTCGGCCGCCAAGTGGAACGTGTTCTCGTACAGCGCGATCTGGGCGCGCTTCGGCGAGGCGACGGTCGCCACGCTCGCGGCGTTCGCCGCGGCCGCCGTCGGAGCCGTCCTCCTGGGCTTCGTCCTCGCGATCGGGCGCATGTCCGAGCACGCCGGGGTGCGCGTGCCGGTGGGCTGGCTCGTCGAACTGCTGCGCGCCGTCCCGGTGCTCGTCTTCATGCTGCTGCTCTACTACGGCCTTCCGGTGGTCGGCATCCGCGTGTCGTCGTACTGGGCGGTCGTGATCGCCCTCATCGCCTACAACGGGTCGGTGCTCTCAGAGGTCATCCGCGCCGGCGTCGAGTCGCTGCCGCGGGGCCAGCGCGAGGCCGGATACGCCATCGGCCTGCGCAAGGCCGGGGTGATGCGCCTGATCCTGCTGCCGCAGGCGATCCGTGCGATGCTGCCGGTGATCATCGCTCAGCTCGTGGTGACGTTGAAAGACACGGCGCTCGGGTTCATCATCACCTACCCCGAGCTGCTGTATTTCGCGCGTCTGCTCGGGTCGAACGGCGAGTACGGCTCACCGCTCGTGCCGGCCGCCATGATCGCGAGCGTCATCTACGTCGCGATGTGTCTGGCGCTGTCGTACATCGCCCACCGCGTCGAGCTGTCGCTGCGCCGTTCGCCGAAGGCGCCGCGCGTGGCCGGTGCCGAGCAGCCCGCTCAGACCGCGACCGACACCGAGCTGATCGTCGCCCAGCGCGGGCTCGGGAAATACGACGCCTCCGGCCAGTGACCCGGGTGGGCGGGGGGAGTGCCCCCGCCCGTCGGTAGACTCGGTTCTCGTGTCCGACGCACCCGAGATCACCCCCGCGGCCGTCGCCTCGGCCGTCGATGCCGCGCTCGCGGCCATCGCCGCCGCCGAGACGACCGCCGACCTGAAAGCCGCCCGTTCCGCGCACACGGGAGAGCAGTCCGCGCTGGCGCGGCTGAACGCCCAGATGCGCCACGTCGCTCCCGAGCACAAGGCCGAGTTCGGCAAGCTGGTCGGCCAGGCACGCGGGCGGGTGAACCAGGCGCTCGCCGCGCGCGAGGGCGAGCTCGCCGAGGCCGAGACCGCCGCGCAGCTCGAGGCCGAGCGCCTCGACGTCACGGCGCTACCGCAGCGTGCCCGCGTAGGTGCACGGCATCCGATCTCGCTCCTGCAGGAGCAGGTGTCCGACATCTTCGTCGGCATGGGGTGGGAGATCGCCGAGGGCCCCGAGCTCGAGCACGAGTGGTTCAACTTCGACGCGCTCAACGTCGACCCCGACCACCCCGCCCGCACGATGCAAGACACCTTCTACGTCGACCCGGTCGGCCGACACCTCGTCCTGCGCACGCAGACGTCGCCGGTGCAGATGCGCTCGATGCTCGAGCGAGAGATCCCGATCTATGTTCTGTCGCCCGGCCGCGTGTATCGCACCGACGAGTTCGACGCGACGCACCTTCCGGTGTTCACCCAGTTCGAGGGCCTCGTCGTCGACAAGGGCATCACCATGGCGCACCTCAAGGGCACGCTCGACCACGCCGCGCGGGTGCTGTTCGGAGCCGAGGCCAAGACGCGTTTCCGCGCCAACTTCTTCCCGTTCACCGAGCCGAGCGCCGAGATCGATCTGTGGCACCCCACCTTCAAGGGCGGGGCGCGATGGATCGAATGGGGCGGCTGCGGCATGGTGAACCCCAACGTCCTGCGCGCCGCCGGCATCGACCCCGACCAGTACTCGGGCTTTGCGTTCGGCATGGGCATCGAGCGCACGCTCATGTTCCGCAGCGATGTGCAAGACATGCGCGACATGGCCGAGGGCGATGTGCGTTTCAGCGAGCAGTTCGGAATGGTGGTCTGATGCGCGTCCCGCTCTCTTGGCTGCGCGAGTACGTCGACGTCCCCGCGGGGGCGACTCCCGAAGACGTGCTCGCGGCGCTGGTGTCGGTCGGCTTCGAAGAAGAGGACGTGCACCGCTTCGAGCTGTCCGGCCCCATCGTCGTCGGCGAGGTGAAAGAGTTCACGCCCGAGCCGCAGTCGAACGGCAAGACGATCCGCTGGTGCCAGGTCGACGTGGGCGCCGAGCACGGGGGAGTGCGCGGCATCGTGTGCGGTGCCTCCAACTTCTTCGAGGGCGACAAGGTCGTGGTGACGCTGCCCGGCTCGGTGCTGCCCGGCCCGTTCCCGATCGCCGCACGCAAGACGTACGGACACGTGTCCGACGGCATGATCGCCTCGGCGAAAGAGCTCGGCCTCGGCAGCGAGCACTCGGGCATCCTGCGCCTGGTCGACCTCGGCATCGACGCGCCGGTCGGCACCGACGCGATCGCCCTGCTGGGACTCGACGACGTCGCCGTCGAGATCAACGTCACTCCCGACCGCGGCTACGCGTTGTCGTTGCGCGGCGTGGGGCGAGAGTACGCGCACGCGACCGGCGCGGCGTTCCGCGATCCGGGTGCGGGTCATGACGCCGCCCGCGCGCGTACGCCCGAGGGCTTCCCGATCGCGATCGACGACCGCTTCCCGATCCGCGGACGGGTGGGCGCGAGCCAGTTCGTGGCCCGCATCGTGCGCGACGTCGACCCGTCGCGCCCCACCCCGCCGTGGATGATCACGCGCCTGGCGCTGGCCGGCATCCGTTCGCTCGGGGTGCTCGTCGACATCACCAACTACGTGATGCTCGAGCTGGGCCAGCCGATCCACGGGTACGACCTCGACGCGCTCACGGGGGGGATCACGGTGCGACGCGCCGAGAAGGGCGAGACGCTCGAGACCCTCGACGGCCAGGTGCGCGCCCTCGACGTCGAAGACCTGCTCATCGCCGACGAGTCGGGGCCCATCGGCCTCGCGGGCGTCATGGGCGGCGGCACGACCGAGATGACCGATCGCACCCGCAACGTGCTGATCGAGGCAGCCACGTTCGACCAGATCACGATCGCCCGCACCGCGCGGCGTCACAAACTGCCCTCCGAGGCGTCGCGCCGCTTCGAGCGCGGCGTCGACCCGCTCGTCGCCTTCGTTGCGGCCGAGCGCGTGGCCTCGCTCATGGTGGAGCTGGCGGGCGGCACCCTCGACACCGACCTCGGCGGCGCCGTGTCGCGCGTCCCCGACCGGGATGCCATCGTGCTGCCGTCGGGGTTCGTGCCCGGGCTGATCGGCGTCGACTACACGCCGGCCGAGATCGAGGCGGCCCTGCGTCTGATCGGCTGCGCGGTCGAGCCGGTCGACGACGGGTGGCGGGTCGTCGCACCGTCGTGGCGCCCCGACCTCACCGACAAGTGGACGCTGGCCGAAGAGGTCGCCCGCATCGAGGGCTACGACCGCATCCCGTCGGTGCTGCCGACCCCGCCGTCGGGTCGCGGCCTCACCTCGGCGCAGCAGGGTCGTCGACGTGTCGCGAACGCTCTCGCCGCGGCGGGCTACGTCGAGACCCCGTCGTTCCCGTTCACCACGGCCGAGCAGAACGACCGCCACGGGTCGCCCTCGGGCGAGTCGCTGCCGAGTGTCAAGCTGGCCAACCCGCTCGACGGCCTCGCGCCGTTCCTGCGCCGTTCGCTCGTTCCGGGGCTGCTGCAGGTGGCGCACCGCAACGTGTCGCGGGGCATCGTCGACCTGTCGCTGTTCGAGGTGGGCACGGTGTTCCTGCCCCAGCCGGGCGTGCAGTACGGCACGTCGTCGGTGCCGCCCCTCGCGGTCCGACCCGACGCCGCGACGTTGGCGACCCTGGATGCCGCGATCCCGCCGCAGCGTCGACACGTGGCCGTGCTGCTGACCGGCAACGTCGTCGCCCGTCAGCCGGGTCAGGATGCGGTCGCCGCCGACCTGGCGGACGCCGTCGACGCCGTGCGCGTGCTGGCCGCGGCCGCGGGAATCGACATCGAGCTGGTGCAGGCCCGGCGTGCGGCGCTGCACCCGGGCCGGACCGCCCGCGTGCGAGCGGCGGGGCAGGACGTCGGCTACGTCGGCGAGCTGTTGCCCGCGGTGGCTGCGGAGGCGGCGCTGCCGGGGCGCGTGCTCGTCGCCGAGATCGATCTCGACGCGCTGCTCGATCTGGCGCATGCCCGCGTGGTGGTCGCGTCGCTGTCGAGCTTCCCGGCCGCCACCCAGGACGTGTCGTTGGTCGTGCCCGCCGAGCTTCCCGCCGGCGAGGTGCGCGCCGCGCTGCTCGAGGGCGGGGCGCCGCTGCTCGAGGGTGTGCGACTGGTCGACGACTACCGCGGTGCGGGCATCGCCGACGACTCCAAGAGCCTCACCTTCGCCCTGCGTTTCCGTGCGGACGACCGCACGCTGACGGCGGCCGAGGCGACGGACGCGAAGCTCGCCGGTGTCGCGCTGGCGAGCGAGCGCTTCGGCGCGGTCATCCGCGACTGACGTCGCGAGAACGCAACGGGGCTCCGCGGGCAGATGCCGCGCGGAGCCCCGTTGCGTTCGCCCCGGACCGGGTCATCCGGGGTGGAACTGCCCTCATCGCCGGATAGGGGGGGCAGTCGGAAGTGCCCGGCGATGAGGACAGGACCTCCAGCATACCCTCCTTTTGTCCCCCAAATGGGGGACAAGGGGTCCGGCCCTCGGCGGAGCCGGATTTGCTCTGGCCCGCGGCGGCCGGATAATCTCGCGACATGTCGTCGTTCGCCGTGCACAACGAGGAGCTCTCCGTGAGCACCGTTGTCGCGCGCCGACGTCGGGTCGCACGCCGAGTCTCGGCGACCTCGTAACCCGCCCGACGGTGGGGCATACGGGCGTCGCCGCCCCGGTTCACGCTGAGTTCAGCCACAGCCCCGACTCCTAAGGTGGATACATGACCCTCTCGGTCGCCGTCTCCGGCGCTTCCGGCTATGCAGGAGGCGAGATCCTTCGCCTCCTCGCCGATCATCCCGACATCGAGATCCGCACGGTCACCGCGCACTCCAGCGCCGGACAACCGCTCGTCGCGCATCAGCCGCACCTGCGGTCTCTCGCCCATCTCGCCCTGCAGCCCACGACGCCCGAGGTGCTCGCCGGGCACGACATCGTCTTCCTCGCGCTGCCGCACGGGCAGTCCGCGCAGTACACCGAGGCCCTCGGCGACGTGAGCCTGGTGATCGACGCCGGTGCCGACCACCGGCTCACCTCGGCGGCCGACTGGGCCGCTTTCTACGGCGGCGACCACGCCGAGCCGTGGGCGTACGGCGTCCCCGAGCTCCCGGTCGCGGGCGGCAAGCAGCGCGAGAACCTGCGGGGCGCCTCGCGGGTCGCCGCCCCCGGCTGCAACGCGTCGACGGTGTCGCTGTCGCTCGCCCCCGGCGTCGCGGCGGGCGTCGTCGACGCGGCCGACATCGTGTCAGTGCTCGCCGTCGGGCCCAGCGGCGCCGGCAAGGCGCCGAAGACGAACCTCCTCGCCAGCGAGATCCTCGGCACGGCCAACCCGTACGCGGTCGGGGGCACGCATCGGCACATCCCCGAGATCCGCCAGGCGCTGGCCGCTGCCGGGGCGCCGGCCGACGGCATCCGCCTGTCGTTCACCCCCGTGCTCGTGCCGATGGCACGCGGCATCCTGGCCACCTCGTCGGCCCCGATCCGCGAGGGCGCGACGGATGCCGAGATCCGCGACGCGTGGCAAGCGGCGTACGCCGACGAGCCCTTCGTCGAGCTGCTGCCCGCGGGTGTCTTCCCGCGCACGGCGGACGTGCTCGGCGCCAACGTCGCCTCCCTCGGTCTGGCGATCGACCGCGCGGCGAACCGCGTGACCGTCGTCGCCGCCGTCGACAATCTCGTCAAGGGCACCGCCGGCGCTGCCATCCAGTCCATGAACATCGCGTTGGGCCTCCCCGAGGCCACCGCCCTTCCCGTGAACGGAGTCGCCCCGTGAGCGTGACCGCCCCCGCCGGATTCGAAGCGGCCGGAGTCGCCGTCGGCCTGAAGTCCACCGGAGCACGCGACGTCGCCGTCGTCGTGAACCGCGGTCCGCTCAAGGTCGGCGCCGCCGTCTTCACCTCCAACCGCGCGAAGGCCAACCCGATCCTGTGGTCGGAGCGGGTCGTGAAAGACGGCGTCATCGAGGCCGTCGTGCTCAACTCGGGCGGGGCGAACTGCTTCACCGGGTCGTTCGGCTTCCAGACCACCCACCAGACCGCCGAGCGGGCCGCCGAGCTGCTCGGGGTCGGCGCCGGCGACGTCGTCGTGTGCTCGACGGGCCTGATCGGCACGGGCGACGAGGTGTTCCGCGCCAAGGTGCTGCAGGGCGTCGACGAGGGCGTGGCCGCGCTGTCGGCCGACGGCGGCGAGGATGCCTCCCTCGCCATCATGACCACCGACTCCCAGCCCAAGCGCGCCGTGCACGTCGGCGACGGCTGGTCGATCGGCGGCATGGCGAAGGGCGCCGGCATGCTGGCCCCGGGCCTCGCCACGATGCTCGTGGTGCTCACGACCGACGTGGTGCTCGACGCGGCCGATGCCGACGCCGCTCTCCGCGCCGCGACGCGGGTGAGCTTCGACCGGCTCGACTCCGACGGCTGCATGTCGACCAACGACCAGGTGACGCTGCTGGCGAGCGGAGCCAGCGGCATCCGGGTGGATGCCGACGAGTTCGCCGCCGCGCTCTCGGCCGTGTGCGACGACCTCGCCGCGCAGCTGCAGGGCGATGCCGAGGGGGCGAGCCACGACATCACGATCCGGGTGGTGAACGCCGCGTCCGAGGACGACGCCGTCGAGGTGGGGCGCTCGGTCGCCCGCAACAACCTCTTCAAGGCCGCGATCTTCGGCAACGACCCCAACTGGGGGCGTGTGCTCGCGGCCATCGGCACGACCGACGCCGCGTTCGACCCCTACGACGTGGACGTGTGGATGAACGGCGTGCGCGTGTGCACCGCCGGGGGCCCCGATCGCCCGCGCGAAGACGTCGACCTCACCCCGCGCGCGACCGACCTCGTCATCGATCTGCGCGTCGGCGACGCCGCGGCGACGATCCGCACCAACGACCTCACGCACGATTACGTCCACGAGAACAGCGCCTACTCCTCATGACCCACGTCGATCTTCAAGACACCGATCCCGCCGCCGCCAGCGAACGGGCGATCACGCTCGTCGAGTCGCTGCCGTGGGTGCGCAAGTACCGCGACCAGGTCGTGGTGGTGAAGTACGGCGGCAACGCGATGGTCAGCGACGAGCTGCAGGACGCCTTCGCCGCCGACATCGCCTACCTCCGCTACGTCGGCGTGAAGCCCGTCGTGGTGCACGGCGGCGGGCCGCAGATCTCGTCGATGCTCGATCGCCTCGACATCCCGAGCGAGTTCCGCGGCGGCTACCGCGTCACCTCGACCGAGGCGATCAGCGTCGTGCGCATGGTGCTGACCGGCCAGATCAACCCGCAGCTCGTCGCGAAGGTCAACGCCCACGGTCCGCTGGCCACCGGGCTGAGCGGTGAGGATGCCGGCCTGTTCGGCGGACGCCGACGCGGCGTCGTCGTCGACGGGGTCGAGCACGACCTCGGCCGCGTCGGCGACGTCGTCACGGTCGACCCGCAGCCGGTGCTCGACCACCTCGCCGCGGGCCGCGTGCCGATCGTGTCGAGCATCGCCCCCGACCTCGACAACCCCGGCGCCTCGTTGAACGTCAACGCGGATGCCGCAGCCGCGGCGCTCGCGACGGCGCTCAACGCGAAGAAGCTCGTCGTCCTGACGGATGTGCCCGGGCTGTACGCCGACTGGCCCAACCGCGACTCGCTCGTGTCGCACCTGACCTCGACGGAGCTGCGCGCGATGCTGCCGCGGCTCGAGTCGGGCATGATCCCGAAGATGCAGGCGTGCCTCGACGCCGTCGACGGGGGTGTGCCCGCCGCGGCCATCATCGACGGACGCGTGCCGCACTCGGTGCTCGTCGAACTGTTCACCAACAAGGGAATCGGAACGGAGGTGGTCGCGTGAACGCGGACACGACTCAGGAAACCACGGCGCAGCGCGCCACCTGGCAGGAAGACGCCGGACGCGATCTCGTCCGCAGCTTCGGCGACCGCATGGCTCTCTTCGTGCGCGGTGAGGGGGCGTACGTCTGGGACGACCAGGGCACGAAGCACCTCGACTTCCTCGCCGGCATCGCGGTCAACGCCCTCGGGCACGCGCACCCCGTGTTCGTCGAGGCGATCACCGCGCAGGCGTCGACTCTCGCGCACGTGTCGAACTACTTCGCCACGCCGCCGCAGCTGGCGATGGCGGCGCGGCTCAAGCGTCTCGCCGGGACGGGGGAGTCGGGCCGGGTGTACTTCGGCAACTCCGGCGCCGAGGCGAACGAGGCCGCGCTCAAGCTCGCGCGCCTGCACGGTCGCGGCACCGACCGCACCCGCATCCTGACGCTCAAGGGCGGCTTCCACGGCCGCACGATGGGTGCCCTCGCCCTCACCGGCAAGCCCGCGCTCCAGGCCGACTTCCTCCCCATGGTCCCGGGGGTCGAGCACATCGACGCCACGATCGAGGCCCTCGAGGCCGCGGTCGACGGCACGGTCGCGGCGCTCCTCGTCGAGCCCATCCAGGGCGAGGCCGGCGTCGTCGAACTGCCCGAGGGATACCTGCAGGCGGCGCGGGAGATCACCGCCCGCCACGGCGCGCTGCTCATCGTCGACGAGATCCAGACCGGCGCCGGGCGCACGGGCGCGTGGTTCGGGTTCCAGCACGCCGGGATCGTCCCGGATGCCATCACGGTCGCCAAGGGCATCGGCGGAGGCTTCCCGATCGGCGCGCTCATCACGTTCGGCGCGGCGAGCGACCTGTTCTTCCCCGGCACGCACGGCTCGACCTTCGGCGGAAACGCCCTCGGCACCGCGGTCGGCGGCGCCGTGCTGCAGGAGATCGAGGACGCCGGTCTCGTCGAGAACGCGGCGCGGCGCGAGACGCAGCTGCGCGAGGGGATCGCGGCCATCGGATCCCCGCTCGTCGAGGGCGTCCGCGGACGCGGTCTGCTGCTCGGCATCGCCCTCACGAGCCCGGTCGCCAAGGCCGTCGTCGCCGCCGCGCAGCAGCACGGCCTGATCGTCAACGCCGCGAACGACACCTCGATCCGTATCGCCCCGCCGTTGAACATCGGGGATGCCGAGGTGGCGGAGTTCCTCGAGCTGTTCGCCGCCGCGCTCGCCACCGTCTCCGACGCCCTGGTCCTCGAAGGAACCCCCGCGTGACCCGCCACCTGCTGCGCGACGACGACCTGACCCCGGCCGAGCAGGCCGAGATCCTCGACCTCGCGATCGAGCTGAAGAAGGACCGCTGGGCGCAGAAGCCGCTTGCCGGCCCGCAGACGGTCGCGGTGATCTTCGACAAGTCGTCGACCCGCACGCGCGTCTCGTTCGCGGTGGGAATCGCCGACCTCGGCGGCTCGCCGCTGATCATCTCGACCGCCAACAGCCAGCTCGGCGGCAAGGAGACCCCCTCCGACACCGCCCGCGTGCTCGAGCGTCAGGTCGCCGCGATCGTGTGGCGCACGTACGCGCAGGCGGGCCTCGAAGAGATGGCGCGCGGAACGCGCGTTCCCGTCGTCAACGCGCTCAGCGACGACTTCCACCCCTGTCAGCTGCTCGCCGACCTGCTCACGATCCGCGAGCACAAGGGCGAGCTGAAGGGTCTGACGCTGTCGTTCTTCGGCGACGGGCAGAGCAACATGGCGCACTCGTACGTGCTCGCGGGCGTCACCGCGGGCATGCACGTGCGGGTCGCGTCGCCCGCCGACTATGCCCCGCGCGCCGACGTCATCGCGGATGCCGAGAGGATCGCCGCGGAGACCGGCGGGTCGATCATCCTCACCGACGACCCCGAGTCCGCGGCATCCGGAGCCGACGTCGTCGTCACCGACACGTGGGTGTCGATGGGCAAAGAAGAGGAGAAGATCGCGCGCATCCGCGACCTCGGCGGCTTCAAGGTGACGCGCGAGCTCATGGCGCGGGCCGAGCAAGACGCGATCTTCATCCACTGCCTGCCCGCCGACCGCGGCTACGAGGTCGACGCCGAGGTCATCGACGGCCCGCAGAGCGTCGTGTGGGACGAGGCCGAGAACCGACTGCACGCCCAGAAGGCGCTGCTCGTGTGGCTGCTGCGTCAGGGGTGACCGACCGCGCGAGCCGCCTCTGGCGCCGTTTCGACGGCCCGGGGCGGCTCGTGGGCATCGACCTGGCCCGCGGTCTCGCGGTGGTGGGCATGCTCGCCGCGCATCTGCTGACGATCGACGGCTTCGTCGTCGACGACCCCGCGACGTGGCTCGACGTCGTCAACGGCCGCTCGTCGATCCTCTTCGCGACCCTGGCCGGGGTCTCGATGGCCCTCGTCACCGGAGGCACGCGCCCCGTCACGGGCGCCGACCGGTCCCGCGCCTCGGCACGGCTGGCGCTGCGCGGCGCGCTGCTGTGGGTCATCGGCATCCTGCTGGTCATGACGGGCGTGCCGGTCTACGTCATCCTGCCCGCCTATGCGCTGCTCTTCGCCCTCGCTCTGCCGTTCCTGGGGTGGAGCGCGCGCCGCCTGCTGCTCGTCGCGCTCGCGCTGGGCCTCGTGATGCCGTGGGTGCAGCCCGTGCTCGATGCCGCGCCGATCTGGTCGGGGCCCGGCGGCGAAGAGATCGCCGCGCTGGTCGGGTGGGCGTACCCGTTCCCGGTGTGGATCGTGTTCCTGCTCGCGGGACTGGGCATCGGCCGCCTCGATCTGCGCGCGGCCCCGGTGCAGGTCGGTGTGCTCGGTGCGGGCGCGGTGCTGGGCATCGTCGGCTATGCCGCGGCGGCGGCCACCGCGTCGGTCGACGACGCGTACCTGGCCGAGGTGCTGACGGCGCGCGAGCATTCGTCGGGACTGTGGGAGGTCGTCGGCTCGGGCGGGTTCGCCCTCGCCGTCATCGGGCTGTGCCTGCTGCTCTGTCGTACACCTGTGCGATGGGCGGTCGTGCCCGTTCGCGCCGTCGGGTCGATGCCGCTGACGGCGTACGTGCTGCAGCTGGTGGTGTGGGCGGTGGTGGCCGCGGTGCTCTTGCACGACACCTCAGACCTGGCCGGCATCCGCCAGATCGACCTGTTCGCCCCCCTCACCGTGCTTCTGCTGCTCGGCTGCACCGTCTGGGCACTGGCCGTCGGCCGCGGGCCCCTCGAAGCCGGGATCGACGCTGTGGTGCGCCGTGTCGTCGACGGCGGCGCCCGACGCGATGGCGCACCGCGGTGAGACCGCCCCGGGCGCCGTTCCGGCGCGAAGAGCGCGGCGTCGGCGTCGGTAGGCTGGATGCCATGAGCACCGAGACGGGTCAGACGACGAACGAGGGCGCCCTCTGGGGTGCCCGTTTCTCGGGCGGACCGTCTCCCGAGCTGGCCGCGCTCAGCCGCTCGACCCACTTCGACTGGGATCTGGCGCTCTACGACATCGCCGGCTCGCACGCGCACGCGGCGGCTCTCGAGGCCGCCGGATACCTCACGGACGACGAGGCGCGTGACATGCACGCGGGTCTCGACGACATGGCCGCCCGGGTGCGGGCGGGCACGCTCGTCGCGGCACCGGGCGACGAAGACGTGCACGGCGCGCTGGAGCGCGTGCTCATCGAGACCGTGGGTGCGGCGCTCGGCGGAAAGCTCCGCGCCGGCCGCAGCCGCAACGATCAGATCGCGACGCTCGTGCGCCTCTATCTGCTCGATCACGCCCGCACGGTCACACGCGAGCTGGTGCGTCTCGTCGATGCCCTCGTCGCCCAGGCCGAGGCGCACGCGACCGCCGTCATGCCCGGCCGCACCCACCTGCAGCACGCGCAGCCGGTGCTGCTGGCCCACCATCTGCAGGCGTACGGCTGGGCCTTCGTGCGCGGCATCGAGCGCCTCCGCGACTGGTCGGTGCGTGCCTCGGTGTCGCCGTACGGCGGGGGAGCGCTGGCGGGGGCGACGCTCGGACTCGATCCGCAGCTCGTCGCCGACCGGCTCGGGCTCGCCCGTCCGGCCGAGAACTCGCTCGACGGTACGGCGTCGCGCGACGTGGTCGCCGAGTTCGCGTTCATCGCCGCGATGATCGGCGTCGATCTGTCGCGTCTGTCCGAAGACGTGATCCTCTGGAATACGCGCGAGTTCGGCTTCGTCACCCTCGACGACGGCTACTCGACGGGCTCGAGCATCATGCCGCAGAAGAAGAACCCCGACATCGCCGAGCTGGCGCGGGGCAAGGCGGGTCGCCTCATCGGCAACCTCTCGGGGCTCCTCGCGACGCTCAAGGGCCTTCCGCTCGCCTACAACCGCGATCTGCAAGAAGACAAAGAGCCGGTCTTCGACTCGGTTCGTACCCTCGAGCTCGTGCTGCCGGCGTTCTCGGGCATGATCGCGACGCTGCGCTTCCACACCGAGCGCATGGCCGAGCTGGCGCCGCAGGGCTTCTCGCTGGCCACCGACGTCGCCGAGTGGCTCGTGCGCCAGGGCGTGGCCTTCCGCGATGCGCACGAGATCTCGGGCGCGCTCGTGCGTGCGTGCGAGGATCGCGGTATCGGTCTCGAGGATGCCGACGATGCACTGCTGGCTGCGGTGTCGCCGTCGTTGACGCCGGGCGTCCGCGAGGTGCTGACGGTCGAAGGCTCGGTCGGCAGTCGTCTCGGCGCCGGAGGAACGGCGCCGTCGCGGGTGGCGGAGCAGCGCGAAGAGCTCGTCGCCCGCACGCAGGCGGCCGCGCGGGCCCTCGGCCTCTGATCATCAGCAAAAGGCTTATCAAATCAGAAAGATAAGCGATACGCTTATCTCATGACCGTCGCCGTCATCGCCGACATCGTCGGCTCCCGGCTCCTCGCCGACCGCGCGGGTGCGCAGCGCGCCATCGAGCACGCCGTCGCGCGCGCCGAGTCCGATGTCCCGCTCGCCACCCAGGGCCTCGCCGCGGTGGTCGGCGACGAACTGCAGGGCGAGTATCCCCGCGTGGGCGAGGCCCTCGCCGGACTGCTGCTGATCAGGCTCGCCCTTCCCGACGGCGTCGACTGCCGGTTCGGGCTCGGTGTGGGGCAGGTCCGGCCGCTCGACGGCGGTGTCCGTCGCATCCCCGAGGGGCCGGCGTGGTGGGCCGCTCGCGATGCCATCGAGCAGGTCGAACGCCTCCAGCAGCGCGCCGCGCCGTTCGTGCGCACGCGTGTCGCGCTCGCCGAGGGAGAGGATGCCAGCATGACCGCGACCGTCGCCCTCGCCAATGCCTACGCGCTGTCGCGCGACCAGATCGTCTCGGCGATGACCGAGCGCACGCGCAGGCTGACGTACGGGCGATGCCTCGGCCGGTCGCAACGCGAGCTCGCCGCCGACGAGGGCATCACGCAGTCGGCGGTGTCGCAGGCCCTGGCGTCGGCCGGGGCGGCGGCCGTCGTCGAGGGGTTCGGGGCCCTGATCGAGGGATCCGCCTCGTGATCGCCGCCGGACTGCTGCTGGTCGCCGTCGGCGCGGTCGACCTTCTGCGACAGATGCTGCACACGCGGCGCTGGATCGCCTACCTGGTCGGGGCCGTGCTGCTCGTGCTCGCCTCTGCGGGGCTGGACGCGGTCGTCGCCGGCCTGCTCGCCGTGGCCGTCGCGGCGATCTGGACCTGGGTGGTCCCCGACTCGGGCGCTGCACGCGCGGGCCTGTGGCCGGTCGCGCTCCTCGCGATCGCCGCCGCGGCGTGCGTCGTGCTCGCCCCGGGGCGAGAGCGGCCCGGCCTGCTCGGGCACGTGTGGCAGACGTACGGCCCCGCCCACAGTGTCTCGGTCGACGTTGTCGTGCTCGTGATCGGCTGTCTGGCGTTCCTGATGGAATCCGGCAACGCGGTCGTGCGGATCGCCCTGCGCTCCGAGATGGGGGCGCAGACCGATGACGAGACGTCTCCGCCGACGCTGAAGGGCGGCCGTCTCATCGGGCCGCTCGAACGGGTGCTCCTGTTCGTGTTGACCCTGGCGGGGGCCTACACCCTGATCGCGGCGGTGCTCGCGGCCAAGGGCATCGTCCGGTTCCCCGAGATCTCGCGCGACGGCGACGGCGGCAGCCGCGCCGAGTATTTCCTCATCGGCAGCCTCGTCAGCTGGGTCACCGCCCTCGCCGCGGCGTTCCTCGTGTGGTGGGGCGCTCACGCCGCCTGAGCCCGACGCCGTGGCATCCGGGGCGCGTCGACCCCGCTGATAGCCTGAGCGGGTGTCCGCTTCGATCGACGATGCACCCGTCTGCGCCCTGGCGCCCGCCAATGACCCGACGTTCGACAACGTCTGGGACGAGCTGGTCTGGCGTGGCCTGGTCTATGTGTCGACCGATCAGGACGAACTGCGCGAGCTTCTCGCCGGCCCCCCGATCGTCTTCTACTGCGGCTTCGATCCGACGGCGCCGAGCCTGCACCTGGGCAACCTCGTGCAGCTGCTCACGATGCGTCGGCTCCAGCTGGCCGGGCATCGTCCGCTGGGCCTGGTCGGGGGATCGACGGGCCTCATCGGAGACCCGCGGCCCACGGCCGAGCGCACGCTGAACACGCCCGAGACCGTCGCCGCCTGGGTCGACCGTCTGCGTGCACAGGTCGAGCGCTTCCTCGACTTCGACGGCGAGAACGCCGCCCGGATCGTCAACAACCTCGACTGGACGGCGCCGCTGAGCGCGATCGACTTCCTCCGCGAGATCGGCAAGCACTTCCGTGTCGGCACGATGCTCAAAAAAGATGCCGTGAGCGCGCGTCTCAACTCCGAGGCCGGCATCAGCTACACCGAGTTCAGCTACCAGATCCTGCAGGGCATGGACTACCTCGAGCTGCACCGTTCGTACGGCTGTGTGCTCCAGACCGGTGGCAGCGACCAGTGGGGAAATCTCACCAGCGGCACCGACCTGGTCCGTCGCGTCGAGGGGACCTCGGTCCATGCGATCGGCACGCCGCTGATCACGAACAGCGACGGCACCAAGTTCGGCAAGAGCGAGGGCAACGCGATCTGGCTCGACGCCGAGATGTGCAGCCCGTGGACGATGTACCAGTTCTGGCTCAACACCGACGACGCCGATGTGATCGAGCGGCTGAAGATCTTCACCTTCTTGACCCGCGACGAGATCGACGCGTACGACCGCCTCGTGCACGACGAGCCGTTCCGGCGCGCGGCGCAGAAGCGTCTCGCGCGCGAGGTCGTGACGACCGTGCACGGAGAGGCCGCGGCCGACGCGGTCATCGCCGCGACCGAGGCGCTGTTCGGCCAGGGCGACCTGAAGACCCTGGATGCCACCGTCCTCCGCACCGCGCTCGAAGAGCTGCCGCATGCCGCGGTGGCCTCCGGCACCACTGTCATCGAGGCGCTCGTCGCCACCGGCCTCGTCTCGAGCCTGGGCGAGGGGCGGCGCGCCGTCGCCCAGGGCGGGGTGTCGCTCGACGGTGAGAAGGTCGCCGCCGACGACGTGACGGTGGCCGGCCCGTTACCCGGCGGGGTCTCGGTGCTGCGACGGGGCAAGAAGACCCTCGCCGGGCTGTTCGTGAGCTGACGTGCCGTTCACGCCGAGCCATGCCGTCGTCGCGATCCCGTTCGCACGGACGCGCATGGTTCCGGCGGCGGTCGCCGTCGGCGCGATGACACCGGATCTTCCGATCTTCGTGCCGGGCATGATCCCGGGGTACGGCGCGACCCACGATCTCGCCTGGGTGCCGGTGACGACGGTGCTGGCCTTCGTTCTCCTGCTGGTATGGCGCAGTGCGCTGCGTCCCGCGGTCCGAGAGCTCGCGCCGCGCGCGATCGCCGCGCGTCTTCCATCCGACTGGGATGTCGCCGCCGTCGATGCGGCGCGACGGACCGTGGCCGGCGGGCTCGGCGCAGTCGGTGGGCTGGCGCTGTCGTTGGCTCTCGGTGTCGTGTCGCACATCGCGTGGGACCTCTTCACGCACGAGGGGCGCACCGGCACCCGGCTCTTCCCCCTGCTCGATGCGCAGTGGGGTCCTTTCACCGGGGTGAAGTGGCTGCAGCACGGCTCGAGCCTGTTCGGTCTCGTCGTGCTCGCGGTGTGGGGTGTTCTCTGGCTGTCACGTCGCACGTCGGTGCCCGTCGTCCGGCTGTGGCCGGGTGCGGTGCGTGTCGTGTGGTGGGTGTCGCTTCCCGCGGCGCTGGTGCTGTCGGCGATGATCGCCGCGGTCGTCGCCGGGGGCTTCGGCCCCGAGTTCACCGTCACGCATCTCGTGTACGGAGTGCTCACGAGAGTGGCCGCCGCATGGGCGGTGGCGACGATGGTCCTCGCCGTCTCGGTGCAGATCGCCAGGAGGCGGCGGACTGCCGGCGCCCCCTCGCTCGGCTGACGACACGCCCGGGGTGTGTGTGGGTTGGTGGTGGGGGTGGTGTGGAGGTAGTGTTCTTGTTGTTCGCCCCACAGGGGAGTACGGAGCGGCCGAAAGGCCCCGTGTCCTCTCAAGTGGTGAGCTTCCTGTCCTGGCTTGAGGCTTCGGTCTTTTTGGTTTAGGATGGGTTCTTGCCGTTCGACGTGTTCTGTTGTTGTGGCCCTGTTCTGGGGTTGTGGCCTGGGGTGCGTGGGCGGTATGAGGTTGCCTCATGGGTACGGTCGGAAGATTGGTTCTGTGGGTGCGTCCGTTCCTTGAGAACTCAACAGCGTGCACTTGTCATATGCCAATTTTATTCCTCGTCGGACCCGTTTGGGTTTGGTGAGAATTCC